>OCPX01000008.1_pt1 | contig 237216 bp, 201 predicted proteins | sample 1538771 | NCBI WGS metagenome assembly OCPX01 (sample SAMN04571725, study PRJEB22368) | human gut metagenome | biome: human gut; material: stool | host: Homo sapiens | place: Luxembourg | collected 2012-11-01 | reverse complement strand
TGGAAGCGTCAGCCAGAGGAAGGTGGCATCGGGCCGGGCTGCTGCGGAGGAGGGGTGATTACTACTTGGGCTGCGGGAGACGGCGTTATTGCGGCAGGGTCTGCTGTCTGAGCCGCAGGCGAGTTCTGGCCCTGCCGCAATGCTTTTAGCCGTCTCACGGAGCCCTAGTAGTATCCCCCGACGGAGTCCCTGCCCGGAGCGATGCCACCTTCCTCTGGCGTCCCTCAACCACATCCACCCACAAAACCTCAAAAACCCCACCGACTGCATCCACTCCCCGGACCGATGCCACCTCCCTCTGGCGTCCCTCTCCATCCCAACAAAAAAAACGGCACCCGGCAGTTCCAACACTGCCAGACACCGGAACCAAAATACCCGTCAAACAGACATATACAATATATAATCAACATTCGCTATCTGCTCAACTCAATTACCACCAGAAAGTTCTCTCAGCAACTCAAGATCGCTGGCCTGCACTTTAATATTCGTAGTCAGCTTCTCACCCTCAGGGCTAATATACGTCACCTCAAGAATGCTCCCCTCACGAATCCCACGCCGGGAAACCGCACTACAAAATGCCGGAAACTTCGGATGATTCTGTTTAAATGTATTCCATGCATTCATAACCTTCATCATATTTCCAATATTTCCAATATTACCAATACCCATAACCAACACCAGCCTTTCCCTTACTATCATCTATGTTTTTTTATCTATTAACCCAAACACAGCCGCCGTACAAACCATACAGCGGCTGACCACATGATCCTATTCAAAATAACCTGCCAGAAACTCACAACCCTCTGATAAAAGAAATCGCATCCCGGATCCCAGCCACATAAACCAATTTAATTCCTTTAATACTCTCTGTAGCCGTCCGGTTCACCTCAGGAAGTATCACCGTCTCAAACCCAAGCTTTTTCGCTTCCTGCACACGCTGTCCGGCCATACTCACTGCACGAACCTCGCCACTCAGACCAATTTCACCAAACGCCATCACAGAATCCGGGATCACGATCTCCTTCGCACTGGAAATAATAGCAAGACAAATCCCCAGATCGATCGCCGGCTCTGTCATCTTCATGCCACCCGCAATATTCACATAAGCATCCGAAGCAGCAAGATGAACTCCCGCCTTCTTCTCCAGAACCGCCATCAAAAGATTCACACGATTAAAATCCGTACCAACTGCTGTTCTTCTCGGAATTCCAAAATTACTCTGACACACCAGAGCCTGGATCTCCACCAAAATCGGTCTCGTCCCCTCCATAGAACATGCAACAACAGACCCCGAAGCATTCTCCGGTCTTCCATTCAAAAGGAACTCAGAAGGATTCTTCACTTCTTCAAGTCCGGAATTCTGCATCTCAAAAACACCAATTTCATTGGTAGAACCAAAACGATTTTTCACCGCACGCAGGATCCGGTAAGAAGCATGCCTGTCTCCCTCAAAGTAAAGCACAGTATCTACCATATGCTCCAGTACACGAGGACCTGCCACATTTCCCTCCTTGGTCACATGACCCACGATAAAAATGGACACACCCATACCCTTAGCGATCTGCATCAGTACATTGGTAGATTCCCTCACCTGAGAAACACTTCCCGGTGCAGACGAAATATCTTCATGAAACATCGTCTGGATAGAATCCACAACAGCTACATCTGGTTTCGTCCGCTCAATGATCTCCCGGATATTTTCAAGATTCGTCTCACAGAGCAGTTTCAATTTATCATTAAACGTTCCAAGCCGATCTGCCCGGAGCTTGATCTGTCTGAGAGACTCCTCACCAGAAATATACAAAACAGAAATCCCCTGTGAAGATAAATTTCTGCACACCTGCAACAACAATGTAGACTTGCCAATACCAGGATCTCCACCTACCAAAACAAGGGAGCCGGGGACGATTCCGCCTCCCAGCACCCTGTCAAGTTCACCGATTCCGCAGCTCTGACGTTCATCTGAAGAAAGACTGATATCTTTCAGAACTACAGGCTCCGTTTTCTTTTGTGTAGTTTTAATACTCCCTGAGGAAGATTTTTTGGAAGAAACCGTTTCCTCCACAAAAGTATTCCATGCCTTGCATGCCGGGCACTGCCCCATCCACTTGGCTGATTCATACCCGCATTCCTGACAGAAATAAACCGTTTTTTTATTTTTTAGCATTTTACAATTTTAACTTCTGCTTTGGTGTTCGCATCCAGTTCAACACTGAAAGAAAGCTTGCCGCCCAGGTTTGTGGTCATTGTACCTGTACTTACATCATCAATAAATACCTGATACTCTGTCTCAGCTTCAAGTTCAACAGTAATCTGAGAATCCTCAAAGCCCTGAACCTCAAAACTCATTGCTGTTCCATCCTGCTGAAGATGGAACACACTGGTTCCCGGAACAGACTCATATACGAACATTCCATTACGCTCAAGTTTGGTGATCTCCTTATATGTTTTTACTTTATACATATCTCCCTGATACTGATAATCCGACAATTTGGATTTCTGATTTAATTCATAATCTCCAAAACTGATAGTCCCATTATCTTCTGTGCGGATCAATTCCTGTACCACTGCCATGATCTTATGTCCTCCTGAAATCTTTCGTTGTATAGTTTTAATTTTGTTAATTATAACTTATTTCTGTTTTTTTGGCTATAGAAAGTAATAAAATTCTTACGCTTTCTCCGCATCTTTTACTTCAAAGCAGATTTTCTTGTCTTTGACCTTCACCTGTACGGCATCACCGGCTTTGATCCGACCTTCAAGGATTTCTGTTGCCATCTCATCCTCAATCTTTGTCTGGATCGCACGACGCAACGGTCTTGCACCGTATTTACTGTCAAAGCCTGCATCTGCGATAAGATCTTTAGCTGCTCCGGTAACTTTCAGTATGATATCCAGCTGTTCCTGACAGCGTTTTTCCAGGTTTTTCAAAAGAATAGTAACGATCTTCCTGATATTTTCTTTATTCAGAGAATGGAATACCATGATCTCATCGATCCGGTTCAGAAATTCCGGTTTAAACATCCGCCGCACTTCTTCCATCACTCCGGACTTCATCCGTTCATAATCACGCTTTTCCGTATCTCCGGACATAAATCCAAGATGTTTCGGTTCCATGATCATCTGCGCACCTGCGTTGGAAGTCATGATAATGATCGTCTGCTTAAAATCCACTTTTCTGCCTTGAGCATCTGTAATATGACCATCATCAAGTACCTGCAGAAGAATATTAAACACATCCGGATGAGCCTTTTCAATCTCGTCAAAAAGAATGACACTGTATGGATTTCTGCGCACTTTTTCGCTGAGCTGTCCACCTTCTTCATAGCCTACATATCCGGGCGGCGATCCGATCATTTTAGAAACACTATGTTTTTCCATATATTCGGACATATCTACACGGATCATTGCCTGCTCACTTCCAAATACAGCTTCCGCCAGCGCTTTGGAAAGCTCCGTTTTTCCCACTCCGGTAGGTCCCAGGAATAAGAAAGAACCTATAGGCCTTGCGGGATCCTTTAATCCTACTCTTCCCCTTTTTACCGCACGGGCAACTGCAGAAACTGCCTCATCCTGTCCGATCACACGTTTTTTCAGAACCTTTTCCAAATTTGCAAGCCTACGGGATTCCCCCTCTGTCAGACGCTGTACAGGTATTTTTGTCCAGTCAGACACAATACCGGCAACTGCCTCTTCCTCAACTGTAAGTGGATTTTTCCGATTTTTCCGCTCCGCCTTTCTTCGGATCTTTTCCAATTCTGCTTCCGCCTCATTCTGCTTTGCCTGTGCTGCTTTTGCACCTTCAAGATCTGCATTTATGACTGCCTGTTCTTTTTGTTTCAGAATATCGTGGATCTCTCTTTCCAGTGCTTCTGCTTTCGGAGACGGACGATATCCCGCCAGTTGTACTTTCGACGCTGCCTCATCAATAATGTCAATGGCTTTATCCGGAAGAAACCGGTCATTGATATAACGAACGGACATTTTTACAGCCGCCTCAAGGGCCTCATCCAGAATCTCTACATCATGATGTTTTTCATAATATGGGCGCAACCCCTTCAGGATTTCAACAGCCTCCTCTTCTGTAGGCTCTTCCACGATGATAGGCTGAAAACGCCGTTCAAGCGCTGCATCCTTTTCAATGTATTTCCGATATTCTTCCAGTGTCGTTGCTCCGATCAGCTGGATCTCTCCACGGGAAAGAGACGGTTTCAGGATATTGGAAGCATCCAGTGCACCTTCCGCTCCACCTGCTCCGATGATCGTATGGATCTCATCAATAAAGAGCAATATTCCCTGCTGTTCGCTTACCTCATCGATCACATTTCGGATACGTTCTTCAAACTCACCGCGATATTTACTTCCTGCGACCATTCCGGAAAGATCCAGAACTACAACCCGCTTATCCTTCACAGTATCCGGTACCATTCCTGTGACGATCCGCTGTGCAAGTCCCTCTACGATAGCCGTTTTTCCTACTCCCGGCTCTCCAGTCAGGCAGGGATTGTTCTTTGTTCTTCTGCTCAGGATCTGGATCAGTCTGGCAATCTCTTTATCCCTTCCCACTACAGGATCCAGCTTACCTTCTTCTGCCATGGCCGTCAGATCTCGGCTATACTGATCCAGAGTTGGTGTTACACTGCTGTTTCTTCCCTTTGAAGCTTTTACAGCCTGGAATTCTTCCGCAATGGCATCGCTGTCCATTCCCATAGCTGTCAGCACTGCCGCATAAAGCTTCTGGATATTGGCACCCATTGTGTACAGCAGTCTGGTACCCACACAGTCTGTTTCTTTCAACATTGCCAGCAGAATATGTTCTGTCCCAACTTCCTCAAAACGCATGGATTCTGCTTCTGCATATGCACCCTCAAGAACTCTTCTGGTTCTCGGACTGAATCCCGGTTTCTGTGAAACAGCCGTATTTCCCGGCGGTGCGATCAGTTTATCGATCAGAGCCATCGCTTTATCAGCCTGGATCCCAAACTCCTCCAGAACTCTTCCTGCTGTGCCCTCCTTTTCTTCTACAAGCCCGACCAGCAGATGCTCCGTGCCGATATAACTATGTCCGCAGGAGCTGGCTGCCTCTTTTGCCAGAGCAAGAACATTCTCTGCCTGTTTTGTATATCGTTCCTGCATGATGTCTCCTCCTATCTGTCTGTGTCATACTCGTCAAAAATCTCGTCCACCAGCTGATGGACTTCTTCTCTTGTTACATTTTTACAGCATCCCCATGCCATTGCTACTGTCAGATTCTGTTTCATTTCTTCCAGTGCTCTGACCTTATCTGCATCTATGGAGATCACCGCTCCCTTTCGCCTGTCAATAGTCACAAAGCCTTCCTGACGAAGCAGCGCATATGCCTTATTCACAGTATGCATATTGATTCCTGCAATGCTTGCAAGCTGCCGTACAGAAGGCAGAGTATCCCCTTCATGAAGCCTTGATGTAGCGATCCCCATTATGATCTGATTGGTGATCTGCATATAGATTGCCTCATCACTGTTAAAATCGATTTCTATCACCATAGGGTAATCTCTCCTCTACAACAGCAAAAGGCTGCACAGTTTCATCCTGGCAGCCTGCTGTGATTTTTGTTTTTATTTACTGATCCCTGCAATCTTCTCTATCTGTTCTTTGTTAAGAACCAGATTAAATCCCATTGGATTTACCACATAAGCGTTTGCCTGCGGAATCATCAGGCTCGGAAGTTTGTCTATAGTCACTTTCGCAACACGGAGATTCTTGCCTCTTCCAAATTTCTCAAATTCCATAACATCTGTAAACACAGGCTGCATGATCTTATCCTCTTTATTTTTCAGATACGGAATATGGAGCTTTCCATCTTCTTCCTGCTCTGCATTGATCGCGATCAGGAATTCTGCCTTACGCAGGTTTGCTATCAGCTCTTCTTCCAACTCACGGATATTCTTATGCTCTTCCTGTTTTACCGGGCGACGCAATTCCTGCATAAAATAGATTCCGGAAAGTTCAAGAGACGGGTTCAGAAGCGGTCTCTTTGACGGCTCGATCTTACTCATATCTCTCTGGTTTGCGATCTTTCCGATCTCAATCTCGATCTTCTCTTCTCCGTCGATCCAGATCACACTGTTCACTCCGATCGCGTACAGCGTACCATACAGTCTTGGATAGTCTTTTTTCTCATATTTCATGCCCATAAGAAGGATCTTATCCTCAAGGAGCTGTTTACCATATTCTTTGATCTCTTCTTCTGTGGCAAAAATCCTTGCCTGGTCATTAAATGTTTCTTCATCACAGGTCACATATGGAAGTCTGGTTGCCTGTGAATATGCAACAAATACTTCCTCCCTGTTTCTGAGCTCATGGATTGCTTCTTCTACACTGATTCCCATTTTTCTGTCCTCTCTGCCTCATCACTTGGATGCGACACCTCATCAAGGAAAATGGTTGGTTCCTGTTGTGCCCTGTCAGCATCCAGCTTTTCATGTTCGTAACTACTCACTGTGTTTCATAGTTGTTACTATTGTACAATGAAATCCCTGTTTTCGTCAAGCTGTGCCTGTGAAAAATGACCAACTTAAGCCTCGTCGATAGCTTTTCCGATATCGTGACGCATATACTTATTTGCAAAGCTGATCCACTCTGTAGCAGCATATGCATTCTTTCTGGCTTCTTTTAATGTCTCTCCTTTGGCAGTGATGCCAAGAACACGCCCACCGTTTGTAACGATCTCTCCATCTTTAAATTTGGTTCCCGCATGGAAACAGTAGTATCCGTCTTTGTCCTTAAAATTCTCAAATCCATGGATCGGGATACCTTTTTCGTATTTTACCGGATATCCATCACTTGCAAGAACAACACAAACTGCTGCATTGTCCTCAAATTTCAGATCGATCTGATCAAGTTTGCCGTCTACACAGGCTTCCATTACTTCAATGATATCATTCTCCATACGCGGAAGAACAACCTGTGCCTCCGGATCCCCAAATCTTGCATTATATTCCAGAACCTTCGGGCCATCTGCAGTAAGCATCAGTCCGAAGAAAATGATTCCCTTAAACGGACGTCCCTCTGCTGCCATGGCATCTACTGTTTTCTGATAAACATATTTCTTACAGAATTCATCTACTTCCGGAGTATAGAACGGACTTGGAGAAAATGTTCCCATTCCGCCTGTATTCAGTCCCTGATCCCCATCCTTCGCACGCTTGTGATCCTGTGCGGATGTCATGGTACGGATCGTCTTTCCATCTACAAAAGAAAGTACGGAAACCTCACGGCCAGTCATAAATTCTTCAATTACCATGGTATTTCCGGCATTTCCGAATTTTTTGTCTTCCATGATCTCTTTTACGCCAGCTTCTGCCTCTGCAAGATCCTGGCAGATCAGAACACCTTTTCCAAGAGCAAGGCCATCTGCCTTCAAAACGATCGGGAATTTTGCCTCGGTCCTTAAATATTCCAGAGCTTTTTCCGGATCATCAAAATTCTCATAAGCAGCTGTAGGAATGTCGTATTTTTTCATAAGATCCTTGGAAAAAGCCTTGGAGCCTTCCAGAATAGCAGCATTTTTGCGCGGTCCGAACACACGCAGTCCCTCTGCCTCAAATACATCTACGATTCCGCCCACAAGAGGATCATCCATTCCCACAATAGTAAGATCGATCTCTTTTTCTTTGGCAAAGGCTGCCAGTTTTTCAAATTCCATTGCTCCGATATCTGCACATTCCGCATACTCTGCGATTCCTGCATTTCCAGGTGCACAGTAGATCTTGTCAACTTTCGGGCTTTTTGCAACACTCCATGCAATTGCATGTTCTCTTCCGCCGCTTCCTACGATTAATACTTTCATCTGTTTACTCCTTTGTTTCATCTGTCTGCTGATTACTTTAAAGAAACAATTCCATCTGTCACTGTGATCTTGTCATTGGCGATAAGATTGATTGCTTCCGGAAGGATCTTCCACTCTGCTTTTTCCATTACACGTCTCTGAAGCTCCTTGGATGTATCTCCGTCTTTTACCTTTACTGCTTTCTGAAGAATGATCGGACCTGTATCCGTTCCGGCATCTACGAAATGAACCGTAGCGCCTGTTACTTTCACTCCTCTTGCGAGAACTGCATCATGAACCTTAAGTCCATAAAAACCTTTTCCACAGAAAGACGGGATCAGGGATGGATGGATATTGATGATTTTGTTGGGATATGCTTCCACCATCATCGGAGGGATCGCAACCAAGTATCCTGCAAGAACAATCAGATCTACCTCTTTTTCCTGAAGCTTCGCCAGTAATGCTTTATGGAAAGCTTCTCGGTCCGGATAGTCTTTCGGTGCGATGCATACCGCCTCTATATCATGCTTTCTGGCTCTTTCCAGAGCATAAGCGGAGGCATTATTACTGATCACAATATCCACTTTTGCATTTGTGATCTCTCCTGCATCAATAGCATCCAGGATCGCCTGAAGATTCGTTCCCCCACCGGAAACAAGAACACCGATCTTTAACATAAGGTCACTCCCTTTTCTCCCTCTTCAATGGATCCTACCACATATGGCTTATCGCCGGTTTTGCGGATAGCTTCCATTGTTTTGTCAACATCTGCAGGATCTACTGCCAGGATCATTCCAAGGCCCATATTATATGTATTGTACATCATATGCTCATCAATATTTCCTTTTTCAGCAAGGAGCTTGAAGATCGGAAGTACCGGATAGCTGTCTTTTTTGACAACAGCTCTGGTTCCCTCTTTCAGCATACGCGGGATATTCTCATAGAATCCACCACCTGTGATATGGCTGCATGCATGGATTTTCACGCCAGACTCTCGGATGCTCTTCAGCGCTTTTACATAGATTCTGGTCGGTGCGATCAGTGCCTCTCCCAGAGTTGTTCCAAGCTCTTCATAATAAGTATCCAGAGACTCTTTTGTCATGTCAAATACTTTACGTACAAGAGAAAATCCATTGCTGTGAACTCCTGTGGAAGCCATACCAATCAGGACATCTCCTGGTTTCAGGGCCTCTCCTGTAAGAAGATCTTTTTTGTCAACGACTCCTACTGCAAATCCGGCAAGGTCGTACTCATCTTCCGGCATAAGTCCAGGATGCTCTGCTGTCTCACCACCGATCAGAGCTGCCTCAGACTGTACACAGCCCTCTGCAACACCTTTTACGATCTCTGCGATCTTTTCCGGATAATTTTTGCCGCAGGCAATGTAGTCCAGGAAAAACAATGGCTCGCCGCCTGCACATGCAATATCATTTACACACATGGCTACAGCATCGATTCCGATGGTATCATGCTTGTCCATAACCATGGCTACCTTAACCTTGGTTCCACATCCGTCTGTTCCGGAAACCAGAGTAGGCTCTTCCATATCTTTGAATTTCTCCATGGAAAATGCACCTGAGAATCCACCGATTCCTCCAAGTACCTCCGGTCTCATTGTCTTGGCAATGTGCTTTTTCATCAGCTCTACTGATTTGTATCCTGCCTCAATATCTACGCCTGAAGTCTTGTAATCCATAATGTCCTCCTTATGACAACACCTTTTTATTTTTATGGTAAAAAATTTATTTAGTAATTTTTGTATCCAACTTCCTGAAGCCTTGCGTCTTTCTTCTCAACCTGCTCCTTCAGATCCTGACTGTAGGCTTTCAGTCTGGAAAGAAGCTCTGCGTCGGAAGTTGCAAGGATCTTGGCAGCAAGAAGTCCCGCATTGGCGCCACCATTGATCGCTACTGTAGCAACCGGGATACCGCTTGGCATCTGTACGATTGAGTAAAGGGAATCTCTTCCTCCCAGAGATGTTGTATGCATCGGAATACCGATCACCGGCATCGGAAAGATCGCCGCACACATTCCCGGAAGATGAGCTGCCATTCCTGCGCCTGCGATGATAACTTTGAAGCCTTTTTCTTCTGCTGTCTTTGCATACTCGAAAAATACATCCGGTTCTCTGTGTGCGGAAATGATCTTCATTTCATAATCAATCCCCAGTTTCTCCAGGATATCTGCTGCTTTGCTCATAACCGGCATATCTGAATCACTACCCATTACAATTCCTACTTTTGCCATTGTGTTCTCCTTTCATGGTACACTAACTGAATATTAGCCTGTGTCCTTTGACTATTGTTATGGTTATTCTACGTATATTCTCACTTTCTGTCAATACGATCGAAAAAACTGTAAATTTACTAATTAACTTATATTATTATTTAATGGAAGATTCTCAAAAGGACGGTTAAATTCCTCTGTTCCGGGAAGAACAAACCTTCCGTTTTCGATAATGGAGATCATTTCTCCCTCATCATCGATCACCCGGATACTTCCAAGCTCATCATAAGGTATCGTAATATCTGTATGACAGCCATAATAAGCAAGGCTTACGTCATCCTTTCGCATCTCGGAAATCTCATTATCCCTGGCGATGATCTCTTTTCCATCCGGATTATATACCGGTGTATCCTCTGCCCAGCTGTAACAGGTATCGCCCACAGCAAAATGCGGTCCCATTTTTTCTGCGATCAGGATCGGAAGCTTATCCGCAATTCCGTATTTCAGCGCCGCCACATAAGCTGTGGTATTTGTACCGATGGCAAACTCTCCCATGGGGATCTTCGGATGGTGGTGGAGGATATTATCTTCAATATATTTCCGGTTCTCTTCTTCGGTTTTAAAATTCGAGCAGGTGTAATCAATAACCTGGCCGCAGTCAAATACCAGCTTCAGATCCCGGAACTGAAGACCGTTCAGATATACTTTTTTCACATGAAGGATTCCGCCTGTGCCTGCCAGCTGCGGAGATGTAAAGACTTCGCCCACCGGAATGTTCACATCTGCCACACAGTTCTCAAAATTCGTCTGTTTCTCCGGATCTGTCAGTTCATGAAGATGAATCAGAAGATCCGTTTCATTGTCTCCACGTCCTTTGACTTCCACCCACTCACAGGTATCCAGGGTATTGATGATCGTCTGCTGGATTTCCTGATAGAGATGGTAATCCAATGTATTGATCTTTACGATCTCACGGAAAATTTCCTCATAATTTCCACCAATCTCAGGAACCGGATATGCAATGATCGTAAAACTTCTCTCATCACCTTTGATGTATCGGTTTACGATCTGTCCGGATTCATTGTCAAGTTCTGTCTGAAGCTTCTGCTGTATCTCGCTTAATGCATAAGCTTCCGGTTTACTTATCGGAGAGAAAGGATTTTCTCCAAATGTATCAATGCAGGCCGGACCGCCATGTACTTCTGCCAGTTCTCTGTACTTCTCATAGGAGGTCTGCATAGCACGAAGTTTTCGCTGAACAAAATCCCCATCCAGGAACAATGCACTGTCCTGACGATGATCGTAATCGTACTGCGGATTGGCAACGCCGCCTGTATAGCCTACTCTCACGGCGCCTCTCTTATTTACCACATGCGTTGCATGGCGATAGATCACCGGCTTCAGACCCATTTTTTCAAACTGGAGGATTGCTGCTTTTACCATCCGTTCAAAACCAAGACTATATCGGATATTTACTGTTTTCTTTTTTGTGATATCCTTCCGTCCGGTGATAAATCCGATCCGATAGCCTTCTGTATAGGTAGAAGCCATCTTATCGATCTCTTCCTGAGAAAGGGAGTTCAGAAACTCTGCAACTCCTGTTTCATTCTCTGAAACAAACTCGCCATAGCGATACAGATATCTCAGATCCGAAAGATCCGAATTCATGATGATATCTGCTGCAAAGTCAAGCTCCGGATCTACACCTTCCCGTATCCTCTGCTCCATCATATCCTGGCAGTAATCATTTACATAGGAACGGAGAATCCCCTCCACTGTTGCCGCCTCTGGAAGTTCTTCCTCACAAAATGCAGAATATACTTCCAGAAACAGTTCCATGGATACAGTCATATCCCACAGCCTTTTCTCATGAGCATAAGCTACAGTTCCTGCGATCTCTGCATACAGAAAACTGAAGGCTTTTCCATATTCTCCCATCTGCTGTACTGCATACGCCGGATTTCCATAGCTGCTTTCATAATTTTCCGGGAGGATATCCTGATAAAAGCAATGATTTCTCTCTTTCAACGCCTCCATCGTAAGCTCTGCTGCGCTCTCATCCATCACATCTGCTGCCATGGAAAGAAACTTTGCCCTGTTTCTGAAAAAATCTCCAAACGGTTTTTTTACGGTTTCTTCTGTTATGATCTCACGGATCCGTTCCTTCGCAAGTCCATAACGTTCTTTCATGCATTCTTCCAAGACTTCATCTCCCATCTTTTTCATCATTGATCACATGCCCCAGGGCAATGTGTTTGTCAACGAGTTCTTTCATATATTCCCAGATCACTTCAGAACCCTCTCCTGTTTTCCGGTTTCTCTTATAAATCTGACTTTTCTTCACCTGATGCTCTTCCCAGCTTTTTCCGTTGGAAGCATCATTTAGAAACAATGGCTGACAATTATCTAGCACATGGGCAAATTTCGCCTCCGGGGTTTCGTAAGCCTCAAACTCCTCCCATAATGCTTTTAACCACTGTCCCTGATCTTCCGGCAATAGTCCATAGATCCGTTCTGCTGCCTGCTTCTCCCTGTATTCCTTGGTTGTCGCTCCTTTTTCATCATATGCATAGGTATCACCTGCATCGATCTCTACCAGATCATGCGCCAGTACCATAGGAATCACCTTCGAAAGATCCACTTCCTCATTGGAATATTCCTTTAAAAGCACTGCCATCAACGCCAGATGCCAGGAATGCTCCGCATCATTCTCTTTCCGCTTTCCGTCTGCAAGATATGTCTGACGAAAAATATTCTTGACTTTATCTATTTCCATAATAAAGTCCAGCTGTTTTTTTAAGCGTTCTTTTTTATCCATCTGTTATACCCCCGATAAAAAAAGTCCCAGCCAGATAACCAGGATCACTCCATTCAAAATAGACCCGACCATGCTCGTCCTGTGTTTCCGGTTTTCTTCCGAAAAGCTGGAAAGCCCCAGTGTAAAGCCATATGCAGAAAGTAGCATGGCAAAAAGCCCGGTTCCGCCGATCAGGCCCCCGAGCTTTCCATCAAAAAAGAGTGCAAGCACAACTGCCGCGATAAACAGCACGAGGGAAGCCGCCGCAAGTCCTACAGACCATTTTCCCTTGGAAGCTTCTCTTTTTTTTGCAAATGCATATCTATATCTTCTTGCCATTAATTTTTCTCCTAATCCTGTCGCAGACTGCATAAATCCCATATCCAAGCGCTGCGCCCAGAGTATTCAATATCATATCATCCACATCAAAGCAGCCAACTTTTGTAAGCAGCTGGATCACTTCTATCGTCAGACTGATAAAAAAGCCGGATAATATGATAAAAAAGCCATTTCGCATTTTTCCGGTTATTACCGGAAGAATAAATCCGTATGGCACAAATCCCAGCACATTTCCAAAAACATTTGTGAAAAGCGCAAATGTACCCACTATTTTTCGATAAGTCCAGAAACGCCTGATCTCCACAAACGGAACAAGATTGTAACGGTATTCTCTTTCTGCATCCGCCACTCTTCCGTATCCTTCCGAAAAGAACAGAAGATACACAAGAACAAGAACATACAATACAAAAAAAGCTGTCCCGAGTTTTTTTACTCTGCGTTTTGTCCCTTTTTCCAATATTCTCCCCTGCTTAAATAGTCCGAAAAGCCACACGGAACAACGTGCGGCTTTTCAGATCATATTAGATTAATATCTCTGATTTTCTTCTGAGCAGTCTCGCACCGTTCACGATCATCAGAATTCCTGTGACAAGTCCCGTCACCAGAACGACAATACCGAGTGCAAGGCTTCCCGCCCCGCTGCTCGCCATAGTTTTATAAATTTTTTCATTCATAAGGCTGCGTCCTCCCAGTAAAAGCGGACCTTCGGAATCCGCCGCTCTTTTATGACCTTTTATAACAATATTATTCTGCGCCGTACTGGTCATAATATGCATCAATGGCAGCTTTCAGCTTATCATCGATCACAACACGGCCTTTGTATTCTTTGTTGTAGAGATGCTCAACAACCTCCGCCATAGTTACAATAGCTGTAGTCTGAAGGCCGTAGGTTTCCTCGATCTCTTTGAGCGCACTCTTTGTTCCCTGGCCACGTTCCATACGGTCAACAGAAACCACAAGACCTATCGGATTTACATCTCCCTGCGCTTTGATGATCGGAAGTGTTTCTTTAATGGATGTTCCTGCAGTCGTAACATCCTCAATGATCACTACCTTATCCCCATCCTGGATCGGGCTGCCAAGAAGAATTCCTTTATCTCCGTGGTCTTTCACTTCCTTACGGTTGGAACAGTAACGGATATCCTTTCCGTACATTTCACTGATCTCCATAGTTGCTGCTACAGAAAGCGGAATTCCTTTGTATGCCGGTCCAAACAGCACATCAAAATCCAGTCCGAATTTGCTTTCTATCGCTTTTGCATAATACTGTCCCAGCTTGCGAAGCTGCGCACCGGTACGGTAAAATCCTGTATTTACAAAAAATGGTGTCTTTCTTCCTGATTTCGTAGTAAAATCTCCAAATTTCAGGACATTACAGTCAATCATAAATTCAATAAATTCCTGCTTATACTGTTCCATTTATCTAATCCTCCATGTTTTTCATATATACGACAAACCCAGGATCCACACTCTGCTGCAATCCCAGTGTAAAATCCCTTTATTTATCCTGTTAATTCTAACATATGAACAACAGAATTGCAAATACGGCAATCCTCCGTTATTTCACTACTCCGATCAGCTCATTGATGTCTTCCACTTTCTGTTTTTCAAGAAATGCCTGAATACCATCTGCGATCTCCACAGTAGCATATGGGTTAAAAAAGTTTGCAGTTCCCACAGACACTGCAGTAGCACCTGCCATAATAAATTCCAGGGCATCCTCAGCAGTTGCGATTCCTCCCATACCGATGATAGGAAGGGATACTGCATTTGCCACCTGATATACCATACGGACAGCTACCGGTTTTACTGCAGGACCGGACATTCCACCGGTTTTATTTGCCAGTGCAAATGTACGTCTGTTGATATCGATCTTCATTCCTGTCAGGGTATTGATAAGAGAAAGAACATCTGCGCCGCCAGCTTCTGCTGCTTTCGCCATCTCGGTAATATCGGTTACATTTGGGCTCAGCTTCATGATCACCGGCTGTTTTGCATATTTCTTTACTTCTTTTGTGATCTCTTCAAGAGCTTTCGGATTCTGACCGAAGGCAATTCCGCCTTCCTTGACATTCGGACAGGAAACATTGATCTCCAGCATATCCACAGGCTCGTTTCCAAGGCGTTCTACAACCTCACAGTAATCCTTTGCAGATTTTCCACAGACATTGACGATGATCTTTGTATCATATTTTTTAAGGAACGGAATATCTCTTTCACAGAAAACATCAATTCCCGGATTCTGAAGACCAATGGCATTGAGCATTCCGGATGCTGTCTCTGTCACTCTCGGTGTAGGATTTCCCGGCCACGGTACATTTGCCACACCTTTTGTCACAACTGCGCCAAGTCTGTTCAGATCCACAAATTCACTGTATTCCGCTCCGGAACCAAATGTTCCGGACGCTGTCATCACCGGATTCTTAAGTTCTACGCCGGCAAGATTTACATTCATTCTGCTCATAGCTCTACCTCCGTGCTCAGGAATACAGGTCCGTCTTTACATACTCTCTTGTTATGGACATGAGAATGAGAATCCACATCTTTGGATTTGCACACACAGGCAAGACACGCGCCTACGCCACAGGCCATACGCTCTTCCATGGAGATCCAGCACGGAATTCCTTTTTCAAGGGCATATGCCTTGATGGCACGGAGCATCGGGGCAGGTCCGCAGGCAAAGATCGCATCTGCCTCAAGATCGTTCTCACGGATGGCATCCATAACATTTCCCTTTGTTCCTGCAGAGCCATCTTCTGTTGCCACATAGACATCTCCATAAGCTTCAAATTCCTTATTTAAAAACAGCTCATCTCTGTATCCGAGAACCATGATCTTTTCTGCGTCCAGCTGTTTAGCAGTTTCCAGCATTGGCGGGATTCCGATTCCTCCACCCATGAGAAATACTTTTTTGCCTTTTACTGCATCCAGCGGAAAACCATTTCCCAGAGGTCCCATAGTCTCAATGGGGACCCCTGCATGAAGTCTGGAAAATTCCTCCGTACCGGTTCCTTTTCCTGTAACGCGATATACCAGTCTCAGTTTTCCTTCTGCTTTATCGATCTCACAGAGACTGATGGGTCTTGGCAGAAGCTTACCGCCATTGCGGCTGTAAAGTGATACAAACTGTCCCGGCACTGCATTTTTTCCAATCTCACCTGCATCCAGCCACATACTGTAAATATCTGTACCAATACATTCCTGGCTGAGTATCTTACAGGGCTTTTTTGTTTTTTTACTTTCTGATGTACTCATAAAATGCCTCCTGTATTATCTGTTCTCCATCGCACCGCTGATATCCGCGATCATATCTTTTACTGCCGCTCTGGAAGCATCTGCGTAATTTTCAGCGCCAAACTCTTTATATTTCTCCTGCTTATATGCAGCGATGATTCCTCTGGAAGAGTTTACGATAGCACCAAGTCCGTCCTCATTAAAGAAATGGACAAGATCTGCGCCTTTTCCACCCTGAGCACCATATCCGGGAACAAGGATAAATGTCTTCGGCATGATCTTTCTTAATACCTTTCCCATTTCCGGATAGGTCGCACCTACAACAGCACCAACATAACTATATCCATCACCCATAAGCTCATCGCCCCACTGTGCAACCTTCTCACCTACCAGCTCATAGAGCGGGCGACCGTCGATGACACGATCCTGGAACTCACCACTTGATGGATTGGAAGTTTTGACCAGAACAAAGATACCCTTTTTCTCTTCCTTGCACACATCCATAAAGGGTTTCACACCATCAGAACCAAGGTATGGATTGACTGTTGCAAAATCCTCATCAAAACCTGCATATTTTTTTGAGCCTACCTGAACCTGTCCCAGGTGACCAACTGCATATGCTGCAGATGTGGAACCGATATCACCTCTTTTGATATCACCGATCACAACCAGATCTTTGGATTTACAATACTCAACCGTTTTCTTGTATGCGATCAGTCCCGGGATACCAAACTGCTCATACATGGCGATCTGTGGTTTCACTGCCGGGATCAGATCAAAGGTCGCATCCACGATTCCTTTGTTATACTGCCAGATTGCTTCTGCAGCGCCCTCCAGAGTCTCCCCAAACTCTGCAAAAGCCTTTTTCTGGATATGCTCCGGAATATAATTCAGCATAGGATCCAGTCCTACAACGATTGGTGCATTTGTTTTGCGGATATTGCTGATCAGTTTGTTAATCATGATTCTTTCTCCTCCTGGTTTTTAAATACAATTTTTCCGTCACAGATGGTATAAAGCACTTTTCCCTTTACTTTCCAGCCATCAAACGGTGTGTTATGTCCTTTGGAAACAAATTTATTTTTATCGATAGCATACTCCTGCTCCGTATCCACGATGATCACATCTGCCGGATGGCCTTTCTGGAGAGTTCCTCTGTCAAGCCCGAGGATTTTCGCCGGGTTCAGGCACATCTTCTCAACCATCTGTTTCAGTGTGATCACATCTTTTTCCACCAGCTCTGTATAGGTGAGCGGAAGGCTTGTTTCCAGACCTACGATCCCAAATGGTGCATTCTTCATAGAACCTGTTTTTTCCTGTGCACTGTGCGGTGCATGGTCCGTGCTGATCACCTCGATGGTACCGTCCTTCAGGCCCTGTTTCAGTGCTTCCACATCCTTCGGTGTACGGAGCGGCGGATTCATCTTGTAATTCGGGTCATCTGTTTTAATATCATCGGATGAAAGGATAAAATGGTGCGGGCATACTTCAGCTGTGATATTGTCGTATCCTTTCTCTTTTACGATCTTCATCATCTGAGCATCCCCATAAGTGGAACAGTGGCAGAGATGAAGATGGACTCCTGTCTCCAGCGCCAGAATGATATCTCTGGCTGTAATGGTATCTTCCACTGCATTGCAGATTCCGGGAAGCCCCAGTCTTTTGGCGTTCTCATCCTCATTCATGCATCCATCTCCACGCAGATCGATATCTTCACAATGGTCAAAAAACGGCACGCCACATTCTGCTGCGATCCTCATTGCTTCTTTACAAAGTGCTGTATTCATCACAGATTTTCCATCCTCGGACACTGCCGGGATCCCTGCTTTCACCATTCCGGCAATATCTGCAAGTTCAGTCCCCTTTTCTCCCATGGTGGCTGCACCTGCCTGAAGTACATGAATACCGGAAACCTGCGCCGCCTTGTTATGTACATAGTTTACCCGGTCCGGATTATCAATAGTGGGAGTTGTATTTGGCATAGCAACTACAGTTGTCACACCACCACGTGCTGCCGCAGCAGCACCACTCTTGATATCTTCCTTATGTGTCTGGCCCGGATCACGAAAATGGACATGAAGGTCGATAATTCCCGGCATGACCAGCTTTCCTTTCGCATCGATCACACGGTCGCCGTCTTTCTTTTTCAGCTTCTGGCCTATTTCCGCAATGATTCCGTCTTCCAGATAAATATCGCCTGTTTTATCCGTATCTGTAGCCGCATCCACAATCCGGCCTCCTCGAATCAGAATCCCCATTTCTGTTCTCCTCTCATCCTGTATTTTCAAAGCAGATCCTTCAATCCGCTTGTATTCTCCTATATCATACACGAAATCTCTCTATTTATAAAGATTTTTTTTACAAAGCAATTTCGCCTCTTTTTACACCCCGGAATTGTTGGAATTTTCTCCTTGACATTTCAAAACACGGGTTATATAATCAGAGCATGGCAAAATATTTAATGTAAAATCACTAGTTTTTAGAGATTATATTTACATGAATATAGTCTGTAAAATCTGGTGATTTTTTATTATCATCAGAAGGCTATTTTAATTTTTTTTATTTTTATGGAGGTAACACAAAATGAACAAGGGAACTGTAAAATGGTTCAACGCAGAAAAAGGTTATGGTTTTATCACAGGTGAGGACGGACAGGATGTATTCGTACACTTCTCCGCTATCAACGGTGAAGGCTTCAAATCTCTTGAAGAAGGACAGGCTGTATCCTACGACTTAACAGAGGGCGCTCGCGGAATGCAGGCTGCTAACGTTACAAAGTTATAATTCTATAACCATAAAAAACGTATAAGTCAAAACGGGGCTGCTTTATGGCAGACCCGTTTTTTATTGCATTGTATTTATCCTGTATATAAAAATCCCCGGGATGCTTCAACACATCCCGGGAACCCATCATTTCATATGTGTTTTCTATTCCGCACTGTCTGAAGATAATCCGGAAATATAATCTGTCAATGCAGAAGTATCCATCACAGTATCCACCTTCACACTGGCTTCCTTCGCCTGGATCTTGGCATATGCGGAATATCCGATCCAGCCTACAAGCAGAACCGCGATGAGGATCCATGCCGCCATCTCAAGTACAAATTCTGCGCGTTCCTTCTTCAGGGCACTGTTTCGCGAGTATTTGTTGTTTTTATATTTGTCAACTTTCTTCTGGCTCATTGTCTTTCTCCTTTGCCGCTTCAGTACTTCGTTCATTATAGCACACTTGTTTTCAAAAGAAAAGCGGCAACTCCCTGAAGAAATGTGATAATTTTCTGAACTGGAGATTTTCTCTGATCAGACTGCTACGATAACGCCACCATCGTTGGCATACATACTGCTGACACCGGCAGTATCCATAACTACGATCTTTGCTGGGTGCAGTTTCTCACGGATAGCCTCCTCCAGCATCTTCGCTCTTTCCGGACAGTTGCAATGAGTGATGGCAACTGTCTTTTCCGGGATGTTGATCCCCTTCTCTCCAATGTGATCCACCATTTTTACGATTGCTTTATTCATGCCTCTGGCCTGATCCAGCTGACAGATCGTTCCTTCCGGAGTAGCTCCCATAACCGGCTTGATCTTCAGTGCACTGGCCACCAGAGCTTTCACTCTGCCCAAACGTCCGTTCTTGCGCAGAGTTTCCAGATTCTCCAACACAAAAAATGTGTTCATCTCTTCAATATATTTCTCTACTTCACTTACTACTTCTTCAAAAGAAAGTCCCTTTTCTTCACACTCCACGATCTTCATGGCAATCAGACTCTGACCACCGGATGCAGATTTGGAATTAAATACATGAACCTTTTTCTCCGGCTGCTCTTCCAGGAACAGGTTTTTTCCAAGAATCGCACTGTTATAGGAACCACTCAATTCTGCCGATAGCGTCACCGCATAAATGTGTTCCGCATCACACTCATATGCCTTCATATAGCGTTCCGGAGAAGGGCATGCAGACTTGGGGCATTCCGGGCAGGCCGCAACCTTCTTTAAAAAATCTTTCTGATCGAAATTCTCATCATCTATAATATTCTCACCGCCCACCGTCAGCGTCAGTGGTATGGATTCAATCCTGCCGTCATTTTTCCATTCATCTAAAAGCTCCCCACAGCTATCTATCGCAATCTTATAGCTCAATTATATCGTCCTCTTTTCCATTATATGTAGTATTCAATACCACATCTATCGTATCACATAAACAGATATTTGAAAAGAGTTTTTTAAAAAGTCTGTCCTTTTTTCTTTATCTGAGATATAATGTCTACACGCGATCACATAAAAGAAAGGAAGTGCGGCATGCTTGCATTAAAGATCACAGATATCCGGGATTTCACAAACAAACTTTTTATAGGAGAAGTATTTGACAAATTCTGTCTGTCCGAAGCGACTGTGACTACTTTTAATACTTTTACCATTGATGGCAGGCTTCAGAAAGATTTTTTTGATACAGACAGCATGAACAGACTCACAGAACACGGCCGGACACATTCTCTCTGGAAGGACATCAGACCTTTCTGCTGGTCTGTGATCCGCGGTAAGCGTACGCCCTTAAGCTTCAGGATCGTGCTGCATTTAAGTCGGAGTGGAGTTGAAGCTGCAATGAGAAATACAGATTTCGGAATTTCCTCCGAACAGATAGACGGACTATTCTTAAATCTTCAATTTAAAAATAACAGCCTTCTTTGTACTACCGGAACCTCTCTCAAAACATTCTCTATGGATAAACGCCCAGAGCAGCTCTGGGATGATATGATCCTGAGCTTTCTGTCCAGGAATCAGATTCTTTTTGAAAGGCTATAGTCAATTCTCTTCTTCTATTTCCCTCAGATAATACGCAAGCATATCAATAAATTCACTGTTGGTAGGCTTGTATTCTAGAGGATATCCTGCAATCTCATCCAGCAGTTTTTTATTTCCTTCCCAACACACATTTACCATTGTTCTGATATCATGCTCAATATTGGTAGGTGTTGATCTGTACTTCCGCGCCAGGTATGGATAAATATCCTTTGTGATCCGCAATGGTTTATACTGATACCCCATGGAAATCTTTACCGCTTCCGCAACGAAAAAATATCCTTTGTATTTCGAATTTGCACCAAGTCTTCTGATCAATCCATACACTTTTTTCATACATTTGTTCCTCCATTTCATTTTTTTCTCTTTTTAAAAGCACTCCCTTATGTATAATACGACATTTATCTATATTTTTCGCTTTCTTCTGAAAATTTATTTTATACATATTAGATACTAATTTAAATTTTTAGTCATATTTTACAGGTTATTTTTATTTAATATCTATTATTTTATTTAAAATTCCTCTAATTGTGTTAAAGATACACATATTGTTATAAAAAGAACAAAGGCTTCGCCCCATTACGGGCAAAGCCTTTCGATCATTTTATATGTCGTTTTATTTTGTAAGGACCATAAGGATATCGTTGCTTCTCTTTACAAATTTTGTCATTTCTTCAGGAGAAAGCTGTTTATGGCTCATCATTGCAAGATCATAAAGCTGTTCACAGATCACCGGAACATACTCTGATCCCTGATTTTCTGCTATAAATCTTACAAGAGGATGATTTGCGTTCAGTACAAGTACTTCCTGACCACCGAACATATTCGGATCCATTCCGTACATATTGTACATTTTCATCATATCCTGCATACGGCGACTCTCCTCAGGAAGAGTGATCATCGCTGCAGTTCCCTCATTTTTCAGCTTCTCTACTTTTACTTCAAGTTTATCCTTGCCAAGATTCTTACGGAACACCTCAGTAAGTGTCTTGACTGTTGTTTCATCCGCTTCTCCGTCTTCACGAAGCTCTTCTGTCAGATCTGCATCAATTCTCTTGAACTGGATCGTCTGATCCTGCTGTTCAAGATGGGAAATAAACTGTGAATCGATCACATGCTTCAGCAGTACAGCATCTTTACCCGCTTCACGGAACATATTAATGTACTGGCTCTGCTGTACCTCATCGGTCACATAATAGATCACCGTTTTTTCCGGTTCCTCATTCTGGGATCCTTCAGAAGCTTTCTCCTCTGTCTTCTCCTCTTCAGCTGCTTTTGTTTCTTCTTTTTTATTTTCCTCAATGCAGTCTTTCAGGGTAAGATATTTGCCATCCAGATTCTTAAAGAGGATATAATCATTCATCTTCTCACCAAATTTCGCATCCTTGATGCATCCAAATTTGATAAACGGGCTGATATCATCCCAGTACTTCTCATAAGACTCTCTGTCTGTCTTGCACATTCCGGTGAGCTTATCTGCTACTTTCTTGGTGATGTATTCAGAAATCTTTTTCACAAAACCATCATTCTGCAGTGCAGAACGGGAAACATTCAGTGGAAGATCCGGACAGTCGATCACGCCTTTCAGAAGAAGAAGGAATTCCGGGATCACCTCTTTGATGTTATCTGCAATAAATACCTGATTATTATAAAGCTTGATGGTTCCCTCAATGGAATCATACTCTGTCCTGATCTTCGGGAAATACAGGATACCTTTCAGGTTGAACGGATAGTCCATGTTCAGATGGATCCAGAACAGCGGTTCCTTGTAATCCATAAATACCTTACGGTAAAATTCTTTATACTCTTCATCCGTGCACTCATTTGGGTGTTTCATCCAGAGCGGCTGTGTATCGCTTAAGGATACCGGCCGTTTATTGATCTTTACTTTATCTTTGGCAGGAGAAACTTCCACAACTTCTTTCTCGCCTTTATCATTCTCCTTTTCCTCTGTCTTGGCATCCTCATGGATATGTTCAACTACCACATCATCTTCACGGAGATCTGCCTCATCGATGGTTTCATACTCCTGTTCAGCATTTGCTTTGGAAAGATAGATATTTACCGGCATGAAAGAACAGTATTTCTCGATAACCTCTCTCATACGATATTCATTGGCAAACTCCAGGCTTTCCTCATTGAGGAAAAGAGTGATCTCTGTTCCCGGTTCTGTTTTGTTTCCGTCTGCCATCTCATACTCCGTACCACCGTCACAGGTCCAATGTACCGGTGTGGAACCCTCCTTGTAAGAGAGAGTATCAATATGAACTTCATCTGCAACCATAAATGCAGAATAAAATCCAAGTCCGAAATGACCGATCATCTGATCATCCGTTGTTTTATCCTTATATTTCTCAAGAAACTCTGTGGCACCGGAAAAAGCGATCTGTGTGATATATTCCTCTACTTCATCTGCTGTCATACCAATACCGTTATCGATAAACTTCAAAGTTTTCTGATCCGGATCAACGATAACATTTACAGCCGGTTTGTAACCTTCCGGGAATGTATAATCTCCCATAACTTCCAGCTTTCTCAGTTTGGTGATCGCATCGCATCCGTTGGAGATCATCTCTCTTACAAAAATATCATGGTCGGAATATAACCATTTCTTGATAATCGGAAAAATATTTTCACTGTTGATTGATAAACTGCCATGTTTTGCTGACATATATGTCACTCTCCTTTTGTTTTTATTTTTATTTCTGATGTTCCGACAGAGCCGGAAACCTGTTGTTTTTTCAATAAATATATACTAATACGACTTTTTACAAAAGTCAAGAAAAATTTAGCACTCATCATTATAGAGTGCTAGTAACAGCATGTAAAACGGATCTCTATGTGCAAAAAAATCCCTCCGTACATTTTTTGTACGGAGGGTGCTGTAAAACTATCTTCTACATTCTGTTCTTATTTTTTCTTTCTACGATATACAAGGATTCCTCCAATACATACCACAGCCACGATCAAAATGATCACAAATGTCATGATCGGTGTACTGTCTCCCGTCTGCACTGCAGATTTCTGATTTGTCTGTGTCACTGCCGGACTCGGAGTCGCAGTAAGAACTGCTGCCTGTGATACCGTAAAAGTAACCGTACTTTCTGACTGTGTACCGGTATCCTTCCAGCTGGAGCCGTCGTATTTCTGCTGTCCAAAGGTAACTTTCAGAGTATATTTTCCCGGCTTGCTGACACGGAATGTTGCAGTATAAGGCTCTCCATCCCAGGTACGGGTCTCTGTGATCTTCCAGCTCTTCGGCTGATATCTGGTATCTCCCTTACGCGGGTTTGTATTATCCATTCCTGCACCAGCTGCTGTAAAGGTGATCTTTGTATTGGTATCATACTTGCCATTGGAATCAATGCCTGTGATCTTATTGTCCGATGCAGCGGCTTCCGTGCCCTGATATCCATTTACTGTAATACTTACTGCGATCACTGTACTGATCTTGTTGGGATTCTTAACCCCCTCCGGAAGAATGACGGTACCTTTTACATTAAATATCTGACGTTCTGCAGAAGACGGATCATAAGAAGATCCCTTAACATCCCATTTAACAGATGCCTTCTGCTCTCCCTTTGTTGTAGTGATCTTTACTGTTCCCGGAAGCTTCAGGGCTTTCTGGGTTTTCTGGGTTCCATTGGGTAGATCTTTGATATCGGATGGCTTTTTGATGCCTGTAAGGTTATTCGCCTTCTTACCGTTATCTGTTTTTTTCTTTGTAACGCTGAAATGGACATTTACATAAGTTTCCACATTTGCATCATTGGCGATCACAATGTCTTCCAGATATTCCCCCTGTGAAAGTCCGCTGACCGGCTGTACGCTAAAGGTTGCATTATCTCCTGCTTCCAGCTCTGTGGCGGAAAGTGTACCAATTGTATATGCATTTGATGAAGGCTGTTTCAGAACGATCTTTGTATTTCCGGTGTTGGTAACTGTAACTGTCTTCGCATCAGGAAGTTCCTTATAGCCTTCCTCTTTGGTTCCAAACTCCAGACTGTCTGTTACCGAAAGACCGGGATTGGGTTCCGGTTCCGAAACTGTAAATTCCAGCCGGACTTCAGCCAGTGTGTTTCCGGTATTCTGATCTGTCACAGAAATCGTATCGCTGTGATCTCCGGCCTGAAGACCGGTCTTGGGCTGTACGGTAAAGATTGCCGCCTTATCTCCGGGATTGAGCACTTCCGCAGAAAGCTCTCCCACCTCATAATCCTCCGGAGCAGAAAGCTGGATCCGGATAGCCTCTGTACCTGTATTCTCTACGGTTACAGGCTGTGCATCCGGCGCAGTCTCATAGCCCTGTTCCAGTGTTCCAAACTTCAGAGGACCTTCCGGTTTCACTGTTGCAGTAACTGTTTTTGGTGTTTCTGTCTTTACCATAACCGAAGCCGTCACTGTAGCAGATGCTTCCGTGCTTTCATCAGAAGCAAATACAAGCTCTTCCACGTATGGATCATCTTTTGCAGAGAGTCCAAGCTTAGGCTGTACGGTAAAGGTCTGCTCTCCTCCCTGCGCCAACTGGATATTTCCGCTGCTCTCCACTTCACTGACCGGCGCAATATCAAAAAACTCCGACTCAGGCTGTACTAACGTCACAGCTTCTGTACCTTCGTTTTTGATCGTGACTGTACTTGTTGTTTCTACCTTTTCATAACCGGCAGTCAGATCATCAAAAGGCAGTTCTGTCGGATCCGCAGTTAGCTTGTATATTTTTTCCGCTGCAGGGTCCGATGTTTCCCCGGGATCTGTCTGCTCATTATTTTCATTATCTTCGGCTTTTTTATTTTCCGGTTCTTTTACTGTAAAGTCCGCTTCAAAGAAGACATCGGCACCTTCTTCTGTCTGATACGTGATCAGATCTTTGTATTCCCCAGCCTTCAGACCTTCTCGTGGTTTTACCCACACAGTAACACTTTCACCACTCTTTAATGGCGCATCATTAATATCCGCAGCCATGAAATTCTCCGGGGCGATCTCTTTAAAATTAAGATCGCCGGTTCCGTTATTTTTGATAGTAACCATCTGTGCTTCCGGAATTTCCGTATATCCTTCTTCCACGGAACCAAAATCCAGAATTCCACTTCCATCTTCCGTGTATGCAGATGCCGAATATGTCGGTTCCTCATTTTTTTCGGAAGCGTCTGCTGCTGTATCTGCGGAATCCGGTGTCTCTGTCTGACTATCTCCAGATGTATCTGCCTCATCGGTATTCTGAGGCCCTGACTGTTCTCCGTTTACTTCTATAACAGAGTTTTCAGCAGGCTCCTGGGTATCTGCAGGTTCCTGTGCATCTGTATTTTCCTGTACATCTGTATTCTCCTGCACATCCGCTGACTCCGTTTCTTCTGCCGGCTCTATGGTTTCCTCAGGCTGAGCACTATCAGGCTCCTCTGACGTTCCAGCTTCTGTATCCGGCGTGTTCTCTGAAGACTCCGAAGCTGCCGAAGCTTCACTTTCCTCCGCATCCGGATCTTCTCCTGCTGCTTTGGCTTCTTCCTTTTTCTTTTCTGCCAGTGCTTTGGCTTCCTCCTCTGTTTCGGAAACCTCCTGGGTCGTCACCGTAAGCTCACCACTAACTCCCGTCTCTTCTTTTCCGGTAATCTTCAGAACGATCGGAAGACCCAGATCTTTTTCATCGATTTTATAAGTCTTGTCAGTTCCTACCTCTGTAAGAAGGTCTCCGTCCTTTAATGACCAGGAAAAACTCACATTATCATCTGTGATCCCCTCCGGCTTGACCTTTGAGTAATCTGCACTTAAAGTAGACCCGATCGCAAGTGTTCCTTTGACCTTCAACTTTCCATCAAGAGTTCCAGATGGAACTGCAGTGGCAAATACCATCGATGGAAGCAGCGTTACCATCATAAGCACAGCCATGACGACTGCCAGCACTCTGCTTTTTTTCATATCCCATCCTCCTTTACATCATTTTATTTTCCCCACATTTACCCTTTCTACGCAGGGCTTTCTTTTGCTGATGCAAGTTTATCATATTTAATTTTCAGAGGTGTAATCCCTGCTTTCCGTCAGCCTTCTACGATCATATATTTTCCGTCCGGGAGTTTAAATACTTCGCTTTCTTCTTCCAGCTCCTTCAGGGAAATCCCCTCCACATCTGCGCCCATTCCATCCAGATATTTTTTAACATCCTTCAGGGAATCCAGCACAACTGCCATGCAATCCTCTAGAAATTCCTCTGCCTCCTCAAAATCCTCTGCTACCGGCTCATCAAAAAGCTGACCCTGTTTTTCCAGAAATGTCTGGACATATTCTTTCTTGTACATATTAAAGTACCTCCTTTATATCTCCGCCCGCCGCGATCAGTCTGCGAAGTACTGGTTCCACCTTCTCTGTCTCGTAGAAAGCCGCCGCCTTTACCCCTGGCTTCGCATGCTTCATGGCAAAGCTGTATTTTACAGATTTCATCATTTCAATATCATTGTATTCATCCCCGAACGCCATGCATTCATCCGGTCCGATTCCCAAAAGTTCCTGGTATTTACGGATCCCTTTTGCTTTGTTCGTGGTAAATGGAACAAAATCCACCCACGCAAATCCGGATGTCACAACAGTACATCTGTCTTTGAACCGTTCTCTCCAGTACCGGATGGATTCCTCCGTCATTCCTTCTCTCTCATAAACTGCAACCTTCATACAAGGCTCTGTGATCTCATCAAAACTCTTTATGATCTTACACTGATTTTTCACTTCTTCGATCATCAGATGGCGATAATGTTCTGTCTTGGGCATGATATAATAAAAATCCTTTGTAGAACAGGAAAATTCCGCTCCGGGCTTTTCCCATATTGCCTGAATGATCTCTCTGACCAGTTCTTTGTCAAAGCTGTCGCAGTACAGAAGCTTCTCATTCTGGACAGCAAGCCCGCCATTTTCACTGATAAATGCCATCTCGTCCTTTACCGGCGCAAAAAGATTCCTCATATTGGCATACTGTCTGCCACTGGCTGCCACAAAGAGGATTCCCATTTTTTTCAGTTCCTTTACCAGCGGAAAGATCTCTTCCGGCAGCGTCTGTCTTCCACCGATAAGCAGCGTTCCATCCAGATCACTGGCAACCATCTTAATCATGCTGCTTCTCCTCATAAATAGTAAACAGATCACCAGGTACAGTTGCTACAATATCTGCACCGTTATTTTCAAGCTCTTCTCTGTCACGGAATCCCCATAGTGCACCAACGGTATACATTCCAGCAGCACTTCCTGTCTGCATATCTGTCTTTGTATCTCCGATATACATACATTCTTCCGGCTTTACGCCGAAATCTTCTGCAATCTTCAGCGGACCATCCGGCGCCGGCTTTCTGCGGATTCCTTCCTGCTGTCCCATCACCTCATCAAACAGATCGCCATAGATCGCCTTTACCACTTTCTGCGCCGCAACATGAGGCTTATTGGAGCATACAGCCATCTTAAGGCCTGTATGTTTCAGCTTCTGAAGGGTTTCCGGCATATCTTTATATGGCACAACTTTATACAGCGGATCTTCATCAAATTTCCTGCGATAAAGTTCCCTGACTTCTTCGTAGTGTACCAGCTCCGGATCTCCTGCATCGATCAGGCATCTTCTGATCAGCATATCTGCACCCTCACCGCTGTAATAACGAAAATTATCTGCCGGCTGTGGTTTCAGGGAAAACTTTTCCATGATCTCATTCGCCACATATGCCATAGATTCCAGTGTATCCGCAATTGTTCCATCCAGATCAAATATACAAGCTTTTATCATTTTGTCTTTCATCCTCTCAGGTTCATTCCCAGTTTTTTTGTCTCATAGATCAGTCTTGCCACAGGCAGTCCCACCACGTTGTTATAATCACCACGGATTCCCTTCACATAGGCTCCCCAGGCGCCCTGGATCCCATAGCTTCCGGCTTTGTCCATTGGGTCTTTGCTGTTTACATATTCCTTTATTTCTTCCTCTGTCACCGGATAAAAGCTCACATCTGTGCACTCATGGAAGGTATGAGCTTTCCATCTCCCTTTTTCTCTTATCAGCAAAGTTACACCGGTATATACCTGATGTGTATTCCCCTGCAGCATAGCGAGCATCTCTATTGCAGCTGTCTCATCTGCCGGTTTACCTAAAATCTTACCCTCATAAGATACAACGGTATCTGCACCGATCACAACCACATCTCTCAGATCTCGGTTCTCCTCTTCCTCCAGCGCGTATGCCGTAAACATAGCTTTCTGACGAGAAAGTTCCTCCACCACTTTCGCAGGCTCTGCACTGGTGATCCGTTCTTCCCCGCTGGCAGGCTTCACTTCAAAGGCGACTCCTACCTGGCTTAAAAGTTCCCGCCTCCTGGGAGATGCGGAAGCAAGCACGATTTTCTTCATGTGTAATTCCTCTCTTTCCTGTGTTATCAGTATAACCGTTTCTGTAAATGGGCGCAACCGAAATCGTTGCAGGAGCATTTTGTACTTATCCATTTATTCCTGATGACGACAAAACAAAACAAGCAGTACACCCTGATACCTGTTCACGGTGTACTGCTGTCATATGTTTCGTATTCTTTTTGACAGTTTTTATGCTTTCGGTAATTTGAAAGAGCTCTTCAGAGATACAATGCGGTTAAATACCGGTGCTCCCTCCCTGGAGTCATGGATATCTGCGCAGAAGAAACCGTTACGTACAAACTGATAGCTGTCATAACCTTTTGCTTTCAGAAGCTCCGGCTCTACATAAGCACTTGTTACTGTAAGAGAATTCGGATTTACATTAAGAGAACCATCTTCTTTATTGTAAACACCTTTTTCTTCATCTACGATATTCTCGTAAAGTCTTACCTCAACTTTACCTGCATTGGATGCTTCCACCCAGTGGATCGTTCCTTTTACCTTACGTCCGTCCGGTGCATTTCCGCCCTTGGTCTCCGGGTCATAGGTACAGTGGACTACACGGATCGTTCCGTCGTCATCTGCCTCATAACCTGTGCAGGTTACAAAATATGCATTCATAAGACGAACTTCATTTCCAATATAGAGACGTTTGTATTTCTTAGGAGGCTCTGCCATAAAATCATCACGTTCAATATAAAGTTCTCCACTGAACGGAATCTTTCTGGTTCCAAGTTCCTCATTCTCCATATTATTCGGAGCTTCAAGATACTCAACCTGTCCTTCCGGATAGTTATCGATCACGAGCTTGATCGGATCAAGGATTGCCATCATACGCGGACGTTTCAGCTTCAGGTCCTCACGGATGCAGTACTCGAGCATTGCATAATCTACAGAACTGTTCGCCTTTGAAACACCACAGAGTTCTACAAATTTACGGATAGACTCCGGTGTAAATCCACGGCGGCGAAGTGCGGCGATGGATACTAGTCTCGGATCATCCCATCCATCTACGATGCCGTCCTCAACAAGTTTCTTGATATAACGTTTACCTGTAACAACGTTGGTCAGGTACAGCTTTGCAAACTCGATCTGCTTCGGTGGGTACGGATATTCCAGTTCCTTTACCACCCAGTCATAAAGCGGTCTGTGATCCTCAAACTCCAGAGTACAGATAGAATGTGTCACACCCTCAATGGCATCCTCGATCGGATGAGCGAAGTCGTACATCGGATAGATGCACCATTTATCTCCTGTATTGTGATGTGTCATGCGGGCTACACGGTAAATGACCGGGTCACGCATGTTCATATTCGGTGATGCCATATCGATCTTGGCACGGAGAACCTTCTCGCCATCTCCGTATTTGCCCTCACGCATCTCTTCAAAAAGCTGAAGATTCTCTTCTACAGTACGGTTTCTGTACGGGCTCTCTTTACCTGGCTCTGTAAGAGTTCCTCGGTACTCACGAATCTGGTCTGCAGTCAGGTCGCAGACAAAGGCCTTGCCTTTCTTAATAAGCTTCACTGCTGCCTCATACATCTGATCAAAATAATCAGATGCAAAGAAAAGTCTGTCTTCCCAGTCTGCACCAAGCCATTTCACGTCAGCCTTGATGGACTCTACAAATTCGGATTTCTCCTTTGTAGGGTTGGTATCATCAAAACGAAGATTGAATTTTCCGTTGTATTTCTGAGCCAGTCCATAATTTAAAAGAATGGATTTCGCATGTCCGATATGAAGATAGCCGTTAGGTTCCGGTGGGAAACGTGTATGCACGGTGTCATAAACGCCTTCTTCAAGATCTTTGTCTATAATATTTTCAATAAAGTTTTTGGAAACTGTTTCGTTCTCCATTGCTTTCCCTCCTAAATATCATCCTGATGTTTTATCTTATCATAAATCCGGAGTTTTTGAAACCCGCAAAACCTGTATCTAAACAAAAAATTGTCTGTTTTTAGACACAAAAAAAGCTGCTGACGGGAATCGAACCCGTGACCTCCGCCTTACCAAGGCGACGCTCTACCGACTGAGCCACAGCAGCTTGTTTCGCGACGTTTGTGCCGCTCACAGTTGTTTATATTATCAGATGATTGTCATATTGTCAATACATTATTTTTATTTTTTTAAAAATTCATATTTTCATGATTATAGCACAAAAAATCCTGTGTGCTGTCGCTCACAGACACAGCACGCAGGATTCTCTTTTTACTCTTCTGTCTTTGTCTCTTCTGCTTCTGTCTCTTCTTCCGCTTCGGCCTCCGATTCAGCATCTGCAGGTGTTTCCTCTTCTGCTTCTGTTGGTGCCTCTTCAGCATCCTCTGCCTCTTTGGAAACTTCTACAGTCTCAGATGCAGTCTTGTCCCAGTCCTGGAAGACTTCTTTCTCTTCTTTTTCTTCCTTCTTCTCGTCATCCTTGAAATCATCAAGATCTTCGAAATCATCCTCAAAGTCTTCTTCGCATACGGATCGTCTGGATACAAGTGCTGCGATAGCTCCTGCTGCTGCGGCGGTAAGCGCTCCTACTGCAACAAGTCCCCAATATTTATTGATCTTTGCCATAATTTGGTCTCCTTTCTTATTCTGCTCCTTATGAATATTATTTTAATACTTTTATATTCAAAAGGAAAGAGGTATTTACTCTTCTCAAAAATAGCTTTTAATTTTCCCACGGATCCTCTGCAGTGCATTATCAATGGATTTCGGTGTTTTTCCAAGAATCCGGGCAATATCCATATATCCATTTCCATCCAGATACAACTGCAGTACCCTGTTTTCCAGAGGGCTCAGGCTCTTTTTCATTTCATTTTCGAGAGCCGCCACATTTTCCCGGTCGATCAGGATCGATTCCGGATTATCATGCTCCACACAGGAATCTCTGAAGTTTTCCTCCGCCTCTCCGTCGCTTAAAGACACATAAGTGTTCAGTGGCTGATGTTTCTGGCGGTTTGAACTTTTAATTGCAGTATATATCTGTCTGTCAATACATATATTTGCAAAAGACTGAAAAGACGACTCCCTGTCTGGCTGGTAATCACGGACTGCCTTAAACAGTCCGATCATCCCCTCCTGTATCAGATCATCTGTGTCCCCACCTATCAGAAACATGGCACGGGCCTTTTTTCTGACCAGACCTTTATACTTTTCCATCAGATAATCTGCAATTGCAGATTCCCCTGCACGAAGTCTTTCGATAAGAGCTTCATCCGTCATCTCATTATATCGGCACATTTTTTCTCCGAACAGCTATGGCTGTATTTGATGTATTTATTTTGACAGTCTCTGTCTCACGATCTCAAAAGCAAGCACCCCTGCTGCTACAGAAGCGTTAAGGGAATCGATATCCCCCTTCATCGGGATCGCGGTAGTAAAATCACATTTCTCTTTTACAAGGCGGCTTACACCATTTCCCTCATTTCCGATCACAAGACCAATAGGTCCTGTCAGATTCTGACGGTACATCACCTCTCCGTCCATATCTGCACATACGAACCAGATGCCTTTTTCTTTCAGTTCATCAATAGTCTGTCCCAGATTAGCAACCTTGGCAACCGGTGTATAATTCAGTGCGCCTGCCGACGTCTTGGCAACCGTAGCAGTCAGTCCTACTGCTCTGTGTTTGGGAATGATCACACCATGAGCACCTGCGAGATTTGCGGTACGGATGATAGCTCCCAGATTATGAGGATCCTCAATATTATCAAGAAGAATGATAAACGGAGGCTCTCCTTTATCTTCTGCTTTTTTCAGGATATCTTCCACTGTAGAATAATCATAAGCCGCAACCTGTGCGATCACACCCTGATGTGCACCTGTCTCGCTCATGGAATCCAATCGTTCCTTTGGAACAAATTTTACAATGGTATCATGCTTTCTGGCTTCTCTTGCGATGGTGCGGACCGGTCCGTCCTGACAGCCATCCAGAATAAACAGTTTATCAACACATTTACCGGAACGAAATGCCTCAAGGACCGCATTTCTTCCTTCTATCATTTCAGTCAATTTAAATTTCCTCCTTCTCAAGTCCTGCATGGACCAGCTCCAGTATCCTTGAAAAATCCTCTTTCAGGTAAAGATATCCCATCAGCGCCTCAAACCCTGTGGCACGCCGGTAATCCGCCATGGTGGCATGTTTGGCCATGGTAGCGGAATGCGCATTCCTTCCTCTTCGATATACACTTTTTTCTTCTTCTGTCAAAAGTGGTTCGAGAATCTCCATCATACCCGACTGCGCAGATGCTTTTACAAGGCTGCTGGCTTTTTTGTGGAGACGATTTACCGGACAATTCGCTTTTTTCACAAGAATAGTACGGATCACCAGCTCATAAACACCATCCCCGATATAGGCCAGCGTCAGCGGCGAATAGGTCCGAAGGTCTGCGTCTTTCAGATCAAACAGCTCTTTCAGTTTCTTTAAGCTCTCTGCCATTTCACACCTTCTCTTGTATCTTTAAGGATGATACCTTTTTTCAGGAGCTCATCTCGGATCTCATCTGCTCTCTTGAAATCCTTTGCCTTTCTTGCAGCCTGGCGCTCCTGGATCAGATCCTCGATCTCTTTGTCAAGAATCTCTTCTTTTTTCTCGATTTTCAGTCCCAGCACATCACTGAGCTTAAAAAGTTCCTCATAAAGGCCACCGGCAAACTCCCTTGAGCTGTTCTCGTCTACGTTTGTGTTGGCAAATTTTACAAGCTCAAAAATTGCCGCAAGTGCATCTGCAGTATTAAAATCATCATCCATGGCAGCTTCAAATTTGGTAACAAAACCTTCTGCTTCTTTGAGAAGCGCAAGCTCTTCCTCTGTAATATTCTCTGCCGCCCCATTGTCTTTACGGTCGCTGAGCTTGCCTGCCGCCTCAAGGATACGCTCCAGAGAGTTCTTTGCTGCCTCCATCAGATCTGCGCTGAAGTTCAGCGGACTTCTGTAATGTGCGTTCAGCATAAAGAAACGGAGAACCTGAAGATCATACTGTTCACCGATCTGACGAACGGTACGGAAATTTCCGAGAGATTTGGACATCTTGCGGTTGTCGATGTTCAGGAAACCATTATGCATCCAGTATCTTGCAAAAATCTTACCATTGCAGCACTCACTCTGTGCGATCTCATTCTCATGATGCGGGAAGATCAGATCCTCACCGCCTGCATGGATATCAATCTCTTCTCCAAGATATTTCTTGGACATAACAGAACACTCAATATGCCAGCCAGGACGTCCGTCGCACCACGGTGACGGCCAGGACGGCTCGCCCTCTTTCTTTGGTTTCCAAAGCACGAAGTCTAACGGATCTTCCTTCTGATCCTCACCGGATACCTTAAGAGAACGGAATCCTGACTGGAGATCATCCAGATTCTTATGAGAAAGCTTGCCATACTCTTTGAATTTCTTTACACGGAAATAAACGGTCCCGTCAGCTGCCGGATATGCATATCCTTTATCAATAAGAGTCTGGATCATGTCGATCATGCCCTGGATCTCCTGTGTAGCCTGGGGTGCCGTTGTAGCAGGTTTTACATTCATATCTGCCATATCCTTCTTGCACTCTTTGATATAACGGGTAGAGATTTCCTCTGCGGAAACGCCCTCTTCAATGGCCTTCTTGATGATCTTGTCATCTACATCGGTAAAGTTGGATACATAATTTACTTCATATCCTTTATATTCCATATATCTGCGCACCGTATCAAAAATGATCATAGGGCGGGCATTTCCGATATGGATCAGATTGTATACCGTAGGTCCGCAGACATACATTTTTACTTTTCCTTCTTCCAGAGGTACAAATTCCTCTTTTCTGCGTGTCAGTGTGTTAAAAATCTTCATGTTACTCTTCCTCCAATTTCCCGATTCTGTACAGGGAGCAGATCGCCTGTGAGGAGATTCCCTCTCCCTGTCCTGTAAATCCAAGGCCTTCCTCTGTTGTCGCCTTGATATTCAGCTGTGATATTTTAATCCCAAGTGCTTCTGCGATATTTTCTCTCATCGTCGGAATATGTGGTGCCATCTTCGGTTTCTGAGCGATGATGGTGGCATCGATATTTCCGATCGCATAGTCATTCTCCTTCAGTAATCCGGCAACATGCACCAGAAGTTTCACACTGGAGATTCCCTTATATGCAGGGTCTGTATCCGGAAAATGCTTTCCGATATCTCCAAGAGCCGCAGCTCCCAGAAGTGCATCCATGATCGCATGGATCAGAACATCCGCATCCGAATGGCCCAAAAGACCTTTTTCCCAGGGAATATCAACACCACCAAGGATCAGTTTCCTGCCCTCTGTCAGTTTATGTACATCATATCCCATTCCTACTCTCATCAAACCGTTCATCACTGCCTTTCCTGAAATTTATGTCAAGTCAAAAGAACCTTTTATGAGCTGTTCCTGCTCAGTATGTGAGCATCTTCCGAAGTCTCAGAAGGCTCAGCCTTCTTCTTGTATACGGTGCAAGTCTGAGACTCTCCTCGATCGCTTTTCCCGGCAAGCCGATATCCCGGACTCTGCTCACGCAACCGACGATACTCATCATCTCCTGCATATCTGTAACTGCAGGAAGAAGATCTATGATCTTAAGGATTTCCGGAAGTGCACCGGAAAGTGTTTCTGTGCTTACATCGTCCAGAAGTTCCGGAGTGTTTTCTTTTTCAAGTGCTCCAAGAATCCCTTTTCTGCCGAAGGTCTCCTGCAGGAGTTCTGTGTCTCCGTCTGTAAAGGCATGCACTCTGCAGGCTCCTCTTCGGATAGCATCTGCAAGCTTTTTATATTCCAGAAGGACCAACATGGTTGCTGCAGAAACCTTCTCCCCGTGAAGAGCATCCAGGTGACCATTGACCACTTCCATATCCCAGAGGTGGACCATATGGTGCTCCGCCCCGGATGCCGGTCTGGAGTTTCCTGTCATCTGCATGGCCAGTCCGGAAAGGATCAGCGCATACATCAGCTTCTCACATGCATCTTTCTCTCCTGCTGCAATTTCTTTCAGATTATCCTTAACAGTCCGGATCGCTTTTGTTTCCAGGTCTGCCACCGCTGTACAATAGTATTCATCCATAAGAATACTTGCTATCTTCCAGTCTGCCAGCGCAATGTATTTTCCCAGAATATCCGACACCCCGGCTGCTGTAAGCCTTGCAGGCGCCTTAGCAAAAATATCCGTATCCGCAAAAACAAAAAGTGGCGCAGATGCCTGAAATACTTTTTTTACACCATTCCAGGTCATGTCTGCTACTGTGGAAGTAAATCCGTCTGAACTGGCTGCGGTGGGCACAGAGACAAAAGGGATCCGGTACTGATGGGCGACAAAACGGCTGAGATCATGGATCGTCCCCGCTCCAACTGCAAGAACAAGATCGATGTCCTCTTCCATATAATTCTCCACGATCTCCACGGCACGCTCATCTGCCTCAAGACCTTCAGCATCCAGGATCAGTACCTGACACCGGTCATAGATATCCTCCATCAGTTCCTCTGTAGCTTTGTAACTGTTCGTGTCACAGATCAGAAGCGGGGAAATACATTCTTTCAGATCACCGTCTGACATTTCCTTTTCCAATTTCCCGATAGCTCCTGATTCAATTACAATTTCTCTAACGTCTATGTGGTGCTCCCTCCCGCAGCTGCAAGGTCGGGCAAAATCGTCCGCATCGACTCGCATGTACTTATGTCCTCCTGACTTCTTTTAATGATTCACAGCGTATTTCTCTGTCCGCTGAATGATACAATATTACAGTTTGGTATTATACAGGATTTTTTTTTATTACGCAATGATAGAGTTCAACTTGTTTCATCATATAGCAAAAATCCTTTATTTTCAAGGATTTCCGGTGTTTCTACGCCAAACAATGTTTCGCCTGGTTGCGTCTATTTTCTTTTGTTTGTCACAAAAATTGTCATAATAAAAAGCCACTCACAATAAAGGGAAGTGGCTCTGATTATTACATTACATTTTCAAGCTTTTTCAATTCATTCTGTACTCTTGCTCTTCTGCATCCTTCCCCTCCGCTTATTTCCATTCAGCGTCTGCTTCACTTAAAGTCTTTAATTGCCCAAAAAACTCTTTTGCAGCATCCAGACCTACAACCCCACTGTCTGTCAAACAGATATTCGCAATCCGCTTCGCTACTTGCTCATAACCGAATAACATCATAAAAAAAACACCGTCTCACAGACAGTGCACCTCATTTCATGCAACTGGCTGCCATTTTACAGGCCCTGTAGCTTTGCGTCCCAGACTTTCATCTGGTTTGCCGATCATCCTTATTAAGCTTTTATACGTATCCTAAAAAACTGGTTTTATTATACTACAGCGTTCTACTTTACACAAGAAAAAACATTACCGTTTTAACGCCTGAAAACACAAAAAAGAGATTGCTCCAAAACAGAGAAAAATACTTTATCACCACGAAAAAAAATCCCCGCTGTCTGACTGAAATCAGACAACAGGGATTTTTTATCAGATCATCCGATCGCTGCGATCACTTCTACCTCGCAGAGAACGTTCTTTGGCAGTGTCTTGACTGCAACACAGGAACGTGCAGGTTTATTTACGAAATATTTGGCATATACTTCATTAAATGCCGCAAAATCGTTCATATCTGCAAGGAAGCATACTGTCTTGATCGCATTCTCATAGCTGGAACCGGCAGCTTCCAGAACTGCTCCGAGATTCTTCATAACACGGTCAGCCTGCTCCTCGATGGTTGTGCCAACTACCTCTCCAGTTGCCGGATCCACCGGGATCTGACCGGATGTGTAAAGTGTATCTCCATGGATGATAGCCTGGGAGTATGGTCCGATTGCTGCAGGTGCTTTGTCTGTATGTACTGTCTTCATAATAGAATTCCCCTTTCATGAACATTTCGGATACTTCTCTGGCGGAAATATCCATCAGGATCTTACTCAGCTGTTTTTTATTCTAACTCACAGATCACCCCTGGTCAAGGTCCATATTCAGATAATTATAAACAATACCGGAAATATCCCGGATATGCGAAACTGCGTCCCCAGGTTTACAGTCTTCTGACATCACACAGAGGATATATGTAATCTTTTCTCCATATATAATGGCGATATCATGCTGGTCCGTATCCGTTTCTCCAGTCTTATTTGCAATTTCCACGGACACAGATATCCCGCTGGGGATCTTAGTAGTAACCTGCTGGTTCAGAAGCAGGTTCAGCATAGCCTCCGAAGCTTCTTTCGATACACATTCTCCTTTATAGATCCGGGAAAGAAGCTCTGCGCAGTCTTTTACGGAAGTGGTGTTCCTGCCACCGAGGCCGACATCCTTTGAAGAGGACGGACTTAAGATGTGCTGTACAGAAGTATCTGCAAATTTCTGTTCCGCAAGAAATCCATTTACAGCCTGTGCTCCGTCCTTAAAAACACCCGATGCTGTCTGCAGACGTACCAGCTCATTAAAGGATTCATTGTCACTGACTGTGATCATATTCCAGAGAAGGTCATTGACCTTTGTGGATACGGACGGATCTGTAACATCTTTTTTCATTTTTGCCGCTTCGTTCTGAAGGACTGCATCCATGTTGGCATAGGTCTGGGCCATGACAAACACTTTGATCAGACTGGCTGAGTACAGTGACTGACTGTTCTGTTCAAACTCCTGATCACTGGTTAGATCCTTTACATAAACGCTCCATGTACCCTCATAGGTTCCAAGAAGATCCGCAAGCCGTTTCTCAAGGCCATCCATTCCCAGATCTTTCGTCTCGACTTTTCCGGATTTATCCACGGAAAATCCCTCCGGAGTCTCTCCCTCTTCCTGGAGCAGAACGCCGTTTTCTCCGCCAAAATAATAATATCCGTCAAACATCTGTCCTGCAGCATTCATTTCCAGATAATGGATACCTGGATCTGTAACCATTTTTCCATATTCATCAAAATAATACAGCCCGTTGTATGTTGTTTTGTCCACCACCAGCTCATCCATATAACGTACCTGTGGAGAAGCGCTGAGTTTTCCCAGATTGTTTACCATATAACAGCCGTCAAAAGAAACTTCCTCACCGCTACCGTCTTTTGCCGGAGCCTTCAGATCGGTGATCTGGACCATATGCGAGTTTCCCGCTGTAAATTTACCGCTTTCGTCGTGATAATAATATCCATCAAAAACCGTTCCGTCGATCTCAAAATGATCAAAATAATACACTGCCGGAGTATTTTCTTTGGTTCCATCTTCATTCAGGCAGTAAAAGCCATTGCTTTTCAGAATATATTTCCCGCTTTCACCGGGAATTGGAAGTATCTGGGACTCCTCCGTAACAGAACCAAGGCTTCCCTGTGCCGTCTGCTGCACTGTTGTCGCAAAAACCGGCTGTGCGAGCATCACTGTGCTCAGACAAAATGCCAATGCTTTATATATTTTTTTTCGTCTCATATACTTCTTTCACTTTTCTTATGATCCTATTTTACAGTTTCTTGTCCTGATCCGGCATCCACACATTCCTCCAGTGATTTTCCAGATAAAGACTCTATAAGTATATCGGATTTCTCCGTTCTGTCAAGTAAACCTCTTCCAGAACGTCTCCACTGCACCTTCTACCGTATCCAGCCTGCAGCCTGTACGGTCCTGCCATTCCCTGGGAAAGATTTCCTGGTAATCCCGATCCCAGAAGCGGTCATCCAAAAGCAATATCACGCCTTTGTCCTCTTTTGTGCGGATCACGCGCCCGGCGGCCTGAAGCACCTTGTTCATACCCGGGTAGCGATATGCATAATCAAAACCACAGTGATTCTTTTTATCGTAATACTCTTTCAAGATCTCACGCTGACTGCCGATCTGGGGAAGTCCGGTTCCTACGATCACTGCCCCGATCAGACTTTCCCCTGTCAGATCAACACCCTCAGAAAAAATTCCTCCAAGGACACAGAACCCTACCAGGGTACCTTCCCGTTCCTGAAATTCCTCCAAAAATCCTTCCCGTTCCTGTTCTGTCATATCCGGCGTCTGACACACGCAGCGCACCCAGTCTACGGAAAATTCTTCCTCATAAACCTGCAGTACGTCTTCCATAAGACGATACGACGGAAAAAACACCATATAATTTCCCTGCCTCTGCCAGACACATCTGGCAATATATCCGGCGATCTTCCGATATTCTGCACGATTTCTCCGGGTATACCGGCTGCTTACGTCGCTGCCGATAAGAATCCTGCGGTTTTCTTTTGGGAAAGGAGACTGCACATAAATCCCATAGGCATCACGGTCTGTTGTCAAAAGCTCCCGGTAATAGAGCATGGGAAACATTGTAGCTGAAAAGAAAATAGCACTTTTCCCTTTTTTCAGGTATTCTCCCAGATTTTCTGCCGGGTTCACACAGAACAGCCTCAGACGAAATCCTTCTTCTGCGTTGTTTTCGGTATATACTACATAATTTTCATCTACCAGCTCTGAAACATTTAAAAAATCACGCACTATAAAATAAAATTCCAGTATTTTCCTGCGTAGTTCTTCTTCCAGTTCTTTTTCCTCCAGTATTTCTTCCAGTTCACCTGATATCGTAAGAAATGTGATCGGCAGTACTCCGGGATTGGGAAGCACCTGATACCCTTTTCCTGTTTCCGCAAGATTCTCTTCCAGTTCCATCATCTGGCGATTTGCTTTATCCAGTGTTCTGGCCAGTTTTGAAAACCTCTTTCTTATCTTCTTTCGAAGTGCTACCAGACTCTGACGGGAAATACCGGCACTGTACATCTCTCTGCCACGTTCTACCAGATTATGTGCCTCATCGATCAGAAAAATATGATCCCCGGAAATATTTTCCCCGAAAAAACGTTTCAGATGAACATTGGGATCAAACACGTAATTATAATCACAGATGATCCCATCTACCCAGATTGAAAGATCCAGACACATTTCAAAAGGGCACACCTGCCATTTTTCTGCATGAGCACGGATCACTTCTCGGGAATATACCTCTTCAGTGGTCCAGAGCTCATAAACCGCATCATTTACCCGGTCAAAATGCCCCTTTGCATAAGGACATTTCTCCGGTGTACATTCCGGAGTATCCTGAAAACACAGCTTTTCCTTTGCCGTGATCGCCGTTACCTTGAATTTCAGACCTTTTTCCCGCAGGATGTGAAATGCCTCCTGCGCCACAGTTCCTGTGATGGTTTTTGCGGTAAGATAAAAAAGTGTTTCACCTTTTCCCTCACCGATGGCGCGCACGGACGGAAAAATGGCAGACATGGTTTTTCCCACACCGGTAGGCGCCTGAACAAATAAGGTCTTCCCGCTGGAAACCGTATGGTACACACCACTAACAATATCCCGCTGCCCTTCTCTGTATGGAAACGGAAACTGCAGATCCTTCATGGATGCATTTCTCTCTTTTTTCCAGTTAAGAGAATATGCGATCCATTTGTGATAGGCATCCAGAAGCTTCTGATACCAGCCTTTAAGCTCCTCTATGGAAAAATCCTCACGAAATCTCCTGGTTTCTTCCGTCTCAAGATGAGCGTAGGTCATCTGAATGTGGATTTCAGAAATCCCTTCTTTTTCTCCCCAGATCATTCCGTAACACATGGCCTGGGCACGGTGGACAGGTATTGGCATGTCCATTGCCTGGACATTTCCGTAAGTCCCCTTGATCTCATCAATATAAATGGCTCCGTCCTCTGTAAAGATCCCATCTGCACGGCCCTCGACCTGAATGACCACATCGTCGTATTCACTTTCTTTTTTCAGAGAAACCTCTGCCTGATAATCGCCCTTCATACTCCGCTGTATCTTGCGGTGAAGCCTTCCGCCTTTTAACATGGCTTCCTTATCTCCGGATGTCCCACTGCTGTTATCCAGATCTCCGCTCCTCAGTATAAATTCCACAAGATTTCTGACAGAAATCCGCACTCTTGGTTTTTCCATATTTTCACTCCCGGCAGCTGCCGGAATTCCAGTCCGGCAGCTATTCTTTTTCCATGCTATACCAGGATTATACCATAAAATATGATCCGAAAGCTTCCCATAATAAAAAGGACGCATGTTCTGCTTTTCTTCTCATGAACTGCGCCCTTTTATCACCGTTTTTCTTTATTCATATTTCTCAACCTGCTGCATACTTGGAAAGAACACGATTAAAATCCTCATCTTCTCCGTAACACTTTACTGTCAGAGTCTTTGTCAGATCCAGACTCAAAAGTCCGAGGATCGACTTTGCATCAATGATAATACGGTTATAAAATACATCAATATCAAAATTACATCTGCTGGCTGCACTGACAAACTCCTGTGCACTTTTTTCATCCAGTTTGATCTGTTTCTCCATAGCTGACCGCCTGCCTTTCTGATTTTTTTATATTTCAGTTTTACACAAAAGTTAAGTTTTTGTCAATACTGTTTATTTCATATCAAACTTTTTTCGACACAATGTACAATATCTTTGTCTTTCCTTTGGAAATCCTGTTGAATTTGATTGTATTATTTTTAGATAAATCTTGGATTTTTCCAAAAAAATCCGCCGCAGGACGGTATGTTACACGTACTGCGGCGGTTTTAAATAAATCGGATATTCGGAATCCGCTTCGCTACTTCCTCATAAACAAAATCCGTTTCCGGATTTATATCAATCGGATATTCGAAATCCGCTTCGCTACTTTCTCATAAACAAAATCCGTTTCCGGATTTTGTTTATATCCGTGTCAGAACAAAAATATCGTAGATTGCTCTGACTGCTTTTTCGAAATCACGATTCTCTACACCGATGATGATATTCAGTTCACTGGAACCCTGGTCGATCATTTTTACGTTTACATTTGCATGGGCAAGAGCAGAGAAGATCCTTCCTGCAGTGCCTCTCTGGGATTTCATTCCACGACCAACAACTGCGATCAGTGCAAGGTCAGATTCCATCTCCACAAAATCAGGCTGCACCAGACGGTGAATACCTGCGATAACCTGCTGCTCTTTCTCCTCAAATTCGTCCTGATGAACATATACAGTCATGGTATCGATTCCGGATGGTACATGCTCAAAGCTGATTCCCTGATCTTCAAATACCTGAAGTACCTTGCGTCCGAACCCGATCTCACTGTTCATCATGGATTTCTCGATATTAATAGAGCAGAAGCCTTTCTTTCCGGCGATACCGGTAATAGTGAATTTCGGCTTCTTACAGGTGCTCTCTACGATCAGAGTACCTTTATCCTCCGGGCTGTTTGTGTTACGGATATTGATCGGAATTCCCTCTTTACGAACCGGGAAAATGGCATCCTCATGAAGAACAGTAGCTCCCATGTAGGAAAGCTCACGAAGCTCTCTGTATGTGATCGCCTCGATAGGCTCCGGATTGTGAACGATACGCGGATCTGTTACAAGAAAACCGGAAACGTCCGTCCAGTTCTCATAAATATCTGCATGGATAGCCTTTGCAACCAGGGAACCTGTCACATCAGAACCACCTCTGGAAAATGTCTTTACCGTGCCATCTGCACATGCGCCGTAAAATCCCGGAATAACCGCATGCTGGGATTTGCTGAGTTTTTTGGAAAGGAGTTTATTGGTCTCCTCCGCTTCCAGATTACCAACTTTATCAAAACGGATCACAGAAGCTGCATCCACAAAATCATATCCAAGATATGCAGCCATGATCTTACCATTAAGGAACTCTCCTCTGGATGCCGCATACTGGATTCCTGCCTGTGCACGGAAATCCTCATCGATCTTCTTGAACTCCTCCTCAAGAGAAAGGCTCAGTCCGAGTCCCTTGATGATCTCATAATATCGTGCCTTGATCGCATTGATCTTCTCAGTGATATCCTCCCCTTTGGATGCTGCGTCATAACATCCATAAAGCATATCCGTCACTTTGATATCCTCGTCAAATCTCTTTCCCGGAGCTGACGGAACTACATAACGGCGGCTCTCATCACTGCGGATGATATCGCCCACTTTCTGGAACTGTTCCGCATTTGCAAGAGAACTTCCACCGAATTTTACAACTTTTTTCATGATAACACCTCTCACCTGTAATTTCGACTTCCAGCGCCGCCTTTTCACCATTCACTGCAACGCTTTACCACAGAAACCTACGGCTATTTTATTGAATAATTTGTAATTTTGCAAGCCTTTCCGTAACATTTCTGCAAAAAAAGTCAAATTATACAAGAGAAAAGTATCTCCTGACCTGTTTCTTATGCACAGTACTGCTTCAGAATGTTCTCGAGAGCTGCAGCGCTGCTTGTGTGACAGCGGCATACCGGAATGGATTTTTTCTTTGCTTCTTCTACTGCGCAGTTTACCATTTTGTGGGAAACGGTACTGGTGAACAGGATCATCAGATCCGGCACCCCGATCTTTTTCTTCATGGCTCCTTTTTCCTTGGCAAAAACTTTCGCCTTGCATCCGAAGCCTTTGCAGATATCCTCATACTGACATACCATTCTTTCATTACCGCCTACAATTACAACGCTCATAATTCACTCTCCTTTGATCTCTGAACTTTTATATGACTGTTTCAAGGTTATTTTAAACTAACTTTGCTTTTAAAATATTGAGTTAGTACTTGCTAACTCATTTATTATAATACCATCTCACAAAAAGTTTGTCAAAGGTAATTTTAAATTCTGTCTAATTTTTTATATCCTGTGATCTCACATACTGTAAGTATGCCGTTTTTTACCTGAAAATGAACATCCATTCCTGCAAAAGGCATTCCGTATATCCTCTCCGGATCTTTCTGGTAGGCAGGCCTCGGATCCTCTCTGAGCACGCCTTCCAACGCAGTAAGCTTATCCTCCGGAATCCTTGCCTTCCATTCTTCCGGGATCTCTACCTGCAGAAAATGCTGCTCCACCTTCGTCGCAAAGCCGCCCAGCGCTTCCGGATGGCAGTCTGCCACAGGCAGATATGGCTTAATATCATAGATAGGGGTTCCATCCATCAGGTCCGCACCGGATACGATCAGTACAGGAGCTTCTTTGCTTTCCAGATCGATCTTTTCAAGCTTCACACAGGATAAGCCTACAGGATTGGGACGGAAGGGCGATCTGGTGGCAAATACGCCCATCCTTTCATTTCCGCCCAGGCGTGGCGGACGTACTGTAGGGGACCAGTTCTCACGGATCGACTGTGAAAACTCCCACAGCAGCCAGATATGCGAAAAATCTTCCAGTCCTTTTACCGCTTCCCGTACCCGGTATTCCGGTTCAAAAACAATACAGGCTGTCAGTTCTTCCACTCGACCGCTCTGACGCGGGATTCCGAATTTTGTCGGAAAATCACTTCTGATCCTTGCGATTATCTTCATATCCCTATTCTCCCTTTCACTTGCCAGATATACACCTCATGCGCCTGTTACATAATTCTGCTTTCAATGACTGTCATGTCATTTCCGTCAGATCCTCTTGTAGGCAACACAGTTTTTTTGCCGCTTGGCCTGATAGAGAAGCCTGTCCGCTTCCATCACTCCATCTCTGACCTTACAGCTTCCATATACACCTCCCACGCTCATGGAAAGCCGGATTTCTTTGTATTCCGGCACATCTGCCATTGCGATCTCTTCCCGGATATCTTCCAGCTTCTGCTGAAATACCTGTTCCGGGATTTCTTCAAACATCAGAAGAAATTCGTCTCCTCCATAACGCAGTACCACGTCATCTGCCCGCACATGCTCAAAAATCATTCTGACAATGGTACAAAGCGCCGCATCTCCAGCTACATGGCCATAGCTGTCATTGATCTGTTTAAAATTGTCCACGTCGATCATAGCTATAGCCCCCATCTTATCCAGGGATTTCAGCTGTTCCTCAAAATATCTCCGGTTTCTGGCACCAGTCAACGGATCTTCATATAATTCCCGGTTGAATCTGCTGATCTTATCGATCAGAGATCCGCTTCCATAAGCTCCCAGAAAGATCTTATCCGTCATTTTAAAGACCATTTCCATGACAAGAGGTGTCCCGTCTATAACCACATATTTGGCGATTACCTGATAAATGTCATCATTGACGAACTCAAATTTCGTCATTTTGTTTTTACGGGCAAAAACTTTGGCAGAAATACAGTTCTCACATCTTCTGCCTTTATTCCACACTGCAAAGCATTTATGTTCTGCTTCATAAGAGCAATCGTCTAAGCCAATATTTACCGGAGCTGTACGGCTGACATCCACCAGTCTTACAATGTCAAAAACCGTCTTCAGCATTTCTATTTCCATATTTACTTCCCGGGCAGTCATAAATACACCCTTATCTTTATCCATAGTATTTTCCTGCGTTTCTGAAATATTATATACATTCATGATAACATATTGCACATCAATTCACAATTGTATTTCATCGTCGTTTATGCTATTGTATAGTGTATAAGAAGTAATATTTTTATCAGGAGGTTTCATATGGCACAGAGACGTACAAAGATAGAAGTACTCAATGAGAAAATTTCCAAAGTAGATTCCAAGATTGCTGCCTGCACCGAAAAGATAGCAGCGCTGGAGGATGAAAAAACTGCACTGGCAGCTCAGCTGGATGAGATCCGCAAAGCTGAAAAAAAGGCAAAGGAAGCTGCCGAACTGAAACGTCTGCTCAAGCTGATGCACAAAAAAGACATTTCCGTAGAAGATCTGGAAGCCATGATCTCCAGGGAAGCCTGAAACAGATCCTCAACAAACAAAAAACCGGTTTACGAAGAATTTTTTCTTCCAAACCGGTTTTTTATTTGTGATCTTTCTATGATACGATCTGTATATTTCTGCAATCTTTATATTCTTTGGAACAGCTTTCCGTCAGGATCACCGCTCCGTCAAATGAAAAGAATGTCACCGCACTGATCTGTCCGAATTTGGAGCTGTCAGACACCACGTACTTTTCCAGACACTGCTCCATGGCGGTTCGCTTTACCAGCGCCTCATTGGATTCCGGCGTGGTAAAGCCTTCTCTCTGAGTCATCCCGTTGGTCCCGAAAAAGCCCTTTGTAAAATGATAATTCTTCAGCATCTGCATGGCCTGACTTCCGATCACAGCTTCCGTAGATCCCTTCAGTTCTCCGCCGATCAGCAGCACACGGACTCCCATCTGAGCCAGAGCCCTGGCATGGGAAACACCATTGGTGACAAAAGTCGCCCTGGAGCCTTCCAGATGCTCCAGCATATATCCGGTAGTCGTTCCCGCATCCAGATACACAAAATCTTCCGGACGGATCAGAGCTGCCGCATAGACTGCGATCTTCTTTTTTTCTTCAATATTCAGCTCAACTTTCTGGGCTACGGTAGGCTCATAGGCATTGACAGTATGTTCCAGTGCCACCGCACCGCCAAAAACCCTGGTCAGCTTCCCCGCCTTGTAAAGCGCCGTGATGTCTCTGCGGACCGTAGATTCCGATGCATTCAGGATATCTTTCAGTTCTGTTACCGTAACACTATTTTTTTCTCTGAGAAGGCCGAGTATGATCTCGTATCTCTGCTCCGTCAGCATTCCTTTTCCTCCTTCAAAAAAGACATCCCGATCGACCGGACCGGGATGCCTTCTGTTCACTCATTCTGAGATTACAGGTTCTCCTGCATGAATTTGCTTACTGCCTCGTATGCTGCATCCTCATCTGCACCATCGAATGTAAAGGTAACCTCATGTCCCTTCTTTACGCCAAGTCCCATAAGTGCAAGAAGCTTTCTGCACTCTACAATCTTGCCGTCCTTCTCGATAGTGATCTTGGACTCGAAACCTTTTACAAGCTTCACAAGCTCTCCGGCCGGACGTGCATGGATTCCTTCGTTATCTGTTACTACATACTTGAATTCTTTCATTTCTTTATCCTCCAGTTTTCATTTTAATTTAAAAAAATTTAAGCAACTTTTTTCTTCAGTACCCCGAGAAGTACAGCTGAGATCAGAGTTCCCACAACCAGTGCGACCAGATACATCATTGCATTACCTACAACCGGGAATACGAAGATTCCGCCATGTGGTGCCATCAGTGTACAGTTGAAGAACATGGAGATTGCACCGGCTGCTGCGGAACCGACGATACAGGACGGAAGTACATGGACCGGGTCAGATGCCGCAAAAGGAATCGCACCTTCTGTGATAAATGCAAGTCCCATAATAAAATTGGTCGGTCCTGCCTCACGTTCTTCTTTTGTAAATTTGTCTTTAAACAGCAGGGATGCGAGTGCGATGGCACACGGAGGAGTCATACCTCCCACCATAACTGCTGCCATAATGTCATAGTTGCCTGCCGCAATAGCTGCTGTACCAAATACATATGCTGCTTTGTTGAACGGGCCGCCCATATCAATGGCCATCATACCACCAAGAACCAACCCTAAAATTACTTTACTTGAATTTCCCATGCCTGTCAAGGCATTATTTAATCCTGTATTGATACCGCCCATGATCGGCTCTACAACGAAGGTCATACAGAGTCCCATAAGAAGTACACCAACAACCGGATAGATCAGTACAGGCGCTATTTTTTCCAGTGCTTCCGGAAGCTTATCACAAACCTTACGAAGTCCAAGGATCAGATATCCTGCAAGGAAGCCTGCAAGAAGTGCTCCGAGGAAACCAGATTTTCCGTTTGCCGCGATCATACCGCCCACAAGTCCAACTGCAAGTGCCGGTCTGTCACCGATGGCCATTGCAATAAATCCGGCCAGGATCGGAAGCATGAAACCAAATGCGGTTCCACCAATGTTTTTCAGAACAGCCGCTACCGGTGTGATGGTACCAAAGTTTGCTCTCTGGTCTGCAGGAAGGGAACTCAAATCTACACTTAAACCATCGATCAGGAATGCAAGAGCGATCAGAATACCACCGCCTACAACCAGTGGAAGCATATGAGATACCCCGTTCATCAGCTGCATATAGATCTTGTGGCCTGCTCCGCCGCCTGCTTTTGCATTTGAGGAAGAGCTCTGACTGCCTACTGCTGCATGATATACCGGAACATCTCCGGAAATCGCACGTTCAACAAGCTGGTCCGCTTTGCTGATTCCATCTGAAACCTGACATTCGATGACTTTCTTTCCATCGAAACGATCCATGGGAACCTTGGCATCTGCAGCTACAATGATGCAGTCTGCCTCCCGGATCTCCTGATCCGTAAGTACATTTTTTGCTCCACCGGAGCCTCGTGTCTCTATTTTAATGAAACAGTCTTTCGCCTTTGCTGCTTTTTCCAGTCCCTCTGCTGCCATGTAGGTGTGGGCAATACCTGTGGGGCAGGAGGTAACTGCCAGCAGTTTAGCTCTGGCTCCTTCGGAACTTCCTGTATCTGCCAGTCTTTCATCAATATCTTTTTTCTCCTCATCGGCCTTGTCGATGATCTCCATAAATTCATCTACAGAACCTGCATTACGTAAGGATTCTGTAAAATTATCATCCATCAGCATTACGGAAAGCTTGCTGAGTACATCCAGATGAATGTTATCTTCTGTATTCGGTGCTGCGATCAGGAAAAGAAGGGTAACCGGCTCATCATCCAGTGCCTCAAATTCCACGCCGTTTTTTACTACCATGGCAGCAAGTCCCGGTTTCTTTACCGCATCACATTTTCCATGAGGAATAGCGATTCCCTCACCGATTCCTGTCGTACTTTCTTCCTCTCTTAAATACACCTGTTTCCGATAAGCTTCCCTGTCGCTGATCTTTTCACTTTTTACCATAAGGTCTACGGCCATGTCCAGAGCTTCAGATTTCGTCTTCGGTGCAGCATCCAGTGATATGCTTCGTTTGTCAAGCAGATCTGTGATTCTCATCTTCCCTTCTCCTTTCTTCTTTACCCCTCTGTTACCTGTTCATATACTGCCTGAACTTCTTCCCTTGTGGCAAGATTTTCAGAAAATGCACTTGCGCTTCCTGCGGAAATTCCCATATGGAATGCATATTCGTGATCCTGTTTTTCCATCCAGCCTGCCATAAAGCCTGCTACCATGGAATCTCCGGCTCCTACTCCGTTTACCAGTGTTCCTTTCGGTGCCGGTTTCTCAAATACCTGACCGTCTTCCGCTACCAGGACAGCTCCCTCTCCGGCCATTGAGATTAGCACATTTCTGGCTCCTTTTTCCTGGAGCTTCTTTCCGTAAGGGATCACATCCTGACGGGTCTTAAGCTCTACACCGAAGATTTCTCCAAGCTCATGGTTATTGGGCTTCACCAGGAACGGATGATACTTTAGGACATTCACAAGAAGATCTCTCGTTGCATCCACAACGATCATCACGCCTTTTCCATCCAGTCTCGCCATGATCTTCTCATACATATCATCCGGCATAGATGAAGGAATACTTCCTGCCAGAAAAAGCACATCTCCCTCTTTCAGTGTGTCAAGCTTCTTCATCAGCTCCTGAACCTTTTCAGCGCTGATCTCCGGTCCCATTCCGTTGATCTCAGTTCCATCAATAGATTTCAGCTTCAGGTTGATCCTTGAAACGCCTTCCGGGATCCTGATAAAATCAGATCTCACTCCCATCTCCTCAAGCTTTCTTACAATCTCATCTCCGACGAATCCTGCCATGAAACCAAGTGCTGTATTCTCGATTCCAAGATTCATCAGCACGGTGGAAACGTTGATTCCCTTTCCGCCCGGAAGCATCAGCTCAGAGCTTGTTCGGTTGGTAAGTCCGAGTTTAAAATCCTCCACGGAAACGATATAGTCCAGAGACGGATTAAAAGTAACTGTGCAGATCATTTTTTCTCCTCCCATATCTTTTATCCTGCGGTTTTTGACCGCTTTTTGTTGTTTTTCATTTGTTGAGCTCAGTATACTTCCAAATTCATTCAAAGTCAATCAAATTATTTCGCAAAATTCATGAACGTTTTTGGTTGAGTTTGCACAAAAAACGTGCATCAACCTTAGCTCTCCCTGGTTAATGCACGTTTATCCCTGACTGTATTGGTCACTTTCATTCAAATTCCATCACCTTTCCTGAATGTGATAGTTTCGCAATAACATTTATCTGATTTGTTTCTTATTCGCAGTATCTCTGACCATCTTCCGATATCTTCTCATCAGCTCCCTTGTCACTTTGTCTTCCTCAAACTGGATTCCTCCGATCTGACGCACCGGCATGATTCCCATCAGGGAATTGGTGACAAAACATTCCTCATACCATTTAAGATCCTGAACATAGATATAGGTTTCTTCCACCTCTTCCGTGTCACAGAGATATTCACGGAGGATTCCCGGGAGAAGTCCGCAGCTGACTTTTGGTGTATAGATCATGCCATTTCGCACAAAGAATACATTACTTACTGTCCCTTCCGATATCTGTTTCTTTGTATTCAGAAACAACCGTTCATCCATTCCTGCTGCTGTAGCATTACGTTTTTCCAGGATACAATCTCCGTAATTCATGGTTTTGTGATATACAAGAGGTGATGTTTCATTTCGTTTTACCTTGCTGACATCCATGATAAAGCCTTTTTCATAATTCTCCGGCGTATAATGATTGGCACGAAGAGAATACACTACATTTTCCTTTGTAAGCATAAGCTTCAGCGCACAGTGTTCCAGTCCGTCAAATTCTTTCTGCACCTCCGGGCGTTTTTTTTGTTCTTCCAGATATTCTTCGATCCTCCCGGCTGTGCTCCCACGCACTGCCGGATCACCCAGCTTCAGGAAATCTGCCGCTCGTTCCAGTCTTTTCAGATGCTTTTCCAGAAGTATGGGGGTTCCCTTTTCTATTCCTATGGTCTCAAATGCTCCCAGACCGAACTGAAAACATTCGTCTAAGGTTATGTTGTTCATTTCCTTTGACCTCCTTATGAAGTGTCCCTGTCAAATCTTCCGATCTGTCCACAGAGCCTTTCACTTTTACCGTTCTGTATGTTTCTCTACTGCAGTGCATCCAGGATCGCTTTCGCCTTCTGCAGAGTCTCCTCATACTCAAATTCCAGATCTGACTCTGCTGTGATCCCGCCGCCAACGCCAAGGTGATATTTTCCGTTTTTATGAAGAGCTGTACGGATCACGATGTTGAAATCACAGCTTCCGTCCAGTGTCAGGTAGCCGATAGAGCCTGTATAAAGATTTCTCTTTCCGTGTTCCAGCTCGTCAATGATCTCCATGGCACGGTATTTCGGCGCACCGGTAATAGAACCGCCGGGGAATGCAGCCTTCAGAAGATCCATAACATTTTTTCCGTCTTCCAGTTTTCCTTCAATATCCGATACCAGATGAAAAACCGTAGCGTATGCTTCCACTGTAAAAAGCTCGGTTACCTTCACGCTTCCCGGTGTACACACCCGGTTCAGATCATTTCGCTCCAGGTCTACGATCATAAGAAGTTCACTCTTATCTTTTCCGGAATCCTGAAGCTCCCGACGGAGCATTTCATCTTCCTCAGATGTTACGCCACGTTTTCTTGTTCCCTTTATAGGACGGGTATTTACATGACGGTCTTTCATCTTCAGAAAACGTTCCGGAGATGCACAGACGATCTGATAATCTCCGAAATCCAGATATCCGCCGAAAGGAGACGGATTATTTTTCCGAAGATCATAAAAAACATCCAGAGGTGGTTTTTCGCTTTCAATGGTCAGCTGCTGCGTCATATTGGCAATATAGATATCGCCCTCTATAATATAGCGGATCATCCGGTCTACTGCCTGTTTGTATTCTTCTTTCTCAAAGTTGGGATGAACCTGGATCCTGAATTTCTCACGGTGAGAATTTTCCGTGACCATCCTGTTTCCGGATTCCTTTTTTTCCCCTGTTTCCGATCCTTCCTGTTTCCCCGCCTCTGTAAATTCCCGGATTGCTTTTTCCATCGCTCCAATTTCTGCTGCAGCGTCTGCACTGATTCCGTTTGACACAAGATAGGTTCTTTTTTCCTGACAGTCTTCTATGATAAAACAGTCATAAAACGTCAGAACTGCCTCCGGAACAGTCACAAGATCCTTTTCTCCGGATGGTACTCCCATCTGTTTTCTTCCGTAATCATAGGAAAAATATCCTACTGCACCGGATACGATGGGAAGTCCGCTGTTATTTTTGTCTTCATGGGTATTTAAATATTCCCGCATATAGTCTTCAAAGGTTGTTTCTGTTTCCGGCCTTCCGTTGATAGTAAAGTTCTCTCCGTCCTTTACCAGCTTCAGATACGGACATCTTCCGATCACGGAATAATGTCCCAGCTCATTGACAAGGGAGGAATCCAGAAACGCTGCTCCGGGTTCTCCCTCGTAGATCCGAAAAATGTCCACTGCCGGGATATATGGGGTCAGTTCTTTTATTCTTCGCTGATTTTTGTACATATTTTTACTCCTCCTTCTGAAAATTCTCCGCGATCCTGCAAAAATTCTCAAGAAGCTCATGTCCATATTCCGTAAGAACGGCTTCCGGATGGAATTGCACACCATAGATAGGCAATGCTTTATGGGAAATTCCCATAACAGCACCATCATCAGAAAGCGCATCCACCTGATACTCCTCCGGAATGCTGTCTTCCCGCACGATCAGGGAATGGTATCTTGTCACCTTGTATTTCTCAGGCAGGCCTGCAAACACTCCTGTTCCGTGGTTGTGGATCTCTGTTACTTTTCCGTGCATGGGACACACTCCCTTTTCCACTACTGCTCCCGCACAGTGGCCAAGCACCTGATGGCCCAGACAGACACCAAGAACAGGAATCCTTCCCTGAAATCTTTTTACGGTATCTACGCAGAGCTTCGCATCCCAGGGACGCTTCGGTCCCGGAGAAAGGATGATTCCTTCCGGGTTCAGCTCTTCCAGCTCCTCCAGGGTGATCTCATCGCAGCGTCTGACCAGGATCTCTCTTCCAAGCTCCTGAAAATATGCCTTGAGATTATAAACAAATGAATCGAAATTATCGATCATCACATACATGCTTTTTTCCTCCATATCAAGCAGATATTTAAGACTCTCTTTATCGTCTGCTCACAAAAAAAGGGATAACGACGGCATGCCAAAAAGACATGCACAGTCGTTATCCCCTTGCGGTCCGTAATCTGTACGTTCTAATATAAATTGTACTGCTGATTATTTCTGTTTCTTGGTTTCCTCATAATGATGGATGTCTGCCAGTACAGCGTTTACATCAAGTCCGTGTACCATACATGCCTCCTCAAGAGACTCACCGATAGAAGACGGACAGCCGATGCAGTGCATTCCTTCCTGCATAAGAATGTATGCAATCTTCTCATCGTATGCAAGCATCTCGCCCATTGTTGTTTCCTTTGTGATTTCCATGATCTATATTCTCCCTTCTGGATCTGTAATCTTACCCGGAATCCCGGTTTCCTGGTTTTTTCCGCAGTTATAATATCATTATAACTGTATCTTCCATAATTGCAAGCCTAAATTTATTCTTTTCATTTTCTGTATTATACCCACTCAGGCAGCAGTTTCCTTTTTTCCCCTGCTCCACTTTTTCATCACATAAATATAATACGGGATCAGAGGGATCAGCGCTGCGATCCATGCGGCAGGATCTGCCAGACATACACCTGCAAAACTTGTTTTTCCTGCAACAAACATAACGATCGCACTTCTTGCCGCCAGTTCAAACACACCGCCCAGCATGGGAACCAAGCCATATCCCAGTCCCTGAAGTCCGTTTCTGTAGAGGAAGATACTTCCAAGGAACGGATATGCCCAGAATACCGTATGAAAATAAGTAACAGAAACATTAATAACATCCGTCTGGGACTTGTCAATAAATAACCAGGTCATGTACTTTCCGAAAAAGAACATTATGATCATAGTGATCACACTCCAGATCAGGACCATGATCTGGGTATATTTCATTCCTGCTTTTACACGGTCCATCTTTCCGGCGCCCCGGTTCTGTCCTACATAGGTTGCCATCGTCGCACCAAAAGCTACAAATACCGTTGCAATGATATTCTGTATTTTTCCCGCAGCGGAAAATCCTGCCATATATACAGAACCATAAATATTTACCGCACCCTGCACAATAATGGTTCCGATCGCTGTGATGGAAAACTGAAGTCCCATGGGAATACCAAGGGCCAGCAGATAACGGAAGCTGGTAAAAGAAACTTCAAAGTTTTCTTTCTTCAGATGCAGGATCGGGAACTTTTTGATAATATAGATCAGGCAGCAGACTGCGGAAATTGCCTGCGCGATAACCGTAGCATAGGCACAGCCTTCCACTCCCATCCCGATTTTTACAATAAACAGAATATCCAGGAACACATTGATCACTGCCGAAATGATCAGAAAATACAGCGGAGATTTTGAATCTCCAAGTGCACGGAGAAACGCTGCCAGTGAATTATATGCCGCTGTTACGATCAGGCCTGCATAAATAATTCCCATATATCCCTTCACAGATCCCATCAGATCCTCCGGTGAATTCATCAGCCGCAGAATCGGTTCATTCAAAGCCTCAAAGCCAATGGTCATCACAATGGCAAAGGCTGCTGCCAGATAAATGGACATAGCTACGTAATGACGCATCTTATCATATTGCTTCGCCCCGAACCACTGGGATACCAGAATGGCAAAGCCACTGCTCAGTCCGTTAAGCCATCCGGTAACAAAAAACATCAGTGAACCGGTGCTTCCGATTGCAGCCAGCGCATCTACTCCCAGGAACTGACCCGCAACAATGGAATCCGCAATGTTATAAAACTGCTGAAAAATATTTCCAAGACACATGGGAATCATAAACCGGATGATCAGGCTCACCGGATTTCCCACGGTCATATCATTGGTCTTGTCTTTTGTCAATTTCAGTCCAACTCCTTTTCCACAAATATAACTATCTTTTATTTTTTAAAAACGATCAATTTACTGATCACATAATTCAATACGATCACAACCACCTGAGCGACAAGTTTCACTGCCATGCTGTTAAATCCAAGCCAGGTGATAAATACCGCAAGGATTGCTTCCTCCACAATCAGAGTAAAGAGCCGTCCTCCGAAAAACGAAGCCATCTGCTTTAAAAATCCGGCGGCGGAATCCACCTGCCCGTCGAATACCCATGTCCTGTTTGTAAAATACTGGAACAGTACGCAGACCACCCAGCAGATCACATTGGCGATCAGCGCATTCATGCCCAGGCCCTTATCCAGCCATGCATACAACGCAATGTTCAGAAAAAATGTGAGCCCTCCAAAGAACAGATACATCAGAACTTCCTTATGTTTCTTATAAAAAGGTTCAAATATATTCAGCACCGGAAGATGCATCAGTTTATCAAAAATGTCCTTCTTTTCCTCCACATCCATATCCTTTCTCCTATTCAGTTTAAGCCATAGCTTTATCATATGTAAACTTATATAACATAGCAAAAAAAACCCCGAATGTCAACGCATTCCAGGATTTTTCTGTTTCTGTATTTGTATCAGAACTGCTCTTTCACTCTTCACTCAGGCCTTCACAGCCCAGCGCATCTTCGTGGATCTGGCGCGCCCATTCTGTGCACATTCCTGTGCGGAAGGACGGATCACATCTTTTGAATATTCGGAATAGATGCCGTCTTTATAACCCTGCTTTAAGGCTTTCTTTACCAGCTTATCCTCTCCGGAATGGAAGGTAAGGATTGCTACACGGCCGCCTGGCTTCAGCGCTCCGGGAAGTTTTTCCATAAAATCATAGAGGACCTCGAATTCCCGATTCACATCAATACGCAGTGCCTGGAAAACTCTCTGGCATGTTTTTTTCACCGTGTCTTTCCTCTCTTTTTCAGGAAGGAAAGACAATGTCTTCTCAATGACTTCACGAAGCTTCGTAGTGGTATCTATGTGGTTTCCTCTTCGGATCTCATCTGTGATGGCCTTCGCGATCTCCTCACAGTACGGCTCATCGGAATTCTCATCCAGCATTCCGGCAAGCTCTTCTCTTGAAATGGTATCCAGACGCTGTGCTGCGCTGATCCCGGTTTCCTGGTTCAGCCTTAAATCCAGAGGACCATCCACCTTAAAGGAAAACCCTCTCTTGGGATTGTCAATCTGCATAGAAGACACCCCAAGATCCGCAAGGATAAAATCAAAGCCTCCAACTTCCTCTGCGATCTCATCAATGGTGCAGAAATTCTGGAGTTTAATTGTCAGGATATCTTCTCCGAATCCCTGCTCTGCCAGACGTTTTCTTGTCTTGGCAGATTCTTCCGGGTCCACATCCGTGGCGTACATGTGTCCCTGACCTCTCAGACATTCCAGCATGGCCTTTGTATGCCCACCGTAACCAAGTGTAGCATCAAATCCAACCTGTCCCGGCCTGATCTCCAAAAAATCAATGATTTCTTTTACCATAATGGAAATATGCATTCCAGCCGGTGTGTTTCCCTTGCTGATCACATGTTCAATGGTATCCTTATACTTTTCAGGCTGAAGCTCTTTATATTTCTCCTCGAATTTCTTCGGATATTTTCCTTTATATCGTACACGTCTCTTATGAGGTGTCTGTGATTCCTGATTCATAAAATTCTCCTTATCCTCCGGCTTTATCTGCCCTGTTTCTTTCATGATACCATGAATCCTATTTTTCGTAAACCTTCGGAATACTTCAAAAAATATCATAAAGAAAAAAAAGCCTCTGACAATCTGTATTTCTACAGACTGCCAGAAGCTTTATATATGCTCAGACTGAAACTTCAGCCTGAAATGTATTCTTACTTATGCGTTCTTCTTAGCGATTGCTGCCTGTGCTGCTGCAAGACGAGCGATCGGTACACGGAACGGTGAGCAGGATACATAGTCAAGTCCGATCTCGTTGCAGAACTCTACGGAAGACGGATCTCCACCGTGCTCACCGCAGATACCTACGTGAAGTTTCGGGTTAACCGGTTTTCCAAGCTCGATAGCCATCTTCATAAGTTTGCCGACACCTGTCTGGTCAAGCTTAGCAAATGGATCGTTCTCGAAGATCTTAGCATCATAGTATGCGTTAAGGAACTTACCAGCATCATCACGGGAGAATCCGTATGTCATCTGTGTAAGGTCGTTTGTACCGAAGCAGAAGAAGTCAGCCTCTTTAGCGATATCATCAGCTGTAAGAGCTGCTCTCGGGATCTCGATCATAGTACCAACCTCGTACTCAAGGTCAGAACCAGCTGCTTTGATCTCAGCATCTGCTGTCTCTACAACGAATTTCTTAACATATTTAAGCTCTTTGATGTCACCAACAAGCGGAATCATGATCTCCGGTTTGATGTTCCAATCCGGATGATTCTTCTTAACGTTGATAGCTGCGCGGATAACAGCGCTTGTCTGCATCTTAGCAATCTCTGGATAAGTAACAGCAAGACGGCATCCACGATGTCCCATCATCGGGTTGAACTCGTGAAGGGAAGCGATGATTGTCTTGATCTGCTCTACAGTCTTGCCCTGAGCATCAGCCAGTTTCTTGATGTCCTCTTCCTCTGTAGGAACGAACTCATGAAGTGGCGGATCAAGGAAACGAATTGTTACAGGATTTCCTTCAAGTGCCTCATAGAGTTTCTCGAAGTCTCCCTGCTGCTCCGGAAGGATCTTAGCAAGTGCTGCTTCTCTCTCCTCTACTGTCTCAGAGCAGATCATCTCACGGAATGCATCGATTCTGTTGCCCTCGAAGAACATATGCTCTGTACGGCAAAGACCAATTCCCTCTGCACCAAGCTCACGAGCTTTCTTAGCATCAGCAGGAGTATCAGCGTTTGTACGAACTTTCATTGTTCTGTACTTGTCAGCCCATCCCATGATACGTCCGAACTCACCAGCGATCTTAGCATCTACAGTCGGGATAAGTCCGTCATAGATGTTACCTGTTGTACCATCAATGGAGATTGCATCTCCTTCATGGAATTCTTTACCAGCAAGTGTGAATTTCTTGTTCTCCTCATCCATAGCAATATCGCCGCATCCGGATACACAGCAGGATCCCATACCACGAGCAACTACAGCTGCGTGAGATGTCATACCACCACGAACTGTCAGGATACCCTGAGCAGCTTTCATACCTGTGATATCCTCTGGGGATGTCTCAAGACGAACAAGAACAACTTTCTCTCCTCTTGCAGCCCACTCAACAGCGTCCTCTGCAGAGAATACGATCTTACCGCAAGCAGCTCCTGGAGAAGCACCAAGACCTTTACCCATCGGTGTAGCAGCTTTAAGAGCAGCTGCATCGAACTGCGGATGAAGAAGTGTATCAAGGTTACGAGGATCGATCATTGCAACAGCCTCTTCCTCAGTTCTCATTCCCTCATCAACGAGGTCACAAGCGATCTTAAGAGCAGCCTGTGCAGTTCTCTTACCATTACGTGTCTGAAGCATATACAGTTTACCATGCTCTACAGTAAACTCCATATCCTGCATGTCTCTGTAATGTTTCTCAAGAGTCTCGCAAACCTGTTTGAACTGTACGAATGCTTCCGGGAACTTCTGCTCCATCTCGGAGATGTGCATAGGTGTACGAACACCAGCAACTACGTCCTCGCCCTGTGCATTGGTAAGGAACTCACCGAACAGACCGTTAGCACCTGTAGCAGGGTCACGTGTGAAGGCAACACCTGTACCACAGTCATCACCCATGTTACCGAATGCCATCATCTGTACGTTAACAGCTGTACCCCAGGAATATGGGATATCGTTGTCACGACGATATACGTTCGCACGTGGGTTGTCCCAGGAACGGAATACGGCTTTGATTGCGCCTACCAGCTGCTCCTTCGGATCAGTTGGGAAATCAGAACCGATTTTAGATTTATACTCAGCTTTGAACTGGTCAGCAAGCTCATGCAGGTCAGCAGCTGTAAGCTCAACGTCCTGCTTAACACCTCTCTTAGCTTTCATCTCATCGATGAGCTCCTCGAAGTATTTCTTACCAACTTCCATAACTACGTCAGAGTACATCTGGATGAATCTTCTGTAGCAGTCCCAAGCCCAACGCTCATTGCCGGATTTCTCAGCAAGAGTGTTAACAACTTCTTCATTTAAACCAAGGTTGAGGATTGTGTCCATCATACCTGGCATAGATGCTCTCGCACCAGAACGAACGGATACAAGCAGAGGATTTTCTTTGTCACCGAATTTCTTACCGGTAACTCCTTCCATCTTGGTAATTGCTTCCATGATCTGAGCCATGATCTCATCGTTGATGGATCTGCCATCCTCGTAGTACTGTGTGCAGGCCTCTGTTGTGATTGTGAAGCCCTGCGGTACAGGAAGACCGAGGTTTGTCATCTCAGCAAGGTTGGCACCTTTGCCGCCCAGAAGATTTCTCATAGTAGCATTACCTTCTGTAAACATGTAAACCCATTTTGCCATTTTACATTTTCCTCCTAATTATTGTTCTTTAAAACATAAAAAATGTATGTTTTCTACGCACATAATTATTTTATAGATTTATCCTTCATTAGTCAAGGTTATTCTTCCAAAAAACAGCAATTTCTCTTGTGAAATATGACAGATTTTCCAGTTATATTTTTCACAGATTGTATTTTTCTCGTTATCATCTGAAAAATGTGCTAAAATAGAAAAAAACATGCAGCAATTCCGAGGTAATATTACCCGAATGCTGTCATACAGGAGGTTTATCATGACACGAACGATTGAAAATAGCTTTCTTAAGATTTCCGTTTCCGATCACGGTGCTGAACTCACCGGCATCTATGACAAGACTAATGACAGGGAGATCCTCTGGCAGGCAGATCCGGCTTACTGGAAACGCCATGCGCCTGTACTTTTTCCCAACGTGGGACGTAACTACAAAGATATCTGGCGTCTGAACGGAAAGGAATATCCTTCCAGCCAGCACGGCTTTGCAAGAGACAGCGATTTTATCTGCACGGATATCACCGATACTTCCCTTTCCTTTGTCCTTAAGTCCTCTGAAGAAACCTTGAATGTTTATCCGTTTGCTTTCGCTCTGAAGATCACCTACACTCTGAAGAAGCACGACCTGGAAGTATGCTGGGAAGTAGTTAATAATGATTCTGAAACTATGTATTTTACCATCGGCGGCCATCCGGCATTCCGTGTTCCGGTACGTGAAGGCGAATCCCAGAGTGATTACCGTCTTGCTTTTGAAGGCCTGGACACTCTTACCTATCTCCTTATCGATACGTCTGTAGGAACAGTCCTTGCTGACGAGCCACATACACTTTCCCTTGAAAACGGAACCTGTTCCATTGCTCCTCACATGTTTGATAAAGACGCTCTTGTTTTTGATAACGGCCAGATCCAAAAGGCCGGTATCCTCTTCCCGGACGGAACTCCATATCTGACACTTACCAGTGAGGGCTTCCCGAATTTCGGTATCTGGTCCGTACCCGGTGCTCCCTTCGTATGCCTGGAGCCGTGGATGGGACGCTGTGATGACTGTGGTTTTGAAAAACCTCTTTCCGAAAAAGCAAATATCAATGTGCTGAAACCGGATGAGGAATTTATCAAGAGCTATCAGATCACCGTACACTGAGCTATGATAAAAAAGATCCGCCATACATCGGCTTTTTCAGCTGTCTGTATGACGGATCCTTTTATTTATCTTACTGTCTCAATACGCTCTTATTCTCTCACAAAATGATACTGATAAGCTCTGTACTCCCCAAACTCTGCAGGAAGCGGCATTCCACCATGCATCAGAGCAGCTCCGGAATAGATCCTGCCGGTAGTCTGTTCCTTATAAAGTGCACTCTCATCAAGGCCGCGAAGCTGCACATAATTCACAGTCATATTTCCATGGATCTCCTCCATGACAACATTGAGCAGAACTTCTTCCTGAGAATTTCCAACGATCTCCCATGCACAGACCTCACTCTTAAACGGATCTGTCAGGCGATAGTACCGTCCGTTCTGGATCAGTGGCGCATATTTACGGAATTCCCCGATCTGGCTGCGGACCTCATCTTTTTCTTCCTCAGTCAGCTTCAGAAGATCCAGCTCGTAGCCGAAGGTTCCGGACATAGCAACCACACCTCTGGTATGTAACGGGGTGATCCTTCCTGTCTGATGGTTCGGCACTGCAGACACATGTGCTCCCATGGCCGATACCGGATATCCGAAGGAAGTTCCATACTGGATCCGAAGCCTGTCAATAGCATCGGAGTTGTCGCTGCACCAGATCTGCGGTGTGTAATACAGCATACCTGCGTCAAATCTTCCGCCGCCGCCGCTGCAGCCCTCGATCAGAAGATCCGGATAACGGTTCACCATACGGTCCAGAAAATCGTACAATCCCAGGACATAATCATACATTACACGTCCCTGATCCTTGGTCATTACGGAAAATACATCCATCAGGCTTCGATTCATGTCCCATTTAACGTACTCAATATTGGCATTATCCAATACCGCACTGATCTGTCCGAAGATTCCGTCTACAACTTCTTTTCTAGAAAAATCAAGTACCAGCTGATTTCTGGATCTCACTGGTTTTCTTCCCGGAATCGTAAGTGCCCAGTCCGGATGCTCACGGTAAAGATCACTGTCCTCAGAGATCATCTCCGGCTCGATCCAGATACCGAATTTCACTCCAAGGTCATTGACTCTTTTTACCAGTCCGCCGAGAGTCTCTCCAAGCTTCTTCTCATTGACATACCAGTCCCCAAGACCACTGTTGTCATCGTCACGTTTTCCAAACCAGCCGTCATCCAGAACCAGCATATCGATACCAAGGCTCCTTGCCTCTTTTGCCAGATTATATAAAGTCTCCCCTGTAAAATCAAAATATGCTGCCTCCCAGCTGTTTACCAGCACTGGACGGACCTCTGTCTTATATTTACCACGGCAGATATGATGACGGATGCAGCTGTGCAGATTCTGGGAAAGACGGTTCATTCCCTGATCTGTGTAGCTTAAGATCACCTCAGGTGCATAGAAGGTCTCCCCGGCTTCCAGCGGATACCGGAAGCACTCCTCCTGTACACCAAGGAGCATTCTTGTCTGATTGTACTGATCTTTAAGAACCTCACCCTGGAAATTTCCACTATATACAAAGGACATAGCATAGCAGCCTCCATGATCCTCTGTTGTGTCCTTCTCTGCCAGGATCATCATCGGATTATACTGATGGCTGGATGTGCCACGGACACTGCCGATCATCTGACTTCCATGAGCCACCGGTACTCTCTGCAGATTCCGCTCCATGGCATGTCTTCCGTAAAAAGTAAGCAGGTCATAATCTCCGTAAAGAAAATCCAGTTCTGCGGACATCACCTTGTTCACATAGATCTTCTCACTGCTCTGATTGCGGATATAGACGCTTCTTGTAATGATATCCAGTTCCGGAAGTACACCGTAAAGAAGCATGGCCTCCACGCCAGTAGCCGGATCCTCCAGTACGATCTCCAGAGTCTGTGCCTCATCATTATCTGCATAAACCGCCGGAAGCCCCGGAAGGCTGTATTTACCGTCACGGATAGTATAGTTCTTGTAACGCATATCACAGCTCATGCTTCCGTCACCGTTTTCCAGCATCAGTGATGCACTGCGGAAATCTCCGTTTCCGTAGCAGGAAAGCTCCTGTGGAAGAGAGTCCATGGAATAGGTTCTGTCTGTTCCCGCATCATAGGGATTTCCGGAAAATCCTCTGTCATAGTAGGTCAGAAGATAATCCATGCAGCCTTCTGCCTTTTTACCATAATAGAGATGAAGAAGAAATCCGTACTGATCCACCTGCATCTGATATGTAGTTTCTTTTGTCTGCAGGGTAAACGTTCTGTCTTTCTCGCAGTAGATGATTCCCATATGTGAATCCTCCTTTTTCTTGTGTTTTTATTTTACGGCACCGTTTACAACACCATTTAAAATATGCTTCTGGCAGATCAGATAAAACAGAAGGATCGGAAGCAGTGCCAGCAGATAAGAGGCAAACGCAAGGTTATAGTTTGTTCCGAACTGAGTCTGGAAATTCAGCTGTGCCAGAGGCAATGTGGTTCCACCCGTAGATCCGGACATGATAACCAATGGAGTCATAACATCATTCCAGGTTCCAAGTGCTGTCAGAACTGCCACTGTGGCATGCATCGGCTTCATGATCGGAAAGATGATCTTCCAATATGTTTTCCAGGTGCTGGCTCCATCCACACAGGCAGCCTCCTCAAGGGCCATTGGAATGTTTGTCAGATATCCGGAATAAAGAAGCACATTCATAGGCATATAAAATACCGTGTAAAGAATGATCACACCGACTTTGTTATCAAGGCCCATCTCAGCAGTCTGCTTTACAAGCGGCATCATCAGGATAGCAAACGGAACAAACATACCGCTCACTACATAGAGATAGATAAATTTATAAAATTTACTTCTCTTGTTTCTGGCTATAGCATAACCTAAAAGTGAATGAATTACAATAGCAAGAACCACTGTAATCACAGTGATCAATACACTGTTTCCAAGAGAATGCCAGAAGTCTGTTACCTCCATAGCTTCCCTGAAATTGGCAAGACTGAATTTCTCTGGCAGAGACAGGATCCCGGCTACACTGTTGGTCATCTCTGTCGGCTGCTTGAATGCGATCACAATTGTCATATAAAGCGGAAATACCACTGTGATAAGGCCAAGGATCAGAAGGATCGTTACCGGCCAGTTCGCTTTTTCTCTTACTTTCGTTTTCATTACAGCTGCTCCTCCTTTTTCCCTGTGATAGTCAACTGCACTGCAGAAATGATCACGATCACAATAAAGAATATAACCGCATTAGCGCTCTGGAATCCAAACTGACCGCCACTCATACCATTGTTATAGATCAGATAGGAAATGGATTCTGTACTCTGTGCAGGACCACCCTTTGTCAAAGCCATGATCTGATCAAATACCATCAGGAAGTTTTTCACACAGAGAACCATGTTGATACTGAAAAACGGAACGATCAGCGGGAATGTCAGATAACGGAACTTACTGAATCCGGTAGCACCGTCAATAGCTCCTGCCTCGTATACATCCTCCGGCACTGTCTGGAGGCCCGAAATATAGATAATGGTATTCATTGCGATGGACTGCCATGCACAAACGATCACGATGGCAACCCATGCCAGGCTCGTACTGGAAAGCATGCTGGAAGACAATGTTTTATTTCCGATCATCTTTCCGAATGCAGGCAGGATATATGTAAAGAAATAATTGAAAATATATCCTACGACCAGTGCGCCAAGTACATTAGGAATAAAATAAGCTCCACGCAGTGCACTCTTGAAACGGATCTTGCTGTTCAGTCCAAGTGCCAGGATCAGGCTGAGTACATTCGTTACAATAGTTGCCACGATGGCCAGCTTAAAGGTAAACAGATAGGAACCGCCAACACGGCTGTCTGTAAAAAGATCCTTATAGTTTCGAAGTCCTACCCAGTCATAGCTTCCATAGCCTTTAAAGTTCGTAAAGCTGTAGATCACACCCTTGATCAGAGGCAGTGTGTTAAAGCAGAAAAATAATGCCACGATCGGAATGGTGATCAGAAGAAAGGTCAGCTTTCTTCCACTCATAGATTTTTTTCCCATGATCAGTTCTCTCCTTCCCCGTTCTTCTCCTCATAGTCCTGTACTTTACGGATAATGTCACGGTTATATCTTGTCCAGTCTGTATCAAATTTTTTCAGGAATGCATCTTTATCCTTTTTCATCAGGAAGGTCTGGATCTGTGCATCCACAGCCATCTCTGTAGGATAATAATGATCCTGGTAGTCGGCCATCCTTCCCTCTTCTATGTATTCCTTCATACCATCCAGCGTAGAGGGAAGTGTGAAATCACCCTCTTTACAGGGAACTGCCTTCTGGTCATCCAGATATGTCTGTATATTCTCATCCTCAAGAAGGAAATCCAGCACTTCATATGCAGCTTCCTTATTCTCACAGTCATCCATCACACAGAACTGAAGGTCAACTCCGGAATTCAGTTTGTTTTCTGACGGATCATTGCTTGCCGGTGTTACAAAAGAATCAATATCCATATCCGGATTTACACTCTGGATTTGCGGGATCGCATAGCTTCCGATGGGATACATGGCAGCCTCCCCTTTTGCAAAAGCGGTGCAGGCTCCATTGTAATCATAGGCAAAGGGATCATCCGGTCCATACTGGATAAGCTCCAGCATACGGTCTGCTACTTCCTTATACTCTTTTGCAAAAGTAGTGTTTCCCTGGTTTACCTGGCGGCATACATCGGCTGGTGCAAGATCTACCGCAATAGAATTCCACGGTGCAAGACAGGTCCAGGTATCTTTAAATCCGAAATAAAGCGGCTGGATACCTGCATCCTGAATTTCCTGGCAAAGGCTCATAAATTCATCCCATGTAGTCGGGATCTGCCAGCCATGCTCCTTGAAAAGCTCACGATTGTAAAGGATTCCGGCGGCATTGGCCACGTAAGGAACCGCATAGACTCCGTCTTCCGGAACGAATTCCAGCGCTTTATCAATTTCTTTATATGCATCTTTGATCGAATCCAGTCCCTGATAATCGGAAATATCCATCAGCATATCAGAATCAATAAAATTGGAAAAGTTAACATCGCCTCCGATTCCAATGATATCCGGATTATCCTCACGGATAAATCTTGTCTTCAATACAGTCATAGCATCGTTTGGTGATTCGATGGTAAGATGGATATCATCATGAGTGGCATTGAATTTTTCTTCCAGTTTTTCAAATGCCTTAACCGCTTCCGGTTTATACTGCACAAGTTCGATCTCTGTCTTTCCGCTGTCCTTTTTACCTGTGCCGCATCCGCTCAATGTAACGGAAGCTGCCATGGTAAAGGCAAGTCCCATACAGAGGATCCATTTACTTCTGTTGCGCATCTTGTAATGCTCCTTCCTTTTCCTTTTATTTGATAAGTCGGATATCACCCATTTAACTGATATGGCTATCCGGGTTCTCCAATACTTATTCTCTGGTTTCTTTTTTCTGAAAGCTATTTTAACATAGCTTTATGCTTGCATAAATAGCAGTGTTTTTCTTGTTTTATACCAAAATGCAATTTTTCTCTGTCTTCATTAAAGTCATCTAGCATTTTGATATATTTTACGCCTATATCACTACTTTTATCTAAAATTAGTATATTCCGAATTTATCGAAAATCAACAGGTTTCTCGAGAAACTTAATTTTCTCACAAAGTTTTATCGATTATCCTTCTCTTTTTAGTATATTTTACAGGCTGTTTTTGTAATTGCATTTTTATACATATGTTGAAGTTCCCTGCTGTTTTAATATATAATGTTACTGAAACCAGACAAAATCATACGCCTAAAGGATAAAAATATGAATGACCTTCTCTTCTCCGTTTTTCCAAATGAAAACTTTGTTGATATCGGACTATACCAATACGGCTGGGAGCACTGCGCTCCGGCACATTCATTCGGCCCGGCCGCACGAAACCATTATATTTTTCATTATGTGATCTCCGGTACCGGAACTCTGATGGCAGACAATTCCGCAGGAGAGACCATCACCTATCAGGTAAAAAGCGGCCAGGGTTTCATGCTTTTTCCCGGTCAGATCAACACCTACATTGCAGATACCGACTTTCCATGGGAGTACACCTGGGTGGAATTTGACGGGCTCCGGGCAAAAGAGATCGTGGAAACTGCAGGTTTAAGTCCGGACCATCCGGTCTATCACAGCCACTCTGCAGATCTCCGCCAGAAAATGATGGAGGAAATGCTTTATATCAGCCATAATTCCCAGGAATCACCCTTTCATCTTATCGGACATACCTGGCTTTTTCTGGATTACTTTATGCGCTCTACTGAAACTGTCCGCATGAAACAGGATGGAAGTATCCGTGATTTTTATATCAAGGAGGCGCTCTCTTTTATTGAACAGAATTTCCAGAATGATATTTCCATTGAGGATATCGCAGCCTGCTGCGGCCTGAACCGAAGCTACTTCGGTAAGATCTTCCACGACACCATCGGACGTTCTCCCCAGGAATTCCTGATCAGCTATCGCATGACCAAAGCTGCAGAACTTCTTAAGATCACAGCCCTGTCTATCGCAGATATCGGAAATGCAGTCGGATATCCCAATCAGCTGCATTTTTCCCGGGCTTTCAAAAATGTATACGGAATGTCGCCAAGAAACTGGCGGATGAAAAACAGACTTATTGAAAAAAAGCCTCCGGCCAGAAAATAGCCGGAGGTTTTTTATTAAAAAATGTATTTACTTAAAATGTAAATTTATCAGCAAAGTATGCATCAAGCTCATCGATCTTCACACGTACCTGCTCCATAGTGTCACGGTCACGGACTGTAACTGCACCGTCATTCTCAGACTCGAAGTCATAAGTGATACAGAACGGAGTACCGATCTCATCCTGTCTGCGGTAACGTTTACCGATATTTCCACGGTCATCGTACTCACAGTTGTACTTCTTGGAAAGCTGCTGGTAGATCTTCTCAGCACCCTCGTTAAGCTTCTTGGAAAGCGGAAGCACACCGATCTTAACCGGTGCAAGTACCGGATGGAAATGAAGGACTGTACGGACATCGTTCTTCTCTGCATCCAGAACTTCCTCATCGTAAGCGCTGCAGAGGAAAGCAAGTACCATACGGTCTGCTCCAAGTGATGGCTCGATAACGTATGGGATATATTTCTGTTTCTTCTCATCATCAAAGTATGTGAGATCCTGGCCGGATACATTCTGATGCTGTGTCAGGTCATAATCTGTTCTGTCAGCGATTCCCCAGAGCTCGCCCCATCCGAATGGGAAAAGGAATTCCACATCTGTGGTAGCCTTGCTGTAGAAGCTCAGCTCTTCCTTATCATGATCACGGTAACGAACCTCATCATCCTTAAGTCCGAGAGCACTCAGCCAGTCAAGGCAGAACTTCTTCCAGTATGCAAACCACTCAAGATCTGTATCCGGCTCGCAGAAGAACTCAAGCTCCATCTGCTCGAACTCACGGGTACGGAATGTGAAGTTACCCGGTGTGATCTCGTTACGGAAGGATTTACCGATCTGGCCGATACCAAACGGAATCTTTTTACGGGATGTTCTCTGTACGTTCTTGAAGTTTACGAAAATACCCTGTGCAGTCTCCGGTCTTAAATATACAGTATTCTTGGCATCTTCGGTAACACCCTGGAATGTCTTGAACATCAGGTTGAACTGACGGATATCTGTGAAGTTGTGTTTACCACAGCTCGGACATCCTACCTCGTGTTCTTTGATGAAGTCCATCATCTTCTCCTGGGACCATGCATCTACGCTTCCCTCAATGGCAATGTCATGCTCTGCACAAAAGTCCTCAATGAGTTTATCTGCACGGAAACGCTCGTGGCACTCTTTACAGTCCATAAGAGGATCAGAAAATCCGCCAAGATGTCCGGAAGCGATCCATGTCTGCGGGTTCATAAGGATCGCACAGTCAACACCTACATTGTACGGAGACTCCTGAATGAATTTCTGCCACCATGCACGTTTTACATTATTTTTAAGCTCTACACCGAGATTTCCATAATCCCATGTGTTTGCCAGGCCGCCGTAGATCTCGGAACCCGGGTAAACAAATCCTCTGGCTTTTGCAAGAGCTACGATCTTTTCCATTGTCTTTTCCATGATTTCTCTCCTCTTGACTTGCAGCTGTTCCGCCAAATGCGTCCGGAAAGCTCCGGAAAAAGCTGCTTTTTTACATTTTTGGTCTTATTATACTAGTATCCTCATGATTTTTCAAGGATATTTCCATTTGCATTGCATCCTGTCCTGCTTTTGAAAAATAAATCGTTACGGTTATTCCGCAGCCGGCAGTGATCTATCTCATCAATTCCAGGATCTCCAGACTTTTAAACCGCTTGTCTGTATTCAGCTCCGTATACCGGTAAATGTGGCGTTCCAGTTCCCGCAGCACATCATCCCGTACTGTAAACGTATACAGCTTTGCCAGGGGGGACACGGCTATGTAGCGCATGGCATACAGGGCAGCCGCTGAGATCCGTTTCCTGTCCATGGCCATCCTACTGCAGTCCGCACACAGGATCCCATGCTCGTCCTGGGAGAAAAAAAGTTCTCCGGTTTCTTCCTCCGTAAGCTCTCTCCCGCAGCCCGCACACTGGAACAGCTGCGGCATCACGCCCTGGATTACCATAGTCCGCAGTTCATAGATACAGCGCACCAGCCGGTCTTCTATATGAGGATTCAAAATGGCTTTGATGGTCACATAGAGAAGATTCATCATCTCCTTCTCATCCGTTCCCTCTTTGCCAAAATAATCTGCCAGCTCCAGAAAATAATATCCATAGTAAACCCCCGGCTGCCGGGTGGCCAGCTCCACAAAATGATGCTGCACGCTGACCTGGTTCAGATTATAGCTCGTCCTTCCCTCATAAAGAGTAAAGCTTCCGAATACAAACGGGTTAGCTGCTGCCATGAACGGACTGTTCTGCCGTCTCGCTCCCTTGGCAAAAGCGGAGATCTTCCCCCTCTCTCTTGTGAGAAGGACGATCCGCTTGTCATAATCCCCTACCGGCATAGCAGAAAGTACCACTCCCTGTACGGTAATCAGATCACTCATTTTCAGATTTCTTTCTTATCATATCCAAAGTTCTTGATCAGGAAATCACTGTCTCTCCAGTTCTTAGTCACCTTGACCCAGAGCTTTAGGTTTACCTTTGCTTCCAGCATACGCTCCAGCTCATAGCGGGCATTGCTTCCGATCTTTTTCAACATGGCACCCTGTTTTCCGATGATGATGCCTTTGTGGGAATTACGCTCGCAGATGATGGTCGCATCAATATCTATGATGTTGCTTCTTCCCGGACGTTTCTTCATCCGGTCGATGGCAACGGCGATTCCGTGAGGGATCTCCTCATCCAGTGCATGCAGAGCCTTCTCACGGATGATCTCTGCGGCGATCTGGCGCTGAGGCTGGTCGGTAACTGTATCCTCATCATAGAACATCGGTCCGTACGGAAGATATTTGAAAATACTTGGAATGATATCCTGTGTGTTTTTTCCGCGGAGGGCAGAGCAAGGAATGACCTCTGCAAAATCGCAGATCTTACGGTAGGTATCGATCGCAGGAAGAAGCTCTTCTTTTTTTACCGTATCGATCTTGTTGATGATGAGAATCACTGGAACTCCAACCTTCTGCAGCTGCTCGGCAATGTGGCGCTCTCCCGCACCTACGAATGTGGACGGCTCCACCAGCCACATAATGGCATCTACTTCCTTCAGGGTTCTCTCCGCAACCTGTACCATGTATTCTCCAAGCTTGTTTTTTGCCTTGTGGATACCCGGTGTGTCCAAAAATACGATCTGTCCCTCATCACAGGTATACACAGTCTGTATCTTGTTTCTGGTTGTCTGTGGCTTGTTTGATGTGATGGCGATCTTCTGTCCGATAAGATGGTTCATCAGCGTGGATTTTCCAACATTCGGTCTTCCGATGATCGCAACAAAGCCTGATCTAAAATTATTATCCATTCTTTATCCTCTCATAATCCTTTCACAGCCTGCTATCCCATTTAACGGACAGCAGGCTTTGTTTCTCATCAGCCGATCAGTGGCTTCACTTCCATGAATACATCTTCCGCCTTCTCTATTGCAGTCTCACTTCCTACTACGCAGATCTGATCATCGGAAAGTACTGCTTCTACAAGAGCTGCCAGTTTCTGGATATCCTCCTTCTGCGCTCCGAGGATCTGATTTCTTTCCTTCTGGAGCATATCCTCTGTAACATTGGAGAAATATGCGGTTTTTGAGATACTTCCCTGCATCTGCGGAGTTCTCGGCACATCCTTGTTGCTGATCGTTCCGATAATATATTTTGTCATCTCACGCTCGTCTGCCTCAAAGGCACGGATATAATCCGGCACTCCTTGGTATACTTCCAGGGTTCTCTTTAGATGGGGATCACGGTAGGATACCAGGAAGCTCTCTCCGTTTCTCTTAAAGCCGCTCATGCAGCCATACGCTCCACCCTTTACACGAAGGTTGATCCAGAGATAATCGTAGCTTAAGATCACTTTCAGGATCTCCAGTGCACCGGTATACTCCAGGCCTTTTTTGCGGAAGTTTCCGTTCTGTGCCACATACTGGACCTGGCCGGAGGTCTTGAAGGCTTCGTTTTTCTTTATGCAGGGGGCCTGCTTCACAGACTCCGGCTTCTGTCCGTTAAACAAAACTTTTTTGATCCCGGCAGCCTGTGCTTTTACTACATCCAGAGATTCTCTCTCTCCGGTATAGCTTACACAGAAATTCTCCGGACGAAGTACCTCTTCCATCACCTTACGGAGATTTTTCACGATCTCATCCTTGCAGCTGTCAAAATCCTTCTCCAGTTTTTCGATAAACTGATAATATCCGATTCCTGCCATCTCATCCTGGAATGCCGCCATCGGAGATGCGTAGGAAGCACCACGGAGAACGGCGGTGGAATGGCCTGCACTTGCAAGGCTGGCCTGGGCTCTGGATCTCACTCTGGCAATGATCTCGTAGAGACGTTTGGTGTCATCCAGCTTCGAAGTTGTAAGAACCTCCCGGATCATGGAAAACATGAAATCCATCTCCGGATATAACGCTTTTCCTCTTACGGCAAACATGGCACGGAATGCATCGGTATCCTGGGCATCATCAAAAACCTCTATCCCATAGGCAATACCGCCGGTTCTCGCATTCACTTCATTAAACAACTCGCCATATGTGTAATTCTCTGTATCCACTGCACCAAGCACAGATTTCAGAAGTCCCAGATAATGGACTGTGTCAACATCAAAGTCATGGATCTCAAAAAGAAGATCTGCATAACCGATACCATTGGTGCACACATCATGATACAGAAACAGGCTGTCCTCCACATGGTGCTCCTCGTTTGTCAGTCCTGTGATCTCTTTTTTGATATCTTCTCTGGAAAGCATCGGGATACAGGTCAGTGTTTCCGGATCTTCCTCGGATTCCTGATAAGCTTCCAGGGCTTTTGTATTCTCTACCATCCGGGTAAGCTCTTCATCAGAAAGGCTCTTTCTGTAATTCTCCAGTTTTTCTTCCAGTTCTTTGTCTCTCTTAGCAGCAAGGCCTTTCTCCGGTACCAGGGAAAGGATCGCGCCATGGGTATTATCCAGAAGATATTTACGGATCAGATCCTCAAAATATCCCTCTTCCAGAGCTTTTTTGAGGAACTCAAATCCCTCAAGAAGCTGTACTTCACAGAACGGCTTTGTATCGTCATAAAGCCAGCTGCTTAAAATATCCAGGCCATACATCAGTCCCTTCGGATAGGAAGAGAAATCTGCCTCACGGAAACGGAATTCGTAGTAGTTGATTCCGGCTGTTACTGCCTTCTTGTCGATACCTTCCTCCATGATCTTTGTGAGGGTGTCACGGATCACTTTGACAAATTCCTCTTTCTGGCTTAAGTTGGCTCCCTTTGCCACGATGGAGAAATAGGTCTGTTTGATTCCATCCTCAAAGGAGCCATAGATATCCTTGCCGATCTTTGCATCCAGAAGTGCCTGCTTCAGTGGTGCACCCGGTGCGCTTAAGAGAGCATAATCCAAAACCTCGAAAGCAAGACTCAAGTTGATATCTGCCGCTTCACCCACAACCATATTGTAGGAAAGATAGGTGTTATCCTCTTCTCCCTCATCCTCTGATACCGGATAAGACTTCTGGATGTCCTTTACCTGAGCAAAGGCTTCCTGATCCCGGATCTCGGAATCAATGACAAGAGAATCAAAGGCAGACAGATAATGGCTGTCAAGAAATTCCAGTTTCTCCTCCATATCCATGTTTCCGTAGAGATAGATAAAGCTGTTGGACGGATGATAGTACTGTCTGTGGAAATCCAGAAATTCCTCATAGCTGAGATCCGGAATATTTACAGGATCTCCGCCGGACTCACAGCCATAGGTTGTATCCGGGAACAGCGAATTCATGATCTCTCTCTCCAGAACATCATCCGGTGAGGAAAAAGCACCCTTCATTTCATTGTAAACGACACCGTTGTATTTCAGCGGGCCTTCTTTTTTCTCCAGATGGTAGTTCCAGCCTTCCTGACGGAAAATCTCTTCTTTTTTGTAAATATTCGGATAGAATACCGCATCCAGATATACATGCATCAGATTCTGGAAATCCCGGTCATTACAGCTTGCTACCGGGTAGCAGGTCTTATCCGGATAGGTCATGGCATTAAGGAAGGTATTAAGAGAACCTTTTACCAGCTCCACAAAAGGATCCTTAAGCGGAAATTCCCTGGAGCCGCACAGTACGCTGTGTTCCAATATATGAGCAACACCTGTGCTGTTTTTCGGCGGTGTACGGAATGCAATGTTAAAAACCTTATTCTCATCACTATTCTCGATGAGCATCACTCTGGCTCCTGTTTTTTTGTGTCTCAGAAGCCATCCTTTTGAATGAATATCCTGAAGCTCCTCTTCCTTCAGGACTTCATATGCTTTCAGATGATTGGGATTCATAAAATAGTAACCTCCTGAATGTTTCTCTTCACACCCGACATGGATCTTCGTTCAAAAAATCTCAGAATATTTTATCGGATGCATGGCAACAAAAGGCTGCCTGAGTAGTCAGACAGCCTGAAACGGAAGCGCTCCGGCCTCCTAAATGTTTCCTTCGTTGGGATAATACTGCCTGTAGATCTCTCTGGCAGCTCTTGTGATGATTCCAAGCTCAGCTTCCATTCCAAGATTAGCCGGAAGCTCCACAGCTGTTTCCCTGATGTCTCTCTGGACCTTGGCCTTCGCACTGTCCTCCTTGATGTGGATCAGGCCGAAAATCGTTGTGTTATAGGATTTATCTGTCTGACAGAGATCCATGTAGACCAGAACCAGATGACAGCATTCCCGGTAAAGAAGCTCCTCATAAAGGCCGCCCTTTTCCTGGAACTCCTGAAATTTCAGCTTCTTAAGATACTTGCCTATCTCTTTCTTCGCACTTCTTGTACCAAAGAATCTGGAAGCGGAATTCCGGTTAAACTCCATGGTCATCCAGAGACCGAGATAACCGTCTGCCCTGGTATCACCAGTCTCAGCTTTATCGCTGTAACGGATCTCCCAGAGTTCCTTGCGGATCCTGTTTTCTTCCGGTTCTTCTCCTGCTGCAATGGACTGCTCCAGAAGCTTCAGGCGTTCCATGGGATCTTTCTCTCTATAGTATTTCGCAATTGTTGGTGTATCCATTCATTCTTCCTCCTGATATCTGAATATTATATCAGACAACCTGCCAAAAATACACCCCTATCTGTGATTTCGAAGCTTTTTCCCGGGGCTTTTCACTTTTTTTCCGCGGTTATCACATAGATATACATTGCGGATATACCACAGGGTCTTATCCTCTCCGTATTTATCCAGGATCCGGAGAAGTCCCTCCAGCTCTTTCTTTGTCTGTGGGTGGATAAACCACAGCTTCTCCTTGCTTTTCAGAAAATACTGCAATGGTTCATGATAGGTATATTCCTCTCCCAGATAGTTTCTGGATGCACTGATCCGGTCCATGACCATTTCCGCCACATATTTTCTGGGCATTCTGGCTCCCATGATCACATGCTCACCGTCAAGGGAATAGTCTACCCAATGTTCAAAATGGTGTCTGTTTCTTCCCTTATGGTGCAGCCAGGACATGGATACGCCGGTTGCCTCACGTTCTGCGTTGTTGGGACTTCTTGTCCCCTGATAATATTTACAGCCTACCAGAAATTCCGTCGGGGAATATTTGGACAGGTCATGAAGCAACCCCTGCTTATATAACCCGATACGAAAACAATATTTCATCACCAGAAGCTTATGCCTCGTGATGGTCCTGAAGTGCAGCCACGGGTGCCATGATCGCATCTTTCTCCGCCTCCTGTCTGCCCAGCAATACCACAATGGCGCGGGGGCCTATTTCGATTGATTTTTTATATTCTTCTTCCTCCTCCAGACAGAATCCTGTTCCGTGAAGAGAGGTATCTGCGATTTTTTTCCAGCACATGCCTTCCGGGAGATTGGGCAGAGCAAGGCTCCGGTTTTCCCAGTGGAAATTATAGCCGATGTAAATAAAATCATCCTCTGCAGCCTCCAGATCCTCTTTTTCCCTTGCATAGGCTCCGTAGTACATCATACCAAGAAGCCTGCTGGTATTCTCATAGCTCAGATACCAGGCACGTTCCCCGTGAAGAGACACATCCGGGAACCCCTTGGTCAGATAATCTACCCCTTTCAGTTCCACCGGCATATGAAGAACGGGATGGGCCTTACGAAAAGCAATGGCATCCTTTACAAATTTCCTCAGTCCCTGGTTTCTGGAAAGGCCCTTCCAGTCTGTCCAGCCGGTAGCATTATCCTGACAGTAGGCATTATTGTTTCCGCTCTGGGAATTGCCGAATTCATCACCGTGATAGATCATGGGAACACCCTGACTCAGCAGCATCATCAGAAAGGCATTTTTGATCTGGCGTTCCCTCATCTGACGGACGGAAACCTTACGGGTAGGGCCTTCCACACCACAGTTCCAGGAATAATTATAGCTGCTTCCGTCCTGATTGCCCTCGCCATTGGCCTCGTTATGTTTATAATTGTAGCTCACCAGGTCATTCATGGTAAATCCGTCCTGGCAGACCATGTAATTGATCACTCCATGATTCTCGCTGTTATGACGGATATGCCACGCTGCAGCCTCCACCATACCTTCATCGCTTTTCAGGAAACGGCGCATATCCTGGAGAAAATTCATATTGCTCTCCGCTCCGCAGCGTCTGACCGGAAGCTTTCCTCTGTAAAAATGATCAAAATCAAAGCCCTGGAAGATCAGTTTTGCTCCGGAAAGGATCCCATCCCGAAGAAGCATCTCCCGGTTAAAGCCCTCTCCCAGCACATGAAATCCATCTACATGGTAAAAATCTCTCCAGAACTGCAAAGCTCGAAGAGCCATCAGGCTGTCTGTTTCCTCTGGAAAATAGAATTCCATGATACAGGCAATGCCGTTCTTGTGCAGCTCCCGGATCATATACCGAAATTCCTGCTCCGGTTCTCTGGTGCTGCAGTAAGCACTCTTCGGGCTGAAATAGAAGCCGGATGCATAGCCCCAGTAATTCACTACATTTTCCTTTCGACGGGTCTTGATGTGTTCACTGCCTTCCTTCGGTTTATTGATCGGAACCTCACAGAATTCATAGGCAGGCATCAGTTCAATGGCATTGATCCCAAGTTCTTTCCAGTAAGGGATCATCTCTGTCAGGCCAAGAAAAGTCCCCTTATGGGAAACCATCTTTCTGGCAAGCTTCGTATAACCACGGACATGAAGCTTGTACAGGATCATATTTTCATATTCTACTGCCGGTGCAGTTTCATTTTCCCAGCCGGAAACATTCTCATTAAGGAAGCGACAGCGGACCTCCTTTTCCGGATCGTAAGGTACTCCGAAATGCTCTCTCCCGTGAAGTCCGTATGCATACGGATCCTGCACGATCTCACCGTCTATTTTATAATTATATTCAAACTCCTTCAGAGAAGCACTGCACAGCTTCAGTGCCCACACACGTCCTGTATGGAAATCCTTTGGAAAAACGATCTCCACCGGTGCGGCAGCTCCTCTTTTTTTATATAAAAGCAGGGACACTTCGGAATCCTCCGATGCCTCCACTGCAAAATTATAACCGCCCTCCATTTTGTTGGCGCCAAGTATCAGCGGCTGACCTTTTTCCACTCGACCTAATCTGCGGCTTGCCAAGGCAACTCCTCCTTTTCTCTTTTTATTATTCAAATCCATAGAAATCCTTTTCGCCGGATCCGTCACAGATCAATATCCAGCTCAACCGGGCAATGATCGGATCCCATGATCTCTCCGTGGATCTTCGCATCCTGAAGCTTTTCTTTCAGGGAAGGGGAAACAAGGAAATAGTCGATACGCCAGCCGGCGTTCTTCTCTCGTGCACGGAAACGGTAGGACCACCAGGAGTAAACGCCCTCTTTATCCGGATAAAAATAGCGGAATGTATCAATAAAGCCACTCTCAAGGGCTCTGGTAAAGCAGGCTCTCTCTTCATCAGTAAAGCCTGCATTTTTGCGGTTGGTCTTCGGGTTCTTGAGATCGATCTCCTGATGTGCCACATTAAGGTCGCCACAGCAGATCACCGGTTTCTTCTCCTGCAGTTTCAGGAGATAAGCCAGGAAATCCTCTTCCCATTTCATACGATATTCCAGACGGCGGAGCTCACTCTGGGAGTTGGGAGTATATACAGTCACAAAATAATACTCATCGAATTCCAGCGTGATGACACGTCCTTCTTTATCATGCTCCTCTATCCCGATCCCGTAAGCCGCAGACAATGGCTCCCTCTTCGTAAAAATGGCTGTACCTGAATAGCCTCTGCGGTTTGCGTAGTTCCAGTACTGATGATATCCGGGAAGTTCCAGCTTTACCTGTCCCTGCTGGCATTTCGTCTCCTGCAGACAGAAAATATCCGCATCCAGCTCATGAAAGCGTTCCTCAAAGCCCTTGGTGATACAGGCCCGGATCCCATTTACATTCCAGGAAATAAATTTCATATTTTTATATTTTCTCCTCATTTTTTCGTCATATTTTTATTATATCTCACATTGTCGGATTAAGCAAAAAATATTTTGAAAGTTTTCTCAGGCTCTCAAATATTTTGTTGCTGTTCTACGTCATATCTGTTAAAATGTTCTCTATATCATGCAGAGCTGCCCCCTTATTTACAGGCAGCAGCAGAACGGAGGATTTTTTTATGAGTGATGAATTTAACAAAAGCGGATGTGCACCAAGCGACTGCGCTTCCTGTACAGCCAACTGCGAAAGCAAGGTAGATGAGGCACATCATACCATTACCCTGACTATGGATGACGATACTGAGGTAGAATGTGCCATCCTTACTATTTTCCCTGTAGAGAACAAAGAATATATCGCACTTCTCCCACTGGATGAGAACGGCCAGAATGAGACCGGTGAGGTTTATCTCTACAGTTTCTCCCGCACAGCAGACGGCGATCCGATGCTGGCAAACATTGAAGATGATGAAGAGTACGACGCTGCCGCAAATGCCTTTAACGCAGTCGTGGAAAAAGCACGTGCAGACGAGGAGGCAGACGCACCTCTCAGCTAAACAGTGCATTTATCGGAAAGCAGTAACTACACAAAACAAGCCCGGAAAATCGGATGTATGTGGTCTTCACACCTCCGCCTTCCGGGCTTTTGTTTTATTTTGTGGTACTTCCGAAGCCACCGTTTCTTACTGCATCTGCATCGTCATCCACAGTGATTCCGTATTCCACAAAGATCCCCTGCATAAAACCGGTTCCTGCCGGGATCTGGATCGTTTTATCTTCTCTTGTATCGTTAGTCAGCTTGGCAAAGATATGACCTTCGTTGTCGGAAAAGAAATAATCGCTGTCAATGATTCCCACTGTGTTATTCAACTGCAGCCGGAATTTAAATCCCAGTCCGCTTCTCGGATAACATTTCAGAACCCAGCCCTCTTCCATCTCTACACGGATACCAGTCGGTATCTTTACGATCTCACCTGGCTTCATGGTCACATCCACAGGTGCATAAAAATCATATCCTGCACTTCCGGTCGTAGCTCTCTTCGGAAGCTTCAGACTGTCGTAGATATTCCGGATCTCCTCTTCTGAATACTGTTCAAAGGTATCCTTCCAGTCCTTTGCAAACTGTTCAAAACTTACCTTGTGAAATTTCGCAATTCTTTTCATTTTTCGTTCCACTCCCAATAGGTAATTTCAAAAAACCTCTGATCACTCCGTGTACAGAACCACACGGTTCTCACGAAGTGACGCCTGTACATCGATCACCCTCTGATTTGAGGAGCCTTTCCATTTCAGACGAACCTCTTTCTTGTCCACCTGAAATTCCCCGTCCACGCATACATCCAGATAATGGATGATCTCGTACTGCTGGATTTCTTCCCAGAGAGAACCCGTATACAGCCAGATCGTCTTATCCGGATACTTCTCTCTGATCTCTCTTGCAAGAGCTGTTACCTCAGCGATATTGGAAGGATGCAGAGGATCGCCTCCTGAAAAGGTGATCCCGCTGATATAATCCTTGTCCAGCTCTGCAAATATCTCAGCTCGCTCGCTGTCCGTAAAGGGCAGACCTCCATTCGGATCCCAGGTAATGGGATTCTGGCACTCCCGGCAGCCGTGTGAACAGCCAGCTACCCAGAGCACTACACGAAGTCCGTCTCCGTTTAACATATCGTCCTTGGTAATATTGTGGTATCTCATCATTTATGCTTCTTCCGGTACATCCTTCATGCTGAAGCTGATTCTTCCCATCTTGTCCTTGCCAAGGCAGATAACCTTAACTTTGTCGCCAAGTGTGAGAACATCCTCAACACGGTTGATCCTCTGTTTGGAGATCTTGGAAATGTGTACCATTCCCTCCTTGCCCGGTGCAAACTCAAGGAATGCGCCAAACTCTTTGATGCTGACTACGCGTCCTGTAAAGATCTGTCCTGCCTCAAACTCGGTAGTGATGATCTCGATCATACGTTTTGCTTCATCCATACCCTTCTGGTCTGTTCCGCAAATAGAAACTGCGCCGTCGTCTGTGATGTCGATCTTCACACCTGTACGCTCGATGATCGTGTTGATAGTCTTTCCTCTCTGTCCGACTACATCACCGATCTTCTGCGGGTCGATCTGGATCTGGATGATCTTCGGAGCAAACTCCCCAACAGTTGTACGAGGCTTGTCGATACATTTCTCCATAACTTCTGTCAGGATATATTCTCTTGCCTCTTTTGTTCTGCGGATCGCTTCCTCAACGATCGGTCTTGTAAGACCATGGATCTTAATATCCATCTGGATCGCTGTGATTCCGTCATGTGTTCCGGCTACCTTGAAGTCCATATCTCCGAAGAAGTCCTCAAGGCCCTGGATATCTGTAAGAACGATGTAATCATCGTCTGTTTCACCTGTAACAAGTCCGCAGGAAATACCTGCAACCGGTTTTCTGATCGGTACACCGGCAGCCATCAGTGACATGGTAGATGCACAGATACTTGCCTGGGATGTGGAGCCGTTGGACTCAAATGTCTCAGATACGGTACGGATTGCATATGGGAATTCTTCCTCTGTAGGAAGTACCGGTACCAGTGCTCTCTCAGCAAGTGCTCCGTGACCGATCTCACGACGTCCCGGTCCTCTGGAAGGCTTGGTCTCACCTACAGAGTAGGACGGGAAGTTGTAGTGGTGCATATATCTCTTGGATGTCTCAAACTCATCCAGTCCGTCAAGACGCTGTGCCTCTGTAAGAGGAGCAAGTGTAGTAACGGTACAGATCTGAGTCTGTCCTCTTGTGAACATGGCAGAACCATGAACTCTCGGGATGATATCTGTCTCTGCAGCCAGCGGACGGATCTGTCTGATCTCACGTCCATCCGGACGTTTATGATCTTTGAGGATCATCTTGCGGACAGTCTTCTTCTGGTACTGATATACAGCCTCACCGAGAACGGCAAGCCATTCCTCATTGTCTGCAAAAGCTTCTTTCAGCTTATCAGTGATCTCGCTGATGTTATTCTCACGTGTCTGCTTGTCATCAGAGAATACGGCAACCTCCATCTCTTCCGGAGGAACGATCTTCTTGATCTCATCAAAAAGCTCCTGAGGTACTGCACAGGACTCGTAGGAATGTTTCTCTTTTCCGCACTCTGCTACGATCTGGTCGATGAATTTGATGATCTCCTGGTTCACTTCATGAGCCTTGTAGATAGCCTCGATCATCTTATCTTCCGGGATCTCATTAGCTCCGGCCTCAATCATGATAACCTTCTCTCTTGTAGAAGCAACCGTAAGCTGAAGATCAGAAACTGCCTTCTGTGCAAGTGTCGGGTTGATGATAAACTCGCCGTCGATCATACCAACCTGTGTGGTTGCGCATGGACCGTCAAATGGGATATCAGAAATACAGGTTGCAATGGAAGAACCAAGCATAGCCGGGATCTCCGGATTGCATTCCGGATCAACAGACATAACCATATCTACCAGAGTTACGTCATTTCTGTAATCCTTTGGAAACAGCGGACGCATCGGACGGTCGATAACACGGGATGTAAGGATTGCATGCTCGCTTGCCTTACCCTCTCTCTTGTTGAATCCTCCCGGGATCTTTCCTACTGCATACATCTTCTCCTCATACTCAACACTTAACGGGAAGAAATCGATTCCTTCTCTTGGCTCTTTGGATGCGGTAGCAGTAGCAAGGACTGTAGTATCACCATAGTGCATAAGAGCAGCACCATTGGCCTGTTTCGCTACACGTCCGATATCTACAGTCAGTGTTCTTCCTGCAAGTTCCATGGAATAACTTTTGTACATATTCGTTCTCCTTTTCTTATTATATTAATATCTGACAGGAGCCCGAAACAACTGAAAAGACCACTTCCTTTGAAAAAGATCTCGACCGGAAATGGGCTTTTCAGTAGTCTCGGAAATCACTCCTGCGGTAATTCCGTCTGTGTTTATCACACATGTTAAAATGGGGCGGATGGAATCATCCGCCCCTCCCGTAGCAATTATTTTCTTAAACCTAATTTCTCAATCAGTGCACGGTATCTTTCGATGTCTGTTTTCTTAAGATAAGCAAGAAGGCCACGTCTCTGACCTACCATTTTCAGAAGACCTCTTCTGGAATGATGATCTTTGTGGTGTGTTTTAAGATGCTCTGTGAGCTCCTGGATTCTTGCTGTAAGAACTGCAACCTGAACCTCCGGTGAACCTGTGTCACCCTCTGTTCTTGCATACTCTTTCATGATCGCTGTTTTCTTTTCTTTAGAAATCATTATTGTTTCCTCCTTGAAATTTTAATTAAACGCCGGGTATTAAGAAGTGGTCGGAGTCTCCGGCTTCTGAATACTGGCTTTTTTCACCTCGAACAGTATAGCACACGGTTTCTGACCTGTAAACTGTTTTTTCGAAAAGTTTTTCCCGAAAGTTTTTATTTTTCGAGGCTGCGGAAATAAGCCTTTCCCTTTTCTGCATCCTTCAGGAGCTGCTGCTTCAGTGCTTCTATGGACGAAAAGCGCTTCTCCGGTCTGGAATAATGAAAGAATTCCACTCTGCAGGGCTCTCCGTACAGATCCTCTTCACAGTCAAAAAGATAGGTCTCAACACCCAGGAATTTCTCTCCTATGGTTGGTTTATATCCTACGTTTGTGATCCCGCAAAGGGTTCTGTCCTTAAAATGGGACACTGTATCATAAACGCCATTTGGCGGCATCAGCTTTTCTTTTGCAGGAACGATATTAGTAGTGGGAAGAAGGACCTTATGTCCCATTCCTCTTCCATGTTCGATCACACCGTCCACAAAAAAGGGGATTCCCAGCAGATCATTAACCTTTTCCATATTTCCCTTTTTCAGTTCCTCACGGATAAATGTACTGCTGATCTTTCTGCGGCCTTCCATTTCTTTCGGAACAACATCCACAGTAAAGCCAAGCTTCCTTCCCATAGTCTCCAGAAGCTGTGGTGTTCCCTTGCGTTCATACCCGAACCTGAAATCTTCTCCCACTGCAACATGCTCCGCCTGAAGATCTCCCACCAGGATCTCTTTAACAAAGGTTTCTGCCTTCATATGACGGATCCGGTTATCCAGCGGACATTCGATCAGCACATCCACGCCTGCTTTCTCAAGAAGCTGACATCGTTCCTCTTTTGTAAAGATCATCTGACTGCCGATGCCAAGAGAAAAAAGGACTGTCTGCAGACCTTTTTCTTTCTGTTCCAGGATCTTCTCCACCAGTTTCTGGTGTCCACGGTGTATGCCGTCAAATTTTCCAAGTGTCACCGCACTCTTTGAAAGGCGCGGAAATTCTCCGTCGATCTTCAAGTATTCCATATCTTCTGCTGCTCCTGCAAGTTTTTATAAAATGTCATACAAAAAACATGCGGATGGGTACGTATTTCTGTTTTCTTTCATCCCAGCCGTATATTCCTGTGAAATTTCCGCTGCTTTTATACATCCGGACTTTTTCTTCCCTGCTGCCTCCCTGTACCAGTTCTTCCGGAAGCGGGTTTCCGTTATTGAGAAGTCTGTCTCCCTCCGGTGTACAGGTAAGGACCGGATACATGGAAAGTACATCCTCGATGGAAACAAGCTTTTCCCCGATGGTCCCATCGGCAACCGCCTCCTCCACCTGGGAAAGTGTCATGCTCTCTTCCAGAGTGAAATTTCCGGACCTGGTCCGAAGCAGCTCTTCCATGGCTCCGCCGCAGCCTAATTTTTCTCCGATGTCATTGCAAAGTGTACGGATATAGGTGCCCTTGCTACAGGTAACGCTTATGCGTACCAGCGGAAGCTCCATATCCAGTATCCTTATCTCATAAAAAACCACAGGGCGCGGCTTACGCTCTATGGTTTTTCCTTCTCTGGCCAGTTCGTAAAGCTTCTTTCCGTTTACCTTCAGAGCCGAATACATAGGAGGGATCTGCAGCTGTTCTCCCACAAAGGATCCCACTGCCTCACGGACTTCCTCTTCCGTGACGGTCACAGGTTTCTCAGAAAGAACAGCTCCGGTCATGTCCTGGGTATCTGTGGAAACTCCCAGCCTTAAAACCGCCTCATATGTTTTTTCTTTTTCTGTAAGAAGCTCCACCAGCCGGGTCCCCTTGCCCAGTGCAACAGGAAGTACTCCCTCTGCTGCCGGATCCAGAGTCCCAGTATGGCCAATCTTTTTCATGTGGAGAATCCCACGCAGCTTTGCAACAACATCATGAGAGGTATAACCTTTTTCCTTTCGGATCACAAGTATTCCGTCCATGATCTTATCTTTACTCCTCTGCAAGCTGTTTTTCAATTTCAGCAGTAAGGTTATTGATCACATCGTACATGGAGCCCTGCATATCACAGCCGGCTGCACGCACATGTCCGCCGCCTCCGAAAAATACGGCAATCTTGCTTACATCCACCTTACCATTGGAACGGAGAGATACCTTAAAGAGCTGCGTCTGCATCTCATAGATAAAGATCGCAACCTCCACACCAGCAGTCAGACGGAGCTGGCTCACGATTCCCTCCAGATCCTTTCCTTCCACACTGTAGAAATCCATCTCCCGTTTTTTCAGATATCCGACCACACACTTACCGCCCTGAAGGAGAATACTCTCTGCCAGGACACGTCCCATGACCTGATTCTGAAGATATGTTTTCTGGTAAAAGGACTCATCGATGATCCTGCTGAAATCAAATCCTGTTTTCATCAGTTCTCCGGCGATCCTCATGGTTTCCGGTGTTGTGGAAGAATACTGGAACACGCCGGTATCATGTGCCATTCCTGTATAAATAGGAACCGCAATAGAACGATCGATCTTGTCTGAATCCAGAAGTCCGTAAAGAACTTCGCTGGCAGAGCTGATCTCGCCTCTTACATGATTGACATCCGCAAATCCGTTATTGCTCACATGATGATCAATGCAGGCTGTCTTTTTTGCTGCATCGAAATATTTCCGAGCAACAGCAAGCCTGTCCAGTGCGCTGACATCACAGGTGATAAAAAGATCATACACCTTATCTTCTTCTGCTTCTGTCTTAACCTCATCCATTCTGTCAATGTAATCAAATACAGGTTTCCGGTCTTCCAGATAAACATCTGCTTCTATATCAGGAAAATATTTCCGGATATAGAGATACAGAGCCATACAGGAACCAATGCAGTCTCCATCCGGACGGATGTGACCGCCAATGCCAACGGTTTTTACATTTTCCAGTATTTCTGAAATGTTTTTCATTTTTTCCACCTATTCCTCTGTTTCCATCCCACTCATTACGTCATTGATCTTCTTTGACATATTTACACCATATTCAATAGACTCATCCAGAACAAAACGGATCTCCGGTGTATTGCGGAGATTCAGTCTTCTGGCCAGTTCTCTCCGAACATAGCCCTCTGCATTCTTTAAGCCCCGGAGGGTGGAATCCTTGGCCTGCTTCTCGCCCAGCACACTGATGTAAGCTTTGCAGGTCTTAAGATCCGGTGCCACCTCAACAGCTGTCACAGAAGTCATCGGATGAATTCTGGGGTCCTTGATCTCGCTGTGTATGATGGTGCTGAGTTCTTTTTGAACTGCACCATTCACACGTGTATTTTTAATGCTGTTTTTTCTCATTACGAATCACTCCTATCTTGGTACCTCTACCATGATATATGCTTCGACTTTATCTTCTTCTTTGACATCATTAAAGTCATTAAATACAAGACCACACTCATATCCGGCACGAACTTCCTTGACATCATCCTTAAATCTCTTCAGGGATGCAAGCTCACCCTCGAAGATCTGGTCCTCACCTCGTGTGATACGAACCTTACAGTTACGCTGGAATGTACCATCCAGCACATAGCTTCCTGCGATGGTTCCGACACCGGATGCCTTGAACAGCTGACGAACCTCTGCGTGACCGATAACCTTCTCCTCGAATACAGGATCCAGCATACCCTTCATAGCTGCCTCTACATCCTCGATCGCCTGATAAATGACTTTATAAAGTCGAAGGTCAACGCCCTCCTGCTCAGCAAGCTGTTTTGCTGTAGTATCCGGACGTACGTTAAAGCCGATGATGATCGCATTGGATGTTGCAGCAAGGCTGACATCAGACTCATTGATGGCACCTACACCACCATGGATCACCTTAACGATAACTTCCTCGTTGGAAAGCTTGGTAAGGCTCTGTTTAACAGCCTCAACAGATCCCTGTACATCGGCCTTGACGATGATCGGAAGCTCCTTAAGATCGCTGGCCTGGATCTGGTCAAACAGGTTATCCAGAGAAAGCTTGCCTTTGGTCTCCTCGAGAAGACGGCTCTTGTTCTCTGTAACGAATGCGCCTGCAAAGTTCTTGGCTTCTTTATCGCTCTCAAAGGACATCAGGATCTCACCTGCATTAGGAACATCACCAAGTCCGAGGATCTCAACCGGAGTAGACGGACCTGCCTCTTTTACACGACGTCCCTTATCATCCATCATTGCACGTACCTTACCATTGCATGCACCTGCGGCAATAAAGTCTCCCACATGAAGAGTACCCTTCTGAACAAGGATGGTAGCAACCGGTCCTTTACCTTTATCAAGCTGAGCCTCAATAACAAGACCTCTTGCCTCACGGTTCGGATTGGCTTTGAGCTCGGAAACCTCAGCAGTAAGAAGAATCATCTCAAGAAGATTCTCAATTCCTTCTCCTGTATGTGCGGATACCGGAACAAAGATGGTGCTTCCGCCCCAGTCCTCAGGAATCAGTTCATACTCGGAAAGCTCCTGTTTTACACGCTCTACATTTGCACTTGGTTTATCGATCTTATTGATGGCAACGATGATCTCAACACCGGCTGCCTTTGCATGGCTGATCGCCTCTACTGTCTGCGGCATTACACCATCGTCTGCGGCAACGACCAGAACTGCGATATCTGTAGCGTTGGCACCACGCATACGCATAGCTGTGAACGCCTCATGTCCCGGTGTATCCAGGAATGTGATCTTCTGACCTTTGATATTTACCACGTAAGCACCGATGTGCTGTGTGATTCCGCCGGCCTCGCCTCTGGTTACGTTTGTATTACGGATGGCATCCAGAAGAGATGTTTTACCATGGTCAACGTGACCCATAACACAGACTACCGGAGGTCTCGGAACCATATCATCCTCATCCTCTTCGTCCTCTTTGAGGAGCTCTGCGATCACATCCACCTTTTCTTCCTTCTCAGCAATGATATCAAAGCCAAGTGCGATCTCCTCTGCCTTTTCAAAGTCGATCTCCTGGTTTACTGTTACCATGACACCTTCCATGAAAAGCTTCTTAACGATCACTGACGGCTGCATCTTCATCGCGTCCGCAAGCTCACGGATAGTAAGCTTCTCCGGAATGGTGATCTCCTTGATCTCCGGTTTCTTCTCTTCCTGCTTCGGCTGTGGATTCGGTTTCTGAAGTGCTTTCGGGATTCTGGAATTCGGTCTGCGTCCGCCCTGATTTGGTCTGCGTCCGCCCTGGGTACCTTTCTCGAATTCTTTCTTCTTGTTCTTATTCTCTCTGTCACGCTCACGCTTGCTGTCCTTGGATGTCTTGGTCAGCTCCGGAGTGAATACAGCATCTGAAGAGCCACCGCTTCTTCTCTGTCCCGGACGCTGTCCGCCGCCCTGGCCACCACGGTTTGCTCCGCTGAAACGGTTGTCTCCGCTTCTTCCGCCTTCGGAACGTCCGCCCTGGCCTCCCTGGCCACGGTTTGCTCCACCGCCGAAACGATTTCCTCCGTCTCTTCTTCCTTCAAAGCTTCCGCCCTGACCTCCCTGGCCACGGTTTGCTCCACCGCCGAAACGGCTTCCGCCTCTTCCGTCATTCTGACGTGGGCCTCTGTTTCCCTCGCCCTGTCTTGCCGGACGTCCCTCACCATTCTGGGAACGGTTTCCGCCAAAACGATTTCCTCCGTCTCTTCTTCCCTCGAAGGTTCTTCCGTCACGATTTCCGTCTCTTCTTCCTTCCGGACGGTTGCCCTGCGGTCTTCCGCCCTGAGTACGATTCTGACCACTCTGACCGTTTCTCTGCTCACCGGACTCACCATTTCTTGTGTTTGCTCCTGCGCTTCTCTGACCGCCGTTCTGTGGACGTGCCGGTCCCTTTCTCTCGCCTGCTGCCGGTTTTCTTCTTCCTTTACCGCCATCGCTGGCATTCTGTGCATGAAATACACGGATGATATTTTTTTTCTTTTTCGGTGCTTCAGATTTGTTACCCTCTGTATTCACCGTTGTTGTCTTTTCTTCTGTTTTTGGAGTATCCAATTGTCTATATTGCTCCTTTCCCGATCTGTTGAATTTATCTTTTATCATTTCTATCGTCAAACCTCCTTACAGACGCCTGTATCATGCAGGTTATCTGCCGGATTCTTTTTCCAGCGCCTTCATGATCGCCTTTGCAAAATTTTCGTCCTGCACGGCAAGGCTGGCACGGAATTCTTTGCCCATTGCTCTGCCCAGGCTCTCTTTGTCTGAAAGGAAATATAACGGAACTTCATAATAGGTACACATATTCCGAAATTTCTTTTTTGTGTTTTCGGAAGCATCATCTGCCACCAGTGCCAGGAAACCTTTTCCTGTTTTTACGGATTTCTCTGTGGAAAATTCTCCGCTCACTGTTTTTCCTGCTTTTGTCGCAAGTCCGATGAGTGATAAAACCTTATTGTTTTTCAATTGATCCAAACTCCTTTTTGAGGTTCTGATACACTTCATCCGGAACTGCCATTTTCAAGGAACGCTCCAGGCCATGGTTTTTGATAGCCTTTTCCAGGCATTCCTCTGAGAAACAAAGGTATGCGCCGCGTCCGTTTTTCTTACCTGTAGCGTCCAGGATGATCTCATTCTCTGATGTCCTGAGAACTCGTATCATTTCCTTTTTGCTTTTCATTTCCCTGCAGCCGGTACACTGACGCATGGGAATCTTGGTTCTCGTTTTCATTATTCTTCGGCATCTCCATCTGCTGTTTCTTCAGCTTCTGTTTCTGTCTCTTCTGTATCTTCCTCTACTTCTTCAAGCTCTTCGGAAACAGCCTCTTCTGTCATTTCTTCCTCTGCTTCCTCGTGTTCCTCATCGTAATCATCGTAGAAGTCACCGGACTCTCTTGCCTGTGTCTCGCTCTTGATGTCGATCTTGAAGCCTGTAAGTCTTGCAGCAAGACGTGCGTTCTGTCCTTCCTTACCGATAGCAAGGGAAAGCTGGTAATCCGGAACTACGACCAGTGCGGTCTTCTCATCCGGGTCAGCCATAACTGCGATAACCTTTGCAGGGCTTAATGCATTCTCAATAAGGATCGCCGGGTTCTCATCCCAGTTGATGATATCGATCTTCTCACCGTGAAGCTCGTTAACAACTGCCCCTACACGTGCACCGTTCATACCAACGCATGCTCCCACAGCATCTACATCCGGATCGTTGCTCCATACAGCGATCTTGGTACGGGAGCCTGCCTCACGGGCAATGCTCTTGATCTCAACGGTACCGTCTCTTACCTCTGCAACCTCGGACTCGAAAAGTCTCTTTACAAGACCGGGATGTGTTCTGGAAACCAGGATACGCGGTCCCTTCGGTGTATCCTTAACTTCAAGAATGTAAACTTTTACTCGCTCAGTTGGCTGGAAGGTCTCACCCTTTACCTGTTCGTTCTCTGTAAGTACTGCGTCTGCCTTACCAAGGTTGATGCTGACATTTTTGCCCATTACTCTCTGAACAATACCGGTTACCACTTCTTTTTCGATTCCATAGTACTGATCGTAAAGAACTTTACGCTCTTCCTCACGGATTTTCTGAAGAATGACATTCTTTGCATTCTGGGTTGCGATACGTCCGAATTCCTTGGACTGGATCTCAACCTTCATAACATCACCGATCTCTGCGTTCGTGTTTGTTTTCTGTGCATCCACCAGAGAAATCTCCAGCGCCGGATCCTCCACATGCTCTACAACAGTTCTGTCAGCGTAAACACTGAAGTCACAGGTCTCCGGATCGATCATAACGTGAACGTTATCTGCCTTTCCGAAATGGTTCTTACATGCCTGGATCAGTGACTGCTCAATTGCCTCCAGCAGTGTATCCTTACTGATGTTTTTCTCTTTTTCGAGAACGTCCAGCGCATCTCTTAAATCTCTGCTCATTTTTCTTTTTTCCTCCTGAATTTTACAGATTCGATTCTCTTTTAGAATTCGATCGCGAGACGAATCAGGGCAATATCTTTTTTATCAAAGGTACGTTCTGTGCCGTCTTCATCGATTGTCACACTGTTACTATCATATGCATTTAAAATACCGCAGAATTCTTTCTGTTTCTCGATGGGCCGGTAGGTACGGATCTCCACCAGCTTGCCAAGGCTTCTCTTAAAGTCTTTTTCTTTTTTAAGAGGCCGGTCAAGTCCCGGAGAACTGATCTCCATAATGTAGCTGTCCTCGATGAAATCCTGCTCATCCAGTATATCGCTGAATGCACGGCTTACGTCCTCGCAGTCATTGACTGTGATTCCGCCCGGCTTGTCGATATAGCCTCTGAGATACCAGGTTCCGGCTTCCTTGACATACTCCACGTCTACCAGCTCAAAGCCCCTGGACTCCACGATTGGTGTAAGGATCGCCTCTGTCTTCTGTTCATATTCTTCCCGTCTGCTCATGCTTCCCACCTGCCTTTCCTATTTCTGCCTATTTCTGAACAAATTCCTTCTCAGCAAATAGGAGCGGGCTCTCGCCCACTCCTATGCCAACAAGTTCTTAGTTTCGTTCATTGTAACACCAATGTCTGTTAAATGCAAGTATTAATTGCGATTTCCGGTTTTTGTCCCCGCATAGGGAATGTCCCATGTACCACACCGTTTGATTTCCTCTTTGTTATTTCAATTCACGTTCCCACGTGGGGAACGACCCTTTCAATCTCCACGAATCTCTTTGCGTTGATATTTCAATCCACGTTCCCTCGTGGGGAACGACATCATCAACCAGGCTATCACTATCTTCTACACTCATTTCAATCCACGTTCCTGTGTGGGGAACGACGGCATATTACCAGAATGCAGCTAACTACTTTGCATTTCAATCCACGTTCCCGCGTAGGGAACGACGGCTGGAGCTACAGTGATCGCATATGTGATCGGGATTTCAATCCACATTCCTGCGTAGGGAACGACACGAAATGCGAAAAAAAATTAAGGTCATATCCAGATTTCAATCCACTTTCCCTCGTGGGGAACGACGATAGCAAGCATCCCAGACATTGCTTCTTTTCCATTTCAATCCACGTTCCCTCGTGGGGAACGACTTCCGGATCCGCACGAGATCACCGCAAAGACAGAATTTCAATCCACTTTCCCTCGTGGGGAACGACGGTGTTAGCCCTATTACAAATACCATTTACTATGATCTCAATCCACGTTCCCTCGTGGGGAACGACACATGTACCACAACTTTTCTGCTGACCTGTGATAATTTCAATCCACGTTCCCTCGTGGGGAACGACGGTGGCAGTATACTGTAACTCGTGGAGTAAGCGATTTCAATCCACGTTCCCTCGTGGGGAACGACTATACACCGACATGCAGAAGTTGATTATGTTCAATTTCAATCCACGTTCCCTCGTGGGGAACGACCCGGGATCACGATGACATTCACCAGAGCATTGCCATTTCAATCCACGTTCCCTCGTGGGGAACGACTATATTCCAGTAGGAACCTATACCATTGTTGAGATTTCAATCCACGTTCCCTCGTGGGGAACGACGATTTTTACGAGGAGGCAGCCGCCTTGTATCTTATTTCAATCCACGTTCCCTCGTGGGGAACGACGTTCTTCGTAGAGCTGCTTGTCCTCTTCTGTTTTATTTCAATCCACGTTCCCTCGTGGGGAACGACGGAAATCAGAACATAAGGAGGAACCAGAATGGCAATTTCAATCCACGTTCCCTCGTGGGGAACGACAGGATGTCCGGGTGATTCTTTAATGCAATAAATATTTCAATCCACGTTCCCTCGTGGGGAACGACATACTCTTTCTCCTGTTTTGTATCCTCTGTAAAGATTTCAATCCACGTTCCCTCGTGGGGAACGACATCACTGTAAGACTTATCTCCAGTCTTTTCCTTTATTTCAATCCACGTTCCCTCGTGGGGAACGACAAAGCCTACTAAATCATCACCTATAATTATATCATTTCAATCCACGTTCCCTCGTGGGGAACGACGGCAAATTTTCACAAATATTCTTTGTTTTTTTATGCAATAAATATAATTTTTCTACTTTTTATTATCCCTTCTCTCTTTTCTTTAGTGTTATTCATGTTACTTTTCTGATTTTTGTAGTGCGAATCCTGCCGGCATTTTATGTGTACTTCTGATTCGCACCTACATAATTAAAGGTTGATCTACTGGAATTCCACGTTCTATACCTACATGTTCTATTTTAGTCTGATAATTATTTCCGAGGTAATAAAAACGTAAGCTATCTTTATTTTTGTCAATAATATCAGACAATATCCCCTTCAAAGCAACACTTTGAGCGCTATCCAAAATACACTCAAATACAGAATTTTGCACCCTTCTTCCATAATTTGTACATTGCTTCGCCACTTTACGCAAACGAGTTCTTCCTGCAGTTGTCTCTGTATTTACATCATAAGTAATCACTACCAACACTTTGTCACCTCATTTCCACAAAAACACTGGATAACTGTCCAAATCTCCTCTTAAATATCTTGCCAACAACATTGCCTGTACATAAGGAACCATTCCCCATTCCACCTTTTCTTTCAAGAACGGATGTGTGATGGTTTCCTTCTTTTTCTTCTGCCATTCTACCAACAGCTTTTTTCGCAGCTCATCATCCATCAGAACAGCTCCATTTTCTTTTTTGGTAAAATTCTTTCCATTTACAATCTTTTTGTTAACAAGCGATAATACAAAACGATCTGCCAATACAGCTCTTAATTCCTCTATCATATCCAAAGCCAGTGATACTCTACCTGGTCTTTCGGTATGAAGATATCCCACATAAGGATCCAGCCCCACACACTCCAGGGAAGAAGCAATCGTATTTGTCAACAACGTATATACAAAAGACAACATTGCATTCATATTATCTAACGGTGGTCTTTTATTTCTTCCTTGAAATGAAAAATCCTTTTTCTGTTGCAAAATCATTTCATCAAAAACTCCAAAATACACGCTGGCCGCTTCCCCTTCAAAACCTCTTAATTGTGCTTTTGATTCACATGTTTGAATTAATCCCAACGTATGTTTCAGCTTTTCTGATGCTATTTTTATTTTGTCCGCATCTACCTGCATACTATGATCTCTAACACAGCGTTCCAACACCCATCTTGCATTATACACCTTTCCAAGTATACAGTTTTTTGCAATTTCCAGGCTGATTGCTGAATCCAAACTGCTTGCATACTGCTGTTCTCGCAAAAGCACATTTCCTCTTGTCTTTCCGGTTATCCTCGCAAGAAATTTTCCCTGGGGCGTCATAAAACAAAGAGAGATATTTTTTTCTGCACAAGATCCCATCAATGCCGGACTGACGCCCCTGTATCCAAAGGAAACTATCCCTTCCAGATTATGTAATGGAAGTCTTCCTTTTTCTTTATCCTCTTCAAAAACAACTATATTTTCTCCATCTAAACCCAAATAGCTGTTTTCAGAAGTTACATACAACGTATTCAAAAGTTTTTTCATGTCTCTTCCTCCTTCAGCATCTGGTCTATATAATGTTTCACAGAAACTTGTTTGTTTAATTTGGGCAGACAAAGTTCCTTTAATGAACAGGAATTACACATTTTACCTGTTTTTACCTTCGGAGTATAACCTCTATTGTAATACTGATGCATCTCTTCAAATATATCTTTGACTGCATTTCTCAGATCCTCTGTAATTTCCACAACTTCTCTTCGTCTTGTTTCTCCATAAAAAAGAGCTGCTTCAGGTATTGTTGCAGAAAACATTTCTTCGAGACATAAAACCTGTGCCACAAGCTGCAATCTATCGGCATCTGTTGATTTTTCTTTTCCTTTTTTGTATTCTACCGGATAAACAGAATACATTCCCCGATGTCCATGAAGCCGTATTCCATCTTCACATTTATGAAATTCTACAAGATCACACTCTCCACTCACTCCCATAATTCTTGAAGAAACCGGCAAAGCTCTTACCAAAATAGTATCTTTTCTTTTTTCCGTCAAATATGGATCATGTACCTTCTGGTGCATCAGTTTTCCAACAGCTGTATGAACATTTTCTGCCCACTGCTGCTCAACATGGATCAATGCCCACTGTCTTCTGCAAAATTTAAAATGCTGTATACCTGATATCATCAAATAATCATCTTCTGTATACTCCATCAAATCATCCTTTTTACTTCAACAGATTCCGGTATTTTATCATTATGAATTTCAACTGTATAATCCTGATATCTTCTCGGATATTCTACATTTTCTTTTCGTGTTACTTCAACTGCATCAAACAATTTATATGCCGGACAATCTCCCAATTCTTTACTGTGCTTAAACACGATCAGTTCACGTACTGACATTTTTCCACGGGCTGCTGAATGGTCATTTTCAAACATATTTATGATCGCATCCCACAGAAGTTCCAGATCTTCTTCTGTAAATCCTGTTGTTTTTCGTGCAAGATTTGCAGATATAAAGCCCTCTGCGCGATACAATGCATATGGCACAATACTCTTTCTTCCCATTTCGGTACTTTTATTTTCGGCATCTTTTTCTGTTGTGATTGCCACACGGGTAATGGTAACTTCCTGACTGATCACTGGGTCGATACTTCTGGCAAATCCAAGCTGAACTGGGCCACGCACCTGTCCGCAGTTTAAAGAAGCTTTTACAAAAGTAGTCATTACTGCCCCAAAAGTTCTGATATCATAATAATTTTCACACATGTAATCCCGCAATTTTGAATCCACACCCGGATCACTTTTTTTCAGTTTTTTTAATGCTTCCGTTACTTTCTTATCATCTGTTTCTTTGATTCCAACATTTTCACATGCCGTTCGGTCACTTCGATTCAACGGAACATCTTCTTTAATATAAATTTTGTAACCCTGTGCATCCTCTTTTACTGTTTCCACATAATTTCTTATTTTTCTTTTCAGGCAGACATCCGTAACAAGCCCTAAGCCGCTTTCCGGATCTATTCTTGGCATATTTCCTGCATCCGGATCTCCATTTGGATTACCATTTTCCACATCAAATAAAACTACAAACTCATATCTGTTTTTAATAACTTCGCTCATCTATTTTCCCTCCCGTTTTCCCAAATACTTTCCTGTTTCTGGTGGTAATACCCCAAAATAAATTTTCCTTGTTCCTCCAATGGCAAACGTTTTGGATAAGCTTCTAGCTTACTCACCAATTCGCCCAAAAGATCTTCATATTTTCTTTTCAAATACCCTTTATCTCTTTCTATTTTTTTTATATGACTATTCTTTAATTTAAACAATACTGGAAATACTGATGCCGGTGTTGCACATGCTGAATTAAAATACCGATCTCGAATTGTTGATTTTATTCCAGGATTTGCCTCTGTCTGAATCGACTCCAACACAGAAAATAATCTTCCCAATACATATGCTACATCATTAGATTCTTCATTTAATCCCATACAGATCTCTCCTTCCGTATTTTTATAATTTTTTATCAGAAATGCCTTAACAATAGAAACTCTTCCCCATGTTACACATCCCTGCTCAGCCCGTATTCTTATTAATGTATCTGTATACAAACTTGCCGGATACCTGGAATTTTGTAAAATAGCTGAAAACGCCATAGCGGCCATATTGGAGATTGTTTTTTTATCCCGTGAATTCATATTCACTGTTTCTTTTAACATATCTTCAATTCCAAGATATTCCCGCTCTTCCCATTTAGGTTTTATCATCTGCATTCGTTCATAATGACATGCCAGATTTTTCGTAATATTTCCAAATGAACTCTGATAAAAAAATCTTACAGATAACCTGGCAGCATTTGGTGCCAGACATAAAATATAAAACTTCTGAGATGGATTTAATTCAATGTCATCAATTATGATCTGTTCATCTTTTCTGAGTTTTTCAAAAAATCCATGTACCTCACTTTGATTATCTTTTACCGGATTTAACAATGCTAAAAGCGCATCCTGATATTCCGTCTTTGCCTCCTCTGCCCAATATACAATAATAGAATCTCCCAGCGGAAACGTATATTTCTTTTGTGCCAGCAAATAATTCAACGCACTTGTGTAAGCAAACTCTGCATATTTTCCGACCGGTGCATTATAGCTCTGTTCTTTTCCATAAGATTCAAATGATGGTGCATTAAAAGAAACCAAAGCTGCACCACTGGACTGTGCTCCCGGCACCCCTTTTATATTCCTGTGAATTCTTGAAATTTCAGTTTTTTCTCCTGTTACCAGACAAATTCCACTTATATCTGTTTCCGACTGTTTACTTTCTACATTCCATATTTGCTCTATTTCCTTGTCATCCTGGGCATATTTTTTATCCATACAGAATATAAGATTTCCACCATCCGTGATCTCCTCCCAGTTTTCTAAAACAGCAGCATTTTCTTTTGCTTTTTCCGGATTCCATTTATAAAAAAAAGCACATATAGCCTGTGCCATTTCTCCGGAAGTATTTTTCAACAACTTCAGATGCTTCTCCTTTGCCGCTTCAAAGCATTCTGTAATTCTTTTTCCTGTACCACTCTTATCAATTCCAAGCATATATTTCGAATTATCACATAAAAAATTCGCCGCAACTCCGGATGATCGCGTGAGCATTGCCGGAACTTTCATTGTTTGTGAAATCCAAATCTGTTTCTTCCCTGCCTGTCTCTCCTCCTTCAGCCATAAGATATTCTTTATATCCCCGTCTGTAGACAAATTGATTCCATAAGAAACTTTTGCCTGACACCACCCCTGTTTGGGTAATTTTTCTTGTCTTTCCAAATCTTCATAATATTTCACCAATGCCTGCAGTATCATCGAACCACCTCGCAGTTTCGCACATCTATTACTCCCTGTTTCATGATTGCTCTAAAAAACATGGGGCTAAGATTCTCTTCATCCGAATAATCAATATCATATAGCATAAATCCAAAATCTTTTTCCTCTACATCGTCATATGCAGTATGAATTTCCTCTTCATTACACAACTCAAAATTTGCAGGAAATTCCCGACACCCAAAATAAGGCATACTGTAACATGCGCCTCTTTTCAATCTCCTCATAATAATATCCTTGAATTTCCCTGGATTATCCGTTTCATTTGCTTTCTCCGTCATTTCAAAATGAGCTTCAATAACATACTCTACATCACTTAACAACAAAGACGCTCTCTGTACAATTTCCTCTTTACTGCTTAAATATAGGGGTTTCATTCCTCCATTATAGGCTTCAAGCACTTTACTTGCAGATACCTTACTCTTCACTTCATTTCTTCTTACACTGGTAAATTTAACCGGTTTCTTCACATAAATCTTATCTATACACCATTTCATGCCCGGATGCCAGTAAATTGCTTCCAAAATTCCTCTGGCAGCCGACGGTGTTATTACATCATAAGAACACCGTTCTACTTTCATCTCTGGTCTTGAAAATAATGCATAATCCCCCCACACTCTGACCTTTACTCCCATTCCCATAGGCACTTTCCCTCTTTTCTCATATTATTTCACCAGCTTTATAACATGCTGCTATATAATCTCGTGATTGATAATAAAAATCTGTATTATAGTCCGAAATATGTGCATCAATCCAGGAATGATAAATTTCCCATATTCCCTTTTCAAGTTCTGTATCATCGTATATGTCTTCTATTAATCTCTCATATACTTCTCCAATATCCCAGTAATCCGGAATTGCATACCTGCATATTGATACATTGTCAAATTCGCCCTCCGGAATATCACATTGCTCTGTAAATTCTGCCGCAACTTTTTCTATTGGCTCACAGTGAAAGACATCCGCATAGTTATATATTCGCTTTATATTTTCCATTCCAAGATAATCCGTAACTTTCCACCGACGTTGTTTTTGAGTTCGTCCTATGTACTCGATCAAACTACAGGTAAAAAACAAAGCATTATTATTTTTTCTCGCCATAAACAACCTCACTTCCTACAAATTTCAATGTATCCAGTGCTGAAATTGTATGAAAACTGATTTGATGCGTTGGATACTTGAATTTTACCAATTCCCAGAAAGCAGCTCTTGAAATCTTTCCATCCAGATAATTTTGCAGATAATTGTAGATTGTATCATCTGCCATTGGTCCTTCCACAATATCATACTGATGTGCCTGTCCCTTTCGACAGGAAATAATAAAATCCAGCCATTCTTCCGTCATTTTATCGAATTTAAGAATATTTAATCTCTGATTTTCTGTATACTCATACTTGTTAATATATCCTTTTTTACCATATCTTATAGCCCATCGTTCTGCCTGCTTTTCAATATTTGTACAATAAAAACCAAAATAAAAATCTTTGTTAAATCTGGCTTTTCTGATTTCCGGATATTCCACTACCTCTTTGCTCCCATGATATAGAATCATATGCAGCTCCTTTTTTCTGTAAATTCTTTTTATTTTTAATAATTTTCTTTTATTTTTTCTCGTCATCTTAAATATACTACACTCATCCAAAATATACAATACTTGCCCCTAAATTATTTACATTTAAATTTATTGAATTCTTTTTATTTATATATTATATTTATAGTATGTCAGAAAACATTTTAATGCCTATGAAGGCAGGCGACTTGCTTGATTCGATTAAAATGGTTCCTGTGGATTGAAATAATAATTTTAAATGTAACCGTGTAGAATTAGAACAGGGAGATTAAGGTTTTTCCACCTTAATCTCCCTGCTCTAATCTACATATTTTCACAACCAAACTGCCATGCCACAGTCAACCTCAAGATTCAGTCCTGTCTCCTCTGAATATTGTTCTAAATCTGTCAGTTCATAGAAATCCTTTATATCTTCCGAAACCAGCTTCAGCATCCCCGCATCATTATATTTCTCAAATTCCTGTTTATACAAATTCACACAATATTGTACAGCCCGTCTCATTCCGGATTTTGTAAAACCTTTATTTTTCAGATCCTGTATCACTTCCTGAGCATCTTCTTCCTGATTTACAAAAACGGTTACCGTGTTTTCATCTATCAGTTTAAACTCTCTTTCCACTGTAGCAAAATGATGCCATCCCCCATTAAACTCTTCGCAGATTTTCTTTTTATCCAAACTTTCACCTCGCATATGATAAAGCATTTCAAAGTATCTTGTTACAGTCTGCATATCTTCAATTTTACATTCATTCGTAAGCAGCGCTTTCGAAACATCCATCTGCTGTCTCTGCCCTGGAACTTTTTCAGCATCATCAAACTGAAAAATCACCACTTTGCTTTCTTCTATCGTCCGTTTTCCCTCACGATTACACCTTCCTGCCGCCTGAATGATAGAATCTATTCCTGAAAGCTGTCTGTATACTGTATAAAAATCAAGATCTACTCCTGCCTCTACCAGACTTGTTGAAATTACAATGCACTTTTTCCCTTCTCTCAATCGTTCTTTTATCTGCTTTAACATACGCTTTCTATGTTTTGGATACATGCTCGTAGATAAATGATAAACGCCATCTTCTCTCATAGCATTATAAATTTTTTGAGCTTTCTTTTTTGTATTCACAATGCATAATGCCTGTGTTTCTCTTAACAGACATTCTTCCACGTCTTCTTCTGACAATTTTCCATCGTTTTCAAAGTGAACTCTTTTAAAAAACTCAAACTGTTCCTCTGTCCTTGGACAAAGCTCAGTAATCTGCTTTATATTGCAAAAAAAAGCATCCAATGCCGGTTGTGTAGCTGTACATAATACTGCACTCACCTTATAATTTATCACCAGTTCTTCAATTGCTGTCAGACAGGGTTTCAAATAGTCATTTGGCAACATCTGTGCTTCATCAAATATGATCACACTATTTGCCATATTATGTAATTTTCTGCATTTTGAAGATTTATTTGAAAACAAGGATTCAAAAAATTGTACATTCGTTGTAACTACTACTGGTTTATCCCAGTTTTCAGAAGCAAGCTGCATAGGTTTCAGTTCTTCTGCTTCCTCATAATCTATGTTGCAATGATTTTCCAGAACATTTTCATCTCCTAATATCCTTCGAAAAACTGCTGCATTTTGTTCGATAATACTGGTATAAGGTATCACATAAATAATACGTTTCATGTGATGCTTAACTGCATGCCTTAATGCAAATGCAAGCGATGCAACCGTTTTACCTCCACCAGTCGGAACCGTCAGCCGAAAAAGGCCTTTTTCTCTCTCTCCGTTTTCCAGGCAAGCTTTTAAAATCTCTGTTCTTCTGCCATTTACACTTTCTGTTTCTGTATTTTTCAGCCACTCTGTTATATATTTTTCCAATTTATCCAGAAGCACCTGTATCTCTTGCCCCTGCTGTCGTCCCGATCTTTCTTCTGTCATAAATTCTTCTGTATCAAGAAAATCGGCATCGACAAGACAAGAATACATCATTCTCGTAAACATACTTAAAGAAAAATTTAAATCCTTCGTTTTCTCTACATTAACTGGTGATGTTTTTAACTCTGGAATCTTCACTTCTTTTTTGTATGCATAAAAATCTTCTATTTTCTTCTTTCTTCTTCCAAGTGTAGTAGATGAATTTCCTGTATCTGTGCTGACGCCATAATCGGATAAGCCAGCATGATGTCCCGCAATACACATCTCCAAAAACGGATACATCCCACCCAATTCCATGCAAACTCTTGCTCCTGCTGTTGCATGATCCACTTTTATTTCTTCTCCACGAATCCGACGTTGAAATTTATCGCTATATTTTCCGATATCATGCAGCATTCCACAGCAATATCCCCAATCTCCTTTTTCAAAAACTTCTGCAAAATCTTTTGCTTTTTCTGCCGTTCCCTGCAAATGCTCTAATATACTTTGTTCACGTTCACCATCACAATGTGCAATATAATTCATCTTCTTCTCTTCCATTTACAACACCGTACCCTCACTACAAGTTATATATTATACTGCTTTAGTTCATCTATATCAATGTATCCAAAGCGCCATCTCTTATGATAATCTCCCATTCTCCATCTCATACACCACATTCATAGTGGAGACTCTGTGGGATACCAGGACTACAGTGCGGCGGGTGGTGTCTTCTTTCAGGGACTTGAGGATGGTGGCTTCGTAGAGCTGACCTTTGTCTACGTATTTCAGGGAGGAGAGCCTTCCCCTCATATCTGCCCGTCAAACCGGGAATGAGCGTGCATCTCACGAATGGTCAGTTCCAGCCAGATCACCGTAAGCTGTGAGGTAGATGGCGGGGTGGTGATCAGATTCTCGGCTTCACACCTTTGGTGTCTCGCTTGGCGAGTTTGACTTTGTTAAGTACATATGGTTTGTCGTGGTAGGTAATGGCATACTCCTGCCTGCTTTCCAAAAGATACGCATGGTGGATCCGGTCTTCGCCGGTAAGCTTCATGCCGCGGACACCCATAGCGTTTTTCTTAGTGACGGAGATCTCGGTTTTCATGATACGGAGAAAGTAACCCTTTTCAGACTGGAACACAACCTGATCCATCTCGTCCGCTGCTCCTACGAATACAAGGCGGTCATCCTCTGCAAGCTTGGTGGAAACAATGGTACGCTTGGAAGCACGGAACTCTTCTCCTTTTACCAGCTTGCACATGCCGTTCTCTGTAACAAAGAGCACTGTGGAGGCTGCCACCTGGCTCAGCGGTGCCACATAAAGGATCTGCTCGGAAGTACTATCATAATTACCCAGATTATCTGCCGGAACACCTTTATCACGGAAACGCACCAGCGGGATATCCTCTGCCTTCACGGTGTGGAGCTTGCCGGTATCTGTAAAGATACAGATCTTGTCCGTATTCATGCAGGTAAAGACATAGCGGCTCTCTGCATGAGCGGCATCCTTATTACGCTCGTAGGCATTCTTGTCAATGAGACGCATATATCCGAAACGATCCATCAGGAAGCAGACTTCGGTCTCTTCCATCTTCTTCTCCTCATAAACAGCTTCCTCTGCGTTTTCAATGGAAGTCTTACGCTTACTGCCGTATTCCTTCTTGATCTGATCCAGTTCACCCATGATCACTGCTGCCATGGAGTCATAATTATTCAGGATATCCTCATAAGCAGCAATGTTCTTCATGGTTTCCTCATGCTCCTTCATCAGAGCATCGATCTCCAGACCGATCAGCTTGTAAAGACGCATGTCCAGGATAGCTGCGGCCTGTTTTTCTGTGAATTTCAAGGATTTTGCCGCTTTTTCGGATGTCTTGGTCTTGAATTTAATCCCTTCTGTGATACCGTCGGTCAGACATTTCTTTACCTGGTCACGGCTCTTGCTGCCACGGAGGATCTCGATGATCAGATCAATGACATCGCAGGCTTTGATAAGGCCTTCCTGGATCTCCCGTTTCTCCTGTTCCTTGGCAAGAAGGGTTGTATATTTTCTGGAATTTACTTCAAATACAAAGTCCACATGGTGAGCAATGATCTGCTTCAGTCCCAGTGTTTCCGGTCTTCCGTCTGCAACTGCCAGCATGTTGACACCGAAGGTATCCTCCAGTCGGGTCTTCTTATAGAGCATGTTGGTAAGGTTCTCCACGTCTGCATCGCGCTTCAGTTCCAGAACGATACGGATCCCCTCTTTGGAGGACTGGTTGGAAATATCCACGATATCTGTGGTCTTCTTGGTCTCTACCAGGGTTGCGATATCATTAAGGAATTTTCCGATGTTTGCACCGATCATGGTGTAAGGAATCTCTGTGATCACCAGCTGCTGGCGACCGCCCTTCAGCTTCTCTATTTCCACCCGTCCACGGATACGGAGCTTACCTGTTCCAGATTCATAGATCTTTACAAGGTCATCCTTATTTACTACGATACCACCTGTCGGAAAATCCGGGCCCTTGAGATAACGCATCAGCCCGCGGGTGCTGATATCATTATTCTTCATGTATGCCTTCACAGCATCCACCACTTCGCCCAGGTTATGCGGCGGGATGCTGGTAGCCATACCAACGGCGATTCCATCTGCTCCGTTTACAAGGAGGTTTGGAATACGCACCGGAAGTACTACCGGCTCCTTCTCTGTTTCATCAAAGTTCGGCATAAAGTCCACAACGTTCTTATCAAGGTCTTCCAGAAAAACCTCCTGGGTCAGCTTCTCCAGGCGGGCCTCTGTGTATCGCATGGCTGCGGCTCCGTCGCCTTCAATGGAACCAAAGTTTCCATGTCCGTCCACCAGTGTACGACCCTTTTTAAATTCCTGCGCCATGACTACAAGCGCATCATAAATGGAGCTGTCACCGTGGGGATGATATTTACCCATAGTATCTCCTACGATACGGGCACATTTACGGTACGGGCGGTCGTAACGGATGCCAAGCTCATACATATCGTAAAGGGTACGGCGCTGTACCGGCTTCAGTCCGTCACGTACATCCGGCAGTGCTCTGGAAATAATAACGCTCATGGCGTAATCGATATATGATTTCTGCATGATCTCCGCATAATCGGTGCGGATGATATTGTCCTGTTTCGTATTCATAGTTTATTCTCCCAATCAAATATCCAGCTCTGCATCTGTTGCATGCTCATAGATAAAGGCCTTACGTGGCGGAACATCGCTTCCCATCAGGATCTCTGTCACATCGGAGGCCATGCGGGCATCTTCGATCTCCACACGCTTCATCATTCTTGTCTCAGGGTTCAGGGTAGTCTCCCAGAGCTGCTGGGCGTCCATCTCACCGAGACCTTTGTATCTCTGGAGCGTGAAGCTTCCCGGTTTATGGCTCTTACGGTATTTCTCAAGAGCCTTGTCATCATAGAGATATTCCTCCTGCCCCTTCTTCGGCATTACCTTATAAAGAGGTGGCATGGCAATATACACATGTCCCTCATAGATAAGCTCCGGCATAAAACGGTAAAACAAAGTCAGAAGCAGAGTAGAGATATGAGCACCATCCACATCCGCATCGGCCATGATCACGATCTTGTCATAGCGAAGCTTCGTGATATCAAAATCATTTCCGTAGCCTTCGGAAAAGCCGCAGCCAAAGGCATTGATCATAGTCTTGATCTCTGCGTTGGCCAGCACCTTGTCAATGGTAGCCTTCTCTACGTTGAGGATCTTACCTCGGATCGGAAGGATTGCCTGATAGTTACGGTCTCTGGCTGTCTTGGCCGAACCGCCGGCGGAATCTCCCTCTACGATAAAAATCTCACACAGTGACGGATCCTTCTTCTCACAGTTGGCCAGCTTGCCGTTGGAATCAAAAGAATATTTCTGTTTGGTGAGAAGGTTTGTCTTGGCACGCTCCTCGGTCTTACGGATCTTGGCCGCCTTTTCCGCACAGGAAAGGACGATCTTCAGTGTTTCCAGATTTCGGTCAAAAAACAGTACCAGCTGTTCTCCTGCTACCTTGCCGGTGGCTCTGGATGCGTCCTGGTTATCCAGCTTGGTCTTGGTCTGTCCCTCAAAGCGGGGTGCCGGATGTTTGATGGAGACTACAGCAGTCATTCCGTTTCGGATATCTGCACCTGTAAAATTGGGGTCTTTATCCTTCAGTACACCGATCTCACGTGCGTAGGTGTTCATTACCGTTGTGAATGTAGTCTTAAATCCGGTCAGATGAGTTCCTCCCTCTGCATTGTAGATATTATTGCAGAATCCTAGAACGTTCTCACGGAACTCATTGGTAAACTGAAAAGCAACCTCCACCTGGATCCCGTCTGCCTCTCCTTTAAAATAAACCGGATCATGGAGAGGCTGTGCATTCTTGTTAAGGTCACGGATAAAGCCTACGATCCCCTCCGGCTCATGATACTCGATATCCTCAGGAGTGTCCCCTCTTCGATCCTCAAAATGGATGGTAAGCTCCGGATTCAGATAAGCAGTCTCATGAAGACGGCTCTTTACATCCGCTGCTCCAAATCTTGTTTTCTCAAAAATCTCCGGATCCGGAAGGAAATTCACACAGGTTCCGGTACCTCTGGTCTTCCCTAATTTGGGGAGAAGTCCTGCTTCCAGTTCAATGGTAGGGATTCCTCTCTCATAGTGGTCATGATGTATATAACCATCACGGCTGATCTTAATATCCAGATACGTAGATAATGCGTTCACTACGGAAGACCCTACACCATGAAGTCCGCCGCTTGTCTTATATGCGGAATTGTCAAACTTACCGCCTGCATGAAGGGTTGTAAAAACAAGACGCTCCGCAGATATTCCCTTGGCATGCATATCCACCGGGATCCCTCGTCCATTATCCTCTACTGTACAGGAACCGTCCTTCTCAAGAACTACATGGATACGGCTGCAGTACCCTGCAAGGTGCTCATCCACCGCATTGTCTACGATCTCATATATCAGATGGTTCAGTCCCTTTCTGGATACGCTTCCGATGTACATACCGGGGCGCTTTCGCACGGCCTCGAGGCCCTCCAGGACAGAGATACTGCCCGCATCATAAGTGTCTTTTTTTGCCATTCCACTGATTCCTTTCTTTTTATACTCGAACGTTTGTTTGTATTATACTCAAAATATATGTACTTGTAAAGTCCACATGATCATCTTTTCTCTGCAATTTTTCCAAAAGATACGCGTGGCAGTTCAAGGAACCGATCTTCTGAAAAATCGCTTTCTTCAGCCGCCACAGCCTATCTATTCTATCAAAAGTATCTGTAAACTTCAAGCAATTTGTGTCTGTCTGAATACAACAGGCGGAAAACCCTGCTTTTTATGAAAGCATGTTTTCCGCCTGTTTCTGATCATTTCAGAAAATTTTTTCCAGAAGCTTCTCCTCGCACAGGGGCCTGGAAAAATAATATCCCTGTATCATATCCACACCCCATTTTTCCAGAAGCTTTACCTCCTTTTCGGTCTCAGCACCTTCTGCGATCACCTTATATCCCATATGCTGCAGGATCATGACAATGCTGCGATAAAAGGTAGCCGTCTGAGGATCGCTGCTGACCCCGGACAAAAGAGAACGGTCCATTTTTACTGCTGAAAACGGGATGCGAAGAACTGCGTTCAGATTTGCATAACCGGAACCAAAATCATCCAGGCACATGTGGATCCCCACTTCTGCAAAATCATCAATGGCTGTGCAGAAGCTTTCGCTGTATTCGGTTGCCACGTTTTCCGTGATCTCAAACTGAAAATATCCCGGATCTAATCCATACCCCTGTATGATCCCGATAAGCACATGGCTGTATCCGGGTTTCATCAGTTCGGAAGGAGAAAGATTGAATTTCACATTCCGGATCTTCTTCATGATATATTCATGTTCTTTTATAAAACGGCAGACCTTGTGAAGCTGAAGACATCCCACTGCCGAGATCATTCCCTGTTTTTCCGCGATCCCGATAAACACATCCGGCGGGATCATTCCCAGAACAGGATGTTTCAGCCGGCTCAGTGCCTCCAGAGTAATAAAATCCTGGTTTTTTATAGAATATACCGGCTGATAATATACTTCAAACAGATCCTCTTTCACAGCCTTCTGAAGAAAATGCTCCACTTCCTGCTCATAGCGGAAGCCCTCCAGGATCTTACTGTCCGACTGGATCAGAACCGTATCCTGACGGTTCTGTATCAGAGAGATCATATATTCAATATAAGAAAGAATACTATCCTCTTTTTCCAGTTTTTCCGCATTCATGATCCCGCAGATCGCAGCATGGAACGACACCTTTTCGTTTTCGATAAAAAACGGCTTTTTCAGAAATTCTTCTATGCCATCTCTGGCTTTTTCATAATCTGTCAGCGAGTCCAGCACTGCCAGAAAGCAATTGCCTGTGATACGAAAGATCTGCACTGAATCCGTGATCTCCCGAAATCCCTTCGCCGCCCGGATCAGCAGCTGATCTCCCACTCTGGTACCGTAGATCCGGTTGATCTGCTTCATATTGCGGGCATCCACAGCAAGCAGATGAAAGCTTTCTTTTCGATAGAGCTTTTCTCCGATCCATTTGTCAAAATACTGTTTGTCAAATAAACCTGTCATGCTGTCCGTATATTCACCTGGATTGTTCATAGTAAGATAGATCAGCCAAAGTCCTACAGAAAGTCCGAAGCCGGTAAGCAGTATTCTTTCCGCGGCAATCTGGAGAAACAGGCAGGCTGCTTCGATAAACCAAAATCTCCATATGGTGCGCCGTATTTCTTTTTCTGCTGTTTTTCCATAAAGTAACATAAATGCAACGATCACCAGCATAAAAAAGAATACATATCCATAGAGCAGAAAATGAAAACTTCCCCGGATAAATCTACCTTCCTGGTCAAAATAAAAAAGCCATCCCGTCCGTAAGTTTGCTGTAACTGCCAGCAGCATTGCAGCCGGCAGGACCACCCAGCCGGTTTTCAGCCATTTATATTTCTCCTTTTGTCTTCCGGTGATGATCCGAATGTAGCAGAAAAGCCCGTAGGTAAGTATGACATCACAGAAATAATAGAGCGTCAGGACCAGCGCTGACATTCTGCAGCCTTCGCTGCTGCCGCCTCCCGCGATCACCGCACTCAGCATATCCAGCAGCACGTAAACGCCGCTGAAAGCCAGAAAACATACAAAATTCCTGTTTTCCGCATTGTTCAGTCTTTTATGAGAAAAATAATGTATCGCGATCATCGTCACCAAAACAAGGGATGTGATCTGAAAACAGTTAATATACTCCATTTTTCAAATCCCCCTTCTTTTTGTTCTCATAAAGCTTCCTGTCTGCCTCATATTTCCATTCTCCCATGGATTTCAGAGAGCCATCCTTATTTCGCAGATGGCTGCATCCCAGGGACAACGAAAAACGATGTCTGCATCCTCTCCCGATATTCCGGAGTTCTTCTTTCAGGCGTTCCGGCCAGAATTCGTCCGGTACTTCCGGATCATAGACCAGAACCGCAAATTCATCCCCACCGATGCGGTAGCAGGTTCCTTTTTCCCGGAAAACGTTCTCCACACATCTGGCCGAGATCACCACCATCTCGTCTCCTGCAGCCCGTCCGTATTCTTCGTTGATCACGCGAAGCTGATCGATATCGATATACATAAGAAGGATATCCCGGTATCTGCCCATATCTGCGGAAATACTTTCCAGTTTTTTCTCAAAATTGGCTCTCGTCTCAAGTCCTGTCATCCCATCCTCTCTGGACAGTCGTTCGTAAGCCTGGGATTCCAGACGGTAACGGACGTTGTCTGCCATCATCATGACTGCGTCTGCAATGACCAGCACAAGAAACACAAGATTTCCCAATTCAAAAATGGATCCATAGTAGGAAATCTCGAACAGCCAGTACAGGATCAGCGCTATGATACCGCTTGCTCCCACGATGATATATGCAATGAGAAGCAAATGTATCTCACGCTGTTTATGCTTCCGGTACTCCCGGATCAGAAGTACCGCTGATATCAGGACCCACACAAACAGCAGGATATGTGTTACAAACAGCATATCCTTAAATTCAAAGGCTCCTAGGATCACCAGAACTCCCTGTAAAACAGCATTCAGATAAAATGTAAAGATTCCAAGATCCAGGAGCCTGTATTTTTTCATGTTTCCGATATTCTGCAAAAAACGCAGCATCGGAACTGCCAGCAGCATGAACATATAAAAAGAAATGAGACATAATACTTCGGGGCATCTGCTGTAGCTTTGTGCCAGTGATGAGTCCGTCACCAGCCAGATACTGCACATCATAAGGAACAGTGCCACATCCCGGAACCGTCTGTCCGGCATCTGCCTTATTCTCATATAGATGCAGATGCACAGGGCGATCATACTTAATACGATCATGATCGTTGCCGCCCCTAAAGGAATGGCTGCTTTTCTGATCTGATACCAGGCTATTGCACTTCCGGTTCCTATGCATACCGGCTCTATAACATATTTTCCTCTCTGAGGCGCAGAATAGCTGAACGTCAGGACTTTTCCCTCTGTGTCATTACCCAGAGCGGCGATGCACTGCACCTTGGAACGCATCTGCACATTTTTGGAAAACATGGCCTCCTTATATTCATACAGGATCTTTCCATTCAGGCGTATCACCAGATCGTACTGGGCTCCTGTAGAAACCACGGTCATTCCTCTGCTTTCCGCTCCCAGACTTTCATTGTACAGGATCAGCTTTTCACCTGTTTTTGCCGGAATTTCCGCAGGCAGGGTGATCTCCTGTTTTTTTCCGTCTTTTATGTAGTACCATCCTTTGTTAAGAAGCTGTACACTGTCCTGCTTCTGGATCAGCCCCCCTGTGTGGATCGCCGCAAAGATCGCGCCAAAAACCAGCAGTACCACAAAAAAAAGAAAGGATTCTCCCTTCCATATCAAATTTTTCTTTTTTCTATAATCCATACTCTTCCTCTTTATTTTTTTTATTCCATTTCGTTTTGTATCTATCATATCATCAATCGATTTTTCCGTCAAAAAAATTGTCAAAAAACAGGGTGAAAATTTTTTTCAAAAAAAGGAAAAAAAGTGCTTGCATTTTGTAAGAAAGTATTATATACTAACGAAGTCGGTTGCGAGAAACAGCAAAAATCAAGAGCAAACGACACAAATGAATATGGCCAGTTGGTCAAGGGGTTAAGACGCCGCCCTCTCACGGCGGAAACACGGGTTCGATTCCCGTACTGGCTATCAACTAAAAGCAGTTAGGATTTTTATTCTGACTGCTTTTTTGTGATTGTTATACTTCACTTTTTCCTGTTATCGCTATCAAACGTTGCTCTGAACATTGCATATAAAAATTTCGTTCTTCCTGTTTATCTGTTTTCTGTATTTTCACATATATTATTTTGCATTTCTTTCTCTTCTGTTTTATAATTTCCCCTGAAAATACTTAAGATAAGGGGTGACTTCTCATGCATCACAAACATTCTTTTCGCAGAAAGCTGCAGACATTTTTTCTTTCTCTGCTGCTTGTTCTGCTAACAGTCGCAGGAGTTCCCTCTGCTGCTTACACAGCCGAGGCTGCTTCTGCTGACACAACAATGGCTGTACACTTTCTGGATGTAGGGCAGGGGCTTTCGATCCTGGTCCAGTCACAGGGGCAGAATCTCCTGTATGACGGCGGTGACCGAGGACATTCCAGTTTCGTGGTTTCCTATCTGCAGAAACAGAATATTTCCATCATTGACTATATGATCTCCTCCCATTATGACGAGGACCATGTGGCTGGTCTTGTAGGATGCCTGGACAGCTTTTCCGTAAAAAATGTGATCGGTGCAGATTATGTACAGGATACAAAGATCTATCAATCTTTTGAAAACAGTGTTGCCGCTCAGGGATTAACTGTGCAGCATCCGGAGCCCGGAACGGATTTTACTTTCGGAGGCGGAAAATTTACGGTGCTTTCTCCTCAATCGATCAGCAGCAACGATAACGACAATTCTGTTGCGATCCGGCTGGAAAACGGAAATAACCATTTTCTTTTTACTGGGGATGCAGAATCTGCCGGGGAGGAAGCGATCTGCAATCTGGGACTTGATCTTTCCTGCGATGTGATCGTTCCGGGACATCACGGTTCTGCCACTGCCACCACCTGGGATCTGCTTCAGAAGACTGTTCCGGAATATGCAGTGATCAGCTGCGGCGCCGGCAATTCCTACGGACATCCTCATAAGGATACCATGGATAAGCTTGCGGATATGGGAATACAGGTATTTCGTACTGATGAGCAGGGTACGGTGATCGCAGTCAGCGACGGAAACAATATCCAGTGGAACCAGAGTCCCTGTAATGATTATTCTGCTGGAGATGAATCGGATACCGGCACACAGCCTTCCTCCGTTTATAAGGATTCCGGTGCGTCCGGCTATGGATCTTCTGATTCGGCTGCTGCAGATCCTCAGACCGGAGTGCAGGCCGATCCGGAGCCAGTGGGTGATATGGTCTGGATCTCCGCTACCGGAAGCAAGTACCACCGGATCCCTAACTGTGGAAATATGAATCCGGATAATGCCACAGAGATGACACGCTCCCAGGCTGAAGCTGCAGGGTATAAAGCCTGCAAGAAGTGTTATTAGAAACGCCCGCATGCTGTCAGGTTTTCTGAATATCATGCAGTATTGACGTAATATGGATAATCTTTGAGAACATTATTTAAGGACAGCTGTATCATAAATTGATATGACAGGCTGTCCTTTTCTTTTACTATTTTATAATATCCTCCGCCGGTTCAGCCGGTACGAAAACTCTCTTCTTTTCTTTTTTCTCCTTTTTTGCTGCCTTTGCCCGCTCGGTAGCCTCCCTGCAAAATTCCATCTGGGAATTTATCAGCGTTTTGCCACGTTTGTCCTGCTTCTCATACAAACCGGAGGGCTGCAGGATATGTGCTTTTACATTGTCACGGAATTCCAGATCCAACACATGCATGATCTCTTCCTTGATCCGCTCATCTTCCACAGGAAAAACAATCTCCACACGACGGTCAAGGTTACGTGGCATCCAGTCCGCACTTCCCATATAGATTTCATCGGAACCGCCATTGCGGAAATAGAAAATACGGCTGTGCTCCAGGAAATTACCGACGATCGAACGCACGTGGATATTTTCGCTGATACCCGGAATGCCCACCTTCAGGCAGCAGATGCCGCGGATCAGAAGATCGATCCTGACACCACAGGAAGAAGCATAATACAGCGCTGCAATGATCTCAGGGTCACACAGAGAATTCATCTTTGCCGCAATGTGAGCCTCTTCTCCCTTTTTCGCATGCTCCGCTTCTCTTTCGATCATTTTTACAAAACGGTCCTTCATCCAGATCGGTGCAACGATCAGGCGATTCCAGCGCTTCGGCTCGGAATATCCGGAAAGCATGTTGAACACAGCAGTTGCATCCTCTCCAAACCGTTCGTCACAGGTAAATATACCACAGTCTGTATAAAGCTTGGCTGTGGAATCGTTATAGTTTCCGGTTGCCAGATGCACATATCTGCGGATCCCGTTTTCTTCTCTTCTCACAACAAGAGTGATCTTACTGTGTGTTTTCAGGCCCACCAGACCATAGATTACATGACAGCCTGCCTTTTCCAGCATTTTTGCCCAGACGATATTGTTTTCCTCATCAAAACGCGCTTTCAGCTCTACAAGAACAGAAACCTGCTTGCCGTTTTCTGCGGCTTGAGCAAGTGCCGCGATGATGGGTGAATTGCCGCTGACGCGATACAGGGTCTGCTTGATTGCCAGTACATCCGGGTCCTTTGCCGCCTGACGCACGAAATTCACCACCGGATCAAAGCTCATATACGGATGATGCAGGAACACATCACCCTCCCTGATCACCTGAAAAATATCTTTATCATTCTGAAATGCAGGCACTGCTGCCGGTTTGTATTTCGGTTCCTTGAACTGATCGTATCCGTCAATACCATAAACCTTCATCAGCATGGTCAGATCCAGCGGTCCGTTGATAAAAAAGATATCATCTCCATGAACCTGAAACTCCATTTTCAGAATATCCAGAAGCCGCGGATCCATCTTATCTTCCACTTCCAGGCGGATCACCTCTCCCCACTGGCGTTTTTTCAGCTGTTTCTGGATCTCAACCAGAAGATCCTCTGCCTCATCCTCGTCAATAGGAAGATCCGCATTACGCATGATCCTGTACGGATGGGCACAGATCACATCATAGCTTAAGAACAGCTTGTCGATGTTGCGCTCAATGATCTGTTCCAGAAGTGTTACGGTTGTATGGTCTTTTTTCTCAGATGGAATGACCACTACTCTCGGAAGTACAGAAGGCACCTGTACAGTGGCAAAATCAATCTCTTCTTTTCCTTTTTTGGTATCTTTTTTGGAAAGAAGCGCTCCGATATTCAACGTTTTATTACGGATCAGAGGAAACGGTCTGGAAGAATCCATTGCCATTGGTGTCAGGACCGGATATACATTATCTTCAAAATACTGATCCACAAATTCTTTCTGCTTCTCGGAAAATGCCTCGTGCTCAAAGATCACATGAAGTCCTGCTTTTTCAAGTGCAGGGACCAGAGACCGGTTTAATGTACTGTACTGTACGTGAACAAGATCATGTGTCTGCCGGCTGATGGCTTTCAGCTGTTCCTTGGCTGTCATTCCTGCAATATCTGTTTTTTTGTACCCTGCATGAACCTGATCCTTCAGGGATGCAACACGGACCATATAAAATTCATCCAGATTGGATGAGGTGATACTCAAAAATTTCAGTCTCTCAAACAGAGGTAGATTTTTGTCTCTGGCTTCACTGAGCACACGATCATCAAATTTGATCCAGCTCAGCTCTCTGTTTACAAAATATTCCGGTTTGTCAAATTCCTTAAATTTCATACAAAAACCTCCTCCGTTATCTTCTTCCCTTCCGTCTCATTACAAGCCGGATTCCAAACACCTCTTCAAAAAATTCCTTTTTATCTTTCAGAAGCCCCAGCTCCAGAGAAACATCCCTTGCGGAATCCACCACCAGGTAAAGAATCCTGTCTTTTAAGGTTACATTAAGCGCTTTTACCTTCTGGTAATGGCTTCTGTCCATAGCATTGGCCAGGCGGAGAATCGCGGTCAGCTTCGCAGTTAGGAGATAATTTTCCCTGCTCATGGATGTTTCACGGTTGATCTCTTTGTAGCAGCCGAATTCTCTGGTATTGTACCTCACCGCACTAGCGATCACCTGCCGCTCCTCTGTGGAAAGACCTATGATCTCCGTAGCCATGATGATCCGGTAAGAGCATTCTGCCACCTCACTCATACTGATATATTTTCCGCAGTCATGAAGAAGAACTGCGATCTGCAGAAGAAGCCGTTCACGTTTTCCCATGCCGTGGATCTTCCTTGTACTGTCAAAAATATCCAGTGCCACATCGGTAGTTCCTGCAATGTGGTTCTTTCCGCTGGAATACCTTTTGGCAATGTTCCTGGATGCCACCAGAATATCATTTTCAAAATTGTGTACACTTTTCAGATATTTGTTTTTTTCCGCATGGTCATAGGCAATCCCGTCCAGAAGAGAAACACCCGGGATCCAGAGTGCTTCTGCCTGAAAGATTTCTATAAAATTTCGGATGATAACCATGTTCGGCACGATCAGAGACGCATATTCCGGTTCCAACTCCATGGATTCGGCAAGGTCATGATCGGACATGTTTACAATGGTCTCGTATTTCTTCAGGAATTCATCCTTTGTGATGATATTCTCTCCGGATCTGTCCTGAAAGATCGTATCTGTGAGAAAATCTCCCATCAGGATCAGATTGGAGATTTCCTTGTCCTTAAGATAAAGACGTTGAAAGCTTATCAGATCATTTCGGATAAATTCCTCTATCAGCCGGTCATAATGTGGAGTTGTTTTCTCCAGTTCTTTCAGACGTTCGCGGATACGAAGACTTCCCATACGGATACTCTGGGTCAGCACCAGAGCATCTTTATCAAAGAGAGAAATCTGCAGATTTCCTCCTCCGATATCCAGGATCGCCGTACCCTTCTGAATAGCCTTTTTGAAGCCGGATTCAATGGCAGCAATGGATTTATATCCCAGAAAATGCTGTTCCGCATTACTCAGGATCTCTACCCGGATACCAGTTCTCTGATAGATCTGCTCCAGGATGATCACCGGATTTTCCAGCTCACGGAGAGAGCTTGTTGCACACGCACGCCAGCTTTCTACCCCAAATTCAGCCATCATGCGTTTAAAATCATTAAGGATCTCGCAGAGCTCATCCACAGTCTCCATCTCAAGCCGTCCTGCAGCATAAGTTCCACGGCCCAGTTCCAGCTGGTAACGGACATCATTGATCTCCCGGAAGCCGATCCGCTTTGACATTTCAAAGATCTTCATACTGACTTCATAGGAGCCTATATCAATTGCCGCAAAGGTTGTCACCGCCATAGTTTTCATCCTTTCCCCCAATACACAGGTAAACTATTTCTTTTTTTCTTCCTCTGTTCCCACAATGTAATCAATAAACTGCTGCGCTGCACGTCCGGTCAGTCCGCCGTGAGAAATCTCCCACTGGTTGGCTTTCAGAAGCAGTTCCTCCTCCGGCATGGTAACTCCATAACGGGCTGCCAGTGTGCGGACGATCTCCTGGAACTGTTTTTTGTCCGGTTTGCCAAAGTAGATACGGACGCCAAAACGATATACCAGGGAAAGCTTCTCCTGCACGGTGTCGGAGGAATGCAGATCATTGTCATCTGCGATCTCCAGCTTGTCTGTGGCACGCTCACGGACAAGATTACGCCGGTTGCTTGTGGCATAGATCAGGACATTGTCCGGTTTTTTCTCAAGACCGCCCTCGATCACGGCTTTCAGGTATTTATATTCGATCTCAAATTCCTCAAAGGAAAGATCATCCATATAAATGATAAAACGATAGTTACGGTTTTTGATCTGGGCGATGACTTCATTAAGATCCTGGAACTGATGCTTATAGGCCTCAATGATACGAAGTCCCTGATCATAATACTGATTCAGGATTCCCTTGATACTGGAAGATTTACCGGTTCCCGCATCACCAAAGAGCAGACAGTTGTTCGCCTTTCTCCCCTGTACAAATGCCTCTGTATTATCAATGAGCTTTTTCTTGGCGATCTCATATCCTACCAGATCATCGATCTTCACATGTGCGATCCTTGTGATAGGCTGGATCTCCACCTTTCCCTCCTCATCGTGACCGATACGGAATGCCTTATGGAGACCAAGCTTGCCAACACCGAAATCTTTATAGAAGGATACCATATCATCCATAAATTCTTCGGTTGTGGTGGCTGCTGCCAGGGTTTTGCTCATCTGACAGATACGGTCACGGATCCTGGTATTAAAGAGCTTGCTGTTCTCATCCGGTGTCTGGTAATCACAGATCACCCTGCAGCATACAGTTCCGAACACTTTATCAAAGACCGTGATGTCAAAATCATACAATTCCTTGAAAATCTGGAAATCATTTTTTGCCAGGTCGTTAATGCTGCCCTTGATCGCTCCTCGTATCTCGCTTGCCATACTGAAAGCATTCTCATGATTTACCAAAAGGAAGGTAAGATATGTATGCCAGATATTTCCGGAAAAACCGTACATTCCTGCCAGCTCCACCAGCCCGTTGACACTTTTGAAAAACTGGTCTTCTCTTGCCTTGAGTGCTTCTTCATCTGCTTCATAAAGATTAATAAGTTCTGTCATATCGTCCAGTATCTCACCGTTTGAAAATCCACGGTAAAGGATACATTCCTGAATTCTTGCCAACATAATAATTTAACTCCTCTGTATCTTAATAGTTTCCAAGAACACGGAGAACATTCGCCTCCGCCTCGATTCCTCTTAACGCATTCTCCACAGCGCTTTCGCCAAGTTTCCCTGTGAAATCCACGAAAAAACGGTATTCCCAGGATTTTCCCGGAATCGGACGGGATTCAATTTTGGTCATGTTCAGTCCGTTGTAGATAATATGGGAAAGCATGTTGTAAAGAGTTCCGCTTTCATGAGGCAGCTCAAAACAGATGCTGATCTTCCCGGCCTTTTCCTCGTATTCCGGTTTCCTGCTTACAATAATAAAACGTGTAGAGTTTGCTTTTTCTCTGCAGATATTTTCTGCAAGGACCTTCAGACCGAATACCTCACCAGCCTCACGGCTTGCGATAGCTGCCACGCCTTTGTCCCCCACCTCACTGACCTTTTTGGCCGCGCCTGCGGTGTTTTCCACTTCCTTCTTTTTCCAGGAAGGGTTTTCCTCCAGAAATGCCTTGCACTGGGCAAGCCCCTGAGGATGAGAGCAGACTTCCCTGATATCCCCTATCTGTGCATCCGGCATGCCCAGAAGCACATGATCCACACGGATGATCTGCTCGCCTACGATATACAGCTTGTACTCCATAAGAAGGTCATAGATATCAGCCACGATACCTGCAGTAGAATTCTCAATAGGAAGTACCGCATAATCGGCCTTGCCATGGGTTACATCCTCCATAGCTGTCCTCCATGTTTTTACATGGTAGCTTTCGATATTTTTCCCAAAGTACTGCCGCATAGCCGCATAGCTGTAGGCTCCCTCTACACCCTGGAACACAACCGTTGCGTTTTCAAGGGGAACATGCTTCACAGTTGTGAAATTGCGCTCTCCGTAAATCCCATGCTCTGTCAACAGCTGGTACTGTCTCTTACGGCTGATGGCCATGATCTGACGAAAAAGCTCCTGCACGCCGAGGCTGTTAAAGTCCCCGTGGGCCTTGTTTTTCAGCGTATGGATCTTCTGGCTCTCACGTGCCGGATCCAGTACCTGCTTACCGGTTTTTATTTTATATTCAGCGACTTCCTCACTCACCTTCATTCGTTTTTCAAAGAGACGTACGATCTCACTGTCGATCTCATCGATCTCGTCTCTGTATCTTTCCAAATCCGTCATTGGTTTCCTCCGTTATGTTTCCTGATAATTTCTGTAAGATCCCCCAGGAACGCCAGGGAACCAAAAGCAATGATCACATCCTCTTTTCCTGCCAGCTGATAGGCCTCTGCCACTGCGGCTTCGATGTTGTCAAAGGGCCTTACATCAGAATGAAATTCCCGCACCGCATCTGCCAGCTCCTGCGGGGTCAGAGCCCTGGGGTTATCCGGTGCCGCAATCGTCAGGATGGTATCTGCGTATTTTTCTGTTTTCTGGATGACCTTGCGGTAATCCTTGTCACGGAACATTCCCATGATGTAAATGATCCTTTTCCCCTTAAAATACCGTTCAATGGATGCAGCCAGCATGTCTGCCGCTGCAGGGTTATGAGCTCCATCAACCACAAAATCCGGTTCTGTCCCGAGAAGTGCAAATCTTCCCGGCCAGGTGGTACGTTTCAATCCATCCTGTCTCTGGACCAGTGTTGTGGGATATCCCTGTTCATTCAGGATTTCCAGTGCCCGGAGCGCTGCCACCGCATTTTCCTTCTGATAGGCACCTGCCAGGGATATTGTATATTTTTCTCCTTTATAAAGAAAGGTCTGGCCGGTTATGGATGCTTCCAGTACCTCTGCGCTGTCCTGGTCTGCTGCCTCGTATGGCACATTCTGTTCTGCGCATATTCTTCGTATGACCGCCTCTGCCTCCGGCTGCTGCTTTACAGTTACCATATGACTGTTCGGTTTAATGATGCCGGCCTTTTTTTCTGCTATCTCGCCTAGGGTATTTCCAAGAAATGCCGTATGATCCATACTGATGGATACCAGAATGGAAAGAACTGTAGTACTTATAATGTTGGTGGCATCCAGATCACCGCCCATACCAACTTCCATTAATACCAGATCGCATTTCTCATCCCGAAAATAAAGAAATGCGGCTGCAGTTTCAATTTCAAATACTGACGGATGCGGTTTTCCCTCTTTTACGATCTCATCGATCACCTCCGCGATCCTTGTCACATATGCTGCAAATTTCTCTCTGCTGACAGGTTCTCCGTTAACCTCCATCCTCTCTCTGTAGGAATAGACCGCCGGGGAAATATATCTTCCGACCCGGTAACCTGCACCTGATAAAGCGGAATACAGATATGCGATCACAGAACCCTTTCCGTTAGTTCCCGCTACATGAACATACTTCAGTTCATCCTGGGGATCTCCAAGCCGCCTCATCAGTTCTCTCATATTTTCCAGTCCCAGAACAATTCCCTTTTTCAATTCCGCAGCTCTGATGTAGGCACGACTTTCTTCATAATTCATCGTCTGTTTTCTCCTTCCGCATGTGTTGATGATCCATTACTGCTTTTTCACTTTGCAGTAATAATTTTGTTCATTATAACCCACGTGTATATTTTTTTCAAGGCAGGGAAGGCTATTAAAGACGCTTTTCCACGTTAAATATATTTAAAGTCCAGGCGGATATTCGCAGCCCCGCAGGGGACTTTCTTAATTCAGTTAAACTGACATTTTTCCGGAAAGCGCAGGATTTCTGCTGATGAGAAGGAGCTTTAAAATGCAAAAGAAGGATTTTTTTCTATGTGGTTTTACAGGCTGGTGTCTGGAGATCTTATGGACAGGACTGCACTCTCTTGTCACCGGACATTTTACTATGATGGGCAAAACCTCTCTTCTGATGTTCCCTGTTTACGGACTTGCAGCACTGATCCGTCCGGCTTACTACAAGCTTGCCCGCTTTCCGGTTATGGTACGGGGGATCATTTACAGCTGCGGGATTTTTTTCGTGGAATTTTTAAGCGGATCTTTTTTTCAGAAGCTTCACATCTGTCCCTGGGATTATTCTCATGTTCCGCTTCAGTATAAAGGAGTGATCCGGCTGGACTATGCTCCTCTGTGGTTTTTTACCGGTCTCTTTTTCGAATGGCTTCTTCGACAAAATCCTCGGAAAGTCTCTTGAAAATCTCACAGTTATATTATATGATAACTGGAAGGAATCTTATTTCCAGTAAATAATTGGAGGTACAACATGAGACATTTAATGAGTCCATTGGATTTCTCGGTTGAAGAGCTTGATAAGCTTCTGAATCTCGCCGACGACATCGGGAAAAATCCAAAAAAGTATGCGCATACCTGTGATGATAAAAGGCTTGCGACATTGTTTTACGAACCAAGTACACGTACACGTTTAAGTTTCGAAGCAGCCATGATGAATCTTGGAGGAAAGGTTCTCGGTTTTTCTTCTGCTGATTCCAGCTCCGCATCCAAAGGCGAAAGCGTTGCCGATACTATTCGCGTTGTTTCCTGTTATGCAGATATCTGTGCTATGCGTCATCCGAAAGAGGGTGCTCCGCTTGTAGCTTCTATGTCATCCAACATTCCGGTGATCAATGCCGGTGATGGCGGCCACCAGCATCCTACCCAGACATTAACCGATCTTTTAACTATCCGCTCCCTGAAGGGCAGACTTGACAATATTACCATCGGCCTCTGTGGTGACCTGAAATTCGGCCGTACCGTTCACTCTCTGATCGAGGCTCTGGTCCGTTATGAAAATGTGAAATTTGTTCTGATCTCTCCGGAGGAGCTTCGTATTCCAAGCTATATCCGTGAGGATGTTCTGAAACGCAACAATGTCGAGTTTGTCGAGGAGGAACGTCTGGAGGATGCACTTCCGGATCTGGATATCCTGTACATGACCCGTGTTCAGAAGGAACGTTTCTTCAACGAAGAGGATTATGTCCGCATGAAAGATTTCTATGTTCTGGACAAACAGAAAATGGAGCTTGCACCGAAGGATATGTATGTCCTCCACCCACTCCCACGTGTTAACGAGATTTCTGTTGAAGTGGATTCTGATCCACGTGCCGCTTATTTCAAACAGGTCCAGTATGGTGTGTATGTCCGTATGGCCCTGATTCTTACATTACTGGAGGTGGAACTGCCATGTTAAACGTAGGTGCTCTTCGTGAGGGTTATGTTCTGGATCATATCAAAGCCGGCAAGGCAATGACGATCTATCATGACCTGAAGCTGGATAAGCTGGACTGTACGGTTGCTATCATCAAAAATGCCCGCAGCCAGAAAATGGGAAAAAAGGATATCATCAAGGTTGAATGCCCCATCGAGGATCTGGATCTGGATATCCTTGGTTTTATCGATCATAATATTACCGTAAATATCATCAAGGACGAAAAGATCGTTGCAAAGAAAGAGCTGAAGCTGCCGAAGCAGGTTGTGAACGTGATCAAATGCAAGAATCCTCGCTGCATTACTTCCATCGAGCAGGGACTGGATCAGATTTTTGTTCTTGCAGATGAAGAGAATGAGGTTTACCGGTGTAAGTATTGCGAGGAGAAATATAGAGGTAAACGGAATAAATAGGGATTCAAGGATTCCTGCGAGAATTATTGACAAACGGACACGTCCGGCTCCTGCGAAGGCCTGAATATCGAAGCGGGAACCGGGCGCTGTGTTTTCATAGAAAAGTTTTTTACAAAAAAGCAACTGATATTTTACAGAACATATCTGCAAAATACAGTTGCTTTTATTATGTGCTTATTATTTATCATACACAGTCAGACCGATAAGCCGGGTTATGTCGTTGGGTGATCATCTATCTAGGCCTTCCGTTGCCAGAAGGCTCCAGCGACCTACCTGAAAGCACGACGGGCCGCCGTATGGCTTTCTTCTCGGTCTTGCTTCGAATGGAGTTTACATGTGCCCGCTCTGTTACCACAGCGGCGGTAGTCTCTTACACTGCCTTTCCACCCTTACCCCGCAAAACGGGGCGGTTTATTTCTGTTGCACTGGTCTGGGAGTTACCTCCACCGGACGTTATCCGGCATCCTGCCCTGTGAAGCCCGGACTTTCCTCGTCTGGACCCTTTCGTCTGTCCAGCCGCGATCACCTGGCCTGGCTGCGCACCTGCTATTTTAACACAGGTGTATAGACTTGTAAAGTTGGAATTTTCTTGGTCTCCTATGTCTTTTACATGGAAATCCATCCAAATGCATTTGCCACAGAACTGAAAAGAATGATTGCCGCAAAGATTGGGCAAAGATACTGGATCATAAAATTAAAGATTCTTTTTCTGCGGAAAGTACCACCTTCCTGCAGTACTTCCTCTTCAATCTTCTTTGTACCAACTACTCTGGATATCAGAAGACAGGTAGCAATCGCTGCGATCGGCATCATGACAGAGTTCGTCAGGAAATCAAAGAAATCAAGGAACTGCATTCCAATGATCTTAACACACGCCAGAGGACCATAGCCAAGAGAAGAAAGACTTCCGAGAACAACCATGATAATTCCGACAAATACTGTCGCCTTCTTGCGTCCCCATTTCAGTTCATCCTGAAAAGTAGATACTGCACTCTCAGTCAGTGCAATAGAACTGGTCAAGGCTGCACAGAGAACCAGTACAAAAAACAGGATTCCAACCAGAGTTCCAAATCCCATGCTTGCGAATACCTTCGGAATCGTAATAAACATCAGTGCCGGTCCCGCCTGTAACGTATCCGGATCTCCACCGGAAAATGCAAACACTGCCGGAATGATCATCAGACCTGCCATCATTGCGATCGCTGTGTCAAAAATTTCTACATTTTGTGTAGAACCTTCAATAGATACATCCTTTTTCATATAGGAACCAAAAGTTACCAGAATACCCATCGCGATCGACAGAGAATAAAACATCTGTCCCATTGCCGCAACCACTGTCATCCAGGAGAAGTTTTTGATATTTGGTATCAGAAAATATTTCACACCTTCCAGTGCTCCTGGCCTCGTTACCGAATAAATGACAATGACCACAGACAAGAATACCAGTATCGGCATCATTAATTTGGAAACTCGTTCCACGCCATTCTGCACACCTGCATAAATGATCACCAGCGTAAGCAGTGTAAAAAACAGGAAACAGGTTTCTGTAGAAAATCCATCCGCTATAAAAGCAGAAAAATATCCGTCTTCAGCAAGAGTCTGACTGCCTCCCTTTACATACTCCACCAGGTATTTAATTACCCATCCACCGATCACGGAATAATACGGCACGATCAGAACCGGTATGATCGCATTGATCCAACCGCCCAAAGACAGCCACTTTGATTTACCAAAAGTTCCAAACGCACCTAACGGACTTTTCTTTGTCATACGTCCCAGAGCTGTCTCTGCCACGATCATAGAATATCCGAAGGTCAATGCCAGAATGATATAGATCAGTAAAAAAATTCCACCGCCGTACTTTGCCGCCAGATAAGGGAATCTCCATATATTCCCAAGCCCTACCGAAGCACCAGCTGCAGACAGTACAAATCCAATCTTCCCGGAAAATGAACTCCTCTCATGTTTATGTTTCTCCATAATTCTTCCTTTCCCGTCACATTTTTCATATTCTTTCTTTATGTCTTCTCAATTTCCGCTCATATGATAATACCATGCTTTTATCCCTTAGGCAAACAATATATAAAAAATACAGAGCATATATTTCATGAATTACTGTTCACTCCATTCTCAGTAACACGCTTCGCAATGCACAGAATTTATGCTAATCACATAAATTCGCGCAGTATGGCTCGGGTTTTCTGTGACCTTCGCTCACAAAAAACACCTCGCGGAATATTACCAGTAAACAGTAATTTTCCTGTTCTGCATCCCACAACCATACTCTCCACACATTTTATGTTTTTCCTACCAGCTGGATGCACCAGCCTGGGGGAGAGGATATCGGTTTGGGCTGCTGCGGAGGAGGGGTGATAACTACTTGGGCTGCGGGAGTCGGCGTTATTGCGGCAGGGACAGCTGTCTGAGCCAACGGCGAGTTCTGACCCTGCCGCAATGCTTTTAGCCGACTCACGGAGTCCTAGTAGTATCCCCCGACGGAGTCCCTGCCCGGACCGATATCCTCTCCCCCAGGCGTCCGCCATCCGCCATCCGTCATTCTGCTACCACCACTTTCCCCAGCAGTATCCCCCCTACGCAACCATCCACTCTGACGTTATCGTCCAAACATTCGTTCGTAAATTAATTTCCTACCGGATCTCCAACGTCCACTCCCGCCGATCCACAACCTCACCGATCACCCCAGCCTGCAGACCAGCCGCATCCAGCCGCTTCATGATCTCCGGCACATCCCTCTCCGGAACCGCCGCCAGCAATCCCCCAGAAGTCTGCGGATCAAACACCAGATCCTCCCGCCAGAGCTCTGCCACACTTTTCACTCCGGTTTTCTCAGCAAACTCCCGGTTCCTGTAAGCCCCACCCGGAATCAATCCCATAGAAGCAAACTCCTCCACATCCGGAAGCACCGGCAGCTTCTCCGTATCGATCACAACCGTCCGGTCACTGGCCACAGCCATCTCCGTAGCATGTCCCCCAAGACCAAACCCCGTCACATCCGTACAGGCATGAACCTCAAACTCTTTAAAAACCTCACAGGCATCCCGGTTCAGTTTCTTCATGGAAGCCAAAACCGCCTTACGTGCACCTTCCGTCACCAGATCCGCCTTGATCGCCGTATTCACGATCCCCGCACCCAGCGCCTTCGTCAGGATCAGCTTATCTCCGGTCTGCGCTCCAAAATTCTTCCAGAACTTCCTCGGATCTACAAAACCCGTCACACTGAGCCCATACTTTGGTGTATCATCCTGGATCGTATGGCCACCGGCAAGAACCGCACCAGCCTCCATCACCTTATCTGCACCACCACGCAGGATCTCCCCGAGAATCTCCACATCCATATCCTTCGGAAACGCCACAATATTCAAAGCCGTCTTTGGAGTTCCACCCATAGCATATACATCACTCAACGCATTGGCCGCCGCGATCTGCCCGAAATCATAAGGATCATCTGCCACAGGCGTAAAAAAATCCAGTGTCTGGATCAGCGCCAGATCATCACTCACCCGGTAAACTGCAGCATCATCCGAAGTGTCCGTTCCAACCAGAAGATCCGGATCACAGAACTTTGGCAGCCCGCCAAGAACTCCCGCCAGAGTCCCCGGTCCTACCTTAGCTGCACAGCCACAGTTTGGAGCCAGTTTTGTCAATTGTATTTTTTCTTTCATGATCATTTTCCCTTTCCTTTAAGTCCTGTAAATCCCGTCATCCATCCGCAGCACCACAGAGGACTTTAACTTTTCCGATTCACACTCAAAAGGCTCCACACACCACAGATCCTATGCACAGAGAAATCCTAATCTTCTCATCTTTGTGCCAACCGATATCTGCATTGCATAGAGCCTTATATCTACACATAGCTTTTTTTATTCATACAATTAATTTATACATTAAAACAACTACCGCCAATAAACTCCCTCAGAAGCGAATTAAACGGAACACCCTCACTGGGCACCGGCACAAAATAATCCAGGAACTTCAAAAGCCGCTTCGCCTCCTGATACTCCGGTTCACTCTTGTCAATTCCAAAAAGCAGCGGTTCCGCATAAACCTTCAGGCAGGCAAGCTCATACACAAGAGCTGAATTAAACATCACATCTGCTTCCTCCTGGAACGGAAAAATATTCTGCTCCTCGCCTCTCCGTACAGAAGGCCACCTTGCAATGGTATCCTTTGCGGAAGTTCCACGTGTACGTGCATCACGGACAATTCGGCGTATCAGTCTTCCATCCGTTGTGGGGATCCGGTTATGCTCATCAATGTTCAGCTGTGTCAACGCACTGATATAGATCTTAAACTTACTCTCTTTTGGAAGGGCATAACTCAGCTTGTCATTAAGCCCGTGAATGCCTTCGATAACCAGGATATCATCTTTTCCAAGCTGAAGCTGGTCTCCCCGGTATTCCCTGCATCCGGTCTTGAAATTAAATGTAGGAAGATCCACGGTTTTTCCCGAAAGAAGATTCAGCATATCTTCATTAAACTGCTGCGTATCAATGGCTTCCAGACACTCATAATTCTTTTCTCCGAATTCATCCAGCGGCGTATGTTCACGATCCACAAAATAGTTATCCACAGCAATGGGATGCGGCTTCAGACCATGAGCAGAAAGCTGAATAGATAATCTGTGAGAAAAACTGGTCTTTCCGGAAGAAGACGGACCTGCGATCATTACGAACTTTACATTGCCCCTTCTCCGGATCTCCTCGGCAATCGAAGAAATCTTGGCCTCATGGAGTGCCTCCTGGATCAGCATCAGGCTCTGCACACCTTCTCTTGTGATCCGGTCATTGAGATCTCCTACAGTGGCAACATCCAGCTTATCGCCCCACTCTTCCGATTCCTTCTGCACATGGAAGATCTTATCCTGGGGTTCAAAAGGCTCCAGCACATCCGGGTTCTTCTGTCTCGGAAGAATCAGCACAAAGCCTTCATCATAAAGCTGCAGATCAAAATACTTCACATAGCCGGTATCTGGTGCCATAAATCCGTAAAAATAATCCTCGAAATTTTCCAGGCTGTAAATATTCACTCTGGAAACCCGCCGATAACGGAACAGCTTTTCTTTATCATACATATGATGCCTGTGGAACATGGAAACGGCATCATCCGTGCTGACACTGCGTTTGCAGATCGGAAGCTTCCGGTCTACCAGTTCCCGCATCCGCACTTTTACCCGGTCAAGAAGCTCCTGATCCAGGGTAGCACTGCCTTTCATAGTAAAATAAAGAGCATTTCCAATAGAATAATGGATCACAACATGATCCACATTCTCTTTTCCAGCTACATCAAAAATTGCCTTCAAAAGAATAAAGATCGCACTTCTCCGATAGGTTTTTCGACCGGCACTGTCCTTTGCGGTTATAAATCCCAGTGTACAGTCATGCTGAAGCTTCTTGTGAAGCTCACGGAGCTTTCCGTTCTCAGTCACAAGGATCACCGGATACTCTGTTTTGCCCTCATAATCCCTTATGATCTCAGAATACGGTGTCATTTTGGGGTATTCCCTTGTTTCTCCGTTTATGGTCACTTTAATCATTGTCTGTTCCATAACGATCCCCTCCACAGGCTTACATATTTATACAGCTGCCCGATTTTTCGGACAGCCATGTGTTTCACAATTCATTTTTCCGAAACGGATAATCGTATTCCGTCCCACTACATATTCATGAATACAAGCACTTTTTGCGATCCGCTTTTACAAAACAGTATATGGATTTTTCACACTGGCGCAGGTTGTCTTAAGCGCAGAGAATGCCTCATTCAGTTCCTTCTCCATAGCTTCCGCAAAAATATACTCCGTACCGTAATGTCCGGCATCTACGATCGCCAGACCATCTGCCATAGTATCGATGGCAGTATGATAATCAATATCTCCGGTCACATATACATCCGCACCGGCGGCCATTACATCACCGATCATACTCTTTCCGCTTCCTGTACAGATCGCCACAGTCTCGATCTTCCGATCCAGATCACCGTAAACCCGCACATCCGGAAGATGATTGCATTCTTTTACATATTTTCCAAACTCACCAAGAGTCATAACATGGGGAAGCTTTCCTACTCTTCCGAACCCCTCCGGCTGCTCCCCGGATTCATCGGTAACTGTAAGCACCCTTGTATCCTGAAGCTTCAGATGCTCTGCGCTTAAATCTGCCATTCCGATCACATCATAATTGGTATGCATGGCAAAATACGGGATATCCTCCTTTATCAGACGGAGGATCTTCCTTCCGGTAAAGGTATGATTGTTGATCTTTTTGATCCCGGAAAAGATCATTGGGTGATGGGTAAGGATCATATCCGCACCAGCAGCCACCGCCTCATCCAACACCGGTTCCGTAAGATCCAGCGCAAGAAATACATGGGAAATCTCTTTCTGGTCATCTCCCACCAGCAGTCCCACATTATCCCAGTCCTCCGCAAATTTTTGCGGATGGTGCTCATTCAGCCATTCGATCAGTTCATATGCTTTCATATCGTTTCAGAGCTGTATGGATCAGCTCCATTTCCTCCTTTACTTCTGCCAGACGAGTTTTTGCGGAAACAGACTCTGCCCCGGAAAGACCGGCAAGTATTTTCTTACGAATCATTTCCTCCCGGAGAAGATACTCTTTAAGGACCGGGTGACATTTTTTCAGAAGGAGAGGTCCAAACCAGGCCTCTTCCTCTGTGTAAACAGACTTTTCTCCCGAATTGTTACGTACCGCTTTCATCATAGGATAAAATTTTCCGTCTTCTTTTATCATTTCTTCCCTTACGATCTCCCAGCCGATCTCAGAAAGAAAATGCCGGAAATGAGGAAGGTCCGACTGAGGCTGCAGGATCAGTTCCTGAAACCCCTCCCGGACCTTCGCTCCATCCTTTAATATCCTTTCCATCAGAGGACCACCCATTCCCGCGATCACCAGGGTATCACCTTCTCCTGGCTCAAGCTTCGCAAGCCCGTCGCTCAAACGGGTCTCTATGTAATCTTCAAGGCCATAACGGGTAATATTCTCCCTGGCTCTTGAAAGCGGTCCCGGACGTACATCCATGGCAATGGCTGACGGAACTGTTTTTTCACTGACAAGCCAGATTGACAGATAGCCATGGTCACATCCTACGTCTGCCAGCCGGTTTCCTTTTGTTACCATACCGGCAATGGCACGAAGACGCATGGAAAGCTGTACGGATATATTTTTATCAGTCAAGATAATCCTTCAGCTTGCGGCTGCGGCTGGGATGACGCAGCTTGCGCAGAGCTTTTGCCTCGATCTGACGGATACGCTCTCTTGTGACATTGAACTCTTTACCAACTTCCTCCAGAGTTCTGGCACGTCCGTCGTCCAGTCCGAAACGGAGGCGAAGAACCTTCTGTTCACGGTCAGTAAGCGTACTTAAGACTTCTACCAGCTGCTCCTTCAGAAGTGTAAATGCAGCTGCATCTGCAGGTACCGGAACATTATCATCCTGGATGAAATCGCCAAGATGACTGTCTTCCTCCTCACCGATAGGAGTTTCCAGAGATACCGGCTCCTGGGAGATCTTAAGGATCTCACGTACACGGTCTACCGGCATGTCCATCTCCTCAGCGATTTCTTCCGGCGTAGGTTCACGTCCAAGCTCCTGGAGCAGCTGACGGGAAACACGAATCAGCTTGTTGATGGTCTCAACCATATGCACAGGGATACGGATGGTACGTGCCTGATCCGCAATGGCTCTTGTGATAGCCTGACGGATCCACCAGGTTGCATAGGTACTGAACTTGTAGCCTTTTCTGTAATCAAATTTTTCAACAGCTTTGATAAGGCCAAGATTTCCCTCCTGGATCAGGTCGAGGAACAGCATTCCACGTCCAACATAACGCTTTGCAATGCTGACAACAAGACGGAGATTGGCCTCTGCCAGACGTTTCTTGGCAGCTTCATCCCCCCTTTCCATTCTCTTAGCAAGCTCGATCTCCTCATCTGCACTTAACAGACTGACTTTACCGATCTCTTTCAGATACATACGGACCGGATCCTCGATGCTGACACCTTCCGGTACAGAGAGGTCGATCTTATCAAGCTCTACCTCTTCTTCATCTTCCATCCCATCCATATCCATATCGTTATCAAGGAGGAGTTCGTCACCGCTGTTGTCTGTGATACGGAGAACGTCCACACCGCTGGCCTCCAGGAAGTCAAAGACTTTCTCCATCTGATCTACTTCCAGTGGAGAGTCCTTGAAGAAGTCGCTGATCTCCTGATATTCCAGCACATTCTTTTTCTTTTTCGCAAGTTCAAGAAGCTCTACAAGTTTCTCGCTGAATTTTGCCATATTCATTTCCATAGGTGCTCTATACCTCCATATAGTGTTTATATTTTATCCTTAATTGAAAGAAATATGCAGTTGCTGCCTCTTTCTTCCAAGGTCTTCCAGTTCTTTTTTTGCTTTTATCAGTTCCTGAAGCCCTGCCATGTCTGACGGATCCCAGGTGCGGTTTTTTTCTTTGAGACTTTCTTCCTTGATCCGCAGCAGCGTATCGGAAAAAGCTCTCTGCTGTTCTCCTTCGTTTTCCAGATGAATGGTGGCATTAAAAAGTGACGCTACTTCTCTCTGTTCCTCGCTGTCTGTAAACGCATTGAGAAGTTTTCCCGGATTGGTCTCCCCTTCTTTATGCTGGTCAAACAGCATCTGGGCCACTTCTTTATACAGCGGCACCACAAAATCTGACGGTGATATATATTTCTCCACCTGTTCAAAGATTCCCGGATAATTCACAAGCCAGGTAAGCATCAGCTTCTGGGCCTTATCTGCGGCGGATTCTTTTTTCTTTGTTTCCGGAGTCCCGGATTTCGGCTGGATCCGCTTCTCTGCAGGCGTTCCTTTCAGAGCCAGTGTGTTGACCCTTTTCCGGATATCTTCCGTGCCCACTCCATAGCGGCCATATTCCTTCACAATTGCTTCTATATAAAGATTCCTTTCCAATTCGTCGGAAAGTTCCAGCAGCATTTCGGCGCACCGCTCAAAAAACTGATTCTGTCCCTGGGGTGCATCCATGGCAAATTCCTGTTCCGCAATATGTACACGAAACATAAAGCTGTCCATGGCCCGGTTCAGACGTTCCTCAAAGGCCTCCGCTCCTTCATTCTTGATGAACTCGTCCGGATCCTTCCAGGGCTTCAGGCTTACTACCCTGGACGTGACTCCCGCCTCCCGCAGGATCGGAATCGCACGAAGTGCCGCCCGGATCCCTGCACCGTCACTGTCATAAAGAAGCAGGACTTCCTTGGTGTAACGTTTCACAAGGCTTGCATGTCCGGAGGTCAGTGCAGTTCCAAGCGACGCCACTGCATTGGTAAAGCCTGCCTGATGCATGGCGATCACATCCATATATCCCTCACAGAGGATCAGATAATTCTTCCTGGTGGTCCTGGCCACATTCAGCCCGTAAAGATTCCGGCTCTTATCAAAGATCTTCGTCTCCGGTGAATTCAGGTACTTGGGCTTGCCATCTCCCATGACACGACCTCCGAAACCAATGACCCGGTTGTTTACATCCATGATCGGGAAGATCACACGGTTCCAGAACTTATCATACATACCTCGCCGCTCATCTACATTGAACAGGCCGGATTCCCTGAGAAGTTCATCACTGTAGCCCTTCCCCTTAAGATATTTGTACAGATCATCACTATACTTATCCGAATATCCAAGACCGAATTTACGGATGGTTTCCTCGGAAAGACCTCTTCCTGTCAGATATCCGTAAGCCGTCTTTCCGCCTTCTCTCCGGAGCTGATAATAAAAGTACTGTGCTGCCAGCTTGTTGATCTCCAGAAGATTTGCTCTCTGTTCTGCTTTTTCTCTGGCTTCTCTGGAATACTCGATCTTCGGAAGCTCTACCCCTGCCCGGTCAGCCAGATGTGACAGCGCCTCACCAAACGAGTAATTCTCATATTCCATGATAAAATTGTATACGTTTCCTCCTGCCCCGCAGCCAAAGCAGTAATACATCTGCTTGGATGGTGTTACGGAAAAGGAAGGGGTTTTCTCATTATGGAAGGGACACAGCCCAAAATAGGAGCTCCCCCTCCGTGTCAGTTTCACATACTGGGATATCACGTCTACAATGTCATTTTTCATTCGGACTTCTTCTATGATGTCATCTGAATAACGCATGCTTATCCCTCTTTTCCATTTAATAGACCTCCCAGGCTCTCGGTATATAGATCTCCCTGAATTTCTCCATGGAATACTGATCCGTCATTCCCGAAATATAATCACATACTGCCTGTTCCTTAGGTACTCCCCGGTATTCCACCAATTCCCTGTATTCCCGGGACATTGCCTCCGGATGGTCAGTATAATATCCGTACAGTTCACTCAGCATCTGGATCACTTTATCCTCTTCCTTCCTGGCAACCGGATTCTCATAGACATTCCGGAACATCAGCGCCCGAAGCTCCATCATCGCCTCAAAAACATCCGGCGACATGGAGATGCTGTCTTTCCCCATACTGTTCTCTATAATATTATGTACGAAAGTATTCAGCCGTTCTCTCGTGGTATAGCCCAGAAAAGTTCTCATTGTGACAGGAATATCATCCTCTGTGATGATCCCTGCCCGCTGGGCATCGTCCATATCATGGTGGATATAGGCGATCTTGTCAGAAAAACGTACCACCTGTCCTTCCAGTGTGAAAGGATTTCCGCTGGTGCGGTGATTCATGATCCCATTGCGGACTTCCCAGGTAAGGTTCAGCCCGTTTCCGTTCTTCTCCAGTACTTCCACGACCCGGACACTCTGCTTATAGTGTGCAAAGCCACCCGGATGTACCTGATCCAGTGCTCTCTCTCCTGCATGTCCAAAAGGCGTATGCCCCAGATCATGTCCCAGAGCGATGGCTTCCACCAGATCTTCATTTAAGCGAAGTGCCTTGGCAATAGTCCGGGCGATCTGCGATACCTCCAGTGTATGTGTCAGCCTGGTACGGTAATGATCTCCCTGTGGTGCCAGAAACACCTGTGTCTTATCCTTCATACGGCGAAAAGCCTTACAATGAAGGATCCTGTCTCTGTCTCTCTGATACGTTGTCCGCACATCGCATTCCTCTTCCGGGTACTCCCGGCCTCTGGTATCTGCGCTGTGAGAAGCATAAGGACTCAAAAGCTCCCGTTCTCTCTGTTCCATGCTCTCTCTGATGTTCATAAGCATTTCCTCCACAGTCTGACAAACAGCGGCGACAAAATACCCTCTGTTAATTATATTCTACACAAAACCACAAATTCCTCTTTTCTGAAAAAATAATTCAAAAAATATTGGAGTTACGGTCTGATCAGCCCTTAAGATGTCCAAAATTATCCTATTGTATATGAAACGAATACAAATATATCTCGCAGATCTTCCCATTTCAGCTTCTCACCAGTGCAGGCATGCAATAATTTACTTTCATATAGCCAAAAACAGAGCTGCGATTCACAGCTCTGTTTTAAAGTCATGCGGAAGATGGGACTTGAACCCACACAAGCGCAATGCTTACAAGATCCTTAGTCTTGCTCGTCTGCCAGTTCCGACACTTCCGCATATCGCATTTCATTGGAAATTTCCAATGCGGAAGATGGGACTTGAACCCACACGAGCGCAATGCTCACAAGATCCTTAGTCTTGCTCGTCTGCCAGTTCCGACACTTCCGCATGACCGCATTTCCTTGGGATTTTTTATTTTCTCCCTCGCGACAAGTGATAGTATAGCAAAGTGGATCTTGTATGTCAACACCTTTTTTCAAAAGTTTTCTATTTTTTCGGTTTTTCTGTTATTTTGTCACGATTATCTTTGGTCCGGCACCCTTTGCACGGAGGAGTTTTTTGTATGCACTTACCCTGGAAGCCGGTACTTTAAATCTGCAATTGGAGCGAATTCCTTTAAATGCATTGGCTCCGGTCTTCGCTGTCGTAAGCTTTGTGCCGAAGATCGTTACATTGGAGAGTTTACTGCAGCCGTAGAAGGCTTTCGCACCTACTGTCATTATATTCGCTCCGATTTTCACTGTTGTCAGCTTCTTCGCTCCGGACATTGCAGAGGTGCCAATGGCTGTTACACGAAAGCTCTTTCCACCAATCTTTACTGTCGTCGGGATCGTAAGGGCCTTTCTTGCTGCCTTGTCCGTAGCTCCGGTAAAGACTACGGTTCCCTTGCCGGATGTGTCTGCACTGGATATCTTATATTTCAGCCTGCTGACTGTATAGACCGCGTTTTTCTGAACCGTGATCCGGAATTTTTTTGTAACAGAACCGTTATATTTTCCTTTTCCTTTGATAGTAACGGATGCAGTTCCGATATTTTTATTATTCTTCCAGGTAAGGGTGTAATCCCTTCCGTTTACAAGCTTCTTACCGCCATAGGTTATGGTGAGTGCCTGGGTCAGTGGCTTTCCGGTAAAGGCCCTGGTCTTAAGTGCGGATATCTTTGTTTTGCTGATATTGGTAACCGCTGCAGTCTGTCCACCAATGGAAACAAATTTCACATCTGTAAAAAATACATGATATAAATTTTCACATTGATGCAGTCTCTTTACATATCGTTCCGCTGCCGAGCCTGTATAACCTTCTACTGTAAAACCACCGGGAATAACTTCCTCTGCACCATTTCCCCTGTTATAACGTATTCCTAATGCCAGTCCACCAATATCTGTAACTGATTTCGGAATACGGATCTTTTTCAGCTTAAGGCAATCATGAAACGCCCCATCTTCGATCTTCGTCAGTCCCTCATGTAAGGTCACACTGGTCAGCCCGGTATTGCAAAATGTATCAGGCTCGATCTGCGTCAGACCGGCAGGTATGTCAATCTTATCCAATGATGTACAATTTCTGAATGCATCTGTCCCTAATTTATTTAACTGAGCCGGAAGCTGGATCTGTGCCAGATTTTCACAGCTGCTAAAGGCGCCATTACCCAGCTCTTTTAATTGAGATGGAAGCTGGACCTGCTTCAGATTTTTGCAGTTACAAAATGCATACGCTCCTATCAACGTCAGTTTTTCCGGAAGCTGGATATTTCTGAGCCCCGTCTCGAAAAATGCATACTTTTCTATTTCTGTTACGGAATCCGGTAACACAATAGAACTCAACGCACTGCAGCCACTAAATGCTCCGTCACTGATTTTTTCCAATACTGTATTCTCAAATATCACACTCTCCAGACTGCTGCATTTTTCAAAGGCCCTCTCTCCAATGGACTGCACTCCATTTTTTAATGTAACCTTTTTCAGCCCGGCACATTTTCCAAACATATCTCTCGGCACATCCACTGCACCGGATATCACCACACTCTCTATATTTGGCACATCGTAAAAGCATTGCTCCGGCATATTCATGCCTGCATTTCCATGGATTTCCAGTTCCTTAATATATTTTTTCAGATTCCACATGCCCCATCTATCAAAGCCTGTGATCCCATTCCCGATTACAAGCTTATTTACTCTAGAAAAATCGATGCCTGCCTTCTCCAAAGCACTTTCAGATATCTCATTTTTTGTCAACTCCATGTTATTTCCCGTAATGGTCAGTGTTCCATTCCCGTCCAGTACCCACGTAAATTTTCCATCAGAGTATTCTGCAGATGCCTGCACTGCATCCTTCGTTCCATCATCAAAAGCTGCGTTTTCTTCTTCCTGTTCGCATTCCTCCAACGCTTCGGCTGCATCCATTGCCGCTTCCGGAGTCTCCGGATCTTCCTCTTCTGCAGTACCCTCTGGTGCTTCTTCACCAGGCTCCATTACGCCTGTTTCCGCATTCTCCTGTACGTTATTCCCGGTATCTGGCTTGTCTGTATCTGTGGTTTCCTGTTCCTCTGTAGCAGCTGATCCATCTGCGATCTCTGCTTCCGTCTCTGCAGTATCTTCTTGATCTGAGGATGCAGCATCTCCACTTTCTTCTGCCAAAAATGTTGCTTCCGCACCCTCTGTTTCCATTTCTGCCGCCACTGTCAGCTCCGCCGGTGTCAGCATCAGGCTTGCCGCTATAAGTACGGCCATGATCTTTTTTCCTGCACTTTTTCTTCTCATATGACTATGCTCCTTCCGTTTTCTTCTATCATATCATATAAACATGATATATTCTATCCGGATTCCTTTTTTTACAGATATTTTTATGTAGCAAAAAAACCTGCATCCGTTTCCAGATGCAGGTTTCTCAAATAAAAAATGCGGAAGATGGGACTTGAACCCACACGAGCGCAATGCTCACAAGATCCTTAGTCTTGCTCGTCTGCCAGTTCCGACACTTCCGCATATCGCATTTCTTCGGGATTCTTTATCTTCTCCCTCGCGACAAGTGATAGTATATCAAAGTGCTTTTTGTATGTCAACAGTTTTTTTCTAAAAAAATCCAAAAATATTTTTTGTTTATACAATTAATACATTTCGTTTAATAACAATCTGAGACAGAGAATCTTTCATCCCAGAATTTATACTCCGACACAGGTTACGCCTCAGTCGTAAAAAGAGCAGCCTCTTCAAAAAGGCCGCCCTTCTGTCTCACTTCTGTTTTCTTCTATATGGATCAGTCAAAAATGATCAGTGCCATAAACACAAGATCTGTGTCGCCTGTATTGGTAAGACCGTGTCCTTTTCCATCTGGTGTGATGGTGATGTCGCCAGCCTTTACCGGACGTTTCACGCCGTTATCGTCGTACTCGCCTTCACCGCTTAAGATATAGTAGGTTTCTGTCTCGCCATGATGCTCATGGTATCCCAGAGAACATCCTTTTTCGATGGTAACCTGTGCGTAAAGTCCGCATTTTCCCTTCAGCTCGTCTCCCTCAAGAATGTCTTTGATGATCACATGGCCTTTACCGCCGCACATATTTTCTACTCTTCTGATACCCATGATAAAATCCCCTTTCGTGATTGCGTAAATTGTGAAATTTTATGAACACAGGCTTTCTGCGGCCTGTGCCTTACTTCCTGTACAATTATAAATGATATGATAAATTTTCGCAATCCTTATTGTTATTTTTGCAAATTAACTTACAGGCAAATTTTTCCCGCTGTTTATTGCTTTTCGCAACCCTGTCTGGAGCTTCTATTCGCAATTGAAGCAGGATACTTCTTTGATCCGATCAAAAAACGAAGCAGTTCTTTTCCAAAGACCTGCTCCGCAATTTATACTCATATTACAGATTTTTAATTCTCTCAATTGCTTCCAGTGTATTCTCATAGCTTCCGAATGCAGTCAGACGGAAATATCCCTCGCCGTGTGCACCAAAGCCTGAACCTGGTGTTCCTACGATGTGTGCTTTCTCAAGGAGATAATCAAAGAACTCCCAGGAGGTCATCTGATCCGGTGTTTTCAGCCAGATGTATGGAGCATTTTTTCCACCGGACACGGAAAATCCTGCTGCGGAAAGTCCCTCCAGGATCGTCTTTGCATTACGCATGTAATAAGCGATCTGCTCCTTCAGCTGTGCTTTTCCCTCCGGAGAGTAAACAGCCTCGCCTGCTCTCTGTACAATGTACGGAGCACCGTTAAACTTGGTTCCGTGACGTCTTGCCCAGAGACTGTGAAGCTCTACACCATCACGCACCAGTTCCTTCGGAACAACGGTAAAGCCAAGACGAACGCCTGTAAAGCCTGCATTTTTGGAAAAACTTCGAAGCTCGATGGCACAGGTTCTCGCACCCTCGCACTCATAAATGCTGTGCGGGACATCCTCCTCAGAAATATATGCCTCATATGCTGCATCATAGATGATCACGCAGCCGTTTTTGTTGGCGTAGTCGACCCACTCCTGAAGAGCTGCCTTTGTGATCGCACCACCGGTGGGATTGTTCGGGAAGCAGAGATAGATCAGATCCGGTACCTCATCTGCCGGAATCTCCGGAAGGAAACCATTCTCCTCTTTGCAGGGCATGTAGATCACACCGTCAAAGTTCTCACGCTCTTTGTTATAAAGACCAGTACGTCCAGCCATAACGTTAGTATCTACATATACAGGATAAACCGGGTCGCAGACTGCAACCTTGTTATCCAGTCCGAAGATCTCCTGGATGTTTCCGGAATCACTTTTTGCTCCATCGGAAACAAAGATCTCGTCTGCGCTGATGTCGCAGCCTCTGGACTGATAATCATTTTTTGCAATGGCACTTCTTAAGAATTCATATCCGAGATCCGGAGCATATCCGTGGAAGGTTTCTGCGTGTGCCATCTCGTCTACGGATTTATGAAGGGCATCGATGATCGCCGGTGCAAGGGGCTGTGTCACATCACCGATTCCAAGACTGATCACAGAATCCTTAAATTCCGGATTGGCCTCCTTATATGCGCTTACCTTCTTTGCGATATTGGAAAACAGATAGCTTCCCGGAAGTTTTAAATAATTCTGATTTACTGTAACCATAGTATTTTATCTCCTTCTCTCAATTTCCTCTGCCAGTGCTTTTCTGACGCTGTCAGGATTTGCCTTGCCTTTCAGCTCTCTCATCAGCTGTCCTACAAAAAATCCCATAACCTTATCCTTGCCGCCCAGAAGCTCTGCCAGCGGTCCAGGGTTTGCATCTACGATCTTTTTCACAGTTTCGGTGAGAAGGCCTGTATCTTCTACGATCTTAAGACCATTCTCTTCTATATATACAACCGGATCAATATCCTCGTCAAACACTTTTTCAAATACTTTCTTGGCATTCTGTGCGCTGACCTCTTTTTTCTCCACCATGGAAAGAAGGTCTGCCAGATGCTTCGGGGTAAAGCTTACCATTTCCGGATCAAGGCCCTTGTCCTTTGTCAGGCGGAGAACCTCCACCATAAACCAGTTTGCCACCTTTTTCGGGTTTCCGAGAAGAACTGCTGTCTCCTCAAAAAGTCCTGCCAGATGTCTGGATTCGGTCAGGATCCCTGCATCATAAGCCGGAAGCTCATACTCCTTCTGATAACGCTCCATCTTGGCTTCACGAAGCTCCGGAATGGAGGTACGCAGCTCTTCGATCCATGCATCGGAAATGTGGATCGGCGGAAGATCCGGGTCCGGGAAGTAACGGTAATCCTTTGCATCCTCCTTGGAACGCATAGCATGGGAAGACTCTTTGTTATCGTCCCATCTTCTTGTCTCCTGTACAACGGCTCTTCCTTCTTCCAGAAGCTCGATCTGACGTTCTCTCTCTCCTTCGATCGCTCTCGCAATGGCCTTGAAGGAGTTCAGGTTCTTCATCTCTGTTCTTGTTCCGAAGGTCTCACTTCCCACCTCACGGACAGAAAGGTTGACATCGGCACGCATGGAGCCCTCCTGGAGCTTACAGTCAGAAACTCCAAGATACTGCATGGTGCAGCGGAGCTTTTCCAGATATGCGATAACCTCCTCGGAGCTTCTCATATCCGGCTCGGATACGATCTCGATCAGCGGTACCCCGCTTCGGTTGTAGTCAACCAGGGAGCAGTCTTCCCACTCGTCATGGATCAGCTTACCGGCATCCTCCTCCATATGCATCTCATGGATACGTACAGTCTTTTTGCCTGCGGAAGTCTCGATCTCAACAGCTCCGTCATAGCAGATCGGCAGATACAGCTGAGAGATCTGGTAGTTCTGAGGATTATCCGGGTAAAAATAGTTCTTACGGTCAAACTTACAGTACTGATGGATATGACAGTTTGCCGCAAGACCTGCCTTGATGGCAAACTCTACCACTTTTTTGTTGAGGACTGGAAGAGAGCCCGGCATACCGGTGCAGACCGGGCAGGTATGTGTATTTGGTGCGCCTCCGAATTCTGTGGAGCATCCGCAGAAGATCTTTGTTTTTGTGGCAAGCTCCACATGCACCTCAAGTCCTATGACTGTCTCATACTGTTTCATGCCTTTTCTCCCCCTTCCATTGCTGTTCCGAAATCACCGCGTTTTTTCTCATAGGCGTGTGCTACGCGGAACAGGTTGTTTTCTTTGAAGCAGTCACCGATCATCTGGATCCCGATCGGAAGTCCTGCTGCGTCTTTTCCGCATGGAACGGTGATTCCGGGAAGTCCGCACAGGTTTACTGCTACCGTATAAATATCGCCAAGATACATGGCAAGAGGATCTTTCAGGCTCTCTCCCAGTTTCGGCGCCGTAAAGGGTGATGCCGGGGCAAGAAGAACATCATATTTGGAAAAGGCCTGATCAAATTCCTTTTTGATAAGGGCTTTTGTGCGAAGTGCTTTCAGATAGTAAGCATCGTAGTAACCGGAGCTTAACACAAAGGAGCCAAGCATGATACGGCGCTTTACTTCCTCGCCGAAACCTTCAGTCCTTGTCTTCTTGTACATATCATGAAGTCCCTCGTACTCTTTTGCACGGAAACCGTACTTCACGCCGTCAAAACGCTCCAGGTTGGAGCTGGCCTCTGCGCTGGCAATGATGTAGTAAGCAGGGATCATATATTCTGTTGTCTTCATGGAGAAAAATTCTACGACTGCACCCATCTCGGTAAGGCTTTTCAGCGTATTCATAAATGCCTCTTTTACCTCCGGGTTCAGGCCCTCGGAAAGATATTCCTTCGGCACACCGAATTTCATTCCCACGATTTTATCTGTCATGGAAGAGGAGAAAGCAAGATCCTCTCTCTTCATGGAAGTGCTGTCTTTTGCATCGTGTCCGGCAATGATCTCAAGGAGTGCCGCACAGTCTGCAACATCTTTTCCAACCGGTCCGATCTGGTCCAGAGAGGATGCGTAGGCAACCAGTCCGTAACGGGATACTGTACCATAGGTCGGTTTGATTCCGGTAACACCGCAGTAGGAACTTGGCTGACGGATGGAACCGCCAGTATCGGAGCCAAGTGCCAGGTAAGTTTCCCCTGCTGCCACTGCCGCACAGGAACCGCCGGAGGAGCCGCCCGGAACATGCTCCAGATCCCACGGGTTTCTGGTGACGCCGTAAGCGGATGTCTCTGTGGTACTTCCCATGGCGAACTCATCCATGTTTGTCTTTCCGATGATCACAAGACCTGCCTGTTCCAGACGGTCAATAACCTCGGCATTGTACTGCGGCACAAAATTCTCAAGGATCTTTGATGCACAGGTAGTTGTTTTTCCCTTAATGCAGATATTATCCTTAATTGCAATAGGTACACCGGCAAGAGGTCCTGTATAGGTTCCATCCTCAATGCCCTTCTGTACCTCTTTTGCTCTTGCATAGGCTTCTTTTTTGTAAGTATCAAGATAAGCGTGGACCTTGTCCTCTTTTGCTTCGATCTGATCAAATACGTATTTCACACCGTCCAGGACGCTTATCTGATGCTGCTTGATCTTTTCCGCAAGCTGTAATGCGGTTAATTTTCCCAAATCCATGTCCTGTCTCCTGTCTTATCCAATTGTTTTCGGAACCTGATACTGGTTTTCTTTCTGTTTCGGTGCATTGGCAAGCATCGCCTCATGATTGTCTCCGTTTGTCACAATATCTTCACGAAATACATTTTCGTCCTCAAAAATATGGGACATGGGCTCTACGGAAGAGGTGTCAAGTTCATCCAGCTTGTCTACATAGTCCAGCATCTTCTGCATGTCCTCTTTTGCTTTTTCCTTTTCATCCTCTGTCAGAGAAAGCTTTGCAAGGATGCAGACATTTTCCATTGTTTCATCATCGATTATCTTTGCCATCTTTTTTCTCCTTATTACGGCTCAAGTCTGTTCATATCACGTGGGAACAGACAGGTCTCACGAACGTTTTCTTCTCCGAGGATCTGCATGGTAAGACGTTCCAGTCCAATTCCAAGTCCTCCATGAGGCGGCATTCCATGCTTGAAGGTATCCAGGTACTGCTCCATACCCTCTTCATCCATACCACGGGCTGCGATCTTATCCTTCAGCATCTGATAATCATGGATACGCTGTCCGCCTGTAGTTACCTCAAGTCCCTTGAACAGAAGGTCAAAGCTTAATGTGAATTTCTCATCTGACGGATCATCCATTGCGTAGAACGGACGCTTCTTAGACGGATAATGTGTGACAAAAACAAAATCAGCATCATATTCTTCTTTGAAATATCTTCCAATCAGCGCTTCTTCCTCCGGCTCCAGATCATATGGGTTGCGGATCTTACGATTATATTTTTCAGCTACCAGCTCTTTGGCCTTGTCAAAACGTACTGCCGGGATCTTGTCCACCTTCGGAAGCTCCACCTTCAGAATGGAAAGCTCATGAGCGTAGTCTTTCTTAAGAAGTTCTACCGCATACTGGAGAAATCCGGTTTCCATCTCCATGATATCCTCAAATCCGTTGATATAGCCCATCTCAAAATCAAGGCTTGTATATTCATTCAGATGACGTTTGGTGTTATGCTTCTCTGCACGGAATACAGGGCCGGTCTCAAATACACGGTCAAAAACACCTACCATCATCTGTTTATAAAACTGCGGGCTCTGTGCCAGAACTGCCGGTTTATGGAAATAACTCAGCTTAAACAGGTTTGCACCACCCTCTGCACCTCTGGCTCCGATCTTCGGTGTGTGAATCTCGGTGAACCCCTTCTCATAGAGGTAATCACGAAATGCCCGCACCAGAGCCTCCTGGATCTTGAATTTTGCACGCTCCTGCACATTACGCAGGGCGATAGGACGATAATTCAGCTTTGCCTCCAGGGAAGTGTTCAGTTTCCATTTGTCGATGGCCAGCGGAAGAGGCTCTGCAGGTGAGGAAAGGATCTCCACATGGCTGATGCGGAGTTCTCTTCCGTGAGGCGCTCTTTCTTCCTCATGAAGAGTTCCTGTGATGCGCACACACATTGCCTCCTTCAGATCATGAATGGAAACATTTGTCTTGTCGTTTTCATATACGGTCTGAAAAAGCCCTTCTTTTTTTCGAAGTATCACAAATGCCACGTCACCCATATTACGGATGCTGTGTATTGCACCTTCCACTGTTGCTTCCTGGTCTTTCATGCTCTCGGAAAGAAGCACATCCCAGGCACATTCTCTAGTCTTACAGATTCCATCCATAAATTCCATTCCCTCATCCTCCAATTCAAAGTAGTTTCACCGAATCAGGAAATCCCCTGCGGAATTTTTCCCGATTCGGTGTGATATCAGGCATTCAGAGCAGATCATTTCTGTCCGCCCTGTTGTTTTTTTACACAGAATCATATAAAAGCATCAGAACCATCTGGGCCGTCTCCACCATATTGGTCCCGGAATCCATACTGCATTTCTGGATATAGCGGTATGCGTCATCCTCGCTCAGGTGATTTCTTTCCATTAAAAGCATCTTTGCATTTGAAATATAATTCTGTTCTTTCCATGAACGCTGCTTCGGCTTTTTCTTATCTTTTTTCCAGCGTCTTTCGATCTGGGAAAGCATCATGCTTACCGTATTTACCAGATCTCCGACTTTCAGAGGCATTCCCACGCATAAAATGGATGTTGGCGCCTCACTGATCACTCCCCGGGAGGCCATAAGCAGCATTTCAAAATAATCCGGCATATAGTCCAGAAGATCACGGTAGTACATATCCTGAAGATGATAACCGCAAAGCAGAACGCCGCCATCAAGCTCCGAGATACTGGCAAGGGCATTGGCACCTGAATTGCATACTGCCGCCACCGTGAATCCATATCGGTTAAGGACTGTGCGGATCTTTTTGGCATCTTCTATTTTCGGTAATGCAATCACGATACTCGTGTTCATAAGCCGCCACTCTCTTTCGTCCCATTATGCCTCGTTCATCAGATCCGATACAGATACTCCTCGATCTCCCAGTCGGAAATCTCCTGAGAATAACGCAGCCACTCTTTTCTCTTGACCTGCGCATACTGTTTGCAGAAAGCTTCTCCAAGGATTTCCTTCATCCAGCTGCTGTCCTCAAACAGTGTGATCGCTTCCCGCAGGTTCTCCGGTAAATTCTCGATACCCTGTTCCTTCTGATCCGACTCGGAAAGAGAACGGTTAGAAGCTTTTGTAGGATAGATCTTCTTCTGGATTCCATCCAGGCCCGCTGCCAGGCATACCGCAAAAACAAGGTATGGGTTGGATGCAGCATCCGGGCTTCGAAGCTCGATCCTGGTATCAGCACCATTGACTCTCGGGATCCTTACCAGTGAATTCTGGTTATTTCTCGTCCAGGTCAGCTCTGTAGGTGCATCAAATCCAGGTACAAGACGCTTATAAGAATTTACAAGCGGATTGGTGATCAGAGTCATCTCACGGCTGTGAGCCAGAAGACCTCCGATAAAATAGTATGCCTCTTCACTTAATCTGGACGGATCCTCCGGATCCACGAAAATATTTTTTCCATTTTTAAACAGTGAAAAATGGATATGCATGGCTGAACCGTTTACTTCCCGTCTTGGCTTCGGCATAAATGTCGCATGAAGTCCATGACGTTTGGCTATAGTTCTTACTGCCATCTTAAAGGTTATAACTTCGTCTGCCATCTCACGTGCTTCCCCGTAATGAAGGGCGATCTCATGCTGTGCAGGTGCTGTCTCATGATGAGAGGATTCCACCTCAAATCCCATATCCTCAAGAGTCAGTACCATGTCACGTCTTGCATTTTCGCCTAAGTCCACCGGACTTACATCCAGATATCCGGCCTTTTCGTGAGAAACCGTTGTAGGCATTCCGTTATCATCAATATGAAACAGGAAAAACTCGCATTCCGGGTCAACATAACAGGTATACCCTGCCTCCTCTGCTGCCTGCGCTGTTTTTTTCAGAATATATCTGGAGCTCATCTCATGCTCTGATCCGTCTGCACGGCGCATATCACAGATCAGTCTTGCAACCTTTCCCTGCTGAGGACGCCATGGAAGAATTGAAAAAGTATTATAATCCGGATACAGGATCAGATCCGGCTCCTTTTCTCCCACAATGCCCGCAATATGAGAGCCATATACAACGCACTGGTTATCCAGGGCTCTTGGAAGCTCTCTTGCTGTGATCGCAATATTTTTCAGAGTTCCAAACATATCTGTAAACTGGAGGCGGATGAACTCTACGTCTTCCTCCTCTGCCATTGCAAGAATCTCTTCTCTGGTATAATTCCCCATAGTATTCTCTCCTTTATTTCCTCATCACACAAAATAATTACCCTCAAAATCAGAAAAAGGGTGCACTTCAGAGAGCTTCCGCTCCTGAAGAACACCCTTGTTCATGGACGTAATTATAGCAATCGGTCAATTCTTTGTCAACCATTTTTTAAAAGGGGCAAAAGTTCAAAAGCTTTATCGCGGAAACACGAACAGTTTTTTTGACCTTTTGCCCCTGGTATCTGTTATTTTACTGTAAATATGAATAGCTCATCAGTGATTCGTCCACTGCTTTCGCAGCCTCACGTCCCTCATGGATCGCCCATACGACAAGGGACTGTCCACGATGCATATCACCTGCTGTGAACACACGATCTACGCTTGTTGCATACTGCTCCGGTTTTGTTTCCACATTGGTTCTTGGTGTAAGCGCTACACGGAAAGCATCTGTCACATATTTCTCGCTGCCAAGGAAGCCGGCTGCAATAAGGACCACATCTGCAGGAATCACTTCCTCACTGCCCTCGACCGGCACCATATTGAATCTTCCGGTCTTTTCATCCTTTACGCTTTTCAGTTTTACGATCTTGGCCTTGCAGACATTTCCTTTTTTGTCCTTGATAAACTCGGTAACGGTTGTCTGATAGATTCGAGGATCATGGCCGAATACTGCAATAGCCTCTTCCTGGCCGTAATCGGTTTTCAGGACCTTCGGCCACTCCGGCCATGGATTGGAAGGAGTTCTTGCTGCAGGAGGCTGCGGCATCATCTCAAGCTGTGTTACAGATTTCGCTCCCAGACGGATGGATGTTCCCACACAGTCATTACCGGTATCACCACCGCCGATGACCAGAACATTTTTGCCCTTTGCAAGCTCATATGGAAATTTTGCAAAATCTGTATCCAGAAGACTTTTTGTTACCTGCTTCAGGAAATCCACTGCAAAGTAAATTCCCTTAGCATCTCTTCCCGGAACCTTGATATCTCTCGGATGAGAAGCTCCACAGCAGAGAAGGACACGGTCATAATCCTTCAAAAGCTGTTCTGCAGTGATGTCAACACCAACATTGATATTGGTAACAAATTTCACGCCTTCCTCTTCCATCAGCTTCAGTCTGCGGTCAATGACCTTTTTCTCCAGCTTCATGTTCGGAATGCCGTAGCGGAGAAGTCCTCCGATACGGTCGTTTCTCTCAAATACGGTTACGCTGTGGCCACGGCGGTTCAGCTGCTGTGCTGCTGCCAGTCCGGAAGGACCACTTCCGATGACTGCGATCGTCTTTCCTGTGCGGACAGGCGGGATCTGCGGTTTTACCCATCCTTCTGCATAGGCTGTCTCAATGATCGCTTTCTCATTCTCCTTTGTGCTGACCGGATCTCCGTTCAGGTTACAGGTACATGCAGCTTCGCAAAGTGCTGGACACACTCTGGATGTAAACTCCGGAAAGCTGTGTGTCTTGTTTAAACGAAGGAATGCCTGCTTCCAGTTTCCTGTGTACACAAGATCATTTGTCTCAGGAACCAGGTTGTGCAGCGGGCAGCCGGAAGCCATTCCGCCGATCATCATACCTGACTGGCAGAAGGGGACGCCGCAGGCCATGCAGCGTGCTCCCTGAAGTTTCTGTTTTTCTTTATTTAATGGAATACGAAATTCGTTGAAATTCTGAATACGTTCCTTTGGCGGCAGAACCTTTGCCGTTTCTCTTTCATAATCTAAAAATCCAGTTGGCTTTCCCATTTCCTCATCCTCCTTAATGTTTCACGCCGATGCTCTCATAGAACGCTTCCATCTGTGCCTGCTGGCTGGTCAGACCTTTTTCTTCCAGCTTTGCACTTAATGTGATCATTCTCTTGTACTCATCCGGAATGAGTTTTTTGAAGTGAGGCAGATAGGAATCAAAATCAGCCAGCACCTTCTTACCGATCTCAGAGCCTGTTGCTTCCACATGAGCCTCGATAAGATCACGAAGCTCTTTTTTATCATATTTATTATCCACTTTTTCAATGGAGATCATTGCTTTATTGAGGTTCTTGTAAAGAACGTTATCCACATCAAGGACATAAGCGATACCGCCGCTCATACCTGCTGCAAAGTTCTTTCCTGTTTTTCCAAGAACTACCACACGGCCGCCTGTCATGTACTCGCAGCCATGCTCGCCAACACCCTCAACAACTGCAACCGCACCGGAGTTACGTACTGCAAAACGCTCACCGGCAACACCGTTGATAAATGCAGTTCCGCTGGTCGCACCATAGAGTGCCACGTTTCCGACGATGATGTTCTCTTCAGCCTTGTATCCGGCCTTCTCCGGAACCTTAACGATCAGCTTTCCACCGGAAAGGCCTTTTCCGAAGTAGTCGTTGCTGTCACCGGTCAGTTTCAATGTCAGTCCTTTCGGAATAAAGGCACCGAAGCTCTGTCCGCCTGCACCTGTACAGTTTACAGTTACCGTATCCTCCGGAAGTCCATCCTTATGATTTCTTGTGATCTCAGATCCGAGGATGGTACCAAATGCACGGTCTGTATTGGTAACATTTACATCAACAGAAACTTTCTCACCTTTCTGGATCGCCGGTGCACATTTCTTGACCAGAACTTTTTCATCCAGAGTTTTCTCAAGATTGAAATTGTATACAGCCTTCGGATCAAAGGTTACTTTGCCCTTTCCTGCATATGGGTTATTCAGGATGGCACTTAAGTCAACCTTACCCTTATGCGGCTCCTGCACACTGTCAGAAACTGTAAGAAGGTCTGTACGACCTACCATCTCATCGATGGTGGCAACACCAAGGCGTGCCATGTACTCTCTCAGCTCCTGTGCAATAAAGCGCATGAAGTTCTCCACATACTCCGGTTTTCCGCGGAATCTCTTACGCAGCTCCGGGTTCTGTGTAGCCACACCTACCGGGCAGGTATCCAGATTGCAGACTCTCATCATCACGCAGCCCATCGTTACAAGTGGCGCTGTTGCAAAACCGAATTCCTCTGCACCGAGAAGTGCTGCAATGGCAACGTCACGGCCGCTCATCAGCTTACCGTCTGTCTCGATACGTACACGGTTACGAAGTCCGTTCATGATCAGCGTCTGGTGTGTTTCTGCAAGTCCAAGCTCCCATGGAAGTCCTGCATTATGGATAGAGCTTCTTGGCGCTGCTCCTGTACCTCCGTCATATCCGGAGATCAGAACAGTCTGTGCACCGGCCTTTGCAACACCGGCTGCAACCGTACCAACACCCGCCTCAGAAACCAGCTTTACGGAAATATCCGCATATTTATTAGCGTTTTTCAGGTCATAGATCAATTCTGCCAGATCCTCGATAGAATAGATATCATGATGTGGCGGCGGAGAGATCAGGCTGACTCCCGGTGTGGAATGACGGGTTTTTGCGATCCACGGATATACCTTCTTTGCAGGAAGATGCCCGCCCTCACCCGGCTTTGCACCCTGTGCCATCTTGATCTGGATCTCTCTTGCGGAAACCAGATAACGGCTGGTAACGCCGAAACGTCCGCTGGCTACCTGTTTGATCGCAGAGCAGCGGTCATTGTCTGTTCCTGCTGAATCCAGACGCTCATCACTTTCACCACCCTCACCGGTATTGGATTTTCCATGGAGATGGTTCATGGCAATAGCCAGCGTCTCATGTGCTTCCTGGGAAATAGAACCATAGGACATGGCACCTGTCTTAAATCGTTTTACAATATCCTCAACACTCTCAACCTGGTCGATCGGAATAGGCTCCTTGGCAAACTTAAAGTCCAGAAGACCTCTTAAGTTTCCATGACCCTCGTCATCTACCAGCTTTGTATATTCCTTGAACATCTCATAGCTGCCCTGTTTTGTGGACTGCTGGAGAAGATGAATGGTACGCGGGTTATATTTGTGCTCCTCACCCTGGCTTCTCATCTTATGGGCACCTACGCTGTCTAGAGTAAGATCTGTGGCAAGTCCAAGGGGATCAAATGCCTCAGAATGAAGTTTTTCTACATTATCTTCGATATCTTCCAATGTGATTCCGCCTACACGACTTACGGTTCCTGTAAAGTAACGATCGATCACATCCTGGGAAATTCCGATTGCCTCAAAGATCTGAGATCCCTGATAGGACTGGATAGTGGAAATACCCATCTTGGAAGCGATCTTTACGATACCGCTGATCACTGCATGATTGTAATCATCAACGGCTGCGTAATAGTCCTTATCCAGCATATGTGTATCGATCAGCTCATGGATCGTATCCAGTGCCAGATACGGATTGACTGCACTTGCGCCATATCCGAGAAGTGTTGCGAAATGATGTACCTCTCTCGGCTCACCGGACTCCAGGATCAGGGCAAGGGAAGTGCTCTTCTTTGTTTTTACAAGATGCTGATGTACTGCGGAAACCGCCAGCAGGGACGGGATCGGCATATGGTTCTCATCCACACCGCGGTCAGAAAGGACCAGGATGTTTGCTCCCTCACGGAAGGCTTTGTCTACCTCTACGAACAGACGGTCAATGGCACGTTCAAGCTTTGTGCTCTTATAATATAATGTAGAAAGTGTTACAACCTTGAAGCCGTCCTTTTTCATATTCTTGATCTTCAGCATATCGGTGTTGGTCAGGATCGGATTGTTGATCTTCAGCACCTGACAGTTCTCCGGCTTCTGGATCAGAAGATTTCCGTCTTTTCCTACATATACACTTGTAGAAGTAACGATCTCCTCACGGATCGCATCGATCGGCGGGTTTGTTACCTGTGCAAAAAGCTGCTTGAAGTAATCGAACAGCGGATAATGTTCCTTGGAAAATACTGCAAGGGGAGTATCATGTCCCATGGCTCCGATGCTTTCTGCGCCGTTTAATGCCATGTTTCGGATCGAAGTACGGTACTGCTCATAAGTATATCCGAAGGCTTTCTGAAGGCGTGCTCTCTCCTCCGGAGTGTATTCGACAACTCTCTGATTCGGGATCTTGATATCACGAAGCTGTACCAGATTGCTGTCCAGCCACTCACCATAAGGCTGTTTTTTCGCATATTTTTCTTTGAGCTCATTGTCATCAATGACACGACCCTGAACGGTATCAACCAGAAGCATTTTTCCCGGATGAAGACGTTCTTTTAATACGATCTTCTCCTCATCCACAGGAAGAACACCAACCTCGGAAGAAAGAACCATATAGCCATCAGATGTGATATAGTATCTGGATGGACGAAGACCGTTTCTGTCAAGAACCGCTCCCATCACATCACCATCTGAGAACAGAATGGACGCAGGACCGTCCCATGGCTCCATCATAGTCGCATAGTACTGATAAAAATCTCTCTTCTCCTGAGAAATCGTATCGTTGTTTGCCCATGGCTCCGGAATCGTGATCATCACTGCAAGCGGAAGATCCATTCCACTCATAACCAGGAATTCCAGGGTATTGTCAAGCATTGCAGAGTCAGAACCATTGCGGTTAACTACAGGAAGGACCTTGTGAAGCTCATCCTTCAGATACGGAGACTCCATGTTTTCCTCACGTGCAAGCATCTTATCGGCGTTTCCGCGGATTGTGTTGATCTCACCGTTATGTACGATGAAACGGTTCGGATGTGCTCTCTCCCAGCTTGGATTCGTGTTGGTACTGAAACGGGAATGTACCACTGCAATGGCAGACTCGTAATCCTGGCTCTGAAGATCGCCAAAGAAGGTACGGAGCTGTCCTACCAGGAACATACCTTTGTATACGATGGTACGGCTGTTCATGGAAACTACGTAAGTATTATCATTACTCTGTTCAAATTCACGACGTGCGATGTAAAGCATACGGTCAAAGGCAAGACCTTTTTCCACATCCTCCGGTTTTTTAACAAATGCCTGCATAATGCACGGCATGCACTCTTTCGCTTTATGACCAAGAACCTCCGGGAAGACCGGTACTGTACGCCATCCAAGAAGCTCCAGACCCTCTTTTTCCACGATGATCTCGAACATCTTCTTTGCCTGGGCACGTTTGATCTCCTGCTGTGGGAAAAAGAGCTGGGCTACACCGTATTCTCTCTCTCCGCCGATATCAAAGCCTTCTTTTTTACAGACCTTCTTAAAAAATTTGTGGGAGATCTGAAGAAGGATACCGACACCATCACCGGTTTTTCCTTCTGCATCCTTACCAGCACGATGCTCAAGATTCTCTACGATCTTAAGAGCATTGGCAACTGTATCATGTGTTTTCTTTCCTTTTATATTAACAACGGCTCCGATACCGCAGTTATCATGTTCAAATTCAGGGCGGTAGAGGCCCTGCTGCTGATTTGCTACTTCTCTCATTTTTCTCATCCTTTCATTGCAGCTTCTTCTGCCGTCTTTTTATCAACTGCCGCCTGCACAAATCCACGGAACAGTGGATGTGCATGATTTGGCCTGGATTTAAATTCAGGATGTCCCTGTGTTCCCACAAAGAACGGATGTCCGGCAATTTCGATCATCTCAACAATGTGGGCATCCGGGGATGTTCCTACAATGGACATTCCCTTTTCGTCCAGTTCCTTACGGAATGCGTTGTTTACCTCATAACGATGTCTGTGACGTTCCTGGATCTCTTTCTTTCCAAAAAGCTCATAGGATCTGGAGCCTTCTGCAAGCACACACGGATAGCTTCCAAGACGAAGAGTTCCTCCAAGATCTTCCACATCCTCCTGATCCGGCATCAGGGCAATGACCGGATGTGTTGTTTCCGGTGCCAGCTCAATACTGTTGGCATCTTCATATCCAAGCACATGGCGGGCAAATTCCACAATAGCCATCTGCATTCCCAGGCAGATCCCAAGGTATGGGATCTTATGAACTCTTGCATACTGTGCCGCAAGGATCATTCCTTCTGTACCACGGTTTCCGAATCCTCCCGGAACCAGGATTCCATCTACAGAATGGAGAGTCTGATCCAAATTTTTTTCATTGAGTTCTTCGGAGTCCACCCAGGTGATATCAACCTTTGCACGGCAAGAGATCCCGCCATGCTTCAGTGCTTCCACAACACTCAAGTATGCATCATGAAGCTGTGTATATTTACCAACCATGGCGATTTTCACAGTTTTATCCGGGTGGCGGAGATTTTCTACCATATTTTCCCAGTCTGTAAGATCTGGTTTGCGATTCTCCAGTCTTAAGCTCTGCAGTACTACGTCTGCAAGCTTTTCTCTCTCCATTGCAAGAGGAGCTTCATATAAATATTCCACATCCAGATTCTGAAGCACATTGCTTACAGGCACATTACAGAACAGGGCAATCTTTCCACGGATATCCTCGGTAAGAGGATACTCACTTCTGCATACCAGAACATCCGGCTGGATTCCCATTCCCTGAAGTTCTTTTACACTGGCCTGGGTGGGTTTTGTCTTCATCTCTCCGGAAGCACGGAGATACGGGATCAGAGTTACATGGATAAGGATCGCATTGTCATGTCCCACATCATGCTGGAACTGACGGATGGATTCCAGGAACGGCTGGCTCTCAATATCACCGACTGTACCACCAACCTCGATGATGGCAATTCTGTCTTCGTCTGCGGATTTTGCTCTGTAAAAACGACTCTTGATCTCATTGGTAATATGCGGGATCACCTGAACGGTACCTCCGCCGAAATCACCATGACGCTCTTTCTGAAGAACAGACCAGTAAATCTTACCGGTTGTCACATTGGAATTTTTGTCAAGGCTTTCATCAATGAAACGCTCATAATGTCCAAGGTCAAGGTCAGTCTCTGTACCGTCATCCGTTACAAAAACCTCTCCATGCTGAATGGGATTCATAGTTCCCGGGTCAATATTAATGTAGGGATCAAATTTCTGCATGGTCACCTGATACCCTCTGGCTTTCAGAAGGCGCCCAAGAGACGCTGCGGTAATTCCTTTTCCCAGACCGGAAACAACTCCACCTGTTACAAAAACATACTTTACTGCCATCTTCGATTTCCTCCTCCATTTTGTGTCCCACAACAAAAAGGCGTCCGGAACAGATTCCAAGGGGTGAGAATTCCCCTGTGGTATCCGTTCCTGACGCCTTTGTCAGTTATCTTTCATATAAAATATGGTTTACTATAAACTATTTTTTTTTATTTGTCAATAACTGATTTTTCATATAGTCTGCGGAATTTCTTCCTATGAAATGGATGCAAAGAAAAAACAGACGCCTGCTGAGGATTTCAAACTGATCTCCTGTCTCTGCAGTCACGTCTGCCTTTTCTTTTTATGTCTTTCATATCTTGTCTGTCTCTGCACTGTCTGTCAGGCAACTGCATATTTCTGAAGGAAACGATCAAACTCATGATCCTCGCCATGACAGGTTACTGTAAGAACTCTGGTCAGATCCATGCTGAGGATTCCAAGAATAGATTTTGCATCAATTAAAATTCTGTTATATGAAATATCTACATCAAAATCACATTTACTTGCAGCCTTAACAAATTCTTTAACATCCTCTGTCGCATTCAATCTAATTTTTTTAGACATAAATATCATCCTTTCTTTTATCTCGGCAAAAAACCGGCCTTTTTTCGGCCTTGCTGTTTTCCTGTATATTCCAGACCAGCGGCCTTTTTCATCTGGCTGTTCCACATTATGTCTCATGTTGTCAGATTTGTCAAGTTGATGTTTTTTATCGTTTTTAAGAGTCTTTCTATAAAAACCCGGATTTTATATGACAAAATCCGGGTTTTTTATATATTTATTGTGCAGTTTTTACATTTTCGTTTTTCAATCCATTATTTTTTACTGTGAGATTAATTCCACATAGTTCATTAATCCTGTTTGATTTCTGCCGGTATTTCCATCGGATAATTGCCATCAAAACATGCTTTACACAGCGGAAGTCCACCTGCCATACCTTCCAGATAATCGATCTGCATATAACCCAGGGAGTCTGCACCGATCATCTTACGGATTTCTTCCGTGCTGTGCTGTGCTGCGATGAGCTGGTCATTGGACGGCACATCGGTACCAAAATAACAGGGATGTAAAAATGGCGGGGAGCTGATACGTACATGGACTTCTTTTGCTCCTGCTTCTTTCAGCATGTGGATCAGATTGGCAATGGTAGTTCCTCGGACAATGGAATCATCCACCAGAACGATTCTCTTCCCCTTCACCACGGATTCCAGAACACTCAGCTTCAGATGGACACTGGACTCTCTCTCCTGCTGTGTAGGCTTGATAAAAGTTCTTCCAATGTAACTGTTTTTATAGAACGCAAAGCCAAACGGGATTCCGGATTCCTCAGAATAGCCTTTTGCTGCCGGAAGTCCGGATTCCGGTACACCGGTCACCAGGTCCGCTTCTACCGGATAGGATTTTGCAAGAGATTTTCCTCCACGGATCCTTGCATCATAGATTTTCACGCCATCCATGGTGCTGTCCAGTCTTGCAAAATAAATATATTCAAAAACACAATGAGCATGCTTTTTCTGCTCAGTCAGTTTACTGGATTTCAGTCCGTTCTTGGTGATCGTGACGATCTCACCCGGTTCAATATCACGGATAAATTCCGCTCCTACAGATGTCAGCGCGCAGCTTTCAGATGCAAGGACATAGGCATTATCTCTTTTTCCAAGACAGAGGGGTTTCAGTCCGTAAGGATCACGGGCACCGATCAGCTTCCGGGGGCTCATGATCACAAGAGCATATCCTCCGCGGATCTTCTCTACGGTTTTATGTACTGCTTCCTCTACAGTGGCAGAATGCACACGTTCTCTTGCGATATGGAACGCGATAACCTCTGAGTCGGTAGTTGTATGGAAAATTGCGCCTGTCTGGATCAGCTCCCATTTCAGAGCTTCTGTATTAACCAGATTTCCGTTGTGCGCAAGTGCCAGACTTCCCTTGATATAAGAAAGTACCAGCGGCTGTGCATTCTCTGCGACAGATTCTCCGGTGGTGGAATAACGAACATGTCCGATTCCGATATCACCATTCATATTATGTACAACATCTTTTCGCAAAACTTCGCTTACCAGTCCGAGATCTTTATGGAACTGTACGTTTCCTCTTTCTCCGTCCGTCCTTGAAACGGCCATTCCGCAGGACTCCTGTCCCCTGTGCTGCAGCGAGGTAAGACCATAATAAATAGATGGTGCAATATTCCCTCCATCCAGATCATAAATCCCGAATACGCCACATTCTTCCTTTACTCCTGACATATTTCCCTCCATCTGTTCTTTCCGTATTGTACATCTTTGTCACTGGTCAAAAAGTTTCTTTTGCCTCGATCACTTATAGCGATCGCTGACTTTTCGACTGTATAACTACGATATCAGATTATAATAAAAGGACAAGATTTGTCAACCCTGCCTATTTTCCGACAGTCCGATCGCCCTGGTCAATTTTTTAGATTTTTTCAAAAAAGCTCTTGACAATATTTTATTTTGGTGTATACTGCAACACATAAAGCAAAGGCGCTTTGGATACGGCAGGTATCTGAAGCGCTTTTTTTGTTTTCCGGTCCGTTTATACCCGGTTCTTCCGGCAGCGGTCCTTATAAAATAATTAAAAATTATAATGAATGAGTGAAATCGAAAGGAGTGTACCTATATGGCACAGAGTATCCCTGAAATGTATGGCAGCCTTGTATTCAATGACAAAGTGATGCGAAGCAAACTGCCAAAGGACATGTACAAAGCATTAAAGAAAACAATTGAAAACGGAACTCATTTGGAACTGGACGTTGCAAATTCCGTAGCAGTTGCAATGAAAGAATGGGCTACTGAAAACGGTGCGACACATTACACACACTGGTTCCAGCCGATGACAAACGTAACTGCTGAGAAGCATGACAGCTTCATCTCCCCTACAGGTGACGGACAGGTGATCATGGATTTCTCCGGTAAAGAGCTGGTAAAAGGTGAGCCGGATGCATCCAGCTTCCCGTCAGGCGGACTTCGTGCTACTTTTGAAGCAAGAGGATATACAGCATGGGATCCTACTTCACCTGCATTCATTAAAGATAAAACTCTTTACATTCCTACTGCATTCTGTTCCTACAGCGGAGAGGCACTGGATAAAAAAACTCCTCTTCTTCGTTCCATGGATGTTCTGAACAAAGAAGCGGTTCGTATTCTTCACATCCTTGGAAACAAAGAGGTCCGTCACATCGACACAACCGTAGGACCTGAGCAGGAATATTTCCTGGTTGACAAGGATCTTTACAAAAAGAGAAAAGACCTGATCTTCTGCGGCCGTACTCTTCTGGGCGCTTCTGCACCAAAAGGACAGGAAATGGAAGATCATTACTTCGGAGCCCTGAAGCCTCGCGTTGCTGCTTACATGCATGATCTTGACGAAGAACTTTGGAAGCTTGGCATTCCAGCAAAAACAAAACATAACGAGGTTGCTCCTGCACAGCACGAACTGGCTCCTGTATTTGATACCACAAATGTTGCTGTTGACCACAACCAGCTGACCATGGAGATCATGAAGAAGGTTGCCGACAAGCACAACATGGTCTGCCTCCTTCACGAGAAACCATTTGAGGGAATCAACGGAAGCGGTAAACACAACAACTGGTCTATGAGCACAGACACAGGTGTAAACCTTCTTGATCCAGGAAAAACACCGGCAGAAAATACACAGTTCCTGGTATTCCTGGTAGCTGTCATCAAAGCCGTTGACGATTATGCTGATCTTCTCCGCGTATCCGTTGCAAGCGCCGGAAACGATCATCGTCTTGGAGCAAACGAGGCACCGCCTGCGATCGTATCCATCTTCCTTGGAGATGAGCTGACAGACGTACTGAAATCTATTGAAAACGATACCTTCTTCAGCAATAAGCATGCGGTACAGATGGATATCGGAGCAAAGGTACTTCCGCACTTCATAAAGGATACCACAGACAGAAACCGTACTTCACCATTTGCATTTACCGGAAACAAATTTGAGTTCCGTATGCTTGGTTCTGCAGCATCTGTCGCAAACCCGAACATCGTACTGAATACCGCTGTTGCAGAGGTTCTTGCAGAATTCAGCGCAGCTCTTAAGGATGTTCCGGAAGAAGAAATGGAAAGCGCAGTACATGCACTTCTTAAGAAGACCATTGAAGAGCATAAACGCATCATCTTTAACGGAAACGGATATACAGATGAATGGGTTGAAGAAGCTGAGAAACGTGGTCTCTACAATCTGAAAACAACTCCGGATGCACTTCCGCATTTCATTGCTGAGAAGAACATTGCGCTGTTTACAAAGCATGGCATTTTTACAAAGGAAGAGCTTTTCTCCCGTTACGAGATCTGGCTTGAGAACTATTACAAGACCATCAACATCGAGTCCAACACTCTGGCTGAGATGATCCAGAAGCAGGTAATTCCTTCTGTATATACATATGTTGAAAAGCTTGCAGATACTGCAGCTGCAAAGAAATCCGTAGTAGCTGATATTTCTGTAGCAAGTGAAGCTGCTCTGATCTCCAAACTGAGTACACTTGCAGACACCATGGCAAAAGATCTGGAAACTCTGAAAGCAGATACAGCAAAAGCTCTTGCTTCTTCTGACGATGTACTTGCATGCTCCAAGGCTTATCAGGAAACTGTTCTGGAAGACATGGAAACTTTAAGAAAATCTGCAGATGAGGCAGAGGCTCTGATCCCGGATGAGTTACTTCCTTATCCGACCTACGACGAGCTGCTATTCTCCATCTGATCACGGATATCAGATAACAATTTCATACGGTAAATACAGGGGATATCCCTTATGAACTCTACTTCATAATTCATTATCGATTTCCTCATCCATTAATCACACGATACAGATATCCCCTGTTTTACATATACTAATTTTGATTTCGTAAAGGCGCGGAAGAGAATTTCCTCTCTCCTGCGCTTTTTCGTTATACTGATACTGGATAAATTCTGTCTGTTTTTTTCTGTCCGGTATTACAAAAATTCTTTCTATACATAATAGGAAAGAAAAAAATTGGGAAAGGGAGTGTTACTATGTATTCTTCAGTAAACACAACTTGGGTCCTCGTCGGTGCAGCACTGGTCTTCTTCATGCAGGCTGGATTTGCAATGGTCGAAACAGGATTCACAAGAGCAAAAAACGCAGGAAATATCATCATGAAAAACCTGATGGACTTCTGTATCGGTACACCGGTCTTCTGGCTGGTTGGATTTGGCATCATGTTCGGTGCAGGAAACGGTTTCTTCGGCAAGATTGGCGGAATCGCCTCAGAGGCAAACTACGGAAACGCAATGCTTCCGGATGGAGTTCCTTTCTGGGCATTTCTCATCTTCCAGACTGTATTCTGTGCTACTTCTGCTACCATCGTGTCCGGTGCCATGGCAGAGCGTACTAAATTCATCTCCTACTGTATCTACAGTTTACTGATCAGTCTCGTTGTATATCCTGTATCCGGTCACTGGATCTGGGGCGGCGGCTTTATCAGCCAGATGGGATTTCATGATTTCGCAGGTTCCTGTGCCGTTCACATGGTTGGTGGTGTTGCTGCACTGATCGGTGCCATCATCCTCGGACCTCGTATCGGAAAATATTCCAAATCCGGTAAATCCAGAGCGATCCCGGGACATAACCTTACAGTTGGTGCACTTGGTGTATTCATTCTCTGGTTCTGCTGGTTCGGTTTCAACGGTGCATCTACTGTCAGCATGGAAGGCGATGCCATTGTAAGCGCCGGAAAGATCTTCGTAACAACAAACCTTGCAGCTGCTGTTGCTACTGTAACAGTTATGCTGATCACATGGATCCGCTATAAAAAACCGGATGTTTCCATGTCCCTGAACGGTTCTCTTGCAGGACTGGTAGCCATCACAGCAGGCTGTGATACCGTATCTCCTACATCTGCAGCTATCATCGGAATCCTCTCCGGATTCATTGTAGTATTTGGTATTGAATTTGTTGATAAAGTTCTCAAAATTGATGACCCGGTTGGTGCTGTTGGCGTTCACGGTCTTAACGGTGCTTTCGGAACTCTTGCTGTCGGTCTTTTCTCCGACGGTGCAGGTACCGAGTGGAAAGGTCTTCTCACAGGCGGTGGTTTCCATGGCTTCGGTGTTCAGTTTATTGGTATGGCTATCACCATCGCATGGGTTACTGTTACTATGACAATTATCTTCCAGGTGATCAAACACACCATCGGACTTCGTGTTTCCGCTGAGGAAGAGATCGCAGGTCTGGATATGAAAGAGCATGGCCTCGCAAGTGCATACGATGGATTCTTTGTACAGGATACCATGACAAAGGCTCCGACTCCAATGGGAACTTCCGTAAAAGCCCCTGTTGTAAAACATGCTCCTTCTGCTCCTGCTGAATCTGTTCCTGAAATTCCTGCAGACGGCGTACACAAACTGACAAAGGTTGTTATCATCACACGTCAGAACAAGCTGGATGAGTTTATGCAGGCTATGAACGAGATCGGCGTAACCGGTATCACTATCACAAACGTTATGGGATGTGGTGTTCAGAAGGGTGCTCCAACCTACTATCGTGGTGTTGAAGTCGACATGAACCTCCGTCCGAAGGTTAAGATCGAGATCGTTGTAAGTCTTGTACCGGTTCAGAAGGTTATTGATACTGCAAAAGAAGTTCTTCATACCGGTCAGATCGGTGATGGTAAGGTCTTCGTTTATGATATCGAAAACGTTGTCAAGATCCGTACCGGCGAGGAAGGCTTCCTAGCTCTGCAGGATACAGACGCATGATTCTCTTATGAGAGGAACAGATAAAATCTTCTACGCAATATAAACCAAATAAAAGCCAAAAAGCTCCGGAACATTATTCCTTAAATGTTCCGGAGCTTTTCATATATTTTTTTATTCTCTTCTCAGTCTCGGCAGATTCCACCGGTAATGTGCCGCCAGGTACCGGATCAGGATCACTACTACCGTTCCGATCACCATGGCCGGCACTCCGCCCCACAGCCTGTATATCCAAACACAGGCAATAGCCCCTACAATAGACGCACAGGCATAAATATGGCGCACAAAAATATATGGCGGTACTCCTGCCATCATATCACGGATCAGGCCGCCTCCAACTCCTGTGACAGTCCCAAGAAATACAAGAAAAAATGTTCTTTCCATATACCCCTGGGAAATCCCCTTATCAACCCCCATGACAGTAAACACACCAAGGCCAACCGTATCCATCACCAGCATCACCTTATCATAGACCAGCCGGTTCCCGCCTTCCAAAAGCTCCTGCTTCCAGTACATCACTGCAAAAACAATACAGGACGTCACGGTTGCCACAATGGTATACAGCGGATCCTGAAACATCCCCGGCGGCACGATTCCCAGGATAATATCCCTGGTAGCTCCTCCGCCCACTGCAGTCACCACTCCAAGAACGCAGACCCCGAAAATATCCATTCCTCTCTGCGCCCCCACCATAGCTCCGGAAGCAGCAAACGCAATAGTTCCTGCCATCTCCAGCATAAATGTAAACATACTCTGATAATCCATTTCCCCCTCCATGCATATCAAGCCGTATTTTTTCTCACCCTCATATCTGCATTCTGTTTTCCCTGTCTGCACATTTCCACAAGGTGCACATTTCCGCAGGGTGTAAGAAGGAACCCTGCCATGCAGGATTCCTTCTCCTATTTTCGTGATCACTATATTTTCATATTAACAGAATTTTCTCATTCTGTATATCTTTTCTTTTTGTATCTGACTTCTGCTATTCTGCTTCGATCAGAAATCCTCGTCGTTTCAGCATATCCTGGATCATATCCAGGATTTCCTCGGATTCTGCTTCTACTTTATGATAATGATAATCCGATGTGATATTCTTCAGAGGACTGGACTTGCCGCTTCGGATATCCTCCATAAAATTCTCAACCTGGCGCCTGGAGCTGATATTCAGTTCTGCCTCGATATGCCCGTAAACTCTGTGATTCACCATTACGTTGATCACTTTTCCGCCAAGATCCACAATCCCGCAGAGCTCGTTTTCCAGATCCGCATCTGTATGATGCACCTTGAATATCCGGCTCACAGTATGGGGAGCAGTAAAAATATATCCTCTATTGGTGGAGATCACGTCATTCCCCTCCGCGCGTATCAGCGCAATATCCTGCACGATCACCTGTCTGCTGACCTGAAATGTTCTGGCCAGAGCACTTCCTGAGACCGGCCGTTCACTGTTTTTAATTTGATCCATGATCGCTGTCCTGCGTTCTGAACCAGTCATTTAAGTTCCCCTTTCCTGGCTGTGCCTGTACTTTTTATTCCGATACCTCTCTCCTTCATTCTCGCGATATCTCCACCCCGGCCCGACATCACCTGCTATGCCTCTGCTTCCGGCAATTCACGCTTCTTTTCTGATATTCGGGGTATTTCCTGTCACAGCACTCGGTATTCTGTAAAATCCTGCATTTTTCAGGAAAGCGGATGAAGATTCTTAAGCGAAATATCAAGGATCGGTGCAGAATGCGTTAATGCACCACTTGATACATAGTCTACACCAACATCCCTGATCTTTGCAATGTTTTCTTTTGTAACATTTCCGGAACATTCAGTTTTTGCTCTTCCATCGATCAGCTGCACCGCCTCTTTCATCATCTCCGGAGTCATGTTATCAAGCATGATGATATCTGCGCCGGCCTCAACAGCCTCTTTTACCTGATCAAGAGTTTCTACCTCAACTTCGATCTTGCGGACAAAAGGAGCGTACTCCTGCGCCATTTTTACAGCATTCGCAACGCTTCCTGCTGCTCCGATGTGATTGTCTTTCAAAAGAACTCCATCTGAAAGATTATATCTGTGGTTCTGTCCGCCGCCTACACGAACAGCATATTTCTCAAAAATACGCATATTCGGCGTCGTTTTTCTGGTATCCAGCAATGTGATCCCTGTTCCTTCAAGAAGTGATGCAACCGAATGTGTATAGGTTGCGATCCCGCTCATTCTCTGAAGATAATTCAGCGCCACACGCTCGCCGGAAAGAAGCACCCGGATATCTCCTGTAACTTTTCCCATTTTCTGACCTTTTTTTACTTCATCGCCGTCCTTGCAGAACAGCTCCACTTTTGTGTCAGCATCCAGAAGCGTAAATACACGGCTGAAGATTTCCAGTCCCGCAATGATTCCATCCTCTTTACAGATCAGATCTACCTCTCCCGGAACTGCTTCTTTCATAACAGAGTTTGTGGTAACGTCTTCGCTTGAAATATCTTCCTTTAAAGCCTCCAGGATCAGGTGATCTACCTGAAGTGTCATTGTGATCTTATTCATTTTACAATCCCTTCTCTTTCTTAATTATCACAGCAGCCCTGTTCTCCAAAGCAAGGCTGCTCCTGTCTTTCATAATACGGATATTTATATTCCGGCTGCATTTATGCCGCACCTGCAGCACTTTTCTTTTCTGCTGAGATTGCTTTGGCTGCACGTTTTGCAAATACAAGGCTCTCCAGCAGGGAATTACTTGCCAGTCTGTTCGCGCCATGTACACCGTTGCAGCTGGTTTCTCCCACTGCATAAAGCTGGTCCATGCTGGTCTTGCTGTCAGAATCCACCCAGATACCGCCCATGAAATAATGCTGAGCAGGAACAACAGGGATGCATTCTTTTGTCACATCATAGCCTTCTTCCAGACACCTCTGATAAATATTCGGAAAATGATTCAGGATCGTATCTTTATCAATATTTTCCATGGAAAGCCATACATGGTCTGTTCCTTCTTTTTTCATTTCTTCCCGGATCGCATTTGTTACTACATCTCTTGGAAGAAGTTCATTGACAAAACGCTCTTTTTTGCTGTTATAAAGTACTGCGCCTTCTCCGCGGACCGATTCTGAGATCAGGAATCTGCGGCCCGGTTTCTTGGAATACAGCGTTGTCGGATGGATCTGCACATAATCCAGATGTTCCAGACGCACATTGTGTTTTTTTGCAATATCAAGAGCATCCCCTGTGAGATGCGGATAGTTGGTGGAATGCGCATATCTTCCTCCGATCCCGCCGCTGGCCAGGATCGTATCCTGTGCATAAATCTCTACCGGGATCTCTCCGCCCGGCTGGATCTCTTCCTGGGTCTTCACCGCTTCTTCGGCTTCCATAGCTTCAAGACGTGCTCTGTTCGCTTCTGCGGAAACTGCCTTCAGACCTGTACATTTGCCATTTTCCACAAGAATATCCTGCATGGTAGTATATTCCAGAATTGTTACATTTTCAAGCTTCAGGACCTGCTGGAGCAGTTTTTCGGAAATTTCTTTTCCTGTGATATCCTCATGATAAAGGATCCTCGGTCTGGAATGTGCACCTTCTCTTGTATAGGCAAAATCATCTCCATCCATCTTGAAATCCACGCCATATCCGACAAGGTCATTAATGATGTCTCTGGAGCCTCGGATCATAATGTCTACCGACTCTTTTCTGTTTTCGTAATGTCCTGCCTTCATGGTGTCTTCAAAATAGCTGTCGTAATCGTTTTCATCACGGAGCACACAGATCCCGCCCTGGGCCAGGAAAGAATCACTGCTCCTCATATCCTCTTTTGTGATGATCACGATTTTTTTGTCCCGCGGAAGCTTCAAGGCACTGAACATACCTGCAACACCTGTTCCCACGATCACTACGTCTGTTTTAATTCTCATTGCTTTTCGCCTCTCTGTCTTGATTTCTCTTTTCAGCCAACTCAGACAAATCTTTTATACAAATGTGTTTTATTTATTTTGCCAGTTCCAGCATCCGCTCCAGCGGTCTCTTCGCGTTTTCACGTGTCTCGTCTGTTACATGAACCTCATTCTCCCCGGTTTTCAGAACGTGGAGAACTTTTTCCAGAAATACTTTTTTCATGTTTTTGCAGACCGGTACGGTTTCTGTGAAGTAGAATTTTTTATCCGGGCAGGTAGTTTCCAACTTGTACTGAACGCCACATTCTGTGCAGATGATAAACTCTTTATTGTCACTTTCCTGTGCATATTTAATGATTCCGGATGTGCTTCCGATGTAATCAGCCTGTTTCAGAACTGTCTGCGGACATTCCGGATGTGCCAGAACCAGTGCATCCGGGTGCGCTTCTTTTGCTGCTTTTACTTCTTCCGGATCCATAAATTCATGGACAATACAGAAACCTTCGTTATAAATAAAGTTCTTCTCAGGAACCTGTTCTGCAATAAAATGTGCAAGATTTCTGTCCGGGATAAAAAAGATGTTTTTGTTCGGAAGCGCTTTTACGATCTTTACTGCATTTGCGGAAGTAACACATACATCAGAAAGCTCCTTCAATGCTGCTGTGGAATTAATGTAACAGACAACTGCCACATCGTCATATTCCTCTCGCACCTTGCGGATGCCTTCTTCTGTTGCCATATGAGCCATCGGACAGTCTGCATCCATGGCAGGCATCAGAACAGTTTTATCCGGACTTAAGATCTTCGCACTCTCTCCCATAAATCCTACTCCACAGAACACGATCGTCTTCTCTTTCGCACTGGCTGCGATCTTGCTGAGATAAAAGGAATCTCCTATATAATCAGCTACATCCTGTACTTCGGGACGCACGTAGTAGTGTGCAAGGATGATGGCATCTTTTTCTTTTTTTAATTTCTGGATTTCTTCTGCAACTGTCATTATCTTTCACCTTTCCTGCAGGATTTCTTTTTTGAGTTCCTGCTTTTGCTTTCTAGTACAGCGAATATTAAGTAACCGCCATATTGACTTGTCTGATTTTTCATCTGCTGCGTCAATATAGCAGAAACTTAATTTTCGCTGTACTAGTCTTTATTATGCAGATGCTTCTGATCTGCTTTTTTATTAACATGTAACTTTTTTCAAAACATCTTACACATAATACCACAGTCCTTTACATGTGACAAGACAGTTGTTTGATATATGTAAAGTTTTTTTGTAAAGAAAGGCATCAAAAAACACGGTTTCCACAATGAAACTTTCATCCTGGAAACCGTGTTTCTGCACACATTCATTATTTTATCAGTCTTATTTACCGTTCTGCGTACTGTCAGCTGCTCATTTATTGCAGTTTTCTTTCTGATCTGCCGCGATCACCCGATCACTTCCCCAGCAGTTCTCTCTCAATCCGCTCTCTTGCTTCCGGTGCCTGCTTATCCATCTTTTCCGGAAAACCAAACATGGAAACACAGGCAATGTTATCGCCGCCGGCTTTCGGTGCATCCGGTTTCAGCTGCTTGCTGGCAAAATCCATTTCTCTCAATGTTTCAAAAATACCATCAAAATCCACATCACCCTCACCCATTGCAAGATGCTGATGCACCGTCACATCCGCTTTTCCACGACCATTCAGCCACGGTGGATTTAAAATGTATCTGCAGTCCATGGTCTGGTTAAAGGTATCCGCAAAAAGTACATGGGTCAGTTCATCTCCCGCATATTTCAGCATGGACCGCACATCTCCTTTGCCCTCATCGTAGAAGAAGCCGTGAGGAGAAGAATACACATAACCAAGGTTTGGAGAACGGAAGGATTTCACCATATCACAGGTCTCATTATTCAGCTCACAGAAATCATAAGGATGAGACTGGATCTCCACACGGATACCCTCACGCTCAATCAGCGGAAGTAATTCCTCCATGGATCTAAACCACATTCCATTGCAGATTTCCTGCTGGTTCGGATCACCCGAAAGCTCTGTATTGATAACCTTCACTCCCATATCTCCGGCGATCTGGATCATCCGTTTCCAGTTTGCAACTGCAAACTGTCTCTGTTCCTCCGTCGGACCAGACCAGCGATACACCACGATAAAGGACGAAATCTCAACGCCAGTCTCTTTAAGAGCCTGTCTGTATTCCTGCTCACACTCTTTTGAAAACAGCGGATGCTTATAGAACGGATTGATCCTCGGATGCGGAGACTGTTCAATATATTTATATCCCCAGTCCGCCACCTGATGGACCATACGGTTGATATCCATCTGTTTTGCAAGAACATCTACGTCAAATGCGATCTTCATGATGCATTCCCTCCTTTTTCCTCTTCTTTATTCCGGATATAATCCAGGATCAGGCTGGCCGCTCCGGCTACACCTGTTTTGGATACATTGATCACCATATCGTAATAATGGGGATCGTCTCTGCGGATTCCGGTAAACTTCTCATAGTATTCATTTCGAATCTGATCACGTTTCTTCAGTTCTCCAAGAGACTGGCCTTTATAATATTCCTGGCCCTCTTTTTCCCGGTAAGCATCATCTGCATAAACGAAAAAGCTGTATGTATGCGGCTCTCCACGAAGCACATAGTTGGCACATCTTCCCAGGAATACACCTGGTCTTCTCTCAGAAAGCTCACGGATGATCCGGCTCTGCACCTCAAACATCTGAACACCTGTATAATCTGCTGCCGCACCTGCCGATGAATGTCCATACGGGGAAAATGTAAGCTCAGAATCCTCATAATTGTAGGAATCCAGATACTGCCTTACACTTTCCAAATCTGCTTTTTCCATACCGAACTTTTCTGCCATAAGACAGATGATCTGGCGATCATAAACCTTGCAGTCCAGTGCTTTTGCAACATCCTCAGCAATCTTTCTTCCACTGCTGCCATACAGTCTTCCAATTGCCACGTTGATCCGGTTACCGGAAGCTTCCGGTAACGGCATGGACTGAATCTCGCCCGGCACAGAGCCGCTTTCCTCTCCCGATTCTCGCTGGATCAGTTCACGCATCATTTTGTCATAAACTTTGTCCAGCTGGTAGCATGCTGCGATCACAAACATCACTACCCAGATTGCTATCGGAACATACAGATAAAATCCCTTGATCACGCGGATTGCCTCTGCAGACTGCTCTGCCGCTGTCGCCTTTGTTCCGTCAAAGTATGCCGCGGAAAGAATTCCTCCCATGATAGCAGAAGTCAGTCCGGAACCGGCTTTCTGCCCCATGCTCATAGATGAGAACATCAGCCCCTCCACACGCTTGCCTGTTTTCCACTGGCCATACTCAATTGCATCACTTGGAAGAGAATACTGCACCCCATAGAAAGGTGCGATTCCGATACCTCTCATGATACAGGTTACAACACCAAGCGAAACACTGGTAATATTCATCAGGAACAGAAGCTGTCCTGCAACGCCCAGGATGCAGCCGGCACAGATGAGATTTCTTTTTCCATAGCGGGGAAGCACCTTCGGCAGAAGGGCAATTCCTGCCACAGTTGCCAGTTTCTCAGCTGCGGAAAGAGGCATGACGAGGTCTACATTTCCGAGTACATACTGGCAGTAATAGGTAAGGTCCGTTCCGATAATGATCTGATATGCGGTATAAAAGATCATCAGCCCCAGAGCGATAAGGAAATACCGGTTGGTAACGGTTGCTTTAAATGCTTCCACAAAAGGAATATCTTCCTTTTCCTGTTTTGCTGCAGAAACACGCTCTGTACAGACCATATAAGTATTTATAAGTACGCCGACAGAAATGATCGCATAGCCGGCAGTTACCAGGATCCAGGCCATCTGCTGATTGCCGGTAATATTCGCTACGATATTGATCAGCGGCAGTGTGAACGCAGTAATGATCATACTTGCTGTGATCGACAATACCATGCGGATGTTACAGATCACATCACGTTCACGACGGTCACGGCTCATCAGAGATCCCAGTGCATGGAATGGCTGGCTGATAGCAGTGTATACAACCGTATTCATGATATTATAGGTAACAAAAGCATAGATGATCTTTCCCATATTTCCCATTGGCGGCATGGTGAACAAAAGCACCGCTGCCAGCGCATAAGGAACCGCAAGTCTTAAGATCCAGATCCTGGCTTTTCCATACTTGGAATGAGTCCGGTCAATAATAGTTCCCATCAGCACATCGGAAAATCCATCAAAAACACGGGACAAAAGCATGATCATTCCTACCGCACCTGCTGATATTCCAACAACGTTGGTATAAAAATAGATCAGCAGAGTTGTAGTCATGGTATACATCAAGGTCAGTGCCGGATCACCAAAACAGTATGCCAGCTTTTCCGACAACGGAACCTTGATGAATTCATTCAAGTCTTTCCCCTTCTGCTTGTAATTCAACAATTCAGGGATTCCCTTACCAGCCATAGTATCTACCTCCTATCGGTTTAAGGTCGGACCTTTCTGAATGAATTATCCGAAATATTTCTGCACAAAGTCTCTGGTAACTTCCGCAGCCTTTTTCACGTTATCCTCATGGCTCATTGCATAGTATTCCGGGCGGAACTCTTCGATGGTGCAAACGCCGTCAAAGCCGATCGCCTTCAGTGCAGCTGCGATTCCTGCATGATCTACAACACCCTCACCCGGCCACAGTCTCTTGTCGTCTCCGCAGGAGCCAAGCGGAAGATCCTCACAGTCATTTAAATGGTATGCAAAAATCTTCTTGCCATCCGCAGCTCTCAGGTCCTCAAGGCGGGAGCACATCTCATGGAAATGGAAGGTGTCCACAGTAACGCCTACATTATCTCTGTCTACTGCTTTTACCACATCATAAGCTGTTCCAAACTGGTTGATGGAGCAGTTCGGTGCACCGCAGAACTCCAGAGAGATTTTCATGTCTGCGCCAACCTTATCGGAAAGATAACGAAGACGTGCAACTGCTTCTTCTTTGATCTCACTGACAGATTTGTCTTTTACATCAAAGCTTGGAACGGTGATCAGCATTTTCATTCCGATTGCTTTGGAAACCTTCAGGATAAAATCAACTTCTTCGTCAATCTCTTTTTCCCCTGCCTCATCTCTCTGGTTAAAGAAGATCAGAGTGTTGTATGCCCATGGTTTCAGATGATGATTCTTAAACCAGTCTGCAAGTTCTTCCAGTGTATGCTCTTTGAGATAGTCCTTTACGCAGTCAAAGCGGATCTCAATATAATCAAAACCATATTTCTCGCACATCTCCAGGTCTGCCATAAGAGACTGTCCTTTACATTCCAGTGCAGTTGCTTCATTAAATCCTAATTTCATCTTCAATACCCTCCATATGTTTTTACTTTTCAGCCAATTTTCCCAGTTAATCTCACCGGCAGGTTTTCCACTGCAGTTTCAACAAAGCCGAAGCGGAATCGGATCCTGCCGGTAACTGCCGCCGCAGACTCATTGGGGAAGTCTGTAGCAATAAGTTGGTATGATAACTCACACTTGATGAGGTGGAGCTCATAAAATATATTTATTTATAAAATTCCGGCTTCTCAACTGCTGAAACGATTTTCTCGATCTGTCCGGTTTCCTGCGCTTTTACAAGAGCATCTGCTGTGATCGCTGCCAGGTATCCATCCCATGCATTCGGTCCTGTGATCACTCCTGCCTCTGCGTTATCAACCCAGTCCTGAACCTCTTTATCATAAGCGTCTTTAAATCTTACGAAGCAGTCTGTGTCAATAGCAGTGGACACTGCCGCATTCTTGCGGATAGACGGATAAGCCGGCTGTGCCATTTTCAGTGCACCGTCCTCACATACAACTTCACAGTTGATGTCATATCCAAACTTGCAGTTTACAAATACTTCTACATCAATGCATACACCTTTTTTAGTACGGAGCATCATGATCTGCGGATCCTTCAGCTCAGAGTGGGAATATTTCGTCACTTTTGGCATTACTACCTGTGCTGATTCATACTCATCATCTACAAGCCAGTGAAGGACATCGATCTCATGGATTGCGGTATCGTGCACAGCCATTGGTGTATTGTAATTGGTACCTACCTCCGGATTTCTGTGTGTACAGTGAAGGATCAGCGGCTCGCCGTATTCTCCGGTTGCAAGTGCTTCCTTGATCTGCTGATATCCCTTGTCATAGCGTCTCATAAATCCAAGCTGGATGAGATGTTTGCCGGCTGCCTCCTCTGCCTTTACTACTTTCAGGCAGTCCTCAGCAGTTGTACATAATGGTTTCTCACAGAAAATCCTCTTGCCGGCCTCGATCGCCTGAAGAAGAGAATCTACATGTGCGAAGCCCGGAGATACGATAAATACTGCATCTACGTTCTCTGCATTGATGAGCTCCTTACTGTCTGCATAGACTTTTGCTCCGCAGATCTCGGCTGCTTTCCTGGCACTTTCCTCAAATACATCGGAAACAGCTACTACTTCTGCTCCCTGGATCTTCTCTGTCAGTCTTCTGATATGATCTCTTCCCATTCCGCCGCATCCGATAACTCCTACTCTTAACATTTTAAATTCCTCCGTTCATTTTTTATTGTTTATTGTTTTCTGTTTTTGTGTTCTTTTTGATGATGTTATATTATCATCTTGTGCACGTGAACGCAATATCTTTTTTGTACAAAATATCCATTTTGTTTTTATGCGATTTTCACTATTTGTTACTTCATTCACATATTTTGTTTATTTTACAGTATTTTTTCGGCATTCACTCACATTTTCGCATCTATAAAATGACTTACTATGCTTATTACAAACGTTGATCATATAGCGTTTTATTATGTGCACCAGAACGCAATATTTTATTTTCCTTATACCCTAGTAGAGTTTATGTAGAATATTGTTGTATTTCAACACATAAAGAGTTATACTTATATGTAGTTTTATTTAAAATATACAAATGCATTTTTCATACTTTATTTAGCCGAACTGTAAGGAACAAAGCTTCCCTCAGAAATCCCTGAAACGCATAATACAGGAATGAAATATCCGGAAGTACAGGAAGCTTCCTTAATTCCGATCAATGGGATATCCGCATCTGAAGCAGAGAACTTCCCTGATTCGGCTAAATTCATACGAAAACCACAGCAGAAAGGACTTATCCCTATGAGCAATTATAATTTAGAGACTAAATGTATCCACTCCGGCTACACCCCATCCAAAGGCGAGCCCTGTGCACTTCCTGTCTATCAAAGCACTACTTACAAATATGACACCACTGACGAAATGGGCCAGTTATTTGACCTGAAGGCAGACGGATATTTTTACACCCGTCTCCAGAACCCGACCAACGATGCCGTTGCCGCAAAGATCGCAGATCTGGAGGGCGGTGTTGCTGCGATCCTGACATCTTCCGGACAGGCAGCCAACTTCTACGCAGTATTCAACATCTGCGAGGCAGGCGATCACGTTGTTGCCGCTTCTACCATTTACGGAGGAACCTTCAACCTTCTTGCCGTCACCTTCAAAAAGCTTGGCATTGACTGCACCTTTGTTGATACCGATGCAACAGAAGAAGAGATTGCTGCCGCATTTAAACCGAACACAAAGGTTCTCTTTGCAGAAACCATCGCCAATCCAGCTCTGGTCGTCCTGGACATCGAGAAATTTGCACACGTTGCACACCAGAACGGCGTGCCTCTTATTGTGGATAACACCTTTGCCACACCGGTAAACTGCCGTCCCTTCGAGTGGGGTGCAGATATCGTTACCCACTCCACCACCAAATATATGGACGGGCATGCCGTTCAGGTAGGCGGCGCCATTGTCGACAGCGGTAACTTCGACTGGGATGCCTATGGCCATAAATATCACGGTCTGACAGAGCCGGATGAATCCTATCACGGTGTTGTCTATACAAAGCAGTTCGGAAAAAAAGCTTACATCACCAAGGCTACTTCCCAGCTGATGCGTGATCTGGGCTCTATTCCGTCCCCGATGAACTGCTTCCTTCTGAACCTCGGCCTGGAAACACTTCCACTGCGTGTTGAACGCCATTGCTCCAACGCCCAGAAGATCGCAGAATACCTAAACGCACACGAAAAGGTTTCTCATGTAAATTATGCAGGACTTCCGGAGGATAAATATCACGCACTGGCTCAGAAATATATGAAGGATGGCCGTACCTGCGGCGTTATCTCCTTTGAACTGACCGGTGGCCGTGATGCAGCAGTCCGTTTTATGGACAGTCTGAAGCTTGCCACCATCGCAACTCATGTTGCTGCTTCCATCACTATGGTCCTTCACCCAGCCAGCCATACCCACCGTCAGATGAACGACGAGCAGCTGGTTGAAGCAGGAGTTTCTCCCGGAATGATCCGTCTTTCCATTGGTATCGAAAATGTGGATGATATTATCAAAGATCTGGATCAGGCACTGAAAAATGCATAAATAACCAATTCAAAAAGGAAGGATACATCTGCTCATGCATGATGTATCCTTCCTTTTTATGATATATTTTCTCCTACTCTCAATTATGGCATTTCCGCAAATTACCTGCATCCTGTTCTGAACGGCTTTCTTCTGGCGCATAAATTCCTGCAGCTGCTGCAAGTATCTGAAACTACCTTACAAAATCCATTATTCATCTTTTTCCAGCTGTTTGATCAGCTGGTTCACATATGTAGAAAGCCCCGCCACCAGGACTCCCTGTGTCGTGGATGTAAATACTGCCATTGCAATATCCTGTGCATTTTTACAGGAACAGGTAGCAAAAATATAAATTCCGCATATAAGGATCCCTGCACACCCCAGTATCAGCGGAATATATTTGTCCTTCACAGCCTGAGCCTCCTTCAGTGCGATCCCCATAAAATACAAAGCGATCGCTGTGATCAGCAATTCCGGTTTAATATAATCCACAAGCGCTTCCATAAATATTCTCAATATCTCCCCTGCCGCTTTGATTTATTTTATGAATTTCTCCAAAAAATATTTCATAAATTCCCCAAAAATGTTAGCTACGTGTTCGCTATTGCTGTTTTTTCGCACTTTTTGAAAATATTTTGTTCTATTCCGATTCAAAAAGAAAAAGGCCATAAACCCTAAGGTTTACAGCCTTTCCCACTATTTTTCGTTATCTGAAATCAGAACTTGCCAGCGTCAGCAGCTTCCTGTACGGAAACAGCTACAGCAACTGTCATACCAACCATCGGGTTGTTTCCAGCGCCGATAAGACCCATCATCTCTACGTGAGCCGGTACGGAAGAAGATCCTGCGAACTGAGCGTCAGAATGCATACGTCCAAGTGTATCAGTCATACCGTAGGAAGCAGGACCTGCTGCCATGTTGTCCGGATGAAGTGTACGTCCTGTACCACCGCCGGAAGCAACGGAGAAGTATTTTTTGCCTTTCTCGTTGCACTCTTTTTTGTATGTTCCTGCTACCGGATGCTGGAAACGAGTCGGGTTTGTGGAGTTTCCTGTGATGGAAACGTCAACGCCCTCTTTCCACATGATCGCAACACCTTCCGGAACGCTGTTAGCGCCGTAGCAGTTAACCTTTGCACGAAGTCCCTCTGAATAGGATTTACGGAATACTTCCTTAACCTCGTTCTTATATGGATCATACTCTGTCTCTACATATGTAAAGCCGTTGATACGGGAGATGATCTGAGCAGCGTCTTTTCCAAGGCCGTTCAGGATAACACGAAGAGGTTTTTTACGAACCTTGTTTGCTTTCTCTGCGATACCGATCGCACCCTCAGCTGCTGCGAAAGACTCATGTCCTGCAAGGAAGCAGAAGCAGTCTGTCTCTTCCTCAAGAAGCATCTTTCCAAGGTTTCCATGTCCAAGACCTACTTTACGTGTGTCTGCAACGGATCCCGGGATACAGAAAGCCTGAAGGCCTTCTCCGATAGCTGCTGCTGCGTCAGCGGCTCTTCTGCAGCCTTTTTTGATCGCGATAGCTGCACCTACTGTGTAAGCCCAGCAAGCGTTCTCGAAGCAGATCGGCTGAATGCCTTTGATCTGATCGTAAACGTTCAGTCCTGCGTCTTTAGTGATTTTCTCAGCTTCTTCGATAGAAGCGATTCCATAGCTGTTTAAAACAGAATTGATCTTGTCAATTCGTCTCTCATATGATTCAAATAAAGCCATTTCCTGTAACCTCCTGATATTTTTACCTTACGAAGTGTAATTACTCTTTTCTTGGGTCGATGATCTTAACAGCATCTGCAACACGGCCGTACTGACCTTTTGCTTTCTCCCATGCTGTGTTCGGGTCATCACCTTTCTTAATGAAGTCAGTCATTTTTCCAAGGCTTACGAACTGATATCCGATGATCTCATCGTTCTCATCAAGAGCGATACCTGTAACATAACCCTCAGCCATCTCAAGGTAACGAGGTCCTTTTTTCAGAGTTCCATACATTGTACCAACCTGAGAACGAAGTCCTTTTCCAAGGTCCTCAAGACCAGCGCCTACTGCAAGTCCGTCCTCGGAGAATGCAGACTGGGAACGTCCGTAAACGATCTGAAGGAAAAGCTCTCTCATAGCTGTATTGATTGCATCACATACAAGGTCTGTGTTCAGTGCCTCCATAACGGTAAGTCCTGGAAGGATCTCAGAAGCCATAGCTGCAGAATGAGTCATTCCTGAACATCCGATTGTCTCAACAAGTGCCTCCTGGATGATTCCCTCTTTAACGTTAAGGGACAGCTTACATGCACCCTGCTGCGGAGCACACCAGCCAACACCGTGTGTAAATCCGGAGATATCCTTTACTTCTTTTGCCTGAACCCATTTTGCTTCTTCCGGGATCGGAGCGGCACCATGATGTACGCCCTGTGCCACTGGACACATTTCTTCTACTTCGCGTGAATAAATCATTTTAAAACTCCTTTCAAGTATAGATTGACCGATGTTATTGAGAAAAAAAGTTCGATAACACCCTATCGCTATTTTCTCACAAAACCTTTGTTTCGTCCAGTCATATTTGATAAAATTTTGCCATAAAACGCATAATATTGGTAGTTATTCCGGCAGTATTGCATGCCTAACTGTCAAATATTTCTGGCAACTACTGTATGTATGTGATAATATATTAGCAAGTTTAACCTTGGAGGTATATTTTTCATGAATGCATCTGTGGATTCTGTTTTTCCAGAAAAATACCGCATTCTCAGCGGAAGCGCTCTGAAGATGATCGCGGTCATCACCATGCTGATCGATCATATCGGAGCTGTGCTGCTCAGTATGTATCAGCCTGCACAGAAAATCCTGTTTACACTTTTCGGCAGAGAATATACTGTATATCTTATTTTCCGCGATATCGGAAGAGCTGCTTTTCCCATCTTCTGTTTTCTCCTGCTGGAAGGCTTCCGTCATACACGGAGCCGGTTCCTCTATGGAAGAAATCTCCTTCTTTTTGCGCTGCTCTCAGAAATTCCGTGGAATCTGATGTTTACAAATACGCTGCGTTACGAAAGACAAAATGTGTTTTTTACGCTTTTCCTCGGATATCTGGCCTTTTGTGCCATTGAATATTTCCAGGCCAGACCTTCGATGCAGCTTCTCTGCATCCTTGGACTGCTTGTCATTTCCATTTTTCTGAAAGCAGACTATGGATGGCGTGGGTATATCTTCCTGCTGATCATGTTCTATATGCGAAACGATAAGCCAGGCCAGGCAATCCTCGGAAGCTGCTGGCTTTACTATGAATGGAGAGCCTCCTTTGCCTTTCTGTCCATTAACCTGTACAATGGAAAAAGAGGCTTCATCCGCGGAAAATCAGCAAAATATTTCTTTTACTGGTTTTACCCAGTCCATATTATAGGACTGGTCATACTTCGACAGCTTTTGTTTTTATCTTAATCACGCCCGCTCCCAGTCGGTTCATCCTTCCACGACCAATACTGTTGCATCCATCACCCCATCAAAAAAAAGCTGCACTCTCTCAAAAGTGCAGCCTAAATGCGTGTCCAGAAGAATCTGTTTCTTATTTTTTCTTTACGATTTCTTTTGCATTTTTATAAATGGAATCTGCAGGAACACATCCACGTACCGGTGACAGCGGGTAAATATTAGAATTCCGTCCGATCACAGTACCTGGATTCAGCACAGAACCACATCCGACTTCAACATGATCTCCGAGCATCGCTCCGAATTTCTTAAGACCGGTTTCGATCTTTTCATCCCCGTCTTTTACGACAACCAGCTTCTTGTCTGATTTTACGTTGGAACAGATCGATCCGGCACCCATGTGGGACTTATATCCCAGCACAGCATCTCCAACATAATTATAATGAGGAACCTGAACCTTGTTAAACAGCACTGCATTCTTAAGCTCTGTGGAATTTCCCACAACTGCGCCCTCACCAACGATAGCCTTGCCGCGGATAAATGCACAGTGGCGCACCTCGGCGTCTCTGCCAATGATAGCCGGTCCGGTGATACTTGCAGTCGGCGCAACTGTAGCGGATCTTGCGATCCATACATTTTCGCCCTTCTCCTCATATTCAGAAGGATCCAGTGTTTTTCCCAGCTTGATAATGAAATCTCCGATCTCCGGAAGAACCTCCCACGGATAGGTTTTCCCCTCAAAAAGCTCTGCTGCAATGGTCTCATTCAGATCCAGCATATTGCTGATAGTAAAATCTTTCATCATGATGATTTCTTTCCTCCCTGTCTGGAAGCTCGCTCCGGCTTCCTGTAGTTTACAGCGGCCACATCAAAAAACTGCCGCAGGTTATACTGATAATTGCTTGCCTCCACCTGCCGGGTACGTACCCGCACAAAATGCTCCAGCTTGTCCATATATTCCTGTTCCGTGATGCTGCCCTCTGCCACATAGGTGAGCCCCTTTTCCCAGCTTGCCGTAAGCTCCGGGTTCAGAAGCTGCCGGATAGAACAATTTACCACATCAAAGATCATTTCCCCAAGAAGCGTTGGAGTGATCACCTGGGTCTTTTTGTTCAGTGCCAGATATTTGATGTTAAAAAGCTTCTTCAGGATCTCGGCACGGGTAGCACTGGTGCCGATCCCGCTTCCTTTGATCTGGGCTCGAAGCTCCTCATCCTCGATCAGCTGTCCTGCATTTTCCATGGCAAGAATCATGGAACCGGAATTGTATCGTTTGGGCGGTGAAGTCTCACCCTCCTTGACACTCAAACCGTTCACAGGAAGTATATCACCCTTTTTCAGCTTCTGCAACGCCTCCAGGAGCACAGTATCACAGGAAACCTCGTCTTCCTCTCCATTTCTGTTTTTCTCACTGTCTGAAGCCCTTTTCCGCGAAAAAGAATTCGTGGCGATCTTCAGATAGCCTTCTTCTTTGAGAACCTTAAAGGATGAAAAGAATGCCTCGCCGTCCAGCTTCGTCACAAGACTCACCTTCTGATAAACGGCCGGCGGATAAAAAATACACAAAAATCTCCGTACAATGGTCTCGTACACACGCTGTGCAGTAAGAGACACGCTTCCAAGCGCATTCAATCCCTGACCGGTAGGAATGATCGCGTAATGGTCTGTGATCTGCTTGTCATTCACATATCTGGTCTTTGCAATGCTTTTCCAGGATTCCATCCCCAAAACCTCTGCCGCCGCAGCACCGGCCTGCTGATAATTTCGAAGACCGGATATATTCTTGTATATCTCCTTGGCCACTGCCGTGGAAAGAACTCTGGCATCCGTTCTCGGATAAGTCACCAGCTTCTTCTCATAAAGCTCCTGTACGATCCGGAGTGTCTCGTCCGGACTGATCTTAAACAGCTTTGAGCACACATTCTGAAGCTCCGCCAGGTTAAAAAGAAGCGGCGGATTTTTGTTTTCTTTTTTTCGTTCCACCTTTTCCACAATACAGGAAAGGGGCTGATTCACCATCAGCTGATCGATCAGCATCTGTGCATGCTCTTTTTTCCTGAAGCCGTTTTCTTTATAAAGATACGGGGACTGGAAATACCGGCTGCCTTCCACAGCCCTCCATTCACCGTCAAAATTTTCGCCTGCAAGTCCAATGCTGCCAAGGACACGGTAGAAGGGTGTCTTCACAAAGACACGGATCTCCCGTTCTCTCCGCACCACCATGCCAAGAACACAGGTCATCACACGCCCAACTGCAATGGCCTGATATTTGGAATGGAGATAATTGGTGACACTGCTTCCGTAGCGCAAGGTCAGAACTCTGGAAAAATTGATTCCCATAAGATAATCTTCCTTTGCGCGGAGATACGCAGATGCTGCCAGATTATCATACTCCGAGATATCCTTCGCTTCACGGATCCCTCTTAAGATTTCTTCCTCTGTCTGGGAATCGATCCACACACGTTTCTGGACTTTTCCCCTTACTCCTGCCATCTGGGCTACCAGACGGTAGATATATTCACCCTCACGTCCGGAGTCGGTACACACATAAATGGTATCCACATCCGGCCGGTTCAGCAGTCCTTTTACGATCTCGAACTGCTTTTTGACCCCGGGGATCACTTCATATTTAAATTCGCGCGGCAAAAAAGGCAGGGTATCAAAACTCCACCTTTTAAACTTGATATCATATTTTTCGGGATAGCTCATGGTAACCAGGTGTCCTACACACCAGGTTACCACAGAATCATCAGATTCCAGATATCCGTCTTTTCTCTGACCGTTGATCTTCAAAGCCTTCGCAAATTCCTGTGCCACGCTGGGCTTCTCCGCTATGTATAAAGCCTTTGCCATACTATTTATCTGCACTCATCTTTCTAAGCGGCCATGCCAGAAGCACAGCTCCGCCAACTATATTTCCCAGTGTTACGATCACCATGCTTTTAAGCATAGCGCCGACAGACAATCCTGGCACCATACAGAATGCAACTGTAAAAATACCCATATTTGCAATACAATGCTCAAATCCGCTGACAACGAAACCTGAAATACAGATCACGATCATCAGGAACTTGCCCGACTCACTCTTCAGCTTAATGCCGCAGAGAACAGCAAGACAGACGAAGAAATTACAAAGTACCGCACGGAAAAACATCTGTCCTGCCGGAATACTCAGTTTTCCGTTTATAAATCCTGCAAAATAATCTGCTGTACCGGACGCTCCGGCACCTGCAAAGATCAGCGCCAGGATCAGGCATCCCACAAAATTGCCGATGTAACTGATTCCCCAGACCTTGCCTACGTCTTTCCATGATACGCTCTTGTCATACGCACCAAAAGCCATTACCAGATTGTTACCGGTAAACAGCTCTCCTCCTACCATTGCGATCAGCAGGACCGCAATAGAGAACACGATGGCTCCAAGGAATTTCCCCCATTCCGGGAATGTCTTGGAAAATACATTTCCAACAACGTTACTGTAGATCATCGCCACATCAATAAAAAATCCGGCCATGATCGCCCGCATAAAGTATTTTCCGAAATTGCTGTTCAGTAAGTTTATCTTACCCTTCGCAGCGGTTGACAGTTTCTCTACATCCTCCCTGTTCATAAATAGCACCTCCACATATTTTTAGCAAGCGTGGCACTTTGTTGCTGCTTCTTTGTTCACAGCAACACGCTTTCCGGAAATCTGCTTGTTATATTGTAACACTTTACCAATTATTTAACAATAAAAATGCGAAAATTTTCAAAAATTTCCGTTTTGTTACATACAACAAACAATATCCGTTTTATACCAGAACACGATAGATGCCATCCCAGGCCAGTTCCTTTTTTTTCAGGAATTTTTCTGTTTCCTCCTCTGATTGCTCCACGCATTTCCATGCCAGTCCGCACTGGGCACTGATCTCTGAAGGGATCGGGATCAGCCTTCCCGGAAATTCGGATTCCTTGGCCGTTCTTTCCATTTTCATGGCAGCCGTGGTTGTGGGAAATGTCACAACTGTAGTAATTACTTTTCTGCGCATATCTCCTTTGTTCCTTCCACATACGCAAAAACAGGACACCGGAAAAACCGATATCCCGTTTCTGATGATTTTCTTTATTTCCTGTAAAGGATCCAGTTCTTATTTAGCCTGGATATATCCTTTCGCTTTCAGAGTTTCTGCACAGAGAACTGCTCCGCCTGCGGCACCTCTTACTGTGTTATGGGAAAGTCCGATGAACTTGTAATCATAAACAGTATCCTCACGAAGACGTCCTACAGATACTCCCATTCCATTCTCATAGTTTACATCCATCTGTACCTGCGGACGGTTGTCCTCCTCAAGATACTGGATGAACTGCTTCGGAGCGCTTGGAAGCTCAAGCTCCTGCGGAAGTCCCTTAAACTCAACCAGCTTCTGGATCAGCTGCTCTTTGGTAGGTTTCTTGCGGAATTTAACGAATACAGCTGCTGTATGTCCGTTGAGGACCGGAACACGTACACACTGGCATGTGATGACAGGTGTGGTAGCCGGAACGATCACGCCGTCCTCGATCTTGCCCCAGAGTCTTAATGGCTCCTTCTCACTCTTCTCTTCCTCACCACCGATGTACGGAATGATGTTGTGCTCCATCTCCGGCCAGTCCTTGAAGGTTTTTCCTGCTCCGGAAATAGCCTGGTATGTAGTGGCAACTACTTCATACGGCTCGAACTCTTTCCATGCGGTAAGTACCGGAGCGTAGCTCTGGATAGAGCAGTTCGGTTTAACAGCTACAAAGCCGCGTTTTGTTCCGAGACGTTTCTTCTGGAATTCGATAACCTCGAAGTGCTCCGGATTGATTTCCGGAACTACCATCGGAACGTCCGGTGTCCAGCGGTGTGCGCTGTTGTTGGACACAACCGGTGTCTCTGTCTTTGCATATTCTTCCTCGATCGCCTTGATCTCATCCTTAGTCATATCAACTGCGGAAAATACAAAGTCAACAGTAGCTGCAACCTTCTCAACCTCGTGGATATCCATAACAACCAGCTTCTTTACTGCCTCCGGCATCGGAGTATCCATTTTCCATCTGCCGCCTACAGCCTCCTCGTAGGTCTTGCCTGCGCTTCTCGGGCTTGCCGCTACAGTAACCACCTCAAACCACGGGTGATTCTCCAGAAGAGAAATGAATCTCTGACCAACCATTCCAGTTGCACCTAAAATACCGACTTTAAGCTTTTCACTCATAATAAAACTCTCCTCATCTTGTGTCCCTCCATGGCACACATTTGTCTTTTCTGTAAATACTATACCAATTTTTCCTAAAATGCAAGCATTATCTTAATTTTTTTCAAGATATTCTTTATTCTGAGCGATCACCTGCTCCATCACGTCCGGTCCCGGCGCTCCCAGAGTCACACGTTTTTCCACGCAGGTCTTCATACTGATGGCTTCATAGATGTCCTTCTCAAACACAGGACTGATCTCTTTGTACTCGGAAAGCGGAAGCTCATCCAGAGAGATTCCCTTATCCAGACAGAGAAGGACCAGTCTTCCGACGATGCCGTGAGCATCACGGAACGGTACACCGTGGTTAACCAGATAGTCTGCTGCATCTGTGGCGTTTGTAAAGCCTCTCTTTGCACTTGCCTCCATGTTGGCTTTGTTGAACTGCATAGTGGAAACCATGCCGGTAAACAGGGCGATACAGCCCTTTACGGTGTCGATGGCATCAAAGGTCAGCTCCTTGTCTTCCTGCATATCTTTGTTGTATGCAAGCGGGATTCCCTTCATGGTTGTGAGAATAGATGTCAGCGCTCCGTAAACACGGCCTGTTTTTCCACGGACAAGCTCTGCGATATCCGGATTCTTCTTCTGCGGCATGATACTGCTGCCTGTGCTGTATGCGTCATCGATCTCAACGAAACGGTACTCATTGGAATTCCACAGAATGATCTCCTCTGAAAAACGGCTCAGATGCATCATGATCGTAGAAAATGCACTGAGAAGCTCGATGACATAATCTCTGTCAGATACGGAATCCATACTGTTTCTGGTTGGTGCATCAAAGCCGAGAAGCTCTGCAGTATAGGCACGATCCAGCGGATAAGTGGTTCCTGCCAGTGCTCCCGCTCCAAGCGGACAGGTATTCATTCTCTTACGGATATCAAAAAGTCTGTCACGGTCTCTGCGGAACATCTCAAAATATGCGCCTACATGGTGTGCCAGAGTTACCGGCTGTGCCTTCTGAAGGTGGGTAAATCCCGGCATGTAGGTGTGAACATTCTCTTCCATGATCTTCTGCAGGGCAAGAAGAAGGTCCTTCAGCTCCTTATCTGTCTCATCGATCTCGTCGCGGACATAAAGCTTCATATCCAGAGCTACCTGGTCATTACGGCTTCTTCCTGTGTGAAGCTTCTTTCCGGCATCTCCGATACGGTCGATCAGGTTTGCCTCCACGAAGCTGTGGATATCCTCATACTCCGCTGTGATCTCCAGCTTGCCTGCTTCCACGTCTGCAAGGATACCGTCCAGTCCTTCTGTGATCTGCTCCTTTTCTTCCTCTGTCAGGATTCCCTGTTTTGCAAGCATGGCAACATGTGCCTTGCTTCCACGGATATCCTGTCTGTAAAATTTTTGATCAAAGGAAATGGATGCGTTAAAATTGTAAACCAGCTTGTCCGTTTCTTTTGTAAAACGGCCTCCCCATAACTGTGCCATATTGATTCTTCCTCACTTTTCTTTTTTGCGGCAGAACTGTCTTCTCCGGACATACACGAGCTCCGTCTCCCGGACGTCTGCACTTTTCTGTGTTAGTGTAACATATTTTTATAAAAATGCAAAGTTTTTCATAATTATACGTTTGCTGTCTTCAGCCGTTGTTACTGTTCACTCGGTTCTCAGTAACCAGCCGTTCTCTGTCCATGGCTTCTTTCTTTGAAAATACACAGCCGCAGTAATTCTGCCGGTACAGAGCATGCTCATGAGACAGTTCAATAGAACGCTTGTAGCCATTCTTTTTCTTAAAATCCGAAGTCAGATGTGGCACTTTATAGATTTCTGCCAGCTCCTCGCCAATCTCATTGATCTTCTGTGCATTTTTCAGCGGACTGATACTTAAGGTTGTGGTGAAATAATCATATCCGCCCTCCTTCGCCAGCTTTGCCGCCTCTTCCATCCGCAGGCGGTAACACCGAAAGCACCTCTCTCCTCCTTCCGGAACATCTTCCAGGCCTTTTGCCATCTCATAAAATTCCTTCGGGTCATACCGGCCCTCCATAAGAGTTACCGGATGGACAAATTCCATCTCCCCGATCAGGCGGCGGATCTCAGCCACGCGGTGTGAATATTCCTCCACCGGTGCGATATTGGGATTATAAAAAAATATCGTGATTTCAAAATACTGCGACAGATATTCCATCACATAGCTGCTGCATGGCGCACAGCAGGCATGCAGAAAAAGTCTGGGGGTTTTCCCTTCTTTCTGGTTTCTTTCAATCAGTTTATCCAGTTCTTTCTGGTAGTTTCTCTTGTTCAATGTTTGTAATTCCTTTCTCTATGACTGTTTTCAGGCAGACATCAAAGTATGCTCTCTGCCATTGGCCTTCTCATGTTTCAGACATATGATAATATTATACCATTATCTACGAAAAGGAGGCAACATCCATGAATCCTGTCCTGAAAGTGCGGGACGTGTGTCTCTCCTATCACACATTGTCCGGTGAGACACCCGCCCTTTCTCATATATCCTTTGACCTGATGCCCGGTGAATTCCTGTCCATTGTAGGACCTTCCGGATGCGGAAAATCCACTCTTCTGAATCTCATTGCCGGCCTGCTCACTCCGGAACACGGTTCCATTACTCTGGGAGGCCGGCCGGTATCCTCCGGCAGTGCCGCTGTAGGATATATGCTCCAGAAGGATCATCTTCTGGAATGGCGGAGCATCTACAAAAACATCCTTCTCGGCCTGGAGATCCGGAAAGAGCTCACACCTGAAAAGCTGGCACATGCAGAAGCCCTTCTTCAGACCTACGGTCTGGACCGTTTCCGTGATGCCCGCCCTTCCCAGCTTTCCGGCGGTATGCGCCAACGTGCCGCTCTGATCCGGACCCTGGTGCTGGAACCGGAGCTCCTTCTTCTGGACGAACCATTTTCCGCTCTGGATTACCAGACCCGCTTAAATGTCAGTGATGATATCGGAAAAATCCTCAAAAGCTCCGGCAAGCCTGCGATCCTGGTCACTCATGACATCTCCGAAGCCATCAGTATGGCCGACCGGGTACTGATCCTTTCTGCACGTCCTGCCACTGTACGAAAGATCATTGATATCGATCTGGATATCAGCGACCGCACTCCCCTCTCCTCCAGAAATGCTCCGGATTTTAAGAAATATTTTAACATCATATGGAAGGAGCTCAATGAAAATGCCTGAAATTTCCAGACAGCAGAAACAATATCTTGCACGGCAGAAAAAAGAAAAACACATTATCCTGGCTGCACGGACACTTCTTTTTGTTCTGTTTATGGGACTTTGGGAAATATCCTCTGATCTTGGATGGATCGATTCCTTTATCTTCAGCAGTCCTTCCCTGATCGCAAAGACCTTTCTTTCCATGTGCAGGGATCAGTCCCTGTTTGCACATATTGCCGTGACACTGGCAGAAACTCTTGTCAGTTTCTTTTTTGTTGTGATCCTGGGTGTAGGAACCGCAGTACTTCTCTGGTGCTCCCGACGGATCGCACGGATCCTGGAGCCATGTCTGGTGGTACTGAACAGTCTCCCGAAATCTGCTCTGGCCCCTCTTCTGATCGTATGGCTTGGTGCCAACGAACGTACCATTGTAGTCGCCGGCATGTCTGTAGCCATCTTCGGTTCCGTTATCAATCTGTACTCCGGCTTCTGCCAGGCAGATCCGGAAAAGCTGAAGCTGATCGAAACTCTGGGGGGACACAAAAAGGAAAAGCTTCTGAAGATCGTCCTGCCCTCCTCCGTTCCTCTTATCCTGAGTGTGATGAAGGTCAACATCGGGCTTTGCTTGGTAGGCGTGATCATCGGAGAATTTATCGGTGCCCGAAAAGGCCTGGGATACCTGATCATTTACGGAAGCCAGACATTCAGACTTACATGGGTCCTGATGTCCATTGTGATCCTCTGCATCATTGCCATGCTGCTGTATTTTGCACTTTATCTTATTGAAAAACAGGTCCGGAAGCATTAGCTGTAAAAAGGGCGTGTAAAAATGATCTCTCATTTTTTACACGCCTCTTTTGCTCTTATAACCTTTGTTTCAAAGTTTTCCCACGGCAAAGGCCGTGCATAATAAAAGCCCTGAATCTCATCGCAGCTCAGGCTTCGCAGGATCTCCACCTGTTTTGCTTTCTCCACGCCCTCGGCAAGAACCTTCATTCCAAGGCTGTGTGCCAGCGAAATGGTATGACGGATCACCTGCTGCCCACGAAAATTCTCTATGTAATCGATCAGACTTTTATCCAGCTTCAGAGTATCGAATGGCAACTGGTTCAGGCTTGTCATAGATGAATAGCCGGAGCCAAAATCATCCATATGCAGCTCGAATCCTGCATCCACCATCTTCTCTATGAGCTTACTGATCCGATCATTATACAACGTAGCAGTTTCTGTCAATTCAATGGGAACAGAAGAAAACGGAATGCCATTTTCTTCCACGATTTTCACATAACGACAGATCATATTATCGTAATGGATACTGGCACGTGACAGATTCACCGAAATCGGTAGTATCTTTTTCCCTGATCTTATACGTTCCCCCTGGATGCTGCATACCTTTCGGAAAACATATTCATCAAGGCGTACGATCAGACCATCCTTCTCAAAAAGAGGGATAAATTCTCCCGGCGAAACCCTAGTTCCTTCCGCTCTCTTCCAGCGCACCAGTGCCTCCGCCCCAACGATCTCTTCTGTCTCCACACTGTATTTCGGCTGCAGGTAGACTACGAATTCTTCATTGCGTATAGCCTCCTCGAAAGCATTCTCCATCTGTCCGTTACGGATATGCCTCTGTCTCATCTCATCATCATAAAAAGCGATCTGGTGCTCATAGTCATCCCGGATACTCTTCATGGCCAGAAAAGCCCTGTCACAGATCAGGGTAAAAGGCAGTGTCTTATCCACATTCTCATAGACCCCATAGTTGACCACCAGATTAGGAATCGGTGCTCCACTCTCGACCCTGTGGATAAATTTCTCCATATCTGCCATACGGATCTCTTTCTTTCCATATATGATGGCTACAAACTGGTCTCCTCCATATCTGCCCACCGTCCCGTAGCGAACCTGATTTCTATACGTATCTCCCAGATAGGTAAGAACCTGATCACCGGTCTTCTCTCCATAGGTTCCGTTGATCCATTTAAAGTTCTTTATATCTGCCACCACCACATGAAAATCCTGATTCGTATTAAAGCGCATTAGCGTCTTTGCATGATGGAAAAAGGCCTGTCTGATATAAAGCCCTGTAAGATCATCATATTCCAGAGCTGAGAGTACCATCACGGACTCTCTCAGCTTGATCACATTGTTGATCTTACTTTTTAATATACGGACATTATACGGTTTCCGTACAAAATCCACTGCTCCCAGTTCCAGACATCGCACCTCATCCTCCAACCGGTTACTTCCGGTTATGATGATCACAGGCACAGAGGTCAGCATCACATCATCACGGATCAGCTCCAGAAACTGAAATTCATCACATACCGGCACACTCATATCAAGAAGAATTGCAGAAAGGGTTTTGTAATTCTCAGACAGACGCTTCATCCCCTCTGCTTCATTCATCGCAGTGATAACCTCAAAACTGCCCTCCAGATGTTCTGTAAGCGCTTTCCGATTCGTCTCGTCATTCACTACAATAAGAAGTTTTCTTCCGGATGCTGTTCCTCCTGGTTCCAGTATGGCCTCCATCTCACTGTACCGTACATCCATATCCTCATTGGCAAAAGCAAACACCACGGTCTGAAAATCCTCAGCCGTTCCTACCCTGGCACATTTCACATAGAAATATTCAATCCTCCCGTTGCTTCGACGTACACGATAATGTACCATCAACTGGGGAATCCTTGTAAGACGTTGGCATATCTTCTCAAAATCCATCATCTGATGCATCCGGATCCTGTCCTCTGCCGCAACACTGCTCTCAATATAAATATCCATGATCTTCTCATAGGATTCATCCCTGCGAAGTCCCTCCTCCCCATAAGCTCCACTCTGCCCCTGGAAGCGGCATACCTGGACCTTATGAGTCTCTCTGTCAACAGAGTAGATATTGATAAAATTTTTTCCGAGAACATTAATGATCCCCATAAGAAGCGGATTCTCCATCATTCCGCTGCTGATCTCATCATTCGTCTCTGTATCCGAAAAAACAAGGGCATGTCCTGTCCCGCCGGATTCCAGCGGAATCTCCACAGCATCAACCGAACGCAGGATATTCCGTCCCGGTTCCAGATAATTCTTCGGACCTTTGATCCCGTTAACGACCGGACAGATCTCACAGGGAGTTTCTCTGTTTCTCAGACAGTGATAGCATTTCTCGCCCCTCTTCAGCTGCGGATAGATCTCACGTGCTGCCAGGTTATAGCTGATAATCTTATAATCCTCATCTATGACATACATTCCCGATGCATTTTTCCCCACGAGCATCACCTCCGGATTCGTAAATTTCTCATAGATCCTTCGTGACAGTTACTGTCTCAAAATCCTTAAATATTCCTTCATTATATACGATTTTTCTGATAACTGCAATTATCTTTCGTATTATTTATTTTTCATATTGGTTTTATTATATTTCGGTTATCAGCGCATCTGAAAAGATTTCCCCCTGAGCGGAACCCCGGCAAGCTCCGCAAGCCTTTTGATTCCGGAATCTGCTATGGATACCGCACTCTCCACATGATTGAAATCTGTGGCACTGTAATCAAACAGGATATTTCCCTGTGCTTCAAACTCCTCGTCCCGTTCCCAGAAAAAGAATCTCATAGGCATACAGTCAAAGGCCCTGATCTCATATCCCACATCACCCTGGGGCAGTTCCCTGCCGTCAAGCTTCTGAAACGCCTCCCTCAATTCCTTTTCATGGCCGGAAAATGTAGCACTGAACACATCCGTCTCTCCGATCTGATACGCCGGCGCAAATGGTCTTGCATTCCTGAGATCTGCAAAAGGGACCCACTTATCCATAATAAAAGCCCCCTCTTTCGCATACCCCAGAAGCGTATAAATATTCAGCATCTCCGTAGTATCCGGTTCTCTCTGTCCATCCAGGCTCCGGATACTGCCGTCTTCCAGACTCACCCCATATCTTCTTCCGAAATGAATGATCGTGAGAAACCCGTTTTCTTCCTTCAGTTCCGGCACCCGTTTATGCAGATCTGCCTGATCCATCTTCAAAAAGCGTTGTGCCCACTCTTCACATAGTTTTACATAGTTGGAAATTCTTTCTTCTTTCATCCTGTCTTCTCCCTGTCTGATATCGATATCCTTTCTCCGCTGTATTCCGGACTTTTTTTACAGAATACACTGCTTTCACATTTTCCGCAAGAATCTTCGCCGATGTATCCGAAATCCGGCTATTTTCAGTGTTACTGTTTTTTCAGCATCCCGGAACCTTCTTAAGCGTTTCTTTTTTTCGACAGATCATCCATCAATTTTCCCAAATCCGTCTAATTTCCCAATATAAAAATAACGTTTTTTTGCACAAAAAACTGGATTTTCTTTTTCGAAAGGTGTATAATATTAACAAAGTTTATTGTTTTTATGGTTAAAGACACCTGGCAGTAAACAAGAAATGAAAGTGAGGATTCGCCATGAAACAAAACAGTATGTTAGCAATGATCCTGGCCGGTGGAAGAGGAAGTCGTCTTCACGAGTTGACGAATAAAGTTGCCAAGCCAGCCGTTGGTTATGGCGGTAAATACCGTATCGTGGATTTTCCGCTCAGTAACTGTGCCAACAGCGGCATTGATGTCGTAGGTGTACTGACACAGTATGAATCAGTTTTACTGAACAGCTATGTAGCAGCCGGTGGCCGCTGGGGCCTTGATGCCAAGGACAGCGGAGTTTATGTACTTCCTCCACGTGAGAAGGCTGATGCCGGTCTGGATGTATACCGTGGAACAGCTGATGCGATCTCTCAGAATATTGATTTCATCGACTCACAGAACCCGGAATACCTTCTGATCCTTTCCGGTGACCACATCTATAAGATGAATTATGCAAAGATGCTTGATGACCATATCCAGCATAAGGCAGATGCGACTATTGCAGTTATCGAGGTTCCCATGAAGGAAGCCAGCCGTTTCGGTATCATGAACACCGGTGAAGATGATCGCATCGTGGAATTTGAAGAGAAACCGGAACACCCGAAGAGCAATCTTGCCTCCATGGGTATCTACATATTCAACTGGAAGCTTCTGCGCAAGCTCCTGCTGGCAGATATCAAAAATCCGGATTCCAATCACGATTTCGGTAAAGACATCATCCCTACACTCCTTGCACAGGACAAAGCACTCTACGCCTACAAGTTCAAAGGCTACTGGAAGGATGTAGGAACCATCGATTCCCTCTGGGAAGCAAACATGGATCTTCTCAGTCCAAACAGTGAACTGGATCTTAACGATCCTACCTGGAAAATCTACACTGAGGATGCTACCTCTCTTCCACAGTATATCTGTGATACAGCTGTGATCAACACTGCTTTCATCACTCAGGGCTGTGTTGTAGAAGGTGAGATCACCAACTCCGTACTTTTCACAGGCGTCAAGGTCGGTCCTGGTGCCAAGATCATCGACAGTGTCCTGATGCCGGGTGTTGTTGTTGAAGCAGGTGCCGTTGTCCAGCGTGCTCTCGTTGCAGACGGAGTCGTGATCGGTGCCAATGCTCGTGTCGGTTCCAAGGACAGTGAGCACATCGAACTTGTATCAAAACGTGTAAAGGGGGCTGAGTAATATGTTTAAAGCATTTGGAATCGTGAATTCCTCAGAAAGAAATATCCATGTGGAGGGGCTTCAGGACTACCGTGCGATCGGCGCCTTTTCATTTCTCGGAAGATATCGTGTCATCGACTTCCCAATCTCAAATATGACCAACAGCGGAATTGAGTACATTCAGGTCTATGTAAAAAACAAACCCCGTTCTCTTGTAGAACATCTCGGAACCGGACGTCACTACAACATCAACTCCAAGAGCGGTAATCTCCAACTCCTCTTTTCAGAGCATTCCGGAGTCAACGATATCTATAACACCGATATCGACAACTACTACTCCAATCTGGAGTGCATCGAAGCAGTTCATTATCCGTATGTTGTTATCGCTCCGAATTACATGATCTACACCACCGACTATTCCAAGCTGATCGATGCCCATATCGAATCCGGTGCAGATGTGACCATGCTTTATCATTCCGTTGATAATGCCAAGGAGAACTATCTGAACTGCCACATCCTGAACCTGAACCGTCAGAAGGGTGTTCTCTCCATTGAGCACAACCACGGCAATGCAAAGAACCGCAACATTTTCATGGATACCTACGTAATGAGCAAGGAGCTTTTCATCAGCCTCATCCATAAGGCAAAAGAGATTTCCTCTCTTTATACCCTTGCAGACGTGATCAATGCCGGCTGCAGAGACGGTGAGCTGGATGTGCGTGGTATATCTCATCGCGGATATTTTGCATCGATCACTGATTTCAAGAGCTATCACGATGCAAATATGGATCTGATTGACTACAAAACTGCAACGGATCTTTTCCATGATAACTGGCCGATCTATACACGCACCAACAACTCCTGTCCGACCCATTATTTTGACACAGCCAATGTTTCCAACTCCGTTATCTCCAACGGCTCCATGATCGAGGGAACGGTAGAGAATTCTATTGTCGGACGTGGCTGTACCATCAAAAAGGGCGCTGTTATCAAGAACTGTGTAGTTCTTGCAGACTGCACCATCGGTGAGAATGTCCATATCGAAAATCTGGTGGTAGACAAGCATGCCAAGATCACACATGCCAAGGAGATCATCCGTCCTGCGGATGAGCCTGGCTACATCAAACGTAACGATACACTGTAATATTCATATATAATAAGGCCTCCGGTTCCTGTGTTACGAACCGGAGGCCTTATTTATCTCTGTACTCAGCTAAGCATATGGATCCGTCATTTCAGAACAGACTGAATCCATTTCAACGCATTATCCTTATTCTTCACGTTACCCGGAAGGCAGATGCACACCGGATCATATCTCAGGCCAAATTCCTGAGCAACACTACTACGGCCGTCAAGCTCCAGATGCTGATCATCCACAGCGCCCAGAGACTCAAACACCTCATCTCCAAACGTTTCCCTGAGATTTGCATACATTCCGCTATCTTTCTCATGTTCATAGAGTTCCTTCGGCATGATCAGGACATCAACGGTAGCACTCTGGATTTCCGTCACATATGCGATCCTAGCATAGTAATCAAAATCCTCTCCTGTCTCGTCCGTCATCAGATTCTGCGCCACACTGACTTCTGCATATTTATCCTCTGTTCCCAGTGTCTTCAGAACATCCTCTTCCACCTTCTCAGAGTCATAATTCCCTGCATTCACCACCGCAATGGAAAGCACCGTCTTCATCTGTGCGTGACGATAAATATTCACTCCCAGACAGACTCCGCCAATGGCAAGAAGCACGCACAGCATATGTATCTTATAATACATCCAGATATACTGAATCTTCTTACCTGTTCCCATTCCCTTCAGTTTCTCTCTTTCGATCCGGCGGCGTTCCTTCTTCGTCAGATCAGTTTCGTTGGGCATCTCCGGATTCAGTACACTCTCATCGTGTCCGTCACTGCCGGCCTCCGCTCTGTTTTGTAAATCCATAAAAATCTCCTTTGTCTTTCATGTCTCAGTATTTTTTACCCTGAAGCGGGATATTCCAGTCGCTTTCCCCGCATCCTCCGGGTGGGTGCTGTGACTTATCAATAAAGGATATTTTAGCATATTTTGGTACAAAATCACAGCGCATAAATATGAAAATACCATAAACTCTTCTATTTCCGACAGATCCTCATTCCATATCCATACATTACCACCACAGCAGTCACAAGAACACAGACCATCACCGGTCTCATCCACAGATATAAAAGATTTTTCTCAATTCCAGCTGCCACAGCCACATCCTTCAGGATATCAGCCACGCAGAGATGGAACAGATAAATAAAAAACGCATATTTCTGACCGATGGCTACCGGAAGCTCGGGCACTTTCCGATTCTTTCCCATGATCGCAATGAGAAAAAGGCCAACAGCCATAAATACTGACCCCAGAAACAATTCCAGTTTGCCAAAATACCGGTATTCCAGCAGACTTGCAATCCCGCCGCCAGCTACCATGCCATACAAAAGAAGCACTTTTTTTCCGGCAAACCAGGCTTCCAGCTTTTCCTGATGTCTGTGTATCAGATGTCCCAACATAAAAAACGGAAATCCGGTAAACAGATAGTTTCGAAATTGCATAACACGGAAATGCTTTTCCGGGAACAGGAAGGTCGAAAATTCCTCCATTCCGAAATGGATCAGAAGAAGCACCGGTATCAGAACATATGCCTGCTTACAAATCCGGAATCTTGCTGCCAAGGCAAAAAGAAGATAACAATAGAGCAGTGCCGGGAGAAACCACAGATGCCATTTCACCTGAGAGCTGTTATTATATAGAAGAAACTGGCGGATATGTTCCCCCGAAACCAGGGCTTCCAGCCATTCCTTCTGGCTTGCTCCGTCGATGTAATTCTGGATCAGCTCCCACAGACAGCAGACCGGAAATGCCACAAGCATCAGCTTCAGAACATGCCGGATCTTTTTTCCGGTTCTTATAAATTCCGTATCATCGCCACGGAAACAAAAATATCCGGATACCATAAAAAACACAGGTACTGCAAATCTAGCAAGTACATTGGCTATGATTCCGGCATTTTCCGGAAAATGGACGTGAAGAAGCACAACTGCATAAGCACAGATCGCCTTTACCATATCCAGAGTACGGTTTCGCATAAAAATTACTCCTTTTTATATCGAACGCTTATCCCGGAAATATGATTCCGGGGTTCCCTTTTTTTCGAAACGATATACTAACAAACCAACAGAATTTTGTCAATGCTGTTTTTCTCCTGTACGGTTTACTCTTATACGTTTTACTCTTGTACGGCTTCCGGATCTGAATTATAATTCTTTTATGACTTCTATGACAGGATGTTTGTTATTTCCTCAGAAAGGATTCTATTTTTTATGAAAAAAGACGGCTACTATTCTTCCGGCGAATTTGCACGCATGGCACACGTAACTCTGCGTACTGTCCGCTATTATGATAAACAGGATATCCTGAAACCCTCTCTCGTCACCGAATCCGGCGCACGTTTTTATACAGACGAGGATTTTGCAAGGCTTCAGCAGATCCTCCTTCTGAAATACCTGGGCTTTTCCCTGGATGACATCCGTGAAATGACCATCGGTGATTCCGATTATCATTTCATGCTGAATTCTCTGAATATCCAGCTTCGTCTGGTCCGTGACCGGATCGAACAGATGCAGCTGGTCGAAAAAGCAATCCAGGATACCGCACAGATGATAAAGGAACAGCACACCATTGACTGGAGCCAGATGCTGAACCTGATCCACCTGACCGGCATGGAAAAAAGCCTCAAGAATCAGTATCAGAATGCCACCAACATTTCCTCCAGGATCAACCTCCACAGCCTGTACTCCCAGAACAAACAGGGATGGTTTCCCTGGATCTTTGAGCAGTGTCGGATCTCACCCGGTCTTCGTATTCTGGAGCTGGGCTGCGGAGACGGAACGTTATGGACCGACAATCTTTCCCTTCTGCCGGAGGATATCTCCATCACACTTTCCGATATTTCCAGCGGTATGCTCCGCGATGCCAGACGAGCCATCGGTTCCTCGGATACCCGGTTTGCATTCCGGGCCTTTGACTGCAGAAAAATCCCCTGCAAGGACGAAAGCTTTGATCTGGTGATCGCCAATCACGTGCTTTTTTACTGCGATGATATTCCTTCCGTCCTGAAGGAAGTCCGCCGTGTCCTCGCTCCCGGCGGAAGATTTCTCTGCAGTGCTTACGGAAAGGCACATATGCAGGAGGTCAGCCAGCTGGTGCAGGATTTTGATGAACGGATCGTGCTTTCCGCAGACCGGCTTTATGAACGGTTCGGACGTGAAAACGGTCAGAGTATCCTAGCGCCTTTTTTCCCAAAGGCTCAGTGGCTTTCTTATGAAGACTGCCTTCTGGTCCAGGATGCGGAGCCGCTGATCTCCTACGTCCTCTCCTGCCACGGCAACCAGAATCAGTATATATTGGACCGTTACAAGGAATTCCGGGCCTACACCGCCAGAAAAACTGCCAAAGGATTCCGCATTACCAAAGATGCCGGCGTATTTCTTTGTGAAAAATAGCCAAAAATAAAAAATATGAAAAAAGCTCTTGAAGGTGACCTTGCGTCACCTTTTATAATACAGTTACAGTAACAAAGTTATGTGCAGGCACGACTTATGCTGCACATCATCACGCAAAGGAGAAAACATATGAAAGGAATTATTTTAGCCGGAGGCTCCGGAACACGTCTTTACCCACTTACCATGGTGACCTCCAAACAGCTTCTGCCGATCTTTGACAAACCGATGATCTACTATCCTATGTCTGTTCTTATGAACGCAGGCATCCGTGATATCCTGATCATCTCCACCCCGCAGGATACCCCGAGATTTGAGGAGCTTCTCGGTGACGGCCATCAGTTCGGTGTCAACCTTACCTATGCTGTACAGCCAAGCCCGGACGGACTTGCTCAGGCATTTATCATCGGCGAGGAATTCATCGGCAACGACACCGTATGTATGGTCCTTGGTGACAACATCTTCGCAGGACATGGCCTCAAAAAGCGCCTGAAAGCTGCTGTAGACAATGCAGAAACAGGCAAAGGTGCCACTGTTTTCGGATACTATGTAGATGATCCGGAGCGTTTCGGCATCGTGGAATTCGACCAGAACGGAAAAGCGGTTTCCATTGAAGAGAAACCGGAAAAGCCAAAAAGCAACTACTGTGTAACCGGTCTCTACTTCTACGACAACAAGGTTGTAGAGTACGCAAAAAATCTGAAGCCAAGCGCAAGAGGCGAGCTTGAGATCACAGACCTGAACCGTATCTACCTTGAGAAGGGACAGCTGAACGTTGAGCTTCTGGGCCAGGGCTTCACATGGCTGGATACCGGTACACACGAAAGCCTTGTAGAGGCAACCAACTTCGTAAAAACCATGGAGCAGCATCAGCACCGCAAGATCGCATGCCTTGAGGAGATTGCTTACTTAAACGGCTGGATCACAAAGGAGGACGTGCTCAAGGTTTACGAAATCCTTAAGAAAAACCAGTATGGCCAGTATCTCAAGGATGTTCTGGACGGAAAATATCTGGACGCGCTTCACTAAGCCGATCTGATTTTCCGACACTGAATTTACCTGCGGACTCCGTTTCGACGGAATCCGCATAAGATCAATCATTTATTATAAAGGAGATTTTTTATGACAATCATCGTTACCGGCGGCGCCGGATTTATCGGAAGCAACTTTATTTTTCATATGATGGAGGCTCATCCGGATTACCGTATCGTATGCCTGGACTGCCTGACCTATGCCGGAAACCTTTCCACTCTTGCACCGGTCATGGACAAGCCGAACTTCCGCTTTGTAAAAGAAAGCATCACAGACCGTGACGCTGTTTACAAGCTTTTCGAGGAGGAACATCCGGACATCGTGGTAAACTTCGCAGCTGAGAGCCACGTAGACCGTTCCATCGAAAACCCGGAGGTATTCCTTGACACCAACATCAAGGGTACTGCTGTTCTCATGGATGCCTGCCGTAAATACGGAATCCAGCGTTATCATCAGGTTTCCACAGACGAGGTTTACGGAGATCTTCCTCTTGACAGACCGGACCTCTTCTTCACAGAGGAAACTCCGATCCATACAAGCAGCCCGTACAGCTCCTCCAAAGCAGGTGCTGACCTTCTTGTTCTCGCATACCACAGAACCTACGGCCTGCCTGTGACCATCAGCCGCTGCTCCAACAACTACGGCCCGTATCACTTCCCGGAAAAGCTGATCCCGCTGATGATCGCCAACGCTCTGAACGACAAACCACTCCCGGTTTACGGAAAGGGTGAAAATGTCCGCGACTGGCTCTATGTTGAGGATCACTGCCGTGCCATCGACCTAATCATCCACAAAGGACGTGTAGGCGAGGTTTACAATGTAGGCGGACATAACGAGATGAAAAACATCGATATCGTAAAACTGATCTGCAAGGAGCTTGGCAAACCGGAAAGCCTGATCACACATGTAGCAGACCGTAAAGGCCATGACATGCGCTACGCTATCGACCCGACCAAGATCCACAACGAGCTTGGATGGCTTCCTGAAACAAAATTCGCAGACGGAATCAAAAAGACCATCAAATGGTACCTTGACAACAAGGAATGGTGGGAAACCATCATCTCCGGTGAGTATCAGAACTACTACGAAAAAATGTATGGAAACCGCGAGGAGGTTAAAGCATGAGATTTTTCGTAACAGGTGTTGGCGGCCAGCTTGGCCATGACGTAATGAATGAACTGTCCGGCCGTGGACATGAAGGCGTAGGAAGTGACATTGCTCCTTCCTACAGCGGCATCGCTGATGGTACTCCTGTTACCACCATGCCTTATGTGCAGCTTGATATCACAGATAAAGAAGCGGTAGCAAAAACCATCCGTGAGGTAAAGCCTGATGCAGTGATACACTGTGCCGCATGGACGGCCGTAGACGCTGCAGAGGACGAGGAAAACCGTGAAAAGGTACGTCTTGTCAATGTTGTAGGGACACAGAACATTGCGGACATCTGCAAGGAGCTTGGCATCAAGATGATGTATATTTCCACAGACTACGTTTTTGACGGCCAGGGAACCACACCATGGGATCCGGACTGCAAGGACTACGCTCCACAGAACGTATACGGTCAGACCAAGCTTGACGGTGAACTGGCAGTATCCGGCACTGTAGATAAATTCTTTATCGTACGTATTGCATGGGTATTCGGCAAAAACGGCAAAAACTTTATCCGTACCATGGTAAATCTGGGAAAAACCCATGACAAGCTTACCGTAGTCAGTGACCAGATCGGAACTCCGACCTACACCTACGACCTTGCACGTCTTCTGGTAGACATGGTCGAGACAGAGAAATACGGCTACTATCACGCAACCAACGAAGGCGGCTTCATCAGCTGGTATGATTTCACTAAAGAGATCTTCCGCCAGGCTGCTGCCCTCGGCCACAAGGAATACGAAAAAGTAGAGGTATCTCCTGTCACAACTGCAGAGTATGGCGTTTCCAAGGCTGTACGTCCATTCAACAGCCGCCTGGATAAATCCAAGCTTATAAAAAACGGCTTCCAGCCACTTCCAACATGGCAGGATGCCCTGGAAAGATATCTGAAAGAGATCCTGTAAAAAAAAAATCCATCGGTGATCGCCGGTGGATTTTTTTCGTTCTGTTTCTCATGAAAAAACAGCCGGTGGAAAGCTTTACGCTTCCCCGGCTGTTCTTATGCTAAAATTTAATAATTTTATCTTACTGCTGTGCAACAGTTCCGTCTGCTGCCTGGGCATCTGCTGTGCCATCCTGTGTGGCAGCTGCAGTCTCACCCTGCGCTTCTGCTGTACTTCCCTCTGCAGCTGCCTGTGCATCATTATCCGTAGCTGCTGCCGCTGATGTTGCACTGTCTGCCTCCTCCTGGGAAACAGTCTCTCCGTCACGAACCTTCTTCATCATGGCCTCCGCCTTCTGAACGGTAGACTCATCCGGAATCATAACGTAAGCCTTCTGGCTCATAGAATACGGCTTCTGTGTGTCACCGGTACCATTTACACTGTAGCTTACGATGTTCCAGTCACCGCCGTTGTTCAGCTGCTGCTGGAGCAGTCTGGCGATCTCCTCGTAGGAGATATTGGTCTCAAAGCATCCCTGGATGCTGGAAAGAACGGAAGAATAATTCTTCAGAAGCTCCGGTGAAAGAGCCTTGTTGATCACACCCTTGATCACTGCCATCTGGTTCTTGCCACGCTGACGGTCGCCCTCTTTAAAGGCATAACGCTCACGGCTGAATACCAGAGCCTGCTCACCGTTCAGGTAGTTCTCTCCCTGATTGAAGTGATATCCTGTCTCATTCTTGGAATCAAAGTCATAGTCAGAATAAACAGTAACTCCGCCAAGCGAATTGATCAGCTGCTCAAATCCCGCAAAGTTGATACGGAAATAATAGTTGATATCCTCGTTGTAAAGCATTCCCAGAGTATCCATACATACATTGATACCATAGATACCTGCATGTGTCAGCTTATCTCTCTGTCCGCCTGAAATAGAAAGCGGTACAAAATAATCACGAGGTGTGGAAACCAGAAGCACCTGTCTGGTAGCTGTATTTACCGTAGCAATGATATTGGAATCGCTTCGGCTCTTTGCAACAAGGCCGCTGCGGCTGTCGATACCACTGATAAAGATGGTATATATAGAACCGTCATTGGTATTCTCTTCAGCCTTCGCCTCTGTCTCCTGGGGCTCAATGGTCGTCTCCACCTTCTTCACGGTCAGCTCTTTGATCCTGGAAGAAATATCGGAATATCCATCCATCTCTTCAATAACGCTTAAATATGCGCTGTTCAGCACGATCGCACCTGTCTGTCCGTTCAGAAGACCGTCAACCAGCTCTGTAAGTCCTGCATACTCCTGGACCTGCACAGTCTTGCCTGTCTCGGAATCCACCTCCTGGATAGCCTTGTCCGAATTGGCTCTGTCAAGATCTGTCAGCACACCATACACATAATCTGCTGTAGCCTCTATGGAATCTGCAGAATCATCTGCACGGACATAAATGCCGACCTCCGTAACCTCTGTGTTCACACCGGAAATCCCTGCCAGTGTGGAATGTGTCTTATAAACATACATACTTCCGAGAATGAATACTGCTGCAAAAACTGCTGCCAGGATCACTCCCACTACAAATCTTATCTTACCATCCGTACTCCATACAAGCGCTCCGACGATCACGATCAGGACCAGCATTACCAGTCCGATCACTGCAATGAACTTCGTCGGGATCACCTTCATATTCAGAAGCATGACCGCAAATACGATTGCTGTGATCAGAACCACAAGCGTCACGATCAGCCCTGGGATATGTTTTCCCATTTTTCTCATATGCAATCCTCCATTTTTGATGGTACAGAGAATATTACATATGGACACTCTCTGTACAGATTCAAATATCCTAATCATTTTACGCTTTTTTACTGATAAAAGCAAGAAATATCGTAAATCGCCAAATGCAAAAACAGTTCCGTGATATCATGATCCTTTTATGCTCTCACGATGTCACGGAACTGCCTCTAAAATGTTCCTTCCATGAAACAGATATCCTTATTCCACGGTAACACTCTTAGCAAGATTTCTCGGCTTATCCACATCCAGACCTTTATTTACACTGACATAGTAACCCAGAAGCTGCAGCGGGATCACTGCCAGAGAAGTTGCAAAATGTGGATCTGTTTTCGGGATATAAACCGTAAAATCAGCAGTATCCTCGATATTATAGTTTCCAAACGTAGTAAGCCCCATCAGATACGCCCCACGGCTTCTGCACTCCACCATATTACTGACTGTTTTCTCATAAAGCTCCGGCTGTGTCAGGACACCGATCACAAGTGTGCCGTCTTCGATCAGGGAAATGGTGCCATGCTTCAGCTCGCCAGCCGCATACGCCTCAGAATGGATGTAGCTGATCTCCTTCATCTTAAGGCTGCCCTCAAGGCTGATGGCATAATCGATCCCTCTTCCGATAAAAAAGATATCCTTTGCATTGGCCTGCTTGGACGCAAACCACTGAAGCCTTTCCTTATCCTCAATGATCCTGCTGATCTTGTCCGGAAGCGTCTTCAGCTCCTTAATGTAGGACTCACACTGCTCCTCTGAGATCTTTCCGCGGACCAGTGCCATCTGCAATGCCAGCACATAGGAAGCGATCAGCTGTGTACTGTACGCCTTGGTGGTAGCAACCGAGATCTCCGGTCCTGCAAGTGTGTAGAATACATGATCCGCCTCTCTTGCAATGGAAGAGCCGACCACATTGACAATAGCCAGCGTGCGGATTCCCTTCTCCTTACATTCCCGAAGCGCAGCCAGACTGTCCGCAGTCTCACCGGACTGACTGATGATCACTGCCAGGCCGTCAGGATCCAGAAGCGGCTTCCGGTAACGGAACTCCGAAGCAAGCTCCACACGCACCGGAAGACCTGCAAGATCCTCGATCACATACTGTGCAGCCATTCCCACATGGTAAGCAGAGCCGCAGGCCACGATATAAACCTGGCTGATGCTGCGGATTCTCTCATCATCCAGACCGATCTCCGTCAGATCCAGCTTGCCCTCCCGGATAACGGAGTTCAGTGTATCTGCAACTGCTTTCGGCTGCTCATGGATTTCCTTCATCATGAAATGCTCAAAACCGGCTTTCTCCGCTGCCTCTGCATCCCACTCAATGATCTTAGGCTCCTTCTCGATCTCCTCACCATCCAGATTGTAAAAAGTGATCTCACCCGGTTTTACACATGCCAGCTCCAGATTTCCGATATAATAAACATTTCTTGTATACTTCAGGATCGCAGGAACATCCGATGCGATATAGGATTCTCCATTCTCCACACCCAGGATCATAGGGCTGTCTTTTCTCGCTACAAAGATCTCTTCCGGATAATCACGGAACATCATTGCCAGCGCATAGGAACCACGGATACGCACCATGGCATGACGCACTGCCTCAACCGGAGATCCGCCGTATTTCTGGTAGTAATAATCCACCAGCTTCACAGCAACCTCCGTATCTGTGGAAGAATAAAAAGAATATCCCCTGCGGAGAAGCTTCTCCTTCAGCTCCTGGTAATTCTCGATAATGCCGTTATGCACAGCTGCCACATTTCCGTTATCACTGACATGAGGATGGGCATTGACCTCTGATGGTTCTCCGTGAGTTGCCCAGCGGGTATGACCGATCCCGCACATACCCGGAACAGATTCACCTGCGTTTGTTTTCTCCAGAAGGACCTTCAGACGGCCCTTCGCCTTAATGATCTCGATATCCTTTTCCCCGTCACGCACTGCGATGCCGGCGGAATCATATCCCCTGTATTCCAGTTTGGAAAGCCCGTCCAGAAGGATGGGTGCTGCCTGATGCCTGCCTGTAAAACCTACAATTCCACACATGATTTTTTTCTCCTCTTATTGCATTTTTATATTCTTCTGACTGCTCCGTTCTTCAGACACCTGCGGTCTGCATCCAGGACATCACTCTGCCACATGCCCCTTCTTACGGACGATCTCAACCACCTGGTCCACATATTTTCTGCAAAGCTCCTCACTCTCTGCCTCAACCATAACACGAAGCAGAGGTTCTGTACCGGATTCTCTCACCAGGATCCTTCCGGTGTCTCCAAGCGCCTCAGCCACACTCTCTACTGCTGCCTGCACATCCACATCTGCCTGCGCTGCTGCCTTGTCATGGACACGCACGTTCTCAAGAACCTGGGGATAGATCGCCAGATCAGCAGTAAGCTCACTGAGCTTTTTCTTCCTTGCCATTATAACTTCCATCATCTTCAGACTTGTAAGGATGCCATCCCCGGTAGATGCATACTTGGAAAAAATAATGTGCCCGGACTGCTCACCACCAATACGGCAGCCATTCTGCATCATATATTCATAAACATATTTATCCCCTACTGCAGTCTTCGCATAATCGATATCAAGAGCATCAAAAGCCTTGTAAAGGCCAAAATTGGACATTACCGTAGTCACAACCATATTGGTGAGAAGCTTTCCGCGCTCCTTCATATAACGGCCGTACACATAAAGGATCGCATCCCCGCTGACCACATTTCCCTTCTCATCCACACAGAGACAGCGGTCCGCATCTCCATCGTAGGCAAAGCCAACATCCAGCCCCTTCTCCACTACAAGCTTCTGGAGACCCTCGATATGGGTGGAACCGGCATTGTTATTGATATTGGTACCATCCGGCTCAGCATTGATCACATAAGTCTTCGCTCCCAGCGCATCAAAAACCGCCTTTGCGATATTCCATGCACTTCCGTTGGCACAGTCCAGACCAATCCTCATTCCCTTAAAGGAATATACTCCCAGGGAGATCAGATATCCTATGTAACGGTTCCGGCCTGCCGAATAATCCACCGTCCTGCCGATCTCACCGCCCTTTGTAAAAGGAATCTCATGCCATTTCTCTCCGAACAGCTGAAGACGGTCATCCAGATAATCCTCCACCAGAGCGATGATTTCCTCTTCCATCTTCTCACCCTGGCCATTGATCAGCTTAATCCCGTTATCATAATAAGGATTATGGCTGGCAGAGATCATAATACCACAGTCAAAGCCATCGGTACGAGCAACATAAGCCACAGACGGCGTTGTTGTCACGTGGAGAAGATAAGCATCCGCTCCGGACGCCACCAGTCCGCCGACCAGCGAATACTCAAACATATAGCTGGAACGCCGGGTATCCTTGCCGATCACGATCCTGGCCGCAGCCGTCTCCCCCGCTCTTCTGCGCAGCTCATTATAATACCATCCCAGAAAACGCCCGATCTTGAAAGCATGATCTGCAGTTAACGAAACACCCGCTTCTCCACGGAAGCCATCTGTACCAAAATATTTTCCCATTTCTTGCTCTCCTTTGTGTGCTAATATTTATAACCTATCTTATGCATTAATGTGTCATACAGATTGATCAGAATTGTTCTTACCTTTCTGTATGAACATCAATAATACTGTTTATCCCTGTGTGTTAGGATAGTTGTCAGTGAAAGAAAATTACTTTTGTGGTAGTATATAGCTATCACAGGGTCAATGGCAAATATACAAATGCTCTGCCTCTGGAACGACAGTCAAAAGCTTTTAAGACAAATGGCATCCAGCTTTCCAAAAATACCATGGCTAACTGAGTGATCAAAAGTACCGATGTATACCTGTCCCTGATCTATGACAGTAAAGTCATACATGCGGATGAGTCACCGGTAAAAGTCATGCGGATCGATCATGCAAAGATCAAAAACGGTAAGAAGATTTACATGTGGGTCTACCGAAACCGGCCTTTGCGCGGAACTCATCCCATCGTCCTCTTTGACTGGCAGCCTTCCCGCCACTCAGACCATCCGCGTGAATTCCTGAATACTTTCTCCGGGACTGTGGTCACGGATGGATACCAGGTCTATCATAAACTTGCAAGGGAACGCCGTGATCTTAAAGTCGCAGGATGCTGGATCCATGCAAGAAGACCTTTTGCAGAATTCATAAAATCTGTCGAGCAGGATACCGCCAGAGGGTCGATCGCCCAGGAAGCATACCGCATGATCACAGAGATCATGCACATCGACAATACCTTTGATGACCTCTCTGTCACAGACCGCAAAAAGCAGCGTCAGCTTGTTCTTTTAGAAAAAGTGGATGCTTATTTCGCATGGGCAAAACAGAAGTACTCACAGGTAACTCATAACAGCACAATTGGAAAGGCTCTCGCTTACAGTATAAATCAGGAAGAATATCTTCGTGTGTTTTTATCTGACGGCAATGTCCCAATGGATAACAATTATGCAGAACAGGCAATCCGGCCTTTTACCATTGGCCGTAAAAACTTCGTAATGATTGAATCTTCCACTGGTGCAAAGGCAAGTGCGATCCTGTACAGCCTGGTCGAAACAGCAAAGGCAAACATGCTAAATACCTTTGAATATTTCAACCTGCTGCTTACTGAGATCCCTCAGCATATGGATGACAAAGATCTCATGTTTATTGATGATCTTCTTCCATGGTCGCCCAGAATCCAGAAAGAATGTCCAAGCCGCTACAAAAAAACTTGATTTTTCAATGTGCATATCTATTTTCATAAAGTCAGCTCAATCCCCAGTACTCATGTTTGAGGATTTACTGCCAGACTTTATGAAAAACTAATTCTGTTACTTTTGTATGACTGTTTTATGATCCGGCTAAAACACAATAAAAATACGAAAAAACAACAAAACCCTGTTATTCCTCAACTGGAATTTTGCTTAGTAATTATTTCATAAGTATTCATTTAAATTTATAACTTATCTTTTAATCTCTGTAAAAGATATCTCTTGTATATACTCGTTCTTTTACATCATCTAGGCATTTATCATATCTATTTGCAATAATTGCCTGACTCTGCTCTTTAAATGCCTCAAGATCATTTACGACTTTGCTTCCAAAAAATGTCGTTCCATCCTCTAATGTCGGCTCATAAACAATAATGGTGGCACCTTTGGCCTTAATGCGCTTCATCACACCTTGTATAGAGGACTGACGGAAATTATCTGAATTTGATTTCATGGTAAGCCGATATACACCAACAATAACCTCTTTCTCTTTGCTTGTATCATAATCATCATTAGCTTCATATGCACCGGTAAGCTCCAACACACGCTCTGCAATATAATCTTTACGTGTTTTATTGGATTCTACGATTGCAGACATCATATTTTGCGGAACATCTGCATAGTTAGCCAAAAGCTGCTTTGTATCTTTCGGCAAACAATATCCACCATATCCAAAAGACGGATTATTATAATGAGAGCCAATACGTGGATCCAGACACACCCCATTTATAATCTGCTGAGTATTCAAACCTTTCATTTCAGCATAAGTATCAAGTTCATTAAAGTACGATACCCGCAATGCCAAATATGTATTTGCAAACAGTTTAACTGCTTCAGCCTCAGTAAATCCCATAATCAATGTGTCAATATTTTCCTTAATAGCTCCCTCCTGTAAAAGTCCGGCAAATGTTTTGGCTGCTTTTACAAGTCTTGCATTCTGTATATCAGTACCAACAATAATTCTTGATGGATATAGATTATCATAAAGTGCCTTCGATTCCCTCAAAAATTCCGGGCTAAAAATAATATTATCACAGTGATACTTTTCACGAACAGATGCTGTAAAACCAACTGGAATCGTAGATTTGATAATCATTATCGCATCCGGATTATATCTGATTACCAACTGAATCACTGCTTCTACTGCAGATGTATCAAAGAAATTTTTTTTACTGTCATAATTGGTAGGTGCCGCAATCACCACAAAATCAGCATCTTTATATGCTATCTCTGCATCCAATGTAGCTGTCAGGTTTAATTCTTTTTCTGCCAGGTACTTCTCGATATACTCATCCTGAATCGGACTGATTCTCTTATTAATTTTTTCTACTTTTTCCGGAATAATATCAACTGCCATCACTTCATGATGCTGTGATAACAATGTCGCAATGGACAAACCAACATATCCTGTTCCAGCTACTGCTATCTTCATACGTCAAAACTCCTTTTTACATATAAAATTCTTTATACCACTCTGCAAACTTTCTTAATCCGTTTCTAAGACTAGTTTTAGGTTTAAAACCAAAATCCTGCTCCAATGCAGTCGTATCTGCATAAGTAATTGGAACATCTCCTGGCTGCATTGGAACTAGCTTTTTATGTGACTCAAAATCATAATCAGCCGGCAACACTTCTGCTCGAATCAATTCCTGCTGTAAAATATCCACAAAATCAAGCAGATTTTCCGGCTGATTATTTCCAATGTTGTAAACTGCATAAGGTGGAATTGGCAGACCATCTTCTCCATTCCTCTTTTCCGGCGCAGCCTGCATTACACGCTTTACTCCTTCTACAATGTCATCCACATAGGTAAAATCACGTTTACAGTTTCCATAATTAAAAATTTGAATGGTATCGCCTGCACGAAGTTTATTCGTAAATCCAAAATATGCCATATCCGGACGTCCTGCCGGTCCATATACAGTAAAAAATCGAAGACCAGTTGACGGAATATTATATAATTTGCTATAAGCATGAGCCATCAGCTCATTTGATTTCTTCGTTGCGGCATACAAGGATACCGGATTATCTACTTTGTCTTCTGTAGAATATGGGATTTTTTTGTTTGTTCCATAAACAGAAGAACTAGATGCATATACCAGATGTTCTACACCTTTCTGTCCATTATCATAGGAATGACGACACGCTTCAAGAATATTGTAAAATCCCATCAGATTACTCTCAATGTACACATCTGGATTTGTGATAGAATAACGAACCCCTGCCTGAGCAGCCAAATTTACAACCACTGCTGGTTTATATTCTTCAAAAATCTGATTAATCAATTCTTTATCTGCAATGTTTCCTTTTATAAATTTCCATGATGATCCTGGATGTTCACTGACAACCGTTTCAATTTCTTTTAATCTCCATTCCTTGATTGAAACATCATAATAATCATTCATATTATCTATTCCGATGATGTTAACAGATTCCTTCATACACAACAATTTGTGAACTAGATTTGATCCAATAAACCCAGCTACGCCAGTTATTAAAACAACTTTACCATTTAACATGATATTCTGCTTTTTCATTTATATATTTGTACTCCTTTATTTTATAAATAATCTAATTTAAACCTTTTCTTATCACTTTTAATAATCTTACAATTTTTTCTCTATAAAAAATCATATTAATTACTACAATAATACATCCAAATATAATAATTGTAGAAAAAGCTAATAAGACCCACGAAATAATATCGATATTCTTCATGTGTATCTGATTACATACAATAAACCCTATAATTATAGTAAATATATCAATTGAAAATTGCTTTATAGATTTTACAAGTGGCCACTTTATAAAATTTTTTGAATCGTAATACATCATCCACATCGTCTGAAATGTCATTGCACAAATTGTACCTATTGCAACACCTATCAAGCCCCAAATTTGAACCATCATAATCGAAAGAACTATGTTCATAATTGTAGCAATAATATAATTGCATTGTGTTTGTTTATAATGTCCAGCTGCAAGTATCATAATATTATAAGGTAACCGTAAACAATGCATTGCATTTGCCACTGTTAATAATATAGCAAAGCTTGGTACAACATAATTAGCATCTGTAATTCCCTCAGTATAAACCTGAACAAACGGAACAATCAAAAACAATGTGCAACCAAAAATAAACACAACACCTGTATGTATACTCCATTCAATCCATTCAAAATATTTTTTCAAATTATCTAATTCTTGTTTTGCCCAAAGCTCCCCTATTAACGATTGAATTCCATTTGTTAGTGATAAAAATAACTGTTTTACTCCACTTACAACCAAATAATATACTGAATAAATAGATACATCTGACAATGTTGCAAAAATTGTTAATACAATATTATCCGTACTATCCAACACAACTGAACAAACATGTTGTGCAACACCATTCCATTTTTGTTTAATAGGTTCCTCATCATAGCTAATTTTTCGATTAATTACATAGTGTCTATTTATGTATATTCTTAAGTAAATGGGTCTAAATAAATATATCAAAGATGACATTAGTTTAAGTAATTGTATTGAACTACCACATTTTATTAAACTTATACTTATAACAGTATTTAGTATTAATGTTATTGTCTGTGCATTATATTGAATATAGCCTTTTTGATCCGCAGTTAATAATAACCGGTCAACAACCCCAAAATAGTATTGTGCAAAATAACTAATGCACATTGCTCCTATTAATGTTGCTGTATAAAGAAAACTATATTTTTGATTTCCCAAATAAGGATAACAAAAAACAAGTATAATTATATATATTATTAAAATTCGCGCTAAATTTTTAAAAAACTTTTCTGCTGATGCTAATATTTTACTAACTTGAACATTATCATTTTCTGCCAAAGGTTTATACAATGTTGATTGGACAACTGCACCTACCCCCAATTCAAGGAAAGAAATTATACTCAAAAATTGTGCAATAGAATTGACTAATCCATTAACAGACGATCCATATTGTTTCAAAATTAATCTCGGTAATATAAAACCACTTACTATTGTTGTCACCTGAAATATTAAAGATGAAATAGTATTTTTGGCTAATTTTCTTTCTCTCATCATATCCCTCTATTTATCAATTATTTTACTGGCAAATTTATCATACTTCCCAAACGATAATCCCATTCATCCGGAATAAATGGAACAAATCCACTCCAATGTGAAAAAGTCATTTCTCCAAAATAAATATTTCCATTAATATCATAAAAATCTATTCTAACTTGTGGAATTCCCTCTGATAATATTTCAGCCAACTTTTTCATTTTTTCAAAAGACTTGGGTTTTATTATAATCTTATTAGAATTAGGATGACCATTAGTAAATGGCAAATGATTAAATTCCATATCAAAAAAATCAAACTTAGTTTCTTCATTAGTATTTTGTCTATCCGAAGCAATAAACATTACTTTTGCTATCCCATTAAAACAAAAAAATTTGTAATCTTTTAACTCATATCCTGATTCATCTACCATATATTTTTCTGCAATAATTCTATGCTTCACATTTTTATATGGCCACTCTCTGCCTTGAAGATAATAGTTATTATTTAAAGAATCTTCAATAATTTTTTTTGTTTTTACAAGATTCATTTTATCTTTATCTTTTACAATTACAACGCCTCCTGAATCATGAGTTGTTTTTAATACAAATTGATTTGGTAATTCACTAAAATTAATTTTGTCAAATTCCTCCCATACACCCAATGTAGGTATTATATATTCTTTTCCTATTTTATTTTCGACATAATTTTTAGCTTCATATTTATCCACCATCTTACTATATGTTGGATTACGGTCATATAATTTTAACCATTGAATTTTTTCATTAAAAGTTTTTGGCTCCTTTAAGTTAAGTTTCCTCCCAAAAATTCTCCTATAATAAATCTGCAAATATATTTTATCTGGTAACAATTGTGCTAGCCTATGTTTTATAGTCATAATAATATACCTCCTCATTTATTCTTGTTAAACTTTTCAATTCTATTACTTATTATTAGCCATCCATTCAATCATCAGCTTATACATTTTTTCTAAATCTATAGTTGGATTCCATCCCAACATTCTTATTTTGCTCGTATCTAAATTCATATGCAATGTAGGCGCATACCCATATTTAAAAGAATTTTCTGATTCATCTATAATAACTTTTATTTTATTATTTGAACATTTATCAACTACCAATTTAGCCATTTCATAAATAGAACAATACGTTTTTTCATTAGCTGCATTATACGCTTCACTTATTTTTCCTTTAACTAAAACAGTTAATACTGCCATTGCTGCATCTTTTGTATATAAATAACTTCTTCTCGTCTCACCCTTGGTTTTTAAAACAATATTTTTTTTCTCTAAAACACATCTTGCAAACTCAGCAAATACCCTTTTATCATCATAGACAACACCTTCTCCAAATGTCTGTGTTAATCTTATAACCTTAACTGGAACTTTATATTCTCCTGCATATGATGCACATAAATTTTCACAAACACGTTTTGAAATAGGATAGCTTGATCTTACCGACATCGTATTTAAATTTGATTCACTATCTTCACTAATTTTCAAATCACTTTTAGGGCAACCATAAACTTCCATGCTGGATAAATATACCATTCCTTTTACATTATTATATTTTGCAATTTCCAATATCCTCCTAGTTCCATTAATAGCATTCATAATAATTTCAACTGGTTCATCAACAAATGATTCACTAGAAGTATTTGCCGCCGCGTGAATAACATAATCAATTTTCATATTTTCAATAGGTATATCTACAATATCATAATTTAAATAATCAATATTGGTATATTTTCCTAATATTTTTTTTGCTTTTTCAATATTTCTTACCACTGCCACTATTTTTACATTATAATTCTCCAGTACCTTTACTATTGACGAACCTATTAATCCAGTTGCTCCTGTTAACAATACCTTTTTTCCATTCAATTCATTTAACATTTCAATTTTCCTTTATTCTTATCATCATATTTTGTTAATCGTTCACAATAAATAAATATAAACAATAATTTGTAATATGTTGTTTTACTCAAATAACTAACTGCTGCATTATCCAAAATCAGGCTCAAAATTAGAAAAGTAAAACATATTACAAACTCTCCGTCTGATAATCTTCTAAATTTAATCATTTTTTTTAAAATAAAAGCATAAATCCAATAATAAATAATAAAACCAATAATCCCTCCATCTGCCAGCATTTCCCAATAATTATTATGCAGATAATAATCTTTTTTTCCCATTATTTTCAATACAACAAGTTTTGCATTATCTATACCAATTCCTAATATAGGATGATGAACAAATATTTCTTTTCCAATTTTTATTAATTCTGATCTTTCCGTAATAGATAAGCCCACTTCTCCTCTTCCTGAAAAATAATTAACAACATATTGCATACGTTCATTTAATGCAGAGAAAGCTGGAACATAAGAAATCACAAACCATAACACAATTAACACAATAAGTATTTTGATTAATCCCCAGAATTTACTTATAAAATTTTTATTATTCATATTTTTTAAAATCAGCATCATAAAAGTTCCAATTCCTATTATGATAATAGCTTTTCTACTTTGTGAAAATGCAATTATTAAAATGCAAAGAAAAGAAAATGGTAAATAGCAAACATGAGATTTTTTATACAAAAATAAATATATGTTAATTAATATAGAATACGCAGCTCTCATTCCTAATACATTCGCATTAATAAAATCATTCGACAATCTATTAGAAATCGAAAATTCTGATGATTTCAATATTAAAACAAAATAGTCTATGCCATAATACATTATAGACGATATAATAACAAAATAACCACTTATCATAAATATCTTTAACATAGTATCTATGGTACTTTCATTTCTATAGCATATATATATAACGTACATCATTAAAAAAGTACCTATGAAATCACTTCCCCACATATTAGTAAGATTTGAATCTATTGCCCATAATCCACTACAAAATGTGAATATAATAACTCCTAATAAATATCCTTGATATTTTGAAAACTTTATCTTAATTATAAATTCATTTTGAAGTGCAGTTCCTATTATCATCATTATTAAGGACAATAATAACACATATTGCCCTTTAGCGAATGGTACATATTTGCCAATAATATTTATTTCTATAGTTGTACAAAACAGGATTGCTGATAAATTTTTGATCATTTCTCCTATGCTATAACGTCCTATCTTTTTCAATGGGTAACCCTCCTAATCACCATCCTATTTTATATTTTCTTTAATTGTGTTTATCTACTCTATTAAATCTTGGGTTTTTTGAAATATTGTTACCTAATATATACACATCATTCTTATAATGATTTTTCCAAATAACAAATGGTAAGCTAAATTGATCTCTTGTCGGATATTTATTGTATTCATTCCACCAATCATTCATAATTTTTTTTAACATTTTATCTTTATGTTTCCGAACTATTATAGAATTTTCATAAAGTCCGAAGTGCCTCGGAAAACCTATCTTTTCATATTCATATAACTGTTTATCATAATTTTCATTTATACTTGCTCTTTTATAATGTCTTACCGCAATAACTTCATCAAAAATACAATCTCTTGCACTATGATAATGCACTCCTAATACAGCATTTCCCATATTTTTAATTATTGGTAATACTGAAGTTACTATTTCTATATTTCCATCCACATAAACACTATAATCATATCCTCTTAAATAATTAAACGGTAACATTTTTATTTTGCGATTTAATAATATAGGTGAATATTTCTCGTATTCTAATAATTGTGTCACATCAATCTTATTCCAAATAGTATCTGTTGGTAATTCTTGATCTGTAAACATATAATAGTCTACTTCAGGATCTACAATAATTGGATCTATAAAATTATCATAATTCCCGATAATGCAACTATAAACTGCTATCTTTTTTCCTTTAATATTATTGTTTCCACCAATTTGGGTATCTATATTCGCAGCAGTTGTAAAATTTTCAATCGCATAATGTCTAAATTTTAAATCTTCAAATATTTGATTAAATCTTCCATGAATTAAATTATTTAAATAATATTTCATTTTTTCTTTTTTTTGAAATTCATTTGACCAATAAATTTCCTGATAGCGCTTATTTAACTGCAATATTCTCTGATCTAAACTTTTAGACATATCTATTGTCTCCCCATTTTATTGTAATTGTTCATTTTCTTTCACATCATAGATTGCTCTAAATGTATAAAAATCTTCCGGTGTCGTAATTTTGATGTTTCCGTAATCTCCATTTACAACATGCATCTTTGCTCCATGATGTGCCATCAATGTGCATGAATCTATCTCATTTATAATTCCTTTAGAAATAGCTTCTTCATCAGCAGCCAAAATATCTTTCAAATAAAAACTTTCCGGTGCTTTTGCAGTTCTAGATTCATTACGTTCTACTACTTCCGTAATATTGTTTTTCTCATCTATCAAAACAACAGATTCTTTTGTTGGAGCACAAGTTACCGCACTTCCATATTTTTTTACACTCTCAATATTATCTGAAATAATCTGTTTTCCTATTAAAGGTCTAACACCATCATGAATCAATACAATATTATCATCTACTCCAAATATATCTTCTGCTGCTTTTAATCCAGCATAAATGGAAAGTTGTCCCGTTTTTCCCCCAGGAACAATTTTAGCAATTTTATCCAAACGATATCTAAATTGCATTTCTTTCATATAATTAATCCAATCTTTAACACATACAACAATAATTCCATCAATTTCGGCATGTTCTTGAAATTTTTCAATAGTATGTACTATAATTGGTTTCCCATGAACCATCAAAAATTGTTTAGGCCTATCTTTGGTATTCATACGCGTGCCAACTCCGCCAGCAAAAATAATTGCAATATTCATTATTATATCCTTTCACTAAAACAATTCAAAAACAACTTTAAAAATAAATGCACACAAATTTTCATTTGAATATTTCCTGAAATATCTATTATTAAATATAAGATTCAATTTTCCTGAAAAAGATGTTGAATTTGCTCCCCAAACAATAGCCTTACACTTTTCAGATTCTTTAGGAAAAAGTATCTTCATTTGTTTTGCCAACAAACTTCTTCCACACCTTAAATCTTTTCTCTTTATTTTTTTTATTTGTTGAACAAGTATATCTTTTCTTGTCTTTTTTCTTGCTCCAACTACATTATTTTCATGCTGTCGATAAAGTATATATCCATTTTTATCGTAGATAATAGTTCCACATATACTTGCTACCATAGCAACCCAAACATCATGTATTCTGCTATATAATAATTCTTTTGCTGGCCTTTTTTTTAAAAGAATATTTTGCAATTCTCTATTCCAAATCATAGTACATCCCGTTGCACTATTTTGAACAAATATTTTTTCACTCGATAAATCCGGATTTCTATTAAATCTAACACCTATTTCACTTCCATATTTATCTATTAATCGCTGATTCGAACAATATAAAATCGGCCCTTTTTGGTGTCTAATTTTTTCAATTCCTTTTTCCATTTTATTATTAAGCCAAATATCATCTTGATCCGCAAAAGCATAAAATTCAAAACTGTTAGGAACTTTATATACTAATTCCATAAAGCTATTTCCTACTCCGATATTTTCTCCTCTTATAATATTTATATTGTCATACTTTTCTACAATATCTACTGTATGATCAATTGATCCATCATCCCGAATAAAAATCTCAACTGATACATTCTCTTGTCCTAATATGCTTTCAATTTGTTCTTTAATATATTTTTCTCCATTATATGTACTCATTAGTACTGCAACATTCATATATTCTCCTCTTTATTCAAATCAAAATATAAAACAAAATGACTTTCCTGATTATCTCTTGATGGTGGGGTCATATAATTTTTTCCATAATTATGTAATAGATAAGTTTGAGGATCTGCTGGCGCATATAATTTTAATTCTTCAAACTTTATCTCAGATAGAGGAAAAAAAACCTTTTCTGAAAAAATTTCTCCTAGATAATGTTTTCTTCCCATTGCACTGGTAACATACTTAGATTTTTTTTTCTGTTGAACCGCTCTATCAACTTTATTAAACCATTCTTCTGGTTTTTTCCATGAAAACAATTTTCCCAACAAATACTCTCCATAAAATATACATTTACCAGTAAAAGAGTGCATCATCATTTTTTTATAATTCTCATTTGGATAAACATAACCTGTTACAGATGCTGCTATTAACATCAAAAAATTGCAATATATTCCCTTTAAAATTCGTAATAGTTTATTATCAGGAACATAATCATATGGAAATACATCAATTAAAACACAATTTGGCTGCAATGGAGTGCTTCCTTCTGCAACTTTTAATGTAGTTCCTCTTTTATAAATTTGCATAAACCGATTGCCATTAGGATATTTTGAATTAGGACATCTTAAATAATATCTATCACCTAATTCACTATCAAAAATTTCTATAAATTTTTGATAGTCACATCTTTTCATTCCAAAGTCAATATCATCATCCCATGGTATAAAGCCGCCATGCCGTACAGCTCCAAGTAAACTTCCACCTACTAAAAACATTTTTATTCCATACTTTTTACATACCATATCTATTTCTTGTGTCATCAAAAGAAAGGTATTCTTCAAATCCTTTTTTTCCGTCTCAGTAAGTTTCCTAATATTTTTCTCATTTGACACTTTGTTAAGTATTTTTTTTTTGTTTATCAATTACATCACCTTTTTTAGAATATTGATATCTCAATTTTAAATATCACTTACTTTTTAAAATATCACGCACTTATTTTTCACGCGCAAATGTCCTAAATACCCATCCCCTTAATCTATTTGTCAACACCCTCTGAACAATCCATCTTTTTATTATATTAATACAATATGTTTTTCTATTTATCATTCCATGTGTTAGCATATAAGTTTGAAGTTTTTTTTCGCTTTGAAAATATTTGTTACCACCACGTCGCTGGTACATCTCTTTTCCAACCCGAACTTTTACAAGAGTAGTTCCTGTATTTGCAAATTCTGCATTATTAAGCCACATTCTAATCCAGAGAAAATAATCCTCATTCCAAAACCAATCTTGATAACCACCTACAGCTTGAATAGTTGTTTTTTTATACATTACCGACATATGGTTAAAAGCACATCTTTTTTTCATATATTCTCTAATTTCATCATTTTTTTGAGGAACTCTTCTCCTACCCACAATATTAGATTCATCATTAATAAATTCTTCGATATCACCACCAACAACATCTATTGTAGGATGAAGCATAAAATATTTTAATTGTTCCTCAAATCTATTTGGTAATGAGATATCGTCACTATCCATACGAGCGATTAAATTATATTTAGCACTTTCTGTAGCAATTTTAAGTGCATTACCCAATCCACCATTTTCTTCTAAACGAATTACTCGAAGAAAAATGTATTTTTTTTGATAATTTTTTATAACATTATCTATTTCATTACTAACGGGTCCATCGACTACAAGAATCACTTCATCAGGCACTATCGTTTGAATATCAATAATGCTACTTAATGCTTGTTCCAGAAAGTCCGGATTGTCATTTTTATATACTGACATTGCTACAGAAAAAGGTTCATGCTCTATCAATTCAATATTTTCACAAATTTTTAGTTCTTGACTCAATATCATTTTTGCCAAATCTTTCTTTTTCGCATAACTATCTTCATCAATTTTCTCAGTTCGTAAAAGATAATCCCCAAAATCCTCTGCCGTAGCCATATCATCCTGTGAAATGCCTTCCTGCTTGATAAATGCCTTTTTGACTGTTTCTAAAATAATGTTGATATCTTCTATCAGCCCAACTTTTTTGATATATTTCTGATCCCACTCCAATTTATCTTCCCAGGTAATCGCATTTCGCCCATTAACCTGTGCCAGTCCTGATAAGCCAGGTTTTGCGGTATGACGCATTCTTTGTTCATCCGTCATAAATACCATATCCCTTACCAGCTGAGGTCTTGGACCAATTACTGACATCGTTCCGTTCAGGATGTTAAAAGCTTCCGGCAGCTCATCTAGGCTTGTCTTTCTTAACCATGCGCCAAACTTCGTCAGTCTTATTTCATCAGGAAGCAGATTTCCTTCTTCGTCTCGTTCATCTGTCATCGTACGAAATTTATACATTTTGAAAATCGTTTCTCTTCCGTTCTTATCTACCAAACCTGGACGATCCTGCGTAAAAATAACTGGTGATCCCAGTTTTATTTTTACTAAAAGAGCAACTCCTGCATAAATCGGACTAAAACATAAAATTGCCGCAGATGCACATATTACATCCATCCCTCGTTTTATATACTTCTCATAAAATCCCATCTTACGGGGTTTAATCGCACTCATTAATTCAGCAGTATATGTAGTCTTATCTGCTTCCTTTTTCATTGCATGTGCTGTTGTCGCAGTCGTTACTGCTGTACTTCCTGCCAGAAGACCCAATTTTTTCTTTTTAGACACAATCTCATTCCCCTTGAATACTATTCAAAACAAGCCCGAATAACCTCAATGATCCTCTCCTGCTGCTCCACTGTCATCTTATTATCACTAGGCAGACACAGACCTCGGTTGAAAATATCCATTCCAACATCAGACACGCTGCCTGCAATATATGCATTCGATCTGGCTCTTCCATTTCCGTCTTTTACAACAAATGGATTCAGACGATAAATCGGCTGCATATGCATCGGTTTCCAAACTGGGCGTCCTTCTGCATTAATAGATGCAATTGCTTCCAAAATTTCTGCCGGACATGTTTTTCCTGTTTCTTTTATGTAGCAGACGTCCTGCTCGCCACGAACCTGCTTGCACATTGCTTCCTTATCAATAATCAGACAAGACAGCCAGTAATTTGGCTCAGAATTTTCCAGATTCATTGGATTCATGGATACTGGTAATCCTTTTAATCCCTCTTTATATCTCTCATAGATTGCTTTTTTCTGTGCAATGTGTTCATTTAAATATGGAAACTGCCCACGTACAACGCCAGCAACCACATTGCTCATTCGATAGTTATATCCCAGTTCTTCATGCTGGTACCATGCAGCATTCTCTCTGGCCTGCGTTGACCATTTACGTACTTTATTTGCAGCTTCTTCATCATCTGTCAGGAAACATCCGCCTGAACTTCCTGTAATGATCTTGTTTCCATTAAAAGAAATCGTATTATACTTTCCAAACGTACCTGTCTGAACACCTTTATATGTGGCTCCCATAGATTCTGCCGCATCCTCGATCAAAATAGCTCCATGCTTTCTGATCACAGCATTTAATTCTTCTATCTTTCCCGGAGTTCCGTAAAGATGTGCAATAACCACAACCTTCGTATCAGGATAGATTTCAAAGGCTTTTTCCAATGCTTCCGGATCCATGTTCCAGGTATCATACTCTGTATCTATAAATACCGGTTCTCCGCCTTCGTATACAACTGGATTTACTGTTGCATCAAAAGTCATATCGGAGCAGAAAACTTTTTTTCCTTCCAATGCTCCATGACCTACTTTCGGCATACCATATGCTTCGATTCCAGCCAGTTTCATAGCCAGATGTAAAGAAGCCGTTCCTGCTGATAAAGCTACCGCATATTTGCAGCCAATATATTCACAGGCAAGTTTTTCTACTTCATTAATGTTTTTTCCTACTGTAGACATCCAGTTTGTTTCATATGCTTCTTTTACATATTCAATTTCCGGTCCATGCATTGTTGGACTGCTTAACCAGACTTTGGATTCAAATTTTTCAAACTTATTACTTTCTTTGAACATGGCTCTCTACCTCTTTTTATGTACTTTCAGTTTATGCTTGATCACTTCTCCGCAGCCACAGCCGCCTCACTCATCAGCTCCTCATACACCTTCTTATGCAGCTTCAGGTCGGAATCCGCAGAGTGATAGGTCGGTACGATCGCGGCTACGATGTCTCGGATCTTTTCGCTGTTGGCGTAGCCGTATGCTGCCAGGACTTCCAGCTGTTTGAAGAATTCCTGTACGTCCATTTCGATGGGTTTGCCGATGTGGATGAGGTCGTTTGGAGTTTTCTCCATGCCTTCTTCGGCCATCAGCTTTTCTTCGTAAAGCTTTTCGCCTGGGCGGAGACCAGTGTAGGTGACTTTGATGTCTACATCCGGGGTGTAGCCGGAAAGCTTGATCAGGTTTCGGGCAAGGGTGTCGATCTTTACCGGGGCTCCCATGTCCAGGACGAAGATCTCGCCGCCTTTGGCGTAGGTTCCTGCCTGGAGGACAAGGCTTACGGCCTCCGGGATAGTCATAAAGTAGCGGATGATGTCCGGATGTGTGACGGTGACAGGGCCGCCTTTTTCGATCTGGCGCTTGAACAGCGGGATCACACTTCCGTTGCTGCCGAGAACGTTTCCGAATCGTACAGCTACGAATTCTGTGCCGGTTCCTGTTTTCGATGTATGGTTCTCACTTACATATGCCTGACCTTCGTTGTCGTGAAGTGCATCCAGGGTATCCTTTCTGTGTCCGCCAAGTCGTGGCAGCCAGTCGGTGTGTCCGTTGTGGCTGACCATGTTCATGCTCTGGACTACCATTTCGCAGAGTCGTTTGCTGGCGCCCATGATGTTGGTCGGGTTTACAGCCTTGTCGGTACTGATCAGCACAAATCGCTGGCAGCCGTTCATCATTGCCGCATATGCAGTCTTATAGGTTCCTACCACATTGTTCTTGATCGCCTCACAGGGGCTGTTCTCCATCAGCGGTACGTGCTTATGTGCGGCTGCATGATATACGATCTCCGGCTTATAGGTTTCAAATACCCAGTTGATCCTTTTGCTGTCACGGACGGAGCCGATCAGTACCTTCAGGTTCAGGTTCGGATAACTGGCCTTCAGCTCCTGCTCAATGTCATATGCATTATTTTCATAAATATCGAAGATCACCAGAAGCTCCGGCTCATGACCTGCGATCTGACGGCAGAGCTCGCTTCCGATGGAACCGCCGCCTCCTGTTACCAGGATCCTTTTGCCCTTCAGATACTGAAAGATCTCGGACATGTTGACTTTGATGGTGTCTCGTCCGAGAAGATCCTCCACTGCTACTTTTTTCATCTTGCTCAGGGATACTTCTCCGTTTACAAGCTGATATACACCCGGGAGCTGCTTCAGCTCGCAGCCGGTTTCCTTGCAGATGTTCAGGATATCCCGCTTCTGATGCGGTGTTGCCGTCGGGATCGCAAGAAGGATCTGATTGATATGATACTTGTCCACATTGAGAAAAATATCGTCTCTTCCGCCTACCACCGGAACGCCTTCCATGTATCTTCCCCATTTATTCGGGTTGTCATCGATCAGGCAGCGTACTCTGGAATTGGTTTCCTTTGCATTCTGAAGCTCCCGGACAATGGTCCTGCCCGCTTCTCCTGCACCGATGATCATCACGTTTTTGCTCCGCTCCTCACGCTCGCTCTTTTCTCTGCGGTTCCGCTCAAGAAGTACAAAACGATAGGAGAAACGTACGCCTACAGTCAGGAAAAACTGCAGCATGATACCGATCAGATAATAGGAAGCCGGCATCCGTCCCCAGAAGATCGTGATACCCACAATATGCAGAACACCTGTGATCACAGTTGCAACCGTGATCTTGATCAGCTCATGGAAGCTTGCGAAACGCCATACACTGTTATACAGATGCAGGCATCCGAATACTGCCAGGATGATAATGGTATAGATTGGTGCAAAGCTCCTCCATGCATCAAAATAATCTGTGGGAATCGAGGAATACCGAAAATCGAATCTCACCAGCAGCGCCATAAAATAAGAAAAATTAACAGCTATCATGTCATAGATGATCAGATATATCGCAATTACTTTCCAATGTTCTAACTTCTTCATACTTCCTCCGGTCTGTCTTACTGTTTCTGCATAATCCCTGATGTATTCTTCCTGCTCTTTGTCTTCTGTCTGCTTTTCCCTGGGACTTTGTTTTGCCAGTGCCAGAAGCAGGACCGAGAACGCAAGAAGTACTACGATCAGCATGATCAATAAAATCTGCATTTTTTACTTCCTCTTTTATATTTATAACTTATCTAATTTATTTTTATCCCCGAACTGCGTCTCCGCAGCCCGGGTCATTATATTCGAATCTCAATATGTATGAATCATTTGGCGCCGCTTCCGCGGAAAACGACCATAACTGTCTTAACCAGGATCTCAATATCCAGTTTCAGACACCATTCGGCAATGTACTTTGTGTCAAGCTCTACGACTTCCTCGAAATCCGTAATATCACTTCGACCGCTTACCTGCCACATACCGGTAAGTCCCGGCTTGATGGCCAGACGTTTGCGATGGTGAAGCTCATACTTCTCCCACTCATCCATTGTCGGCGGTCTGGTTCCTACAAGACTCATATCTCCTTTCAGAATATTCCAGAACTGTGGAAATTCATCCAGGGATGTCTTTCGGATAAAATGTCCTACTCCTTTGATGATTCGTGGATCATCATCCATTTTGAACATCATTCCATCTTTTATGTTATTCTGTTTCATCAGTTCTTTTTTGCGTTCTTCTGCATCCATATACATGGAGCGGAATTTATAGATCTTGAACGGACGACCGTTCTTTCCCATGCGGACCTGTGAGAAAAATGCAGGACCCGGAGATTTGATCTTAATGGCCGGAACCAGAAAGATCGCTGCGATTCCTGTAAAAAGACAACCTACCAGACCGCCTGCGATATCCATAGCTCGTTTCACAAACATCTGGCGCGGTGTCACAATGTGGATACTGCTGGAAAGCACAGTGTATCCGCCAAGCTCCTCCACCACCTGGTTCTTGCCAAGGGATTTCATGGTTGCCAGTCTCATATGGATAACAACTCCCATTGCAGAACAATCCTTGATCATCTGCTCCGGGATCGGAATTTCCTTAGGCACTGCAAAAAATACTTCATCGATCCAGTTCTTATGGATATAGGAGATCATATCCTCACTCCCGGCTACTACCGGTACTCCACAGACGGATGCTCCCTTCTTGTCACAATCCATAAAAACAATTCCTGCCAAATGATAGGTTCCGTAATTATTCTTGCGGATGGTTTCCACCACATTGTCTGCATTTTCACTGACTGTAACGATCAGCAGGGATCGCTTCTCGCTTTCTTCGTATCTGTGATCCTTCAGGAATTTCTTCAATGCCTGTCTGCCGCAGTAGCTGAAGCAGATATAAAGTACATAGGTGATCAGCAGGATCATTCTGGAATAATTGTTTCCAATTCTTAAAAGAAACATATATGCCAGGACCAGAAGACAGACCAGTGTACACTGTTCAAAGGTTTTCTTCAGTTCCACCAGCATTCCTCTTCGCAGAACTCCGCTGAAGCTTTCATTAAAAAATGTGACCATCAGCTGGATAAGAAACATCACCACTGCCACATTTCGATACAGCTCTGTCTCGTATGGCTGATCGATCCCGTTTCGGATCCAGTATGCAAGTACAAACGCAAGCTGCAGACACAACATATCGCAAATCGTAAAATCGGCATGTTTTACCCAGCTGCTGTTTTCTTTTTGATACATATTCTTTTCTACGCCTTCCCTCGCTTACATTTTTTGTTGCTTTTATCCCCTCTCCGGTATCTCAGGCACCTGGAGAGGGGATGATATTTATTTCACAACAATGGTAAGTACGGCTCCGTTGGAGCTGTTTCCACTGTTGTCTACTACATAATATGTAAGCTCGTAAGTTCCCGGTGCAGCTGTATTTACATCACCGGTGATCTGAATCCTTTTGAAAAGATCACTGGTTGACTCTGTATCATCCTGGATATCCTTTACATAGCTTAATTTATCCAGCGTAGTTCCTACCGGTACCTCTACGTAATATGTAGTCAGATACATCTTTGGATCCTGCGGAGAAAGCTGCTCGATCTTGTCTTCCTGTGTCTTCTGCGCCTGTTCCTCCGGAGTCAGTTCTCCTTCTGCGGAATCTCCGCTTTCAGCATCTGTGCTGTCTGCTTCTGTCCCATCCTGCATATCTGTCTCTTCTGCAGGCTCTGTGGTATCTGTGGAATCTCCGTCCTCTGTGAGACCGTCATTATCGATCAGTCCCAGCTGCGGATTTTCGGCACTGCCGTCCTGAGCTTCCATGGTAAATTCTTTTTTTGTTACATTGTTGTTTTTGTCCTTTGCAACAAAGATAACAGAAACCTGTTTTCCGTCATTCTTCGGATATATGGTTTCTACAGTAAGAGACTCTGTAACATCTCCATCTCTGTCATCCTGTGCCTTTACATCCTTCAGAAGATCCTCTTCTGTCATATCGGATGTATAATTCGTATCTTTTCCCTCTTCAAATGTGATCTTCGGTCCTTCATTATCCTCGGAGCTCTTCATGTATACTACACCGGCTCCCATACCAAGGCAGATGACCACTAATAAAAACACAAAAAATTTCTTCATATTTTTGCTGCTCCCGGCCTTTCCCAACACTTTGATCCGTTGTTGTTATTTTTATGCGTGACGTTTCTTTTTCTTTTTGGATTTCTTGCCCATTTTGGAAGAGTATGGGATTGTACCAAGTACGCTTAATCCAAGATATTTCTCTACGTCTTCCGGTGTCTTTACAGTATCGTTTGTCAGATATACGATGAGCACAACGGCTGCTGCCAGAAGGATACCCAGAAGTCCGCCGATCACACCGTTTTTCGGTACGCTTGGGCTTGACGGCTCATCCGGGATGTTTGCTGTCTCTACCACATTTACTGCCTTGATATCCATAACCTGCTGGATATGCTTGGAAGCAATATCTCTTACTGCGTTTGCGATCTGTGCCGCTGTATAAGGATCGGTATCTGTAACTGTGATGGATACTACTCGTGTATCCGTTGGTGTATCTACGGAAAGCTTCTTAAGAAGCTCCTCATGTGTCATATCCAGTTTCAGCTGTGCGATCACACCCTCAGTAACTGTACGGCTCTTGATCAGCTCCGCATAGTCCTTGGTCAGTGATGTACTTGTCTGGATATCCTGATTGGTCAGTGTGCTGCTGTCCTGCTTGGACAGTACCACGATCTTGGTTGTGGATTCATACTTCGGTGTGATCAGAAGCATGGTTCCCATAACAGCTGCCAGGCAGAAAACAATACCGGATAAAATGATAACACCCAGCTTGCTCAGTAACAGGTGAAATACCTCACCAAGATCGATCTCTACTTCGTCGTTGTTGTTAACAGTCTGATTTTCCATTTCTTTTCTCCATTACCCTGTGATTTTCCGGGGATTTTTGATAAAGATCTTCTTTACATATTCGCTCCCCATTGTTTTTTCCATTTTGGCGACACATTTGCCGATCTCCGGGATACGCTCCGTCTTACGGTGTCCGTCAGAACCGACAAAATCCAGAAGCCCATGCTTCATGACTTTCCGTGCAAAGGTTTTTGCCCCGAATCCGTCCTGACCGCTGATGGTATCTGCGTTGACCTGGATATGTGCTCCCATATCCTTCAGCTCTGTCAAAAATCCAATATCGTTCCGGGTAGCCTTATAACGTTCCACATGAGCGATGATCGGGATAAAACCATTCATCAGAAGACTTCTGACCCGTTCTTCAATATAATTTTTCTCATCTCCGTTGCTGAATTCCACAAGCACATATCTGGAACCTGCAAGGGTAAGCCGCCGTCCCTTCTTAAGGCATTCCACCATATCCATACTGGAATGGAGTTCACAGCCCAGATAAAGTCTCATGCCTTCATCACCAATATTCATGGCTGCTCTACGCAGCTGCATAAACTGTCTTGTCACAATGTTCATATGCGGCTCAAACATATCGTACCGGAAATGTGGTGTCAGGATCACATGACGTACGCCCTCCTGATACTCCTTATTGAGCATCCAGAGTGATTCTTCCATGTTTCTTGCACCGTCATCCACCCCGGGGAGGATATGACAATGAATATCATAAAGTCCCTTCATTAAAATAACCCACTCATTTCTGTTGTCAATGTTTTTTTATTTACTGCTGCTCTCACCATAATCTCCGTAGGAACCATACTTACCGTACTTGCCGTATTTACCATACTTGCCATAGTGACCGTAATTGCCGGCCTTGCTGTAGTCCACCTTGTTCAGGATGGTTCCCAGGATCGGGCAGTTGCTCTTGGCAAGCTGATCTCTTACTTCCTGTACAAAACGGTAGCTGATAGTACCGGATTCAACGACGATTACAGATCCGTCGCAGGAATCTGCTATGATAGCACTGTCGATGATCAGTCCAAGCGGCGGTGTATCTACAATAACGTAATCATAAACATCTCTTACCACGCGGATCATATCCTTGAAGAGTCTGTTTCCGAGAAGCTCTGCCGGGTTCGGAGGTACGATACCGGAGAAGATAATATGGAACTTCGGAAGTGTAGTGGCACAGATCACGTCAGAAAGCTTGGCCTGCTTGGAAAGATAATGAGCAAGTCCCATTACCTCCTGGTCTACTGTCACACGTCCCATCAAAACGGATTTACGCAGATCGGCATCGATCAGAAGCACTGATTTGCCGCTCTCAGCAAGAGAGGCAGCAAGATTAAATGCCACACTGCTCTTTCCCTCATTAGGAGTACAGCTGGTAAGTGCGATCACTTTCTTATCTGCTCCGCAGAACTGGATATTTGTTCGCAGAGCTTTATAAGCCTCATCCATCTGGTGATCAGACTTCCAGTTGCTCAGTTTAACTTTAATCATAATTCCTTTTCACCTTTACCTTTTTGTTCTATCTGATGACAGTCTTGCCCTTTGGGCATGTCTATAGGTTATTATACAATCCTATTTTCTAATACGCAAGTTCTTTATTCGACAGAAAAGTCGTTAAATATGTACAATTTGCCTAATTTTTATTATTTTTTATTTCCCGGCCCAGAAACAGGATAGATTATTTTTATTCCCTGTGTTAAAATAAACCCACGGCAATGAGTGCAGCGGTTACAGGAGGAGCCCTATTTTTTGCCAACCGTGATTGGCTGCCATAAGGAGGATATAAACATATGACAAAACAGGAATTTCAGAAACTGACCGAAGATCATGTCCTGCTGCTGGATGGTGCTACCGGCTCCAACCTGATGAAGGCCGGCATGCCGCGTGGTGTCTGCACAGAGAGCTGGGTGCTTGAGCACAAGGATGTGATCCAGTCTCTGCAGAAGGCATACATCGCGGCGGGAAGCCATATCATCTATGCGCCTACCTTCGGCGGAAACCGCATTAACCTCACTATGCACGGACTGGAGGATCAGATCGAACAGATCAATCATACCCTGGCAGGCTATTCAAAGGAGATCGCACCGGAGGGTGTTTTCGTAGCAGGTGATATCACCACCACAGGCAAGATGATGGCACCGGCCGGTGACATGACTTACGAAAAAGCCTTCGAAGTCTATCAGGAACAGATCGGCTATCTCCGTGATGCAGGTGTGGACCTGATCGTAGCGGAAACCATGATCAATATCGAGGAGACACTGGCTGCTGTAGACGCCTGCCAGAGTGTCTGCGAGCTTCCTATCATCTGTACCGTGACTGTAGAAGCAGACGGAAGTATCTTCAGCGGCGGAAATGCCATAGAGGCTGCCATGTCCCTGGAAGCTGCAGGTGCAGACGCTGTCGGCATCAACTGCTCGGTTGGCCCGGATCAGCTGGTATCGGTTATCCGTAATATCAAAGAGAACGTTTCCATTCCGGTCATTGCCAAACCCAATGCGGGAATGCCCCAGATCGATGATCTTGGAAATGCAGTTTACAGCATGACCCCTGCGGATTTTGCAGGTTATATGAAGGTGCTGGTGGACAACGGTGCTTCCGTGATCGGCGGATGCTGTGGTACCACACCGGAGTTTATTTCGGAAACCGCCCAGGTGCTTGGACTTCGATAACTTTAACCGGAACAGATATGCTTCCACGCACTGCTTCAATTGAGAACAACAATAAGCCGTGAGTGAAAGATTCCGTCAAAAAAATCCTGAGGATCCTATGTGAGATATTAACAGATATCAACATAGAAATTCTCAGGATTTTTATTTTTCCGGATATTATTTCTCTTTTACTGCTTCTTCCGGCCGGTTTGCCTCATCCGCATAGGAGCTGCGGATCGCTTTTCGCACTGGAAGTACACAGGCAGGAACAACGGAAAGGCCGTCCACTCCCATCTGGATAAAAGCTTCGGTAAGATTGGAATCTGCTGCCAGCTCTCCGCATATGTAAACTTCACATCCTGACTTATGTCCTGCCTCTGTTACCATGCGGATCATCTTTACAAGCGCCGGATGATGATCGTTGTATTTATCCTTCAAAAGAAGATTCTGCCGGTCCATAGCCAGGGTATACTGGGTCAGGTCATTGGTTCCAAGGCTCAGAAAATCCACACGTTTTCCAAGTTCTTCACTGATCATGACCGCTGCCGGTGTTTCGATCATAATTCCGGTACGGATGTTTTTGTAAGGAATATTCTTCTCATCCAGGCCCTTTTTTACCTCACGGATCAGCTTCTCGATCTCATCCAGCTCATCCTCGGACGTGATCATCGGATACATCAGGTTGATATTTCCATAGGCACTTGCACGGTAAATAGCCCGAAGCTGCGCTTTAAACATTTTTTTGCGATCAAGGCAGAGACGGATGCCGCGGTTTCCCATCATAGGATTGACCTCATCAGGAATTGCCATATATTCTGCCTGACGGTCTGCCCCCAGGTCCACGGTACGGATCACTGCCGGACGTTCATCCATATCCTCGGCTACTTTTTTATAGGCACGGAACAGCTCATTCTCTCTTGGATAATTCTCTCTTCCGAGATACTGGAATTCACTTCGAAGAAGGCCGATACCTGCTGCTCCGTAATAAAGAACCGTATTCAGATCATCCAGATTTCCGATGTTTGCCAGAAGCTTGATCTCCTTGCCATCGGCTGTGATATCCTTCTGGTTCCGAAGTCTCAAAAGTTCTTCCCGCTCTTCCTTATCTGCTGCATGACGGATCTCATATTCCTTAAGAAGCTCCGGCTCCGGATCGATATACAGTGTTCCTGTATACCCATCTACAATAGCCATATGGCCATCCCATTCTTTCTGTATCTCCACCTCGACCAGGGTGGGGACTTCCATGGATTTTGCCATGATCGATACATGGGAAATAACAGACCCCTGATGCATGACTACCGCCAGAAGACTGGCTTTGTTCATCTCCAGAAGTTCATTGGGGGAAAGCTGCTCTGCTGCAAGGATCACCGGCTCATCTCCCAGATTGATCCGTGCATGGGAGCCACCCATGGCGCCGATCAGCAGCTCGGAGATCTCCCTGATATTTTCGATCTGTTCTTTGACAGCCTCGTCCTCCAGCTTGCGGAACACATTTGCAAGCTCATCCCTGGTTGTCTGGACTGCGTAAGCTGCACTGACCTTTTCTGTCGTGATCATGCTTTCTACGGCCCGCTGGAAGCTGCCGCCACTTAAGAGCTTCAGCTGACGTTTCAAGGTCAGCTCCTGCTCTTTGGGGAGGGGTGCTCCGTTTTTATACATATGCTGGATCTGGTTCTTTACCGCTGTTCTTGCATTATCCAGACGATCCAGCTCCTTTTTTACATTGTCTACCATGGACTGACGGATCTGATATTCGCCTCTGTGGTAATACAGTATTTTTCCAATGGCTATTCCGGAAAAAGCGGATGTGCCTTTGTATATCTCCACCTGAAAAACCCCCTTACTGGTTCGTCTGCTTAATCGCAGGCAGCTTTAAACTCTGTCCAGATCTTATTGTATTCCTGCTCTGCTTCCTGGCTTACATTCTGTACGATCTCACCCTTTGTCACGCTGTCCGGAACAACCAGGTTCTCGTCTACCAGATCATCTGCTGCCTTGTTTGTATTGTAGTATCCGATATAGTTGATGCACTGTGCAGATACTTCCGGCTCCAGGATATAATTGATAAATTCATTGGCAGCCTTCGCATTCGGTGCTTCACTTGGCACAAACATTCCCATAATACCAAATCCAAGACCTTCCTCCGGATAAACCACCTTAAGATCCGGATTATCCTTCAGTGCCTGTGTTACCTGTGATGTATAAAGAAATGCCACACTTGCCTCTCCGTTGAGAAGGGCATTCTGTGTATTGTCATCCTGGATCATACGAATGTTCGGTGCCAGCTCTTTCAGCTTCTCACCGGTCTTGTCGATCACGGCTACATCTTCTTCGTTCATGCTCTCTCCCATGGAAAGCTGTGTGATGCCACAGATCACGCGGTAATTACCTACGATGGCAATGCTGTCCTCCAGAGACTTATCCCAGAGATCCTTGTATCCTTTAATGTCGATATCTACCTGCTCCGGATCATAAACGATCAGTGGGATTCCTGCTCCGTAAGGTACTGTATATTCGTCATCCGGATCATAAAACTGTCCCTGATAAAGGGGGTTGATGTTCTTAAAATTGGAAACGGTATCCTTGTCGATCTTCTGGACAAGTCCCTCTTTTACCGCGCTGTCGATAATGTAATCATCTGCAATTACCACATCGTAATCGCCGCCCTTTGCCTGGGAAAGCTTCTCAAGCATGGTCTCATCGGTATCAAAGTTGGAATATACCACCTTGGTCCCTGTTTCTTTTTCAAAATCATCCAGCACTTCCTGCGGAAACATTCCGTCCCATGTATAAAGTACCAGTTCATCCTTATCCTTTGCACTGACACTGACACCTGTTATCATAGATGTTCCAAGTACCGCACATAACATGATCGCTGCTGCTTTTTTTGATCTCATAGAACCTCCTTCATGTCTCTCTCTGACGTCTTGTTATTTTGCTTTTACCTTTGTCCAAAGCTCTGCGAATTTCTGCTTGATCTTTGGCTTCTGGTATCCGAAGATCTCATTCTTTGGATTGTCGATCTGCGGAATATAGGAAGAAATTCCCTCATAAGTTCCGTTCTTCATCTCCTCGAATGCACTCTTTACAGTAGAAGTATATCCTACTTCTTCGGTATTGGAAAGAGCATTTTCATCATCCAGCATAAAATTGATGAACTCATGAGCCAGATCTACTTCATTGCAGTCCTTGGTGATGACCATGGCATCATACCAGGTATTGGTTCCCTGCTGCGGAGTATAATAGCCAAGCTCCGGATTTTCGCTGATAATATAGGAAGCATCTCCGGAATAAACAACCGCCATTGCCTTGTTTCCTGAGATCATGTTGTCGATCACATCATCACCTGCATAGATCGGATCCATGGTATCTCTCTGGTTGATCAGCCACTCATAAGCCTGCTGGATCTCGTCAAGATTCTTTGTGTTCATGGAATATCCCAGTGCTTTCAGGGCGATCATAAAGGAATCCCTTTCGGAATCATACATATAAAGATCTCCCTTATATTTTTCATCGCAGAGAATATTCCAGCCCTCTTTGTCAAGATCCTCCTGAGAGACTACATTCTTATTATAAAGGATTCCTACAGTTCCCCAGAAATACGGACAGGAATAACGATTTCCCGGATCATAGTCCTTATTCTGTACCTCGGGAAGAAGATTTTTGCTGTTTGGGATCTTTTTCCAGTCAAGGGCCTGAAGATATTCCTCCTTGATCAGTCTTTCGATCATATAATCTGACGGAACCAGAACATCGTAGGTTTCACCACTGGCCAGCTTGGTGTACATCATCTCATTGGACTCGAAGGTTTCATATACAACAGTACAGTTATACTGCTTCTCAAATTTGTCCAGAAGACTCAGGTCCATATATTCTCCGGCATTATATACACGAAGCACGTGGTTTCCCTGGCTTACGAGCGTCCACTTTCCCAATACCAGAACAACCGCAGCAGCTGTGACAACCGCAACGATCCTTCTTTTTTTCGGATCCATTTTTTTCACGGTGGAGGCCTGAAGCTTCGGCATGATCAGATTTGCAAAAAGAAGCACCAGTACAATGACCACGATCACAATAGTAGAAAGGGCGTTGATAGTGGGATTGATACGCTTTGTCATATTATATACAACAATGGATATATTTTTTACTCCGTTTCCGGAAACAAAGTAGGAAATTACGAAATCGTCAAAGGACATGGTAAAGGCCAGGAGCGCTCCCGCAAAAATCCCTTCTTTGATCATGGGCACGATAACCTTGGTAAGTGCCTGATATGGCGTTGCACCAAGATCCATGGCTGCATTGGCAAGGTTCGGATCCAGGCTTCGCACCTTCGGATATACACTGGTGATCACATAGGGCGTACAGAATGCGATATGTGCCAGCAGCATGGTCAGATAGCCTTTCGTCATTCCCAGCGAAGAAAACAGCAGCATCAGACCAATCGCGGTTACGATCTCCGGATTCAGAATTGGAAAGTTATTGATGGTAAGGACCATCTCCTTCAGCACCTTTCTGGATTTTGAAAGTCCGATGGCTGTGATGGTTCCCAGCACTGTGGAAATAACAGTTGCCAGAATTGCCACTGTGACCGAAACATAAACTGCCTTACTGATCTCCATGTTGTTTATCAGCTCTCCGTACCAGCGCAGGGAAAATCCTGTAAATCTGGTCAGGGACTTGGATGAGTTAAAGGAAAAGATCATGGTCACAAGGATCGGCAGGTAAAAAAATGCCAGACACAGCACTACATATAATTTTGAAAATATGGTATTTTTTCTTTTCATCTCCTGCCTCCTTTAATCGTCCTGAGTATCCATCTTCTTCATCAGGCTCATAAAGATCAGGATGATCACTGCCAGGATCAGAGAAATGGCACTTCCGAAGTTCCAGGCACCTACAGAAATAAACTGTGACTCGATGAGATTACCGATCAGCATGTACTGGCCGCCGCCGAGAAGCTTCGGAATAACGAAGGTTGATATGGACAGAAGGAATACCATCATGATACCATTGACCACACCTGGCATGGAAAGCTTCCAGGTGATCCTCCAGAAGGTCTGGAATGGATTGGCACCAAGGTCGTTGGCCGCTTCGATCAGTGACTTGTCCATTTTACTTAAGGATGTATGGATCGGAATGATCATAAAGGGCATAAAGTTACAAACAAGGCCCACGATAACGGAAAAATCTGTATACATCATGGTGATCGGTGAGATTCCCAGCATTTTCAGAAGGTTGTTCACCAGACCATTGTCAGAAAGAATGTTCATCCATGCATAGGTACGGAGAAGCATGTTGATCCACATGGGAATGGTGACCATAAGGATCAGAAAGCTCTGCACCTTTTCGGAATATTTGGAGATAATGTATGCCAGCGGATATCCGCAGACCAGGCAGATCAGTGTGGTCAGGATACCCAGGCGGAAGGATTTCAGAATAACACTTAAATATGTAGCTTCCAGAAATTTTGCAAAATTCGCCCATGTAAAATGCAGGGTCAGAACTTCATTTCCATCTGAGGTAAATGCATAAAGCACGATCAGGATCAATGGTACCACGATCAGGATCGAAGCCCAGATGATATACGGCTTGATCAGATGCTTAAACTGTTTCATTAGTATCCTCCCATTCTGCACATAACATGGATATCCTCAGGACCAAACTTCAGTCCCACTTCACGTCCCACTTCTGCATAATCGGTAGTGTGCACCATGTATGTGCGAAGCTCCGTCTCGACCAGGATCTCATAATGCACGCCCTTGAACGTAATGTTCCGTACCGTTCCTCTGATCTTGGCCTGATCCGGTTCCACAATATCCAGATCCTCCGGGCGGAGAACAACCTCAATGGCTTCGTTGTCCTCAAATCCTTTGTCTACACATTCAAAACGGAAGCCATCAAACTCCACAAGGAAATCCCTGATCATTATTCCTTCTATAATATTGGACTCTCCGATAAAGCCGGCAACAAAACGGTTCTCCGGCTCATTATAGATATCTGTCGGGCTGCCAATCTGCTGGATCTCACCGTTGTTCATGACTACTACCGTATCAGACATGGAAAGTGCCTCCTCCTGGTCATGGGTAACATAGATAAAGGTGATCCCTACCTCTCTCTGGATCTTTTTCAGCTCGATCTGCATCTGCTTACGGATCTTGGCATCCAGTGCGCCGAGTGGCTCATCCAGCAGAAGCACCTTCGGCTCATTGACAAGAGCTCTGGCAATGGCAACTCGCTGCTGCTGTCCACCGGAAAGAAGTGTAACATCTCTTTTTTCGAAGCCTTCCAGCCCTACCATTTTCAGCATTCTTTTTACCTTCTGCTCAATAACAGATTTATCTACCTTTTTCAGATTCAGGCCGAAACCGATATTGTCCATAACATTGAGATGCGGAAACAATGCATATTTCTGGAATACTGTGTTGATCTCTCTTTTATATGGAGGCAGCTTGGAGATCTCAATTCCGTTAAACAGTACCTCTCCGCCGCTTGGCTCCTCAAAGCCGGCAATGATCCTTAAGGTTGTTGTCTTTCCACAGCCGCTGGGTCCCAGAAGCGTAAGGAATTCGTTTTCGTGAATGTCCAGATTAATGCCCCGGAGCACCTGCTGGTCATCAAAGTTTTTTGTGAGATTTTTTAACTCGATCAGTTTATTGCTCATCTTTTATATTCCCCTTCCCGCGTTTTCCTGCGATCAGATATACTGCCAGTACCAGAAGGATCACTCCCAGCATTATGGTACAAAGTGCATTGATCTCCGGCGTAACGCCTGTTTTCATCTGTGTATAAACTTTTATCGGCAGCGTGGATACACGTGGCCCGGTTACAAAAATACTGATCACCACATCGTCCATGGACATGGCAAAGGCCAGCAGAGAGCCGGATATAACAGCCGGCATGATCAGCGGCAGGGTAATGTCCCAGAAGGCCCGAAAGGAACCGGCACCAAGATCTCTGGCTGCCTCTTCCAGGGACGGATCCATTCCCACAAGCCTTGCTTTTACCTCCATCAAAATATAGGGCACGCAGAAAACCGTGTGTCCGATCAGAAGTGTCAGCATTCCAAATGGCAGGTTCAGCATATAGAAAAATGCCATCAGTACCATTCCCAGAATGATCTCCGGGATCATCAGAGGCAGAATGGAAATATACTCCATCACCCCTTTTGTTTTCCAGTGGATCCTGGAAAGTCCTACAGCCCCCAGTGTTCCGATCACTGCAGATACCCCACAGCTGGACACCGCCAGGATCAGACTGTTTTTCAATGCCTGGATCAGATCCCTGTCCTGAAACAGTTCCTGATACCATTTCAGGGAAAATCCGGTAAAGCGCACCGGAAGTCTTGCTTCATTAAACGAAAATACCACTACCACACCAATGGGCAGATACATAAGGAAAAACAGGATTCCCAGGTACAGTCCTGAAAGCTTTGAGTTCTTTTTCATCCGATTCCCTCCAGTTCCTTCACATTGGTAAGCTTCCGATATAATACGATCATCAGAGTTGTCAGTATCATCAGTACCACAGCCAGTGCTGCGGCAAAGGGCCAGTTATTGCCTCTTGTCATCTGCTCCTGGATCAGACTTCCCACAAGTACGATCTTGTTTCCGCCCAGGATATCCGCAATAAAAAACAGACCCATAGACGGAATAAAGGTAAGTATCACTCCGGAAAGAAGTCCCGGCAAAGTCAGCTTAAAGGTGACGCTCCAGAAGGCCTTCCATCTGCTGGCTCCAAGGTCTCTGGCAGCTTCCACAAGGGACCAGTCCAGCTTTTCCGCACTGGAATATACGGACAGTGCCATAAACGGCAGCAATACATAGATCATACCGATCACGATTGCCGGATAGCTGTATAGGATTTTTAAGGGCTCCTGGATGATGCCAAGCTTCATCAGCAGATAATTCAGAAGGCCCTTTTTCTGTAGAATGATGATCCAGCCATAAAGACGGATTAGGGAATTCACCCAGAAAGGCAGCATCAGGAAAAGCATGGCCAGCTTCTTTTTGCCCCCGGAAAGCTTTGCCATAAAGTATCCGAAGGGGTAGCCCACCAGACAGATGATCAAAGTGCTGGTGAGCGCAAGGCGGAAGGATCCCGTAAAGGTCTGCAGGTATACAGGCTCCAGGATCTGCTTGTAATTATCCAGAGTAAATTTCCAGTTCACGCCGTAGCCGCCGTCTGCTGTGGAAAAGCTCAGTGCAACTACATACAGAAGAGGCAGTGCGACGAAGATCAGTGTAAAAAGGTACAGCGGCAGGATCATCCATACGGAGCCTGCTCTGTGCTTACGCATGGGTACCTCCTGCACAGGGACCTGACTGATCCGGCAATACTTCTTCTGATCTTTCTTCCCGATCTACCAGCACTGCCTCTGTAGGAAGAAAACAGCAGCGCACCTTTTCTCCTACACTGACATTTGTATCAATTCCATAACGGCTTGCCACGATTTCCTGACCTTCCGAAGTTTTCAAAACAACACGGAGCTGGCCGCCGGCGAAGGTTTTTTCAATGACTTCGGCGGTTAAGCCATCGCAGCTGTCATCTGCGTTTTTTTCTGCGGGCTCCTGTACATTCTTTTGTATGTTTTCTGATGTGCAATTTGGCGTGCTTTGTTGTGCAATTTTTTTATTTTCTTCAAACCGGATATTTTCGCTTCTTACTGCAATAGTAACCTTTTCTCCTTTTTGCGGAAAAAATCCTCTGTCAGATTTGGCTGCGGTGTTCATTGATACTTTTACTTTTCCGGCATCAGTTCTTACGGTGATCTGAGCGGAAGTACCGTCAATCTCCTCTTCCGCAATGCTTTCCACAATACCGGTCAGGATATTGGCATTTCCAACAAAGGTTGCCACATAGCTGGTCTTCGGATGATTATAGATCTCATCCGGCGTCCCAATCTGCTCAAAGCGACCGTGGTTCATCACAGCGATCGTATCAGACATGTTGATGGCTTCTTCCTGATCGTGAGTGATATAGATAAAGGTGATCCCCAGCTTCTTCTGCAGGCGCTTCAGCTCGTGCTGCATGGCACGCCTCAGCTGCAGATCCAGCGCACCAAGGGGTTCGTCCAGAAGAAGTACCTCCGGATTGTTCACAAGTGCTCTGGCTATGGCCACACGCTGGCGCTGACCGCCGGAAAGCTCTGACGGCTTACGCCTCTCAAAACCCGGAAGCTGAACAAGCTCCAGCATTTCTTTGACTCTTCTGCTGATCTCCGCTTTCGATGTTTTTTTCAATTTCAGCCCATATCCAATGTTATCTGCTACATTCATATGGGGAAAAAGTGCATAATTCTGGAACACTGTGTTCACATTGCGCTGATTCGGTTCCAGGGATGTCACATCCTTTCCATCCAGAAAAACCTGGCCGGAATCTGGCTGTTCCAGGCCTGCAATGATCCGCAGTGTGGTGGTTTTTCCACAGCCGGAAGACCCCAGCAGAGTGACAAATTCTCCTTTTTTTGCTGTAAGACAGATGCTTTCTAGGACGTCCTCACCTTCCTGGAAGCTCTTTTTTATGTTTTTCAGTTCTAATGAAATTTCGGACATTTCGTTCTCCTTCTGTTTGCTATGATATCCGCACCCTGCATGGGACTTTCCTGATATAAGATTGCTTATTGTACTCTCGCAGGGGATTCTCCTGATTCGGTTAACTACTCATTTTCATGAAAATTATCTCGTATATACTGACAATAAGTTTCTTTATTAAATACAGGTTTAAATTCCCGACAGATTTTTTTTGCTTCTTTTGCCTGATCACAAAGAAGACGGTACGTAGTTAGTGCCAGAAGCTTGGCTGGTTTGATATATGCCAGTTCTTCATCCATGATCTTAAAATCTGCTCCGTGAAGTTTTCCCGCAAATCCTCCAAATGTAAAATTCAGCACTGGAAACAGATGGGTCAGGTCTCCTACGTCGGTACAGGCGTTGTTAAAATCTGCCGGCTTTGAACATCGGTATGAAGCATCCAGAAGCTTTACGGATTCTTCCATCACTTTATCCGCACCTCTGTGCAGGATCGGCATATATCCCTGAAGCGGTTCTCTTTCGATCGTACCACCGAATGCATAGGCAGCTCCGTCATAGGCACGGTCCATTTTTTCCTGTGTTGCCCGGATCGCATCCAGAGACGCTGCACGGACTTTTGTTTCGATCACCGCTTCGTCTGGAACTGCATTGATCACATCTCCGGCTTTTCGGATCACGTTGTGAAGACGCACATGGTCTTCCTCCCGGAACGTTTCCCGCATCAGTCCCATCATCTGAATGGCACTGGAAGTAATACTTAATGCATTGACACCATCCCATGGATCAATGGCTGCATGTGCGGCTTTTCCTCTTACTGTCACTCGTTCTGCGGAAAATCCATTGCAGGCCGCATTCCCCAGGTAAAAATCTTCTTCTACCGGCATCATGTGCACATGTGTGGTCAAAATAATGTCTGAATGATCAAATTCTCCAAGACGGATCAGTTCGCTTTTTCCGGATGCAGGAAAGCCGATTCCTTCTTTACGAAGCCGTGCACGTTTATCTGCATCAATGTATTCTTCCGCCGGAACGGCAAAAAAAGATACGGACCCAGACAGAGAGGCTTGAACCTCCTCATTGGTCAGTGCCAATGCTGCGCCGATCATGGCTGCAATCTGTGCGTGGTGTCCGCATGCATGTGCTGTCCCATTAACGGGATCAGCCATCGGATGCGACTTACATCCGATGGCGTCAAGTTCTCCGATAATCGTAATGTTCGGTCCGTCCTGTTCCATCCACTCAGCGCGGACTCCTGTGCGTGCAAGTCCTCCATGCACACGAAGTCCCAGGCCACGCAAAAAAGCCGCTACGTGTGCGGCTGTTCTCTCCTCATAAAATCCCGGCTCCGGATGGCTCTGGATATCCTTCGCAAAGGCTATGATCTCATCTCTGTGTTCATCTATAGTCTGAATGATCTTTTCTTCAATATGATTCATGTCTTATAACCTCCATTTTCCGCAGGTTAAGCTATATGATATCATAAAACAGTTGATTTGGAAATAGATATTTTCTGGAGATATTTCGCTACTCCGTCGTTTTCATTGGAACCGATGATCCCGGTTGCCACAGCTTTCAGTTCACTCACTGCATTTTCCACTGCATAAGCTTCATCCGCAATTTCAAACATATCAATATCATTTTTTCCATCACCAAAAACAACTAATCTGTCACATTCCAGTTTTTGTTTTAGCTGCAAAGCAGCCTGCGCTTTGGATGCTTTTTGCGGCATGATCTCCAGCCACTGCTCTCCTGTGTAGATGTCCTTCTGATAAACAACATGATATTTATTTTTATATTTATGATAAAATGGTTCAAGCTTCTCCGGCTTATCAATGCAGGTGATATAAAAAAGATCTCCATACATCAATTCAGACTCTGTAGTTACAATATTCGTACGTTTGTCGCCCTTCCGGCTGTTTAAAAATGCCTGCATTCCACTTGTTGCCTTTGCTGCTATATAAGAAAACTTTTCAATATTATTCTGATATGAATATATGATCGGATATATTTCATGCGCAAAAAGATCCCTCAATACCTCATATATATCCTCTTCAAAATAATTGGCAATAAGGATTTCCTCTGTTATATTATCTTTCACAAATGCCCCATTGTATATAATAAGAGGAAAGTGTGTGTTAAGGCCTTCTGTTACTTTTTTTGCCGTATTTAAGGAACGAGCTGTTGCATAGGAAAATAACATGCCTGAAGAAGTTAAAGCATTGATTATTTTTATTGTATATGAAGATAAAGTTTCATTTTTTCGTAAAAGAGTTCCGTCGAGATCTGATACGTATAGTGTTTTCATAAATAAATCCTTTCGTTTTGCTATGGACTGTAGATAGGGAAACTTTTTTCAGTTGACAGGGAAATTGATGATAAAATATTTCTTTATTATAGCACAAAAAAAGTGGCTGTTTAAGCCACTTTTTACGATTGTATATTCAAAACTACATACATGTTCTGTTGATGATCGTTAATCTTTTTTGAATCAATTCTTAACCTGCGTTTCTTGGTCAAGCCCTCACCCGATTAGTAACAGTCAGCTCCATGTGTTACCACACTTCCACCTCTGCCCTATCTACCTCGTCGTCTTCAAGGGGGTTTACTTCACTAAGAATGGGATATCTCATCTTGAGGGGGGCTTCACGCTTAGATGCCTTCAGCGTTTA
>OCPX01000006.1_pt1 | contig 298820 bp, 255 predicted proteins | sample 1538771 | NCBI WGS metagenome assembly OCPX01 (sample SAMN04571725, study PRJEB22368) | human gut metagenome | biome: human gut; material: stool | host: Homo sapiens | place: Luxembourg | collected 2012-11-01 | reverse complement strand
GATAAACGCTGAAGGCATCTAAGCGTGAAGCCCCCCTCAAGATGAGATATCCCATTCTTAGTGAAGTAAACCCCCTTGAAGACGACGAGGTAGATAGGGCAGAGGTGGAAGTGTGGTAACACATGGAGCTGACTGTTACTAATCGGGTGAGGGCTTGACCAACCAGCCGAGGAAGCGGGCAGGATGTAACAGAAATGGGGCGGAACAAGCTTGCTTGTGGAGAACCATTTATGGTACAGACTGAATATTTGCGAAGCAAATGACATCGAACGACGGAGTCGTGAGATGACCACCGCTGGAGTATCGGTACGCAGGTTAAATTTGATTCAAAAAGTTTGATTAACCATCAACAAAGCATGTATGTAGTTTTTAAGGTACAAAGGGAAAGAGGAAAGCAGGAGAAAAATCAGTACATGGATTTTTCTCCTGTTTTTATTATATATAATCATACATCTCCCACCATTTACATCTCTTTTTCCATATGCTACAATAGGTAAGACCAAAGGAGCCTGACCAGGCTGTGAGGAGGTGCAGGCTTTGACCTTTGAACTTGATTTGGGCAATTTAATCGTAAGGAGGAAAGAAAAGAGTATGTTTAATTTTCTTGTGACTGCCGAAGGCGGTCTCACAACGGCAGGATATGCCGTATCTGTTATTGCAGTCCTGATTTTGATAATTCTGGTAGCAGTATTACTTCAGAAAAACACATCTGCATTAAAATTTACCACACAGCAGCTGGTTACCTGTGCAGTAGCATTGGCACTTGCATATGTAACTTCCTACATTAAGATATTTAAACTGCCATTTGGCGGATCTGTGACCTTGTTCAGTATGTTGTTTATTGTTCTGATCGGTTACTGGTATGGCATTAAGGTAGGAATTCTTACCGGTCTTGTATATGGGATTTTTCAGTTCCTCCAGGAGCCATATGTCCTTTCATTTTTTCAGGTATGCTGTGATTACATTCTGGCATTTGGAGCCATGGGGCTTTCCGGATTATTTACAAAATCCAGAAAACATGGTCTTCTTAAAGCATACATACTAGCAATTCTGGCAAGAGGGGCATTCCATGCACTTGGCGGATATCTTTATTGGATGGATTATATGCCGGATAATTTTCCGAAGTCTCTGACAGCTTTGTATCCGATTATTTACAATTACAGTTATATTCTTCTGGAAGGTGTACTGACGATCGTAGTAATTTCTATTCCGGCAGTATCCCGTGCACTTGGGCGAATGCGAATAATGGCAACTGGTGGAAACCGACAATCTGCAGCCACCGAAAAATAATTAATACAGACACATAAATAAAAATAGATCGTTCAAGCTACTACGATCTTTTTTTATTGAAAAATCACAAAAAGTTATATAAAACAAACCAAAAACACAAAGAATACTTTTCACCTAAAGAAAGTTGTGCTATGATAATCAGGCGGAATAATTTCCCATTCAAACGGATGAAGGCAAGTCCCCACCTACAGTTTATTGCTTTTCGCAACCACATAGGAGACTTCTTTGATTCGGTTAAAATATTTCAGACAGATATAACATATCTGAACATATAAAATACAAAAGAAAAAGCAGCCATACAGTTGCGAAAAGGAGAATATCTTAAGTAATCAAATTTGTTGACTAATGTGATCAAATGTGTTTAAAAGTACTCAAAAGAGTAAATTATTATGAACACATCAAATATCACAAATTACAAGCCAAAAGATTTTGCTGAACTGTTAGGTGTATCTGTAAAAACATTACAGCGTTGGGATAGAGACGGAACTCTAAAGGCAAACCGAACTCCAACTGATAGACGTTATTACACTTATGACCAATATCTGCAATTCAAAGGAATAAGTACTGAAGATGACCAACGTCAGGTAGTTATTTATGCCAGGGTATCTACAAGAAATCAAAAAGATGATTTACAAAACCAGGTTGCATTTTTACGACAGTTTTGTAATGCCAAAGGTATTATTGTAGACCAGTGTATTGAAGATTATGGAAGTGGCCTTAATTACAATCGTAAAAAGTGGAACGAATTATTAGATGAAGTGATGGAACAAAAAATCAAAACCTCGTGCAGGATATTGTTTCAATACTCCATGTGTTCTCTTGCAGGTTGTACGGACTTCGTAAGTATAAAAAACAAATAGAAAGGGATGTGGAAATTGCTAAAGAGCTTCAAGACGGAAATAAATCCGTCAGAGGAACAGAAAGTCAAGATTCATAAGACGATAGGAACTTGTAGATTTATTTATAATTTCTATCTTGCCCATAATAAAGAACTTTACAACAACGGTGAAAAGTTTATGAGCAGTAACAGGTTTAGAGTCTGGCTTAACAATGAATATCTTTCTGAGCATCCGGAGTATTCGTGGATCAAGGAAGCTTATTCAAAAGCAGTAACACAGTCAGTAAATAATGGACAAACTGCTTTTACAAGATTTTTCAATCACGAGAGTGCTTTTCCTAAGTTCAAAAAGAAAGGCAGATCTGATGTAAAGATGTATTTTGTAAAGAATAATCCAAAGGATTGTCGTTGCGAAAGGCATAGAATCAATATTCCGTCACTTGGTTGGGTCCGTATCAAAGAAAAAGGATATATTCCAACAGCTAAAGACGGATATGTGGTTAAAAGTGGCACGGTCTCAATGAAAGCTGACAGATACTATGTTTCAGTTCTTGTAGAAATTTCTGATAACAAGATTGCTGATAATTCCAATGCAGGAATTGGCATAGACTTGGGATTAAAGGATTTTGCCATTGTTTCTAATGGTAAGACTTATAAGAACATCAACAAGTCAGCAAGACTGAAAAAGCTTGAGAAACAACTTATTCGGGAACAGAGATGTCTCTCCCGTAAGTATGAAAATCTAAAGAAAGGAGAAGTCACTCAAAGGGCGAATATACAAAAACAAAAACTCAAGGTACAGAAACTTCATCATAAGATAGATAATATCCGTACTGATTACATTAACAAGACAATCGCTGAGATAGTGAAAACCAAGCCATCTTATATAACGATCGAGGACTTAAATGTAAATGGTATGATGAAGAATCGACATCTTTCAAAAGCAGTTGCATCACAAAAGTTTTATGAATTTAGAACAAAGCTGCAAATCAAATGCAATGAAAATGGGATCGAACTTCGAATAGTAGATAGATGGTATCCATCATCTAAAACCTGTCACTGCTGTGGCGCTATCAAAAAAGATTTAAAGCTTTCAGATAGAATATTCAAATGCAGTTGCGGTTATGTCGAAGACAGAGATCTCAATGCTGCACTTAATTTGAGAGATGCAATAACTTACGAAGTTGCATAACTAAAACGCAAACGTAAGTATGTACCGAAGGCTATTTTCGGGAATTTACGACTGCGGAGTGTACAAGAACTTGTGAGTAGATATGATTTCGGTCAATCAAAAACATACACGGTGAAGCAGTAAGTAGAACTCGTGAGAGTCTACGTTATCTCGATGTGAGTATATTTACACATATTTTGAGTGGCAGAAGAAAAAGATGTCTAAAAAAATTGAACGAAATGATCCCTGCTGGTGTGGAAGCGGAAAAAAATATAAAAAATGTCATGAAGCATTTGATGAAAAAATGGAACTCATGAAAAAGAAGGGGTATGCAGTTCTTGACCATGATCTGATCAAGACACCTGCACAGATCGAGAAGATCAAAGAGAGCTGCAAGATCAATGTTGCAGTTCTTGATTATGTTGCAGAGCATATCGGACCAGGCGTGACGACACAGCAGATTGATGACTGGGTACATGAAGAAACAGTACGTCATGGCGGAATTCCGGCACCACTTAATTATGAAGGTTTTCCAAAAAGCGTATGTACATCTATCAACGAGGTAGTATGCCACGGAATCCCGGATGAAGAAATTGTCTTAAAAGAAGGTGATATTGTCAATGTAGATGTATCCACCATTTATCAGGGATATTTTTCTGATTCCTCCCGTATGTTCTGTATTGGACAGGTAAGTCCGGAGAAGGAGAAGCTTGTCCGTGTGACAAAAGAATGCATAGAGCTTGGCCTTGAACAGGTAAAACCATGGACACCGATCGGAAATATGGGAAGTGCTGTACACAAACATGCAGTGGAAAACGGCTATACAGTTGTGAGAGAAATTGGCGGACATGGTGTAGGTCTTGAGTTTCATGAAGATCCATGGGTAAGCTACACATCTAAGGAAGATACAGGTGTACTCATGGTACCCGGAATGATCTTTACTATTGAACCAATGGTCAATATGGGATCTGATGAAATCTATACAGATGAGATCGATGACTGGACAGTGAGGACAGAGGATGGTCTGCCATCGGCACAGTGGGAGATCATGGTCCTTGTTACAGAAACAGGACATGAGGTCCTTTGCTGGTAAAAGCCATCGAAAATCCGGAAAAAAAGTCCTTGCAATGAGAAGTTATCTAGTGTATAATCACATATGTTGTGAAAAAAGATGGTCCTCTGTTACCATATGTGTATTAAGAACATCCAGTATAATTAAGGAGAGAAAGAAATGAACGAAATTATTAAGAACATTGAGTCCGCTCAGCTGAAAGCTGAAGTACCGCAGTTCCGCGTAGGAGACACAGTAAGAGTACACGCACTGATCAAAGAGGGAACACGTGAGCGTGTTCAGATCTTCGAGGGTACAGTACTTAAGAGACAGGGTGGAAGCACAAGAGAGACTTTCACAGTAAGAAAGAGCTCCAACGGTGTTGGTGTTGAGAAAACATGGCCGCTTCATTCCCCACATGTAGTTAAGGTTGAGGTTATCCGTCATGGTAAAGTACGCCGTGCGAAACTGAACTACCTGAGAGATCGTGTAGGTAAAGCAGCTAAGGTTAAAGAGCTTGTAAAATAATTTCATAAGTAAAGAGGCAGGGACAATAACATTTGCTATTGTCCCTCTTTTTACATCAGTGCGTATGCGTGTAAAGACACATACAGGGGATAGAATATGGGATTAAATAAGAAGATTAATATCGAAAATCTGAAGGAAAACAGAGCTGTTTCCGAAGCAAGGGAGAAGCTTCGTGATGACAGGACAAGAGGAATCGTGAAATGGGTGTTTGAAATTATTGTGACCCTGGTTTTTGCTGTGCTGGTTGCAATTTCTGCATTTCAGACTGTGACATTGCAAGAAAGTGCCATGGAACCCACGTATTCTGTAAGTGAAAAGTTTTTTGTAAACAGGGCTTTATATAAGGTCAGTTCACCAAAACGTGGAGATGTGATCGTTTTTAAAACAAGCGCCAGTGACTCGGCAGCCCTGCATATCCGACGTGTGATCGGCCTTCCCGGGGAGACTGTTCAGGTTAAAGACGGGAAGATCTATATCAACGGCAAGGTTTATGAAGAAAACGGAGCTTATCAGGATATGACAGATGGAGGACTTGCAAATAGTGCTATAACTCTGGAAAGCGGGGAATATTTTGTCCTTGGTGATAATCGCAATAACAGTGAGGACAGCCGCTTCAGCGATATCGGAAATATCAGTAAGAAGTACATTGTCGGGAAAGTTTGGTTTACAGTTTCTCCGAAAAATAAAATAGGTTTTATAAAATAGATCAAAGTAAACAGATTAAAGTATAGATAAATGAGGTGAATTATGAACGTACAGTGGTATCCAGGCCATATGACGAAGGCGAAGCGTCAGATGCAGGAAGATATCAAGCTGATCGATCTGATCATTGAGCTTGTAGATGCAAGAGTTCCTCTTTCCAGCCGAAATCCGGATATTGATGAGCTGGGAAAAAACAAGGCGCGTATGATCCTTCTCAACAAAGCAGATCTTGCCGATGAGAGACAGAACCGTGCCTGGATGGAATATTTCAAAGAAAAAGGAATCTATGCGGTAAGTATTGATTCCCGCAATAAGGGATCTATGAAGGCCGTTTCTGCGGCAATCACAGAGGCATGTAAGGAAAAGACAGAGAGAGACCGGAGACGAGGAATCAAAAACCGTCCGGTACGTGCGATGGTTGCAGGAATCCCTAATGTTGGAAAATCAACATTTATCAATACCTTTGCAGGAAAAGCCTGTGCCAAGACCGGTAATAAACCAGGAGTTACAAAAGGAAAACAGTGGATACGTCTGAATAAAAGTGTGGAGCTTCTGGATACCCCTGGAATTCTCTGGCCAAAATTTGAAGATCAGGAAGTTGGAATGCGTCTTGCCTATATCGGTTCGATCAAGGACGATATTCTGAACATCGAAGAACTTGCCCTGGGTCTGATCGGATATCTGCAGGAGTTTTATCCGGCAGCGATCAGAGAGAGATACAATGTAGAAGAAGAGCTGAAACCGCTGGATATCCTTACTGCAGTTGCGAAAGCAAGAGGATGTCTGAAAAAGGGCGAAGAGCTTGATTATGAGAAAGCATCCCGCCTTTTGCTGGAAGAATTTCGTTCCGGAAAACTGGGAAAAGTGACTCTGGAGTTTCCAAAAGGTCCGGAGGAAGCGTAATGGAAACAATGAAAGATATCAAGGCGCGTTTTGCGTCAGCGAAGGAGGGCGAATATAACGCCCTTTTTCGTCATTATGAAAATGATGAGAGAAGCGGTGTACAGAAACTGATCCAGCAGTATCACAAAAAGCTTCAGGCTCTGGAGGATGAGCGTGTACGTACAGAGAGCATGAAGAAATATGAACATGAATATGAGCATCTTGGATATCTTTGCGGGATCGATGAGGTGGGAAGAGGCCCTCTTGCCGGACCGGTAGTCGCCTGTGCGGTGATCCTTCCGAAAGACTGCGATATTTTATGGCTGAATGATTCTAAAAAGCTTACAGCTAAGAAGAGAGAAGAATTGTACGATGTGATCCTGGAGGGAGCAGTTTCTGTTGGAATTGGAATGGCAAGTCCGGAGAGGATTGATGAGATCAATATCCTGCAGGCAACCTATGAGGCAATGCGTCAGGCAGTGAGCAGGCTTTCTGTGCAGCCGCAGCTGCTTTTGAACGATGCGGTTACCATACCGGAAATCCAGATTCCGCAGGTACCCATCATCAAAGGTGATGCAAAAAGTGTATCCATTGCGGCAGCAAGTATTGTTGCCAAAGTGACCAGAGACCGGATGATGGAAGAATATGATAAGGTTCTTCCGGAATACGGATTTGCCTCCAATAAAGGATATGGTTCTGCAGCGCATATTGAAGCATTGAAGAAATATGGACCAAGTCCGATACATAGAAAAACGTTTATCACACATTTTGTATAAAAATACTTAAGATACCGACATCAAAAACAGAAAGGTTTTGTTTATCTGAAGGAAAATAGAAGACAGAAGGGCAGCTATTATGAAGGAATTGCTGCAGCGTTCCTGGAAGAAAAGGGGCTACAGATCAAGGAAAGAAATTTTCGCTGCCGAAGTGGTGAGATCGATCTTGTTGCACAGGATGGAAGATATCTGGTGTTTATTGAAGTGAAATACAGAAAGAACGGAAAGAGTGGAAGTCCTTTTTCAGCGGTAGGGAGAGAAAAACAGAGGATCATCAGCAAAGTGGCAATGTTTTATCTGATTGCACATGGATACCGGGAGCTGCCTCCCTGCCGTTTTGACGTAGTAGGAATTGATGGAGAGAACATCCACTGGATAAAAAATGCTTTTGATTTTTGCAGTTGAAAGGACTGGTCACATAAGATGAAAATAAAATGGTATAAAGATAAACAGCTAATGAATGTAAATCAGAAGAACAAGGTTACCTGGCTTACATATCCTGCTTTTGAGAAATTTTCCGGGATCGTACATGGCTTCAGTACCCGCCTGGGAGGAGTAAGCCAGGGGATTTATGAATCTATGAACTTAAGCTTCACAAGAGGGGATGAAGAGTCTGCGGTGCGGGAAAATTACCGCAGACTTTCTGCTGCTATGGGATTTTCCATGGAAGATATCGTAACCTCTGATCAGACACACACCACCAATGTACGTGTGGTCACGGAAGAAGACAGAGGAAATGGGATCACAAAACCAAGACCTTATACAGATGTGGATGGAATGATCACCAATGTGCCGGGACTGGTGCTGGCAACGTTTTATGCGGACTGTGTACCACTTTTCTTTATAGATCCGGTACATAGAGCTGTGGGATTATCTCATTCCGGCTGGAGAGGTACTGTAGGAAAGATCGGAAAAGTGACGGTGGAGAAGATGACTGAGGAATTTCAGACAGATCCTTCAGAGCTTTATGCAGCCATTGGTCCTTCTATCTGTCAGGATTGCTATGAAGTCAGTGAAGATGTGATCGATCAGTTTAGAGAGGCGTTTGAAGAAAAATACTGGGATGTGCTTTTTTACAGAAAACCAGATGGGAAATACCAGCTGAATCTGTGGGAGGCGAACCGAAGGATCTTTCTGGATGCAGGCATAAAAGAAGAGCGGATCTCAATGCCGGGCATCTGCACCTGCTGTAATCCGCTCTTTCTTTATTCACACAGGGCTTCTCACGGGAAACGTGGAAACCTGGGAGCATTTATTACTGTTCGTTGACTTTTTTCATGAGATTCATGATCTTTTCGTTGCTGGAACGAACCTTCTCGACAGATACATCATGATTGATGATATCGATGATACTTGCAAGATATTTGCTCATGTTTGCTTCGATATAGTATGGGCGGTCAAGAAGCTCAGGAATACGATAGTTAAGGTTGGTTGTGATGACTCTGTCCAGCCAGCCTTTTTCGTAATATTCATCAAATTTGGCTACGCCATCTGTAAACAGACCGTAGGTTGTGCAGACGAATACACGTCCGGCTTTACGCTCTTTGAGCTGACGAGCAACATCCAGCATGCTTTCTCCGGAAGAGATCATATCGTCGATGATGACAACATCTTTGCCCTCTACGGAATCTCCGAGGAATTCGTGAGCAACGATCGGATTCTTTCCGTTGACAACGGTGGAGTAATCACGGCGTTTGTAGAACATACCCATATCGACTCCAAGGATATTGGAGAAGTATACAGCACGGGACATGGCACCTTCATCCGGGCTGATGATCATGAGATGATCATTGTCAAGCTTGAAATCAGGGACATTTTTGACCAGTGCTTTCAGGAACTGGTATGTGGGGAAAAAGTTATCAAAGCCCTTCAGCGGAATAGAGTTCTGTACACGTGGGTCATGAGCATCAAAAGTAATGATGTTGGAAACACCCATGGCACTTAACTCGCGAAGTGCAAGTGCACAGTCAAGAGATTCTCTCTTGGTACGTCTGTGCTGACGTCCCTCGTAAAGGAATGGCATGATAACGTTGATACGGTGTGCTTTACCGGTGGCTGCGGAGATGATTCTCTTCAGATCCTGGTAATGGTCATCCGGAGACATGTGGTTCTCATGACCGCATACGCTGTAAGTAAGGCTGTAATTGGTCACATCTACCATGATATAAAGGTCTGTTCCGCGGACAGATTCCTTGATGTAACCCTTACCCTCACCGGTTCCGAAACGTGGGCATTCGCAGTCTACAAGGAAAGATTTTTCTGCATATCCCTGTGGGATGATGGTGGATTTCTTGGCGGCTACAAGTTCTTTACGGAATTTAACCAGCTTTTTGTCAACCTCCTCGGCCAGTTCGCGGCATCCGGCAAGTGCGGCGATTCGGATCGGGGCAACAGGCATAGACTTTTCCAGCAATTCTATGTTTGGCATAATATTCCTCCTAAGTGTATGTCATTAAAAATTCTCAGTCTATTTATAACATCAGACCCACGTGTCAGTCAAGGTGTTTTCTCAAAGTGTTGATTTTTAAGAGCAAAGTTGTTATTATATACGGGATAGAAAAGGGAGATAATGATGAAATTAAGAAAACATATGATTTCCAGGGTGCTGCCCGACAGTATTGCCGAGGAGCTGGGGCTGGAGCCGGGAGACAGACTTGTGTCTGTAAACGGACAGCCTGTGGAAGATGTCTTCGATTACCGGTATCTCATGAATGAAGAGCTCGTGGTGCTTCTGGTAGAGAAGCCTGATGGCGAAGAGTGGGAGTTGGAGGTAGAGAAGGAATATGAGGAAGACCTTGGAATAGAATTTGAGAACGGAGGACTGATGGATGACTATCGCTCCTGTTCAAATAAGTGTATGTTCTGTTTTATTGACCAGATGCCGCCAGGTATGCGTGAGACGCTGTATTTTAAGGATGATGATTCCAGGCTTTCCTTTCTTCAGGGAAATTATGTTACGCTTACCAATATGAGTGAGAAGGATATTGAGCGTGTGATCCGCTATCATCTGGAACCGATCAACATTTCGTTCCAGGCAATGAATCCGGAACTCCGGTGTAAAATGCTGCATAACCGTTTTGCAGGAAAGGCCCTGGATAAGGTGGATATGCTGTACAATGCAGGAATCACCATGAATGGACAGATCGTACTGTGTAAGGGTGTCAATGACGGAGACGAGCTGGAATACAGCCTTGAAAAGCTTTCCGCTTATGCGCCGGTCCTTCAGAGCGTTTCTGTTGTACCGGTAGGACTTACCAAATACAGAGAAGGTCTCTATCCTCTGGAGCCTTTTAATAAGGAAGATGCTGAAAAAGTCCTGGGGCAGATCGAACGCTGGCAGAAGATCATGATGGAGAAATACGGGATCCATTTTATCCATGCTTCAGACGAATGGTATATTCTGGCAGACAGGGAGCTTCCCTGTGAGGATGAATATGATGGATATCTGCAGCTTGAGAATGGCGTGGGAATGCTCAGACTTCTGGAAACGGAAGTAAAAGAAACGCTGGAGGGGCTTTCCGGTGACGACCGTAAGGTGACAGGCAGGATCGCTACAGGAAAACTGGCAGCGCCTTTTATCGCACGCTATATAAAAGAGATCCAGAAGAAATATCCCAATGTGCAGATTTCGGTCACAACCATCGAGAATCGTTTTTTCGGTGAAAAGATCACGGTGTCCGGTTTGATCACAGGGCAGGATCTGAAAGAGCAGCTTTCCGGTCTTGACCTTGGAGAGAAGCTTCTGATCCCATGCAGCATGCTGAAAGGTGATGAGGAGATTTTTCTGGATGACATGACGCTGGAAGAGCTTTCGGAAGCACTGAACACAGAAATTGTAATCGTAGACACAGGAGGACGTGATCTGGTGGAAGCCGTGATCTACCCTCCGGAACATAAACAAACAAGAAGGAGACAGATTTATGAGCAAACCAGTAGTAGCGATAGTGGGAAGGCCTAATGTAGGCAAATCCACTCTGTTTAACGCTCTGGCAGGTGACAATATTTCCATAGTAAAGGATACACCAGGAGTAACCCGTGACAGGATTTATGCAGATGTCACATGGCTTGACAGGACATTTACCCTGATCGATACAGGCGGAATCGAGCCGGACAGCAGCGATATCATCCTCTCAAGAATGAGAGAGCAGGCACAGATCGCCATTGATACGGCAGACGTGATCATTTTTATCACAGATGTCCGCCAGGGTCTTGTGGATTCCGATGCCAAGGTGGCAGATATGCTCCGCCGCAGCGGCAAGCCGGTACGTCTTGTAGTTAACAAGGTAGACAGCCACCAGAAATATATGATGGACGTATATGAGTTTTACAATCTTGGAATCGGAGAACCGATCCCGATTTCCGCAGCTAACAGACAAGGTCTTGGAGACATGCTGGATGAGGTGATCAAAGAGTTCCCGGATAAGAGTGAAGAGGAAGATCAGGATGATATTCCGAAGATCGCCATTGTAGGAAAGCCGAACGTGGGAAAATCTTCTCTGATCAACAAGCTTCTTGGAGAGGAGCGTGTGATCGTATCCAATATTGCAGGAACCACACGTGATGCTATAGACACAAAGGTTACCTGGAACAAAAAAGATTATATTTTTATCGATACTGCAGGACTTCGACGCAAGGGTAAGGTAAAAGAAGAGATTGAGCGCTACAGTGTTATCCGTACTGTGACAGCTGTAGAGCGTGCAGATGTGGTTGTAGTTGTGATCGATGCCTCCGAGGGCGTTACCGAGCAGGATGCTAAGATCGCGGGAATCGCTCATGACAGAGGAAAGGGTATCATTGTAGCGGTAAATAAATGGGATGCCATTGAGAAAAATGACAAGACCATCTACAAGCATACGGAAAAGATCCGTCAGATCCTTTCCTTTATGCCATATGCACAGATCATCTTTATCTCTGCAAAAACAGGTCAGAGACTTCCAAAGCTTTTCGAAAATATCGATACAGTTATCGAAAATCAGACACTTCGTATCCAGACAGGTGTTCTTAATGAGATCCTTTCTGAGGCAGTCGCTCTTCAGCAGCCGCCGTCTGACAGAGGAAGAAGACTGAAGATCTTCTATATGACACAGGTTGCGGTAAAACCGCCGACATTTGTTATCTTTGTCAATGACAAGGAACTGATGCATTTTTCCTATGTAAGATATCTGGAGAACAAGATCAGGGATGCATTTGGATTTTCCGGAACTTCCCTGAAATTTATCATCCGCGAGCGCGGGGAAAAGGAATAAAAGTATGGAACGTATTATTTGTCTTGTTATCGGTTATGTATGCGGGCTTTTTCAGACAGGCTATATTGTTGGAAAAGTCCACAAGACAGATATCAGAGAGCATGGCAGCGGAAATGCGGGTACTACGAATGCCTTCCGGACCTTTGGAAAGAAAGCGGGAGCGATCACCCTGCTGGGAGACTGCCTGAAGTGTGTACTGGCTATTGTGATCGTGAGAATGGTTTATGGAAATTCCATGAATGGTATCCTTCCGCTTCTTACCCTTTATGCAGCATTGGGATGTATCCTCGGCCACAATTTTCCGATTTCTATGGAATTTCGCGGTGGAAAGGGAATTGCTGCTTCTGTGGGTATGATCATTGCTTTTGACTGGCGGATATTTATTGTATGTGCAGTTGTCTTTTTTGCACTGTTCTTTACAACTCATTATGTATCGCTTTGCTCTCTCAGTGCATATGCGGTGGCTTTTATCCTGGTCCTGGTTTTTGGACATATGGGAAAATATGGGATGGATCAGGCGCATACTGTTGAGCTTTATATCGTGATGGCAGTTCTTACAGCAATGGCGTTCTACAGACACAGGGCAAACATTGTAAGACTGTTTCATGGAACAGAGAATAAGGTGTTTTTAAGCAGTAAGAATAAAAAATAAGAGGTAAGATTTATGGCAAAAATCAGCGTACTGGGTTCGGGGAGCTGGGGATTAGCCCTGGCACTCCTGTTGCATAATAATGGCCATGAAGTCCTTCTTTGGTCAGCAAGACCGGAGAATGCCCGAAAACTCCGGGAAAAAAGAGAAAATCCTGACAGGCTTCCGGGGGTACGGCTTCCGGATGAAATCGATGTCCTGACAGATCTGGAGCGTGCGCTTAAGGATGTGGATGTAACAGTTCTGGCAGTAGCTTCCCCGTATATCCGGAGTACTGCACACAAGATGGCATCGTTTGTGTGCAGGGACCAGAAGATCGTCAATGTTGCAAAAGGTATTGAGGAAAAGACACTGAAAACACTCAGCGAGGTGATTGAAGAAGAAATCCCGCAGGGTAATGTAGCTGTACTTTCCGGTCCAAGCCATGCGGAAGAAGTAGGACGCGGACTTCCTACAACCTGCGTGATCAGCGCACATACACAGGAAACTGCGGAATACCTTCAGAGCATTTTTATGAGCCCTGTGTTCCGCGTGTATACAACACCGGATATCCTTGGGGTGGAACTTGGCGGAGCACTGAAAAATGTGATCGCACTGGCAGCAGGTACTGCCGACGGCCTTGGATATGGAGATAATACCAAGGCGGCACTGATCACCAGGGGAATCACGGAAATAGGAAGACTTGGTAAAAAAATGGGGGCGCAGATGGAAACCTTTTACGGCCTGTCCGGGATCGGCGACCTGATCGTGACTTGTGCAAGTAAGCATAGCCGTAATCGAAAGGCCGGATATCTGATCGGCCAGGGATATACGATGGAAGAAGCTATGAAAGAAGTGCAGATGGTTGTGGAAGGTGTTTATTCTGCAAGAGCTGCAAGAGAGCTTGCGGAGAAATATGAGGTGGAGATGCCTATCATAACGGAAGTGAACCGCGTACTGTTTGAAGGAAAATCAGCAGCGGAAGCAGTAATGGACCTGATGCTGCGTGATAAAAAAGTGGAAACGCCCATGCTCCCGTGGGAAAATGCGTGAGCGGATCAGTTAAATATTTCCGGGTTTCAGATATGTGAAATGCTAAGCTGGGAATAACAGGATCGCCGTATCAACTGAAAAGAAAAAATAAAAAGATATCTGCCAGAAGATCACTTATACTCTGACAGATATCTTTTTTGCATTATTATGGAAATTAAAACTGAATATCACGGAGATCTTCTGGAACATGAGAAGTATGCAGATCTTCGTTCAGTGTATCGATGATCGCCATATCTTCATCCTCGATATTGAAGTCAAAGATGTTTCCATTGCTGCGGATTCGTTCCGGGTTGATGGATTTCGGAATGACAGAAATTCCCTTCTGTATTGCCCAGCGAAGCCCGATCTGTGCAGGAGTCCTGGCATATTTGGTCCCCAGAACACACATTACATCATTATCAAAATATGCACCTCTTGCCAGAGGAGCATAAGCCTGTACCTGAATACCGAAAGCCTTGCAGTATTCAATCAGTTCAGCAGGGTAACACAAAGGATGGCACTCGATCTGGTTTACAGCAGGAATAACCCCGGATATCTTACGAAGCTCTTCCAGATGCCGGATATCAAAATTACTGACGCCGATACTTAAAGCACGTCCAGATTCCAGAATGGATTCCAGCTCTTTCCAGGTGCTCAAATAGCAGCCGGGAACCGGCCAGTGTATCAGATAGAGATCTACATAACTGACTTTCAGACGGTCGAGACTACGGGAAAAAGCTCCCTGGACATCGCCGAGACGCTGCGCATTGTTCCAGATCTTGCTGGTGATGAAAAGATCCTTTCTGGGAACTCCGCATTTGGCAATGGCACGGCCAACGCTTTCTTCATTTTTATAAACAGAAGCGGTATCGATCATGCGGTAGCCGGCGGAAATAGCAGAAGTGACTGCTGCTTCGGCCTGTACGTCATCGGGCAACTTGTATACGCCAAGCCCCAGAAGAGGCATTTCTCTGTCGTTGTTCAGAAAAACAGTTTCTTTCAAAATAATTCCTCCTTGTATGTTCTGCTTTCCATGCTTTTGCTATTATAGCACAAAAATATGAAAGAATCACATCAATTATATTACAAAAGTGATAAAGCTTAGAGTTGGACAGACGCGCAGACTGGGTAATAAGTTGTGGTTTGAAGAGACTAACTTCGTTAAAAATGAAACAATCGAGTTAATTTACTGTCAAAGTTTTTGGAAAAATAGGAAAAACAGCATATAATTTTGGCTATATTTTATAATTATTTTCTTGATAATAACAGTGAAAAGATGTATAATAAATTTAATTGATAAATTCTTGTCATGAGAGTGTCCGCCTGGCGGATACAGGAAAGGGGTATTTATGCATTTAATCAAAGATGAGAATGGCAATCTTGTTCAGCATGGACATGCAGACAGCCATGAACATACACATGAGCACACCCATGAGGACGGTGTGACTCACAGCCATACACACAGCCATGCGGAAGGAGATAACCATTGTCATACACACGGTGATGGACACTGCGGTTCCTGCGAGAGCGGTGACTGCAAGAATGAGACTGTAGCACTTCTTACCTACATGCTGCAGCATAACGAGCATCATGCCGCAGAACTTGATCAGATGGCTGACAATCTTAAGAAGCTTAACATGGATGCAGCTGCGAAGACGATCAAAGAGGCAGTTGCAGATTTTCAGAAAGGCAATATGAGACTTGGACTTGCCCTTACACTTGTTAAGGAAGAGTTGAAATAAAAACCGACAGAATAGTTTTGACAGCATAGTGGTTAAATGATGCCACTTATTTGGAGGAATGATTATGTGTCTTGCAACAGTATATAAGGAAGAAGATAATTCTGTGATCTTTAAGAATGTAAGCCGGATCGATGTGGACGGAAATAAATTGATCCTTCGAGATATCATGGGAGATGAGCGCGTGGTAGAAGGCAGTATCCTTATGGTGGATCTTGCAAACAGCATCGTGAAACTGCAGTGTGACTGATACAAATACGTGGAGGACGATCAATGAAATTATCTGAAGCAATGAGAGAAAAAATGCTGCTTTCCTTTGAACTTTTTCCGCCAAAGACAGAAAAAGGTATGGCAAACCTGCCGGGAACCATTGAACATCTCATGAAGTATAGACCGGAGTATATTTCCTGTACATACGGTGCCGGCGGCGGAAATGTCGGTGCCAACAGGGAAGTATGCCAGATGATCAGGAATGCAGGAACTGTTCCTGTAACACACTTCACAGTGATCAAGAACACAAAAGAAGGAATCAGACAGCAGTTGGAACAGTATCTGGCAGATGGCGTTGACCATATGCTGGCACTTCGCGGAGATATTCCACTTGGTGAGACAACAACCTGCGGAGACTTCAATTATGCGACAGACCTTGTTAAATTTGTCCGTGATGAATTTGGCGATAAGTTCGAGATCGCAGTAGCCGGTTCACCGGAAGGTCATATCGCATGCAGAAGCTTGGATGCTGATATTGCTGTTTTGAGACAGAAACAGGACAATGGTGCTGATTATATCATGACCCAGCTCTGCTGGGATATGGAACAGTTTAAATACTGGTTGGACGCTATTCGCGAGGCTGGAGTGACAATGCCTGTAGATGTTGGTGTAATGCCAATCCTGGATCAGGCAGCTACCATTAATATGGCTCTTTCACGTAATGGCTGTGTAATGGACAGTGAGCTTTGCAGGCTGATCTCCAGAAACTGGCTGTTCCCGAATCCGTTTAACGCTAAAGATGCTGATGGTAAACCATTTGACATGTTCTATGAGGACAAGGTTAAACGATTCAAAGAAGAAGGAATCGAATACACCATCAGACAGATCGATGAGTATCGCGCTCTTGGTGTTGACGGTATCCATCTTTATGCATTAAACAAATGGAAAGATGTATCCGAGATCATTGACAGATCCGGACTTCGTACACTTATCTAATCATCAACGAAATAAATAAGAATTCCGGCACGATGCGGAGGTGTCAGAACAGTATCAGGCACCTCCCTTATGCGCCGGCATAACAGATATAAAATCAGGAGGTGCCCGTTTTATGGCACATGTTATTGCAGTCGCAGGAAAAGGCGGCGTTGGAAAAACTACATTATGCGGAATGCTGATCCAGTATCTCTGCGAAAAGAAAAAAGGACCTGTACTGGCTGTAGATGCAGATGCCAATTCAAATCTGAACGAGGTTCTTGGTGTAGAAGTAGATACAACTCTTGGCGATGTCCGCGAGGAGATCGCACATGCTGAGATGACAGAGAAAAGCCCAATCCCCAAAGGAATGTCCAAGGCAGATTATGCGGAGGTACGTTTTGAGGATGCTCTTGCAGAGGAAGATGATTATGATCTTCTTGTAATGGGAAGAACCCAGGGAAAAGGCTGCTATTGCTTTGTAAATGGTCTGCTTCAGGCACAGCTTGCCAAATACCAGAAAAATTATCCGTATATTGTTGTGGATAACGAAGCTGGAATGGAACATATCAGCAGAGGAATCCTTCCGAGCATGGAGACAGCAATTCTTGTAAGTGACTGCTCCAGAAGAGGCGTTCAGGCAGTTGGCAGGATCGCAGAGCTTATTAAGGAATGCGATATGAAGCCTTCCAGAGTAGGTCTTATTATCAATCGCGCGCCAAAAGCAGAACTGAATTCAGGAATCCTTGAGGAAATCCGGAATCAGGGACTCGATCTGATCGGTGTGGTACCACAGGATGAGGCAGTTTATGAATATGACTGCGATGGTAAACCAACCGTTACTCTTCCTGAGGATAATCCGATGAGAAAAGCAGCTTTTGAAATTTTTGATAAATTAGGTTTATAACGAAATATAAACCTTTTTTTAAAAAAGAAAATAACCCATGGGTGGGGATGGGTTCCTGCCCTGGGCTTATTATAAAAAGAAAAATAAAAATAGATGTGCTATTAAAGGAGGTCTATAATGAGTGAATTCAAATTAACTACAGTGGAGGAATTTGAAGCCGCTACAGCCCGTCTTCTCGAGACAGGTGCAAAGGTAGGAGCAGATGCATGGCAGATCCGTGCAAAGAACCAGACTCCGCACTGTAAATTCGGTGAGCAGGGTATCTGCTGCCGTATCTGTGCAATGGGACCGTGTCGTATTACACCGAAGGCTCCAAGAGGAATCTGCGGATGTGATGCTCATGGTATCGTAGGAAGAAACTTCCTTAAATTTACAGCCGGTGGTGCAGCTACTCACTCCGATCATGGTCGTGAGATCTGCCATACACTGTACTGTGCAAAAGAGGGCGGAAATTATCAGGTAAAAGATCCTGAGAAACTGCTTCGCATCGCTAAAGAGTGGGGCGTGGAAACAGAAGGCAAGGATATCTATGATCTGGCTCATGAGATGGCTGAGATCGGTCTTATGGAATATGGTAAACCGTTCGGATATCAGAGATTCCTTGACAGAATGCCTGCAGGACAGAAAGAAAAACTGATCGAGAACGAAATCGCACCACGTGCTATCGACCGTGAGGTTGCAAGCTCCCTGCATATGTCTCATATGGGATGTTCATCTCTTCCGGAAGCACTTGTAAAACAGTCTATTCGCTGCGGTCTGGCTGATGGATGGGGCGGTTCCATGATGGGAACAGAGTTCTCTGATGTATTATTCGGAACTCCGAAGCCACTTGATACAGAGGCTAACCTTGGAGTAATGGTTGAAGAGAACGTAAACATTGTTGTACACGGACATGATCCGAGTCTTTCTGAGATGATCTGTGAGTATGCAGACAGCAAAGAAATGATCGATTATGCAAAATCTGTAGGAGCAAAAGGAATCACCGTTTCCGGTGTGTGCTGTACTTCTAACGAGGTAGCTATGCGTCGTGGTGTTCCGATGGCTGGTAACTTCCTGCAGCAGGAGAACGTAGTACTGACAGGTGCCTGCGAGGCAATCGTAGTTGATGTTCAGTGTATCTTCCCTGCATTAGGACCTCTGAGCAAATGCTTCCATACTAAATTTGTTACAACTTCTCCGATCGCTCAGATGCCGGATTCTGAATTTATCAGATTCAACGCTGAGACAGCAGGAGAAAATGCAAAAGCAATCGTTAAGATGGCTATCGATAACTTCAAGAACAGAAAACCTGAGCTTGTACATATCCCACAGCTGAAACAGAAAGCTACTGTTGGTTATTCAGTAGAAGCGATCGTTAAAGTTCTTGATGGTGTTACAAACTCTCAGGTTGATGTAACAGGAACAACCAAACCATTACTTGAGTGCATCACTTCCGGTGTTATCCGTGGTGCTGTCGCTATGGTTGGATGTAACAATCCTAAGATCCGTCCTGACTATGCACATATCGAACTGATGAAGAAGTGTATCGCAAATGATATTATTATCATCGCTTCCGGATGTTCCGCACAGGCAGCTGCTAAAGCTGGTCTGATGGACAAATCCGCAAGAGATCTCTGCGGTGCAGGTCTGAAACGTGTCTGTGAGCTGGCTGATATCCCACCAGTACTTCATATGGGATCCTGCGTAGATATCTCCCGTATGATGATCCTGGCTGCTGAACTTGCAAAAGATGCAGGACTTCAGATCAATCAGCTTCCGGTAGTAGGATGTGCTCCTGAGTGGATGTCTGAAAAAGCTGTATCCATCGGTAACTACGTAGTTGGTACTGGTATTGATACATTCCTTGGCGTTGATCCATATGTTTCCGGTTCTTCAGAAATGTGCGAACTTCTTACAGAGGGAACAAGAAAATGGACAGGTGCTGCTTACACAGTAGAGACAGACATCGAGAAATTAGTTGATCTTATGATCGAGAGAATTGAAGAGAAGAGAACAGCATTAGGAATCTAATCCGTTGCGATCTTTAAAATGTTATAAAAGGTGGAAGACGTAAAATGAAAATAGCAGTAACCGGTAAAGGCGGAGTAGGAAAGACAACTTTCGCAGCAACACTTGCAAGACTATACGCAGATGAGGGGAAAAAAGTCCTTGCGGCGGATGTGGATCCGGATGCGAACCTGGGTCTTGCCCTTGGATTTGACGAGGAAACCTTGGATTCTATTGTTCCAATCTCAAAAATGCGTAAGCTCATAGAAGAACGCACCGGAGCCAACAGCCAGAATCAGTTTTATAAACTGAACCCAAAGGTAGACGATATTCCGGATACTTATGGAAAAACCTGTAATGGCGTAAAGCTGCTTGTCCTTGGAACTGTGGAAACAGGTGGAGGCGGATGCGTCTGTCCTGAACATGTGATGCTTAAAAGAGTGATCAATAACCTTGTGATCCACAGAGATGATGTGGTGATCATGGATATGGAGGCCGGCCTGGAACATCTGGGCCGGGGCACCACGGAGAGCATGGATGAATTTATTGTAGTGATCGAACCAGGGGCAAGAAGTGTACAGACATATAAGAATGTTAAACGTCTTGCAAAGGATCTGGGAGTTTCTCAGGTTAAGGTCGTGGCCAATAAGGTAAGAAATCCGGAGGATGAGGAATTTATCCGGAGTAAGATCCCGGCAGAGGATCTGCTTGGAATGATCCACTACAATACAGAAGTTATAGATGCTGATCGTCAGGGAAAATCTCCCTACGATTTCAGTGAAACTGTAACAGCTGAAATCAGAAAAATCAAAGACAAAATTGATCAGAATTCAATTCTGTAAAAATAGGAGGTATTACAGTGACTTTATTTGATAGAGTATTCGGCGGAAACGATGCTGTATATGGTTTAACAGAGGGTGCTATTGACGGCGCGATCGCTCAGTATGGCGAAGACAAAGCTGTCAGCTTCCCGAATACCGCTTACAGCCTTCCTTGCTACTATGCTGTAACAGGAACAAAAGTTACAACATTAAAAGAATTAAAAGAAGCTCTTGGCGTTGTAAAAACACTTATGACAAGAGAGAAAAGACTGAACGATGCATTCATGTCCGGTGTTGCTACAGCACTCTGCGCAGAGTTCATCGAGGTTCTGAAATATATCGACGGAGCAACTCCTTACGAAGAGCCATGCTATGGACATCTTGGTGATGCTGTTATCCGTGAGCTCGGTGTACCGCTTGTAACAGGCGATATCCCAGGCGTTGCTGTTATCCTTGGTGCTGCTCCTACTACAGAAGAGGGTGTTGCTCTTGTAAAGAGCTATCAGGCACAGGGTATCCTGGTAACACTTGTTGGCGGAATCATTGATCAGGTTGCAGAAGCCGGAATGAAGACAGGTGCTAACGTTCGTGTTATTCCTCTTGGAAAAGATGTTACATCTGTTGTTCATGTAGTTTCCGTTGCGATCCGTGCAGCTCTGATCTTCGGTAACGTAACACCTGGAGATGCAGGAACACTTATGAAATACACAATGGATCGTGTACCGGCATTTGTTAACGCATTCAAACCTCTGGATGATGTGATCGTAGCATGCGGTGCAGGCGCTATCGCACTTGGATTCCCGGTTGTTACAAATGAGACAGAGAATATCTTCCGTGTACCGAAGAGCCTTATCGTTCAGGAGGACGTAAGCAAATTTAACGCTACTTCTCTTGAGGCGCGTGATATTAAGATCAAGATTACAAATATTGATATTCCGGTTGCTTTCGCATCTGCATTCGAGGGTGAGATCATCCGTCGTAAAGATATGCAGGTTGAGTTCGATGGCTCCCGTGTAGACTGTGCAGAGCTTGTACATACCTGCGATGCTTCTGAGATCGAGGATCACAAGATCACAGTAATCGGACCTGAAGTAGATGAGATGGAATTCGGCAGCAAGAACAGCATTGCATATGTTGTTAAAGTTGCAGGTAAGAATATGCAGCCTGACTTTGAGCCGGTTATCGAGCGTAAATTCCACAACTACATCAACTGTATCGAGGGTGTATACCATACAGGACAGCGTGATATGCAGCGTATCCGTATCAGCATTGACGCATTTAATGCAGGATTCAGAATCAAACATATCGGTGAAGTTCTTTATGCATCTGTTAAAAATGAGTTCGATGCAGTTGTTGATAAATGTGAGGTTGTTATCTATACAGATCCTGCTGAGTGTACAAGAATCCGTCATGAGGTTGCAATTCCGATCTTTGACAAACGTGATGAGCGTCTTGATACTCTGACAGATGAGTCTGTTGACGTATATTACAGCTGTATCCTTTGCCAGGCATTCGCACCAAGCCACGTATGTGTAGTAACACCTGAGAGACTTGGGCTTTGCGGTGCGGTTTCATGGCTGGATGCAAAAGCTACACATCAGCTTGACCCAGCTGGCCCTTGCCAGATCATCACAAAAGAGCGTCCGATCGATGAGAATCTTGGTTCTTATGAGGACGTTGATGAGGCAGTTCAGAAATTCTCCCAGGGTGCTCTGGAGCACGTTACACTGTACTCCATCATGCAGGATCCGATGACTTCCTGCGGATGCTTCGAGTGTATCTGTGGTATCGAGCCATTCTCCAACGGTGTTGTTATTGCTAACCGTGAGTATGCAGGCATGACACCACTTGGAATGACATTCCCTGAGATGGCATCCATGACAGGTGGTGGAGTTCAGACACCTGGATTCATGGGACATGGTAAACATTTCATTTCCTCCAAGAAGTTCATGAAGGCTGAGGGCGGTATCGAGCGTATCGTATGGATGCCGAAAGAACTGAAAGAATTCGTAGCTGACAGACTTAATAAGACTGCAAAAGAGCTTTACGGAATCGATAACTTTACAGACATGATCGGTGATGAGACGATCGCAGAAGATCCGGAGACACTGGTTGCATTCCTTACAGAAAAAGGACATCCGGCTCTCGGACTTGATCCGATGATGTAATTTATCCGGGAGAAAGGATGTGCGGACATCCTTTCTCCTGTAAACTGTTAAAAAGTTTGTTGATTTTTTAACAGAAATATAGTGCTGCATCTTGCCAATAACTGGTGCTATGTAGTATAATATAAGAAGCTCTGTAGTTTTTAATTATTATTTTTAAGGAGGCTAACGAAAAATGCCGTTTAATCAGAAACCACAAAAGTTCAATGCAAAGATTAATGCTGTCACAATCGGAAGCGGAGATAAGACTGTGACAATTGGTGGGGATTGTACATTCCCATTTTATTCCTTTGACGCAGAGTCAGAGAACTGCCCGAAGATCGGTGTAGAGATCTCTGATATGGGTCTTGAGGGCGTATCTGAAGGTATCAAAGCTTACTATGAAGGCGCTACTACAATGGCTGACATTGCTAAGAAAGCTGCAGCTATGGAGGGTGCTGACTTTGTTGCACTTATTCTTGAGGGCGGCGACCCGAACGGTGTTAACAAATCTATCGATGAGCTGATCGCAGTTGTTAAAGAAGTTGCAGATGCAGTTGACTGTCCACTGGTTGTAGAGGGCTGCAAGAATGTTGAGAAGGATGCAGAGCTCCTTCCGAAGGTTGCAGAGGCTCTTCAGGGCAGAAATGCACTGATCCTTTCCGAGAAAGAGGAGAACTACAAAGCAATCGGTGCAGCAGCAGGTCTTGCTTACAATCAGATCGTAGGCGCTGAGTCTGCCGTTGATATCAACCTTGCTAAACAGCTTAACGTTGTTACTACACAGCTTGGTGTAGATGCAAAGAAGATCGTTATGAATATCGGTAGTGCAGCAGTTGGTTATGGATATGAGTACGTAGTATCTACTATGGACCGTATCAAAGGTGCCGCTTTAGGCCAGAATGATAACATGCTGCAGATGCCTATTATTACACCTGTATCCGCTGAGACATGGAATGTTAAAGAGGCAATGGCTTCTGAAGCAGACATGCCGGCATGGGGACCACAGGACGAGCGTGGAATCGACATGGAAGTTGAGACAGCAGCAGCTGATCTTGCAGCTGGTTCTGATGCAGTTATCTTAAGACATCCGGAATCTGTTAAGACAATTTCCAAGCTGATCAAAGCACTTGCGTAATAAATAGGAGGATAAAGAGCTATGGCACTGAATGGTATTCAGATCTTTAAATTAACACCAAAGAAAAACTGTAAGGAATGTGGATGCCCTACATGTATGGCTTTCTCTATGAAAGTTGCACAGGGCGCTATGAAAATTGAGCAGTGTCCTCATATGTCCGAGGATGCATTAGCATCTCTTTCTGAGGCAACTGCACCGCCAATGAAAACTATCAAGATCGGAACAGGCGATGGAGAGTTTACACTTGGTGGAGAGACTGTTCTTTTCAGACATGAGAAGACATTTGTAAGCAAAACAAGATATGCCGTATCACTTTGCACATGCATGAGTGATGAAGAAGTAGAAGCAAAACTTGCAGAGATCCCACACGTTGACTATGATCGTATCGGTGAGAGAATGCATGTAGAGCTTGTGTATGTAAACTGCGATGAGAATGCAGATGCTGCAAAATTTACAGCACTTGTAGAGAAGGCTAAAGGTCTTGGAAGAACACTGATCCTTGGCTGTACAGATCCTGAGATCGCAAAAGCTGCCCTTGAAGTATGTAAGGACGGCAAACCGGTTCTTAACGGAGCAAACGCTTCCAACTACGAGGCAATGAGCAAGGTTGCTACAGATGCAGGCGTAGTTCTCGGTGTATCCGGTAAGGACATCAATGAATTATATGATACTACAGCAGCTATTGAGAAACTTGGCAACAAGAATCTCGTACTTGATACAACAGGAGCTGACATCAAAGAGACCTTTGCAAATACTGTACAGGTTCGTCGTGCAGCTCTTAAGAATCAGGATAGAACATTTGGTTATCCTTCTATCGTTAACCTTGTTAAACTTGCGAAGGGTGACAAACATTTACAGGCAGCACTTGCTTCCATGTTTACTATGAAATATGGTTCTATCATCGTTATGGAGCAGATGACATATGCAGAGGCACTTCCGCTGTTCGGTCTTCGTCAGAACGTATTTACAGACCCGCAGAAGCCAATGAAGGTAGAACCGGGCATTTATCCTCTGAACGGAGCAGACGAGAATTCTCTCGTTGTAACAACAGTAGACTTTGCTCTTACATATTTCGTAGTATCTGGCGAGCTGGAGCGTTCCGGTGTTCCGCTTAACCTGGTGATCAATGATGCAGGCGGACTTTCCGTACTTACATCCTGGGCAGCAGGTAAATTCTCCGGAAACAGCATCTCCGAGTATATCAAAGAGAATGTTGAGCCGAAGGTTAAATGCAGAAGACTGGTTATTCCTGGTAAAGTAGCAGTTCTTAAGGGCGATCTTGAGGCTAAGCTTCCTGGATGGGAGATCATCGTAGGACCAAGAGAAGCAGTACAGCTTGTGAAATTCTTAAAAGACCTTGATGCATAAACTTAAGGTTTAAGAAATCAGCTGTCCGGCAATATCGCCGGCAGTTATAAACGGCTGTGCAGGTTTGCTGCACAGCCATATCCTACTAATATGTAAAGGAGAACACGAGTATGGCAAAATTTGTAACAATTGGGGAGAGACTTTCAACAACAGCACCGGCAGTAAATAAAGCATTTACTGAGAGAGATCCTGAGCCGATCATCAAAAGAGCAAAACAGCAGCTTGATGCGGGCGCTACATATCTTGATGTAAACATCGGACCGGCTGAGAACGATGGAGAGGACCTTATGAAATGGGCAGTACAGCTCCTTCAGTCTGAGTTTGACAATGTTCCGCTTGCTCTGGATACTACAAATCAGAAAGCTATTGAGGCTGGTATTTCCGTATACAACAGAAGCAAAGGTAAACCGATCGTAAACTCTGCAGATGCTGGAGACAGAATTTCCAATATCGACCTTGCAGCAGCTAACGATGCGATCTGTATCGCACTTTGCTCTTCCGGTATGGTTGCATCAGACAATGACGAGCGTATGATGCACTGCCAGAACATGCTTGAGAGAGGCCTTGGCCTTGGTATGGAAGCAGAGGATCTCTGGTTTGATCCGCTTTTCCTGGTTGTAAAAGGAATGCAGGACAAACAGATGGAAGTTCTTGAGGCAATCAAGATGTTCTCCGAGATGGGTCTGAACTCCACTGGCGGTCTTTCCAACAACAGTAACGGTATGCCAAAACATATCCGTCCGATCATGGACTCTGCTCTTGTAGCTATGGCTATGATGAATGGTCTTACATCTGCAATCGTTAACCCTAACGACCTTCGTCTTATGGAGACAATCAAATCCTGTGACGTATTCAAGGGTAACACACTTTACGCAGATTCTTACCTTGAGATCTAATTTGGCGTGTGAACAAAACAGGAGCGCTGTTTCAGAGGCTGGGGGCTTCGGCCTTCAGCCTCTTTTTTACTAATATAGTTTAGTCTAACTCCCAACGCCACAGGTGGAAGACGAATAACTTTTACGAGGCGAGAAAGGTGGTTGCCGAATGTTTAAGGTGACTTTTGCTTTTGAAAATGGCAGTACGGTAGAAGCATTTGCCAATGCGGGGGATAATTTACTGGAGGTTGCTCGTAGTGCCAATGTGGCTATCGATGCACCATGTTCCGGAAACGGAGCCTGTGGAAAATGTCGGGTACAGTTAAAAAGCGGAGAACTGGACTCAAAGAAAACTCTTCATATTTCGGATGAAGAATATGGCGCAGGCTGGCGTCTGGCCTGTATGAGCAAGATCAGTGCAGATGTGGAGGTTCTTGTTCCGGATATTGCATCCGCATATAAGAGCCGAATGAAAGTGGCTGATTTGAGCTCAAAAGAAGAAATCGCTATTTTTGAAAATGCCAAGCATGAAGTTGAGATGGCTGGCATAGAACTTACAAACAGTCTTGATGTTGTGGAACTTCAGATGGATATTCCATCACTGGATGATACCATGCCGGATAATGAAAGACTGACCCGTGCACTTCAGAAGTTTATGAACCTGAAGCGTGTCAGAATTCCGTATGCGGTGCTTAAGAAGCTTCCAGATGTACTTCGTGAGAGTAAATTTTCTGTGAAGTGCGTGGTTCGTACAGCACCAAATGACATGTATGTTTATGATATTTTTGACAGTAAGAAAGATGTTGTGATCGGTGGTCTTGCTGTAGATATCGGTACCACAACCGTTTCGGCAGTCCTGATCAATATGGAAACAGGAGAGATCCTGGCCAAGAGTTCTTCCGGAAACGGACAAATCCGTTTTGGTGCGGATGTTATCAACCGTATCATCGAATCTCAGAAACCTGGCGGAAAGAAGAAACTTCAGGATGCGGTGATCAAAGAGACCATTAACCCGATGATCCATGAGATGTGTAGAAGTATTCATTTCCCGGAGAAACAGATCTATCGGATGTGTGTTGCTTCTAATACAACCATGAATCATCTGTTTGCAGGGATCAATGCGGATCCGCTTCGTATGGAACCGTATATTCCTACGTTTTTCAAAACAAATTCCTTGTTTGCATCGGATGTGGGAATTGAGATCAATCCGGATGCACATATTATCATGGCTCCGAATATCGGAAGCTATGTAGGTGGAGATATCACTGCCGGTACACTGGTAAGTATGATCTGGAACAGACCGGAATTTTCTCTGTTTATCGACCTTGGTACTAACGGAGAGCTTGTATTCGGTAATTCCGATTTTATGATGAGCTGTGCATGTTCCGCAGGTCCTGCCTTTGAGGGTGGAGATATCAGCTGCGGTATGCGTGCTACAGACGGTGCTATTGAGGCATGTACCATTGATAAAGAAACTATGGAGCCGACATATAAGGTTGTAGGTGAACCTGGAACCAAACCGGTAGGACTTTGCGGTTCCGGTATCATTGATGTGATCAGTGAACTTTTTATGACAGGAATCATCAATCCGAAGGGAAAATTTGTCCGTGAGGGCAAAAGAATCCGTCACGATCACTATGGCATGGGAAGTTATGTGATCGCGTTTGAAGAGGAAGCCGGTTCTGCCAAGGATGTTGAGATCACAGAAGTAGATATTGATAATTTTATCCGTGCCAAAGGTGCTATTTTCTCTGCAATCCGTACTATGCTGAATTCTCTTGATTTCGATGTTTCCATGATCGATGACGTATATGTTGCCGGTGGAATCGGAAGCGGGATCAATATGGCTAATGCAGTACATATCGGAATGTTCCCGGATATCCCTCTTGAGAAGTTCCATTACATTGGTAACTCTTCTCTGACGGGTGCTTATCTGATGCTTCATTCCACATCAGCAGAGAAGAAAACCTATGAACTGGCTTCAAATATGACTTACCTGGAGCTTTCTACAGTTCCTACCTATATGGATGAGTTTGTAGGTGCATGCTTTATTCCGCATACGGATACAAATCTGTTTCCGTCTGTTATGGAAGAACAGCAGAAGAGATAAAGCAGACTAAAACAGCAGAGGTAAAACATGGCTTTTAGTATAAATGACTTGAATTATGAAAAAGACAGCAAAGAAAGAATGCCCTGGGAGCATTATACAGAGGAGTTCGCTAAGGCAGACCCGGCAGAAATTGCCGGACGTCTTTCACTTCCTTATGACGAAGAGAAGAAAGAACTGACTCTGAAATTCCTGGGAAGCGTTTATTATATTTCCTGGCCGGATTTTCAGGTAACTCATGAGGAAGATGATGCGGGATTTTATCCTCTTGAGGAAATGCATTATGCAAAGATCCTTGCTATCCGTTTTCTGCTGAACGGGAATGTATCTCAGGGAAGCGGAAGGTTTAAAACATACAGGGAAATGCCCTGGGGAGAGGTTTATCTCCGTCAGTTTGATGGCAGGTGCATCAAACGCCTGGCTTTCACATACGGAAACAGACTTAAGGATTTCAAGGAGATCATGGAACACATCCATGCGGTTCCCGTGGATCATGGAGATATTGCATACCAGGTGGAGATCTTTCCGGGATATGTAGTTCAGATGATCCTCTGGGAGGGGGATGATGAATTTCCGCCGTCCTCACAGATCTTGTTTTCTGATAATTTTCCGGTTTCCTTTGCGGCTGAGGATATGGCCGTTATGGGAGACGTTATCATTGGGTCTTTAAAGGCATTTCTGAAATGTCTTTAAAAATGAAAAATAGTTAAGAACAGGATGGGACCTGTTTTTATAGAGATGCAGTTTTAAGGGATTAAAAACTGTAAAAATACCTAAAGGGAGGTAACATTATGGGATTTAAAAGTGACATCGAAATTGCACAGGAGTGCGAAATGCTTCCAATCACACAGATTGCAGAGAAGGCAGGTATTGACGACAAATATCTGGAGCAGTACGGTAAGTACAAAGCAAAAATTGATTACAATCTGTTAAAAGAGAGTGACAAGAAAGATGGTAAGCTGATCCTCGTAACAGCTATCAACCCGACACCTGCAGGAGAGGGAAAAACAACAACAACCGTTGGTCTTGCAGATGCAATGCAGAAAATGGGCAAAAAAGTAATGGTAGCTCTTCGTGAGCCATCCCTCGGACCGGTATTCGGTGTAAAAGGTGGTGCAGCAGGCGGCGGTTATGCACAGGTAGTTCCGATGGAGGATATCAACCTTCACTTTACCGGTGACTTCCATGCAATCGGTGCGGCAAACAATCTTCTTGCAGCAATGATCGACAACCATATCTTCCAGGGTAATGACCTGAACATTGACCCGAGAAAGATCACATGGAGACGTTGCGTGGACATGAACGACCGTCAGCTTCGTAATGTAGTAGATGGTCTTGGCGGAAGAACAAACGGTATGCCTCGTGAAGACGGATACGACATCACAGTTGCATCTGAGATCATGGCAGTTCTTTGCCTCGCAAGTGACATCAAAGACCTGAAAGAGAGACTTTCCAGAATCATCATCGGATATACCTATGGTAAAGTTTCCGAGCAGAAACCGGTAACAGCTGGTGATCTTCATGCAGAGGGTGCTATGACAGCACTTCTGAAAGATGCCCTGAAACCAAACCTTGTACAGACACTGGAGCATGTTCCTGCAATCGTACACGGCGGACCATTCGCAAACATCGCTCATGGATGTAACTCCGTAACAGCTACAAAGATGGCTATGAAACTTGCAGATTATGCTATCACAGAGGCTGGATTCGGTGCTGACCTTGGTGCAGAGAAATTCCTTGACATCAAGTGTCGTATGGCAGGCCTTCATCCAAGCGCAGTTGTTATCGTAGCTACTGTTCGTGCACTGAAATACAACGGTGGTGTTCCGAAGGCAGATCTGAACAACGAGAACCTTGAGGCTCTTGAGAAAGGTCTTCCAAACCTTCTGAAACATGTAAGCAATATCAAGAATGTATACAAACTTCCATGTGTAGTTGCTATCAATGCATTCCCGACCGATACCAAGGCAGAGCTTGACCTGGTTGAGGCAAAATGTAAAGAGCTTGGCGTTAACGTTGCACTTTCCGAGGTATGGGCAAAAGGCGGCGAAGGCGGCATGAAGCTTGCTGAGGAAGTAATCCGTCTTGTTGAGGAGCCGAATGACTTCACATATGCTTATGAGCTTGAGGGATCCATCGAGGATAAACTGAATAACATCGTACAGAAAGTTTACGGTGGTAAGAAAGTTGTTCTTACAGCAAATGCTCAGAAACAGGCAAAACAGCTGGAAGCACTTGGATTTGGCAACTGCCCGATCTGTGTTGCTAAGACACAGTACAGTCTGACTGATGATCAGACAAAACTTGGTGCACCGACAGACTTTGAGGTAACAGTACGTAACCTGAAGATTTCCGCAGGTGCAGGATTCATCGTTGCTCTGACAGGTGAGATCATGACTATGCCAGGTCTCCCGAAAGTTCCGGCAGCAACCAAGATCGATGTAGATGAGACAGGTAAGATCACAGGTCTCTTCTAATCGGAACATAAGATCAAAAACAACCGGAGGGGGCTTTTTATAAAGCCCCCAATGGGCTCTAAAGAGTGCTAAAATAAGAATATAAGGAGGAGAGTCCTATGGGATTTTCTACAAGTACTTGTACTGAATTTGTCGAGGTATTAAGCTCCAAGGCACCGGTTCCAGGCGGCGGCGGCGCTTCTGCTCTTGTAGGTGCGGTTGGTACAGCTCTTGGAAACATGGTTGGAAGCCTTACTGTCGGTAAGAAAAAATATGCAGATGTAGAAGATGAAATGTGGGAGCTGAAAAAGAAATGTGATCAGCTTCAGAAAGATTTCCTTCATCTGATCGAGAGAGATGCGGAAGTTTTTGAGCCTCTTTCCAAGGCTTACGGAATGCCGAGAGAGACAGAAGAAGAGAAGGCTGAGAAGGCTCGAGTAATGGAAGCTGCCCTCAAGGAAGCATGCTCTGTTCCTATGGAGATCATGGAGAAATGCTGCGAGGCTATTGAACTTATCGTTGAGTTCGGAGCAAAAGGTTCCAAGCTTGCAATCAGTGATGCTGGTGTAGGTGCTGCATTCTGCAAAGCAGCTCTTAAGGGAGCAAGCCTGAATGTGTACATTAACACAAAATCTATGGCTGACCGTGCGTATGCAGAGGAATTAAACAAAAAAGCAGACGCTATGCTTGAGAAATATACAAAGATTGCAGACGAGACATTTGACAGTGTTCTCGGAAGACTGAAATAGGAGGAACCAGACAAATGGCAAAGCAGTTATTAGGTAAAGAAGTAACAGCAGCTCTTAACGAGAAGATCAAAGCTAACGTTGCAGAGCTTCAGGCAAAAGGTGTAGATCCTACACTTTGCATTATCCGTGTTGGTGAGAATCCAAGCGATATTTCCTATGAGAGAGGTGCTACAAAGCGCTGTGAGACTCTTGGTGTTGCATGTGAGAAAATCCTTCTTCCGGAGGATGTTTCCCAGGATGAGCTTCTTGCAACCATCGATAAAGTAAACAAAGATGACAAGATCCATGGAGTTCTTCTGTTCCGTCCGCTGCCAAAACATCTGGATCAGGCAGTGATCGAGAATGCACTTGCAGCAGAGAAGGATGTTGACTGTATGACAGATCTTTCCATGTCTGGTGTATTTACAGGCAAGAAGATCGGATTCCCGCCATGTACACCGCAGGCATGCATGGAGATCCTTGATCACTATGGAATCGACTGCACAGGCAAAAAAGCGGTTGTTATCGGAAGAAGTCTTGTAGTTGGTAAACCGGCTGCCATGATGCTTGTTAAGAAAAATGCGACAGTAACGATCTGCCATACAAGAACCGTTGATATGCCATCTGTTGCAAAAGAGGCGGATATCGTCATCGTTGCAGCTGGTCGTGCTGGTGTTGTTGGCGCTGATTATGTCAGAGAGGGACAGACTATTATCGATGTTGGTATCAATGTCAATGCAGAGGGCAAGCTTTGTGGTGATGTTGATTATGCGGCAGTTGAGCCAATCGTTGATGCGATCACACCGGTTCCTGGCGGAGTAGGAAGTGTTACAACTTCTGTTCTTGTAGGTCATGTGGTTGAAGCTGCAATGAGAAAAGCGCAGTAATAACAGTAATAAAGGATTGATCATTTATATATGTACAGATTCCGAAATAGTTTTTGTTTACGGATGATGGTACTTGCAGGCGTTCTGGTGTTCGGAACGCCTGCAAGTGTTTTGGCAGAGGAAGCGGATCATTCTATGGAGGGTCAGATTTCGAAGCCTCAGTCATCTGGAGAGAGTGATACAGAGGGTTTTGTGGATGATTCCACAGATAATACTTATGGATATTATACAATCATGGGGTGTACCACAGTGGATGCGGAGGATATGGTAGTGCAGTATGAGGCGCAGAATGTGGAGTATCCTTCCGGCATCCTGACGGAGGGTGGTGCACCGGATATTGATACGTTTTGCACGATTGTGATAGAGGAAGCGGATGCGGAGGGCGTCCGTGGAGAGGTTGTTTTTGAGCAGGCGATGCTTGAGACCGGATGGCTTCAGTTTGGTGGGGATGCCAGTGCAGGGCAGTTTAATTTTTCGGGGCTGGGGACTACCGGTGGTGGTGTTGCCGGTAATTCTTTTCCTGATGTAAGGACGGGAATTCGGGCGCAGGTGCAGCATTTGAAGGCTTATGCTTCTTCGGAGGAGCTGAACCAGGCTTGCGTGGATAATCGGTTCCAGTATGTTTCCCGTGAGAGTGCGCCTTATGTGGAGTGGCTTGGGATCCAGGAGAATCCTTATGGGGGCGGATGGGCCGCCGGGAGGAATTATGGATATAAGCTTAGGAGTCTTCTGGCGGAGTTGAAGGGGGAGGAGTATACCTGGCCGGAGAGTACGGAGACGGTGGAGAAGTAGTGGTGGTGGCGAACGGGACGGTAGTGGCAGATGGGACGGCCCGGAAGGGAGTGCGGTTCTGTCCGCGGCCGGGCTTCGTCGGCGGCTAGATCTAAGGCGCCGGGATTCTGCTAAAACCATTTTCCAAAAGCCAGAACTCGCGGCTTTTTGCCGCTCAGACAGCTGGCTTTTGAAAAATAACGCAGAAGTCCCGCCGTCTAAGATCCAGCACACCTCCTGCAGAGTCGTCCGCAGACAGTACCGCACTCCCTTCCGGGCCTGTGCGTTGGTTGGGGTAAGTTGTCTGGCTAAACGATAGGATGTGGATGAGGGATGGAGGCGGGCTTTGCCCTGTCCTGGTTGATAAAATAATGGAGATGCAACCTTGAAGATTAAAGATCTAGGTTGCATCTCCGTTTTTTATTCAATCAAATTGAAATATTTGGGGAATTATATAGTGGAATATTTTGAGGTATTTAGTTCAACTCCAGGTTTTCCAGTTCCTGTGAGGGGAGTTTTGGTTCTGAGCTGTCTACGTATTTTTTGAGGGCCTTGGAGGTTTTTGCGAAGCCGGCGTTGGTTCCGGCGCCTCCGATGCAGCCTCCGGGGCAGGCCATTCCTTCGATCATGCAGTTTTTGATCTTGCCGGCTTTTGCCAGAGTGAGGACTTTTTTGCATTCGGCAAGGCTTTCTGCGTGTTCGATGTGGACTGGTACATCGGGATAGTATTCCTTCAGACAGTTTTCGATGGCTCCAGCTACGCCGCCGGCGATGGCGTAGCCTCTTCCTGCTGCGGTTGCGGCCTGGGTTTCTTCCGGGAGCTCTTCGCAGGTGGATGGGGTGATGCTTTTGGCGTCGAACAGGCCCCAGAGTTCCTCGAAGGTGATCACGAAGTCTACATCACTTCTTACGGAATGACGCATGGCTTCCAGTTTCTTGGAGGCGCATGGTCCGATGAAGACTACTTTCGCATGGGGGTGCTCTTTTTTTACGATCCGGGCAGTTGCCACCATCGGGGTCAGCTCCTGGGAGATGTTGTCGATCATAGCCGGGAAGTATTTTTTTGCCATGACTGACCAGGATGGGCAGCAGGAGGTGAGGAGGAACGGGAGGTGGCCGGTTGCTACTTCTTTGGCGTAGTGGTGTGCTTCAGAGATGCAGCCGATGTCTGCGCCCAGTGCTACCTCATAAATGTTTGAGAAGCCCAGCTGTTTGAGAGCGGAGCGGAATTGGCCCGGGGTGACGTCTTCGCCGAACTGATTGATGTAGGCGGGGGCGATTTCTGCAATGATCTCAGTTCCTTCTCGGAGGGCATGTGCCAGCTGGAAAATCTGGGATTTGTCGGAGATAGCTCCGAATGGACAGCTGACCATGCACATGCCGCAGGATACGCATTTATCCTGGTTGATGGAGGCGCGTCCCTGTTCATCGCTCTCGATGGCTTTTACACCGCAGGCACGTTCGCAGGGGCGTTCTTTATGGGCGATGGCATCGTAAGGACAGACAGCTTTGCATCTTCCGCAATGGATACATTTGTCCTGGTCGATGAAGGATTTTCCGTTTACCATGGAAATGGCGCCTTTGGGGCAGGTGAGTAAACAGGGATGTGCGACACAGCCGCGGCACATGTTGCTGACTTCGTATTTGTTGGATTCGCATGCGGAACATGCGGAAGGGATCACCTGCATAAGAGGTGGTTCATAATATTTCTCGTCAATGTTGCTGGCCTTCACGCCATCGGTAAGGTGGACGGAACGATTTTCCGGGCGGAGGGAAAGTCCCATGGCCAGACGGACACGTTCGCTTGCAACAGCTCTTTCACGATAGATGCTTTCACGGTATTTCGCGCGTTCCTCTACAATATTGTAGGGAATGGATTCGATATCATGGATCATTGATTCGTCCGTGGATTCAAATCCGATCTTAGCAATTTCGGTAAAAATCTTTCGCCGGATCTGTTTTACTGGTGTGTCAAGATTTCGCATAGATGTTCTCCTTTACAAAATAAATTAATTAAATGTTTTCCACGCACTTTTTATCTATCTTAAAGTAATTGAGAAATAAAATCAATAACCGGCTTTAATGTTTTGGGGCAGAAACAAAGAGCAGATTTGTATCTTTATTATCAAAGCTGTTAAAAATTGAACATATTTTATGGAAAATAGATATAAAATCAGTAAGCCGTTGTAAACATTTCGATATATTCTGAAAAAAGCAAAAAAACTGCTTGTGAAAAATGACCATATAAGTTATAATTAAAGGCATGAAATAGTGCAAAATAATGATTTGCATAAATGCGCGGCACTGACAGAGTGTTAAAGCATTAACCTGTAGTGGAACAGGTTGATCAAGTGGAAAATCTATGAGAAACAAGGAGGGAACCGAATGTTAGACCAGACGTATTACAGAAAAACGGACGAGATCATCGAGCACTACGGCCGGAAAGCTGCATCACTGATTCCGATCATGCAGGATATTCAGGCTGAGTACCGTTATCTTCCGGGAGAGCTTCTTACTTATGTTGCGGAACAGATTGGTGTAAAAGAAGCGAAGGCGTACAGTGTAGCTACTTTCTATGAAAACTTTTCCTTTGAGCCGAAAGGCAAGTACATCATCAAGGTATGTGACGGTACTGCCTGTCATGTACGTAAGTCCATGCCTGTAAAGGAAGCAATGCTGAAGGAACTTGGACTGAGTCATAAGAAGCATACTACAGATGATATGATGTTTACCGTTGAGACAGTTTCCTGTCTTGGTGCCTGCGGACTTGCACCGACACTGACTGTAAATGATGAAGTTCACCCGAAGATGACTCCTGAGAAGGCTGTTGAGCTTTTAAATGAATTGAGAGGTGAGAGCGTATGAGTATAACCAGTATGGAAGATCTGAAAAACAAACAGGCTGAGGTTAAGAAGAATCTTGATGGCTATACCTGCCGTGTTCTCGTCTGTTCCGGTACCGGATGTATTGCTTCCGGTGCTCAGAAGATTTATGAAGAAATGTCAAGACTCTGTGAGGGAATCGAGGGTGTTGCGGTTGAGATGCAAAAGGATGTTCCTCATGTAGGAATCGTTAAGACCGGATGCCAGGGCTTATGTGAACTGGGTCCTCTTATGAGAATTGAACCCTATGATTATCAGTATGTACATGTTCAGGTAGACGACTGTCGCGAGATCGTAGAGAAGACCGTGATCTGCGGACTGCCTGTCGAGCGTCTGTTTTATCGTCATAATGATGAGGCCTGTCCACATCCCAGTGACATTCCGTTCCTGAACCAGCAGACAAGGATCGTTCTTGAGAACTGTGGCAAGATCGATGCAGAGTCCATTGATGAATATATTTCCGTAGGCGGATTTTCCGCTATGGCGAAGGCTTTCTTTGAGATGACCCCACAGGGTGTTATCGACGAGATCTCGAAGTCTGGTCTCCGCGGCCGTGGCGGTGCAGGCTTCCCTGCAGGCAAGAAATGGTCACAGGTTGCACGCCAGCCGGAAAAAGTCCGTTATGTAGTATGTAACGGTGATGAGGGTGACCCGGGAGCATTTATGGATGGTTCCGTAATGGAAGGTGATCCTTACAAGATGATCGAGGGTATGGTGATCGCTGCCTATGCAGTAGGTGCAGAAGATGGTTATATTTATGTGCGTGCCGAGTATCCTCTTTCTGTACAGAGACTTCGAATGGCTATTGAGCAGGCAGAGTCCTATGGCCTTCTTGGTGATAATATCCTTGGTTCCGGTATTAATTTCCACTTACATATCAATCGCGGTGCCGGAGCGTTCGTATGTGGTGAAGGTTCTGCCCTGACTGCTTCTATCGAAGGCAACAGAGGTATGCCTCGAGTAAAACCTCCGAGAACTGTCGAGCAAGGTCTGTGGGGTAAGCCTACCGTTCTCAATAACGTAGAGACTTATGCCAACGTACCGAAGATCATCCTTCAGGGTGCTGACTGGTTCCACACCATCGGTACAGAGGGAAGCCCCGGAACAAAGACCTTCTCACTTACCGGTTCCATTGAGAACACCGGCCTTATCGAGGTGCCGATGGGAACAAGCCTCCGTCATATCATTTATGACATTGGTGGTGGTCTTAAGAGTGGTGCTGCATTTAAGGGTGTACAGATCGGTGGTCCTTCCGGTGGATGTCTGATCGACGATCAGATCGATCATCCGCTTGATTTTGATTCTGTTAAGAAGCTGGATGCCATCATGGGTTCCGGTGGACTTGTTGTTATGGATGAGAATACCTGTATGGTAGAGGTTGCGCGTTTCTTCATGAGCTTTACACAGCGTGAGAGCTGTGGTAAATGTGTTCCCTGCCGTGAGGGTACCAAACGTATGCTTGAGATCCTGGAGAGAATCGTCGCAGGTAAGGGTGAGCTTTCCGATCTGGATGAGCTGGAAGAGCTTGCAAACATGGTTCAGAGCATGGCCCTGTGCGGACTCGGTAAGAGTGCACCGCTTCCGGTCATCAGTACTCTGAAGCGTTTCCGTGACGAATATGTAGAGCATATCGTAGATAAAAAATGTCGTGCGAAGGTCTGCACGGCGCTCCGTCAATTCCATATCAATCCTGAGTTCTGTATCGGCTGCGGCAAGTGTGCAAAGAACTGTCCGACTGGTGCGATTTCAGGAAAGATCAAGCATCCACATGTAATCAACAATGACGTATGTATCAAATGCGGATCCTGTAAGGATAACTGTAACTTTGATGCGATTTATGTGGAAGCATAGAAGGGAGGATATCTTATGGGTACAATGACAATTGACGGAAGAAAAGTAGAATTTACTGACGAAAAAAATGTCCTGACAGTCATCAGGAATGCCGGTATCAATATCCCCACACTGTGCTATCATTCAGAGGTTTCCACCTTTGGTGCCTGTCGTCTCTGTACAGTTGAGGATGACAGAGGCAAAACATTTGCCTCCTGTTCCGAGCAGCCGAGAGACGGAATGGTTATCTATACCAACTCCGGTCGTATTAAGAAATATCGTAAACTGATCGTGGAGCTGCTTCTTGCAGCACATTGCCGTGACTGTACAACCTGTGTAAAGAGCGGCGAATGTATCCTGCAGGAGCTGGCACATCGCCTTGGCGTGCGGGATATCCGTTTTGAAAATACAAGAGAACAGCACGAGATCGATGACAGTTCACCGTCCATCATCCGTGATCCGAACAAATGTATCCTCTGCGGCAACTGTGTACGTGCCTGCGAGGAACTTCAGGGAATCGGAGCTCTTGGATTCGCATTCCGTGGAACAGAGGCCATGGTTATGCCTGCATTCAATAAAAAGATTGCTGAGACACAGTGTGTAAACTGTGGTCAGTGCCGTGTTTACTGTCCGACAGGAGCCATCTCCATTCGTACACATATGGATGAGGTTTGGGATGCACTTGCGGACAAGGATACCCGTGTGGTTGCCCAGATCGCGCCGGCAGTCCGTGTAGCAGTTGGTGATCACTACGGCCTCACAAAGGGCAGGAGCGTTATGGGCAAGATCGTCAACGCACTCCACAGAATGGGCTTTGATGAAGTATACGATACCACATTCAGTGCCGATCTTACTATTATGGAAGAGACCAAGGAGTTCTTAAACAGAGTAGAGAAGGGTGAGAACCTTCCGCTTCTGACCTCCTGCTGTCCTGCATGGGTGAAGTTCATCACAGATCAGTATAAGGAATATGTTCCGAACATTTCTACCTGCCGTTCCCCACAGGGAATGATGTCTGCGGTTATCAAGGAATACTTCCGTGATCCGGAGCATGCAGCAGGCAAGAAGACCGTTATGGTTTCCATTATGCCATGTACAGCCAAGAAGGCAGAGGCAATCCGCCCCAACAGCTTTACCGATGGCGAGCAGGATACCGATATCGTTATCACAACCACAGAGCTTCTCCGCATGATCGATAACTTTGGTCTTGATTTTGCAACACTGGATCCGGAAGCATGCGATATGCCGTTTGGATTTGGTTCCGGCGGTGGCGTTATCTTCGGTGTTACCGGTGGTGTTACCGAGGCAGTTCTTCGAAGACTGAGCCCGGATCACAGCAAGGAAGCCATGCATGAGATTGCAGAGTGCGGTGTTCGTGGTGAAGAGGGAATCAAGGAATTTACCGTACCGTACAAGGGAATGGATATCAATGTATGCGTAGCCAGTGGCCTTGCAAATGCAAGAACCGTTATGGAACGTGTAAAGAACGGCGAGGCAAACTATCATCTGATCGAGGTTATGGCATGCCGCCGTGGATGTATCATGGGTGGAGGTCAGCCGACCAGATCCGGTGACAGAACCAAGGCAGCCAGAGCAAGAGGTTTGTACAATGCAGACAATACCATGATCATCAAGAAATCCGATGAGAACCCACTGGTTCTGGAGCTTTATGAGGGACTCCTCAAAGGCAAAGAGCATCATCTGCTTCACAATGAGTTCTATATCAAAGACTGATATGAGGAATACAAAGAGCTGCTGTTCCCGGTGAACAGCAGCATATAAGAAGCCTTCCGGGCATATACTGTGGTATGCGGGAACTGTCTTTTTTAAGACGTTTCCCGGAACTTACAGGCCAGTATATGCAGGGAGGCTTTTTTATATGGAAAACTTTCAGGTTTACCGTGATATCCAGGCGCGGACGGGCGGGGATATCTACATAGGGGTTGTGGGACCGGTCCGTACAGGAAAATCCACATTCATCCGGAGATTTATGGAGCTGATAGCACTGCCATCGATCAGCGAGGGAAAAAGAGCAGAACTTCAGGATGAACTGCCATTAAGCGGTGCCGGAAAAATGATCACCACCGTAGAACCCAAATTTATTCCAAAAGAAGCAGTGGAAGTATCCATAGGGGAAAACCAGAAAATCCGGGTAAAACTCATTGACTGTGTAGGCTTTCTGGTAAAGGATGCATCCGGAAATGTGGAAGAAGGCAGGGAGCGGATGGTCAAAACTCCCTGGCAGGAAAAAGCAATCCCGTTCCATGATGCAGCCCGCATTGGAACGGAAAAAGTGATCAGCCAGCATTCCACCATTGGGATTGTAGTCACAACAGACGGAAGTTTTGGGGAGATTCCCAGAGAAAATTTTATTCCGGCAGAGGAACAGACCATAAAAGAACTGAAAGTCCAGGGAAAACCCTTTCTGATCCTGGTAAACTCCCAGACTCCCTACAGTGAGGAAACCGGAAAAACTGTAAAACATCTGGAAGAGAAATTTGGAGTATCCGTTCTGGCAGTCAACTGTGAACAGCTTCGAAAAGAGGATGTGACCAGAATCCTGGAGAAGATCCTTTATGAATTCCCGGTCAGTGAGATAGAGCTTTTTGTTCCCAGATGGGTGGAGATGCTTTCTCCGGAACATGAGGTAAAGGCGGCTCTGTTAAATGAGATTCGGGAAAAGATGACCAGACTTACTCATGTGCGTGATGTAAGCAGAGAATCAGTATATCTGGAAAGTCCATATGTGGAAGATACATTGCTTGAGCAGGTCAGTCTTTCCGATGGAAAAGTCCGTATCCGGATCGCAGTAAAAGACATTTATTATTATCAGATGCTCAGTGAAATGAGCGGGATATCTATGGAAAGCGAATATGAACTGATCCAGACCATAAAAGAGCTTGCCGGTATGAAGGAACAATTTGTAAAAGTCCAGGCTGCCCTGGAAGCGGTAAAAGGAACAGGGTATGGGGTTGTGGTGCCTGAGCTTTCCGAGATCACTATTGAGGAACCTGAGGTGATCCGTCAGGGAAATAAATTCGGAGTAAAGATCCGGTCAAAAAGTCCGTCCATTCATATGATCCGGGCGGGAATCGAAACGGAGATCGCTCCGATTGTTGGTACAGAACAGCAGGCGGAGGACCTGATAAAGTATATCAGAGAAAGCCCGGAGCGAGGGGAAAGTATCTGGGAGACCAATATTTTCGGAAAATCCATACAGCAGCTGGTGGAAGACGGAATCCGGAACAAGCTTGCCATGATCAGCGAAGAAAGTCAGGTGAAGCTTCAGGATACTATGAAGAAGATCGTAAATGACAGCAAAGGCGGACTGGTGTGTATCATCATATGAATGGAGAATAGAATTGCAAAGCAAAAAGGACGTTCTTCAGCAGACGTCCTTTTTTTGATGTTGTTTTTTCCATTCTGCGATAAACTGAAGCTGTTCCTGGTCAGATAGTTCCTGGGAAGCGGCGTCATTTCCTGCAGCGGCACAGCAGAAAAGAACAAAGATCTGGAGTCCGAAGAATACAAGAAAAAAGAGAAGCATAGAAAAACCTCCTTTATTTTTCAGATATGTTAAGTATTGGAGGAGATAATGTATTTTATACATTATATTGCAAGAAAATATAATTATCACCGGGTATGGAGATTTTTAAAACAGGAGGAAAAGAAACCATGAAAAAGAGAAGATTCGCACAGCTTGTTCTCATGATCACAATGCTGTTTTGCCTGACATTTGGCACAGTGTGTGCGCAGGCAGCAACAACAGCAACCACAACAACCGCAAAAGCAGCTGTTAAAAATGGCTGGAAAAAAGAGGGCGGACAATACTACTATTATGTGAAGGGAAAAAAAGTAAAGAATACATGGAAAACCGTGACTGTCGCTAATAAGACTACCGGCAAAAAAATGACATACAGATACTATTTTTCCAACACCGGAAAGGCTTATAAAGGTGGAACATTCTTCGGGGAGAACTATCTCCTTGTAAAAAAGATCGGCGGGAAATACTATGGATTTAACCGGTATGCACAGATGGTAAAAGGCGTTTATTATTCCGCATATGGACAGTCCAGAGCCGGATTTTATGCTTTTAATACAAAAACTGGTGTATACGATGCTAGAACATCTTCAAGAATAAGGAAAGCATTTGTAAGAGAAAAGAGTTCTGCAGCACTGCGGAAAGTCCTTGGCAGACCTCTTCGTACCAGAAAGACAGATGGCTGTTATGGTGACGGACAGGAATATCTGTTGGAATACACAAGATTCTGGGTCAATACATACAAAGACAAAAAAGGGAAGGAAATTGTACTGGACGTGATCAGCAAATAAGGTTCCTGCCGGTGCCAGAGCAGTTCAGTGCGAGATCCAGGGAAATCTGGAAAAGATCACAGGCTGTATTGAAGAAAAATATCTGGATACAGACAGCAGGATTTATATAAGATTGAACCATGATAAGATTTATGAAGCATTTCCGATGGATGTTTCCACAGAAGATGGAAAAACGGACAGCAGCGGTTTTTGCTTATATCTGGACTGTTCACTTCTTGCAGCAGACGGAAATCAGATCGAAATTCTTACAGGCAACAAAGATTCAGCCCGTATAATAGGCGGACTGACGCTATAAAGGAGGACATAAGAAATGAGAAAAATAACAGTACAGGTGCTTTTAGGGGCAGCATTGATCGCAGCGATGTGTCTGGGGGCACCGACAGCTGCTTTTGTAGGCGAGATAACGACAAAGGAGGAAACCGCAGAGCTTCAGGATGCAAAAGAGGATGACAGCAAAAAGAAAGACTCCAAGGATGCGGCAGGTCAGGATCTAGTGATCACCATAATGGACAATCAGATCCAGAAAACAGTTAATTTTCGTACAGGAAGAGGAAACTAAATAAAATATACAGCAAAGATCCCGGGGTCTTTTTATATAAAACGAGTAGCGGGAAAGATGTCCGCAGAATAAGCTAAAGAAAGGTCAGCTGTCCGACGGGAGAGCTTTGGAAAGGTATAAAAGGATGTATACAGGAAAAGGGATAGGCGTGGCGGTTCTGGACACCGGTATTTTTCCTCATATAGATTTTGGCAGCCGTATTTCCGTGTTTCGTGATTTTACAGGAGTCAGACGCAGCCCATATGATGATAACGGACATGGGACTCATGTCAGCGGGATCCTTGCAGGGGACGGAACTGCATCAGGTGGAAAATATAAAGGGGCTGCACCTGGCTGCAGTATCGCTGCTCTGAAGGTTCTGGATCGTTTCGGGAACGGAAGCAGGGAGGATGTGATGCGGGCATTTCGGTGGATCATGGAGTTTGGAAGCATTTATCATATCCGTATCGTTAATATTTCAGTGGGAACAACATCCCGGGATCATAAGGAACAGACAGATCTTCTTGAAGGAGTGGAAAAACTTTGGGATTTGGGATTTGTGGTGGTAGCTGCAGCAGGAAATCAGGGACCGGGGGCCGGCACGGTAACAGCACCGGGAAGCAGCCGGAAGATCATTACCGTAGGCTCCAGTGATATGCTGAATGGCAGAAAGGCAGTTTCCGGAAGAGGCCCTACTTTTGACTGTGTGTGCAAACCGGATCTGGTAGCGCCGGGAAGCCAGGTCATTGCCTGTGCACCGGGACTGCCGTACTCATATGGGCTCAAAAGCGGAACCTCCATGTCGACGCCTCTGGTGTCAGGAGGGATCGCCTGCCTTCTGGAAAAAGATCCCCGGCTTTCTAATGTGGAGGTAAAGATGTTGTTAAGAGAAAATGCAGAAGATATGGGACTTCCCAGAAATCAGCAGGGATGGGGAAAATTTAACTGTGAAAAACTGTTGGCAGGCTGAATTATTATACAATTCTTATAAACATAGTGTGGTAAAGCACAAAAGCGTTGACGGAACCGGAAAATATGAGTACAATGTACAGTAAAAGTGCTGAAGAAAGATTCTAAAGGAAAGAGCACCTGGAATCCGAACAGGAGAATAAACCTCAAAAGGAGAAAATAATATGGAAAAAATCAAAATGCAGACACCTTTAGTTGAGATGGACGGAGACGAGATGACACGTATCCTGTGGCAGATCATCAAGGATGAACTTCTCACACCGTATCTGGAACTGAATACAGAATATTATGATCTTGGTCTTGAGCACAGAAATGAGACAGATGATCAGGTTACCATTGATGCAGCAGAAGCAACCAAGAAATACGGAGTAGCCGTAAAATGTGCCACGATCACGCCAAACGCAGCCAGAATGGAAGAGTATGACCTGAAAAAAATGTACAAGAGTCCAAACGGAACGATCCGTGCCATTCTTGATGGAACTGTATTCCGTGCGCCGATCGTTGTAAAGGGAATCGAGCCATGTGTAAAGAATTGGGTGAAACCGATCACACTTGCACGTCATGCATATGGAGATATCTATAAGAATACAGAATTTTATATTGACAAGCCGGGAGATGCATATCTTGTATTTGAGGGCGAAGACGGAGAAGAGCGTAAGGAGCTGATCCAGCATTTTGATGGAGCAGGTGTTCTCCGTGGCATGCATAATCTTGATGATTCCGTAAAGAGCTTTGCGAGAAGCTGCTTTAATTATGCACTGGACACAAAGCAGGATGTATGGTTCGGAAGCAAGGATACCATTTCCAAAACATACGATGGAAGATTTAAAGAGATTTTCCAGCAGATCTTTGATGCAGAGTTTAAGGATAAATTTGAGGAAGCCGGCCTGACCTATTTCTACAGTCTGATCGATGATATCGTAGCCCGTGTTATGAAGGCAGATGGCGGTTTTATCTGGGCATGCAAGAACTATGACGGAGATGTTATGAGCGACATGGTATCTTCCGCATTTGGCTCTCTTGCCATGATGACCTCTGTACTGGTATCCCCGAAGGGATATTTTGAGTATGAGGCTGCCCACGGAACAGTTCAGAGACACTATTATCGTCATCTTGAGGGAAAAGAAACATCCACAAACTCTGTTGCAACGATCTTTGCATGGACAGGAGCTCTCCGCAAGAGAGGCGAGCTGGACGGAAATGAAGCACTTGCTGATTTTGCAGGAAAACTGGAAAAAGCAACACTGGATACCATTGAAAGCGGAAAGATGACCAAGGATCTTGCACTGATCACTTCCCTGAAAGAGGTACAGGTATTGAACAGCAAAGAGTTTATCCTTGCTGTAAAGACAAAACTGGATGAACTGATGGCATAAATAATAGGAATTTCAGAATTTCAAGTAATTTCATAAAAAATAAAAAATTGCACCGGAAGATCCAGGGATGGATCACGGTGCAGTTTTTTTATGAGGGATATATATGGATCATCTGATCTCTGTCAGACCGAAACGTTCATGGCTTGCTGTACATGTTCCACAAGGATCTGCCGGACCTGGGGATATTCTCCAAGTCCCTTCAGTACAGGGGTGACTTCATATCCTTCGGAAGAAAGACGGTTCATCCAGGAGTCCGGATCTGCACCGGCCAGATCGTTCTGTGCATGGTCGCCGGCTACGATCATGAAAGGCGCTAGCACGATCTTTTTCGGATGAAAGCTGTCGGCAGCCCGGAGAAGGGAGTCCAGGGCCGGATAGGCTTCTACAGTTCCAAGAAAAATATTTTTATGTCCGGTATCTTTAAAACGGTAATCCAAAGCAGCATAAACCGTGTTTGCGTAGTGTTCTGTTCCATGTCCCATCAGTACAAGTGCAGTGTCCGGATCCATGTCCCGGAATTCATCTGCAACTACCCGGACGATCGCCTGGTTATCTTCTTCTGTTGTGAGAAGAGGATTTCCGAAAACAATACTGGAAAAACGGTCACGAAAAGAAAGCGCATCGGCTTTCATCTGATCATTTTCGATACCGTTGATCACATGAGTCGGCTGTACGATCACATCGGTGATACCATCCAGAAGCATCTGTTCCAGAGCTTCCTTTACCGTGTGGATCGTAAGACCGTCCCGCTTTTTCAGTTTGGCAATGATCATTTTGCTTGTCCATGCACGGTAGGTGGGACAGGCCGGGAATGCATCGGCAATATCGTGCTCGATTGCCTCGATGGTAAGCTTACGGGTGTTTTCATAGCTTGTGCCGAAACTTACTACTAGGATCGCTTTTTTTGAAGCTGAGTTCATACGGGGATTTCCTCCATCCTGATAATTATGGTGATTATGATAAATTCTTTATATTTCTCCGCTGGAATATAAAGATGATCCGCAATTTCTACCATAAGATATTATAAAAGGGAGGGCTGACATTGTCAATCGTAGTTGACTTTCCTTACGGAAATGTTTATCATTATAAAAGATTGTGGAAACAAAGGAGAAATGTAGGACATGAGTATATTCATGCTTGGAATCGATCATAATATGGCACCTGTAGATGTCAGAGCGCAGTTTGCTTTTACCCGTAAAAATACCGGAGAGGCGCTGCGCAGGCTGAAAGAAGAAGCTGGGATCTGCGGGTGTATTATTCTGTCGACCTGTAACCGGCTGGAACTGTGGGTAAGTACTGCAGATGAGGAGAAGCCGGACCTGTATCAGTGGCTCTGCTCGTTGAAAGGTGTGCAGGGAGAACAATACCAGAAGTATTTTACCAGCAGAGAAAACGAAGAGGCGGTGGAGCACCTTTTTTATCTTACCAGCGGACTGAAATCCCAGATCCTGGGGGAAGATCAGATCCTGACCCAGGTAAAAGAGGCGTTGAGTATGTCAAGGGATGAGTTTACCACAGACAGTGTTCTGGAGGTGCTTTTCCGTATGGCGGTAACTGCAGGCAAGAAGATCAAAACGGAAGTGCCGTTTTCTCATGGAAATCCTTCTGTGATCCATCAGGCCATCCGTTTTCTGGAAGAGGGCGGTTATCATGTTCGCAATAAAGTCTGTATGGTGATCGGAAACGGTGAGATGGGGAAGATGGCTGCCCAGACACTGCGTGAAGCAGGAGCGGATGTGACGGTTACGATCCGTCAGTACAGAAGTGGTGTTGTGAGCATTCCTGTTGGATGCAGCAGGATCAATTATGGTGAGAGAATGGATTATCTGCCGGAGTGTGACCTGGTGGTCAGCGCAACAGCAAGCCCCAATTATACACTGACGGAAGAATTGTTTGAGGATGTACGTGTGGAACGACCTATGATCCTTATCGATCTGGCAGTTCCAAGAGATATTGATCCGGAGATCCGAAAAAAAGATAACATCACACTTTATGATATGGACAGCTTCCGAACCGGCGAGACACCGAAGGAACTTGCAGATAACCTGGAAGCAGCAGGATCCATTGTGAAGGCCCAGATGAACGAATTTTTCCAGTGGTTGGAAGGTCGTGATATCATCCCGCGCATCCAGGAGATCAAAGCGGATGCTGTGGAAGATCTGAACCTGAGGATCGAAAAAATCTTCCGGAAAACTCCTATGGAGGATTCAGACAGAGAAAACCTGAAAAAAGCAGTGGATACTGCAGCCGGAAAGGTTGTGAACAAGCTGATCTTCGGGCTTCGGGACAGTCTGAACCAGGATGCTTTTCTGGAATGTGTGGAAGGACTGGAGAAACTTTATGAAGAATAAACCTTATTTCCCCATGTTTATAGACCTGTCCGATAAAAATATCGTTGTGGCAGGTGGTGGTAATATTGCTACCAGAAGAATAAAGACTCTTCTGAAATTTACAAGAAATATCACGGTAGTGGCTACAAAAGTGACCCAGGAGCTTATGGATCTTGGAAAAGCAGGAACTGTAACTTTATATATCCGTCCCGTGAAACGTTCAGATTTTGCCAACGCATATATGGTGATCGCAGCCACCAATGACTGGAAGCTGAATGATGAGATCCACCGTGTCTGTAAGGAGGAGGGCATTTATGTTAATGTAGCCTCCGACCGGGAAGCCTGTGATTTTTATTTCCCGGGCGTATATATGCGGGATGAAATGGTAGTTGGAGTTACAGCCAGCGGACTGGATCACAAAAAAGCAAAGCGTGTAAGGGAAGAGATCCAGAATGCGCTGGAAAAAGTATTGGGAGAGCAGGATGAAGATGAAGAGAGATAAGATCGTGATCGGCAGCAGAGAGAGTAAGCTTGCAGTGCTGCAGAGCGAAATGGTCCGTGACTACATAAAAGAAAAAAATCCGGATCTGGAAGTGGAAATCCTCACTATGAAAACTACCGGGGATATCATTCTGGACCGTACACTGGATAAGGTTGGCGGAAAAGGGCTTTTTGTAAAGGAGCTGGATAAAGCACTGATAGATGGAAGAAGTATTCTTTCTGTACACAGCCTGAAAGATATGCCTATGGAGGTTCCGGAGGAGCTGCCGCTTCTGGCTTTTTCCAAAAGAGAAGATCCGAGAGACGTACTGGTTCTTCCTGAGGGAGCTTCTGAACTTGATAAAAGCAAGCCCCTTGGATGCTCCAGCTTAAGGAGAACTTTACAGCTTAAAAAACTGTATCCGGATATGGATGTCAGAAGTATCCGCGGAAATCTTCAGACAAGACTCCGGAAGCTGGATGAAGGACAGTACAGTGCATTGATCCTGGCTGCTGCCGGCCTTAAGAGACTTGGACTGGAATCCAGGATCAACCGGTATTTTACAGCAGATGAGATCATTCCGGCTGCTGGTCAGGGAATCCTTGCTGTACAGGGAAGAAAAGGGGAAGCTTATGATTTCCTGGAGGGCTACTGTGATAAGGATGCCTGGACCGCGGGAAGTGCGGAGCGTGCTTTTGTAAAGCTCCTGGATGGAGGATGCTCTTCTCCGGTGGCTGCCCATGCGGAAATTCTCGGGGATGAGATCTATCTCAGAGGGCTTTATTATAATGAAAAAGACGGTTCCTATGTAACAGGAACACTGCGTGGCAATAAGGCAGATGCGGAAAGCTTAGGCAAGGAACTGGCAGAAACTCTTCGGAAAAAAGGAGAAAACAGATGAAAACAGGAAAAGTATGGCTGGTAGGAGCGGGCCCTGGCGATATCGGCCTTTTTACATTAAAAGGCCTCAAAGTGCTGGAACAGGCAGATGTGGTCGTCTATGACAGTCTGGTAGGTCAGGGAGTTCTGTCAAGAATCCCGGAAAATGCCAGGCTGATCAATGTAGGCAAACGTGCCAGTCACCATATCATGCGTCAGGAAAATATCAATCAGGTACTTCTTGAGGAGGCACAGCGGGGTCTTCGTGTGGTGCGCCTGAAAGGCGGAGATCCATTCCTCTTTGGAAGAGGAGGAGAGGAGCTGGAGCTTCTTCGGGAGAATGGGATCCCTTATGAGGTTGTTCCGGGTGTTACTTCCTCCATTGCAGTACCGGCATATAACGGGGTTCCGGTAACACACAGGGATTTCTGTTCTTCAGTCCACATCATTACAGGACACAAGAAAGCCGGAGAAGAATATGATATAGATTTCCGGGCACTTGTTGATACAAGGGGAACGCTTGTATTTCTGATGGGCGTGTCCGCACTTCCGGATATCTGCGAGGGTCTGATAGGTGCAGGAATGGAAAAGGACATGCCTGCGGCGATCCTGCAGAAGGGAACTACAGCAGGTCAGAAACGGATCGTAGCAACAGTTTCTACCCTGGAAGAAGAGGTGAAACGCCAGGGGATCGAGACACCGGCGATCATTGTGGTGGGTAAGGTATGTACACTGGCAGAAAAGTTTGGCTGGTATGAAGAACTGCCGCTTTCAGGATGGAAGGTCCTTGTCACAAGACCGAAAGAGCTTGTTTCCAGAACTGCGGACAAGCTTCGTGAAAAAGGTGCGGAGGTTCTGGAGCTTCCGGCGATCCGTACTGTCCCCATGGAAGACCAGAGCCGTCTCTATAAAGCGCTGGATCACCTGGAGGAATATCAGTGGCTTGTATTTACCAGCCCTACAGGTGTAAGGGTATTTTTTGAAGAACTGATCCGCCATGGAAAAGATATCCGTGCCATGGGAAATGCCCGTCTGGCCGTGATCGGGGAAGGAACAAAAAAGGCCCTGAAGGAAAGAGGTCTGCTGGCAGATTTTGTGCCGTCGGTATATGACGGGGATACTCTTGGAAAGGAACTTTCAGAGCTTCTTTCCGGTGGAGAAAAGATATTTATCCCGCGGGCAGAAAAGGGTAATGAAAAGCTCACCGCATTTCTTGCACAGGCAGGCGCTGTGGTCGAGGATGTTCCGACTTATCAGACTCTTTACGAAAAGAGCCAGCTCATCGATGAGAAGAAGGAATTTGAAACAGGACAGATCAGCTGTGCGGTGTTTACAAGTGCCTCCACTGTGAAGGGATTTGTAGAGGGAACAAAAGGACTGGATTATTCAAAGGTTAAGGCGGCCTGCATCGGCAGACAGACGAAGGCGGCTGCTGAGAGCTTTGGAATGAAAGCATATATGTCAGAAAAAGCCACCATTGACAGTCTTGTCAAGCTGGTGGAGGATATGAAAAGGAGCGAATGATCATGGAACTGACAAAAAGACCAAGAAGATTAAGAGGTAGCGAAAACCTTCGTAAGATGGTACGTGAGACAAGAATGGATAAATCTTCTCTTATGTATCCTATGTTCGTAATGGAAGGAGAAAATAAGGAAGAAGAAATTCCGTCCATGACCGGGCAGTACCGTTACAGCCTGGACCGTCTTCCGTATAAACTGGAACAGCTTTCCAAAGCCGGTGTAGGCAGTGTGATGTTTTTTGGTATTCCTGACCATAAGGATGAAGTGGGCAGCGGTGCCTATGATCCGGAGGGGATCGTTCAGAGAGCTCTTCGCATTGCAAAAGAGAAATTTCCGGAGCTTTATTATGTAACAGATGTATGTATGTGTGAGTACACTTCCCATGGCCATTGCGGCGTTCTCTGCGGTCATGATGTGGACAATGACAAGACGCTGGAGCTTCTTGCAAAAACAGCACTTTCCCACGTGGAGGCAGGTGCAGATATGGTTGCTCCGTCTGATATGATGGATGGTCGTGTTGCAGCGATCCGTCAGTGTCTGGACAAGGCCGGACATTATACAACACCGATCATGTCCTATGCAGTAAAATATGCTTCTGCATTTTATGGCCCGTTCCGTGAGGCAGCAGATTCTGCTCCGTCTTTTGGGGACAGAAAAAGCTACCAGATGGATCCTCACAACAGCAGAGAAGGGCTGAAAGAGGCACTTGCAGATGTGGAAGAGGGTGCAGATATCATCATGGTAAAACCGGCTCTTGCATACCAGGACATGATCTGGCAGGTAAAGGAGATCACAAACGTTCCGGTTGCCGCATACAGTGTCAGTGGTGAGTATGCAATGGTAAAAGCAGCAGCTGCAAACGGCTGGATCGACGAAGAAAGGATCGTGGGTGAGATGGCTACAGGAGCATTCCGTTCCGGCGCGCAGATCTATCTTACCTATTATGCGGAGCTTCTGGCAAGACTTATGGATGAAGGGAGGATCGGCTGATGACAAGATCAGAACAGTTATTTGAGCGTGCGGTAAAAAGAATCCCGGGAGGCGTAAACAGCCCGGTAAGATCTTACGGAGCCATCGGTGAGGCACCTCGTTTTATTGAAAAAGCAGATAAATGCTACATCTATGATGTAGATGGAAACCGTTATGTGGATTACATTGATTCCTGGGGCCCGATGATCCTGGGACATAATTTCCCGGCGATCCGTGAAAGCGTGATAAAAGCCTGTGAAAATGGTCTGAGCTTTGGCTGCGCCACAGGAATTGAGGTGGAGATTGCGGAATTTATCTGTGAACATATCCCACATGTAGATATGATCCGTATGGTAAACTCCGGAACAGAAGCTGTTATGAGCGCCATCCGTGCAGCAAGAGGCTTTACCGGAAAAGATAAGATCATCAAATTTGCAGGCTGCTATCACGGACACAGTGACTGCCTTCTGGTAAGTGCCGGTTCCGGTGTCATGGCAAGCGGTATTCCGGACAGCGCCGGTGTTCCGAAGGGCTGTACACAGGATACCATGACGGCTACCTACAATGATGCCGCCAGTGTGGAAGCACTTCTCAAACAGGAAGAGGGAAATGTGGCAGCCGTGATCGTGGAGGCAGTAGGAGCAAACATGGGTGTGGTTCCTCCGAAACCAGGCTTCTTAAAGCGGCTTCGTGAGCTTTGCGATGAGCACAATTGTCTGCTGATCTTTGATGAAGTGATCACAGGCTTCCGACTTGCCTTTGGCGGAGCAGCAGAGTATTTTGGTATCCGTCCGGATCTTGTCACCTACGGGAAAATAATCGGCGCAGGAATGCCGGTAGGCGCTTATGGCGGACGTAAGGAGATCATGGATCTGATCTCACCGTGTGGTCCTGTATACCAGGCAGGTACCTTAAGCGGAAATCCGGTTGCCATGGCTGCAGGTTTCACACAGCTGAAATATCTCTATGAGCATCAGGAAATCTACAAAGATCTGGCTGCTAAAGGTGAGAAGCTTTACGGCGGCTTGAAGAAGATCGTGGAGGAAAAAGGTCTTCCATATCAGGTAAACTATGATTCTTCTCTGGCAAGTATTTTCTTTACAGACCAGGAGGTAAAAGACTATGTTTCTGCAAAAACATCCAACCTGGAGCTTTTTGCAAAATATTTCAAGGGAATGCTGAAACGAGGCATTCATCTTGCACCTTCCCAGTTTGAGGCGATGTTCCTTTCCACAGCGCATACAGATGAAGTAATTGATGAAACTCTGGAAGCAATGAGAGGCGCTTTGGGAGATCTGTAAAGAGGCGTAATGGATGCGCAGGAGCCGATCCATTTGCGTGGATCATGTGTGAACGCCATAGTGAACGGCAGCTTTGCATAAAAAATTGCACAAAAGATAACAGGATGGTAACTTGTTCTTGCAGAAGCTTTGTGATAAAATAAACACAAAAATACGTAACCAATGTAAAAAGCAGGAGGCCAGAACTTATGGGAAAAAAGAAGTACGTGGCTTACGTGGGAACATATACCCATGGAACCAGTAAGGGAATTCAGGTATACGATGTAGATGTAGAAAAAGGAACACTCACAGAACGAAGCGAAGTGGAAGTTAGCAATGCTTCTCATCTGGCAGTATCAAAAAACGGTAAATATCTGTATTCCATTGAGGATGAGGGTGTAGCTGTATTTGAAAGAGACAAGAACGGTGATCTTACCCGCCTCAACAGTGTGGATATCAACGGAATGCGAGGCTGCTATCTTGCAACAGATGTGGACGGAAGATATCTTTATGTGGCAGGGTACCATGATGGTAAGGTAACGGTTGTACATACACATAAAGACGGCCGTCTGGGAAGTGTTATGGACGGCGTTTTCCACAAGGGACTTGGAAGCGTGGCAGAGCGTAACTTCCGTCCGCATGTTAATTGTGTACGTCCGACACCGGATAATAAGTATCTCTGTGCGGTAGATAATGGTATCGATCAGGTTAAGATCTATCGTATCAATAAGAAGAAAGACAAACTGGAGCTGGTTGACATTCTTCGCTGCCCGAGAGAGAGCGGCCCTCGTATCATCCGTTTCAGTGATGACGGAAGATTTGCATATCTTCTTTTTGAGCTCAGCAATGAGGTGAAGGTATACAGCTATGACGGAAGTGGTAAGAATCCGGAGTTTCAGCTGCTTCAGAGCATTACCACTCTTGGAAAAGAGGATTCCAATGATGCGCTCCATAACGCAGCTTCCGGTATGTCTCTTTCTGCGGACGGTAAATATCTTTTCTGTACAACAGCAGGGGAAAATACTGTGACTATGTATGCAGTAGACCAGGAAACAGGCCTTCTGACCAAGAAATTTACACTTCCGATCAGTGGTGATTACCCGAAGGATCTTATGATCTTCCCGGATAACAAGCATATTGCTATTGCCAATCATGCCAGCAACAGTATTACCGTTTTCACTGTGGATTATGAAAAGAATATCATCATGATGAACGAAAAACCGAGAAAGATCGAGACACCGAACTGTATCCATATCTGGCCGGTACCGGATACATGGGAGCAGTTGGATTAAGAACAGGATTGATCAAAGTAAGTCTTGCACAGGCAGACAAAAACAGGCTCAGGGACGAGTAGGAATTTTCCCTGAGTCTGTTTTTTTGTGCATTTATATTTTTTTATCTGACAGGTCAAAATGTGAAATTACCGCTGATAAAATTCGTGGATACGATCCATCCGTGCACTCATATTGTTAAAAAGTGCATCTGTAATGGTAAGTGCTGCCATAGCTTCCACAACGACTACTGCACGCGGTACGATCACCGGATCATGCCGGCCCTTGATCTCAAGCTCCAGGTTTTCTCCGGTGTTGGTCACAGTAGACTGAGACTGACTGATGGAAGGAGTAGGTTTGATATGTGCACGGAGAATGATATCGCTGCCGTCACTCATACCGCCCATAATACCACCTGCGTGGTTGGAAGTTTTGGAAATAATGCCGTCTTTTTGTACAAAACCGTCGTTGTCTTCGGAACCGGTAAGACGTGTCACGTTGATGCCGTCACCGATCTCAACAGCTTTTACAGCACCAATGGACATGATCGCATGAGCGAGGGTAGCATCCAGCTTGTCAAAAACCGTATCGCCCAGACCGGCAGGAACGTTTTTGATGCGGCATTCGATCACACCGCCGGCACTGTCCTGACTGTTCAGACATTGTTCGAGATAGGCAGATGCCTTTGCGGCTGCGTCGGCATCTGGCATGCAGAGTGCATTATTTCGGATCTCTTCTTCTGAGAAGGACCGGATCTCTACAGGACCGATGGATCTTGCGTAGGTAGTAAATGTAATGCCAAGTTCGTTTAACAGCTTGATGGCAATGGCACCGGCTGCCACACGTCCGGCGGTTTCTCTTCCGGAGGAGCGTCCACCTCCACGGTAATCACGGAATCCGTATTTCTGGTCAAAGGTAAAGTCTGCGTGACCGGGACGATAGGAGTATGCGATATTTCCGTAATCTCTGGAACGCTGATCTGTATTGCGGATCAGAAGAGAAATTGGAGTACCGGTAGTCTTTCCTTCAAAAACTCCGGAAAGGATCTCCACCAGATCTCCTTCCTTACGGGCAGTTGTATAACGGCTCTGACCGGGCTTTCTCCGGTCAAGAAAAACCTGGATATCTTCTTCGCAGAGAGAAAGACCTGCGGGACAGCCGTCGAGAACGGCACCGATAGCCTTGCCGTGAGATTCTCCCCAGGTGGTAACCACGAATTTTTTTCCGAATGATGACTGACTCATTTGTATAACTTCCTTTCGTTGGAATTCTGGAATCATTATATAGGAAGCCGGAAAAAATGTAAAGAACGTGGAAGGCAGAATAAATTTTTATGTAAAGATCATGTGAAATTATTTAAAAGCTCTTTTAAAAAGAAAAGGTATGAATTGACAAAGCTATTTTGACTATTTATAATAAAAAAGAATTTTGCCCTGGCAAAAGAAAAGCAAGAGAAGGGAAGTGGGAATCGTGGTAAGGATTTACAAGACAATAGACGGAGCCATCCACCAGATACAGGAACCGGAGGAAGGCTGCTGGATTGCGCTGACGAATCCGACGGCAACAGAGATTTTTGAATTTTCCGAGAAGTTTGATATAGAGGTTGACGATTTACGATCCCCTTTGGATGAGGAAGAACGGTCACGTATCGAAGTTGAGGATAATTATACACTGATCCTGGTTGATGTTCCTATGATCGAGGAACGTAATGACAAGGACTGGTATGGGACAATACCGCTTGGCATCATTGTGACGGGGTCTATGATCTTTACCATCTGTCTAGAGGACACACCGGTTCTTACCAGATTTATGGAGGGAAGAGTCCGGAGCTTTTTTACCTATATGAAGACCCGTTTTATCTTTCAGATCCTTTACAGAAATGCGAGCATGTACCTGCGTTATCTGCGTATCATTGACAAAAAAAGTGAGCAGGTGGAAGAAAAACTGCATCTTTCCACAAGAAATGAAGAGCTGATCGAGCTTCTGGAGCTGCAGAAATCCCTGACTTATTTTATCACATCACTCCGGTCCAATGAGGTTGTGCTGGAGAAGCTTCTGAAGATAGACAGCATCAAGAAATATCCGGAGGACACCGATCTTCTGGAGGATGTCATCACTGAGAATAAGCAGGCGATCGAAATGGCCAATGTGTACAGCGGTATCCTGAACGGAACTATGGATGCTTTTGCATCGATCATCTCCAATAATATGAATATCGTTATGAAGGTACTGGCAATCATTACTATTGTCATGAGTATTCCGACTATTGTGTTCAGTGCTTACGGAATGAATGTGGCTGGTTCCGGTATGCCCTTATCAAGGAGTCCATTGGGATTTCTGATCATTATCCTGATTTCTGTGGCAATCAGTGTTGTGGCAGCGATCATTCTTTCCAAGAAGCGATTTTTCTGATTTTCAAAAGTTTTCTGAAAGGAGATTTTAATGAAATTTATTGACAAACTGGAACGTAAATTCGGAAGATTCGGGGTTCCGAATCTGACTGTTTACATCATCGGATGTTATGTGTTGGGGTATTTTCTGGCTATGTTTGCTCCGGGAGTTTTGAACATGCTGAGTCTTGATATGTCCATGGTCATGAAGGGACAGATCTGGAGACTGGTGACATGGGTGATCTATCCGCCGTCCAGTGTGGGAGGAACTGGCAATCTTGTGATGTTCCTTCTCGCAATCTTTTTTTTCTATTATCCGATCGGTACTTCACTGGAACGTACCTGGGGAACTTTCCGGTACACATTGTATATTTTTTCAGGTGTTTTGTTTACTGTGATCGCAGCAGTACTTTTACATGTATTTACAGGTGGTTATGTGGTTATGAACGGGATCGCCTATTCTCTTGGCGGAAATATTTTTACCACATATTATATCAGTCTTTCTATTTTCCTTGCCTATGCAGTCACATATCCGGATCTTCAGCTGCTTTTTATGTTTGTGATCCCGATCAGGATGAAATGGATGGCCTTTGTATACGGACTGTTCATTGCGTGGGATATCGTATCTTATCTTCGAGTCGGGCTTTGGGTAGGTGTAGTACCGATCGTAGCATCACTTTTAAACTTTGTGATCTTTTATTTCAGTACCCGTGATATGAACCGATACAATCCGAAAGAGATCCACAGGAGGCAGCAGTTTAAGAAGGCTGTGGCTCCTTCCAGAACAGGGTCCGGTCCGAATGGGATCGCCAAGCATAAATGTGCGATCTGCGGACGTACCGAAAAGGATGACCCAAACCTGGAGTTTCGTTTCTGCTCAAAGTGCAACGGAAATTATGAATATTGTCAGGATCATTTATTTACACATAAACACGTACAGTAAAACGCACAAACGAAGGAGAACATTATTATGAAAAAAACTAAGATTATCTGTACACTTGGACCTGCCAGTAATAACAGGGAAACTCTGAAGGCTCTTATGGAGAATGGAATGGATATTGCCAGATTCAACTTTTCTCACGGAGACCACGAGGAGCAGAAGGGCCGTGTGGATATGATCAAGGAGCTTCGTGAGGAGCTTGATATGCCTATTGCCATGCTTCTTGACACAAAGGGACCGGAGATCCGTACCAGACTTTTAAAGGACGGACAGAAGGTTAAGCTGGAAGCGGGAAAACAGTTTGTACTTGGAATTGGCGATTTTGAAGGCGACAGCACAAAGGTTGCTATCACATATGAGACACTTTACAAGGATGTAAAACCGGGAAACAGGATCCTCATTGATGATGGTCTGATCGAGTTGGAGGTTAAGGCGATCAAGGGAACCGATATTGTCTGTGATATCTTAAACGGTGGTGAGCTGGGAGAGAAGAAGGGTGTAAATGTTCCCTATGTAAAAGTAAATCTTCCGGGAATCACAGAGCAGGATAAGAAGGACATTATCTTTGGTATCGAGCAGAAATTTGATTTCATCGCGGCATCTTTTGTTCGTTCCGCAGAGGTGATCCGTGAGATCCGTAAGCTTCTGAATGATAATGGTGGAAAGGATATCGGTATTATCGCGAAGATCGAGAATGCAGAGGGTGTTGAGAATATTGATTCCATCATTGAAGCATCTGACGGTATTATGGTTGCCAGAGGAGATCTTGGTGTGGAGATTCCTGCAAGCCAGGTACCTCACATTCAGAAGGAGATCATCCGTAAGTGTAACGAACATTATACACCGGTTATTACAGCAACACAGATGCTTGATTCCATGATCCGTAATCCGCGTCCTACACGTGCAGAGGTAGCTGATGTTGCCAATGCGATCTACGACGGAACCGATGCGATCATGCTTTCCGGAGAGACAGCAGCTGGGAAATATCCGGTTGATGCTCTTAAGATGATGGCAGATATCGCAGAGATGACAGAGCCGCATCTGGATTATAAAGTGTTTATTGAACATCGTTCCATGGATGGAAGAGAGAAGATCTCCAGTGCAGTGGCACTTGCAACGGTGCGTACTGCAAAGAACCTGAAGGCGAACGCTATCGTAACACCGACAATGAGTGGAAATACAGCCAGACTGATCTCCAATTTCCGCCCGAAGGTTCCAATCTATGCGATCACACCAAACTCAACCATCCAGCATAAACTTCAGCTGATCTGGGGTGTAACACCTCTGAAAGGATATCAGAGAGATACCACGGACCATATCATGTCTCAGGCTATGAATGTTGTCCGCAGCCGTCATCTGATACATAAAGGAGACCTTGTTGTATTTACAGCAGGAGACCCTGCGACCAACATGACAAACGGTCGTGGTGCAGTGACAAATATGATGCACGTGATCGAGGCAGAATAAGACTGAGTTTTCTTCGGGAACAGCAGTCGGAAAAACAGGAGATGCAGTTATTATGAAAAAAGAACCATTTGTGACACTTGAGAAACTTAACGAAATTACTGAAAAGTTTCCGACACCCTTCCATCTCTATGATGAGAAGGGGATCCGTGAGAATGCAAAAGCCCTGAAAGAGGCCTTTGCATGGAACAAAGGATTCAAGGAATTTTTTGCGGTAAAGGCAACACCGAATCCATATCTGATCAATATTCTGCAGGAGTATGGCTGTGGCTGCGACTGCTCCTCAGAAACAGAGCTTATGATGGCCAAGGCAGTAGGTTGCAAAAAGGGCGATATCATGTTTTCTTCCAATGACACACCGGAGAAAGAGTTCAGATATGCAGATGAGATCGGTGGGATCATCAACCTTGATGACATTACACATATTGAGAGCGTAGAGAAAGCTCTCGGAAAAATCCCGGAAGTGATCAGCTGCCGTTACAATCCAGGTGGAGTATTTAAGATCAGTAACGGTATCATGGATAATCCCGGAGATGCAAAATACGGAATGACTACCGAGCAGATTTTTGACGCATTCCGTATCCTGAAATCCAAAGGTGCCAAAGAGTTCGGAATCCATGCATTCCTTGCAAGCAACACAGTGACCAATGATTATTATCCAATGCTTGCAAAGGTTATGTTTGAGCTTGCCGTGAAGCTTCAGAAGGAGACAGGTGCACACATTAAATTCATCAACCTTTCCGGTGGTATCGGAATTCCTTATAAACCGGATCAGGAGCCAAATGATATCCGTGTGATCGGTGAGGGTGTCCGCAAGGTTTATGAAGAAGTACTTGTTCCGGAAGGAATGGGTGATGTTGCGATCTATACAGAGCTTGGCCGTTTCATGATGGGACCGTATGGCTGCCTTGTCACAAAAGCAATCCATGAGAAACATACGCATAAAGAGTATATCGGCGTAGATGCCTGCGCAGTAAATCTGATGCGTCCGGCTATGTATGGTGCTTATCATCACATTACGGTTATGGGTAAGGAGAACGAGCCGTGCGATCATAAATATGATGTGACAGGTTCCCTCTGTGAGAATAATGATAAATTTGCCATTGACCGTATGCTTCCGAAAATCGACAAGGGAGATCTTCTTGTGATCCATGATACAGGTGCTCATGGTTTTGCAATGGGTTATAACTACAATGGTAAACTGAAATCTGCAGAGATCCTTCTTCATGAGGACGGCAGCTTTGAGATGATCCGTCGTGCCGAGACACCGAGAGATTATTTTGCAACCTTTGACTGCTTCCCTGTTTTTGAGAAACTTCTTCAGGATGAAGATGAACTGAAATAAAATAGCGAAAATATATAAAAACAGCCTTCTGTGCATCTTGTAATGATGCCGGAAGGCTGTTTTATGTTTAAGTATCTGGTAGGCATAAGATCGTGAGCAGGGCGGAAGGTGGTCAAATGCAGGGTTACTGCTTCCGGCTGCCGGAGATTTCTGCCAAGGCTTTTCTAAACTCAAAGAAAAACAGGATGGTAGTAAATGTAACGGCTAGGATATCCGCAACCGGCTCGGCCATATAAACTGCATTTGTCCGGTCAGCACGGAAAATATTGGGCAGGATATAGATCAGCGGGATGACCAGAATAAATTTCCGGACAATAGCCACAATGATGGAATCTTTGGCTCTGCCAAGGGAGATAAAGGTCATCTGGCAGGCAATCTGGATACCAAAGATAAACACAACTGCCATATAGATCCGGAGCGCTGTTTTTGTGAAAGCAAGTAATGTACTGTCCGAAGTAAACATTCCGGCAAAGATCTGCGGGAAGATCATAATGATCAGCCACAGGATCACGGAATAAGAAACACTTGTTTTTATAAGAAGCTTAAATGTAGAACGTACACGTTTTTCGTTACGTGCACCATAGTTGTAGCTGATGATAGGCTGTGCACCCTGACCAAGTCCCTGAAGAGGAAGCATGGCAAACTGCATGACGCTGGTAAGGATAGTCATGGCTCCTACTGCAACATCCCCGCCGTATTTTAAGAGGGAGGAGTTGTAGCAGACAGAGATAACGCTTTCACTGAGCTGCATGACAAAGAGAGAAGAGCCAAGAGCCATACAGGGCAGAATGATATCGGCTTTCAGTTTCATGGTGCTTTTCCGAAGCTTCAGGAAGGTCTTTTTTCCAAAGAGGAAGGAGAGGACCCAGATGCAGGAAAATGCCTGGGAGATCACTGTTGCCAGAGCAGCGCCCCGGACACCCATGTGGAATCCGAAAATAAAAACCGGATCCAGAATAATGTTGGAGATCGCACCGATCAATACGGAGAGCATTCCGGTTTTTGCGAATCCCTGGGCTGTGATGAAATTATTCATGCCAAGAGTCAGCTGTACAAAGATAGTTCCTACTGCATAGATATTCATGTAACCCACCGCATAGTCGATGGTGTTTGCACTGGCGCCGAATGCAAGGAGAAGGCTGCGGTTTCCGAGAAACAGGATAACAGTCAGGATCAGGGAGATGATGATCTGCATGGTGAAGCAGTTTCCGAGAGTCTGTTCGGCTTTCGACGTGTCATTTTTACCCATAAAGATGCTGGCTCTGGGAGCGCCTCCGTTTCCGACAAGAGCAGCGAAGGCAGATACGACCATAATAAGCGGCATACAGACACCTACACCGGTAAGGGCAAGAGCACCCTCTCCGGGAATATGACCAATATAGATACGATCGACGATATTGTAGAGCATATTGATGAGCTGTGCGGCAACGGTAGGAAGTGCAAGCTGCAGAAGAAGCTTTCCGACAGACTCGGTTCCTAAAAAGCTTTTGTCTTTTTCCATTTTTTTATTCCTTTCGTGTTTTTTGATAGTATATAATAAAGACCTGACAGATTTCTCCGTCAGGTCTTTTATGCGAATGCCGCTGGCCGGACTCGAACCGGCACGGATCGCTCCGCTTGATTTTGAGTCAAGTGCGTCTGCCAATTCCGCCACAGCGGCATAACCATTTATTATAATAGCACAGTATCAGGTGGCTTGCAAGGATTTTTTCAGAATAAAGGTATTATTTGGAAATATTTTTAATTCTAAAAAGTTTATGAAATCGGATGAGGCATCCTTGAAATTGACTGAAAAAAGTGGTAGAGTGTATTACAAGGCTGTACCACCTGATATAGCACTGTGGATATAGCAATATACTATAAGATAACGGAGGAGACTGCATGAATCTGAATTCAAAAAAACCAGAGAAGCGGCCGCTGTATGTATATTACATTATTGCGGTCGTAATTATTGTTCTGCTGAATGTTTTTGCTCTTCCTGCTCTTTCTGAGAGAAGTGTAAAAGAGACCGATTACACCACCTTCCTGAAAGCTGTAGACAGAGGAAAAGTATATGAAGCAACTATTAATTCTGATTATATCTATTATACGATGAAGGTAGATGGAAATGATGTCTATTGTAAGACGGTATCTGTAGAGGATCAGGATCTTGTATCCCATCTTTACGATGCGGGCGTAAGTATAGAGGGTACTGCACCTCAGAGACAGTCCCTGCTTTTATCTCTGATCCTGGGATATGTACTCCCGATCGCAATTTTTATTCTCCTGGGACGCTGGCTCAGCAAGAAGATGATGAGTTCCATGGGAAACGGAGGACCGGGAGGAATGATGTCCTTTGGCAAAAGCAATGCCAAGGTTTATGTGAAATCCTCTACGGGAATCAAATTTTCAGATGTTGCCGGTGAGGATGAAGCCAAGGAGCTTTTGACGGAAATTGTAGATTTCCTTCATAATCCGGAGAAATACAGAGAAATCGGTGCTTCCATGCCGAAGGGTGCCCTTCTTGTAGGCCCTCCCGGAACCGGTAAAACTCTTCTTGCCAAGGCAGTTGCCGGTGAGGCGGAGGTTCCGTTTTTCTCAATTTCCGGTTCGGAATTTGTGGAGATGTTTGTGGGTATGGGTGCTGCCAAGGTCCGTGATCTTTTTAAACAGGCCAATGAGAAGGCACCATGTATCGTATTTATTGATGAGATCGATACGATCGGCAAGAAACGTGACGGCTCCGGAATGGGCGGCGGAAACGATGAGCGTGAGCAGACACTGAACCAGCTTTTGACAGAGATGGACGGTTTTGACGGTTCCAAGGGTGTTGTGATCCTGGCAGCTACCAACCGACCGGATTCCCTTGACCCTGCACTTCTTCGCCCGGGACGTTTTGACAGAAGGATCCCGGTTGAGCTTCCGGATCTTCAGGGGCGTGAGGAAATCCTGAAGGTTCATGCCAAGAAGATCAAAATTGCGGATACAGTCCGGTTTGATGAAATTGCCAAGGCGGCAGTCGGTGCCTCCGGTGCGGAGCTTGCCAATATTGTCAACGAGGCAGCTCTCCGTGCAGTCCGCGACGGACGGAAATTTGCCACACAGGCGGATTTTGAAGAAAGCATCGAAGTTGTTATTGCCGGATATCAGAAAAAGAACCGTGTACTTTCCAATAAGGAAAAGCTGATCGTTTCCTATCATGAGGTTGGTCATGCACTGGTTGCTGCCAAGCAGACAGATTCTGCACCGGTCCATAAGATCACGATCATTCCACGTACCTCCGGTGCACTGGGATATACCATGCAGGTAGATGAGCAGGAACATTTCCTGATGACTAAGGAAGAACTGGAGAATAAGATCGCTACATTTACAGGCGGCCGTGCAGCGGAAGAGCTGATCTTCCATTCCATTACTACCGGTGCCTCCAATGATATTGAGCAGGCGACTAAGATTGCCAGAGCGATGATCAGCAGGTATGGTATGAGTGATGATTTTGACATGGTTGCCATGGAAAATGTAAGCAATCAGTATCTTGGCGGAGATGCAAGTCTAACCTGTTCCTTTGAGACGCAGACGCTTTTGGATAAGAAGGTTGTGGAGCTTGTAAGACGGGAGCATGAAAAGGCTACGAAGATCCTTACAGATAATATCGGAAAGCTCCATGAGATTGCCAAGTATCTGTATGAGCATGAGACGATCACCGGTGAGGAGTTTATGAAGATCTTGAATGAAGCGCCGGTGGAGATTGAGAATACACAGGAAAATTAAATATGTTGGCGGGAGGGACGCCGAAGGGAATACTTCTGTAAGGTCTTCGGCTTCCGTTGGGCGTTAGTTCTAAGGCCCTGAAAATCTGCTAAAACCATTAAAAAAAGTTCGGAACTCGCGGCTTGTTGCCGCTCAGACAGCCGAACTTTTTTTAATAACGCAGATTTCCAGAACCTAAGAACTAGCAGCCCTCCTCCAGAGACAGAGCCATACAGAAGTATTCCCTCCGGCTGTGCTCTGGCCATGTGGATTGCTTCTGACTAGTCTTTACCATATTTCCGGGTGTACCTTGGAACAGGTGAGTGCCAGACTTCCGGGGCCGATGTGGCAGGAGACGCTCAGGGAGAGAGGGAAGATGTTGACTTCACCGATATTCGGGAAGGTGGTGAGGACTTCTTTTCGGAATTCTTCGGCTGCTTCCAGGTTGTGGGAGTGGATGACATCCAGGTTGATCTTTTCTCCAAAGCGGTCTGCAATGTCATCTTTGATGGCTTTCGTCATAGTGTTTTTTGCCTGGGTCATGGTGCGGGCCTTGGAGAAGGCGTCCAGCTTTTCGCCCTGGATCTGCAGAACCGGTTTCAGACGGAGCATGGTTCCGATGGCTGCAGCTGCAGGAGTGATGCGGCCGCCCTGTTTCAGGTACTTCAGAGTAGCTACAGTGATATAGATGCTGGAGTCGAAGCGGGTTTTTTCCAGCCAGGTTCCAATTTCATCGGCAGAGAGACCGTTTTTAGCCTGCTGGATAGCCTCGATGGCAGAGTAACGTAAGGTTCCGGAGATCCTCTGGTTGTTTACGACACGTACACGGCCATCATAGTCTTCTGCAAGCATGCGGGCAGTCTGCATGGAACTGGAGAGACCGCTGGACATGGGGATATGTACGATCTCGTCGTAGTCTTTGAGCAGCTTGTCCCAGAGGGTAGTGACGGATTCCGGTGTGGGCTGGGATGTGGAAACTTTGCAGCCTGGATTTTGTTCAAGATGCTGAAAGAACTCTGATTGGTTCATGTCAATGTCTTCCAGATATTCCTTATCATCTATAAAAAACGGCATTGGAAGCATGTAGATGCCAAGGTCTTTTACCTGAGCGGGAGACATGCCGCAGTTACTGTCTGTAACGATTGCTATAGATTTCATAATGGTGATCCTCCTTGCCTGGATTTTCATATTTGGTCAGTTTTTCTGTTTTCTGACCGGGACATCTCAAGTATACCACAGGAAACCGCCCTTGTCATTCAACGTTTAATTCGCTATAATGATATAATATTCTGGGAAATATTTCCCCAGTCTGGGGCAAATTGTGAAGCGGGATCTCAGAAGAGGCTTATCATATGGGAGAATCCGCTGCTTTGAAAGAGAGGGAAAATATGAACTGTCGTATTGCAGAGGGAATGGTTAATAAATATATCGATCATACGTTGCCGTTGAATGATCTGGAGGATTTTCTGGAGCATATTGAGAAGTGTTCCTCCTGCTACGATGAGCTTGCCACATATTTCATTGTACATAAGGCCATGCAGCAGCTGGATGAGAAACAGGAAGATACTGTTCTGGATTTTAAGGAGCTTCTGGAAGAGGATATCCGAAAATCCAGAAGGTATATCCGAAAAAAGAAATTTCACAGAGCGATCGCTGCAGTGGCAGTCTGCGTTCTGATCGCGGCACTGGTGGTCTTTCTTGTTTTTGTGATCCTGGAACTGAAGGAGGGAATTTGATTTTGAGTGAAAAAATATTACTGATCGATGGTCACAGCATCCTGAACCGTGCGTTTTATGGTCTGCCGGATCTTACCAATGCAGAAGGACGTCATACAGGAGCGGTATATGGATTTCTGAATATTATGTTCAGGATCATGGAGGAAGAGAAGCCGGAGTATCTTACCGTTGCATTTGATCTGAGTGCACCTACGTTCCGGCATAAGAGATATGAAGCCTATAAAGGCACCCGAAAACCCATGCCGGAGGAGCTTCGGGAACAGGTTCCGCTGATCAAGGAGATGCTTTCTGCCATGGGAATCAACATCATGTCCCTGGAAGGCTATGAAGCAGATGATCTTCTTGGTACGGTCGCCAGAAGAAGTGAAGCAAAGGGTATGGATGTTACCATTCTTTCCGGAGACCGTGATCTTCTTCAGCTTGCCACAGATAAGGTGCTGATCCGGCTTCCGAAGACTGTCCGGGGAAAGACAACCATTGAAAACTACCATACAGCGGAAGTTCTTGAGAAATATCAGGTAACGCCGCCGCAGATCATAGAACTGAAAGCGCTGATGGGCGACAGCTCCGATAATATTCCGGGAATCCCGGGTGTTGGAGAGAAAACCGCGACCAAGATGATCGTGCAGTTCGGTTCCATTGAGAATGCTCATGAGCATCTGGAAGAGGTAAAGCCTAATAAGGCGAAAGAATCTCTCCGCGAGCATTATGATCTGGCACAGCTTTCCAAAGAGCTTGCAACCATCAACACAGATAGTCCGCTGGAATTTTCCTACGAAAAAGCGAAAGTGGAAAATCCCTATACTCTGGAGGCATATGAATTGTGTAAACGCTTGGAATTTAAGAACATGTTGAACCGTTTTGATCCGGCTACGACAGCAGATTCCTCCATGGAACTGGAATTTTTTACCTGTAATGACCTTTCCGGTGTGGAGGCACTGTTTGAAAAAGCAGCGCAGAAAGATCAGGTGGGTATTTCTGTTCTTGCAGATCTGGATCAGGTGTATACCGTGGGACTGGTCCTGGATGAAAAAGAAATCTATCAGATTCCGGTAGGAGGACTTCTCACAGGGGATTACCTTTGCGGAAAACTGAAAACTCTGGCGGACAGTACGGTGCTCTGTGCTATGGATATTAAATCAGTTCTCAAACATGTTTCCCTTGATGATCCGAAGAAGGTTTTTGATGCGGGGGTTGCTGCATATCTTCTGAACCCGCTGAAATCTTCCTATTCCCATGATGACATCGCCAGAGAATATCTGGATGGTATGATGCTCCCCTCAAAGGAAGACCTTCTTGGAAAGACTTCTCTGAAAAAGGCCTGGGAAGAGGAACTGGAATGCCTTGGAAATTATGCCTGCTATCAGGCGTTTGTGCCCTGCATGGCTCGAAAGGTTCTTCTTGAAAAACTGGATGAAACAGGCATGCGTAAGGTTTATGATGAGATCGAGCTTCCTCTTGTCTTTACCCTGGATTCCATGGAAAAATGGGGGATTTTCGTTAAGGGTGAAGAGCTTAAGAGCTATGGTGAAAAACTTAAAGTCCGTATCCAGGAGCTGGAAAAAACCATCTGGCAGGAAGCAGGGGAGGAGTTTAATATCAATTCCCCGAAACAGCTGGGTGTGATCCTTTTTGAAAAGCTGGGACTTCCAGGTGGAAAGAAGACCAAGACCGGCTATTCCACAGCGGCGGATATCCTGGATAAGCTGGCGCCGGATCATGCCATCGTAAAAGATATCCTGGAGTACCGCCAGCTGACCAAGCTGAAATCCACTTATGCAGATGGTCTCGGAAATGTGATCGGAGAAGATGGAAGGATCCACTCTACTTTTAATCAGACGATCACAGCAACCGGTCGTATCAGCAGCACAGATCCGAATCTTCAGAACATACCGGTCCGCATGGAGCTGGGAAGGCTGATCCGTAAGGTTTTTGTGCCGGAAGAGGGATTTGTATTTCTGGATGCTGATTATTCCCAGATCGAGCTTCGTGTGCTGGCACATATGTCCGGTGATGAAAAACTGATCCAGGCTTATCGTGAGGCGGAGGATATCCACCGGCTCACCGCATCCCAGGTGTTTCATGTGCCGCTGGATGAAGTGACATCTCTTCAGCGAAGAAATGCCAAGGCGGTAAATTTCGGAATCGTTTATGGGATCAGTTCCTTTGGACTGAGCCAGGATCTAAGTATTACCAGAAAAGAGGCAGCTGCCTATATTGAGAAATATTTCGAGACCTATACGAAGATCAAGGGCTTTCTGGACGGTCTGGTAAAGGATGGCAAGGAACACGGTTATGTAACAACTATGTTCGGCAGACGAAGGCCCGTGCCGGAGCTGAGATCCAGTAATTTCATGCAGCGCTCCTTCGGAGAACGTGTAGCCATGAACTCTCCGATCCAGGGTACTGCAGCAGATATCATCAAAATAGCCATGAACCATGTTTATGAACGAATGAAAAAAGAGGGACTGCGTTCAAGACTGGTGCTGCAGGTTCACGATGAGCTTCTGATCGAGACAAAGAAAGAAGAGATCGAGGAAGTTTCCCGTATTCTGGAAGAAGAGATGAAGGGAGCGGCAGACCTTGCAGTGGAACTTGACGTAGATATGCACCAGGGTGACAGCTGGTATGAGGCGAAATAAATGAGAGTGATCGGAGTAACCGGCGGAGTAGGGGCCGGAAAAAGTACAGTACTTGGAATCCTGGAAGAAGATTTCCAGGCATATGTGATCCAGGCAGACCAGCTTGGTCACATTCTGATGGAACCGGGGGAAGAATGTTACGATGCGGTGATCGCATTGTTTGGAAAAGAAATCATAAAAAAAGATAAAACTATTGACCGGAGACGGATTTCTGATGTAGTATTCACAGATAAGGATATGCTTTTGAAATTAAACGGGATCATCCATCCGGCTGTAAAGCAGAGAATCCTAGATCTTCTTGGAGAACAGAAGGAAGCCGGAAGAGAGATCTGTGTTGTGGAAGCTGCTCTTTTTCTGGAAGAGAATTATCAGGAATTCTGTGACGAAGTCTGGTATGTGTATACAGAGGAGGAAATCCGGATCCGTCGTCTGATGGAAAGCCGTGGCTATTCCAGAGAGAAATCTCTTGGCATTATCCGAAACCAGGTATCTGACCAGGTTTTCAGAGAACATACGGATTATGTGATCGAGAATAATGGAGATCTGAAGGGTACCCGGAGACAGATCAGAGAAGGGATAGAGAGAAATGAGACTTTGTAGTATTGCCAGCGGAAGCAGCGGCAACTGTATTTATGTGGGATCTGAGGAGGCACATGTTCTGGTAGATGTGGGGATCAGCGGGAAGAGTATCGAAAAAGGCCTGAATTCCCTGGATCTTACCGGAAAAGATGTGGACGGTATCCTGATCACACATGAACATTCCGACCATATCAAGGGACTGGGAGTGATCTCCAGAAAATACGGAATTCCCATCTATACCACAGGTGGAACCGCAGATGCCATGCTTCGTATGAAATCCCTTGGAAAAATGCCGGAGGGACTGATCCACGAGATCCGGGAGGATGAGCCTTTTGAGATCAAGGACCTGACGGTAAATCCTTTTACCATTCCCCATGATGCTGCACAGCCGGTGGGTTACCGCCTGGAATGTGGAGAGCATTCTGTGGGCATTGCCACGGACCTTGGAAAATATAATGATTACATTGTAAAAAATCTGGAGAATCTGGATGCGGTGCTTTTGGAAGCAAATCATGACATCCGCATGCTTCAGGTTGGAAAATACCCTTATTATCTCAAACAGAGGATTCTGGGAGACCGTGGGCATCTCTCCAATGAGAATGCAGGACGTCTGCTCTGTCGGATCCTCCATGATAATTTGAAGGCGGTTTTTCTTGGCCATTTAAGCAGAGAAAACAACTATGAAGAACTTGCCTACGAGACTGTGTGCTCGGAGGTGACACTTGGTGACAACCCGTACCGTTCCAGGGATTTTAAGATCCAGGTAGCGAAGAGGGATCACATATCAGAAATAATCACAGTGTAGAAAGGAAAAAACGATGAAGAAGACAATTATCACAGTAGTAGGAAATGACACAGTAGGAATTATTGCAAAGGTTTGTACATATCTTGCAGAGAATCAGGTTAATATTCTGGATATTTCTCAGACCATCGTTCAGGGTTACTTCAACATGATGATGATCGCAGACACAGCAAAATGTGAAAAGGATGGCGGTGAACTTGCAAAAGAGCTTGAAAATCTGGGCAAGGAGATCGGTGTTGTGATCCACTGCCAGCATGAAGATATTTTTAACATGATGCATCGAGTATGATCAAGCAGCGAATGCGGATTGCCAATGCATATGATATCTACTTTACATCAATCATCAGGGAGAAAATAAAATGATCAATATTTTTGAGGTAAACGAGACAAATAAAATGATCGAGCAGGAGAATCTGGATGTGCGTACCATCACCATGGGGATCAGCCTTCTGGACTGTATCGATCCTGACCTGGATGCACTGAATCAGAAAATATACGAAAAGATCACCACAAAGGCCAGAAATCTGGTAGCTACCGGTGATGAGATCGCAACCGAGTACGGTATCCCGGTTGTAAATAAACGAATTTCCGTAACACCCATTGCTCTGGTTGGCGGGGCTGCATGTAAGAAACCGGAGGATTTTGTGACCATCGCAAGAACGCTGGATAAATGTGCCAAGGAAGTTGGCGTTAACTTTATCGGCGGATATTCTGCACTGGTAAGCAAAGGAATGACTCCGGCAGAGGAGCTTCTTATCCGCTCCATTCCTCAGGCAATGGCAGAAACAGAGCGCGTCTGCAGTTCTGTAAACGTTGGTTCCACCAAGACCGGTATCAACATGGATGCCGTAAAGCTGATGGGCGAGATCATCCTCGCAACAGCAGAGGCTACTAAGGACCAGGATTCTCTTGGATGTGCCAAGCTGGTAGTATTCTGTAACGCACCGGATGATAACCCGTTTATGGCAGGCGCGTTCCACGGTGTCACAGAGGCGGATTGCATCATCAACGTAGGTGTCAGTGGCCCTGGCGTTGTAAAGAAAGCTCTGGAGCAGGTTCGTGGCGAGGACTTCGGAACTCTCTGCGAGATGATCAAACGTACCGCATTCAAAGTTACACGAGTTGGACAGCTGGTTGCACGTGAGGCATCCAAACGTCTTGACGTGCCGTTTGGTATTGTGGATCTTTCTCTTGCACCGACACCGGCTATCGGTGATTCCGTAGCTGAGATCCTGGAAGAGATCGGCCTTGAGAGAGCCGGTGCACCTGGAACAACTGCAGCGCTTGCACTTCTCAACGACCAGGTGAAGAAAGGCGGCGTTATGGCAGCAGCTGCTGTGGGCGGATTAAGTGGTGCCTTTATTCCTGTCAGCGAGGATCAGGGAATGATCGATGCGGTAAACGAGGGAGCTCTTACTCTGGAGAAGCTGGAAGCCATGACCTGTGTATGCTCTGTTGGTCTGGATATGATCGCAGTTCCGGGAGATACCAAGGCGACTACACTGGCAGGTATCATCGCAGATGAGTCTGCCATCGGTATGGTAAATCAGAAGACAACTGCAGTACGTCTCATCCCGGTTATCGGTAAGGGTGTGGGCGAAACGGTTGAGTTCGGAGGTCTTCTTGGCTATGCTCCGATCATGCCAGTAAATTCCTTCTCCTGTGATGCATTTGTACAGAGAGGTGGAAGGATCCCGGCACCAATCCACAGCTTTAAGAATTAATTTTATTTTTGGACTTGACAGACTCACGTTGATGTGCTAAAGTAAACACAACTTAAAAAACAAACCAGTGAGAAAGAGAAGTAAACATTTCAGGAAGCTTCACAGAGAGCGGTGATGGTGGAAATCCGCAGGGGACCAGATGTTGAATGGACTTTCGAGGGCGGCCCGAACTATTTATCTGTACAGTAGGCGCCGACGGGAACCGAACCCGTTACCAATGAGGAGTGTATGTTAGTACACCGGAAAGTGGACGATTCGTCAATTTGAGTGGTACCGCGATAATAAAGAACTTTTATTACCGTCTCAAGCATGATATAAGCTTGGGACGGTTTTTGTGTTACAGGAAAAGCGATTCTGTTGCATGAAAGTTGTTCCGGAAAAGCAGACCGCAAGGTGTACAAAAGGTAATCATAAGCGGAAATAAGAAGGGAGAACAAAACCATGAAAAAAAGAATGTTAGTGATCGCAGCAGCAGTAGCAGCAACAACTATGATGATGACAAGCCCGGTTATGGCGGAAGATTTTAAAGTGGGCATCTGCAATTATGTAGATGATGCTTCCCTGAACCAGATCGTAGACAACATCCAGTCCCGTCTGGAGGAGCTTGGCAAAGAAAAGGGTGTCACATTTGATGTGTCTTATGATAACTGTAATGCAGATGCCAGTGTTATGGAACAGATCATTTCAGATTTTCAGGCGGATAAGGTTGACCTGATGGTTGGTGTGGCTACACCGGTGGCAATGCGTATGCAGTCCGCTACAGAGGGAAGCGATACACCGGTTGTTTTCTCCGCAGTATCTGATCCGGTTGGCTCCGGTCTTGTAGATTCTCTGGATGCTCCTGGTACAAATATCACAGGAACCAGCGATTACCTGGATACTTCTTCTATCATGAAGCTGATCCAGGCACAGAATCCGGATGTAAAGAAGATCGGTCTTCTCTATGATGTCGGACAGGATTCCTCCACAACAGCGATCCAGGAAGCAAAAGATTATCTGGATAAAGAGGGAATCGAATATGTAGAGCGTACCGGAACCACTACCGATGAAGTCCAGCTCGCAGCAGATGCACTGATCGCTGACGGTGTGGATGCCGTATTTACACCTACGGACAACACCATCATGACAGCAGAGCTTTCTATTTATGAAAAATTCATCGACGCAGGAATCCCGCACTACACAGGTGCCGACTCCTTTGCATTAAATGGTGCCTTTGTAGGATATGGTGTTGATTATGCAAATCTGGGACAGAAAACAGCCGATATGATCGCTGACATCCTGATAGATAATGCGGATCCGTCTAAGACAGCTGTTGAAACCTTTGACAATGGTACTGCAACAGTTAATACAGAAACTTGCAAGGCACTTGGACTTGATTTCGATACTGTAAAGAAGGCATTTGAGCCTCTCTGCACACAGGTAAATGAGATCACAACTGCAGAAAGCTTTGATGAAGTAGAATCAAAATAAATTAACCGCTCACTTTTGTGAGCAGTTATGAAATAAATCCAATTGGAGGAAATCACTGTGACGATTGCAACTATGCTCTCCCTCGGGGAGACTGCCCTGAAGCTTGGACTGATTTGTTCTCTGACAGTTCTTGCTTTGTTCCTTAGTTATTCCATGCTGAATGTCTGCGACCTTTCTACAGATGGCTGCTTTACCTTCGGGGCCGCTGTAGGAGCCGTAGTTGCTGTAAGCGGACATCCGTTTCTGTCCATTGCGGCAGCCATGGCAGCAGGTGTTACATCAGGATTTGTAACGGCTATCCTGCAGACGAAGCTGGGAGTAGACAGCCTGCTTGCAGGTATCATTGTAAATACGGCGTTATATTCCGTAAATATCGCAGTTATGGGAGGCTCATCCCTGATCAATATGAATCGGACGACCACAGTATTTACCATGATGAAGGATGCGCTTGCAGGTACACCGTTAAAAGGCAGGGAAGATATCCTCATTGCAGCCATCGCAGTGATCCTCGTGATCATATTTCTGGTATTCTTTCTGAAAACAAGACTTGGCCTTGCAATCCGGGCAACCGGAAATAATTCTGATATGGTAAAATCTTCCTCCATCAATCCGGTCTTTACAACGGTGGTCGGCCTTTGCGTGGCAAATGCATTTACCGCACTTTCCGGATGTCTTCTGTCTCAGTCACAGAAATCCGTAGATATCAACATCGGTCAGGGTATGGTCACCATCGCACTGGCATCCTTGCTGATCGGGGGTACTCTTCTCGGACATGGAGGAATTTTTGTGAGAGCGGTGGGAATGGTGCTTGGTTCCTTTATCTTCCGCCTTGTGTATACCATCGCACTTCGGTTCAATATGCCGGCATTTATGCTGAAGCTGGTATCCTCTGTGATCGTTGTTCTTGCAATTTCCGGTCCGTATCTTAAGAAACAGTGGCCGCAGATCCGAAGAAGAATGACTCATACAAAAGGAGGAAGATGATCCATGCTAAAAATCAGCCATATTTCAAAAACATTTAATCCGGGAACCGTAAACGAAAAAAAGGCGATCACAGATCTTTCCCTGGAACTGAAAAAAGGCGACTTTGCTACGATCATCGGTTCCAATGGTGCAGGAAAATCAACACTTTTTAATGCGATCTGCGGTGATTTTCTTACAGATGCCGGTTCGATCGAGCTGGATGGCAGGGATATCACATTTATGCCGCAGCATGCACGCGCAAAAGAGATCGGACGTCTTTATCAGGATCCGATGCGTGGTACTGCACCGGGAATGACGATCGAAGAGAATCTTGCACTTGCAGCCGGCAAGGGTGGGTGGCTTTCCCGCACGACCCGGCAGGAAAAAGAGCGTTTCCGGGAAGAACTGAAGAAGCTGGACATTGGACTGGAAGAGCGGATGAGCCATCCGGTAGGTCTTCTTTCCGGTGGACAGAGACAGGCGCTGACGCTTTTGATGGCAACCATGAATCCGCCGAAATTACTTCTTCTGGACGAGCATACTGCAGCCCTTGATCCGGGAACTGCTGAGAAAGTCCTTAATCTCACCAGACGGATCGTGGAAGAAAATCAGCTGACCTGTCTGATGATCACACATAATATGCAGTCAGCAATTGATCTTGGTAACCGTATCCTGATGATGGACTCCGGCAATATCGTGCTGGATATCGGAGGGGAAGAGAAGAAGGATATGACCGTGGATGGCCTTCTTGAGAAATTTAAAACGGGAGTGGGCAAGGCTTTGGATAATGACCGTATTCTTTTGTCTGAATAAACGGAATAAATAATGAAGAACCGTTACCGATCATGTGTAAAGTGGAAAATGAATAGCCGCTTTACACAGGTGATGGTTCTTTTTTTATGAAAATTCTTGAGTATGTCACGTTACCGTGATAAAATAAATGAAATCACTTTGTGATTTCATTTATGAGCAAGTAGCGAAGCGGATTGCGAATATCCGTTTGATTTTATTATGGAAGAGGGACGAATGACATGCAGTTTTCAAAAAGACTGGACCGATTTGGAGATGAAATTTTTGCTGCTCTGAACAACCGGCGTATGGAGCTGGAAGCACAGGGCATGAAGATCTATAACATGAGTGTGGGAACTCCGGATTTCAAGACTCCGGAATATATCAAGAAAGCTGTAGCGGAAGCAGCTATGGATGACAACAACTGGAAATACAGTCTCCGTGATCTGCCGGAGCTTCTGGATGCAGTCTGTATTTATTATAAGAAACGTTTTGATGTGGAACTGACACCGGACATGGTAATGACTGTTTATGGAAGCCAGGAAGGAATGGGGCATCTTGGCATGGCGCTTTGTGATGAGGGAGATACAGTACTTCTTCCGGATCCGTGCTATCCCGTATTTGCAGCAGGAAGTCTGATGGCAGGAGCAGTTCCTTACTATTATCCGCTGGTTGCAGAGCATGATTTTCTTCCCTATGTAAAGGGAATTCCGGAAGAAATTGCGAATAAGGCTAAATATATGGTAGTATCCCTGCCGTCCAACCCGGTAGGAAGCATTGCCACTCCGGGACTTTACGAAGAAATCGTGGAATTTGCGAAAAAATATGATATTCTGATCATTCATGATAATGCGTACAGCGATATTATTTTTGACGGGGCATTTGGAGGAAGTTTTTTGGCCACTCCGGGAGCGAAAGATATTGGCGTGGAATTTTTCAGTCTTTCCAAATCCTTCAATGTTACAGGCGCAAGACTTAGCTTTCTGGTAGGCCGGCCGGATGTGATCGCAGCGCTCCGCAAATTGAGAAGCCAGATCGACTTCGGCATGTTCCTGCCGCTTCAGAAAGCAGCTATTGCAGCACTTCAGGGACCGCTGGACAGCGTAAAAGAACAGTGTCAGAAGTACCAGGAGAGAAGAGATGCTCTCTGCCAGGGACTTCGTGATATCGGATGGGAACTTCCAAATGGAAAAGGCACCATGTTTGTCTGGGCGAAGATTCCGGGTGGCCGCACCGACAGCATGGCATTCTGTATGGAACTGATGGAAAAGGCCGGCGTCATCGTGACTCCGGGAGCAAGCTTTGGTCCCCACGGAGAGGGCTACGTACGTTTCGCCCTGGTACTTCCGCCGGAGAAGATCCGGGAAGCAGTGGAAGCGATCCGAAAAAGCGGATTAAACTGAATAACTGAAAGTTGTTCAAAATCCGATTTCAAGCCATGAAAAGATTACTTATCAGCGTTCAAGCCGCTGTGGATCTTAAATGATCCGCAGCGGCTTTTTCATCTCGTGGATGAAAGGCTGACCTGTTTTGTGGCAGAGAAGCATTTCGTAAAGATTGGAAGCCGCACAGGTTTCATTAAAAAGTCGAAGCGCAGTTTCATCGAGGATCGCAGATGCATCGGCGGCTTTGGTGATCAGCGGGATCGAGGAGTTTTTCTTGATCCGGCTGAGAAGCGGAGCGCTGCTTTTTTGAAAGCCAAGTACCCGGGCATAGGGAATGTGTCCGGGTGCTTTTGTTTTTTGGTCAAGAAAGATCCGGACAAGGCTGCGGCAGATAGCAGAACGGGTAATATCCCGTGTTTTCAAAAGATCCGCAAACTGGGAAAAGCCTTCATATTGATTTCGGGATTTCAGGATACGCCGGATCCGTGCATCCGAAAGCTCCGGATACATTTTTAAAGTTTCTTCGGATTCCAGAAGCAGTTTGTAATGCAGAGGAAGATCCAGTGCTGAGTCAGAAAGCCATGCTCCTTTTTTGAGAGAATCCAGGAATCCGGGAAGGGAAGCAGAAGGGATCAACCGGGAAAGATCAGCAGACTGCACAGTTCCTTCGGATTTTTTCATAAGGCTCCGGATGCCGGAAGCAGAGGGAAATTCTTCGTCGGAAAGAAGAGAAAAATCTGTATCATGATAACCACTTCCCTTTCTTAAAAGTGCATGAGGAAGGATACGGCTGTTAAGACGGAGAAGCGCTTTGCAGTATTCGATTCCCAGGATGTTATTGGGAGAAGAAAGAATGAGTTCAATATGTTCTGATGAAACGCCGAATGTGTTATGCACGGAAGTGGCTTTTTCTCGCATGTAACGGATCAAAGCACTGCTTCTTGCAGCAGGAAAACTCATTCCGGTACGAAGATTCTGCTGAAGGAGTTTGCGGTATTCAAACGGTTCCTTTACAAGAATCTGTGCAATATTCATAAGAGTCTCTGTATCTCCGCATTCACTTCCGAAACATAGCTCATCTACAACACCAAGCCCGTCAAGAAGGCTTACGCCACCTGCGGCAAATCCTTCCGCACTGGCCGTTGCTGTCTGTACCGGCATTTCCAGGATCAGATCGGCGCCTCCGAGAAGAGCCATCTCAGCCCGGAGATGTTTTTCCATAAGGGCAGGAGCCCCTCTTTGGACAAAATCCCCGCTCATGGCGACCACAATATAATCAGCACCAAGGATCTCCCGGGCATAGCGGATCTGGTATTCGTGACCTTTGTGAAATGGGTTATATTCTGCAATGATTCCAACAACTTTCATATAAAAAAGTACCTGCCGTTTCTGAAAATTCAAATCTTGAAATAAGTTCTTATATTATAATAATGGTGCTATTTTAACATAAGCAATGTAAAAAGTTAAGCGGCATTCGAAATCTGTTTTGCTGCCATAAACCCGAATGCTGCTGTCCGCTCTGGGCCCAGCAACACCCTTTGTGAGATACAGAAATCACGCAAATTTATAATTATGCGCCGAAATCCTCGGGCCATCTGTGATCTTTATCCACAAAAAACACATCGCAGAACATTGTCGGTAAACAGTAACAATTGCACTTCAAAAAATACGCAGTATAGCCATTTTCTGACAATGAAACGCTTGAAAAGAAAAGGGTAAGGGGGTATAATAAACATAGTGTAGTGCCCGAACAGACACTAGCGTTTTTGTTACATCAAGAAAGGAGCCATTTAATCATGGGATTTGTTGAACTGCTTAAAAAAAGAGCAAAAGAAAGCGTAAAAACAATTGTACTGCCAGAGACAGAGGATATGAGAACTCTTGAGGCAACTGACAAGATTCTGAAAGAGGGAGTTGCAAAGATCATCCTCATCGGTAATGAGGAAGAGATCAACAAGAAAGCTGCAGAGGGCGGCTTTGATATTTCCGGTGCACAGATCGTAGATCCGGAGAAATCTGACAGAACTCAGGCATATATTGATAAATTTGTAGAGCTGAGAGCAAAGAAGGGAATGACACCTGAGAAAGCGAAAGAGATCCTTCATACTCAGTACCCATACTATGGCGTAATGATGGTTAAGATGGGGGATGCAGACGGTATGGTATCCGGTGCATGCCATTCTACAGCAGATACACTTCGTCCATGCCTTCAGATCCTGAAGACAAAACCGGGAACCAAGCTTGTATCCGCATTCTTCCTGATCGTTGTTCCGGATTGCGAGTATGGTGCAAACGGTGCATTCGTATTTGCTGATTCCGGTCTGAACCAGAACCCGACTCCGGATGAGCTTTCTGCGATCGCAGCATCTTCTGCTGAGTCCTTTAAGCTTCTTGTTCAGGAGGAGCCGATCGTAGCTATGCTTTCCCACTCCACTAAGGGAAGTGCAAAGCATCCTGACGTAGATAAAGTCGTAGAGGCTACAAGAATTGCCAAAGAGGAGCATCCGGAGCTTAAACTTGACGGAGAGTTCCAGCTTGATGCAGCTATCGTTCCAAGCGTAGGCGCATCCAAAGCACCGGGAAGCGAAGTAGCAGGTAAAGCTAATGTACTGGTATTCCCTGACCTTGATGCAGGTAACATCGGATACAAGCTTGCTCAGCGTCTTGGTAAAGCAGAAGCATACGGACCTGTTACACAGGGTATCGCAAAACCTGTAAACGACCTGTCTCGCGGATGCTCTGCAGATGATATCGTAGGTGTTGTAGCGATCACAGCAGTACAGTGCCAGGCAGAGGATAAATAATTATTAAAAGATCAGGAGAGTTAAATCATGAACGTATTAGTTATCAACTGTGGAAGTTCTTCATTAAAATATCAGTTAATCGATTCTGAGACAGAGAATGTACTTGCAAAGGGTCTCTGCGAGAGAATCGGTATTGACGGAAGACTGGTATATCAGAAAGCCGGATGTGACAAAGAGATCACAGAGGCAGCTATGCCAACACATAAAGAAGCAATCCAGATGGTACTGGATGCTCTTACAAACGATAAAACAGGTGCAATCGGAAGCCTTAAAGAGGTTAATGCGATTGGACATCGTGTCGTACACGGAGGCGAGAAATTTGCTTCTTCTGCAGTGATCACAGACGAGATGATCAAAGCAGTAGAAGAGTGCAATGACCTTGCACCGCTCCACAACCCGGCTAACCTCATTGGTATCCGTGTATGTGCAGAGCTTATGCCAGGCGTACCACAGGTAGGCGTATTTGATACCGCTTTCCATCAGACAATGCCTGCTAAAGCATATCTCTATGGACTTCCGCTTGACTTCTACAAGAAATATAAAGTAAGAAGATACGGTTTCCACGGAACATCCCACAGCTTCGTATCCAAGAGAGCTGTTGATTTCCTTGGCCTTGACAAAGACAACTCCAAAGTTATCGTCTGCCACCTTGGAAACGGATCTTCCATCAGCGCAGTTGTAAATGGCAAATGTGTAGATACAACAATGGGTCTTACACCACTTGAAGGTGTTGTTATGGGAACTCGTTCCGGTAACATCGATCCGGCTATCATGGAGTTCATTGCTAAGAAAGAGAACCTGGACATTGAGGGCGTTATGAATGTACTCAACAAGAAATCTGGTCTTCTCGGACTTTCCGGCGGACTTTCCAGCGACTTCCGTGACCTCAACGAGGCAGCTGAAGGCGGAAACGAGGATGCAGCTAATGCCATCGACGTTCTCTGCTATAGCATCGCTAAATTCGTAGGCGGATATGTTGCAGCAATGAATGGTGTTGACGCGATCGTCTTCACAGCAGGTATCGGTGAGAATGCGATCCCGGTACGTGAGAAGGTTGTCAGCTATCTCGGATACCTTGGCGTAACACTTGACAAAGATGCTAACGGACATCGTGGCGAGGAAATCGTGATCTCCACACCGGACTCCAAGGTTAAGGTTGCAGTTATCCCGACAAACGAGGAGCTTGCAATCTGCCGTGAGACTGTAGCACTGGTATAATCAGCTGTTTCAGTACCGGTACAGAACCGTTCGGGCATGATCGGTAATCAGGCAGAATTATATATTATTGTGGATCAGCAGTATACATTCGGGGGGCGGACAATTAAAGGTCCACCCCCGTAATTTACCCCGAATTTCTGATTAAGCCAACAGTAACAAAAAATTAAAAAAATGTAATATTTTCCCGAAAATAACGTTGACAAATCACAAGACCATATGTATAATGGATTGAGTGTGGATAGGAGAGACTTATGCAGATTCATTTATTAGACATTTCTTCCTGTGATGGCAAGACGATCCAGGAATCAGTTGTTCCTGAACTGGAGAAGATTGATTTTCAGATGGGAAGTTTTCCGGTACTTGCGAAGGAACCGGTAGAGCTTACGATCACCGATACCGGTGATAAGGTTCTTGAGCTTACAGGAACCGGTAAGATCACAGTGGGCATTCCCTGTGACCGCTGTCTTGAGACAGTAGCCGTCGAGATACCGCTGGAATTTAAGAAGAAGCTCGATATGAAGCTTTCTGATGAAGAGCGTGTCAATGATCTGGATGAAAGCAGCTATCTCACAGGTATGAACCTGGATGTGGACCGGTTGGTCTATCTTGAGGTATTGATATGCTGGCCTTTAAAGGTCTTATGTAAAGAAGACTGTAAAGGTATCTGCAGCCGCTGCGGGAAGAACCTGAACGAAGGTCCCTGCGGATGCAAGGAGGAGCCTAAGGATCCCCGCATGGCAGCTATCAGTGATATATTCAGTAAATTTAAGGAGGTGTAACCTATGTCCATTTGTCCTAAGAACAAATCTTCCAAAGCTAGACGTGACAAGAGAAGAGCGAACTGGAAAATGAGCGCTATGAACCTTGTTAAATGTAGCAAATGTGGAGCACTTATGATGCCACACAGAGTTTGCAAAGCTTGCGGAAGCTACAATAAGAAGGAAATCATCAAAGTTGAGGACTAATTTTAATTAGACAGTCAATATATGATGCGAAAAGAGTCTGGTATGCTGAGATAAGTATACCGGCTTTTTTTATACTCTGGGGGGAAATAAAAAAATATGAAACAGAACAAAAATCAGAAAAATACCGCCGTGAACCAGATCACAGAGGGTGTGATCTGGAAGCAGCTTCTGATATTCTTTTTTCCGATTTTGTTTGGAACTCTGTTCCAGCAGATCTACAATACTGCCGATACAATTGTAGTAGGCCGCTTTGTGGGAAAAGAAGCATTGGCAGCAGTAGGAGGCTCATCCAGTATGATCGTGAATCTCATCGTAGGTTTTTTTGTAGGTTTATGTTCCGGTGCGTCTGTAGTGATTTCTCAGTTTTACGGAGCGAAAGACCACAAAAACCTTAAAAAAGCACTTCACACATCCATGATCTTCTGCCTGGCTGCCAGTATTATTGTGGGAACAGCAGGTTTTATCCTGGCTGAGCCGATCCTTCACCTGATGAAAACACCGGCAGAAGTAATTCCCGATTCTGTGCTGTACCTGCATATCTATTTTGCGGGAACATTTTTCAATCTGGTCTACAACATGGTATCCAGTATCCTAAGAGCGGTAGGAGATTCCAAAAGACCGCTCTATGTGCTGATCATTACCTGTTTGTTGAATATTTTGCTGGATGTTGTATTTGTAGTGATCTTCCATATGGGAGTCCTCGGTGTTGCACTTGCAACAGTCAGCTGCCAGGCAGTCAGTGCCATCCTTGTAACCTGGTTCCTGATGCGCGCAGAGGATATTTATCGTCTGGAATTTCATGAGATTCGTTTTGATCTCCGGTCTTTGGGGGCAGTTCTCAGGATTGGACTTCCGGCAGGACTGGAATCGGTGATGTATAATATTGCCAATCTCACCATTCAGATTTTTGTCAATGAACTGGGGACTGACACAGTTGCAGCCTGGGGAACTATGGGAAAGATTGATGCGGTGTTCTGGATGGTATGCAATGCTTTTGCCATCTCAATTACCACCTTTGTGGGACAGAATTATGGTGCCGGAAAATACCACCGCATGCGAAAAAGTGTCCGCGTCTGTATGGTGATGGCATACATTTCGGCGTTTATTGTAAGCGGAGCACTTATTCTGTTCGCAAATCCGATCTACCATTTGTTTACAACAGATCAGGTGGTTGTAGACATTGGGGTGCATATGATCCGTTTCCTGATTCCGTCCTATGCTATTTATGTTGTGATCGGAATTATTTCCGGAGCGCTGCGTGGTGCCGGAAGAGTACTGGTTCCTATGATCCTGACCTGTGGAGGAGTCTGTTTTTTACGTATCATCTGGTTGTTTGCCTTTGTAAGATCTCATCCGGGGATCAACAGTATCATGCTCAGTTATCCGGTGTCCTGGATAATTACTGCGGTACTGTTTGTCATCTATTATTTTCGGCGATTTCCAGGTATGCAGAAAAAGAAATAACGATATATGAAAAGGTGCTGATTCTGTGCAATAGCAGTGATCAGCACCTTTGTTTTGTTCGAAAGATGTCGATTTATTACGTATAGATTTGATTGCCTGAAAGCTGAAAAAGAGGTATTCTGGATGCAGATAGATGAAACATATGTAATGGGGATGACCAGATATGTATAATCTGCAAAAAACAATACGATATGGTTTTTGGTTGATACTTGAAGTTATTGCGCTGTGTGTCGGTATGATTTATAACACGAGGACTGTACGTGCTGAACCTGAAGTACAGCAGCCGGCCAGAAAGGTAACAGAAGTTGTTACTGAAAAATGGACTGTGATCAGTGGAAAACGTCTGGATCTTATCCTGAAATATATGGGAGATATAAATTTTGAAAAAGAAGGAATCAGTCTTCGTATCCCTGCTTCTGTGGCACAAAGTTGGAAGGTAGCAGAGAATGGTACAATACAGGCACTGGTACAAAAGGTTTCCAATCATTCATATGAAATAAAGATCTATAAAGGCACTCAGAAGATCACGGATATTCCGGGGAGCCGGATCATGATACCGGTAAAAGAGATGTTTCCCAACGGAGGTCCGGAAACTATGGAAATTACGGATTCCCGAGGAAGAAAACTAAAGACATTCCTGGATAAAAAGCAGGATCTTCTGATCGTTGACACGGACGAGACAGGAATTTTCTGCGTAAGAGGTCGGAAAATAGATGATATAGAAGAGAATCCTTTTGCAGTGGCAGTCCTGACGACAGCAACAATGATAACAGTGCTGATCGTAGGAATCCGAAGCAGATCCGGAAAGCGAGGTGACAGTCATAAAGGAGAAAAGTAGGCAATGGACCCTGATCTTTGGACTTACTGTGGTGTTATCTATGACTGCTTTTTTTATGATGTATCTCATAAATAATGAATATACAGCGAAAGGCGAGCAGCCCATTCAGGGAATCCTTTGTCTGGATGATAAAGATGCGGCGGCAAAGCTACATTATCTTGCCAGGGAATGGCAATATTTTCCGGGAAAGCTGCTTACACCTGAGATGCTGAAAAAGGATCCAGGATATTACAGTTGTTATATTTCGATCGGAGAACGTAATGAAATGGAACTGGGGAATAAAGAGGCTTCTACGTATGGATGTGGGACATACCGGATGTTTCTGATCCTGCCCGAAGAGGAAAAAATCTGGGCGATATCTATGGCGGAGGTTTTTTCCGCATACCGAATCTATATCAATGGAGAACTGGCCGGGGAAGTGGGGGATCCTGACGAAAAAACCTATATGGACCGGGTCATGAACCGTGTTTTTACGTTTCAGGGATCCGGGGTTGTAGAAATTGTCATAGCAGTAGCAGACAAAAGCCATATCAGATCCGGAATCCAGGCTATTCCGGTTTTGGGATCTCCGGTCCGTGTAAGCATACAGAGAGGACTGCGGGTACTCGGAAGCGGCTGTGCCATTGCGTTCTGTATCTGTATCATGTTTGGGACTCTTATGGTACATGTCAGAACCAGGACAAAAGAATTTGCTATTTTTAATCTGGTCTGTCTCTGTGTGGCAGGATATTCGTTATGCTCCCTGGTACATAATTTTTTTCTTCTTCCCACGAGGCCCTGGTATGCCCTGGAAACTATGATCTATTATCTGATCCTTTCCTGCATGATCCGGCTTGAGGATTGTATTATAGGAAAAAAAAGGGGCATATATCTGTTTCTTTTGATCGATCTCTGGATCGTAGTAGCTTTCTTTCTGGAGATTTTTGCGGATATACTTCCTTCAGCCAGGCTTCTTTATGATGTTGTCTGGATCAGTGAGGCAGTCAAATGGGTGGCAGCGATCTATATGCTGCTCAATACTTTTGGAGAAACAGATTGCAGATATGGAAAGATCGTTTTGGTGGGAACAACGATTTATGCCTGTTCCCTTGTGGCAGATCGGATAGGGTATCTTTATGAGCCGATTTTGGGAGGAGGTTTCCCGGAGACAGGTGGGCTGATACTGACAGCTGCGTTTGGCTGTGTTCTGTGGAGAGACCTGTCAGAAGCATATAAGATCAGTCTGACTTATGAGGTATATAGTCATCAGACTGAACTTCGTCTCCTTGCCCAGAAAAATCATTACGACCGATTAAAAGAACAGATGGAAGAAACCAGCCGTGTCCGTCATGATATGCGTCAGCACCTTCGTGTTCTGTCTGCATTACTGGAACGTGAGCAGTATGGAGAAATGCAGAAATACCTTTGCCGGTATACCCGTGAATTCCAGGAACGTTTGACCTATCATTCTTACTGTAAAAATCAGGTTGCCGATGCGATCTTACATTATTATGAAGAACTATGCAGAAAAAACGGGATCGTTTTTCAGTGTCAGGTAGAGGCACCGGAAAAAACAGGGATCCAGGATACAGATTTTTGTCGTCTCTTTGGAAATCTTCTGGAAAATGCCATAGAAGCGGCACAGCTTTGTCCGAAAGGCAGTTCCAGATTTGTCCGTGTACAGATACGTACCAGAAATAATAAACTTCTTATAAAAGAAGAAAACAGCTGCACAGATCCCTTACGCAGAAATAAAACAGGATTTTTTTCAGGTAAGCATTCCGGACAGGGGATCGGAACTGCGTCGATCATGGAAATTGCGGCACGTTATGGAGGGTTTGCGGATTTTCAGTCTGAAAATGGCATTTTTAAAGCTGAGATATTTCTTCATCTGACGCAAAGAGATACTGAAGATAGGCTTTACGGATAGCAGAAGAGCCACGTTTCCGGATCTGGACGACCTCCCCGTTGTCCAGAAGAAAGCCTTCTTCAGAAGCTTCCTGTATACGGTCCATATTGACGACACAGCCACGGTAACAGGAGAGAAAATTGGGACAGTCCCGGATCTGCTCCTCAAATTTGTGAAAGGTAAGATAAGAACGGACCGGACCGGCGTCGGTATGAAGGCACACTGCATTTCGGAATGTATCTGCATATAAAATACTGCGCAGAGGGACCCGGATGGGAACCCGGTCAGAAACGACTTCAATGTAACGGGATGCCAGTAAATGCCTGGATTGAAAGGAATCCAGAATGGAACAGAGTTTTTCTGGCTGAAATGGTTTCAGAAGATAATAGGAGGCTCCTACATCATAGCTTTCCACAGCGAAATCACTGCTGGTAGTGACAAAAACAAGGATGCAGTTATCGGACTGTCTTCGGATCCTGTGCGCAGCTTCCATACCTGTCATCCCGTCCATATAAATATCCAGGAACAGGATCTGAAATTTTCCGGGCTGATAATCTTCAAAAAATTCTTCTGCGCTGAAAAAATGACAGATTTCTGCCCGGATCTGTTTTTTCTCAAAATAGGAAACAGTGATATTCTTCAGGGCTTCTGCATCCGTTGAGATGTCATCAATAATTGCAATATTCAAAATAATATAACCTCCGGTTTATAAAAGAGTAGTAAAAATAGTATATCATAACTTTTATGTATATCCAATATCGGATTTTGGCCTGAAATGGCGTATTGTGTAGAAAATTATAAGGAATGAACGTGCTTTTAGCAGATATTTAACATAAAAATGTCATATTTCATGGAAACTGTCATTTTGTCACAGGTCTGTTGTCATTTCCTGATAATTTTTTTACAATAGCGTCAAAAGATACGAAAGGCGGTGGATATACGAAAAATAAGGGCAGCAGCTGGCGACACCAGAAACTGTTGACCAAAATCCAGATAAAAAACAATCCCCCAAGAGGGCTGTACTTCCAGATTTGAGGTACAGCCCTTTCCCCTGTCATAACAGTGATTCTTGACGGAATCGTGGAAATTCGCTATCATGGAAATGATTTTTATATACTTTGGAAGAAAACGGAGAAAATGCGCATGAACATTCTTAATATAGAACATATCCACAAAATTTTTGGAGATAAGGTGATATTTGATGATATCTCCTGCGGCATCGATCAGGGAGAAAAAATAGGTATCATCGGTGTAAACGGAACCGGTAAAACTACTTTGCTCCGCGTGATCGCTGGAGAGGAAGAACCGGACGAAGGGCAGGTGATCACCCAGAACGGGATCCGGATCAGCTGGCTTCCCCAGACTCCGGAATTTCCGCAGCATATGACCATTCTGGACTATGTGGCAGAAGGCAAATGGCAGAAGGACTGGAGTACCGAAAGTGAGGCCAGACGCATGCTGAATACACTTGGTATTACCGATCAGAATATCAATATGGATAATCTTTCCGGTGGTGAAAAGAAAAGAGTGGCGCTGGCAAGGATGCTTTTAAATCCGGCTGACATTCTGATCCTGGATGAGCCTACCAACCATCTGGACGGAGAAATGGTCATATGGCTGGAAGATTTTCTCCGGAATTTTCGTGGGACGGTGATCATGGTCACTCATGACCGTTATTTCCTGGATCGTGTCGCAAACCGGATCCTGGAGATCAGCCACGGAAAATTATATTCCTATGCAGGAGATTATTCCAGATTTCTGGAGCTGAAAGCGCAGAGAGAGGAAATGGAGCTTGCCAGTGACCGGAAGCGCCGCAGTGTACTTCGGATGGAACTGGAATGGGCAGCAAGAGGCTGTCGTGCCAGAAGTACAAAACAGAGAGCAAGGCTTGACCGTTTGGAAGCACTGAAGGCGGGAAAAACCCCGCTGAAAGAGCAGAATGTGGAAATGGATTCCATTGAGACCCGTATGGGAAAGAAAACCATAGAGTTTCATCATGTAAGTAAAACCATCGAAGGTCGTCTTTTGATTAATGATTTTGATCATATTGTTCTTCGTGATCAGCGTCTCGGGATCATCGGACCAAATGGCTGCGGTAAGTCCACACTTCTTAAAATGGCAGATGGACTGATCTTGCCGGATTCCGGAGAGATTCAGATCGGAGAAACGATCCGTATCGGGTATCTTGCCCAAAACGTTCCGGATATGGATGGAAGACAGCGGGTGATCGATTATATCCGTGAGGTGGCGGAATATGTTCCGACAAAAGAAGGAAGGATCACAGCTTCCCAGATGCTTGAGAGATTTCTTTTTGATCCGGCCATGCAGTACACTCCGGTGGAGAAGCTTTCCGGAGGTGAGAAGCGAAGACTGTATCTTTTGAAGGTTCTGATGGAGGCGCCAAATGTTCTTCTTCTTGATGAGCCCGGAAATGATCTTGATATTCCCACCATGACCATTCTTGAGGACTATCTGGATTCTTTTTCCGGCATCGTGATCACGGTGTCCCATGACCGCTATTTCCTGGATAATGTGGTGAACCGTATTATGGCATTTGAGGGAGATGGCCGGCTTGTCCAGTATGAGGGCGGTTATACGGATTATCTGGAAGCAAAGGAAAGAAAGGGACAGTCTCTGGAAACGCGTTCAGATATGAATGGCGGTACAGTACAGGGAGAAACAGCTGAGCCTGAGAAAAAGAAATCCGCTGCAGATACCTGGAAACAGAACCGGAAACAGAAACTGAAATTTACCTATAAAGAACAGAAAGAATTTGACACTATTGACGATGACATCGCAGCATTGGAAGAACGTCTGGAGCAGATTGACAAAGAGATGGCTGCCAATGCCACAAATGCGGGAAAACTCAGGGAGCTTTCCGACGAGCAGCAGGAAATCCAGCAGAAGCTGGACGAAAAAATGGATCGCTGGGTATATTTAAATGATCTTGCAGAACAGATTGAAAATCAGAAAGAGTAAAAGATATTGACTTCTCAGGCAAAACTCTAGTATCATAAATAACGGTACGTTAACCGGATAAACTGCAAAGCAGTTATTCGGTTATGAGTAGGTAGCGAATGCGGATTTCGAATATCCGCTTAACTTTTGGTACTCTGCAATGAAAATCCTTATACGGATGTGTATGAGGATTTTCACTACAGTGTACCATATGCATTCCGAAAAGATTTCGGACAGAGAAAGGACAACATATGTCAGAAATGGTAAAAGTCGTTGTAGATGCAATGGGTGGTGACAATGCTCCCGAGGAACCGGTAAAAGCCGCAGTGGAAGCTGTGAAAGAAAAAGAGAACATCCAGGTCATCCTTACAGGAGTACAGGATGTGATCGAAGCAGAGCTTCGGAAATACCCGGATTATCCTAAGGACAGGATCCGTGTGGTGCATGCGTCTCAGGTGATCGAGACTGCGGAACCTCCGGTCATGGCTATCCAGAAAAAGAAAGATTCCTCTATTGTAGTGGGATTAAATCTTGTAAAAAAACAGGAGGCCGATGCCTTTGTTTCCTCCGGAAGCACCGGTGCGGTACTGGTAGGAGGCCAGGTGATCGTAGGCAGGATCAAAGGGATCCGGAGACCACCTCTTGCTCCGCTGATCCCTACGGCAAAGGGCGTTTCCCTTCTGATCGACTGTGGTGCCAATGTAGATGCGAGACCAGATCATCTGGTACAGTTTGCGCAGATGGGTTCCATCTATATGGAAAATGTAGTGGGTATTAAGAAACCGAGAGTTGCTATCGTTAATAACGGTGCTGAGGAAGAAAAGGGCAATGCGCTGGTAAAGGCTACCTTCCCTCTGTTAAAAGCATGTAAGGATATCAATTTCATCGGAAGTATTGAGGCGAGAGATATCCCGTCAGGTTATGCAGATGTAGTAGTCTGTGAAGCTTTTGTAGGAAATGTGATCCTCAAGCTTTATGAAGGTGTTGGAGCTACTCTGATATCTATGATCAAAAAAGGTATGATGACAAACATTCGCAGTAAAATGGGAGCTCTGATGGTAAAACCTGCTCTTAAGGAAACCTTAAAATCATTTGATGCCAGTGAATATGGCGGAGCACCGCTTCTTGGTCTGAAAGGTCTTGTGGTCAAAAGCCACGGAAGTGCCAAAAGCGTAGAAATCCGTCATGCGATCTTTCAGTGCGAGCAGTTTAAGGAAGAGAAGATCAATGAAAAGATCGAGGAGTTTATAGCAGCTGAGCAGAAAGCACAGGCGGAAGAAAAAAGCGAAAAAAAATAAAACCGGGATTGCCGGAAATATTACAGACAGAACAGGAGGCGAACAGTCGTGGAACTGGAAATGCTGAAGACCATCATCGAAAAAACTCTGGGAAGAAATATGGATGCCATTACAGAAAAAACTACCTTTGTGGATGATCTGGGAGTGGATTCTCTGGATTTTTTTCAGATTCTTATTGATCTGGAGGAAACTTTTGATGTTCGTATCGCCCCGGAGGAAGCCGAGGAGATCGTTACTGTCGGCGATGCAGTGGAGACTCTTCGCCGGGTAACGAAGGGAAGAAGAAATGGAAAATAATTTAAAAAAGCTGGAGCAGACTATCGGATACCAGTTTACCGCAAAATCTTTACTGGAGCAGGCAATGACACACAGCTCCTATGCCAACGAAAAACACCTTGGAAAGCTTGGATGCAATGAGCGTCTGGAGTTTCTTGGAGATGCGGTGCTGGAGCTGATCAGCAGTGATTTCCTGTACAAAAAATTCCGGAATAATCAGGAAGGTGAGTTGACCAAGAAACGTGCCAGCATGGTATGTGAAAAGAGTCTTGCCTACTGTGCAAGAGAATTCGGGCTTCCGGAGTTTATCCTCCTTGGAAGAGGTGAGGAAATGATGGGCGGTCGTAAAAGAGATTCCATCGTTTCTGATGCCCTGGAATCTCTGATTGGGGCTATGTATCTGGACGGTGGATTTGAACCGGCACAGGCTTTTGTTATGAAATTTATCCTGAACGATCTGGAGGATAAGAGGATTTTTTATGACAGCAAGACAGTGCTTCAGGAAATGGTACAGGAAGGCGGAAATCATCCGGTGGAATATCGTCTTCTGAAAGAAGAGGGACCGGACCACAGCAAGAGCTTTACTGTGGAGGCGCTGATCAATGGAAAAAGTATGGGAACCGGAACCGGCCATACAAAAAAGGCAGCAGAACAGGCTGCAGCCCTAGAGGCAATACGCAGTATAAAATAACAGCAGGTGGCCAATGTATCTGAAAAATATAGAGGTGCAGGGATTTAAATCCTTTGCACAGAAAATAAATTTTGAATTTCATAACGGGATCACCGGCATCGTAGGACCTAACGGCAGCGGAAAAAGTAATGTTGGCGATGCAGTCCGCTGGGTTCTGGGAGAACAGAGCGCCAAGCAGCTTCGAGGCGGGAATATGCAGGATGTTATCTTTTCAGGAACGGAGCTTCGCAAGCCTCTGAGCTTTGCGTCCGTGGCTATTACACTTGATAACAGCGATCACAAGCTCCCGGTGGATTTTGAAGAAGTAACCGTTACCAGAAGACTGTATCGTTCCGGTGAGAGCGAATACCGCATCAACGGCAGCTCCTGTCGTTTAAAGGACATCAATGAGATGTTCTATGATACCGGTATCGGAAAAGAAGGATATTCCATCATCGGACAGGGTCAGATCGATAAGATCTTAAGTGGAAAACCCGAAGAACGCCGAGAGCTTTTTGACGAGGCAGCCGGGATCGTCAAATTTAAAAGACGAAAAAATACCACATTGAAGAAGCTTGAGGAAGAACAACAGAATCTGGTCCGTGTCACGGACATCTTAAGTGAGCTGACCAAGCAGCTAGAACCGCTGGAACGTCAGTCTGAGACTGCAAGAATATATCTGGCAAAAAGAGAAAATCTGAAAGAGCTGGATATAAATATGTTCCTCCTGGAATATGAACACACCGGAAATCTGATCCGCGAGCTGGAAGAAAAAAACAGGATCGCAGAAAATCAGTTAAAAGAAGCTCAGAATGCTCATAGTCGTACCAAGGATGAATATGAACGTTTGGAAAAAATACTGGAAGAGCTGAATGAGCGGATGGAGGCGTTGCGGGAAGAAAGCCGGGATCGTGCTATCCGTAAACAACAGCTGTCCGGTGAGATCAATGTTCTTCATGAACAGATCCTGGCAGGAGAGCAGAATGACAGTCATTATCGCAGCCGTCTTTTAGCAGTTCAGGAAGATACGGAGAAAAAATCTGCAGACCAGGAGGCTCTGGAAGAGCAAAAAGCAGATCTTCAGGCAAATTTACGGGAGATCGACAGAAAACTTGCTGACGAGCAGAAAAAAATGGACAATATCCAGAGCAGCATCGAAGAATGCACCCAGGCAGTGGAAGATGGTAAGAATGAGATCATTGAGATCCTTAATTCCCGTGCAAACACCAAAGGTAAGGCACAGCGTTTTGATGCCATGAAGGAGCAGTTGGATATCCGGAAAGCAGGAATCAGTCAGAGGATCCTTTCCCTGAAAACCCAGGAAGAGGAGCAGCAGTCAGCGATCGATCAGGCACAGAAGGAATACGACACTATCACGAAGGCCATTCAGGAAACCAGAGAAGAAGGCAGCCGTCTTACAAAAGAGATACATGCCATCCAGGAAACCCTTAAACAGCAGAATACACAGCTGGAAAAGGAACAGACGTCCTATCATAGAGAGGCATCCAGACTGGAATCCCTCCGCAATATCACAGAACGTTATGATGGATATGGAAACAGTATCCGCCGTGTCATGGAACAGAAGAATCATGTTCCTGGGATCCGTGGCGTAGTGGCGGATATCATTCACGTTGAAAAAAATTATGAGATCGCTATTGAGACAGCTCTTGGCGGAAGTATTCAGAATATCGTTACGGATAACGAGCAGACTGCTAAGCAGATGATCGAATTCCTGAAGAAAAACCGGTATGGTCGTGCGACTTTTCTCCCGTTAAACAGCATTTCTTCAAGAGGCGAGTTTAATCAGAGAGGTGCTTTGAACGAACCGGGAGCTATTGGTCTTGCCAGTGGCCTGGTAACTGCAGAGAAGGAATATGATGGTCTGATCGGATATCTTCTTGGCAGAGTGCTGGTGGTGGATCATATCGATCATGCTATTGCCATTGCCAGAAAATACCGACACAGTATCCGTATGGTAACGTTGGAGGGAGAATCCTTAAGTCCAGGCGGTTCCATGACCGGTGGAGCTTTTAAGAACAACAGCAATCTTCTTGGGCGTCGTCGTGAGATCGAGGAACTGGAAAAGAAGGTAAAAGAGCTGGCAGCCGGGTATAATGAGATCCGACAGTCCATGGAAGATAACCGCAGCAGAAGAAATGAGATGCGTGATACTGTGGCGGCGCTGCAGCAGAAATTTCAGGAACAATCCATTCAGCAGAATACAGCCAGGTTGAACATTGAACAGCTGGAGAAAAAAGCGGAGGAGATCCGCGGCGGTTATACCAGGATCGAGAGGGAGCAGGAGGAGATCCGTCTTCAGGCAAGAGACATGCAGGCAGATAACATAAAGATCACGCAGGAACTTGAAGCATCCAAAAGGGATGAGGAAGAGCTGGAAACGTTTATCGAGACCCGGCAGAAGGAGCTGGAGGACTGGAAAAAGGATGAAGCGGAGACTTCAGAGAAGCTGGAAAGGATCCGTCTTGACGCATCTGCATCCCAGCAGAAGGAAAGCTTCATAAAGGAAAATCTGCGGCGCCTGAAAGAGGAGATCGAAGTTCTTTCGAAAGAGAGGGAAGAAATTCTGGATTCTCTGGAAAAAGGCAGCCAGGAAACTGCAGAAAAGAGAAAGACGATCGACAAGGTCCGTAAGGAGATCGAAGGCTTTGCCGCAAAAGAAGAGGCGGCTGCAAAACAGCTGGAAAAATGGCAGCAGGAAAAGGAAGAGCGCACAAAAAGCCATAAGGAGTTTTTTGAAAAGCGTGATGAGCTGTCTGGCCAGATCAGTCTTCTGGACAAAGAATGCTTCCGACTGAAGACTCAGGCAGAAAAGATCGAAGAGAACCGGGAAGCAAGGATTTCCTATATGTGGGAAGAATACGAGATCACTCCGAATAATGCCTTGCAGTACAGGAAAGAAGAAATGAATGACAGGCATGTGATGAAGCAGCAGATCCATAAATTAAAGGACGAGATCCGAGCTCTTGGCTCTGTCAACGTCAATGCCATTGAGGATTACAAAGAACTTCTGGAACGGCATACGTTCTTAAGCGGTCAGTACAACGATCTTTTGGAGGCGGAAAAAACGCTGGAACAGATCATCCAGGAGTTGGATGAGGGCATGCGGAAGCAGTTCACCGAAAAATTCGGAGAGATCCAGAAAGAATTTGATAAAGCCTTCAAAGAACTGTTCGGCGGAGGCCGGGGAACTCTGGAACTTGCGGAAGACGAGGATATCCTTGAGGCAGGGATCCGGATCATTTCCCAGCCGCCCGGAAAAAAACTTCAGAACATGATGCAGCTTTCCGGTGGAGAAAAAGCACTGACAGCCATTGCACTTCTTTTTGCGATCCAGAATCTGAAGCCTTCACCATTCTGTCTTCTGGATGAGATCGAGGCTGCACTGGATGATTCCAATGTAGGACGTTTTGCGGGATATCTTCAGAAGTTGACGAAGAACACACAATTTATTATAATAACACATAGACGTGGTACCATGAATGCAGCAGACAGGCTTTATGGAATTACCATGCAGGAAAAAGGGGTATCCACGCTGGTATCCGTAGATTTAGTAGAGAACCAGCTTACCCAGTAGCAGAGGGGATGAATCAGTATGGCAGAAGAAAAAAAAGGATTTTTTAAACGTCTGGTAAGTGGACTTACCAAAACGCGAGACAATATCGTTGCCGGATTTGATTCCATTTTCAGCGGTTTTTCCAGTATTGATGATGATTTTTATGAAGAACTGGAAGAGATCCTGATCATGGGAGATATCGGCATTAACGCAACCACCTCCATTCTGGAGCATTTAAAGGAGCAGGTTGCTGAGCAGCATATCAAGGAGCCGTCCCAGTGCAAACAGCTTCTGATCGACAGCATCAAAAAACAGATGCAGGTAGAAAGCACAGAATATGAGTTTGAGAACCGGAAATCCGTGATCCTTGTGATCGGTGTCAATGGAGTAGGTAAGACTACCTCTGTAGGCAAGCTGGCCGGTAAATTAAAGGATCAGGGAAAAAAGGTCATCCTCGGAGCTGCAGATACCTTCCGTGCGGCAGCCGGGGAGCAGCTGACACAGTGGGCCAACCGTGCAGGCGTTGAGATCATCGGCGGCCAGGACGGAGCAGATCCGGCATCTGTTGTCTATGATGCAGTGGCAGCAGCCAAAGCCAGAAATGCAGATATTCTGATCTGCGATACCGCAGGAAGACTTCATAATAAGAAAAACCTTATGGAAGAGCTTCGCAAGATTTACCGTATTCTGGAACGTGAGTATCCGGAAGCATATTTAGAAACGCTGGTAGTTCTTGACGGAACCACGGGCCAGAATGCGCTTTCCCAGGCAAGACAGTTTGCCGAGGTCGCAAACGTTACCGGAATCATTCTTACCAAACTTGATGGTACAGCCAAGGGCGGAATCGCAGTAGCGATCCAGTCTGAGCTTGACATACCAGTAAAATACATCGGAGTAGGCGAAAGTATCGATGACCTGCAGAAATTTGATGCAGACGCATTTGTAAACGCCCTCTTTGACGTAGAAGAAAGGAGCTAAATACAAATGCTTACATTAGAGAGCTTTGAGGAAGCGGCAGCAAAAGTAAAAGAAGTGACACAGGAAACAAAGCTGATATACAGCAGTTATTTCTCAGATATGACGGGAAATAAGGTTTATCTGAAGCCAGAGAATATGCAGCGTACCGGTGCATATAAGGTGCGTGGCGCATATTACAAGATCAGCACACTTTCTGACGAAGAGAGGAACAAAGGTCTGATCACTGCATCTGCAGGAAATCATGCCCAGGGTGTTGCTTATGCTGCACATAAATATGGAGTAAAAGCAGTCATTGTCATGCCAACTACCACACCACTGATCAAGGTAGAGCGCACCAAGAGTTACGGTGCGGAGGTTATCCTTCACGGCGACGTGTATGACGAAGCCTGCGCACACGCACTTGCCCTTGCAGAAGAAAAAGGATATACCTTTATCCATCCATTTGACGATCCGGCAGTAGCAACCGGTCAGGGAACTATCGCCATGGAGATCGTACAGGAACTTCCGCTTGTAGATTACATTCTGGTACCGATCGGAGGGGGCGGACTTGCTACAGGTGTCTCCACACTTGCGAAGCTTCTGAACCCACACATCAAAGTCATCGGTGTTGAGCCGGCAGGCGCAGCATGTATGAAGGCATCCCTGGAGAAAGGGGAGGTCGTAACGCTTCCTCACGTAAATACTATCGCAGATGGTACTGCAGTACAGACTCCGGGAAAAAATATCTTCCCATATATCCAGGAAAATCTGGACGATATCATTACCATCGATGATGATGAGCTGATCGTGGCTTTTCTGGATATGGTAGAAAACCACAAGATGATCGTAGAGAACTCAGGACTTCTTACTGTAGCAGCTCTCCGTCATCTGGATGTAAAGAATAAGAAGATCGTTTCCATCTTAAGCGGTGGAAATATGGATGTGATCACCATGTCATCGGTTGTACAGCACGGGCTGATCCAACGCGACCGTATCTTTACTGTATCTGTACTTATTCCGGATAAGCCAGGTGAACTGGTACGTGTTGCAAGTGTGATCGCTGAAAATCAGGGTAATGTTATCAAACTGGATCATAACCAGTTTGTAAGTACCAACCGAAATGCAGCCGTAGAACTTCGGATCACTATGGAGGCATTCGGAACAGATCATAAGAATCAGATCGTTGCAGCTCTGGAAAAAGCGGGTTGCAAACCGAGAGTGGTACGTGCTATACTGTAGGACGTGTTATATTGCAATAACTGAAACTTCTGACCGGACTGTTGCATATGATGTAACAGCCCGGTCTTTTGCGAAAATACCTGCATAGACAGAAAGGACAGATAAATATGTGTGGAATTGTAGGATTTACAGGTAGACACCAGGCAGCTCCGATCCTTTTAGATGGACTCTCCAAGCTGGAATACAGAGGATATGATTCCGCTGGAATTGCCGTACGTGACGGCGAGGACGAGACGGAAGTGATCAAAGCCAAGGGAAGACTGAAAGTTCTGTCAGAAAAGACAAACGGCGGAGAGACTGTACCGGGAACCTGTGGTATCGGTCATACCAGATGGGCAACTCATGGTGAACCTTCTGAGAACAATGCACATCCGCATATGACAGACGACGGTAATATCGTAGCAGTCCACAACGGCATCATTGAGAACTATCAGGAACTGAAAAATAAGCTCACCCGTAAAGGCTATACTTTCTATTCTGAGACCGATACCGAGGTAGCAGTCAAGCTGATCGATTATTATTACAAGAAATATGAGGGAACACCGGTGGATGCCATCACACATTCCATGGTACGTATCCGTGGTTCCTATGCCCTTGCGATCATGTTCAAGGATTATCCGGGTGAAATATATGTAGCCAGAAAAGACAGCCCCATGATCCTTGGAGTGGCAGAAGATGAATCCTTTATCGCTTCTGACGTACCGGCGATCCTGAAATACACCCGCAATGTATATTATATCGGCAATCTGGAGATGGCGCGTGTGAAAAAAGGCGAAGTCACCTTCTACAATCTTGATGGAGATGAGATCGAGAAAGAGCTGAAAACCATTGAATGGGATGCAGAAGCAGCGGAAAAAGCCGGATATGAGCATTTCATGATGAAAGAGATTCATGAACAGCCAAAGGCAGTACTGGATACGTTGAATTCCGTGCTCAAGGATGGAAAGATCGACCTCAGTGAAGTTGGCCTGGAAGAAGAAAGCATCCGGAACATCCAGCAGATCTATATCATAGCCTGCGGCTCCGCTTATCATGTAGGAATGGCAGCACAGTATGTGATCGAGGATCTTGCACAGATTCCGGTAAGGGTAGAGCTCGCTTCCGAATTCCGTTACCGAAAAATGGCCCTTAACACCAACAGCCTTGCAGTGATCATCAGCCAGTCCGGTGAAACAGCAGACAGTCTTGCAGCACTTCGTAAATGCAAGGAAAATGGTATTCGTACACTGGGAATCGTTAATGTAGTGGGATCTTCCATTGCACGTGAGGCTGATAATGTATTTTATACTCTGGCCGGACCGGAGATTTCTGTAGCTACTACCAAGGCGTACAGCACACAGCTGATCGCAGCTTATACACTTGCGATCCAGTTTGCAATGGTAAGAGGAACGATCACAGAAGAAGCCTACAGCAATTATATCAGTGAACTGCAGACACTTCCGGATAAGATCTGTAAGATCCTGGAAGATAAGGAGCGTATCCAGTGGTTTGCCTCAAAACAGGCAAATGTAAAAGATGCTTTCTTTGTAGGAAGAGGAATTGATTACGCTATCAGCCTGGAGGGCAGTCTGAAGATGAAAGAGATCAGTTACATTCATTCTGAAGCCTATGCTGCCGGAGAGCTGAAACACGGAACGATCTCCCTGATCGAAGACGGGACTCTTGTGATCGGTGTGCTGACCCAGCCGGATCTCTACGAAAAAACAGTCAGCAATATGGTTGAGTGTAAGAGCCGTGGCGCCTACCTTATGGGCTTGACCACATTTGGCAATTACAATATCGAGGATACCGCAGACTTCACCGTCTACATCCCGAAAACAGACCCGCACTTTGCAACATCCCTGGCAGTGATCCCGCTTCAGCTTCTGGGCTACTACGTAAGCGTAGCCAAAGGCCTGGATGTGGATAAACCACGAAATCTGGCGAAGAGCGTGACAGTGGAGTAAAAAATATATATGGACTATAGAGAAAGCCTCAGAGTATGTATATGCGAAAATACTCTGAGGCTTTTTTATAAAATCTTTACGCAAAAATAGTTTCATGGTATCATATAGACATATGATGCTGTGAAATTATTTTGCTTTTCAGGGGATATTAAGAAGGGGTGACGGGTACATGCTTATGCCGGTAGTGCCAGAGAGGAGATTGAACTGAAACCAGAGTGCCCGGACAGCCATAGAGCAGATAAAGGAGAAAAATTATCCGGAGTCTTTACAGAAATGTACAGGGAATATCCTGGCTTGTGGGGATCAATTATAACAAACCAATCAACAGTGGTAAGCTTTTGGAGCTGCTGTCACAGTACAAATAATAAGATAGGAAAAAATATATGAAGAATACAGTGGTGATCTTTAATGCCGGTATCGGTGCACTGACTCTGGGTTTTAAAAATGCCGGTTATGAGATTTTGAAAGCATATGAGCCGGACAGGAAAGTGACAGAGATCTATCAGGAAAATATAAGTTAAAATGTAACTGCATGCAGCCTTTCTTCCATAGATCCTGCCACAGTTCCGGATAGTAATGTCTGGGCTTTTGGTCTGACGCAGTCGAAAGAAGAAGAGGTGTTTCGTAGTTTGGCCCTGGTGCAAAGAAGACGGCCGCCGGTCATTCTTTTTGTTATGAAAAAGCAATTATGGAAAGGGTTCATAAAGGAGCACATTTTTCAGCTGCAAGAATATGGATACCATATCACGCATAAAAATATCCAGAGTTCGGAGGTTACTGCATTTCCGCTGCGGGAAGAATTTGCATATATTGTTTTAAAAAGAGTGAATGCTTCGGATATGATCATGCCGGTGCAGTTCCATAAGAGTAGTATCCTGCTGGATGGCTGGGTGGAAATGAATCCACAGGATTCCTGGTATTACAGGATTGATTTTGCGAAAGAGAAGATAGATGCTTCGCATGCCGGCGACAGCGTTTTGTGTTGGGAAAAAGGCGGTTATCGGGAATCCGGGCAGGTTCGTCTGAATCTGATAAAAATGCCGCTGATCCGTATCCATGGCGTCTATCATAAGATCACACACAAAGAAATAGCCAGATTAAAGGGATTTCCGGAAGATTTTCCACGTTCTGTGCCAAACAAAAGCCGGATGTACAGAAGCCTGATATATGCGCCGAACATAAAAGTGACAGAACAGGTCGTTCGCAATCTCTGCGTAGAACCCTATATAAATTCAGAGGGTGATGTGCAGATGAAAAACTGGGAAAATATGGCCCGCTTTAAGCAGCTTTTTGAAAAATACCTTACATATAAAGGGGTTTCTTTCCAAAGCGATGAATGGGTCTTTATGACCAGAATGTACAGTGATTCCAAAGAAATCGCTACACTTAAACGGTTGCAGAGTTATAGCCGTCTGGTTGGAAAAGCAGTGTCAGATCAGAAAAAGGATCTGCCATTACAAAATATCTGTGTAGTGGCGAATCTGGTCTCTGATGAGACTAAGAGAAAGTACGAAGAGGCGAAGCTTGGATATGTCTGGGACATCCGAAATGTGCTGTGGCTCTTTGAGGACTATCCGGAACTGAAGAACGAACTGATCTCGATTCTGAATTATTCGGTGGAAAACATAGAACCGGAGAGACCGGAGCCTTTTATCTTTGAGGAAAGCAGCCAGATGGAGAATACGGATCCGGAATCGGTTGCTGACAGCTATATAGCGCAGTTAAAAGTGTTGGAGACCGGTAGTGCAGCTTTCAAGAAATATGAGGAACTTTGTGTTTCTATTCTGAAATATATCCTTGGAGAATATCTGACTTTGTGGGAGCAGCAGAAGACAACAGAGGAAAATCTGTATCGTTTTGACATGTGCTGTAAGATCAAAAACGGGGTGACACAGGATTTTTTTGACACGATCTGTAAGTATTTTTCTACGAAATATATCGTGTTCGAGTTTAAAAACTATGAAAAGCCTATTACTCAGAGGGAAATTTACACTACAGAAAAATATCTGTACGAAAAAGCTCTCCGTAAAGTTGCGATCATTATTTCCAGAAAAGGAGCGGATAAACATGCGAAAATGGCTGCACGGGGAAGTCTACGGGAAAGCGGGAAACTGATCATCTGCCTGTCCGATGAAGATTTGAAAGCGATGCTCCAGATAAAAAAAGAAGGGGAAAGAACAACGGGAGAGTACCTGGAAAATATTTTGGATGATATGCTGATGCGCCTGGAAAAATAAAAAATTTTGTGAAAAATAACTCAAAAATACTCATTTCGAAGGCAGAGTTTTGGAAGATGATCCGCTGCCTTCGATTTTTTTTATTTTCGAAATAAATCTGTTGTTGTAATATGGAAATTGATGTGGCATAATAAATGGGAAAATGTTAAAAATAAGAAAAATCCAGATTAAGGAAATGTAAAGTTGCATTTTCAGGATAACATGGCTCCTGACAGATTATGACAGGAAGCGAGTATGACAAAGGAGAAAATTATGGCAATTTTTTCAATGATCTTATCTTTGTTGTGTGGAGTATCATTATTTTTGTTTGGTATGTCCCTAATGGGCGATGGTCTGAAGCTGGCAGCAGGTAATAAGCTGGAAGCATTTCTTTATAAGATGACCAATACTCCGCTGAAGGGTGTCGCACTTGGTACTGGTGTTACCAGTGTGATCCAGTCGTCTTCTGCGACGACAGTTATGGTGATCGGTTTTGTAAACTCCGGTATGATGAAACTGAAACAGGCGATCGGTATCATCATGGGAGCCAATATCGGAACCAGTATTACTGGCTGGATCTTATGTCTTTCTTATATTGAAGGATCCAATGGAATCGCCAGCGTTCTTTCCACAGCAACTATTTCTGCTGTTGTGGCTGTAGTTGGTATTATTTTCCGTATGTTCTGTAAGCGTACCTTACATAAGAACGTGGGAAATATCATGCTTGGTTTTGCGATCCTGATGACAGGTATGCAGATGATGAGTGGTGCGGTATCTCCATTGCGTGAGAGTCCGATGTTCATCAAGATGCTGACTATGTTTTCCAATCCGATCGCAGGTATTCTCGTAGGTATCGCTTTTACTGCGGTACTCCAGAGTGCGTCTGCAACAGTCGGTGTGCTCCAGGCTCTTTCCGTAACCGGTATCCTGACATTTGCAAGTGCATTTCCGATCGTTCTTGGTATCGGTGTTGGTGCTGCATGTCCAGTTCTGATCTCAGCCATCGGAGCAAATAAGAACGGTAAAAGAACTGCTCTTGTATATCTGATCAATGACCTGTTTGGTCTGATCCTCTGGTCAGTGATCTTTTATACCGTGAATGCGTTTGTACATTTTACATTTATGGATATGACCATGACACCGGTAGCGATCGCACTTTTGAATACGGTGTTCCGTCTGGCAACGGTTATCGTGCTGTTTCCATTCATTCCAAAGATCGAGAAGCTGGTATGCTGGCTTGTGAAGGATGACAAAGAAGATCTGGAAGATGAGGCAGACTTTGATCTTCTGGAAGAGCGTCTTCTGAATTACCCGGCCCTTGCTATCGCACAGTGTCACCGTGTAATGAACGGAATGTCCAAGAAGCTCCGTAAGAATGTCAACAGAGCCATGAATCTTCTGAATGATTATCAGCAGGATAAGTATGATAAGGTTCAGCGAAAAGAGGATCTGATCGACAAGTATGAAAGTCGTCTAGGAGAGTATCTGATCCAGCTGACAAAGAGAGAGATGAATTCTGCACAGACAAGACAGACTTCACTGTATCTGCATACGATCAATGACTTTGAGCGTATCGGTGATCATGCTTCTTACATTGCTCATATGTCCAATGAAATGCATGATAACCATACGAATTTTTCACAGGAAGCCTGGGATGAGCTGAATGTTGTTATGGAGGCAGTTCGTGAGGATATCAATATAACCTGCAATGCTTTCATGAAAGACGATAAAGAAATGGCACAGAGAGTAGCACCTCTCGGAGCTGTGATCACAGGACTTTGTGATGTACTGAAGATGCGTCATGCAGAGCGACTGAGCCAGGGCAAATGCGGACTGGAAGAGGGAACGGTATTTAGTGATATCCTCAACAGTTTCTGTCGTATCGCAACTCACTGTGCAAGTGCTATGGTGGCACTTATGAAGAGCGGAGAGACAGGATCTGATCTTCATATTCACGATTCTAAGATCTATCCCACAAACAGTGCGGACTACTACCAGTATTTCAAGGAATACGGACAGAAATATGATATTGGAAATCAGGAAGGCCATATGCTCAGCATGGAGCCGGAAGAAGTAGAATAAGAAATTCAGGCAGCGGAAATGTAGATATTCCGCTGCTGTTTTTGTTAGGGATTTGCCCTAACAATGAAAAAAGAAAGGGCTGTCGCACTAATTTTTTAGTGCGACAGCCCCTTTGTACTGAGGTGATTATAGTTCAGAGAACAAAATATGTCACCCCTTTATTTTTTATTACTTTTTGTAAAAAAACATATAATTGCTGATAATTACGAATAAGGGTTATCAAAATACAGATTTCATGATATGATAAACCTATCAGATAGCGTGAGACATATAATGGGGATATGTATCTCGCAGAAAGAAAAGGGAGGGTTTTATTATGGGTGAAAGTATGATCACATCGTTTGACGGAACGAAACTGTATCTGAAAAAAGAAACGGCAGCAGACAATAAAGCGGTGATCGTGATTGTCCACGGACTCTGTGAGCACCAGGGCAGGTACGATTATTTTGCGGAAAAACTTCATGAGGCGGGAATCGGAACCTATCGTTTTGATCACAGAGGACATGGACGGTCTGAGGGTGAAGAGACTTTTTATTCAGATTTCAATGAGCTTCTGGACGACACCAACGTAGTTGTGGATATGGCAATTGAGGAAAATCCAGATATTCCGGTATTTCTTCTGGGACACAGCATGGGCGGATTTACGGTTTCTCTGTACGGAGCCAAATATCCGGACAAAAAGCTCCGGGGGATCATTACCAGTGGTGCGCTAACCGCAGATAACGGCAATCTGATACGTGGTGTGCCGGGAGAAATGGATGTACATACGCGCCTTGCCAATCAGCTGGGTTCAGGCGTATGCTCTGTACAGGAAGTGGTAGACTGGTACGGAAAAGATCCATACAATAAACAGTCCTTTACAGCGGGGTTATGCTATGCGATCTGCGACGGACTTGACTGGTTCAAAGAGAAAAAAGCAGAGTTCCATTATCCAGTCCTTATGACACACGGCGAGAAAGACGGTCTGGTAAGTGTACAGGATACCTATGATTTCTTTAAAGAAGCAGGATCAAAAGACAAGCAGATGAAGATCTACGGCGGACTTTTTCATGAGATCCTGAATGAGTATTGTAAAGATGAAGTGATCGGGGATATGATCCGGTGGATGGAAGTGAGAATCTGAATATAAACAAATTGTTTTACAAGTAGCAGCAAAGCCAGGTGGAAACATATAACACCTGGCTTTCTTTTGCAAAGAGATTCTGTTACAATAGCAGGATGAAAACAAGAAGATAGAACAGGAGAAAAATAACCATGTCAAATATCATAGAAATCACAGATTTCAACGCTCCGGAGCTGGATGTATATGCCAGGATCTCGGAGATACAGCTTTTGAACCGGGCAGAACCGGAGAAGGGGATCTTTATTGCGGAGAGCCCGAAGGTTATTGAGAGAGCTTTGGATTCCGGGTGCCAGCCGATTTCTTTTCTGGTGGAACATAAACATGTTGAGGGTGAGGCAAAAGAACTGATCCGTCGTTGTGGAGACATCCCGGTTTATACGGCAGAATTTGATGTGTTGACGCAGCTGACTGGATTCAAGCTGACAAGAGGAATGCTCTGTGCAATGCGCCGGCCGGCGCTTCCTGATATAGTCGATGTATGCAAAAATGCCCGCAGGATCGCAGTTCTGGAAAATGTGGTAAATCCTACTAATATAGGCGCGATCTTTCGTTCTGCGGCGGCTCTTGGGATGGATGCGGTGCTGCTGACACCGGGGTGCAGCAATCCATTGTACCGCCGTGCGATCCGTGTCAGCATGGGAACCGTATTCCAGATACCATGGACATTTTTTGATGAAAAAACAGAGTGGAAAACGGAAGGAATCCGGTCTCTGAAAGCGATGGGATTTAAGACGGCAGCCATGGCTCTTAGGGAGGATTCCTTTGATATTGATGATCCTCATCTGATGGCAGAAGAAAAACTGGCAGTAGTTCTTGGAACAGAGGGGGATGGCCTTGCTTCGAAGACCATTGCGGACTGTGATTATACAGTATGTATTCCAATGGCACACGGTGTGGATTCACTGAATGTGGCGGCAGCCAGTGCAGTTGCATTTTGGCAGCTGGGAAAACGCTAAATATTTAAGAGAGTTCCCGTTTTTATGATCTTGCATTCCGGTTTTCTTCTTCCATATCCATCAGATGAAAAGAAAGCAACAGATACAGGATCTCGTTTCTGTCTGTAAGATCTGAATCCAGAAAAGCTTTGATCTTATCCAGACGATAAAGAAGAGTACTTCTGTGGATAAATAAAGCGCTGGCAGTATGAGAAATGTTCTGGTTGTGCTCCAGAAAACAACGTAGTGTTTCATAGAGATGAGATTGCTTTGCCTCATCCTTATATTTCATTGACAGAAGCTTTTCGTGACAGACCATGTAAGCAGGAAGCTTTTTGGTTGCCTGTTCCAGAATATAGGGCAGAGCGATGGAGTCAAAATAGTGGATACTTTCTGCGGGATTTTTGCGTTTTCCAACCTGCAGGGTAACAGAAGCCTGCGTGTATTGCCGGTGGAAATTGAAATGTCCAAGCATCTTCCGGCTGTATCCGGCGCTTAACATGCTGCTTTTGATAAAACCCTCGATCTTATCGGAAATCTCATGGATAGTCAGAGTGCAGAGATCCAGATTGATAAAAAGCACCGCATTTCCTTTATATTCGGTAGCACAGCTGGCCGGGATCGTATTTTCAAGATAATTACAGATGGCATTGAGGGTCAGATTTTTCTGGTCGATCAGCCCGGTCTGGATCAAAATACATTGATATATATGGGAAGAAAGCCACCCTACATTTGTCAGCTGCTGACTGACTTTTACATAATCAGCTCCGGGATCAGTCAGAATGGACATAAAAATCTGATGCAGAGGAAAAGCTTTATCCCGGCTGTGCATGATTCCTGTGGAAAGTGCATGGGATACCATCTGGGAAAGGTACTCCAGAACAAAACCAAACGTATCATCCAGGGGAACCTCACCTTCGGAAAACATCAGCCTGTATACTGCTTTATCATTATTGGAGATATTTACGCAAAGAGAAGGAGCAGTAAGGCCATTTCCCGGATAATAAAAATATCCGGTTTTATAAAAAGCCTCTTCGTAATGAGGATCCTGCTTCAGGCTGTCCACAATAGCCCAGGAATTTTCAGTGGAACCCAAAACAGAATTGGAAAGATCACTTAGATTCCAGTCTCTGGAGGCAATGATAGTAAAATCCATACCGATCAGCATCATTGGATTGGGAATAATGGAAGCTGTAAGATCCAGAAGCTCCTGGATAGATGCGTTCCGGAGACGGGAATCCATCAGGGACTGATTCCACTGATCATATAGGATAAAAATATCCTGAATCCTGTTAAAGACAATATTGACTGGAATATCTTCAGGGATGATACACATGTTTGGCTGAGTTAATTCGTAGTTCTGATAGATTTTTCCAATCATCAGGAACAGAATATTTTTGGGATGATGAAAAGTGAGCTGAAAATCCGGATCTGTGATAAGGTAAACACGCCCATCCTGAAGAGAGGTGTTCTTTTCAAAGCGGGAAGGGCAGGAAAGGGTGGGGAATGTATCCAGCCTGGATGTATGCATGGGAAAAGATTTCTGTAAATGATAGCAGATGAGTTTTGCACTGAGTTTCAAGGAAAATCCTCCCTCCTATATTTTGTAGGAAAAAACAGGAATAATAGCCGTGTTATGTGGAATTGTGATTCTTTTGATTTACAGTATAATAGAATCATAAGGAAAAAACAAGTGCAGAAACAAGCCTTCTATTAATAAGAAGCAAATAGAATAACAAAGGTCGGAAAAGCCTGCAAAACCCAGCAGAAAAGTGCTTTTCCGGTCTTTTTTTGTGAAATTCAGGAAAAAATAAATTTGTAAAGCAAAAACCCTTGACAGGTATGATGGAATCGTGTATGATAGCCAAGGTGATTACAGATGGAGAAATTTGTAGAGCAGACATTTTTATTTGATTTTTATGGAGAGCTTCTGACAGAGAGGCAGCGGCAGGTGTATACCAGTGTGGTATTTGAGGATTATTCCTTAAGTGAGGTTGCTGAGGAACTTGGCATCAGCAGACAAGGTGTGCATGATATGATCAGACGGTGCAATCGGACGTTGGAAGAATATGAAGAGAAGCTTCATCTGGTCGAGAAATTCCTGAACATCCGCAGTCAGGTCATAAAGATCCATGAACTGGCTGACAAGTACCACGCCGAAGATATTGCGGCGATTTCCAATGTGATATTAGAGGAGTTATGATCAATGGCATTTGAGAGTTTAACAGATAAACTGCAGAATGTATTTAAGAAGCTGAAGGGCAAGGGTCGTCTCACAGAGGCTGATGTCAAGGTAGCATTGAAGGAAGTTAAGATGGCGCTTCTGGAAGCGGATGTTAACTTTAAGGTCGTTAAGCAGTTTACGAAATCCGTTCAGGAAAAGGCTATCGGACAGGATGTTATGAATGGTCTGAATCCGGGACAGATGGTGATCAAGATCGTAAATGATGAGCTGGTCAACCTGATGGGAAGTGAGACAACAGAGCTTCCGATCAAACCGGGAATGGATCTTACCGTTCTTATGATGGTCGGTCTTCAGGGTGCAGGTAAGACAACGACGGTTGCCAAGCTGGCAGGCAAACTGAAATCCAAGGGAAAGAGACCACTGCTTGTGGCCTGTGATGTTTACCGTCCGGCAGCGATCACACAGCTGCAGGTAAACGGTGAGAAACAGGGCGTCGAGGTCTTTTCTATGGGAGATAAGCAGAATCCCGTGGATATTGCAAAAGCAGCTATCGAGCATGCGAAATCTAATCAGCAGAATGTTGTGCTCATCGATACAGCAGGACGTCTTCACATTGATGAGGATATGATGCAGGAGCTTGAGAATATCAAAGCGAATGTGAATGTAGATGCTACAGTGCTTGTAGTTGATGCCATGACAGGACAGGATGCAGTAAATGTGGCGCAGAACTTTTCTGATAAAGTCGGCATTGATGGCGTGATCCTGACTAAGATGGACGGTGATACACGAGGCGGCGCTGCGCTTTCTATTAAAGCTGTGACCGGCAAACCGATCTTCTATGTTGGTATGGGAGAGAAGCTTTCTGATCTGGAACAGTTTTATCCGGAACGTATGGCTTCCAGGATCCTTGGAATGGGCGATGTAATGAGTCTGATCGAGAAGGTGGAAGCATCTGTGGATCAGGAACAGGCTCAGGAGATGCAAAAGAAGCTGAAGAAAATGGACTTCGACTTCAATGATTATCTTACCAGCATGGAGCAGATGAACAAGATGGGTGGTATTTCCAGTATCCTGAACATGCTTCCCGGAATGGGCGGTAAGATGAAGGATATCGAGGGTATGATCGATGAGAAGGCTATGGACCGTACCAAGTCCATCATTCTTTCCATGACACCTCAGGAGAGAAGTAACCCCAACATTTTGAACATCTCACGCAAGAACCGTATCGCCAGAGGCGCCGGAGTGGATATTACAGAAGTAAATCGTCTTGTGAAGCAGTTTGAGCAGAGCAAGAAGATGATGAAACAGATGCCGGGATTAACAGGCGGCAAGATGAATATGGGAAAAAGAGGCGGCTTTAAGCTTCCCTTTTAATAAATAACAATAAATTTTCAGAAAGATAATTGGAGGAAAACAAAAATGGCAGTTAAGATCAGATTAAGAAGAATGGGACAGAAGAAAGCACCTTTCTATAGAATCGTAGTAGCAGATTCCCGCTGCAAACGTGACGGAAGATGCATCGCAGAGATCGGAACATATGATCCGAACCTTGACCCAAGCGTATACAAAATCGATGAAGAGGCAGCAAAAAAATGGCTTGCAGCTGGTGCTCAGCCTACAGAGGTAGTTGCTAAGCTTCTTAAACTTGCCGGAATCGAGAAATAATACCTGACAGATTTGGATCTGTGGCCTCAATGAGGCAGGAGCAAGGAGGTATGTAATGAAACAACTTGTAGAAGTAATTGCAAAATCTCTTGTTGAAAATCCGGATGAAGTAGTCGTTACTGAGACTGAAAAAGACGACGCGATTGTTGTTGAACTGAAGGTCGGACCGGCCGATATGGGTAAGGTTATCGGAAGACAGGGCAGAATTGCCAAGGCAATCCGTACTGTTGTGAAAGCGGCTTCTTCAAAAAGCAGCAAAAAAGTGATTGTAGATATTCTGCAATGAAAAAGAGACAGGAGCTGTGGATTCCATGGCTCCTGTTTTTACTCTGAAAGGGAGCAAAAATGGAAGATTTATTAAAGGTAGGAGTTATTACAACGACCCATGGCGTCCGTGGTGAAGTAAAAGTTTTTCCGACAACGGATGACGCAGAGCGTTTTCTTGATATTGAATATGTGCTTCTGGATACAGGAAAAGAGCTTCGCAGACTGAATATTCAGAATGTAAAGTTTTTTAAAAATCTTGCGATCCTGAAGTTTGAAGGCATTGACAACATCAATGATATTGAAATGTATAAGGGCCGTGAGCTTTGGATCCCACGTGAAGAGGCACAGGAGCTTGGCGAGGACGAATATTATGTGGCGGATCTCATCGGAATGGAGGTACTTCTGGAGAATGGGGAGAAATTCGGAGTGCTCCGTGATGTGATGGAGACCGGCGCCAATGATGTTTATATTGTAGATCGTGTGGATGGCGAGGAAATCCTGCTTCCTGCGATCCATGACTGTGTTCTTGATGTGGATGTGGAAAAAAATACCATGACTGTACATTTGATGAAAGGGCTTGTTTAAATGAATTATCATGTACTTACATTATTTCCGGAAATGATCGAGAACGGAATGAACACAAGTATTACAGGCCGTGCCATTACAAAGGGACTGTTATCACTGGAAGCGATCAATATACGGGATTTTGCATTCAATAAGCACCAGAAGGTAGATGATTATCCTTATGGCGGCGGAGCCGGAATGCTGATGCAGGCGGAGCCGGTATATCTGTCTTATGAATCCATTGCAGAACGTATTGGAAGGAAACCTCGCGTGATCTTTCTGACTCCTCAGGGAAAAACCTTCAATCAGGATATGGCAAAAGAGTTTGCCCTGGAAGAAGACCTGGTTTTCCTCTGTGGTCATTATGAGGGAATTGATGAGCGTGTTCTGGAAGAAATCGTAACAGACTATGTTTCCATTGGTGATTATGTACTTACCGGTGGAGAACTTCCGGCTATGGTCATGATGGATTCTATTTCCAGAATGGTACCAGGTGTTCTGAATAATCAGGAATCCGGTGAGACGGAATCCTTTTCCGGGAATCTTCTGGAGTATCCCCAGTACAGCCGCCCGGAGGAATGGCATGGCAAAAAGGTTCCGGAGGTGCTGCTTTCCGGACACCATGCCAATGTGGATAAATGGAGAAGAGAGCAGTCTATCATCCGTACAGCCAAATGGAGGCCGGATCTTTTACCAAAAGCTGATCTGACCAACAAAGAGTGGAACGAGGTCCGCAGGCTTCGCAAACAGTGGAAAGAGGAAGTGGAAAAATAATTATGAAAACATCAGATTTTTATTATGATCTGCCACAGGAACTGATCGCTCAGGATCCGCTGGAGGACAGAAGTTCTTCCAGACTGATGCATCTGTCCCTGAAAGATGGAAGTATCGAACATCGTCATTTTACCGATATATTGGATTACCTGCATAAGGGAGACTGTCTTGTGATCAATGATACCAAGGTTATCCCGGCACGTCTTTATGGTCACAAGGAAGAAACAGGAGCGCTGATCGAGATCCTGCTTCTGAAACGCCGCGAAAATGATATCTGGGAGTGTCTTGTAAAGCCGGGAAAAAAAGCACGTCCCGGTGCAAAGATCACTTTTGGTGACGGTATCCTGAAGGGTGAGATCATTGATATTGTAGATGAGGGAAACCGTCTGATCCAGTTCCATTATGAGGGGATTTTCGAAGAGATCCTGGATCAGCTGGGAGAAATGCCGTTGCCGCCGTATATTACCCACAAGCTGAAGGATAAGAACCGTTATCAGACTGTATATGCAAAGAATGAGGGATCTGCTGCCGCACCTACCGCAGGACTTCACTTCACGCCGGAGCTTCTTGAGAAAGTAAAGGAGAAGGGTGTGAATATTGCACATGTAACTTTGCATGTAGGTCTCGGAACCTTCCGCCCGGTAAAGGTGGATGATGTAGAAAAGCATCATATGCACTCGGAGTTTTATATTGTAGAAGAAGATCAGGCAAAACTGATCAATGATACAAAGAAAAACGGCGGAAGAGTGATTTCTGTGGGAACTACCAGCTGCCGTACCCTGGAGTCCGCAGCCGGAGAGGATGGAATCGTGAAGGCCGGAAGCGGATGGACAGAGATCTTTATCTATCCTGGATATAAATTCAAAGCTATCGATGGACTGATCACTAATTTCCATCTGCCGGAGTCCACGCTTCTGATGTTAGTTTCAGCCCTTGCCGGAAAAGAACATATTATGGCTGCTTATGAAGAAGCTGTGAAGGAAAGATATCGTTTCTTCAGTTTCGGGGATGCCATGATGATCGAATAAGATTTAAAATTACTTTTTATATAAATAATATCCCAACGGATCGCAGCATGGAAACATGCATTATTACAGGATCTGTTGGGATATTATTTTTTGTTATGCTATTTATTCTTCACTGTCAGAGCCTTCCGATGTAGCGGATGAAGAATCCGCGGCAGGAATCGCAGCACTGCGTTCCTCTATCTTGGATTTGATCCTGGATGCCTCATCTCCGGATGCAGGAGTTGGCTGATAATTGTTGTAGCCATCTGCGGAAGAAATAGAACAGGGAATGATATTGGTCACGTTATCAGCCTGTACGCCTTCTGAGGTGACAGTGAAGGTCTGCTGGAAGATCATGGTGTCCATATCACTTGGAGAACTGTTTCCTCCAAAACAGAAATTGCCAAGACTGTAGACGATGTTTTTTCCTTTATAGGTTTCGATTCCCTGGAGTACGTGCGGATGATGGCCGCATACCAGATCTGCACCTTCATCGATAGCAAGACGGCCAAGGGTCATCTGATTGGTATCAGGAACTGTTTCGGTCTCATTGCCCCAGTGGAAGATCACAACTATAAGCTCTGCTCCATCTGCTTTGACCTTTGCGATATTATCTTTCAGCTGCTGTTCGCGCCCAAGATGATCCTTCAGCTCATAAATTCCGACAAGACCAACTTTGATCCCCTTGATGTCCATAACCGCAGTATCATCATAACCGAAGTGTGTAATGCCCGCATTGTCCAGAGCAGTCAGAGTATCCGTGTAGCTCTGCTCTCCGTAATCGTGGCTGTGATTGTTTGCAGTGTTTACGGCTTCAACGGAACCGCTGGTGAGTATCTGAGCATATTCGGCGGGTGCTTTAAATGCAAAGGTTTTATCTTCTCTGGCATCGGAATCAGTGAGAGTTCCTTCAAAATTGGCGATCGTCAGGTCATCTGCCTCAAAGATGCTTTTTACATTCTTAAAGAAATAATCTTTGCCGTTGTTATCGTAGCATGCGTTCAGACTTGTGTCATAATCAAAGGTCTCATCGGTACCCAACGTGCAGTCCCCGACTACGCTGAGCGTCAGTGAAACGGGATCTTTCACAGCAGCAGCTTCTTCTTTTGCCTTTTTTGCGGCCTCCTCTTCCTGGGCCTTTTGCAAAGCGGCGGCTTCTGCAGCTTTCCGGGAAGAAATGCATGCACGTGCGGAAAAAATGATCACAAGAACAAGTATGATCAGGATCCCGCCAGCTGCAAGAAACATTTTCTGACGGCGTACCTGGTAATATCTGGATTTTTTGCTGATGTCATTCCTGCGAGTCCCGGTGGAATGTGAACGGGAATTACGGGATGCAGAACCAGAATGCTTCCGCCGTGCTTCCCGTGCTCTGGCGGCTTCTCTGCGTGCCTGCTCTGGATCATGGCCATGAGGCGGCCGCCTTTGATTGTCGTTTGCCATTCTTTTTCTCCTTCGTATGTAAAGATATCTTTATTATAGAAAGAATGGTAAGTATTGTAAAGAAAGAATCGCGGACTTTTCAGAAAAAGAAGTTTTTGATATAATAATTAGGCCAAAAGGCAGAAATATAAACTACAGGGAGATGGTGCTGATATGATATTATATATCGGAAATCATACAAGTTCGTCCAAAGGCTATGCTGCCATGGGGCGTCAGATGCTGAAAAACGGTGGAAACACGTTTGCTTTTTTTACCCGCAATCCCAGAGGAGGCAAGGCAAAAGAGATCGATCCTGCAGATGTGGAAAGATTTCTGGAGCTTTCCAGGGAAAATCATTTTGGAAAGCTGGTGGCACATGCACCGTATACCATGAATGCCTGTGCCGCAAAAGAAAATCTGAGAGATTTTGCAAGAGAGATCATGGCAGATGATCTGAAACGTATGGAATATACACCGGGAAATTATTATAATTTTCACCCGGGCAGTCATGTAGGGCAGGGAACTGAGACGGGAATTACCAAAATTGCGGAAATCCTCAATGATGTCCTTACAGAAGAACAGAGTACGACCGTCCTTCTGGAAACTATGTCCGGCAAGGGTTCGGAAGTAGGAGCAACGTTTCAGGAGCTTCGTGATATCATTGACAGGGTGGAAAAAAATAATAAACTGGGTGTCTGCCTGGATACCTGTCATGTATGGGATGGCGGTTATGATATTGTCCATGATCTGGATGGTGTTCTTGATGAGTTTGACCGGGTGATCGGCCTTTCCAGATTGAAGGCTGTTCATCTTAACGACAGTATAAACGGACTGGGCAGTCATAAGGATCGTCATGCAAAGATCGGCGAAGGTCAGATCGGCCTGGATGCACTTGTGAATGTGGTGTGCCATCCGGCTCTTGAGGGAATTCCCTTTATTCTGGAGACACCAAATGATGATGAAGGATGGAAAAGAGAAATTGCACTTTTACGAGAACGATATTCCATGAAAGGAGATTGATCCATGAAAAAGTTCAGATATTTTATCCTGGTGCTTGCTGGGGTGGCAGCGATGATGCTGGGAGGATGCAAAGATAAGGAAAAATATGATGAATCCGCTTTTCAGGATGACCTGGAACCTTTGAGTGAGGATGAAGTGGAGGCCATGGACCAGAATGGTGACGATGAGATGGCAGTAGCTGATGAAAGCGACCTGGAGCAGCTGCAGGATTCTGAAAATGCTGCAGGAGCAGGAGATACAGATGGGTCCGATTCATCGGATGCAGCAGACTCGCAGAGCGAAAAGAAACTGGATGAAAATGGCACCTATACAGATAAAGATGAAGTGGCCCAGTACATTTATGAGTATGGCCATGTACCCTCCAATCTTACTGCTGCAGACTATGATAATGCAGACAGTATGCTTCCGGTAGAGGAGGGCGTCACCTATCAGCAGTGCAGCCTCGATGATGCAGGGAAACAGAAGCTGATCTTCACTCAGGATGCAAAGCGCATTTATTACACAGACGATGACGGACAGTCTTTTGACGAGATCTATTAAAATCAAAAGAACAAAATAAGCCCCCGGATACAGATAAACGATCAGTATCCGAGGGGCTTATTTTGTGTGTCAGGGCTGAGACCGATCAGTGGACCAGATTTTTCATTTCAGCTCCAACCATAAAAGCTTTTGCGTTTTCCAGGGTTGTCTCCGCAATATTGGTCAGTGCTTCTACCGTAAAGAATCCCTGATGTGAGGTCATGGTCACATTTGGGAAGGACAGAAGACGCTGGATCGTGGAAGTAGGAAGAATGCTGCTTGACATGTCTTCATATACATATGCGGATTCTTCTTCGTAAACATCCAGACCAACGGCGAAGAATTTGTGATCACGGATACCTGCGATCAGATCATCTGTTTTGATCAGTCCACCTCTGGAGGTATTTACAAGGATCACACCATCTTTCATTTTTGCAATCGTTTCGGAGTTGATCAGATGCTCTGTTTCCGGAGTCATCGGACAGTGCAGACTGATCAGATCACTGGTGGAAAGAAGTTCATCCAGTGAAACATACTCCAGAAAGTCAAGATTTTTATTAGGGAAAAGATCATAAGCAATTACCTTCATGCCAAAGCCGCGACAGATTTTTGCCATTGCCTGACCGATTTTTCCGGTGCCGATGATGCCGGCAGTTTTCTGATAAAAGTTAACGCCCATGAGACCGTTCAGTGCAAAGTTGTTTTCACGGCATTTGATATATGCCTTGTGGGTGTGCCGGTTGGCGGTAAGAGCCAGTGCCATGGCGTGTTCGGCAACTGCTTCCGGAGAATAACCGGGAACACGTGCCACCTGGATCCCGCATTTTGCTGTAGTTTCCAGATCAACATTATTGTATCCGGCACAGCGCATCAGGATCAGTTTTACACCCTGGCGGTGAAGTTCTTCAATGACCGGTGCGCCGAGATCTGCATTTACAAATGCACAGATGGCATCGTAGCCGTGGGCAAGAGCTGCGGTTTCTTCATGGATATTTGCTTCAATGAATTTAATTTCAATACCTGGATAAGATGGAAGCAGCTTCTCAAAAAATTCCCTATCGTAGCTCTTGGTGTCATAAAACAAAATTTTCATAATCGTTGCTCCTCTCTGGAAATAATTATTTTCCGAAAAAATAATACCATAATAGTAGGAATTTGGAAAGTGGGGAAAGCGATAAAATTTATCAAAAAAATGGTTTTGTTTTGGAATTATGATATCCATAATAAATAAAAATTATACGAAATACAAAAAAAGAGAGCATTTTATGCACTGTCATCTGATGGAACAGATGTTGTGATACATGAAAATGCTCTCTGTCTGGATATGAGATAATTATTCAGCCAGACTATAAAGATCAGAATAGAATTCCGGATAGGAGATGTTGACACATTCTCCATTTTTGATGGAAAGTGTTCTCTCACAAAGCAGTCCTGCTACTGCAAAAGACATGGCTACACGGTGATCCAGATGAGAATCGATCTCTGCGCCATGAAGGGCTTTTCCACCATGAATGATCATGCCATCTTCGGTTTCCTGGATATCTGCGCCCATTTTCCGAAGATTTTCCGTCATAACCTGGATGCGGTCGGACTCTTTGACACGAAGCTCCTGTGCATCCCGGATAACAGTGGTTCCTTCTGCAAAAGCTGCCATAACGGCGATCATCGGAAGTTCATCGATCAGAGTAGGAATGATCGCGCCTTCTATTGTGGTCCCGTGAAGCGCAGAGGAGCGGATCAGAAGATCGGCAGTAGGTTCACCCTCTGTGGTTTCATTGAGGAGAGTGATATCTGCTCCCATGGCCCTGCATACACGGAGGATGCCGTCACGGGTCGGGTTGATCCCCACATTTTTCAGAAGGATCTCACTGTTGGGAACAAGAAGACCTGCTGCGATAAAATAAGCTGCAGAAGAGATATCTCCCGGAACCAGGATCTCACGTCCGTAAAGAGATGGGTCCGGTTTGATGGATGCTGTTGTTCCCTCTGCGGTTACATTGGCGCCAAAGTAATTCAGCATGATCTCCGTGTGATTTCTGGAAAGGACCGGCTCTGTTACACGGGTAATGCCGTCAGAGTACATTCCGGCAAGAAGTACGCAGGATTTTACCTGGGCAGATGCTACCGGAGAATTGTAGTGGATGGCATGGAGCTTTTTTCCGGAGATCTTAAGCGGTGCACATCCGTTTCCGTTGAGACTTATGATATCGGCACCCATTTGGGAAAGCGGAGTCATGATCCGTTTCATAGGGCGTTTCTGGATGGAAGCATCGCCGGTAAGCTCTGATACAAAGTCCTGTCCTGCAAGGATCCCGGAGATGAGGCGGGTGGTGGTACCGCTGTTACCGACGTCAAGAGTCTCTGACGGAGCACTGAGACCATGGAGACCTTTTCCGTGGACCAGGATCTCTCCTTCTGTATTTTCAATGTTAATACCCATTTTCCGGAAACAGGAAATAGTGGAGAGACAGTCTGCACCCTCCAGAAAATTTGTGATTTTGGTAGTGCCTTCTGCAAGAGAGCCGAACATGACAGCTCTGTGAGAAATGGATTTATCTCCGGGAATGGCAAGAGAGCCGGATAATTTTTTTGCTTTTTTGATTTCCATATTAGTACCTGCCTGTATTGTTATTTTTGAAATACATGGCAGCAGATCGGATATCTGCTGCCGTTTATATATCAGCGTTCGCAGATCTTGTAATTACGTTTTGTAAGAAGCACTTTAGCCTGCTCCAGAGCTGCGTCTGTATAAAATTCGATCTTCAGAACGCCATCTTCAAATTCTCGGTTGTGGATAATACCGATATTTTTGATGCTGACCTTTTCTGTTGCAAGGATGGTTGCAATGGTTGCAATGGCACCGGCCTCATCTGCCACATCGATATAAAGGACATAGGAGCGGGGGATCAGGCTGTTGTCTACAATGTCAATGGAGTCACGGTAATCCTTGGAGCTTGCAAACATGTCAAAGATGTTGTCGGCTTCTTTGTTGTCAATGGAACAGCGGATCTGGATCAGCATACGGATAAATTCATCCAGAACCGTGGAAATGTTTTTCTGATTTTCCAGACAGATCTGTTCCCACATAACCGGTGAAGAAGAGGCAATACGTGTGATATCACGGAAACCGCCGGCTGCGATCATTTTCATATACTGGGCGTCGTTATCCAGAAGATTTACAAGATTTACAAGAGCGGAGGCTACGATATGAGGAAGGTGGCTGACTCCTGCCGTGATGAAATCATGTTCTTCTGCAGTGATAACAAGGGGGATCGCACCAAGAGAGGAGATCAGTTCTGTGAAATCAGAAATTTTTTCCAAAGCAACTTCTCCTCCCGGAGTGATGATATAATAAGCATTTTCCAGAAGATGATCACTGGAATTGGAAAAACCGCTGCGTTCGGAGCCTGCCATAGGATGACCGCCGATGAAGCGTCCTTCAAGTCCGAGCTCGGTTACTTTTTCGTGGATAACGCTTTTTACACTGCCTACATCTGTGAGGATACAGTTCTTTCCAAGAGAATCTTTGATCTTTTCCATGTATTCCACATTAAATTCTACAGGTGCACAGAGAAAAAGATAATCACAGTTATATAACTGCTCATCGTCAATATCACAGATCCCGTTGATCACGTTTAAACTGACTGCCTCTGCCAGAGCACTTCTGTCTTTGTCAAAGGCAAGCAGGCGATAATCCGGGTGAAATTTTCGTATGGTTCTGGCAATGGAGCCGCCGATCAGTCCAAGGCCGATAAAACCTATGGTTTTCATAGTACTTCAGAGTCCTTTCAGGTTACTTTTTACTTTTATTCTTTAATAGTGTAAATCACGACTATATTGTAAAAGAAAGTGTGAAAAATGTCAACAAATGTTAGCGGAAACAGGAAGGCCATTTTTATAGCTGTTTACCGTAATGTTTTGCGAACAGGGAAGAGTAATAGAAAGTTACTGTTCATTGGTAATATTCCGCGAGGTGTTTTTTGTGAGCGAAGGTCACAGAAAACCCGAGACATACCGCGCGAATTTATGCGATTAGCATAAATTCTGTGCATCGCGAAGCGTGTTGCTGAGAACGGAGTGAACAGTAACAATAGAAAAAGGCTTGAGAAATCGGAGATTTCGGACGTATAATATAATAAGAAAAAAACAATATAAGATACAGAGGAGAATTTATCATGAAATATCAGTCAGTAATGGATCTTCACACACATACCGTAGCCAGCGGACATGCATACTGCACACTTCGCGAGATGGCCAGGGCTGCTTCCGATAAAGGTCTTGAACTCCTGGGAATCACAGAGCATGCACCGAAAATGCCCGGAACCTGTCATAAGTTTTATTTCCAGAATATAAAGGTAGTACCCCGTGAAATGTACGGGATCCAGCTGCTTCTGGGTTCGGAGGTAAATATCCTGGATGCGGCGGGAACGGTAGATCTTGAGCAGAAAACCCTGGAGAAGCTGGACGTGGTCATTGCAAGTCTTCATGTTCCATGCATCAGACCAGGCAGCAGACAGGAGAATACGGAGGCCTATCTTAATGCTATGAAGAATCCGTGTGTCAATATCATCGGACATCCGGATGACGGAAGATACAATATCGATTATGAGGCGCTTGTACAGGGAGCCAGAGAATACGGTAAAGTCCTGGAGCTGAACAATCACTCCATGGACCCTGACTGTAACCGTGAGAATGCAGTAGAGAATGATACCATCATGCTGGAATACTGCAAAAAATATCGGGTACCTGTGGTTATGGACAGTGATGCCCATTTTGATCTTCTGATCGGGGAATTTGATCTTGCCAGAGACCTTCTGACTAAACTGGATTTTCCGGAAGAGCTGGTACTGAACCGTTCTGTGGATGCTGTGAAAAAGTATGTAAACCGGAAATTCTGAAAGATAGACGACTGTTCTGTATTAATTGACGGTAATACGAAAAACTTTCTGAAAAAAAGTTGTCAAAATTGAATAAAATACTTGAAATTTGCATGGAAATTTAGTAAAATGTGAACATATTAAGTAAGACGAACAGGGAGGTATTACATATGGACGTTTTCAGAACAGACCGAATCAGAAATGTAGTCCTATTAGGTCATGGTGGCGCAGGCAAAACAACACTGGCTGAGGCAATGGCTTATCTGGCAGGTATGACCAGCAGACTCGGACGTGTTGAGGATGGCAATACTGTCAGCGATTATGACAAGGAAGAAATAAAGAGACATTTTTCCATCACAACTTCTTTGATTCCGGTACCATGGGATAAGATGAAAGTAAATGTGCTGGATACACCTGGATATTTCGATTTTGTGGGAGAAGTAGAGGAAGCAGTCAGTGCCGCAGATGCAGCGATCATCGTTGTTTCCGGTAAGGCCGGTGTTCAGGTAGGAACACAGAAGGCATGGAATCTCTGCGAGAAATATAAACTTCCGCGTATGATCTTTGTTACCGATATGGATGTGGATGATGTCAGCTATCGTGAGGTTGTGGAAGAGCTGACAGAGCTGTATGGCAAGAGAATCGCTCCCCTTCATTTTCCGATTCGTGAGGATGGTAAGTTTGTAGGTTATGTCAATGTTGTGAAGCAGGCAGGAAGAAGATATATTGATAAGGCCGGCAAGGAAGAATGCCCGGTTCCGGATTATCTGACAGAATATCTTGAGAAATATCATGAAACTCTGATGGAGTCTGTTGCAGAGACAAGCGAAGAATTTATGGACCGTTATTTCGAGGGAGATACCTTTTCCGTAGCAGAGGTTTCCGCCGCTATTGCAACCAATGTACAGGATGGAAGTATTGTTCCGGTATGCATGGGATCACCGGTGAACCTTCGCGGTGTATCTAACCTTCTGGATGATATCTGCGGTTACTTCCCAAGCCCAAGCGGACGTTCCTGCAATGGTATCGCACAGAAGACTAACGAGATCTTTGAGGCCAATTATGACTTTGCCAAGGCAAAATCCGCCTATGTATTTAAGACTATCGCGGATCCGTTCCTTGGTAAATATTCTCTGATCAAGGTATGCTCCGGTGTGCTGAAATCCGATGATACACTTCTTAATGTAGAGAAAGGAACAGAGGAGCGTGTAAACAAGCTTTATGTCATGGAAGGTTCCAAACCGATCGAAGTTCCGGAGCTTTTTGCAGGGGATATCGGTGCCATTGCCAAGCTTGGCAGTGTACAGACCGGAGACAGCCTTGCAACCAAGGCGAATCCGATCCTTTATCCAAAGGCTATACTTTCCACACCATATACATATAAGAGATTTAAGGCAGTAAAAAAGGGCGACGAGGATAAGATCGCACAGTCCCTTGCCAAGATGATGACAGAGGACAGAACACTGAAGGTTGTCAATGACAGTGCAAACCGTCAGAGCCTGATCTACGGTATGGGTGATCAGCATCTTGATATCGTTGTCAGCAAGCTGAAGGAGCGCTATAAAGTGGATGTGGAGCTTTCCAAACCGAAGGTTCCGTTCCGTGAGACACTTCGCAAGAAGTCAGATGTAGAAGGCAAACATAAGAAACAGTCTGGCGGACACGGACAGTATGGTCATGTTAAGATGCGCTTTGAGCCATCCGGCGATCTGGAAACACCTTATGTATTTGAGCAGGTAGTTGTAGGTGGTGCAGTTCCGAAGAATTACTTCCCTGCAGTTGAAAAAGGTCTTCAGGAATGCGTTCTGAAAGGCCCTCTGGCTGCATATCCGGTAGTTGGGGTGAAAGCAACCCTTTATGATGGATCTTATCATCCGGTAGATTCTTCTGAGATGGCATTTAAGATGGCAACGATCCTTGCCTTCAAGAAGGGCTTTATGGAAGCGTCTCCTGTACTTCTTGAGCCGATCATCTCCATGAAGATTACAGTTCCGGATAAATATACCGGTGATGTTATGGGAGATCTGAACAAGAGACGTGGTCGTGTTCTCGGAATGAATCCGGACCACGAAGGAAATACCATCATTGAGGCAGATGTTCCGCTTCTTGAAATCTATGGTTATTCCACTGTCCTTCGTTCCATGACCGGTGGAAGCGGAGATTTCTCCTATGAATTTGCACGCTATGAGCAGGCTCCTAATGATATCCAGGAGAAAGAGATCGCGGCACGCGCAAGCAAGGTTGACAGTGCTGACGAATAAACAGAGATATTTTTTGAGGGCAGAATAAAGAGTTGACAGGCTGCAGCATTTGCTGTAGCCTGTTTTCAGATGCATTCGTGAATAAGCAGTCAGAGAAACGAATTGCGCTCATACAGGTTATTGAAGTATGAGCAAAAAAGAAAAGAGAGAGGACAAAAAATGTTAGTATGTGATTATATCGTGGAACAGATTGACGGAGATTATGCACATCTGAAGCGTGTGGATCAGCCGGAGGAGGAACTGAAAGTAGTTGCCAGAGCATTACTTCCGGCAGAAATCTATGAGGGCTGTGAGCTTCATTATGAGCTGATGCAGTATTCAATGAAATGATAAGGCTGCAGGATATCGCGGATATGGCAGGTGTCAGTCGTACAACCGTATCCAATGTGATCAATGGAAATACAAAACGGGTTTCACAGAGCACCATTGACCGGATCACGGCGATCCTGAAGGAGCAGAATTATGTTCCCCACATGGGATCTGTGATGCTATCCGGACACGGCTCAAGGATCATTGGAGTGGTTCTTGGTTTTTCCTTCATTCATGGTATGCAGTCTCTGCAGGATTCTTTTGTGGGAGAGATCACCGGAACGCTACAGGTCGAAGCAGAAAACAGAGGCTATTATATTATGCTCATTGGCGGTGAACGGATCGATAATGTGGTAGATATGGCATCCCGTTGGAATGTGGAGGGTCTTATCATTATAGGGTATAATGAAGAACAGTATCATCAGCTTTCCAGAAAGCTGAATAAAAAAATGGTATTGATCGATGCCTATCCGAAGGGTGGATATAGCTTTCAGAATGTAGGAGTGGATGATTATTCCGGCGGATATCAGATCGGGGAATATCTGCATTCCTGTGGATACCACCGGGCACTTTTTGTTGCGGAAACAGAGCAGGACAGTGATTATGCCAGATGGCTTGGATTCAAACAGGCTATGGAAAAAAATGGCGGCTTCTGCAGCCGCTCCCGCTATGTGGTGGTTCCCCAGGAACCCCGGCGTAGACTGAAAAAATATGAAGAGCTGCTGCCTCATTTTCTGGAGACAAAGGCACTGGCATTTTCTTCGGATTACACAGCTGTGGAGGCCATCAATTTTTTTACAGACAAGGGAATCCGGATTCCGGATCAGATTTCCATTACCGGCTTTGATGATAATTTTTATGCGCAGATCGTCAGGCCAAAGCTGACCACCATTCATCAGGATGTTCATCAGAAAGCAGTTCTGGCCTTGCGGAAGCTGCTTCTTATGGCAGAGGGAAAGGAACCTGCCGAAAAAAATGTAAAAAGCCCTGTCTGGCTTGTAAAGAGAGATTCTGTAAAAGAGTAGCAGGATCTCTTTTTTTATGTTGTGATGACTTTTCCTAGTGCCTCTCCGGAATGTGGTAGGAATTCTTTCGCCGGACAGTAGTGCTTTATTGTTAAAACTGCATAAAAAAAACAAAAAAGTTTGGCAGTAATTTAAGTTTCACGAGAAACCTGTTGATTTTAAAGGGTGGATAGGATATGCTAATTTCAGAATCAACAGAAAAAGGAGGCCATTTACTATGAAAAAAAACTGGTGGAAAGAAAGCGTGGTATATCAGATTTACCCGAGAAGTTTTAAGGACAGCAACGGAGACGGAATTGGTGATATTCCCGGGATCATAGAAAAACTGGACTATCTGAAAGAACTGGGAGTAAATGTTCTCTGGATCTCACCCATGCTGGAATCTCCGCAGGATGACAATGGCTATGATATTTCCGATTACCGCAGGATCTATAAAGAATATGGAACCATGGAGGATTATGAAAAGCTTCTTGAAGAAGCGCATAAACGGGGCATTAAGATCCTCATGGATCTGGTCGTAAACCATACTTCCGATGAACACAACTGGTTTATTGAAAGCAGGAAATCCAAAGATAATCCTTACAGGGATTACTATATCTGGAGAGAGCCGGTGAATGGAAAAGAACCGAATAACTGGGGAAGTGCGTTCGGAGGACCTGCATGGGAGTATGATCCTCAGACAGAGATGTATTATCTTCACCTGTTTTCAAGAAAACAGCCGGATCTGAACTGGGAAAATGAAAAGGTTCGTCAGGAAGTTTACGATATGATGAATTTCTGGTGTGAAAAAGGAATCGACGGTTTCCGAATGGACGTGATCAGCATGATCTCCAAGGATCAGTCATATCCGGATGGAGAAATGAATGGAGGATTATACGGTGATTTCGGTCCTTACTGCGTCCATGGCCCGAGGATCCATGAGTTTCTCCAGGAAATGAACAGAGAAGTTTTATCCAGATATGATGTGATGACAGTTGGAGAAACCTCTGGTGTGACTATCGAAGAGGCACAGAAATATGCAGGTGAGGACAGAAATGAGCTGAACATGGTGTTCCAGTTTGAGCATGTAGATGGCCAGGGATCAGAACATGGTAAATGGACTACCGAGAAATACGATTTCCGGGAATTTAAAAAGGTTATGATCAAATGGCAGGAAGAGCTTGCTGGAAAAGCATGGAACAGTCTGTTTCTTGGAAATCATGACCAGCCAAGAAGTGTTTCCAGATTTGGAAATGATAATCCTGCATACAGGGAAACTTCAGCCAAGATGCTGGCAACCTGCCTTCATATGATGCAGGGAACTCCTTATGTTTATCAGGGAGAAGAGCTTGGAATGACCAACGCTTATTTTACAGAGCTTAAGGATTACCGGGATATCGAGAGCATTCAGTATTTCCATGAATATACAGAAGCCGGTATTTATACACCGGAATACATGATGAAGTGCCTGATGCTGAGAGGACGTGACAATGCCAGAACACCGATGCAGTGGGAGGATTCCCATCAGGCCGGCTTTACGGAGGGAACGCCATGGATCAGGGTAAACTCCAATTATAAGGAGATCAATGCGAAGCAGCAGCTTTTGGATCCGGATTCCATTTTCCACTATTATCAGAAGCTGATCCGTTTAAGAAAAGAAAAACCGGTGATCGTTTACGGCGCTTTTGAGGCACTTTACAGAGATCATGAACAGATTTTTGCGTATACCAGAACACTTGAAGGAGAGAAACTTCTTACAGTCTGCAATTTCAGCGAACATGTGGCAGAAATGGAAATTCCGGAAGAATTTCAGAAAAATGCCAAATGCCTGATCACCAATCTCGGAAGAGAGGATTTTGGGGAGAAAGTGCCCCTGAAACCTTATGAGGCATTTGTTCTTTACAGAAATCAGGAGGATGAAAAATGATTAAAAAATATGTATATGGAGAGCCTTTTGAGACTGAGGCACTGACAGAAAAGATTGAAACAGCAGAAGGAAGACCAGGGTATGGAGAAATCTGTACAGATAATGGATTTTCATTTACATATATCATGGATGAAGAGGATATCGTCTACGGACTGGGGGAATCCAACCGTGGCATCAACAAGAGGGGATTCATTTACACCAGTAACTGTACCGATGACCCGGAGCATACAGAGGATAAACATTCCCTGTACGGTGCACATAATCTTATCATTGTGTCAGGAAAAGAAACCTTTGGAATGTTCTTCGACTATCCGGCAGCAATTACCTTTGACATTGGCTATACCAGAATGGATACCATGAAGGTAACCTGCGAAAATGCAGACCTGAAGCTTTATGTGATCGAGGGAGAAAGTCCCTATGATATTGTAAAGCAGTTCCGTCATGTGATCGGAAGAAGCTATATCCCGCCGAAATTTGCCTTTGGATTTGGACAGAGCAGATGGGGCTATACTACAAAAGAAGATTTCAGGAAGGTTGCAGCCGGGTATCGTGAAAATCATATTCCTATTGATATGATCTATATGGATATCGATTATATGCAGTCTTATAAGGACTTTACATTAAACGAAGAGAATTTTCCGGATTTTCCGGAGTTTGTGAAGGAACTGAAGGATCAGGATATCCGTCTGATTCCTATCATTGATGCCGGTGTCAAGGTAGAGCCGGGATACGATGTTTATGAGGAGGGTGTTAAAAACCGCTACTTCTGCCAGAGAGAGGACGGCAGTGATTTTGTAGCTGCTGTATGGCCGGGGGATACTCATTTTCCGGATGTATTGAACAAAGATGCCAGAAAATGGTTCGGTGACAAATACCGTTTCCTGATCGAGAAGGGAATCGACGGTTTCTGGAACGATATGAATGAGCCAGCGATCTTCTATTCCACAGAGGGAATGAAAGAGGTCAAAGAGCTTGCAGGAGAATTTGCAAAAGATACGGAAGGAAAGATCCATATCTGGAAGATGCAGAGTGCACTTCGCAATGTTGCAAACAATCCGGAAGATTATCGGAGATTTTACCATAATGTGGATGGCAGAAAGATCCGCCATGACAAAGTCCATAACCTGTTTGGCTACAATATGACCAGAGCAGCAGGGGAGGCTTTTGAACGGATCGATCCGGAAAAACGTTTTCTGATGTTCTCCAGATCATCCTATATTGGTATGCATCGTTATGGTGGAATCTGGACCGGCGATAATAAATCCTGGTGGGCTCATATCCTTTTGAACCTGAAGATGATGCCCTCCCTGAATATGTGTGGTTTCCTGTATGCAGGAGCAGATCTGGGTGGATTTGGCGCTGATACAACAAGAGAACTGCTGCTTCGTTTCTTGGCACTTGGAGTATTCACACCGCTGATGCGTGATCATACAGCGATCGGTACCAGAGAGCAGGAATGCTACCAGTTTGAAAATGTGGAAGATTTCCGTCATGTGATCGGTGTAAGATATCGTCTTATTCCATATCTTTACAGTGAATATATGAAGGCGGCTCTGAACGATGATATGTATTTCCGGCCGTTGGGCTTTGTTTATCCGGAGGATAAGATTGCTGTACATGTGGAAGACCAGCTGCTTCTTGGAAATGAGATCATGATCGCTCCGGTTTATGAACAGAACGCAAGAGGCCGTTATGTATATCTTCCGGAGGAGATGAAGTTTGTGAAATTCCTTCCGGATGGAACCATTGCAGAGGAGATCCTTGAAAAGGGTGTTCATTATGTAGAGGTGGCACTGAATGAGATTCCGTTGTTTATCCGGAAGGGAAAATGTATTCCGGTTGCAGAAGCAGCGGAATGTGTGGCAGCTCTGGATACAAAAAATATGCAGCTTCTCGGATATGAAGGTGCGGAGTATACCTTATATGAGGACGATGGGGTCCATAAGGATTACGACAGAGAAGAAAATTACCGTGTTCTGAAAAAATAAAGTCAGCAAAATGAAATATAAATTTCTGTGTTACATCATTTACGTTAAACAGTATAAAGAATACAGGATGTGAACAGTTGATAAACAGAAAAGCCGTAAGTATATGTGAAAGTTTCTTAAACATATATCTTACGGCTTTTGCTATTGCTGCTTTACATAAAATATTTTATGTAAAGTAATTCGCATTCTGTTTAAATAACACTTCAGAAAGATTTGTTTATGCTTCTTCCTCAATCTGGATAACATTTTTCAGTACAGAGCAGCATGCCATGTCACCGATAACATTGACACAGGTGGCGCCCATATCACAGAGGGTATTGATGCTGATATAAACACCAAGAACTCCGGCAGGAAGTCCGGCCATAGTTGCCAGTGCTGCGAAAGATGCGATAGCACCACCGGGAACACCTGGAGTACCAACGGAAAGCAGTACGTTTGCAAGAAGGATAATGATCATAAGAGGAATACTTACATGGATCCCGCAGGCGTTTGCAAAGAACATGATCATAAAGGACATCAGGATAGATACAGCATCCATATTAACGGTAGCACCAAGAGGAATGGCGATGCTGGTGATCTGGTTGGATACGCCCATTTCTTCTTCCATACACTGCTTGCTTAATGGAATGGTTGCGGAGCTTGAGCAGGTTCCGAAGGCGTTCAGTGCTGCTGGCAGGATCGCTTTCAGGAATTTCAGCGGACTCTGTTTGCCGATCAGCTTTACAGAGAGACCGTACACTACAATAGCGAAGCCAAAGAATGCCACATACAGAATGACAAGCTGTGTTGCAAGGGAAATGATCGTTTCAGTTCCGTTGGCTTCCACAACCGGTACGATGGTACAGAAAACACCGATGGGTGTAAAGTACATGATGGTTGTGATGATCTTCAGGCATACTTCATTGATGGAATCAATCAGATTCAGGAATGGAGTTCCTTTTTCACCGACTGCGATCAGTGTGAAACCGATGATCAGGGCAAACACCAGAACCTGGAGCATGTTTCCGTCAGCAAATGCGGCGATTGGGTTGGAAGGGATCAGGTTTTTCAGGGTGTCAAGGATACTGCTCATTTCTGTAGCCTGGATATCGGCTGTTGCCATCTCAAATTTGACTCCCTTTCCGAGATGGATCAGTCTCGGGATGATCAGTCCGCACAGGCTGGCAAGTGCCGTTGTGCAGAGAAAATAGATCATGGATGCTGCAGTGATCTTGCCGGTAGTACGTGCGTTTCCGATGGAACAGATTCCAATGACAATGGAACAGAAGACCATGGGAAAGATCATCATGTTCAGGGCGTTCATGTAGATACTTCCGATCAGACTGGTCACAGTGAGGACAGGTTCAAACCGTCCGGCCAGGAAAAGTCCTGTGAGGATACCCAGGATCAGTCCTGTAAAGATCGCACCGGTAATATGCTTCCGGTACCAGGAATAAAAAGATTTCATTTATGTGTTCCCTCCTAAGATAAATATGTATGGTATGTATAATATAGGAAAATACATGCAGGAAATTATATCATGTGAAAAAAGAAGCGTCAACTAAACCAGGCCAGGATTGCAGGTTCATGTATATTTTGATGGAAAAGGGCTGTTTTTGGATTTTTGTTTGACAAATACATCATAAGTAGTTAAAATTAATAGCAGTGTGTGAAAGCATTAAAGTATTAATACTGAGTAATTTGTCAGGAGGAATAAAAAAATGGCTGCACCTTATAACCATAGAGCCATCGAAGCGAAATGGCGCACAAACTGGGAGAAAAAGCCGGTAAATGTCAATGATGGCAAGAAACCGAAATACTACTGTCTGGATATGTTCCCGTATCCGTCCGGAAACGGTCTTCATGTAGGACACTGGAGAGGCTATGTGATCTCTGATGTATGGAGCCGCTATAAAATGCTCCAGGGTTATTACCTGATCCATCCGATGGGATGGGACGCTTTTGGTCTCCCGGCTGAGAACTATGCCATCAAGATGGGTGTTCATCCGGCAGTATCTACAGCAGCAAACATCAAAAATATCAAACGTCAGATCAACGATATCGCAGCGATCTATGACTGGGATATGGAGGTTAACACAACAGATCCGGAATTCTATAAATGGACACAGTGGATCTTTGTAAAAATGTTCAAAGAGGGGCTTGCATATGAGAAGGAGTTCCCGATCAACTGGTGCCCTTCCTGTAAGACAGGTCTTGCAAATGAAGAGGTTGTAAACGGATGCTGCGAGCGTTGTGGCACTCCGGTTACCAAAAAGAACCTCCGTCAGTGGATGCTCCGCATCACAAAATATGCAGACAGACTTTTAAGTGATCTGGATAAACTGGACTGGCCGGAGAAGGTTAAAAAGATGCAGACAGACTGGATCGGCAAATCCTACGGCGCAGAGGTCGATTTCCCGGTTGAGGGAAGAGAAGAGAAGATCACGGTCTATACAACAAGACCGGATACTCTTCATGGAGCAACATTCATGGTACTTGCACCGGAGCATGCTCTTGCAAAATCTCTTGCAACAGACGAGACAAGAGAGGCTGTAGAGAAATATATCTTTGACGCTTCCATGAAATCCAATGTAGACCGTCTTCAGGATAAAGAGAAGACCGGTGTGTTCACAGGTACTTATGCGATCAATCCGCTGAACGGTGAGAAGCTTCCAATCTGGCTTTCTGACTATGTACTTGCTGATTATGGTACAGGTGCTATCATGTGTGTACCTGCTCATGATGACCGTGACTTTGAGTTCGCAAAGAAATTCGATATTCCGATCATCCAGGTTATCGCAAAAGATGGTAAAGAAATTCAGAATATGACAGAAGCTTACACAGAGGCTTCCGGAACCATGATCAACTCCGGTGAGTGGAACGGAATGGAATCTTCCGTACTGAAGAAGGAAGCACCGCATATCATCGAGAAGCTGGGTATCGGACGTAAGACTGTCAACTACAAACTGAGAGACTGGGTATTTTCCCGTCAGCGTTACTGGGGTGAGCCGATCCCGATCGTACACTGCCCGAAATGCGGTGCGGTACCGGTACCGGAGGATCAGCTTCCGTTAAGACTTCCGGAGGTAGAAAGCTACCAGCCGACAGGAACCGGAGAGTCACCGCTTGCAGCTATTGACGAGTGGGTAAATACCACATGCCCATGCTGTGGTGCTCCCGCAAAACGTGAGACAAACACCATGCCTCAGTGGGCAGGATCTTCCTGGTATTTCCTCCGTTATGTAGATAATAAGAATAATAAAGAACTGGTTTCCAAAGAGAAAGCTGATAAATATCTGCCGGTAGATATGTATATCGGTGGTGTAGAGCATGCTGTTCTTCATCTTCTGTACTCCAGATTCTACACCAAGTTCCTGTATGATATCGGAGCTATTGATTTCGATGAGCCGTTTGTCAAGCTGTTCAATCAGGGTATGATCACAGGTAAAAACGGAATCAAGATGAGTAAATCCAAAGGAAATGTTATTTCACCGGATGATCTTGTAAATGATTACGGATGTGATTCCTTACGTATGTATGAGCTGTTCGTAGGACCGCCGGAACTGGATGCAGAATGGGATGACAGAGGAATCGATGGTGTATCCAGATTCCTGAAACGTTTCTGGAATCTGGCTCTTGACAGCATTGAGAAAGATATCCCGGCTACCAAAGAGATGGAGAAGACCCGTCATAAGATGGTATACGATATCACCAGCAGACTTGAGGCCTTCAGCCTGAATACCGTAGTGTCCGGATTTATGGAATACACAAACAAGCTGATCGCTATCGCAAAGCAGAACGACGGCGCTGTTGACAAAGAAACCATCAAGACAGTTACCATTCTTCTTGCGCCATTTGTTCCTCATATTGCAGAGGAGATCTGGGAGAAGCTTGGTCATGAGGATTCCATTTTCCATGCACAGTGGCCGGCTCACGATGAGGAGCTTATGAAGGATGATGAGATCGAGGTTCCGGTTCAGATCAACGGCAAGACCAAGGCTGTTATCAGTATTCCGGCAGAAATCTCCAAAGAAGATGCGATTGCCGAAGGAAAGAAGGCAGTTGCAGATAAGATTTCCGGAAATATCATCAAAGAAATTTACGTACCGAAGAAGATCATCAATATCGTAGTAAAGTAATAAGATAAATCAAAAACACCCGAAGCAGGGCGGAAGATATTTCTGCCTTTGCCAGGGTGTTTTTTATATGGATAAACATCGTAAAATCGGTAAGTATGCACAAAAATAACGAATGTTATTTAGAATAAATGCCAATAATATTTAGGCATTTTAACAGATTTGCCTAGTTTTTGGTCATGCCAATTATATTGTCTATTGTTATTCAAATGGAAAAAACGTACAGTAACACCATGAGTCAGGCAAAGATAGTAAGAAAGCTTTGGTACTCGAAATGCAGTGTGACGGAATGAAGATGTCCGTTTAGCTAGATTGCATATTTACATTGAGAGAAATAAGGAGAGATAGTATGAGCGCAATGAACACACTTAAGAAATTCGGACTTGAACAGGCATTCAATTATGTTTATAAAGATCCGGATAAGAATTTTATCAAGATCATGGACTGGGCAGATAAATTTTCCGGTGGTGGATTTCCTACACAGAGAGCAATGATCCGCGCAGCCATTTCTAATCCGGAACATCCGTATTATCCGTTTATTCATAGATTGGTAACTGATATTGATCCGCATGTTATGAAAACTCTGGTTGCAAACTTCTTTATCAATGCAAATCTTGCAGGCTGGAAGAAACAGGATGAATGCCGTGAGAAATATGGCTGTAATATCCCGTGGGCAATCCTTCTTGACCCAACAAGTGCATGTAACCTGCACTGTACAGGATGCTGGGCAGCAGAGTATGGAAACAAGCTGAACCTCACCTACGATGAGATCGATGACATCATCCGCCAGGGTAAGGAGCTTGGCGTTTATATGTATATTTACACAGGCGGAGAGCCACTTGTAAGAAAAAAGGATCTGATCCGTCTTTGCGAGAAACATAATGACTGTATCTTCCTTTCCTTCACAAATGCAACACTGATCGATGAGGATTTTGCAAATGATATGCTTCGGGTAGGAAACTTTGTTCCTGCAATTTCACTGGAAGGATTTGAGACTGCAACAGATGGCAGAAGAGGAAATGGTGTATACCAGAAGGTTATCAAGGCCATCAATCTTCTCAGAGAGAAGAAGCTTGTATTTGGTATCTCTGCATGTTATACGAGTGCAAATTTCGAGTCTATCACATCAGAGGCATTTTACGACAGCCTGATCGATCTTGGAGCGTACTTTATCTGGTATTTCCATTATATGCCGGTTGGAAATGATGCAGCACCGGAGCTGCTTCCTACTCCTGCACAGAGAAGAGAAACCTATGAGCGTATCCGTAAATACCGTGCAACAAAGCCGTTGTTTGCCATGGATTTCCAGAATGATGCAGAGTTTGTGGGAGGATGTATTGCAGGCGGCCGTCGCTATCTGCATATCAATGCAAACGGCGATATCGATCCATGTGTGTTTATCCATTATTCTGATTCCAATATCCGCGAGAAAACACTTCTGGAAGCACTGCAGTCTCCGATGATGATGGCATATCATGACGGACAGCCGTTTAATGACAATATGTACCGTCCATGCCCGATGCTTGAAAATCCGCAGAAGCTGAGAGAAATGGTAGAAAAATCCGGAGCACATTCCACAGATCTTCAGTCACCGGAGAGTGCAGAGCATCTCTGTGCGAAATGTGACCGGTATGCTGAAAACTGGAAGCCGGTAGCAGAGGAAATGTGGAAGGAAGACCAGGAGAGAAAGGCAGCGAAGAAAGGCTGCTGATCCTGAAACTTAAAAAAGCAGAACTTATGAAAGAGCACGGTACCGGAAACAGGTGCCGGTGCTCTTTTTTTGAAAACGGAGGGATCAGACCATGAAAAAAATGATTGATAACATCAGAAAATATCTGCCGGCGGTGCTCCTTCTTGTGCTTCTCCTTTTCTGTATCCGTTATAGAGAGGATCTGTCTGTGGAAAGGATCTTAAGCTATACACCGGAGGAACCTGTTAAGGCTGCATTACTTATGCTTGGGCTTTATGCAGTGAAAAGTGTCTCTTTTATATTTCCAATTGCGATCCTGCAGCTTGCTGTAGGGCATCTGTTTTCTACAGGAACAGCACTTCTGGTGAACTTTCTGGGAAGAGCAGTTACATTGGCGCTTCCTTACTGGATGGGACGTTTTTCCGGCTCTTCCATGGTGGAGAATCTTACTTCCAAATATCCGAAGCTGAAAACAGTGGTGGACTATCAGAACGGAAATCCGCTGTATATCTCTTTTTTTATGAGAACGCTGAATTTTTTGCCCGGGGATGCAGTGAGCCTGTTTCTGGGCGCGGTGAAGATCCCGTTTGAAGTATATATGCTGGGCGGGATGCTGGGAACATTTCCGGGAGTTATCCTAGCCACGATATTTGGAGCAAATATCAAGAATCCCGGATCACTGGCATTCTGGCTTTCCGCAGTGCTTCTTGTGATGATCAGTGTATTCTCGATCCTGATACACAGGCATATTTCCCGGAAGAAAAAATAACAGGGCTTTCTCCTTCCTGCTTTTACTGTGAAGAAAAATGTAGTATAATGCAGACAGTAAAGAAAAGAAGGGAAGGAACATGGGGATCGATCATAACAAAAGATTAAAGGAACATTTATATTATTACAGTGCAAGAATCAGCCGGGATATCTCAAATCTGATCAAGTGGCTGGTTCTTGCTGTCATTACAGGATGTATCGTAGGAGCTGCCAGCACACTGTTTTCTTTTACGTTGAAGGCAGTGACCAGTTACCGGAAGGCGCATGAATGGATTTTTCTTTTGTTGCCATTATCCGGACTTGTCATTGTATTTTTGTATGAGAAGCTTGGAAAAGAGGATGGAGGGACCAATCAGGTTCTTTCTACCGTGCGTTCCAGAGATGATGTGCCGATCCTTTCTGCGCCTCTGATCTTTATCACAACGGCGCTGACTCATTTTACCGGTGGTTCTGCGGGACGTGAGGGAGCAGCGATCCAGCTTGGAGGAAGTATTGCCAACCAGCTTGGAAGATGGATCCATCTGGACGAGGAGGACCGTCATGTAATTGTCATGTGCGGCATGAGCGCGGCGTTTTCCGCGCTGTTTGGAACACCGATGGCAGCGGCAGTTTTTGCGCTGGAAGTGGTCAGTGTGGGCGTGATGTATTATGCAGCACTGATGCCGTGTATGATCGCGTCATTGATCGCTTCCGGATTTGCAGCCGGAATGGGAGTCACACCGGAAAGTTTTCATGTGACGGATATTCCGGCACTGACTGTGGGAACTGGCCTGAAAATGGGAGTGATCGCTCTGGGCTGTGCAGTTGTCAGCATTATGTTCTGTATTGCGCTGAATGGTGCAGCAGGACTTTATGGCAGATGGTTTAAGAATAAATATGTCAGGGTTGCAGTGGGCGCCTGTCTGGTCATTGTTGTCACCTTTATTCTGAGAACAGATGAATATATGGGCGCTGGTGCGGAGCTTATTGAAAAAGCGGTGGAAAACGGACAGGCGGATACTTTCGCCTTTTTCTGGAAAATGGTGCTTACAGCACTGACTATGCGCGCAGGATTCCGCGGGGGAGAGATTGTACCTTCTTTCTGCATTGGAGCTACCTTTGGCTGTGTGATGGGTAATCTTATGGGAATTTCTCCGTCGATCTGTGCAGCCTGCGGAATGGCAGCAGTTTTCTGCGGTGTGACCAACTGTCCGATCACTTCGATCCTGATCGCTTTTGAAATGTTTGGATTTAAGGGAGTATCCTTCTATCTGATCGCAGTATCTATCAGCTATGCAGCATCGGGATATTATGGCCTTTACAAGGATCAGACCATTGTGTACTCCAAATATAAAGCAAAATATGTGAACCGACATACCAGATTCTGATATAGAACGAAATGTGAAGGGGGTGTGTATACTGGCATAATATCTTATGGAATACCGCATGGACATGGCTGGAAAATATCTGGACATCTGCGGAAATCTGATGTAATATATTAAACGTTAGTATTTACAGAAAGGCAGATTTTAAGGTATGGAAGAGAAGATTCTTGATTTTATCATGGAGTATGCACAGGAGAATGAGGGAGTCCCGTTTCAGGTGATCGAGGAGAATTTTAATATCGTTATGGATGATAAGCTGAAAGATATCATCAGTGATGCGATCTGGGATAGGGATAATGTTTCCGATGTGATCACAGAAAGTGAGCGTTATGTGATCATCTGTTTTGAAGATTAATACAGGGATATCTGTGACCGTTACGGTAATGGAATTAAGAAATCTGATATGAGGAGAATGCATATAGGGCATTCTCCTTTTTTCGTCAATCTGTCAAAAGAATCCAAAGGAATTGAAGTCCCCAAAAAAGAATGGTATCCTAAAGAAAAAAGTAGATGGGGTGGTTGAAATGAACAGCAAATATGAGATCAGCACAAAAGAAAACCGGGAATTCCTGAAAGCATCCTGTGAGGAACTTTTGAATTTCGGACATCGGTTTCCTTCAACGAATGGAGGTTCCTATTATCTGGGGGACGACGGAACACCATGGAAGGACAGAAACCGGGAAACCTGGATCACCTGTCGTATGGCTCATGTATACAGTCTGGGTCTGATGCTTGGCCATGAGGGAAGCGGAGAGCTTGCGGATGCGGCATTGAAAGGTCTGAAGGGAGAGCTTCACGATGAAAAAAACGGTGGCTGGTATGCAGGTGTAACACCGGAAGGAGATATTGTGCCCAATAAACAGTGTTATGCCCATGCATTTGTGATCCTGGCTGCATCTTCCGCACTGACAGCCGGAAGGCCCGGGGCGAAAGAGCTCCTTGAAGAGGCATTGGCTGTTTATGACCGATATTTCTGGAATGAAGAGGAAGGGCTGGCCTGCGACACCTGGAATACAGAATTTACTGTGCTGGATGATTATCGGGGATTAAATGCCAATATGCATACGGTAGAGGCTTTTCTGGCAGCAGGAGATGTCACCGGGGATAAAAAATATCACATTCGTGCAGGCAGGATCATTGATCATGTGATCCAGTGGGCAGAAGATAACTCCTGGAGGATCCCGGAACATTTTACGAAGGAATGGGTGGCAGATCTTGACTGCAACCGTGACCGTCCGGATGATCCGTTCAAGCCATACGGCGCAACACCGGGACATGGAATCGAATGGGCAAGGCTGATCACACAGTGGACGCTTGCAAACTGTGGAGAAGAGAAAGAAAAACTGGAAAAACATCTTCAGGCAGCAGAAAACCTTTACACAACAGCAATAAAAGACGGCTGGAACGCAGATGGTGCACCGGGAATTGTATACACGACAGATTGGAATGGCAAACCGGTGGTACATGACCGTATGCACTGGACGCTTGCGGAAGCGATCAATACCTCTGCAGTTCTTTATCATGTGACCGGTAAGGAGAAATATGCGAAAGATTATGCTGCGTTTATGAAGTACCTGGATGAAGTGGTCATGGATCACGAAAACGGCTCCTGGTTTCATCAGCTGGATGAGCAGAATCATCTGAAAGGAACCGTATGGCCCGGAAAATCCGATCTGTACCATGCACTGCAGTCTACACTGATCCCATATCATAAAGCAGATACGTCTATTGCACCGGCAGTGAAGAAAAAACTGGAGATCTGAACAAAATCGTTTTGCGATTTTTGTTCGTGAGCATGTAACGAAGCGGAGTGCGAATGTTCAATAAAAAAAACTTCCTGTGTTTACAGAAAAATTTCTCAGGACAGATACTTGCAGAGATACAGGTATCCGGTCTTGAAGAAATACGAGAACACAGGAAGGTTTTTTGTTGAATAGTTATTACTCCGTAACCTCTTTCAGATCCGAAATATCCGGAGAAGCCATGAGAGAATAATTGGTGTAATAAACAACGAAACCGGGTTTCGCACCGGCAGGTTTTTTCACATGCTTTTTCTGGATATAATCGATCTCTACCTTGGGAGCAGAGTGTCCTTTGGAGTACCAGGCGGCCAGGCGGCCTGCTTCTTCGAAGGTACGGTCCGGAAGTTCACCGTCTTTGGTGCGGACGATCACATGGGAACCAGCCATTTTCTTTGCATGGAACCACCAGTCATTTCCGGTTGCGAACTTGAAAGTCAGCTCATCATTCTGGAAATTGTTTTTTCCCACATAGATATCAAAACCGTCACTGGATATGTAGTGGAGCGGTTTGGATTTCGGCTGGGCTTTCTGGCCTTTTTTGTTTGTGTAGTGACGTTTGATATAGCCGTACTCAGTGAGCTCTTCCTTGATCTGGGAAAGGTCACTTTCAGATCTGGCGATATCCAGAGCATTGGAGATAGATTCCAGATGAGAGATCTCACTTTCCGTATCTGTGATCTGTTCCGTGACGGCTTCCTCTGTACGCTTCAGCTTTCCGTATTTATCAAAATATTTCTTGGAATTCTGTGCCGGAGTCAGTGTCGGGTCAAGAGGGATAGTGATCTCCTCGTTGGTGTAATAGTTCAGTGCTTTAAAGGATTTGCAGCCTTCCTCAAGTCCGTATCCGTAGGTGTTGATCAGTTCACCGTAGACCTTGAATTTATCTTTTTTTGTAGTATCATTCAGCTGCTTTTTCTGGATGTTGTATTTTTTTCGGTTACGTTCCAGAGCGGTCTGTACTACACGGCGAAGATCGGAGGATTTCTGGTGGATACGTGTCAGCAGACTTTTGGTAGCATAATAGGTCTCCAGCATAACAGAGACACTGTCAAAGATTTCGCTGCGGTATTCACTGCCAAACTGCTGATAAGGAAAGACACCGTATTCCACAGGTTCCTCTCCGCGGTAGACAATATTTGGGGTGAACTCTCTGTTCCGAATCTGTTCCATAAGGCGGAGAAAGGTATGATAAAGATGGGTGCAGGCTGCCTCATCTAGGGACTGCGATGCATCGCTTCCGTCAATGGATGCACGGTAGCAGATCTCCTCAGCCATTACCGGGCTCATACCTGTGAGTGAAGTGTAAAGCGCCTTGGAAATATTTACAGGCTTTTTACAGATGTGCTGTGTGAACTCCTCCTCGGAAACAGTCAGCGGATTTTCTTTATCCCTGGTATTGGGAATGAAATATTCTCTTCCGGGAAGAACCTCACGGACAGAGCTCATATGAGAAGAGACATGTTTGATGCTGTCCAGGATCATTCCCTTTTCGTCACAGAAGATGATGTTGCTGTGCTTGCCCATCAGTTCCATGATCAGACGCTTTCTGCAGGGATCCCCCAGCTCATTAAGATGCTCCAGCTCAAATTCCACCACGCGCTCCATTCCAGGCTGCTTCACATCAAGGATACGGGCGCTTCCGATGTGCTTTCTGAGAAGCATGCAGAAGTTCGGTGCGGTTAAAGGACTGATACGGTTCTTATCTGTAAAATAGATCAGAGGAAGGGATGCGCTTGCACTTAAGAGAAGACGTTTCTGTCCATTTGCGCCCTTTCCTGTGATCAAAAGTTCATCGTTTTCCGGCTGGGCGATCTTGTTGATACGTCCGCCTTTTAAATTATCATCGATCTCTGCCACGAGAGCAGAAACTGTAATTCCGTCAAATGCCATGATTTTACCTCCATTTCAACATCAATCATTATAACAGTAAAAAAAGAGTTTGACTAGGGTTTTGGAATGAACTATAATAAATCCGTATGCAATCAGTTACTGTATTTATCAGCAGCTGATAAACTTAAGAGGCAGTATTGGAGGATAACATGATAAAAAGTATGACCGGCTTTGGCAGGGCAGAAGCAGTTTCCAGAGAGCGTAAGGTTTCTGTTGAACTGAAATCCGTCAATCACAGATATCTGGATCTGAACATCAAAATGCCGAAAAGACTCAGCTATTTTGAGGGAGAGATCCGAAATGTGATGAAGACTTATATCCGCCGCGGCAAAGTCGATGTGTTCATCACCTATGAAGACTATACAATGGGCGGAATGGCTCTGAAATACAATGCAGAGCTGGCAAAGGAATATCTGGGCTATCTGAACCAGATGAGTGAGGAACTGGGGATCGAGAATGATATCCGTGTTTCCACACTTTCCAGATATCCGGATGTGTTTACGATGGAAGAGCAGGCTCCGGATGAGGAAGAGCTCTGGAATTTTCTGGAGGGTCCGCTTCATGAGGCCTGCCGGAAATTTGTGGAGACCCGCCAGCGTGAGGGTGCTAATCTGAAACAGGATCTTCTTGGGAAGCTGGACGGACTGGAAGCAAAGGTCGATGTAGTGGAAAAACGTTCTCCGGAAGTAGTGAAGGCTTATCGGGAGAAACTGGAAGCCAAGATGCACGAGCTACTTGAAGATAACCAGATCGATGATTCCAGGATCGCCGCAGAGGTGATACTTTTTTCAGATAAGATCTGCAATGATGAGGAGACGGTACGTCTTCGAAGCCACATCCACGGAATGAGAAAGATCCTGGATGAGAACGAGGGCGTGGGACGTAAGATGGATTTCATGGCACAGGAGATGAACCGTGAGGCGAACACTATCCTGTCTAAATCCAATGATCTTATTGTATCCAACGCGGCCATCGATCTGAAGACAGAGATCGAGAAGATCCGTGAGCAGATCCAGAATATCGAGTAACCGGGCAGGAAACAGGCTGTACACAGACAGAAAGGGAGAGCGTAAATGGCGAAACTTATTAATGTAGGCTTTGGAAATGTTGTCAATTCACGCAAGATCGTGGCTGTGGTAAGTCCGGATGCCGCTCCTGTAAAGCGCATGATACAGAGTGTCAAGGGGACCCGAACTCTGATCGATGCCACACAGGGAAGAAAAACAAAAGCAGTGATCGTTACTTCCGATGATTATCTTGTCCTTTCCGCTCTGCAGCCGGAAACTATTGCCAGGAGATTTTCGGAAGCATATGGAGAGGAAATGAGGGAGGAAGGAAATGAGTAAGGGAATTTTAGTTGTTGTTTCGGGCTTTTCCGGTTCCGGAAAAGGTACTGTCATGAAACGGCTGATGGAAAAATATGACAATTATGCATTATCTGTTTCTGTTACTACCAGAAATCCAAGACCGGGTGAGAAGGACGGAGAGGCTTATTTCTTCCGCACAAAAGAAGAATTTGAACAGCTGATCCGGGAAGACGGACTGATCGAGTATGCACAGTATGTGGAGAATTATTATGGCACACCCCGCAAATATGTAGAGGAACAGCTTTCCGCAGGGAAAGATGTGATCCTTGAGATCGAGATCCAGGGTGCCATGAAGATCCGTGAGAAGTTTCCGGATACACTGCTGGTATTTGTATGTCCGCCGTCTATGGAGGAGCTTAAGAACCGTCTGGTAGGTCGCGGAACAGAGACTCTGGATGTGATTAACGGGCGTCTCAGAAGAGCGGTTGAAGAATCCAGAGGAATGGATAAATATGATTATCTCCTGATCAATGATGATCTGGAGGAATGTGTTGATACACTTCATGAGACCATCCGGTGTGAGCGCATGCGTACATCCAGGAATCATGATTTTGTATCCAGGATCCAGAAAGAAGCGGAAGCTTTTTTATAAATACCAATTAACAAGTTAAATACGGCCCTGCCGTTACAGAAGGGAGAAAAGATATGATACATCCATCTTATTCAGAATTAATTGAGGCTATCAACACAAACAACGAGGACGACGATGAGGCTCTCGTGCTGAACAGCCGTTATTCTCTTGTACTTGCAGCAAGCAAACGTGCCCGCCAGCTGATCGCAGGAGCAGAGCCGCTTGTACCGGGTGCAGCAGGAAAGAAACCGCTTTCCGTTGCCATTGATGAGCTTTACAAGGGCAAAGTAAAGATCCTTCCCGGACAGGAGGAAGAGGAAGAGCTGGAGGCTCTTGAAGCTGAGAAGGAGGCTCTTGAGGCAGCAGAGGGCGAGACCGCAGAAGGCACTGAGACTGCAGAAGCAGCTCAGACAGAAGCGGAGTAATTTTATGAAAATATTATTCATCTCTCTTGGCTGTGACAAGAACCTGGCGGATTCTGAGGAAATGCTGGGACTTCTTACAGCCGGAGGTCATGAGATCACAGACGATGAAACACAGGCAGATGCAATCGTGATCAATACCTGCTGTTTTATCAAGGATGCCAAGGAAGAGAGTGTGGAAACCATTCTTGAAATGGCAGAGTACAAAAAAACAGGAAGCTGCCATGCACTGATCGTTACCGGCTGTATGGCACAGCGATACCAGAAAGAGATCATTGAGGAGGTTCCGGAGGTCGATGCTGTTCTTGGAACCACATCCTACGGCGACATCGTAAAGGCTCTGGAGGAAGCAGTAGCCGGAAATCATTTCGAAGAATTCCGTGATATTGATTATCTGCCGGATACAGGAAGCAAACGTGTCCTTACAACAGGTGGACATTTCGGCTACCTGAAGATCGCGGAAGGCTGCGACAAGCACTGTACCTACTGCATCATCCCGAAGCTCAGAGGTAAATTTCGAAGCGTCCCAATGGAGCGCCTCATTGCCCAGGCAGAGGATATGGCTGAACAGGGAGTGAAAGAGCTGATCCTGGTAGCACAGGAGACCACCGTTTACGGAAAGGATCTTTACGGCAAAAAATCTCTTCACATTCTTTTAAAGAAGCTCTGTGAGATCAGAGGTATCCGTTGGATCCGCATCCTTTACTGTTATCCGGAGGAGATTTACGATGAACTGATCGAAACCATTCGTGATGAGAAGAAGATCTGTCATTATCTGGATATTCCGATCCAGCACGCATCGGATCACATTCTTAAGAGAATGGGCCGCCGTACTTCCAAACAGGAACTGATCGATATTGTCGGAAAGCTCCGTAAGGAGATTCCGGATATCGTACTGCGTACAACTCTGATCACCGGATTTCCGGGTGAGACGGAGGAAGACCATGAAGAACTGAAGGAGTTCGTAGATGAGATGGAATTTGACCGTCTCGGTGTCTTCACTTACTCTCCGGAGGAGAATACCCCGGCAGCAGAGATGGCAGACCAGGTTCCGGAAGAAGTGAAGGAAGAACGCAGAGACGAGCTGATGGAGCTTCAGCAGGAGATTTCTTATGACAGAGGTCAGGACCGTATCGGACAGGAACTTCTTGTTATGATCGAAGGAAAAGTTGCAGATGAAAGTGCCTATATCGGACGTACCTACGGGGATGCACCGAAGGTTGACGGATACATTTTCGTTCAGACAGGCGAACTGCTTATGACAGGTGATTTTGCAAAGGTACGTGTGACAGGTGCGCTTGAGTATGATTTGATAGGAGTGCTGAGCGATGAATACACCGAATAAACTTACAGTTGCAAGAATGATACTTGTACCATTTCTTGTAGTTTTCTTACTGACAGGCTGGGGAGGAGAAGCAAACCGCTGGATCTGTCTTGCGATTTTTGTCGCAGCAAGTGTGACAGACTGGTTTGACGGTCATCTTGCCAGAAAATATAACCTGATAACCAATTTTGGAAAATTTATGGATCCGCTGGCAGACAAGCTTTTGGTATGCTCTGCCATGATCTGCATGATCGAGGTTGACAAGCTTCCGGCATGGGTTGTGATCATTATCATCGGACGGGAATTTATCATCAGCGGTTTCCGTCTGATCGCAGCGGAGAACGGAATTGTCATTGCCGCAAACTACTGGGGAAAATTCAAAACCGTTTCCCAGATGATCATGATCATACTTCTGATGCTGGATTTCGGAGGTGTTTTTGCAGTGCTGACACAGATATTTATCTGGCTGTCCGTTGCACTGACCATTATCTCCCTGCTGACTTATATCATGCAGAACAGAAAGGTCCTTTCCATGCAGGAGTAGGGATCAGAGTATACGAAAGGAGTTTCTTTTCATGATCACAGAACTGATATCCGTAGGAACCGAGATCCTTCTAGGAAATATCGTAAATACCAACAGCGCCTATCTTTCTGAAAAATGCGCCCTGCTTGGGTTAAGTGTTTACTATCAGGATGTAGTAGGTGATAATGAAGGCCGTATGCGTGACGTGATCCGTACTGCACTGGATCGTTCCGATGTTGTGATCCTCACCGGAGGTCTTGGACCAACAGAGGATGATATCACCAAGGAAGTAACTGCGGATCTGATGGGAATGCCTCTTAAGGAAGATTCCCACTCAAGAAAACTGATCGATAAATATCTGAAGGAATATGAGAAAAACAATCCTCAGAGACGTATCACGAAGAACAACTATAAACAGGCCATGGTTCCTGAGGGAGCCATTGTTCTTGACAATCATAACGGAACTGCTCCGGGACTGATCCTTGAGAAAAAAGGAAAAACCGCGATCCTTCTTCCTGGACCTCCCAATGAGCTGAAGCCCATGTTCGAGGAGTACGTGGTCCCATATCTGCAGAAAAACCAGCCGGAGATCATTGTGTCCCAGATGGTAAAGATTAGCGGGATCGGTGAGAGTCAGGTAGCAGAGGAAATCCAGGATCTGATCGAAAGCCAGACCAATCCTACCATTGCACCTTATGCAAAAACCGGTGAAGTGCATCTTCGTGTGACAGCAAGCGCAGAGAATGAAAAGGCCTGCAGAAAGCTGATCAAACCGGTTGTCAAGGAGCTAAAGAAGCGTTTTGGAGAGAATGTTTTCGCCACAGATGAGAGCAAGACACTGGAGGAAGCGGTGATCGATCTTCTGAAAGAGAAAGATCTGAAGCTTTCCCTGGCGGAATCGCTTACCGGCGGTATGATCGCCCAGCGCATTGTCAATGTATCCGGTGCGTCTGAGGTGTTTGGCTATGGCTTTGTGACTTACAGTAACAAGGCCAAGCATAAATGTCTGGGAGTGAAGAAGCGTACTCTGAAGGAGCAGGGGGCAGTTTCCGCCAAATGTGCCAGAGAAATGGCAAAGGGCGCCTGCAAAGCATCCGGAGCAGACATCAGTATTTCCGTGACGGGTCTGGCAGGACCGGGAGGCGGAACAAAGGAAACTCCGGTTGGTACTGTATTTATGGGCTGCTGCTATAAGGGCAAGGCTATTGCCAAAGAGTTCCACTTTACAGGAAATCGCATGCGGGTCCGCGAGCAGACTACAGCGCATGCACTGGCGATGTTACGTGACTGTATCATTATGAGCAGATAGCGAATGCCTTGATCTGCCTGCTATTACGGATCAACCATGATATTTTTTATATAACAGGACTGATTTTTAAACAGATGAAACTTTTGATTTCAAGTATCTGTATCAAAAATCAGTCCTGTTTTATTTTTTGTTTTCTGACAATAAGCCCCGGTATGGGCGATGAAAGAATATAAACAATCATATTTACAAGGATACTATCATAAGTGCTAGTGTTTTTATAAGGGATTTCCTCTAAAATGTGATTAAAGCAATATATGACGTAAATATACGTTTTACCGGAAAGGGGGAAATCAGAATGAAAAAGAAAAAAAATCTGTTGTGTTTTGTGCTGCTGATCAGCCTTATTTTTACGATGGCATTTGGAAGTGTGACGGTCAGCGCCGCACCAAAACTGAACAGAACAAAAGTAACTCTTTTAAAAGGTGAGAAGACAACACTTAAGGTTACCGGAACCAGGCAGAAGGTTGCCTGGAGATCTTCCAAAAAGAGTGTTGCGACCGTAAACAGCAAAGGTCAGGTGGTTGCCAAAAATAAAGGTTCCGCAACGATCTATGCAAAGGTAAGCAAAAAAACGTATAAATGTGTTGTAAAGGTAGAAACACCGAAGCTCAGCAGGACATCGCTGACATTAATAGAAAAGAAATCCAGTGCCATTAAATTGACAGGAACAACTGTGAAGGTGAAATATTCTTCTTCCAATCCGAAGATCGCACGTGTGGATTCCAAAGGAAAGATCACCGCAGTGAAAAAAGGAACAGCAGTGATCACAGCGAAGGCAAATACAAAGAAATTCAACTGTAAGGTTACAGTAAAAGCAGCGCAGAAACCGAAACCGAAGCCGACACCTACACCGGTGCCGAAACCATCTTTAAGTGCCACCACCTTAAATATGAATAAAGGTGATGTGAGACAGCTTCAGGTAAAGAATTATAAAGAGATTCTTGTATGGACCAGTGATGATACATCTGTTGCAACTGTAGACAGTAAAGGCAAAGTAACGGCAGTGAATGTGGGAACAACAAAGATCCAGGTCCGGGATAAGAGTACCTGGCGAGGCAGCTGTACTGTTCACGTGACACAGACAGTAAAGAAACAGGTGGAGCCGGTTCTTACAAAAGGAACTAAATCTGCAAAAAAAGAGATCACCAATGATAAAGGACAGAAGGAAGTTATTAATGTAACGATAAATACCTATACTTACACCTTTACCACGATCCCGACCAATGCAGAGGAGCTGAAACAGTATGATATCACAACGGCAGACGGACGCTATAAGACCATGGCTCTTCTGATCCTTGCATATCGTACCTGGACACCGACCAATCCGACGGACTGCGAGGAGATGATTTCTTATCTCAACAATAAAGAGATGACTCAGTATTACAAAAACTTTTTGAGAGATCGTATGAAAGCGGATAACGGATATAAATATCTTGGCAATTCTTACCTGAACGGAGCAACTCCGGCCAACAATTATACTCCGTCTAAACCGATTTCCATTACGTTAAGACAGGACACACTTCCGGGTAAGGGAAATTCCATCAGTGAAGATATCCCGTATTTTGAACCGACCCAGACCACTCCTGCGATCTACAGATCATTTACTGATTTTGCAGGCAGCGACAGTTCCAGATGGATCTGTACATATAAGCACTCAAAAACCGGAAAATGGTATATCTGGGATCAGTCCTGGCATGATCTTCTTACCAGGATCAAACAGCCGGCAGGAAACTATGAATATTGATCGAATGTGAATGTACCGCTATTCAATCCCATTCTAAAAAAGGAACCGACAGCGTAAAAACTGTCGGTTCCTTTTTGGCATACATAATAGAATATCTCATCGGTGTAGCGCAAACTTTTCAATGGCGCGTGCTACACCGTCTTCGTCATTGGAAGCAGTAATATAATCGGCTGCTTTTTTTACCTGGGGCTGTGCATTGGCCATGGCTACGCCAAAACCGACTTCCCGGAGAAGATGGACATCGTTGTCACCGTCTCCGCATGCCATAATGGATTCCCTTGGGATTCCCAGCATTTCGCCAAGAGCAACAAGAGCGGTTCCTTTGTTGACACCGGCGGCGTTGATCTCAATATTGTAGCTTAAGGAGCCTACAAGCTCCAGCTCCTTAAGTTCACTTAATTCCTTCCAGGCGGCGGCACGTTCCTCCATGTCTGCAAAAAGCGCCTGGACTTTATCCATGCTTCTGTTTTCTTTTATAATGACATCCTGGATGTCCGGAACCGCGATACGGGTAGTACGGACATAATTCCACATATTAGGGTCGTGATGGTATTTTCCTACATTATCAAGCTTGGCAGCGTCTGCATATCCCTGGCCGTCAAAATAGATCTCACTTAAAGTATCATACTTTTCAAAGATACGGAGAGCTTTTTTTGCACTTTCCATGGGAAGAAGCTGCTCGATAAGAAGTTTATTATGGTCTGTATCAAGGACTCTGGCTCCGTTGGAGGTGAGAGCATAGTGAATTCCCGGAAAATTTCTCAGTTCCGCGGGAATGCCGGTATATGGCCGGCCGGTAGCCATCAGAACAAGGATACCTGCATCAATAGCTTCCCTGAGAACGCGCCTGGTATTTTCTGTGAGTTCTTTTTTTGTATTCAGAAGAGTTCCGTCCAGATCAAGACCGATCATTTTTATCTGCTGCATATTTAAGATTTCCTTTCCCGGTTAAGGTCACATATACAGAAAAACCGTCCCGAAAAAACATTTTCCGGGACGGTACCTATCTGTTTATCAGATATCAAGAAGATCACTGTAAACTTTCAGTGCTCCGTCTGTATCATGAGCGAGAACACGTTTTGCAAGAACCTTACCAAGCTGTACACCCTCCTGGTCAAAGCTGTTCAGGTTCCATACAAAGCCCTGGAACATGATCTTGTTCTCAAAGTGTGCAAGAAGCGCACCCAGAGACTTCGGTGTAAGTTCTTCACCAACAATGATACTGGAAGGACGTCCGCCCTTGAAGTTTTTGTTCAGGTTCTCATCTTCTTTTCCGCATGCAAAAGCAACGATCTGTGCTGCAACGTTTGCACAGAGCTTCTGCTGGCTTGTGCTGTTCTCGATATCAACATCAACACCAAGCTGGCTCTTCTTAAAGCCGATGAACTGAAGCGGAACAATATTGGTTCCCTGATGCAGAAGCTGGTAGAAGGAGTGCTGTCCGTTGGTTCCTGGCTCACCAAAGATCACTGGCCCGGTCACATAATCCACCGGCTCACCAAAGCGGTTTACAGATTTACCGTTAGACTCCATATCACACTGCTGGAGATGAGCAGGGAAGCGGCTTAATGCCTGTGAGTATGGTAAAACTGCAGTAGAAGGATATCCCTGTACATTTCTCTCATAAACGCCGATCAGGGCATCCAGCATATCCGGGTTCTCAAGAATGTTCTTATTTGTTGCAAGCTTATCCTCTTCGGCAGCTCCGTCAAGGATGTCTGCGAATACTTCCGGTCCGAATGCAAGGGAAAGGATCGCTCCGCCTACGCCGGAAACGGAAGAGTAACGTCCGCCGATATAGTCGTCCATGAAAATAGCGGTAAGGTACTCATCACTCTTTGCAAGAGGAGAGGTCTCACTGGTTACAGCAAGCATATGTCTGGACGGGTTCAGGCCCGCTTTTGTAAGGGCGTCTTTTACGAATGCCTCATTTGTCAGAGTTTCAAGTGTTGTACCGGATTTGGATACAACGATGAAAAGAGAGTGAGCAAGATCTACAGATGCAAGAACAGCAGCTGCATCATCCGGGTCAACGTTGCTGATGAATTTTGCTTTCATCTTGAAGGTGTTGTTTGCCTTTGCCCAGTTCTCAAGTGCGATATATAATGCACGCGGTCCCAGGTCACTTCCGCCGATACCGATCTGTACAACCGTAGTGAATTTCTCACCGGCTTCATTTGTGATCTCGCCTGCATGTACTTTGTTTGCAAAATCTGCAGCTTTCTTCTGCTGAGCTACATAGAATTCTCGCTTGTCCACACCGTCAACAACAACAGGCTCGCCAAGCTGTGTACGTGCAAGATGATGAAGGACCATACGTTTTTCGCCTGTGTTGATCACTGCGCCGTTATATAATTCCTGGAATTTTTCGATCAGTTCTGCCTCATCAGCCAGTTTGGAAAGTGCGTCAAGAACGGTCTCGTCCACTTCCTTAGCTGCGTAATTGTAAGCCAGACCTGCTGCCATCGGTACGCTGTACTTCTTTACACGTTCTGCACCCTGCTCGCCGGACATTGCCTCTGCAATGTTCACGTGATCTTTCAGACCGTTAAGTTTGCTGTAAGAAGCAAGAGTGTCCAGATTTTTCCATGTTGCCATAATCATATTCCTCCTTTAATGACTGTGATCAGAGATATCAACATAAATCCCTCGGATATCTTTTTCACAATTGTCTACAGCCAATTATACTGAAAAAAGCTCTGGATTTCAACGGAAGGAACGATTTAATTGGTGAAAATCTTGTTAAATAAGATAAAAAATATCAGAGATAACAGGATCGTGACGGAAATATGAAGAAGTTTCCGTCAGCAGCAGGACAGGAATGGGGAAATATGATATGATAGAAAACAGATCACCCGGAGAAAAAAAACGGGAATATAATAAGTGATGAAGGGAATTGTTTTATGGAGGAAATGAAGAAAAAAGGAAATGTGATCGCACTGCTGCCTATCGGTGTTTTTCTGGTCCTGTATCTGGGACTGGGGATTTTGTTTGAGTATGTGATGAAGATCCCTATGGGATTTTATAATGTACCGATCGTTGTGGCTTTTCTGTCTGCGATCCTGGTGGCATGTGTTCAGAACAGAACGATCAGCTTTGACAGAAAGCTGGAGCTTATGGCAAAAGGAGTAGGAGATAAAAATATCATCACCATGCTTCTGATCTTTCTGACCGCAGGCTCTTTTGTGGGCGTTGTGGGGCGCAGCAGTGCAGAAAGTGTGGCCTACTGTATGCTTTCTCTGATACCGGCACGTTTTTCTGTTGCGGTATTGTTTGTAGTTGCCTGCTTCGTATCTGTGGCTATGGGAACTTCCGTTGGGACGATCACGCTTCTTACCCCTATTGCGGTAGCGGTTTCCAAAGCTTCCGGTTTTGATATGGCATTTTGCGTGGCATCGGTGATGGGAGGAGCCATGTTTGGAGACAACCTTTCTTTTATTTCTGATACCACGATCGCAGCCTGCAACGGTCAGGGCTGTCAGATGAAAGATAAATTCCGGGAAAACTTCTGGATCGCATTTCCGGCAGCTGTTGTTACACTGCTCCTGATCCTTATTCTGTCTTTTCAGACAGAGATCCAGGGAAGAGTGGTACAGGATTATCATCTTGTGCAGATCCTTCCGTATGTTCTGGTGCTGATCGGCGGGATTATCGGTATCAATGTATTTGTGGTACTTCTGATCGGAATTGTCTCCGGAGCATTTATTATGCTTCTTGGAGGACATATCACGCCGGTGGAGCTTCTGACCAATATCGGATCCGGTGTTTCCGGAATGTTCGAGACCTGCATGGTGGCTATCCTTGTAGCAGCCATGTGTGCGCTGATCCGTGAGCATGGAGGCTTTGAAGCACTGCTCTCCGGAATACAGAGAGTTTTTAAAGGGAAAAAGGGCGGACTTCTCGGTATGGGACTTCTGGTTGGAGCCATGGATATCGCAACAGCCAATAATACGGTAGCCATTGTTATGGCCAACCCCATTGCAAAGGAAATGGCGCTGGAATATAAGATCACTTCCAGAAAGACAGCTTCTATCCTGGATACATTTTCCTGTATTTTCCAGGGGGTGATCCCGTATGGAGCCCAGATGCTGGTTGCCATTTCTGCGGCAAAGGAACTGGGATTTGAGCTTTCTGCTTTTCAGATCATGCCGAAACTGTTTTATCCCATGCTTCTGCTTGTAAGTTCTCTGATCGCGATCTTTGGTGTAAAAGGCGGGGATGATAAATGAATCAGGAAGAGATGATCCGGGATGTTCGGAAAAGACTGTTCGAAATGCAGGATACAGGATATCGGGATTTTCATGCAAGGCTGATTCCGACTGTGGAGAAAGAAAAGATCATCGGTATCCGGACACCGATACTCCGGAAATTTGCAAAAGAGGTTGGAAAAACAGAAGAATCTGAATTGTTCCTGAAGGTTTTACCTCATCAGTATTATGAGGAAAATAATCTCCATGGACTGCTGATCGAACAGATCAGAGACTATGATAAATGTCTGGAAGAACTGGAGCGTTTTCTCCCGTTTATTGATAACTGGGCAACCTGTGATCTGCTGGCGCTCCATATGATGAAAAAACACCGGGATATATTTATCCGGGAAGTTTTTCGCTGGATAGAATCGGATCAGCCGTATACCATCCGGTTTGGGATCAGTATGCTGATGCGCCATTATCTGGATGAAGAATTTAAAACAGAATATCCTGAAAAAGTAGCAGCGATCCGGTCGGAAGAATATTATGTAAATATGATGCGTGCCTGGTATTTTGCCACAGCTCTGGCAAAACAGTATGAGAACGTTCTTCCTTTCCTGGAAAAGCGTCAGATGGATGTCTGGACTCATAACAAGACGATACAGAAGGCCATTGAAAGTTACCGGATTACATCGGAGCAGAAGGAATATTTAAGGACACTGCGGATAAAGAAATGAACGGTAAAGTAAGGGGCAAAATATGAAAGCAATATCGATCTATGCACTTACAAGAAATCAGAATATGGAATGTATCCAGAAATTGGAGCGTCAGCTTTCTGGCAGAGATTTTTTCCTCCGGATTAAAGAGTGGGAACTGGAAAGTATGAAAGCGTTGGTGAAACAGCTGGAACTACATATGGAAGAAGTATATAAACTCCGTTTTTTTTATTCGTTTCAGATTCCGAAGCTTGGAAAGGAGTTTGACCTTCTTCAGATCAAAGATGACCAGATTGTGAATATTGAACTGAAAAGCGGCAGCGTATCGGACGAGGCCATCCGGAGACAGCTGATCCAGAACCGGTATTATCTGTCCGTTTTCGGGAAACCGATCCTGTCGTATACTTATATCAGCAGTGAAGACCGTCTGGTGAGACTGACCAATCACGATCATATTGTGGAGGGAGACTGGAAACAGCTTTGTAATGCATTGGAGAAAGAAACCCCGGACTATGAGGGAGATATTGAAAAGCTGTTTCAGGCAGAACTGTATCTGATCTCTCCACTGACAGAACCGGAACGTTTTCTCAAAAAAGAGTATTTCCTTACCTCTCAGCAGAGAGATATTGAACGACAGATCCTGAAGCGGATTCGTGGAGAAAGAGAAGGATATTTCTGGTTCAGCGGACTTCCCGGAACAGGAAAAACATTGCTGCTTTATGATATTGCGATGAAACTTTCCGTACGACAGAGGGTTTGTATCATTCACTGCGGAGAGGCTGGAAAAGAATGGAAGCTCCTTCATGAACGTCTGCGGCGGACAGACTTTCTGGCGGATAATCAGTTGAGAAAGACGACAGATCTTGGCTGTTACAGCAGTATTCTGGTGGATGAAGCACATCTTCTGTCCCTGGAAAAATTATCTGTTCTGCTTGCATGGAATGAGCACAGGCCAGTGATCTTTTCCAGTGACTCCGAAGATGTGATTTCACCGGAAGAGCTGGACCGGAGCATTGTGGAAAGACTGGAGAATCTGCCGGGGCTCCAGAAATTTCATCTGACAAACCGGATCCGTACCAATGCGGAGCTTTCCACTTTTATCCAGAACATGATGCACCTGCCGGAAAAAAGAAGTCCCAGATGGTATCCGAATATTGCAGTGGTGTATGCTGGTAATGGCCGAGAATCGGAAAATCTTATGAATGATTTTGTGAGACAGGGATATCAGCGGCGGACGACAGAGGGATCCGGACAGCTTGATGCCCAGGCAGTGAGAGACGAGGAGAAGATTGTTGTATTACTGGACGAACAATATTATTACGATGAAAAAGGATATCTCAGATTCATGTGTTCTTCGGAAAAAGATTTCAGTGTGCGGAGACTTTTTCATCTTCTGAACCAGGCGAAAGAGAGTCTGGCTCTTGTGGTAAAGGAAAATATGGAAGTATATGAAGTGCTGCTGGAAATTTTGCAGATGCACAGAAACAGATAGAAATAAAAAATTAAGGACAACGGAGAGGATGACAGAGAAAATGGATGTTTTAGAGATTGTTTTACCGGTACTGGTTATGATCATTCTTGGAATGCTGTGTAGAAAGTGGAAACTTTTAGATCAGAATGGTGTCAATAACATAAAAACACTGGTAACAAACATTATGCTTCCAGTGGCAATTTTTCATGCGCTTGCGACTGCAAAATACAGTGGAAAGATTGGAACATTGGTGCTGATCATGTTCATAATGCTTCTGATTTCATTTGGCGTGGGATTCCTGCTGAAGAGATTTATGGAAGAACCCTATAAAAAATATCTTCCTTTTCTGGTCTGTATCTATGAAGGCGGAATGATGGCATATCCTTTATATACAAGCCTTTGTGGCAGCGAAAATCTTTCACAGATTGCGGTGCTGGATATTGCAGGATTGCTTTTTGGCTTTAGTGTGTATATGGGAATGCTGGGACAAACGGAAAACGGAGAAAAGATCAATGCAAAAAGTTTATTTTACAGTGCATTAAAAACTCCTGCTTTTATAGGGACGGTTCTTGGAATCATCGCCGGATTGACGGGGCTGATCAACCGGTTGATGGATAGTTCTTTTGGTCCTGGCTATCTCAGTGCAGAAAGCATTCTGACAACTGCAATTACGCCTATTATCCTTATTGTTGTTGGGTACAGTATGGAACTGGTACCGGAACTTATAGGACCCTGTATCAAAACTATTTTTCTGAGGATTATTTTGCAGGCAGCGATGATAATGGGAGTTCTTATAGCTGTGAAATATCTGGTCGGAAGTTCCAGACTTTTGAATCTGGCAATTATTATATATATGTCGTCTCCAGCAACATTCAGTATGCAGACATTTCTGAAAAAGAAAGAAAGCAGTGCATATGCTTCTACAACAAATTCATTGTATTGTATTGTTTCGATTCTGGTTTATATTGTGTTGGCAGTGGTAGGGTGATTAAACGGAAAGAAGGTATTTAAATGACGACAACCACTTTATGTTATATAGAAAATGATGACAAATATCTGATGCTTCATAGAATTAAAAAACAGAATGACATGAATGGTGGAAAATGGATCGGTGTTGGCGGACATGTAGAAAGTCAGGAAACTCCGGAGGAATGTCTTATGCGCGAGGTGAAGGAGGAAACCGGATTAACACTTACATCTTATAAATTTCGTGGGCTGGTGACATTTGTTAATAATGAATATGAATCTGAGCTTATGTGTGTTTTCACAGCGGACAGATATACAGGAGAACTGATTGAATGTAATGAAGGACAACTTTGCTGGGTTGACAAAACCAAAGTGCCTGAACTGCCTGCATGGGAGGGGGATAAAGTATTTCTTGATCTGCTTCTTTCTGGAGAAGAACGCTTTTTTTCCGTAAAATTACAGTATGAAGGGGACAGACTTGTAGAAAAGAAGATTTATTTGTATTAGATGATAGTTTGCGCATCTGCGTTTTTATGGTAAAATAATAAAAAATTATAGGAAGGATGGTTTGGAATGGATTTTTCAGAAGTAATAAAAAACAGATATTCCTGCAAAAAATTCAGTGACGTGGAAGTGAAAAAAGAAAAGCTGGATAAGATCCTGGAGGCCGGACGTGTCGCTCCAACAGCAAAAAATCTTCAGGAACAGCATATTTATGTAGTACAGTCTGAAAAGGGACTGGAAGCAATTGATAAAGCAACACCATGCCGTTATCAGGCACCTGTTGTTTTGGTGGTAGCATATAATAAGAATAATGTTTTCACATATCCTGGAGGAAAAAGAGATTCCGGGATTGAAGATGCCAGTATTGTAGCAACTCACATGATGCTGGCAGCTTACAATGAGGGGATTGACAGCTGTTGGATCAATTTTTTCAATCCGGATGAACTGGCAAAGGCTCTTGGACTTCCGGAGGAAGAAGAAATTTTGATGTTGCTGGATCTTGGAATTGCGGCAGACGGAACAGGCGCACTTCCAAACCATAACAGCAGAAAAGAATTAACAGAAACAATAAGCTATATGTAGTTAAATATGAAGGGGAAGCTGAAGACAGTCAGCTTCCCCTTTTTAACCAAATAAACTGCGGAGCAGTTATTTGGTTATGAGCAAGTAGCGAAGCGGATTGCGAATATCCGCTTGACCCAAATCAAGTAAGTCCCCTGCTTCAATTGCGAATATCCGCTTGACGTATTCCTGTGTCTTTCTGATAAAAACAAAGGTTTTTATATGGAAAACACTTGTGAAAAATGTCAGATTATAGTAAATTAAAGAATAGAGTTTTAAATATATAAGGACGAGAGGAAAGAGTATGGAAGTATTTGTAACAGTAATGAACGCGATCAATGACATCATCTGGCATCCGGTGATGTGTGTGTTCCTGATGTGCGCGGCGGTCTGGTTTACCGTTCGTTTACGTGGTATTCAGGTCCGCAGATTCAAAGACATGGTAAAATGTCTGACAGAAAAGGGAGATAATAAGAAAGATACCGGTCTTTCAGCGTTTCAGGCATTTGCGACAACCGTAGGAGGACGTGTCGGTACCGGTAATATTGCAGGAACTGCAACCGCTATATTTATGGGTGGACCGGGAGCTCTGTTCTGGATGTGGATAACAGCAATCCTGGGAGCTTCCACCGGTATTGTGGAATGTATTCTTGGTCAGGCGTATAAGACCAGAAATTTAGGAGAGTTAACAGGCGGCCCGGCATTTTATATGTCAAACGGGTTCAAAAATAAGAAGGTTGGAAGAATCCTGGCAGTATTATTCTGTATTGCGGTTTTCATTGGACCTGGTTTTCTGCTTCCTGCAATGCAGACACAGACTGCAGCAACTGCGATCAAAGGAGCATTTGGAATTCCGTTTATCGTAGTTGGAATTGGTATGGTCCTTATTGTTGGAGTAGTAACAATGGGCGGTATTAAACGTATCGGTCAGGTTGCAGAAGTCCTTGCACCGATCATGTGCGGAATTTATTTCTTGATCACCATTGCAATTTTTGTTATGAATTATAAAGAAATTCCGGGGATGTTTGGTTCTATTTTTGCCAGTGCATTTGGAAAGGATGCAATATTTGGAGGAATTGTAGGATCTGCTGTGGCATGGGGAATCAAGAGAGGCTTCTTCTCAAATGATGCAGGAAACGGAATGAGCCCGCTGATCTCAGCGACAACCGATACTTCCCACCCGGTAAAACAGGGGCTTGTACAGGGACTTTCTGTATATATTGATACACTTCTGGTGTGCAGCTGTACCGGATTTTGTATTTTACTTGCAGGTACATATAATGTAGCGGCTGACGGAACAGGAGCAGTACTTCTTGTAGAACAGGTACCGGGAATCCAGTATGGTATTTCTTTCATGCAGGAAGCACTCAGGGTATCAATTGGAAAAACAGGGGCCATGTTTCTGGCAGTAATGCTGTTTATCTTTATTTTTACTACAATGTTATCCTACTCCTATCAGCTGGAGTCTACCTGCAAATATCTGTGGGGAGAAAACAAAGTAGTAGTTACCATCGTACGTATTTTGTTCCTGATCTTCTGTCTGTTCGGAATCCTTATTGACGGAGATACGATCTGGTCAATGGGTGATATCGGAGTTGGCTGTATGCTCTGGGTAAATACATTCAGTATCCTTCTTCTGACGCCGCAGGTTATTAAAATTGTCAGAGATTATGAAAAACAGAAAAATGCAGGGCTTGATCCGTTATTTGATCCGGAGACAGTTGGTATCAAAGATGAGGCAAACGTGTGGGGGCCATACGTGGAAAAGAAAAAAGCCAGAGGGGATTATAAGAACCCGGATCTGGGATATATAAAAAAATAAAACAGGCGGCGGAATAACGAATGCTTGAGCTGAAACAGAAAAAGAAAAGAGAAAAGCACAAGGGACGTTAAAATCCCTTGTGCTTTTGCTCAAATAATCATTTATGACTTGACAAATAAACGACCGTTTACCAAAATAGGACTGTAAACGATCGTTTATTTGTAGTAAGGGAGATGATTATGTATGGGAAGTACAAAGGAAGAGATTATGACTGTGGCCCTTCACTTGTTTGCGAAAAATGGATATGAAGCTGTATCTGTGAGTCAGATTGCAGGGGTTCTTGGAATGACTAAAGGAGCGTTATACAGACATTATGAAAATAAGAGAGACATATTTTTGCACATTGTGAAACGAATGGAACAGCAGGACAGTGAACAAGCCAGGCAGAATGAAGTACCAGAAGAAAGTATTGAGAAAATGCCGGAAGAATATCAGAACGTATCAGTAGAAGATTTTGTAGGATACAGCAAATCAATGTTTGAGTATTGGACAGAGGATGATTTTGCATCATCATTTCGGAAAATGCTTACGCTTGAACAATTTAGAAATGAAGAAATGCAGAAGTTGTATCAGCAATATCTGGTATCTGGACCGGCAGAATACGTGAAGGATCTGTTCAAAAATATGAAAATAGAAAATCCAGAGGAGACTGCAGTTAAATTTTATGCAAATATGTTTTTCTATTATAGTGTGTATGATGGAGCATCAGATAAGGTGAAAGTAAAATGTCAGTTTGAGCATATGCTGACCGAAATCACAGAAGAAATTAGAAATAGCAATAATTAAAAAACATAAGAGCCAGACGCTTAGACGCAGAGCCATTAATTTTGATAAATGCAAAGTAATCAAAATTAGTGGCTTTTTATCTAGAATAATTTGAAAGGATATAAAAGAAATGGAAAAAAGTAATATTACGATTCGTTTAGAGAAAAAGGAAGAACATCAGAAAGTAGAAAATCTGGTAAGAGAAAGTTTTTGGAATGTGTATCGTCCAGGATGCCTTGAGCATTATGTATTGCATCAGCTCCGAAATGATCCGGCATTTGTTCCAGAACTGGATTTTGTGATGCTTCTTAATGAAAATGATGAAGATGGTAAGTTGATCGGTCAGAATATGTTTATGAGAACAAGTATTAAAGCGGATGATGGAAGAAATATTCCAATTATGACTATGGGACCGATTTGTATTACTCCAGAACTGAAAAGACAAGGATATGGAAAAGTCTTACTGGATTATTCATTAGACAAGGCTGCGAAATTTGGTTGTGGTGCAGTCTGCTTTGAGGGAAATATTGATTTTTATGGGAAAAGTGGATTCAGACCGGCAAGAGAATTTAACATTCGTTATCATGGACTGGAAGAAGGGCAGGATGCGACTTTCTTTTTATGCAGAGAGCTGATTCCTGGCTATCTGGATGGTATTACGGGAGAGTATGCGACACCAGCGGGATATTTTGTAGACGAAAAGGAAACCGAAGAATTTGATAAGTTGTTTCTTTATAAAGAGAAGAAAAAACTACCGGGGCAGTTATTTTAGTGAAGTGGATTGTGAATATCCACTTCACATGTAAAGGGCAGGAGATTTTACTGGTAAACCATCATCGGATAATGATATTCAATTAATGGTTTATTCGGGACGGAATTAAAGTAAAACATGTACTTGAATTATGCAGATCAATGTGACTGAGTGCATCCAATGCACCATCACTCAGGTTATGGAATCAACTGAGCAGTCTGTATAATGTATGTACTTTGGTATGTGCCATGATGGTGTGTCTCGGAATTCAGAAAAAAGGAACCCGGCTTTTAAGAAGTGGAGTTTATTTATTTACGATCATGGAGTGGGTGTCTGCAGTTGGTTTTGGAATGTTTCCGTTAAGTGACAGCGGATATGCTGGAACATTTCAGGATCAGATGCACATTTTGTCAACGGTAATCGTTGTATTGTTATCTATCATATCACTAATCTTAATCATTATTTCCGGGATAAAAAACAGAAGCTGTTGTTCCTATGGGGTATTTGCAGGAATAGCACTTGGAATGATGATGGTTGGTGCATTAGGTATCCTCAATACGATGTCGATTGTTTTGAGATTGAGGAATTCGTTCTGAAATAATGGATGTACTATGCTGATATATAGAATTTCTAGGAAGAAAAGATTATGCAGAAATTATATGAAAAATACAATGGATATCTGATTGAAGATATCCGACTTTTGATGGTTGGATATGGGATATGCTGAGATCTGGTGTATATAAAAAGATGTCATAAATTGGAGGAAAAATCATGGGACAGTTTTTATTTGATAGAATTTGTTATGCGAAGGGTATTGTAAAACCTAAAAATAAGAGGATAGAGCTTCACGCATTTTGTGATTGTGATAGATGCAATGGCAGAAAAAAATCTTTATATCATGGGCTCAGAAATGGACTAACTGTGACTATTAAAGACGAAGGCAAGATAATAGAAGCAGAAGAATTTATTCGTAACTGGAAATGTGATAAAAGCGAATATAGTTTAAAACCTGAGTATGTATCTTTTTAACTATAATACACCTGTAAAAGGAGCCTTTATGAAAAGAGAAGAAATCGAAAACATTTTAAAACAAAATGATTCCAGCGTCCTGTCTTTCAAAGACAGGGGACCTTGGGGCGACAATAAGTATCGCGGAAACTGCAGTGGTTATGTCCAGGCATACCTGATCTGGAAATACCAGGTGCAGCGTATGGCTGAGCTGTTTGCCGGTTCCGGTACCGGTTATGATGTCTGCCAGGACATGAAAATCGGGTATTTTGGAGCTGACCTGAATCCAAATCCGGTAAGGCCGAATATCTGCTGCCTGGACGCTTTTGTGGACGAAGTGCCAGAAGCATTTTCATTCGCAGATTTTGTGTTTATGCATCCGCCATATGGAACAGAGCTTAGGATCCCATATGCAGGAAGCATGTATCCGGATCCATCTGGGGAACTGTCCAGGCACGATCTTGGACAAATGCCTTGGCCGGAGTTCATAAAGACATTAAACAGCGTTGTCATGAAGTATTTTGCTTCCATGGAGGCCGGATCCAGAATGGGAATCCTGATGGGAGATGTCAGAAGGAATGGACATTTATATTCCATGCTGACAGATATTGTGAAACCAGGTGAACTGGAGCAGATTATCATTAAGCGGCAGTATAACTGTGTGTCCAACGGACGGAACTATACAAGAAAGAATTTTGTACCACTGGTACACGAATACATTCTGGTTCTGAAAAAGGCAGCCCCGTACATTCTGGATTTCCAGTATCCATTCCGGAAAGAACTGGATATCAGGGATAGTGTTTCAGCTACTTGGCGAGATGTTGTGTTTGCTGCGCTAACTGCAGTCGGCGGAGAAGCAAGACTTTCAGATATTTATTCTGAAATAGATGGACATAAGAAAGCTCAATCAAATTCACACTGGAAAGAAAAAGTGCGGCAGGTATTGTAAATGTATAATACTTTCTATTCCCGTGAAAGAGGAGTATGGGCGATTGCAGCCTGAAGATGGTATGTAAAATTCAAGGACAGCCATAGCAGCTGTCCTTTTTTCTATTCAGATTTATTTATATCAGAATCTTCAAAATCAATATTTTCCTGATTTTCAGATGAGTCCATTGATGCAGGTACAGTAGGAATCACAGAATTCTGCGTATTACCAATCTTCGTAACCATTTCTAAGTCAATTTCCGGAAGGAAAGATTCCAGCTGCTTTTTCTCCATTTCCATCAATTCCTGGATATCACTGTATTTCAGCCGGTTTATGCTCTGAAGCGTATATTCTATTAGCTTGTTCGGTGCAATTTCCTGCTCGCAGGCATAGGATGAAAGCAGCTGGTTTAGGATTTTCTCTTTAGCAAGATCTGATGCGCGGTCTGCTGGAGAACGGAATTTGAATTCTTCCGGATGAACAGAAATCGCATCATAATTGAGAAGAGAAGCGATGATAGGAATATCTGTCTGGTATTTTCCTTCGATGCTGTCCCAGAACTCTTTCTTTACACCTTTCTTTACTTTCAGGTCATCCTCATTGATATCAAATGGTATCAATTCCGGGATTTTCTTCAAATATTTGGAATAGATATCATTTGGACAGAGAGTTTTTAAATAGACTGCCGGTATTCCTTCATATTTTCCTACCAGCACCTGAACACCTATGGAAATATTAAATTCCGTGCACTGCATACGTTTATCTGAATAAATCATTCTCCGGCGGACTTCGCCTGCTGCCACATCAAGGATTGATGCTTCTGCCGGTCTCTGGAACTGGTTTGTTGCAATTTCGTCAACGATCCTTTCCACTTGCCAGCGCACCAAATCCGCATATGCGGCAGAGGCGCGCTTTTCTACGATATTCCTCATTTCATACAGAATCGTTTCTATGTCTGCAAGGGCAGTCACTTTCTTTACCAGGAAACCTTTTAAGAGTGTCTGTGCCATAAAATTCTCCTTTTTTCTTTTTAATATGTCGTATTTTAGGAGAAATATCGAAAAATCAAACATAATAGAAATGAAGTAGTTTGGAATACGGATTATTCACTGGAAAAAGTTGCATAAACCTACACGAAACCAGCTTGATTTCTGGTTTACTTTTTTGTGCTAAACACCGAAATTTGAAATTAAATCAAATTATATATTGCCTTTAATTACTATTTATGGTAATTTAATTACTATAATAAATAGAAAATTTTGGTTTTGCACACGGAATCATCACAATTTTATGGTATGGAATCAGGGGGAAAGAAAGCATGAAAAAAGAAGATCTGGTTATGGACATAATGTTTTTTAGAACAGCTGACATTGATTTGAAAAATTATGCGTCCACGAATATTTCAGGAGTATATCCAGAAACAGTAACATCTGTTTTAAAAGAAGCTTCCAAAGAATTTTCCGAAACAATCAAGACAGAAGAAGAGCAGTTTGAAAAAGATCTTGCTGGGATTTCAAAACCTAAAGAAAAAGAAGCTTTAAAAAATGCTTTTTCGGAAAAAAAAGAAATTTTGATAAAAGAATTCTGCGGAAAATTAATGGAAAAATTATCTACTGTTGTTATCCTAGATGTTAATATGGATCTTACAGAAGCATTCCGCGAAGCAGCGAACAGACCTGTAAAGCCGTTTCCAATGGATATCGTTATGAAGATGTATCATAGCGGCAACGACTTACTGGAAAAAAAATCCAAGGATATTGTAATTGATAACTATGGCATGTATGTATATGATATCATTCACAGACATTATACCTCTTATGCACAGAAATACGGAGAAGAGTTATATCAGTGTGGATGCATTGGGCTTTTGACGGCTATGGTGAACTATGATACTCGATGCAAATTTAATACATATTGTACGAAATTTGTCCTGCACGAAATTTCCGCCCAGATCAATTTCCATAATAACAGCACTACCGTACATTTTAATAATATACAGAAAAAAATCAATCAGGCGATTGCAGATATCAAAAGTGAAGGGTTGGAACCATCTATTGAAAAAATTGCTATTATGACAGAACTCAAACGAGAGACAATCGAGAGAGAATGGAATTATCTTGAACGTACCAGATTTCAGTATCTGGATGCAGATGAAGGAAAGGACCGTGCTTGTGAATATGAAGCTACGCCGGAGGCATTATTTGCCCAGAAAGAACGGGATGACAGTCTTCACCAGGCAATCATGGATCTTCCTGAAGATTACCGCCGGATTGTGCTTATGAAGTGCTCTAACTGTACAAACGAATATATTGCAAGTGAGATGAAAACGACAGTTGGAAAAATCAAAACCAAATATCAAAAGGGACTTCAGCTGATGAAGAGAAATCCACGTCTTTATGAGACCTATTCTGATTATTATTCAGAAGCAACTATTCATATGGCACACTATTCAGTTAATGCTATTATGCCAACCAAAGCTATTGAAGAGCAGATGGATGATCTTATGGAATGTATTGGAACATTAAATTCTTCTGATAAGGGAATCTACTATGTTGATGCTTCGGATCCGATGGGACAGATGACATTCTGTGTATAAAAGTCTTTACTTTTATAAAAGCAGCCTTTCAGGGCTGCTTTTGTATTCATAGAAAGAGGTTATTTCGGGGCGTTAATGGCGGAACTGTGCATCTTTGCTAAGCAGTCTGACGTATTCTTTAACTCGTGCCATTCCTTTTTCGTTCAGAATCTGCTCCGGATTTTCTTTTTCAGCCACGTGAAAAGCAGCATTGATATTATCTATATCCAGAGCTTCGCATAATGCAAAAAATTGCTGCACATTTGGGATGGAGTAATTCCGTTCCCATTTTCCAAGCATGTTTTCTGTAGTTTTAATACCAAATTGTTCCATTTTTTTTATCAATTCTATCCGTGATAATCCTTTTTCTTTTCGAAGCCGGATAAGTGTATCCCCGAAATTTTTCATAATATTTACCCTCGTAAACAGATTTTCTTTTCTGATTCCAATTTTATCTTACTTATTAATATGTGTCAAATAATATTAATAAGTGATATCGGGTAATTTTCTTCATAAAACAAAACCAAAAGTTTTCTTATAAAAATCTGCCATCACCAAGGAAATATGACATATTAATTTTGAAAAATAAAAACATTAGTCACGAAACATTTAGGAGGAAGGCAAAATGAAAAACAAAAACGTAAAAATTTTTGCTGTATTAATGGCAGCAGCATCTCTCACAACAACACCTGTTCTGGCAGCGGATTCCAATGATTATATTCTGCTTTTACCAAAAACAGAAGGCATTACGTATGAGATGGATCAGGAACATGTAGCGGATCAGTATTCCAGCGATCAGTATACCGTACTTCTTTATAAGGAAGGAGAATCTGTCGATGTGACAGTAAAAGGAGCCGATGGCTTTGTGATCCAGGATGCTATGGGGGTAGATGACACAGATTTTGCAGCTGAAGAAATGGATGGAAAGGTTTCTTTTACAATGCCAGCTGAAGACCTCAGTCTGAACATCACAGATATTTCAGAGGATACAACAGAAGAAGTGGTTCCGGCCACGGAAACGGAAGCAAGCTCAGAAGTTGAGACAGAAAACCAGACAGAAGCTGCCGAAGATACGAGTGAGGCACCTTCTACAGAAAACATCATGATTGTAGCAGCAAAAGCAAGCTTGAAAGATTCCTCCGACTTTCTTACACAGAGACAGCGGGTGCGTGTACTGGATGAAAAAGATGGATGGAGTCAGATTCAGTATGTGAAAGATGGGAGTTTGCAGGAGGGTTCTGTAAAAACATCAGATCTCACCAGCACGGCTTCTTTATATGTAACAACAGCAAACGTGAATGTCCGTGCAGAAGCTTCTGATACTTCAGAAAAACTTGGAAAGGTAGAAAGCGGTAAGGAAGTTATCGTTTCTGATAACAGTCAGGAGAAATGGGCTAAAGTAATGTTCGTATCTGGAGATACCATCCGGGAAGCATATATGTTTAAACAGTATCTCAAAGCAGTAGAAAACCCTTCTGTAGATGAGCTTCTTACAAAATAGTTGTATTTTACTTGGCACTTCCAATGTGGGAGTGCCTTTTTCTGTTTTCTGCTGTTTTTACATAAAAATAACATATTAAAAAGAAAAGGAGAGTTTAAAATGCGAAGAAAAACGGTTCTTTTTCTGTGCCTGTTAACCTCTATGGCAGGTATTTTATCTGGATGTGGAGGGAACAAAACAGGCGAAACAAATGTAACACTGGAAACTTTGGCTGAAGACTCATCTGGTTCCCCAACCATTACTTCCGATGCTGGAACCATACAGTTTAAGGGCACAACATCCAAAGATGAAGTGTATGATTTTGGATACAAAGCATCTGATTATATCTCCCTGGGAGATTACAGCAACATTAAAGTTGAACAGACTCAGTTTGAGGAAGTGACAAATGATGAAATACAGTCCAGAATCTCGGATCTGATGAAAAAAAGGAAATCTGGATTGATAAAACAGAAGGCAGTATAAAACAATATGATCTTGTGAATCTGGATATTACCTGCACCGTCGATGGGAAAGAGTATGCCCCGGGTAGCAAAAAGGATATAAATCTGAATGTTGGGGCAGGAAATTATTTTTCAGAATTTGAAGAAAAACTGATTGGCAAACAACTCGGGGATACCATTACATTTGAACTCACTCTTCCAGATAATGATACGTTTACACAACAGACTGGAAAAAAGGGGGTTTTTACTGTATACCTGAAAGCTGTTCGGACACAGCCGCAGCTTACTGATGAAATTGCAGTAAAGCTGTCTGATCAAAAGTATCAGTCTGTTAAAGAATACCAGCAGTATATAAAAGAAATGCTGGAGGCAGAAAAAGAAGAGCGGCACAACTATAATGTCTTTATGGAAGTCATGACGCAAATTGCTGATTCTATAGACATAAAAGGAATTCCAGAAGAAGAGTCAGAGAATGACCTGACCTATGAAAAGATCCAGCAAGAAGCAGATGAAAAGGGGATTGCACCTGCAGAACTTGCTCAGGAATATGAAGCAGCTGGTAAAACAATATCCATGGATAGCACGGAAGAACATTCTATGGACCTTTTGATTCTTTATATTGCAGATCAAAATGGCATTACTGTTACCGGCAGCGATATTGCAGAGTACAAATCCAGTCTTCTGGAAAGAGGTACTTATTCGGAAGAAGAACTTGATAAAACACTGAGTGAACGAAAGCTGGCACATCTGGCATTAAATAGGAAGGTTTTGGCATTTGTCGCAGAACGTGCTGAAAATTAATTTTCTTATAAAAATGGGCTGGATATAATACAAAATGACATATTAGAAATAAAAGCAAGCTTTTCAGGGAAAGAAAAGGAGACATTTATGAACGTAGTTATTTTACAGGGACGTCTTACCGATGATCCAAAAGTCTGGTATGGAAACGAGGGTAATTCAGTGTCTGTTGCCAGATATACTTTGGCAGTAGACCGGTATCACAAAAAAGAAGGAGAAGATACTGCGGATTTCATTCATTGTGTAACATTTATAAAGGGAGCTGCATTTGCCGCAAAATATCTGAAGAAAGGTATGAAGATTACTATTCGTGGAAGCATCCAGACTGGGAATTATACTAATAGGGATGGGGTAAAAGTAGGTACTACTGAGGTTGTAGTAAGTGAACATGCATTTTGTGAAAGCAAACAGTCCAGTGCAGCTGCTTATAACAATAACCAAGCTGGATATCAGAATCAGGGACAAAGTTATCAAGGACAGAGTTATCAAAATCCGACACCAAATAATCAGGGCAATAATTATGGTCAAAACTATGCGGCTGCTGGAAGTGGTCAGAATACTACAAATGCAGCATTGCCATCACCAAACACTTCAGCTGCCCAAACCTCTTCTCAGAGTTCATACCGTGCACCGGCATCATCAGCCTCTGCTTACGGACAAGGCTCTTATCATACGCCATCGCCATCAGCTCCTGTTTATGGTGGACCGGCAGGTGCAGGATATGGTAGTCCAACTGGTGGGTACCAGATTCCGCGCGGAAACAATAATGCCAAAACAAGCTATACACAGGATCCTAATTTTGCAGATGGCTTTATGAATATTCCAGATGGTATCGATGAAGAGCTGCCATTTCATTAGAAAATATCCGCCGTTGTCATGCGAGGCATTTTATAGGATACATAATACTTTTTATAAGACATCGAAAGATGTCTTTTTTTGTCGAATTTTTGGATATATTTACTAATTATTTGCATTATTTAGTAATATCATATAGCAATATGTATCAATAAGTGGTATGATATGTTACATAATTTCGATTTAATGTGTAAAATAGTACGAATTTTCTTTCAATGGGATAAAGTAAAAGAAGGTGATAAAAAGGAACAAATGTTTCGTGTCAATGAACTACGAAACCCCATTTGCAAACAGCTAATTCTGGTGGGATAATAAGTATGTAAATTGAAAAACTCTTGTGAAAACACAAGTTTTATACATGCCGTTTTTCTTTACCAGTGTTTGATTATGAGGAGGTATCTAAATGGTTGATCTTCAAACAAAACTTGCCGAGAAGATGTATCAGAAATATAGAATTATTCTAGATCAGGAAGACTGTTTTGACTTGGCAGAAGATATCCTTTCTGCATGTGCTGATAATGCAGATTACACTGTTCCGTTAAAAGAATGGATGAACGGAAAAACTTTTTTTCATGACTACAAAGTACATGATTTTCCTTTAGTAGATTTGGCTTATCGCCTGGATCCAAAGAATCCAAATATTCCGGTTTCAATTTTAATTTTATCTTTGGAAAAACAGGAAGGAAGTAGTTACAGGGGGCTGCCAGCTATTGCAGAACAGTGGTGCGTTTGTGACCCTGCACTTTTAAAAGGCCAGCCTTGCAGATATGCAATAAAGGAGGCGGGAGACTGGTATTTTCTTTTATCAGAACAAAAAGAAGTCCAGTTTAAGCAATGCCAAATGTGGCAGATACTTCTTTTAAATCCACATTTAATCCTGCAGATTGCATATGATCATCCAGACAATACTGCCCTTATTCTTCAGGATGATGGCAGTTACCTGATTGTTTATGATGCAGACAGAAAGGAGTAAGATATGTCTTATTTACACAGAGTTACTCCTAATAAAGCAACATCGCAAAATATTGAAGCCATTTATAACGAAAAAGGGCAGATGCTTGATGCAAATACAAAAGAGGTACTGGTGCAGGGGCAGATTGACAAAGGTCATAAGCATGGATATGAAGAACAGGCTATGCGGGTATGTGCAGAACGCTGTCATATGACTCAGAAAGAATATAATAAAATGATGCAGAATCCCAAACTGTATCAGTTTGAGTCTTCCCATAATAACCGATCACATAAATTTGAAAGCAAGGACCGCATGGAGCAATTACATAAATGTTTCGAAGTGATCCGTGATTATAAAGGCAAAAACAGAAATAAAGCTCATGATAAATATGGTAAATCGGATTTTACTTTTAGTAATAAATCCAAAACTACAAACTTCGGTCATTCACAGAATACAGTTGTTTCTGATAAAAGCCAAAATAGTCACAGCAGTTATGTTACAGTTAGTTCCAAGTCCGCTATACATGGAACCTCTACTACAGGAAGCCCTGGTAGTTCATTGTCTGGAGGATTAACCGGAGGACATAGCGGTATTGGAAGTTCTGGCAGTATCGGCGGACATTCTGGTAGTTCCGGGCACGGAGGAGGTCATGGTAATGGATCTTCTGGCGGAGGACACGGTGGTCACGGAGGAACGGGAGGAGGTCATGGACGATGATTTGCGATAATCTCCGGATTATAAAAGGAAATGTAGCAGAGTATAATACGTTTCCAGTTTTTTCTCCTTCCAATGAAAAAAAATATTTTCTTTCTGGAAGGTATAGAGATCAACGAGAACAGATTATCATCGCAGACAAGTTGCTTACTATGGGACTTTTGTTTCTTGGAGATGCCGGTCAGGGAAAAACAAACACCATGTTGAGTCTTACCGGACAGATTCTTGAAAACCTGGAAGAAAATGATCTGGCAGTTATTTTTGATTTAAAGGGTGATTACCAGGAGGCGTTTTATGAAGATGGTGATTTGATTCTAAATGCTTTAGATGATAAATATGCATGGAACATTTTTGAAGAGCTTCTTCCATTTCTGGATAATGAATACCTCTTCGATATGCGAATCAAAGAATTATGCAAATATTTATATAAAGGACGGGAATCTGAGCAACAGCCATTTTTTGTCAATGCTGCAAGAGAAATAACCGAATATGTTATAAGGTATTTCCTTTATGAGTATAAAGAGACAGGAGATGACAGCAGGCTGAATAACCTCTGTCTGAAAAATTTTTTTAAAGGAATTAATTGCGAAGAAGATTTATATGATTCTTACCGGAAAGTTCTTCTTTCCTATGAAAGTTTTAAAGGAGGGCTGTCCTACCTGCCACCCAAAGAAATGGAAGATAAATCTGCCTATGGCGTTATCAGTGAGATAACCAGTATGGCGAATGATGTATTTGCAGGTGCATATGGAACAGCAAAAAATGAAAAGAATGCTTATATTTCTGCATCAGAAATTGCAAGAAACTTAAAAACAAATGTTGTATTTTTATCATATGATCCATCACTTCCGGAATCACAGTCTTACGTTTTCCGGTTCTTTGTAGACAACATTATTGCAAGCAGATGTTCTTATTATAAAGAAAAGGGTCCTGCCAAGGTGGGAAAAACGTATCTGTTTCTGGATGAGTTTAGCCAGATGTTTAAGCTGGATTACGTGTTACTGGCCCTGAATCAGCTCAGAAGTATGAATTTCTGTATTGTAGCTGGTCTGCAGCACGTTGAACAAATGAATGTCCGTTATACAGAAGCAGAAGCGTCTGTCATGTTAAGTGCATTCCAGTCAATAATAGCCTTTAAGTGCACCGGAAACAGTATTGTCCAGATACAGAAACAGACCGGAGAAGCCCGCGTTTCCGACAGGTACACAATTGCTGGTGGTTCAATGGCATATTCCCCACCGTACGATCGAAAGTGTATTGAAGAAAAGGAAGTGCTCAATCTTAAGATTGGTGAAGCTTTCGTGAAACTTGCAGGATATATGCCATTTAAGTTCAGATTTGCCCGTAATGTCGTGGAGAAAGGATAGTCCATGGGTTTTATTGGAAATATAATCCTTGCGGGTCTGGCAGGCCGGCATAACCGCAGGGCGAACCATGTATCACGCCGGCTTTTGGGATTTGTACCGGAAAATGAAAACTTAATTGTATGTGGCGGAAATACTGGAGAAAGAGGAGAATTAGCTACAAGTATCAAAGAAGATGCCCTTTATGCGGGGGTCTATGACGCAATGAAAAAGGGAATCCCCACTATATGTATCTGTTCTCCAAATTCCATAAGCCAGGAACTCGTAGATGAGCTGAAAGCGCTGGCACAAGGCGATCCAAAGACTGGAAATAATATCGTGTTTTGGGGAGTAAACGTTTCTTATATGCCTTTCGATAAAACCACTTCTTACGAACAGACCTGTGAAATGTTCGCAAGAATTATCGAAAAGTATGCAGGGCAGACTATGAACTGCCAAAATATTACTTCGCTCATGTATGTTCTGTTGTCCATACTGGAAGACGGACTTGGCCGTGAAAATTTTACATATTACAATCTTTCCATTATAGTAGATCATCTTGTCAGGACATCCGGTTCCAGACGTGGCAGTATAGAAGCAAAAAACTTGAAAGAATTCCTAAGCTGGATTGAACAGGAGCTTCATATTGATGCAGAGGGATTTATAGAAAATTCCCTTCTGCTACAGTGGGATAGCGTAGTGACTGAGTTTTACCGTTTCTGGATCCGTTATTCGGCAGAAGTAAACAAACTTTCCTGTAAAAATGGGAAAAAACGTTCCCTGTATTCCTGCCTGAAAAAGCATGAAGTCTGTATTGCAATGATTGCTCCAGAATACGAGCAGTTGTTGATGGAAACATTGCTGAATGAGCTTAAACTCTTCCAGGAAACATCCAGCCTTCAGTACCAGATGATAGGATATAACATATCTGCTACGGGATTTGGCTGCTACCGATTGACAGAAACCGGTAAGTCCGTATTCATAGGGAATACATTCGGAGAATTAAATATCAAAGATTGTAATATCCCTGCCTCTACCGTTGTTTGTTTAGGAGTATCAGGAAGAGATGCTTCTGATATTTTTGATATGATGGTCATGAACAGTTCCTGGATTCAGACACATCTGGGGGTTGGACATGGTGGACATGTAGGATTTACCATTGGACACCAGGTCCCTATTACGGCAGACAGACTTTCACTAATGAATATACGCGATGGAAGTGGTTTTATTCTTTCACCAAATGGATATACACATGTTAACCAGCTTTATATGTAATGCAGAGGAAGAAACATGAAGAAATGCGTAAAATGCGGAACAAAATATGATGATTCTGAAGTAATCTGCCCAAAGTGTAACATGTATTTGATAACAGATGTACTTTCAGATTTATCGGAGGAATCATTTAATAAGAAGGGGTTTGCAGGAAATAAATCATTTTTTGCAGATACCAATAGCAATTTTGAAAAAGCTGCTAGCAGCAGACGTAGAAACCCAATTCATCCTGTTGATGAAAACGTAACAGAAGATGATAGTGCAAGTTTTTTTACCGGTGCCGAATCAACTTTTTCAGGCACAGACACTGCTCCTTCTGAATCTGACAGCAGTAGACGCAGAAGAAACAGGGTTCATCCAGTTGAAGAAGCTTCAAATTCAGAGCCTGTTAAACGAACATCATCCTCCTCATTCCAGCCAAGTGAAGAAAGTGATGATTATGAAGAAGAGAGTGTGCAGCCGGTTTACCGGAGAAGAATCCGCAGAAGAAGGTTTCGACAGATTATGCGGCGGCTCCTGTCATGGCTCCGTATCCTGGTTCCGGTATTAATGATTGTAATAGCTGCATCTTTAATTATCCGTAACTGGGTAACAGTAAAAGAATTTTTAGAAGCCTGTCTTGTGGGAGGAATCATTGGAAGTGTACTGTTAACTTTTTTATCTATAAGATTTGGCACCCATTTCAATGCGGAAATTACTATTACAGGAGCTATAAGCGGTGCGATTATTGGATGTATCATAAGATATAACCTGCTTGGAAGTGCAGCTGATCTTTCTGCACTGCTGGATGCATTGATGCCTTGTATTATCTGTTGCGTAGGACTTTACATAATCGTAAGAGGAACTTTTAACCGGAGGTGAGTAATATGAATTTGATAGAATTTTCCAAGATATCAAACCAGTCAATTGATAACTTGAAAGAACTTTTAATGATACAGTTTAACCGTATCGTATTATCTGAATATGTTGGTTTGGATGAAAAAGTGCTTCATGAATTGATGGATTATTTTGGTATCAATCAGATAGACTCCGTCTCACATACTGATCTTCCGGAGGGAGATTTTGAAAAGCAGGGATTTTCTTCGGAACCAACCGATGAAGAGCAGTGCTTCAGAGAATTATCCGATATTCTTCACCCGGAAATAAAATACACCAGGAAGTTACTGGAATACTGTAGTGAGCATAATTATTTATTTTTTATTGATACCTGCAGTCTTCTGAACCAGTATTTTTACGATTTCTTTAACATGTTCGACAAAACAGTACAATCAAACAGCAGTTTATACATTCCTTATGTCGTTCTGGAAGAATTGAAAAAAATATGCATAGATAAGAAAAAAGATGATGAAGTTGTCGAAAAGGCCAGACGCATATTTGATTTTATTCTCCAGAAATGTCAGCAGAATCGAATAAAAATCATTGGAGATGAGGAAGACAAGAGGACAAATGAACGCGGAGAAAAGGTTGTTCATGCTGACCGTGTTATGTTGGAAAAGCTGATTTATTTCCGAAATGATTCCCAAAGCTGTATGTTAATTACCCAGGACTACGGGCTGACTGTAGATGCGCTTCAGCAAAATGAATCGCATTCTTCTAAGTCGTCTGCCCTGGTTCTGGTTAAAAAAATAGGAAAGGGAGGTGCTTTGCTGGATAATACAGATGACGTAAAAAATCCAAAGTTACCCATAGACCATGCGTAAGAAAGGAAAAATACATATGAGTGAAACAGTCAAAAGCCTTGCCAACATGTATGGCTTGACATTAGACGAAGCATTAGCTGCACTTGAGGCAAATAATATTCTTATATTATCTACTGATTTGCAACTGGATCAGGTGAAAACCCTGAAATATAGCAAGATATTTGCCGATATAAAATCAACTCCAAAACCCAAGCCAACTCCAAGGCCAGCTCCGAAACCAACGCCTACACAGAGAACAGAAGATTCTCAACAGCATTCCACGTCAGACAGAACACAACATACTGGATATCATAAGCAATCAGAAACTACTAAAAGTGTTTCCAGAACTGGAAGCCGTACAAGCAGTCGCACATCTCATCAGGATGCGGATGAGCGTCAGAAACAGCTTCTGAGCAGAGATTATATCATCTTTACCCACATGGCGCTTCGCAAGCCTGTGGCAGCAGACATTATTACAGAAGCACTGGGTGTTAAGATAACCAGAAAAACGAATACAACTCTTGTTGTTTGTGCCGAAACTGTAGAGTTTGTAATGGAGGCAGCTAAAACAGACAGCAGTATTAAAAGAGTTGCGGATGCACTTGAATCCTTAAGAAAATATAACATGTTTACTATTCTTCCAGGAAAAATATCAGAAGAAAATCATGCTATCAGTACCTTTATTAAAGGTAGAAATTTAAGCGACTCTATTATTGTAATCGGAATCAACCGTGGCCTGAGCACTTTCATTTACAGCAGAAATAAAGCGAATGAAAATGACCATCAGTATATTCGAATTTTCGAAAGAGATATTACTGCGAAAGGTCATCTCGCGAACCCAAGAAATCAGATGGTTGCCTTTGCAAATCCAGATGACAAGGCCAAAGCTCCGTTATCTGATTCTCCGAAATATCTGGAAGGAGAAATTCCAGTATCCGGTCAGTACGTATTCATGAAGTCGAAAAATGGATATGAACCAGTACTTCTTGAAAATGAGCTTGGACATGGAGGAGAAGCTAATGTCTATAAAGTTTTCTCTGGAACGAAATGTGCAAAAATTTTTAAGAACGAAAGTAATTCTGAGTTGAAGATGCAGAAAGTTACAATCATGTGTTCTAAATATGGACTGCTTCGTATGATTGATACCCCTATTATGGAGAGAATTGCATGGCCGGAAAAAATGCTTTACAACGAAAAATCTGAACCAATTGGTTATATTATGAAGTTGTTCAAAGATACCACTGCTTTTTCAGAATTTGCATATGATACCTTTGAGGAGATTATTCCAGGTATTGAAAAAAAACATCAGGTTACTATGGCAGTTAATTTTGCAGAACTGATTGACTTCATGCATCACAACAATGTTATTCTTTGCGATATAAACCGTGACAACATCTTATATGATAAGGATCTGGTAGCCTATTTGGTAGATTTAGATTCAGCACAGATTGCAGACGATAAGTGGTATTATCCAAGCAATGTGGGGATTCCAGAATTCCGATCACCTGAACATATCTATGATGATGATTTTTCTTTCCGCAGGAAAAAAGCAGATGATGTATGGATTATGCAGATGCTGATTTTCCATATGCTGACACCAGACGGAGATCCATATGCAGGATCCAGAGATTTTGATGATGAGCGTGACATTATTGCAAAAGGATATTATCCATATCAGGCAGGAAATATTGGAGCAGAATATCAGATAAAAGGAAGTATCTGGCACATGATAGTCAGCCATTTCCCGAAATTCTTAAAAGAGCTGTTTTGGAATTCTTTCCATGGAAATGGAAAATATTTCCATGAAGAAACCAGAAGAAGCTCTCTTGACTGGTTGAGAACTATTGTGCGATATCAAGAAGCTTTACCTGGAATTGTAAAGGTTAATCCAGAAAGTGGAAAATACCTGCCAGAGTCTTACCCAAAGCAGGTACAGTCTAAAGGTAATGTAAAAATTAATGCTGGAGATTCCGATATGGAGTTGGAGGATATTCTGGAGCAATTAAAAAATTTCAATCAAGGATGGAATAATGTTTAAAATAAAAAGGTACTACGTACAAGGAGGAAAAATTTATGGCAAACGTAAACAATATTGAAGGTATGCTGGGAAGCATGGATTTGTCAAACGTTGAACAGAAAGCAGTTACTTTAAATGTAAGCAAACGTCTTCCTGCAATTATGCTGGTGGACACATCTGGTTCTATGGGAAGCTATGAAGATCTGCTGAAAAGATCTGTAGAGGGACTCTATGAAGCTATTTTAGCTGACCGCACCGCAAGTAACTCTACAGAACTGGCAGTTTTAACTTTCAATAGTGACATTGAAATTCTAGAACGTATGCGTGAAATCAAGGCACAGGAGGCCAAAGGAAAAAACCTTGATTTCCACTGCCACGGCTGTACTCTTACGGGACTGGCATTAAAAAATGCTATTATGCAGATTGAAGGCAGAAAAAAAGTATATGCTAAAGTTGTCCCAAAGATAAAGTATTATGCACCGATCATTTTCCTGATTTCTGACGGAGTACCGGAATGCTATGACGAAAATGTAAAACCGCAGGAAGCAGAAGCAATGGCATTCAGCAAAGCGTATATTAAGAGAGAAGTAGCCGCAAATAGATTGGTTGTTATTTCTGTAGAAGTCAGTGATCACTGCGACCATGCTCTTATGAGAGAACTTACTGGTCTTAAAAACGATAAACATGTGACCAAAGTCAGCAATGCATCAGAACTGGCAAACTTCTTCAAAGTAACTTCATCCATTATTATCTCCAGTTCTAAGAGAGGAACCAAAGACTTAAATAATATTCCTTTCGCTGACATGAAATAGTTTATAGGCGACATCTTGCATACTGATATAACAGATACTGTAAATCAGTATGCAAGTGTCTCATCAAAGGGAGAAAAGCCATGAATATTTCAGAAATTCAAAGCATCCTTGGTACGATAGATTTGAAATCATCTAGAGATATGCTGGTATCAAAAAAATATAATGTGTTCATTATGATCGATATATCGAAGTCGATGGCTTTATATAAAGAATTGTTAAAAGATGCTATTTTCCATTTATATAATTCACTTAGGGAATATAAACAGGAAATAGAATTAACTCTTATAACTTTTAATAACGATATTAAAATTTTAAAACCTACACAAAATATAAAAGAAATGCAACTTTTTGAACAGGAACTTAATTTTTGTTATGAGGGAGCTAGTTTTATAGGATCTGCATTACAAGAAATGACCTGTTTAGTTGAGGAAAGAACAGTTGAATATAAAAACCATGTTCCTCGAATCAGATATTCTACTATCGTTTTCCTCCTTTCTGACGGAAATATAAATTGCTATAATGCTGATATAGTAAGAAAGGAAAACGAGGCTTTACAGTTGACACAACAATATATATGTGAAAATCATATAGAAGTAGTGTCAGTGGGCATTGGTAGATTGTGTAACTACAATTTTCTGAAAGAATTAACTGGGCTTAACTCAGATAGACATGTAAAACGAGTCAATTCAATAGTTGATTTGAAAGATTTTGTAAATCAACTGGAAGCAGAAAGTGACATGATTATAACGAGAAATGACTTCCAGTCAAAAAAATGGCATGTACAAAAAAACATGCATACAATATGTTCATTGAATACGAGTAAACGAATTCCAATAATTTTTTTGATCGATACTTCAAAGTCAATGTCAGGATACGAAGATCTCATAAAAACTTCCATCTGTAAGTTATATGATTTTATTTTGGATGACAGGACAGTGTCCAATGCAGTTGAATTGTCTGTACTTACATTTAACAATGATATTTTTGTCCATGAACAACTATGTGAAATTAAACGACAGGAAAAACGAGGACGAAGTATACATATTGAATGCACTGGAACTTCACTTATAGGTTTAGCTCTCAACGCAGCTATTCAGCAACTGGAAGAGCGAATAAAAACTTATACACAAAATATTCCTAAGGTGAGATATTATGTTCCAATTATTTTTATTATTTCACATGGTAAGTCAGAATATCCAAATGACAACACAGGGAAACAGGAAGAAGAAGCATTGGTATCTGCTAAAGCTTTTATCAAGAAAAAAGTATCAGAGAATCGGCTTGGTATAATCTCTGGTGCTATTGGCAATTGCTGTAATCTTTCTTTAATGAGAGAACTAACAGGTATTGATACAGATAACCGGTTGATTAAAATAGATACTGAAATTTCTTTAAATAAATTTCTTGATTATACGAAAGTTATAATTCATAATTGGCCCCAAATTTGTCGTCATCACCTGGATCTGGACATGTTTTCTAGTTATATACAATAAAATCAAGGAGAAATGCTTATGGAAAGAAAAACACTATTTAAAACAATTTTATATAAAGAAACAGGAAGCAGACATATAGAACGCAATAAAAACTGTGAAGACAATGTATTTCGATACATTTCTGAAAATGGTATAACTTCTATTGCACTTAGTGATGGTGCAGGTTCTTACAAGTATGCAGAAAAGGGATCAGAAATCACAGCTCGTATGGCGGCAACTTTCATGGCAAAAAAATTTGAAAGACTGTATGGTCTTGACAATGAAACAATAGCCGATTATGTCATCCGCGAAGTGCTAATCCCTCTCGGAGAAGAGGCGGAGAAGCAGGGAGAAGATATTATCGAATTTTCAGCCACTCTACTGTGTACAGCTTTTCACCCGGATGGAAGGTATCTGATTTTGCATGTTGGAGATGGTGCAATTGTTGGACTAAACAAAAATAATGAATGTGAAGTAATTTCTATTTATGAACATGATGGACCCGCAAACCAGACAACCTTTGTTACTGTTCCAGACACACAGTTTTTTCTGAAAAAAGGGACCTCTGATTATTCATCAGTTGTATTAATGAGTGATGGACCAGAAGAATTTCTGGTAAATGAACTTGGGGCAAATGTTCGTATACGTCTTATGCAGCAAATGGCGTTTTTCTTAAGTGAAGCAGACATGGAAAACCAAATTTCTTCACTTATCCGCTTACTGGTAAATAACGGTATGGGAGATGATGCTTCTTTCGCTGTTATCTGCAACATGAAAGAAACCGGTAATGTATTATCCGGACTGTCTCCGGAATTCCGCCGACAGCTTTTTGATCTGCAGAAAGATTTAAGTGATAAAAAAATGGACAACAGCAAAAAACTTCTTGCTATGATTGGTTCAGCACCAAATGGTACGACCATAGGAGAGCTGACCAGAAACCTTCATATCCATTCCAAGAGCATCACCAAAAAGAAACTGAACCATTTACTGGTTATGGAGCTTATTAAGCAGGAAAATGGACGGATTTATATTGCAGACTGAAGGAGTATTTAAGTTATGAGCGTAAAAACAATCATTATTATTGCAGTAATACATATCATTTCCGGTAATATTTCGAAAGCTGTAGTTAAATCTAAAAATTATCCGGATAGCATAAATCATGGATTCGCATGGGGCTTTTTTCTTGGAATATTAGGTCTTATTATCTGTCTTTTTAAAACACCAATTCCCAAACGAAGACCATCGACTTCTTCAAGTTCTAGTAATTATAGCAGAAACACTACAAGATCCAGGAATACTTCAGGAAACGGCCACTATCGACAAACAAATTCCAGAACCGTAACCAGACAGAATTTTGCACAAAAACTGAATACCCTGAATGACTCCGGCGATGTGAAGGTACAGGCCTCTCCTCAACAGAAAAAGATGGTTTCTGAAGCCAAAACGTATCGTGCTGCTAAAAAACGCACTTTTTCAACGGTAAAGTCTGGTGAGCAAATCAGTATTGATTTGAGTTGGAGTGAAAACCTTGCAGAACTGCTTGAAGCAACTGAAGTAGTTTACTCAAATGCGGAACTGAACTGTAATCGGAGAATGGTTTCAGAAAGATTTAATTATTACATCAATCTTCATTACCGTTCTTTTACGGCAGCCGATCTTTGCCACGCAAAAAGGGAAGAAATTATGGTAAGCCTAAATAACCTGAGAAAGATCATTTCCCGACTCAACGACAGAAGTGACTTTCTGAGAGTAGATAAAGCTTCTTATGATCAGTTAATTGCACTTCGCGGCAGTATGTATAATCTGACAGAATATCTGGGAAAACGCCGGGATCTTTTGAATAAGCAGACCGCTGTCATCCGTGAAAAGATCAGGAATGAATGCGGAGACAGGGGACAACGCTGGTATCAGGAACTGATGGAAAGGGCAGGTAAATGAGCAGAATAGCTGGAGACCGTATGTATCTTGATGGTGAAGGCCTTTTAGGACCTTCACCGAGATATATAGTCTGGTTTCATGGATGCAGTAGAAACTGTCCGGGCTGTATTGCCATAGACTGGAATCGAAAAAATTTTCCAGCGTTTGAATTAAGTGTACGAACAATGGTAGAAATCATACAGCAGTCAGGAAATATTGAAGGAATTACTATCAGTGGAGGAGAACCTTTTCTTCAGATCGACGCATTGTATGAACTGGTCTCTGAACTGCGTAAGACTGAATTGGGAATAATTATTTATAGTGGTTATAGGCTGTCTGAACTCAAAGAAATGTCCAATGAAAAAGTAAAGAAAATTCTAAGTGAGATTGATGTTCTGATAGATGGCAATTATGAGGAAAAATTGGATGATGACCTTCCTTACAGAGGTTCTTCAAATCAGGTAATTTATCAATTTACAGATAGATATAGGGATTTTTTTAAATCGAAAAAAAAGAGAATTTCTTCTATTGAAAAGAAAGAGGGACAGCAGCTGCTTACCGGAATTCCAAGTACACAGACCAAAAATCTATGGAAAAAAATAAAAGAGCAAAATGGATATAGTTGAAAAAACACCAATGAAGGATTAGTTTCATAGTGTAAATTTTGCCGTTCCGGGCAAATTTAACTCATATAATTATAACAAATTTTAGTTCTTATAATTCTAAAAAGAAGAAACATGTGGAGGTGCCACAAATGAATGATAAAAGAACTTCTCCTAGTACTCAAAGTATTTTTGTTATACCAATAGGAGATGAAGTAGAATTATATCTGGAATACAACGGTTTACAATGGAGTAATGAGAGTATCAATGAAGAAAAACTGCGTAGTTTTTCGGAAAACTGCCAGGGTATTCAAATTACCTTTTTGGATGCAGAAAACGGAAAACTCTTGTTATTTTCTCAGAAAGAAGATATGGAAGATTCCATAAAAATATATTTTGAAAGAATATCTTCAGAACAATTGCCATGTGCTTTTTTTGATAAAGTAAGTAAAACATATGATAATTTTGAAGTTTCTTCTCAAGTAGCGCAAATGACCGTATGTTTTATGGAAGACGGCAAAATAGATGTAGAGTGGCAATATGAAGAAGATGAAATACCAGGGCCTTATGTTGTCGATCCGGTACTGCCTATTACCCAACCGTCATTTCCTACGCAGCCAGAACCTACTACTCCAGGAAATGACAATTTAGAAAAACTCAAACAGGAAAACATAGAACTCAAAAACAAAAATGAAGAACTGTCCTTTGAAATATCTAATTATAAGATAAATGAAGACAGTCTTTCAAAAAAAATAGCTGAATTGCAGGAGGAAAATGAACGGCTGAAAGCTGTTTCTGGAGGCAATGCTGCAAATGATGAAGAAATTGACCGTCTTAAGACACTTGTAACTCAATTAGTAGATAACCAGTTCGATGATTCCTACGTTCAGACACAGGATACAAAAATCAATGAAATGACAGCTTCTATTGTAAGTCGTAAAAAAACTCTGGCCGAAAAAGAAGCCTCCTTACATTCATTGGAGCAGGAAGAATCCGAAGTGGAACGTTCTATCGCAGATATCAAGCAAAATATTACCAATGCAATGGATAACATTCACAAAGCAGAAAGAATTAAACAGGAACAGTCTGTAGAACTTTCAGATATTCAAGCCTCTTTGCAGCAGATTCTTGCCGAAATTGATATGGACATCGATACACTTGAGATGTATTCAGAACAGGATAGTCTGAGCACTGTTGTTTCGGAAGCTAGAGATGCGAAAAATAGGATTGAGGAAAAGCTAAGATCTTTCATCGTAGAACGGCAAAAAGATTGTGAAGAACGGAGCAAGCGCATTCAGACTTCCTGAAATAATAAAAACTGTGGTGCAAAGCCAGGAAATACGAGGTATATATGGCAGATAATCAGAGAGAAATCGAGCGTCTGCAGCGGCAGATTTCAAATGCAAACAGGGAGCTCCGGAATATTGAGCGGGATTATAATGACAGGATCAAACAGGAAACCGCTAAAATGCGCCGAGAAATGCAAAATTTCTCCGCTAACTTGAAGCAGGATTATATCCAGAAACTTCAGGAAATGGAGCAATCCTTTTCAAATGCTTACCTAAATGAAATGGAACGCATGCGGAGACGGTATAACGAATTAACAGAACAGGTTGCTATTTATGAAAATGAATTAAATGAAGCTATGGAACGCCTGGAGGCAGAACAGGCACGTTTGATTCAGGAAAATAAGGCTAAAAACCAACAATATGAGGAAGCTGCAAATAAAGCGGTACAGAAACTGAAGCAAAGTATTCAGGATGCTTGTCAGTTTCCAGTAGATATTTTTTATCCTCATGCCATACAGCGATATATCGAAGCAGGTGAAGAAGCCGAAAAACTGCTTCAAAATAAACTGTATACGCTTGCGGTACCAAAGGCAGAATGTGCCACTGATGCTGTAAAGCGTCTGGAAAACAGCACGAAGCAGAAAATGGAAGAGCTAGATACGCTGTTTGAGATTTACCGGATGAAACTGGAAACACTTACCAAATCTATATTTTCAGATGGAAGGCTTAACCTTAAGGATGGAGATGAGGTTGTACTGGAACTCACCGAACAGGATATTGATTACTGGTCCGACAGGCTTTACTCCGAATTGAAGGAACTTCTCCAGGAGCATCAGGCAAATGTAGACGGTGGTACCGGACAGTGGATAAAAAAATGCGCAAATCAGGCATTGGATCCAGCTTTCTTGTTGGATAAGGAAATTCAAAGGCTGGATATGATTCCACAAAAGCTCAGCATATGCATTTCTTATGCAACCTCAGCATGTGACTGTTTTAATCATACTTCTGTCATCGAGGAAACCGTTGAAACTGTTTTAAGAGAGCAAAACTATGAATTTACAGGTATTGCATATGGACCGTGTAAATGTGGGAATGATGCATCAAAAGGATTTCAGGAATATTTTCATCAGTATCTTCAGGATGAAATCTGCATAAAGGAAAATGGAAAAGCAGATTACAGAGAAGAAAGGGTCCTTACTTTTGAAAAATGCCATACCATAAATGAAAAACCGGATATCTGCAGGCTGTATATTATACCTGTACGCAAAGAAAAAACAGTTTCCTATCGGATTTATATGCAGCTGGAAGCGGAATACTTCCCGACTATGGTGCAGGAAAGCCTGTCTAATATTTTGGGAAGAAATGGTGTTTATGTAGAAACAGCAAAGTCCGCGATGAACATTGCCACAGATGCAGGAAGACCTCTTACTTTAAAAGAAACTGATAATTTTACAGCAACAGTGACCGAAGCAGATCTTCGCCAGAAATACAGCTTGGGAAAATAGAAAGGGGAAAGACTATGAGTGCAGATGGATTTGGAGTATTTGGAGCAGCAGTACTTGCGCTTGCAGCAGCACCTATCCTGATTGGAGGCGCTGCCATCACAGGAACCGTATATGGTTCCGTGAAACTGACAAAACATATAGCTCAGCAAAGACGTAAGAGTAATACGCTCCGTGAACAGAGAGAAGCGGAACAAAGAGCACGCCTTGCAGAACAGGAAGCGGAGGAGCGTGAAAGAATCCAGGAAATCATGCAGTCCTATTCCAGTTTACAGAGCAATCAGAGAGCAGCTATGAACCGTATCAATGAACAAATGCTTCGTTCTTATACCTCTTTTGCAAATGAAATGCAGAAAGAACAGAATAAAGCTGACCAGGATATCAGCAGACTTGCAAACAATGCGGCAATCCGTAAAAAGGAACTGTTTACATCCTGGAAAAAAGAAATCGATGTACAGGCAAAATCGTATGCCGATTCTCTACATACTACGTTTGGAACTATGAAAGCGGAAGTTAACCATCAAATTTCCAAATTCAATGAGATGAAAACACAGTTACAGGAAAATATGCGCTTACAGGAATATGCTTCTTCCCAGTTAAAAGATGCAGAAGCAGCCATCCATGCAGTTCAGATTGAACTTGGCTCAATTCCAAATAATACCGTGGAAGAGTACAACAAAGCAGCTGATTATTTCAACAAGGGAATGTATGAACCGGCTTATGGAATTGCTTCATCGATTGTCTTGGAATGTTATGACTATTTAGAAGAGGGAATTTCAGACAGAGAAAAGAAATATGCCTTAATAGATTTACTGGAAGCACAAATCGTAGAAATGAAAGCACAGATTGAATCCATGAAAGCGTTCCAATTTGAATACAAAGACGAAATGTATGAAACAGACCTTTCCATGTACGAACCGGTATTTAAAGCGGTAATATCCAGACTGGAAAAATTAGATGCTGCAATCTCCGATATTGACGGAAAAACCTTACGAGATTTTGCAGACATACAGGAGCAGTTGGCAGATATTGAACTGGATATCCAGAATTGTACAAAACTGGCTGTTCAGAAATTGCTGTCAGCTTATACAGAAAATGATACGGCTTCTGATATCACTGCAGCTATGGAAGATCAGGGATATGACATGGATGGATATGCCTATGAAAGTGGAGAAGAAGGAAACCCTATTCATGTGAACTTTGTAAACAGAGTTTCCGGAGGACGTGTAACCGTAGTCCTGTCTCCAAAAACAGACGGCATTCATGTGGATGTACATGATTATGGAGTTGACGGAGCTGCTGATGCTCAGAGACAGGATGAAATTCGACACCTTATCGAAAAAACATTAAATATTCAGATTCACTGTTCCGGAAGAGGAACAGTATCCTCCCATACACAGGCAGCAGATCTTACTGCTGTGGAAACTACGAATCTCAGATAAAGAGGGAACAACATGAATGCTTTGGATATTTTAAAGAAACATGATGATACAAGTTGTATTTTATTATATGGAAATACCTCGGATCTGGTATTATCCAAAGATCTGTGCTTCAGAGAATTTCGTGTAGCACTTGCAGATATCCTGCATGAAACGGGCTATGATAATGTTGTTTTTTATGATTCTACAAACGCATCTGGAAAATTTGTATATGATGATGCATCAGCTTACTATACTGGTATAGCAAGAGAAGAATACGTACAAAAGCATGGATCAACACCTTCCAAAACAGCCCCAAAAACAAATCCCAATAATACTGGCAAGAAAAATACTGGCATAAAACAATTTGGTATGCCAAGAAAAAAAGTATCCCAGCCAGTATCAAATGATCCGCCGCAGAATACTCCTCAGGCAGATCCTGTTCCCCAGACTACCATGAGATACCAGCAAAGAAATATGGATGAAGTGGTATTCCATGGTGAACTGGAAACCTACATGAAAAATGATACTTACCGGTCAGCGGTAATTCTGACAGATATCAATAATTTTCTCCGCAATTCTGTTGTGAGGGATAAATTTTCTGAGGATATCCGTAATAACTGGAATAAGAAGAACCTGTTGATTTTTATCCACCCAGATTTAAGTTCTGCACAGAACAAAGAATTTTTTCAGCTTCTGAGATCCATTGGATTACTGGAATATTTCTATGACAAGGGAAATAAGTGTGAGGAGGATTATACTCCAAAGAAAACACGTGTTTTTAAAATAGAGCACTTTTTCGAAGATGAAATTACCTACCTGTTGAAACTCAGCCAGATACAGTATGGATTTCATTATACTGAAGGTATTTCTAAAACAGCTGAAAAAATTCATTATATTATTAAAAGCCAGAAAGAATCCGAACAGATCAGTATGCGTATGTTAAAAAATCGTATGCAGAGATACGCATTGGATCATGTAGGTGCTGATATTGGTGACAAAGATGTTGAAAAAATCCTGGGGTACCATCTGCAGGATATCGACTTCAACCCATGGGAAACGCTGAGAAATCGACGTGGCTGGGAAAATATTGTAGTAACACTGGAAAGCTTTCTAAAAACACAAACCTCGGAACAAGAAGAAAAGGACTCCGTTCCATCTGAAAAAACATTGTTTGTAAAAAGAATGGGGGGACGTGATAACCGGGCAGAACATTACCCTGGTTCCAATAAACTCCCACATATTATGCTGGAAGGTTCCCCAGGAACCGGAAAAACAACATCCATCAAACAGATTGGTCGAATCCTCCATGATGAGGGATTTCTTGCAACTGGCCACGTAATTTCTGCATCCAGATCGGATTTAATTGGTGATGTTATTGGTGCAACCTCCATCAAAGTACGCGAAATGGTAGCAAAAGCAGAAGGTGGTGTTCTTTTTATAGATGAGGCTCATCAGTTATGCGAAAATAATAATGACCGCGGAAATGGCGGCATTTATGCAAAAGAAGCTGTTGGACAGCTTGTAAAGTGTATGACAGATGAATCTACAAACGTACTATTTGTTTTTGCAGGATACCGTTCCACAAAAGGATTTAAAGATGGCGTAAGAGGTCTCTTCGATATGGACCAGGGACTGGAAGACCGGATTAAAATCAAAATCACCATTCCGGATTATACACCTGAAATACTGGAAGATATTTTCTTTTCTACCCTGCACAAAAAGGGATATCAGCTTGGAACAGATCTTACAAAAGAAGATATTCATATTTTTATGACAAATATTTACCAGACCAGGAACCGGAGAACTTTCAGTAATGGACGTTATGTAACTGAGGTTTTGATTGAGAACCGTCTTATCAAACATGCAGTAAGCAGAGGGGATTCTTCTTTTATCCTAAAAGAAGATTTTGGTGAACTCCAGCCCAAATTTGAACCAGTTACTTTGGAAAAAGTAAAAGAAGAATTCGAAAATATGCCTGGACTTGGCGATATTGGAATTAGTATCGCAGAAAAATATATCAATTTCCGGCAGATGAAGATTGATGACGGTGTTTCATTGGATAAAATCCCAGGATGCAAGCATATGATTCTTGTTGGAAATCCTGGAACAGGAAAAACTACTCTTGTAAATATGCTCTGCAGAGCCTTTGGATCAGCCAATATTATGAGTGGTCTGGATGCAGTCATTGTTGATACGCCAATTGGACTGCGTGTAGATGACTTGAAAGCTAAAATCAAAGAAGCAGTAAACAGCAATACAATTCTGTTTATTGATGAGGCACATGACAGTTCAGAAGAGATCCTGAAATCATTATTGCATGAAATGTCTGAAAATAAGGAATTGACCTGTGCGTTTGCTGTATATCCAAATCGACTGACAGAATTCCTGCAAAAGGCCAGAGGGTTCAGAGATAGATGTGACAAGCCATATATTCTTCCGGACTATACCCCTGAACAGATGTATGAAATATTTTCGGAGGAATGTGCCAGTGAGGAAAACAAATGCATCTGTACAGATGAACTTTCTGAACAGCTCAAGGTACTGTTTCGTAACTGGTACCATACCAAAGATGCTGACGAAGATTTTTCGAATGCCAGACAGGTTATTTCTCTATTCGAAGAAACAAAGGCAAAGCATTATACCCGGATAGGAAGAGATGCCTATAAAGCAGAAACTGTCCATGAATTATCTGTGCTGGATATTCCAGATGAATACTCCGGTATTATTGAAACACAGTCAGGAAATCGAACTTTCGAAGATGTCATGGTCGAAATAAATAAATATTATGGCTGGTCTGAATTGAAAGGATGGCTTGAAAATAGGTATAAACTTTTGAACTTGAAAAAAAATGGTGTAAATCTGCCAGTGCCAATGGGACATATGTGTTTTATTGGTGGACCTGGAACTGGTAAATCCACGTCAGGATCTCTTTTTGCAGAAGCTTGTTATGCTATGGGATTGACAAGTACCAGCAAATTCACAAAATATCTTGCGAAAGATCTGATTGCTGGTTTTAAAGGCCAGACAGCGCAAAAAATAGCAGATGCTATGGAGGCTGGAAAAAAGGGTGTAATCCTGATTGACGAAGCTTATTCTCTGACTCCTGATCCACTATCCGGAAATAATGATTTTGAAACGGCAGCAGTAGATTATCTTCTGGATTTCACAGAAGTCAACCAGAAAGATACGATTGTTATACTGGCCGGATATGAAGATAAAATCAAGCAACTATTAGCTTCAAACAGGGGATTAAATGATCGTTTTCCAACTAAAATTACATTTCCGAATTTTTCTCCAGAGGAATGTACCCAGATTCTAAATAGTATGCTGGAAAAATACATTAAGGTAAGTGAAAAATGTGTTTCTATTGAAACACAACTGTTTGAATCGGTGTGCACTCTTCCAGGATTTGCGAATGCACGTACTGTACGCAATATCCAGAACGAGATTTTCAATTCATTCAGTGACCGCATGACAAAATTACTGGATACTGCTGATGTGAAAGATGGTATATCGCAAGTACAGACACTTTCCGAAAGTATGATTCTTCCAGAAGATATTCAGAATGGCTTTTCCAATTGGCATAAGTCCAGAAAATAAACAGAATCATTTTTAAGAGAACTGAACAATTTGTTTGGTTCTCTTTTTTCGTACCTTTCATCTCAAGATACATATTATCAACGAAGAAATTTTTTGATGAAAGGAGAAAATACATCATGAAAAACAAAAAAGAAGACACAAAACTTTACAAAGGGATTATCGGCCTTGCTAAGACAGCTGCCGGTATGAACTGCGAATATGGAGATTATCAGGATATCAAACAATATTTCCGGTATCCTGGAGAACTTCTGGAAAGAATGGAAGAGCAGGGATTTACATCTATCAGTGATTACATCTCTGTTATGAAAGGTCTTTCCAGAATAGGAAAATATCATACAGACGGGACTTTTATTGGATCCCAGCTGGAAGATTTCCTGAAACGGGCAAAGGAAAAAGCAGTAAAAGAACAGAATCTGATCCTGTTATACCAGGTCCTGGCATTTAGTTATGCACATATACTTCGGGCATATATTGCGGACCAGAAGAAGCTGGAAGAAAAGGCTCCCATCTTAGAAGAGATTTTTAATCAGGATGTAAAAGAATTTCTGTACCAGCAGGTATCTTATTTTACCACTGATCAAATACATCTTTTATTTGAGTCGGGATATCTGGACTTCTCGGAATTTATGAGAATTAATAAGAAATATTCCAAAGAATACCTGAAAAAGATGGACAAACCTTATTTACTTACTTTCCTGAAGACTTTCTGTGAGAGCAGAAACTGGATTTTTACAGACAATGAAGCCAATTTCCTGGAAAATTCATTTAAAGACAGCTGGGTTATTGGCCTTGCATATTATAAAAAACAGACAGTAAATTATTTATCCGTATTTTCAGAAGAAGAGCAGGAAATGCTTTTAGGACTGATGTGTGAGCTTATAACACGTATTCCTGATATTTGTGATCTGGATGATTTCATGGCGGGAATTATTTCCTCAACGGAAACCCGTAAAATTCTTGGAGCCGAGCTTAGTGAACAGTGGTATCAGTTTTTGGAAGCAAGAAGCTACAAAGCTATGAATTCACTACGGCAGGATTATCTTCCTGAAGAAGTGTATGCGGCATTTGTCCAGAAGAAAGAGAAACTGGAAGCGGAAAAGAAAAAAATAAAAGAGCAGGAAAAATTGAAAGAAGCAAAAGCTGCACTGAATGACGAGTTAAATGAAATTTCAGATACAGTTGAGGGAAATTTGTACGGGCATTTATACCTGGGTGCCATTATGGTAAAAGAGGCCTGCAGAGCCTGTATGGTAAATGAAACTTCCCAAAATATCCAACTGCTCATACATATGATCTTATCTCATCATGGAAAAATGGAATATGGTGCAGTTAAATCACCTGCTACCAGGGAAGCCTATGTACTTCACATTCTTGATGAGCTTGACAGTAAACTGTGGGTTTATGAAGATGTGATGAAAAACACAGAACCAGGAACCTTCTCCCAGCCAAATCGTTGGCTTGATGGAGCAGTAGTATACAATTCGGACGTTGATCTAAACTCCCACTAATACAACAGGCAGCCCTTTTGGACTGCCTGTCTCTTTTATATTCAATTTTCTCGTGGATCCCATTTTATAACTTCATAATGTCCATCATCTGCTTGACACTTGAAAATCATTTTACGTCCATACCTGTCATCTTCAAACGGAAATGCCTCCCAGTCAACTTTTTTGTATACCGGATCAATAATGATATTTCCTGTTGCCGAGACTACACCGTATCCTTTTTCTCCTTGTATTACTGCAAAATTATCATAATGCAGTTCCGAAATATCAAAAATATTTGGAATTTCTGCTATAACTGATATTTCGGTCGGATTTTTATCTATATCAATACAAAATAATAAACCTTTATCATTACGGAATGCCGTCCCTATTGTTGTTGTTACATCCGGTAATGGATTAATCATAGTACATTTATCAAAAAGAGTCTTTCCTTTTCTATTGATGATGGCCCAACCATCCGCTGTTTTAACTCTGGCATACTGTCCCTGACATTCCCAGGGATAAGCTTCTTCATAGTCACCAGTCATCTTGTTTCCATTTTCATCAATAAAATAATAGTTTTTTCCATCTGCACTTACACAAGCAGAGTTATAGTTCATCTGAGAAGCTTCCTTAAAACATGGTTTAATCTGCTCCGTACCGGTATATTTAGAAATAAAGCCGTATAAACCGTTCATCCCTATTACACGAAGTGTGTCATAGTCATAATCTTCCTCAATCACTTTATAATAGCCGGATATAAGTTTTCCATCTTTTTCCAGATACGCACCTGTATCTCCATATCTGATGATACCCCAGGCGTGTGGAAGGGTACTTTCTGTATATGTAGAGTCTTCTGCCGTCTTTTCATTATTAGCACTTAAGGATTCTGATGAAGTAGCTGCAAAATATAACAGCAGGCCAATTATCAAAAAACTGATGATTGTACAAATAATCTCTTCTTTAAGAGATAATTCCACCTCTTCGCCATCATTAAGGCTAACTGCTTTTAAAAGTTTCTCAATCATTTTGACATTCCTCCTTTTGCAGTATTGAAGCATAAAATAAAAAAGTTGTAAAGAGAGCATTTCTCAGCCTATTGACGTTGAAAGCATGCTTATTTCTGGTATAATTAGTATCATAAATTCGGAAGATGGAGGCAATTCTATGGAAAAATATGTGGAAGATATGGATATGAGTCAGACGGCTAACTGTAACACAGTTAACGTAGAACGCTGTGAGGAACCTGTTGATTTTATTAATTTGATTTTTCCTTATTGCAAAACCATTTCTCAAAGATGGTCTGAAAAAATGAAAGAACTTATGAACGAAGATCTTTCAGTACCATTTAAAACTATAAAAAAAGGTATTATTACAGATATATGTACACTTACTGACCCGGCTCAGATAAAACAGATGGTTGACCAAGAGTTTGGTACCAGTTTATCTTCAAGTGAAAAGACTGTTTACGAACAGTATTTCAAAAATAAAAGTTTATCTAAATTTTCAGTTAATGCTAATGCCCTGGCACGATTAGGAAACAATGATTTTACAATTAATACCATCAAGAGCTGGATAAATGGAACTACCAGTCCGCAGGACAGAGAATATGTCTTGAAATTAGCATTTTGGGCCAAATATAATATCGAGGAAACAAACAAGTTATTAGAATGTGCAGGAATGCACGAATTATACATTAAAGGCACTGGAAACTCTAAAAATACAAAATCATCCATACGAGATCTCATTTATATCTATATGCTCCGTCATGAAAGATATTCTTTTGCCGAAGCTCAGGATTTAATATCCTACTGTGATAAAAATTTACATGAGTATTTAGAAAAATCCTTATCCTGTGATAACTTAAATTCAAGTACTAAATATTGGGAGGATTGGATTTTCCACAAATCACAGGGAAATATTGAAGACCTTAAAACGGAATTTGAAAGCCATGTTCGTTTACTTATTCACGATTACCGTGCTTTATATGGAGAAATTTCTACTGAATTTACAAAAAAATATGATGTTCAAAAAGGACCTGAACAATACTACGGAGAAGATTCTTCTGGTGAAGGCCCAGCTTCTATCAGAGCCTTAACTACCAGTAGATTAAATATATCTTTGAAAAAAAATAAACAGCCCATTCAATCCGACCGCAGATGGAAAGAAAGTTTGAAAAACACTCTGTATGCAGCATATAGTCCTGAAAAACCGAACAGGAATTTCCGTACAAATGATTCTACCGGAAAAAAAACTGAAAAGAAGAAAAATGAAAAAAATGAAACAGGACATTTAGAACGTTGTTTTCAACGAAGAGATATTATTGTACTTGGTCTGATCCTTAACAAAAGCTGTAAAGGTATCAATGAATTACTTAGCATGTGTAAAGAACCACCTTTATATGGAAGAGACTATACAGAAAGTATTGTTATCAATGCACTTGTACGAAACCGTGCAAAGAAAGTTTCTTATGAAAAAATTGTAGATGATTTATATGATGAAGATTTAATTGAATACTATAAAGTTACACCAGATAAAGTGAAATCTCAATTTAGTATATATGATGATATTTATATAGAATATAAAAACCGTTCTAACTATGATCCAGAACAAAAAGCAGAGGTAGAAGGTTTCTACAGCTGTAATGCACCCGCTATCAATGCACTGGTTTCCTTACGCACATTCCAGTGGATAAAAAACATGTACTCAAAACTGGAGCCATATATGCATGTAGATAAAAAAAAGCAAGTCAGTCTTATAGACTGGTTTCCTGAAAAAGTGCTTTTCGAATATCTTATTTCCTGCGCTGCCGCAGATATAAAAAGAGGAGAATTATAATATGAGCTATCTTTTGATTTTTGACAATTATACAATCCGTTATCTGGACACATCAAAATTCCTTGATGGAAAACTCCATTCCGTTGGACGTATTGATACTGAGACAGGAATTCAACCAGATGTTCATTTCAGTCCAGAATTAATCTCTATCGGAAGAAAACAGGGATATATCCAAAGTAAATACGGTCATTTATATTATACAGAATCTTCAAATCATTTTCCGACCAGATTTAATAATTACGGTTTTTCCGATGAAACCTTTCCAATTTCTAATTCTGGAAGTATTTATAATGTTTTTACCTTTATGCATCAGGATGGATCTCCTATCGCTTTTATGTTTCTGGTTGAAAATAAGAATTGGAATTTTCATCAATTGGATGGTACTGATGTAATCATTGGTAATGAACCGCATGAAGAGATTTTTCAATTTGAAGATACAGACACGATTGTACTGGAGCATACACCTGAAAGGTTATTGAATCTTTCTTTTATAGATGAGCATTATTTTCTGCAGGTATCAGAAGAAGCCACTCCATTTTTTTTCATCATTGATGATGATAATAACATAAAAACTCTTACTGAAAATATACGGTTGGATCCAACTAAGACTTACCGGTTCCTGTACCGGGAAGAGTACATGTTTGTAATAGGAGGAGATATTCTTTTGTATGGAAAGATATAAACTCAATTTTTCTGCATCTGGCAACACACACATTGGTGCAGGACGCGCCAATAACGAGGACAATTTGCAGATTGGTTCTTATTATAAGAAAAATTGTAAGAAAAATAATGATTCTTTTGTTTTAGAAAATACTGCTGCCTGCCGCTATGTCCTTTTTTCTGTATTTGATGGCATGGGTGGCGGCGAAGCAGGAGAGTATGCTTCTCTTTACGCTGCAGAAGAATTTTTCTCTGCGCACATGAAATTGTCCAATACCCTGCCGTCGGAAGAGGTAGTATGTATTGTTAAAAATGCTTTTCAATCTACAAACAACCGCATTATTCGAAGTCCATTAGGAATACTTGGAACTACAGGTGTAACTTGCATACTGGATCGAAAAAGTGCTGCGATTAAATTTTTCTGGGCTGGCGATTCCAGGGGGTATTTGTTCAGAAATAATCGTCTTTTACAAATCACTCAGGACCAATCGGTGGCTGAATCATCAATTAAACAGGGGCTTTATACAAAATCTGACGCTCAGTATATCTATGATCAAAAACGCCTTACCGGATACATCGGGCGTGACGCATACGGCTATAACTTCAGACCTTTAGAATCTTCCTGGATTAAAATACTGGATAATGATCGGATAGTGCTGTTAACAGATGGTATCTACACCTGCCTTGAAGAATGTGAATTACAATCTTTATTAATAAAAGAAAAAAAGAATGCTTGTGAACTTTTAATAAACGCTGCGCTTAATCAAAATTCTCAGGATGACATGTCTGTTGTCCAAGTTGGAATTTTCAAATAAGAAATTGCATTTTCTTCAGAAAGTGAGATGGATTATGATAAACAATGTATCAGTTATAGAACATGATAAGCTTATTTTATATTCTTTAGATGATTTTGCAATGGATGAAGACTTGCAAGAGTGTATACGGAATGCAAAAGTGGAAGCAATATCACTGAAAAATGCATCCTGTCAAGTGAAAGAAATAGGAAATGGTTCTGCAAACAATACTTCTGTTTTTTGTATTCCAAATCCAGATATTTCTGGAGAGAAACTTGCTTTAAAACTTGTTTCTTATATCACAACAACTTATCCTCCGGAATATGAAGCCGATGAAGCAGTTCGAGATCTTGTAAATAATACTCCTAAGAGCAACAGAGTCATCGACGAAATCATAAACAGCTTAAAAACAAAAGATTGCCGAAATGTAATCCCATTATCTGGTCATGATACTATTATATGGAAGTGTCCAAAATACAACAGAATAGGTATAGATTATGCATTAAAAATGCCTTTGGCAGCATGTATAAATGATACAATTTCCAAATATGTTGTCAGACATAATACTGGTACCAATGCTTTGCTAACCGAAGAAAAACCAGAAACTGAAAAAACAATTCTAGAAATTGGGATTGATTTATGCATTGCATTACAAGATTTACATGCACATGGAATTATTCACCGTGACATTAAACCTGGTAATATTTTCCTGTATAAGGAACATTACTGCCTTGGCGATTTCGGAATTGCTGTTGAAAATCCAAGCTCACAGGATTTTCGGGTAGGAACACAAGACTATTGGGCCCCAGAACAGGCAGGAGATATGTTTTCAGATAAATACGATCATCGGATGGATATCTATTCTCTTGGACTTGTTTTATATGAACTGGCAGATACTATGTCTGTTTCTATGCATTACCGTGACAGAATGAAAGGACAATCTCTGCCAGATTTGTCCTCGGTATCAAAAGGATTAAATAAAATCCTACATAAAGCATGTCAATTTGATCCAGACAACCGCTATCAAAATGCAGAAGCTTTTTGGGCTGATTTGCATTTACTGCAAAATAAGCATGACTATATTCCAGTTTATCAGGCCCCCGAAGAATCCCATGAATATGCCACATCCAAAAATAAAAGTGCGGGAACCCCAAGCAATACTGCATATTCATCTAGTCAGAAAAGAAATCCTTATGGAAGAAAACAAGCTAGGAAAAAATTGGAAGATTTCATCATCTCTCCAGAAACAGTTTGGAATGCCGGAAAATTCTGGTATGATGAGAGCTGCAAACGGGGAAATCGCTTTTCTGGATTTGATATTGATAGGCGAATTATGCCTTTATCCGTCACGTCAAATCATGTGATAGATCTTCCGGTTAATGTAGTTACTGATCAGGAGACTGTTAAGAATCAAAAACCACTGTCCGAAATCATTTCTAACATCGAAAAACTCCACAATATGTATTTGATTGGAGAGGGTGGTATCGGAAAAACCACAGCGTTGTATTCCATTATGAAGGATGCTTATCGGGAGAAGCTTCCTTCGAAATCCGAAAACGAGAAACAAATTATCCCTTTGTTTATAGAATTATCCAAAGCCCCGGCGGAGTATTGCAGTGTCTATGAATCTTCACACTCTACTTTTATCAGAAGGTACCTGTTTATGTTGATTAATTCCTTCCATTCTCAGCACCTTATTTCAGAAAGTGCTGTGGAAATGACGCGGATTATGCAAATGGATATGATTTTCTCTGTTCAAAAAATTGATGCGCTTTTGCGTAAGAGCCCAAATAATGTTCAATACTTATTATTATTGGATGGTCTAAATGAAGTAGCAAGGAAACAACTTTCTATCCCTGGTAACGATTATATGGGAAGTCCATTGGAATTTATTGTTAGCGAAATCCATGAACTTTTGAAACATTCGAACGTTTCTGTAATAATTACCAGCCGTGCAGATGAAACATTAGGCGATTCGAAAAATATTTTTGATCGACTGTATCTGACTGGTGTCAGTAAGAGGGCCATAAAAAAATATTTGACACAGCATGAAATCTCTTACAAAAGAGTCAAGGAAAATAAACGACTTATAGAAACTTTAAGAATACCATTATTTTTAAAACTTTACAGCCAGTTATATTCGACTTCTGAAGTATCTACTCCAGGAGAAATTTTGTATGCTTTTTTCAGCGAACGTAGCGCCAAATACACTATCAGAAACAGAATTAGCGAAATTAAAGCCGATCACAGAATGTCAGGAGAAAATCCTGCTTCGAATCGTATTGATGAAAAATTGCAATGGTTTATCCTTGATTTCCTGCTGCCTGAACTTGGCTGGTACATGGAAAAAAAAGATTTATATACCGTTAATCTGGAAACAATAAAGCAAGTTGTAGATTCTGTTTTAAAAGGAACTAGCGAGACTGATATTTGTGGAAAATATGGCAAAGCAATGTTTTGCGACTATCATAATGGGAAAGATGGCAGCGTAAATACTCGAACATATGCTGACCAATTACTTCATTTGAATCTCAGCAGACAAAGCTACATACAGACAATTGTTGATTATTGTGTATATTCTTTTGGGATTCTTTATGTGAATAATCAAAATTATGGTTTTATTCATCAGCATATTAGGGATTTTTTCGCTGCTCTGAAGATCATTACGGATATCAAATTCGCAAATTCCATATTGCATACAGATAAAATCACTGCTATTCATCGTTTATCTGAATTAAATAATAATATGTTAAGCGCATCCGTTTCACAGTTCTTGAGTGATTTATCTATACCTCTTAGTTCTAAAAGCAAATCTGATTTTTACAGTAATGCTTTGAATATTTATCGAAACGTTTTTGATACAAGCAGTGGTATTGGGGTGAAAAATATAATAGAAATCCTATATAAAGTAAAAGGTAATTTAGCAGATATGAATTTTTCTAATCTCGATTTAAGAAAATGCCAGTTATATGGAATTAATCTTGAAAGATCCTCTTTTGCTGAAGCTAAATTATCAAAAAATACTTTATTTTTTAAAGGTCATAATAGCAGTATTCGTAATGCCGGTTTTTCTCCCGATGGAAAACATATTTTCTCAATTGAATATGATGATACATTACGGACATGGAACACTCATGCTTTAGCTGAAGAAAACATCTTTTCAAGAGAAGCTATCATGCGTCCGATGGCAGCAAAATACAGTGTTTCTGGTAAATTATTTTTTGTCATCTATTTCATAGAGGGAGTTACCAGAAATTACACGATTTATGTCTATGATTCCGGAAGTATGAAATGCATTAAACAGAAAAAAATTCTGTATACAACTCATAATAGCGAAGTAGGTATGAGTGTCGAGAAAGGGGAACATTTTAACTTTGTGGAAATAAGCCCAGATGATAAATATTTGATTATTGGCGATATTTTCAATACAATTTTATTGGATCCGATTCAGAAAGATGAAAATAACAAAAGGTATATTCATTCCTTCAGAACAAATTTGAATCAAGCTTTACGAATATTAGTATATTCGCTAAAAAAACAATTCCTATCCACTGTTAGTTTGGATTTGAGTCCACAAATATTGGCAGATCCGCTGAAGCAGTATATTGTTGCAGCATTTCCATATAACGACAATATTGTATTTTATAGTGCAGATACACTAGAAGAGGAATTTAAAATTTCACTTCCAGAAAAAAAATATTTTTCAAAACGTTTATGTATTTGTCCGTCAGGGCGATTTCTTGCAGTATTTATGGATTTTAATATATATATTCTGGACATTCAGAAGAGAATGATTTTCAGAACTCGTACATGGGACAGGAAGACTGGTAAATTAAATCCAACGTCTTGTAAATTTATAAATTTTAATTCAGAAACATGTATGTTACTAAAATATGAAACTGGTAGGAATGGTGCTAATCCTTATTATTTTAGTGACGATAAGGAGCAAAATATTATTGTATGGTCATTTACCCAAAATACAGATGTATTCCAAATGAAAGATACAATTTATAGCAAAATTTGTGATTGCTTAGAAAATTCAATACTCTTTGATTCTTCTTCCGGGTTTCAACTAACAGATAAATTAAATGAAAATAGTGGAGCATTTTTGTTTAATAAAGAGCAATATGGAATCTCAAATATAAGAAAAGCAAGATATTCATCGAATAAAGCATATTTGATTATATACTCCAGAGCATACATACAAATATGGAATTCTACAAATTTATATCTAATGCATGAACTACATTTTGACGAAGCAATTCAGTCTGTTTTATGTACTTCACAAAAATTATACATTGCTTTTTTAAATGGATATTTTCGTGTTTTTGAACTCAACAGCTGGAAGCTTTTATATGAAAATACGAATTTGAGGAAACAGCGATTTTTCATAAGTCCAAAGCAGAAATTTCTAATTGCACAAAATTATACAGGAGATTTTGAATTATATGATATACACAGTTTCGAATATATACGATCTTTTAACGGTGATTTCTTTGCATTTAATGATTCAGAAACACGAATTATCATTGGACACAACTATACCAAATTTAGAGAGGAGAGGATAACGGATCATACAATTCTTACAGAATGGACATTAGATATAACCACTGTTTCAGATAAATATATTTATACTTTTGAAATAGTCAATATCATTACAGAAGATATTATAATAGAAATGTTACGGGATAAGGGATTTATTGTTGAAAATGTAACTTATTTTTTTGTTGTAGATTTAAGATACCTTCCTGATTCAAATAAGCTTATTATATATTTTAAGCTTACCTATTCAAGAAGATCCATTTTTACTCTTTGGAATATGGACACTAAAAAATGCGAAAAGCTAATTTTATCGGATGGTTCTTACGTATTTTCTGAAACTGATAAGAAATTTTATACTTTTATTGAGAAAGAAGCAAATACTTCTATGACACTTATAGATTTGCATAATTTGAAGCAAATAAAAATAAAAAACTTAAAACCTACATATAATATTGAAGATGTTAAAGATGTACAAAAAAATTTATTGCGAAAAAACAAAACATCCATAACGGTCTATAATATACAGACAAAAAAATATATCACCATACCATTTTTTCCCAATTTATACGTTAAAGATGCTATTTTTACCGCAACTTCTGCATCGCATGATTTTGATGAATTTTCACTTAAAGTACTTGAAATGTATGGCAGCAAATTGGAATAATCTACTTATAAATACGCTCAAAACCTATATGTACATAAAAAATAGGAGAGATACATATGAAACATAATATTATCCATTTTTACGCGTCAAACAATTTTGATAAAAATGAACTGGATGCTATTCGGGAAGCAAAGAAAAAAGCAATTTCTGAAAAATATATTTCCTCCTACATAGAAGAAATTGGCACAGGTTCATCAAACAAAACTACTGTTTTTTGTATTCCCAATCCAGAGATTCCAGGAGACATGCTTGCCTTAAAAATTATATCGTATGTTACGATTGCTTACCCTAATTTAAAATTTTATGAAGCAATTAAAGCTCTAAAGAATGACACTTGTAAGGGAAACCGAATTATACAGGAGATACAAAACTGTTTAAAAACGCAGGATTGTCGTAATGTGATTCCACTGTCCGGATTTGATACACTTATTTGGCAATGTCCGGCATACAATCGGGTTGGAATAGACTACATACTGAAAATGCCTTTAGCTAAATGCATAAGCAATACCATCTCAAAATATGTGTTAAGGAAAAAACATCTTCTTTGTCAAAACAATGTTCCATCTACGGAGTTACCAGAGGATGAGGGTCTTATTATAAAAATTGGTCTGGATATTTGCCTGGCACTGGAAGATTTACATTCAACTGGAATCATTCATAGAGATATTAAGCCTGACAATATCTTCTTGTACGAAAAGCATTACTGTGTTGGTGACTTTGGTATTGCTATTGAGAACCAGAACACTCAGGATCTGCATTCCGGAACACAAAGTTATTATGCTCCGGAACAGGCGCTGGATATTTTTACCGATAAATACGATCATCGAGTGGATATCTATTCTTTAGGACTCGTGTTATATGAACTGGCTGATACTATACCTGTCGCATTACGTTATAATGACCGAATTTATAATCAATACCTTCCTGATCTCGGAAAATCTGTCTCACAAGGATTGAATGCCATCATACACAAAGCATGTCAATTTGATCCAGGCGACCGCTATCAAAATGCGTCGGCTTTTAAGAGAGATCTGAATTTGCTGCAAAAAGATCCTGGCTATGTTCCGGATTTTCCTACTGTGCAAAGCCATGAAGGAGATTTCCAAATAGAAAATCATAAAAAAGGAGTTTCGAATAATACAGCCTATTCATCCGGTCAAAAAGGTAGTCCTTATAAACGGAAAAAAATACAATCCAGACACGCTGTACACGATTTATCAATTCCAGAAACTATGTGGTACGCAGGCAAATTCTGGTATGATAAAAGCTCCGAACATGGATCCCGTTTTGAATTTCTTAATATCGACAGACAAATCATGCCATCATCTGTACATTCGGGCGGCAGTGGCACTGATTTACCTGTCAATGTATATGTGCATTCTAAAAAACAAGGACAGGTTAAACCTTTGTCTGAGATAATTGAAGACACCGAACATATACATAATATGTATCTGATAGGAGAGGGTGGTATTGGTAAAACCACAGCCCTTTATTCCATTATGGAGAACGCTTATAAGAACATGCAGTACCATCCATCGGATACTAAAAAAACAATCATCCCGTTATTTATTGAACTTTCAAAAGCTCCTCTGGAATATGGACCAGTATATACCTCAATGCGTTCCTCTTTTATACACTGCTATGTATATATGCTTATTCGTTCATTATCAAATAAGCAGTTGATATTAGAAGATAATGCCGAAATGCTCCATATCATGCAGAATAGCAGTGAAGAAGCTGTATGTCAGGTAAATACCATCTTAAAAAATACTCCAGATAATATTGAATATCTGTTGTTACTAGACGGGCTAAATGAAGTTTCCAGAAAACCTGTTTATATGAATGGCTCAGCAAATATTTCTGAAAGTCCGGTTGAAATGATTACCGCTGAAATCCAGGAATTATTAGCTCATCAAAATATCAGAATTATTATCACAAGCCGTTCAGACGAATACCTGGACGAAATGGAAAATTCTTTTGAAAAATACTATCTGACGGGAATAGATAATAATACTATTTACTCATATTTAGGTCGAAATCATGTTCCAGTTGAGAATATAAAAAATAATTCCAGGCTGTTGGATACATTACGAGTGCCGTTATTTTTAAAGTTGTACTGCCAGTTATATTCAGTAAATGAAGTATCCACTCCTGGCGAAATTTTATATACTTACTTCAGTGAACGAAGTACTATGTATACTGCCAGAAAGCGAATACAGGAAATCAAGAAAGATCGTACTGCAACAGGCATGCCATATACTTCAAATATAATTAATGAAAAAACACAGTGGTTCATCCTTGATTTCCTGTTACCTGAAATCGGCTGGTATATGGAAAAAAACGGTTTATTTACCATTGACCAGCAGACAATAAAATCTATTATTGATCCAATTTTAACCGGAACTGACTTGACAGATATATGCGGAAAATATGGCATTTCCCTTTTTAAGGATTACCATAAAGGAAATGATGGAACTATCAATGTCAAAACATATGCAGATTACTTGGTAAGTCTGCATATAGATGGGAAAAGTTATATACAGGAGATAATCGACTACTGTGTTTATTCTTTCGGAATTCTTTGTGTGAATAATCAGCATTACAGCTTTATTCATCAGCATATTCGTGATTTTTTTGCTTCTATGAAAATTATTACAAACATGAAACTGGCCACGTATATTGCAACCAGCAGTAGCGATAACGAACTTGGAAGACATTGTCTGACCTGCTTAACCAGTGAATTACTAAGTGAAGACATTGTCCGTTTTATTGGCGAAATACTAGGCGAGTATCAAAATGTACCTGTTTACGTTGATGGAAAATGGGAGAGTTGTAAGACAAACGAAATAAAAAGTTCTGTTCTTAACGTAAACAGTCGTTTTTTAATAACGGATGCATTAAAATTATTCCAAAATTATTTTCCGGAAGAAAACAATATTGATTATGGGGTATGGAATCTTTTAAAAATTATCTACACAGCAAGAAAAACCCTGGCAGCTATGAACTTAAAGAATCTTGATCTGCGAGGCTGTTCTCTTAACAATCTGGAATTATATGACGCAGATTTATCAGGTTCGTTGATTTACCATGAAAATATTTTCCCAAGCGGGCATAATGACGTTATCACAAAAGCTGTCGTTTCACCATCAGGAAAGTATGTTTTCACCGGTGGCTATGACGGGAAATTAAAATTATGGCATTTAAAAACAACAAAATGCATAAAGGATATAAAAAAATATGACTATCCTATTATTGGTATTTCGATTTCACAGGATTATATCGCAGTTTCAACCACTTCATTTGTAGAAATTCTTGATCTCAACACTTATGAAATGAAAAAAAGATATAATGCGTATTATGGAGTCTTCAGTCCTAATGGAAAATATCTTTTGTTATTGTTCCATATGAAAAAGGCCCAATTAATAAATGCAGCGGATGGACTTTTCTCTTTAATTGGAAAATTGCCGCGTGCAGACCGCTGTACCTATACAGACGGAATTCCAAGATTTGGAAGCTACATGTTCTCTCCGGACAGCAGATATTTTATATTTAAGCCATTTGCATTATCATCCCGATGCCATATAGAATTATGGTCAACGGATACCTGTAAATTCATAAAAAAAATTGTTGGATACGATTATAGCAATCATGTTGCATTCAGCCCGGATGAAAAATATATACTGACAATTGATTCTTTGTGTCAGTTAAAACTCTTTGCATTTGATAAAGTAACTGGAAGCACATCATTAATTCATGATACGGAGATTAAGCACATTTTAAATTATGAGATTCCAACTATGACCTGCATTCAATTTGTATGTAATGGAAAATATGTATTAATGGGAGACAATTATGGAAATCTATTCCTGTGCGACTTTGAAACAATACTGACTTCTCCAAAAAATATTGAAAAGCATTGCTGGATTTTAAGTGGGCATCATGATTCTATAAACAGTATTTCCGAGTATATTTACAATGATGCGCACTATGCGATAACAAGTTCCAGTGACTGTAAAGTTAAGATCTGGAATCTCCAAACTAAAAAGTGCATCTCTTTGTTACATAAAGGAAACATAAGCTCGACTTTATCAGCATGCTACATTTTAAATGGTAAATATATTGTTGTCTCCGGAAATAGCAGAGAACTGTTGATTTTTGATCCATTGACTGGAAAATATGTTGACAGAATCGGCACTACGGATAATTATACCTGGAAATATACTTGGAAAGTATCTTATCATGCAGAAACAAAACAGCTTGCAGTTGTATTGGATAATGGATCTGTTGCACTGTATCGCTATCAAAACAATACTTTTGTTCATCAAAAAACAGTAAAAATGATGGATGAATATATCGGGGAACTTAAGTTTAGCCCCAAAGGTGATAAGCTTTTAACCATTTCTTATATTGGCAATATTTTATGTATCTATAATATTCTGTCAGAAAAGCTGATCACATTAGATAAAGTAAATTCCATTCATAAATCAGATGCTTTTGCGTATCTCGATACGGATACAAGCGGTACCCCTCCGAACTATGACGATACAGTTGTGGAAGTAACCACCGCTCCGGGAAAAGCCGTGCAGACATCAAGAAATTATACGTTCCGGGGAAATGGCACCTTTTCTTATCCTGATGGAGATACCGTTCTGGCAAGTTTTCAAAACGCTGATTCAATAGGATATTTTGATTCAGCCACAGGAAAATTTAAAGGAATTAATCACGCATATTATGAGCCTTATAGAAAAAATATTATGCATAAGCTCTATAAAAAATCTCAAGACTTTCCATGGAGTATAGGCATGAGACAAGTTGATTCCATTGCGTATAACAGAGATGGAACCTACTTATTTATTACCCGTCATGGAGGCCGGGTAGAAATATGGAGTACTTTTACAGGTAAATGTCTTGCTATTTTAAAGGCTTTCAACGCTGATGCCAAAAAACTGGCTGTTTCTGATGACGGAGATTATATTGCTTTTTCCACGTGTGGTCCAAACATAAAAATATACCGCATGTGTGATATACATACAACGGATTCCTTTGATTTATGTTATTCTGATAATATCACGGATTGGAAATGCAAATACAATATAAGAGGAGAATGGAGATTTCAAGTTCGTAAAAGTGCAAACAAACTTTATCATTTCATCTACAAAACTCAAGAAGGACATAAACAGCCAATTGCAGGCATGGAATTTAGCCCAGATAAAAAGCAACTACTAACAACTGCTTATGACAGATCTGTAAAAATATGGGATTTGTCGGATGCTTCAAGGGATCAGTATAACATTTCGCCACATTGCCTGTACTCTATCGAATTTATTCCAGGCCTTAAAGTGAAAGGAGCTGTAATTCAAAACTTACATAGCAGTTCAAATTTAACAGACAAAGAACTTGAGTCATTAAAAACTTACGGTGCAATATTATAATAATTTATATCCCCCACCACAAAACTGGCGGGGGATATGTTTTTGTTTTTAGAAAGTATCTGTTAACGTTTCTAAAACTCCATCATATAATGGTGATAAAAATGGATTGTGCACTTGATCAAATTGTTGTTTTTCTGTCCGATACATGGACAATGTATTAGAGAAATGACTTATCCAGCAATAATAGCAAGTATAAATGATATCAAGAATGATAAAAAACTGCGTCCATTCCGGATACTGAAAAGAAGCAGCTATAAGCATGACAATTCCTAAACTCATAAATAAAAGATCCCGGATAATATTTTCCTTTAAGACGTTTAATTTTTTCTGTGACATGTTCTGAGAATATACAGCCAATGGCTGTGCAATCGCATTTAACTGTTCCAACTTAGTCCATATATCAACAGCTTCTTTTCTTTTTCCATCGGATAACTTGTATGCGGTTAAATTTGAAGTGATTGCAAATAAAATAATGTAATAGGGTTGTGAATCAGCAGGATGCATATCACTTGCTTTCATTGCGATTTCGTATGCACGATCCAGATTTCCTATTCTAAGATGTTCATTTGCCTGGGAAATCTGTGAGGCATATTGAAAAGCTGCCCTATCTGCTGTGCTATCAGTAAAGACTGCATCACAAAACACGCATTTAAAATGTCCGTTTTCGAAAACGATTTTATTTGCACCGCAATTTGGACATTTTTGCTCGTACATAGTCTTACCCCTCCTGTGCTTCTTTAATTTGAGCACCTTCTGCCATAAATTTTTCTGGATGATCAAACTTCTCCATCATAATTCTCATACTGTTATTCAGGGAATAGATGTTGCTTTTTAAGATAGAGAATGAATTTGTATAATCTGGATAATAGTTTTTACAGTAAGAAGCCATCGGCAAAAGGAAATCATCTGTTTCCTTTATGTATTTTCTCATCCGGTCAAAGGTAAATGTATAAAGGCTGGTACTATTATGCAACCGGTCACTGAGCTTAATAAGAGCTGCCTGACAATTTCTCTCAATCTTTTTAAAATATACGCTTAATTCATAATCGTCCAGTCCTGATTCTTTGGTAAGAAGAGTAATAATATCCAGAACCTCTTGTGAAAGATGATATTCCGTAATCAATTCTCGTCCCTTTAATGGAAGTTTATCGCTACAATCCTCCAGAAGATCATGCAGAAGGGCAGCAGCAAGGGTGACATCATCATCTATGCCATAATTCATCAGTGTTGTGCAGACTTTCAGTGGGTGCACAATATAAGGCATACCATCTTTACGATACTGTCCATCATGGAAATGACGGGCAACTGCCAGTGCAATCAATGTCTGTTTCAGATTCTTTGCGACGGCAAATCCTTTAATGAACATATAGGATTTGATGTACTTTATGGTATCTGCTTCATTATAAGTATCATTCAGTTTAATAATGTTTCTTTTCTTCTGCATTTCAATTTCCTCCTCATTTTTGTGCATATTAATTTGTATCTATTATTTTTATATCATATATATAATCTTCTGAAAATGCGGCCTTTCGTACTCCTTTGACACCTGTTTAAGGCTTACCATTTCGTACTGTATTGACGTTGCTGTCCAGATAATGCCGTGTTATGCTTACATCATCAAAGCATTGGTAAAGCTTCAAATAAGAGCTGTACCCAAATAAACTCAGGAGGAAACTGCCATGAAATATGTTGTTATTGATCTTGAAATGAATCCTATCGCTACTGTACATACAGCAGAGCGAGAATATTGTAAGCTCGAAGTAATTGAGATTGGAGCTGTTTTACTGGATGAAAAATACCAGGAAATTGGAAGTTTTGTAACTCTTGTGAAACCTCGTTTTAATTCCCGTATTGAAAAAAGATATGAAAAACTTACGGGAATCAAAACGGAGATGATTGAATCAGCTCCTTGTTTTGAAGATGCATTGGATATGTTTTTTAACTGGTGTAACAGTATCCCTGACGAAATTCAGATTATCCAGTGGAGTGAAAATGATTTTGCTCAATTTTCAAAAGAAATCCAAATGAAAAAAATTATGCTATCCAGCCAGAACCAAAAGTATATGATTGAGCCTTGGCTGGATTTCCAGGCAGAGTATGGACATACACTTGGACTTGAGCACAATATTTCCTTAAAAGATGCTGTCATGTATGCAGGAGAGGATTTTTGCGGACGTCAGCATGATGCACTCGTGGATGCAAGAAATACAGCGGACTTATTTGGTATTGTCCGCGATGAAAATAAATGTCAAAAAGCACTGCAACATGTTATTGAAGCACTGCAACCCCAAAATAATTTCTCTATTGGAGATCTGTTCGATTTTTCTGCAATTTCATTATCTGCATAACAAAATTGTTTCCAGATATATTTCAACAAAAAATCAAATATTATCGAACAGTATATGCTGTTCTGTAATGTTTTGTTAAAAAAGAAAGGTGAACTATGAGCGACTTTTTAATTCCCCTGGGTGGTGGAAATGAGATAGGTGGTTCTGCATACTATCTTTCCTTAGAAGGTATACATGTCCTTTTTGATTGTGGAGCCAGATTAAAAGGCGAAGAGTTATATCCTGATTATGAAAGGCTCTTATATGAATTGAATGATTATTTAGACCTTAATCTGATTTTGATCAGTCATGCGCATTATGACCATATCGGATCTCTGGCAAGAATCGCTTCTCTGGCACCGGATGCTGAAATTATTGCAACTGAAGCAACTAAGAAACTGATTTACACACAACTCCTTGATTTTGGTCGTATATCTGGACGCGGGGAATCTGACATTATCAGAAATGAGCGTTACCGGAAAGCACAGATTCTTATGGAAAGGATTCATACCAGATCTGTTATAAAACCATTTTTTATCCATGGATGTACTTTTACTCTATTGCCGGCCGGGCATATGCCAGGAGCAGTCATGATCCATATCAATACCCTGCACCACAATATCCTTTACACCGGAGATTTCAGTATCACCTCGATGTTTGGAGTGAACGGACTGCGGTTACCAGAAGATATCCATCCAGATACCGTTCTTATGAATATCCCAAACGCTTATCAGGAAAAGCAAGTCTGGGATGACCTTTTATCCGGAACTGGTAATTTTACCACGCAGGATCCTTATTCCAGACTAAAAGATATGATTTCTAAGCAACTGGAACAGGATCACAGTGTTTACCTGGTCTCACGAAGCATTCCCAAGCATCTGGATCTGTTTTATTTCCTGAATTCTACATTTCCAGATATTCCAGTTTACTTGGATCCCAAAAGCCAGAGAGTGGCAGATACGCTTTCTGACATGGGATACCAGGTGTACACTCCCAACATCCATATTAGTGAAACAATACCGGAAAAAGCGTGCATTATTATTGGACAGGAACAGAACCGGCAGGGATGTGTTTCTATTCTGTTTGATGCATACAGTCTTCATGCATCCATACCCGAAACACTCACACTGATCAGGCAGCTTATGCCAGATTCCTTATATCTATTACACGTTCATCCTATCAAAGGCAAGTTATCACTTAATTACGTTGCTGACAGACTGCTTCCGGATGTCTCTGTTACACAGACTGTTAACAGTGAAAAATATTATTTAAAGAGGACCAAAACAATGAAATATGATTTGATTTATCAATCCGTAATGGAGGAAGAACTCAAAATTGCAGAAGGACAAATGCCAGAATATGGAAAAGGCCGGCATAAATCCACTTATGAATGGATTGCCATTTATGGAAGTCTGCTTTATCCGAGCCTGCATCCACATGAAACTTATGACAAGCTTCAGAAAACTTTTATCAAAGAAGCAGGAATTTCCTATGATGATTACCGATCAGTTCTGCACAGCAGTAACCTTGACAACGAAGATAGGAGGCGGTATGTCCTTAATATTATTGAAAATGATGTGACATTATTAAAGAGTGCGCTGGATGGAGATACTGAAGCTATTTCCCATTTTTCCGAATTTACAGAAAACCTGAATCCGCGAGATCGAAAAAATGGCAGAATTTATTTTATTGGCAAATGTATGGTTATATTTATGATTCTTATTGATCCAGATTTGAAGAACGATACTTATCAGCCAATTGCTTTTACTTTCGGAGCACGTTACTGTGATAAACTTTTGAGAAATCTTCGAGACAGGCTTTTAAAAGAAAACGGCCTGACACGGAAACGGAAATCTGCCAGAGATGTGTTATTAGAAACCGAAAATATCCTCTCTGAATCTGCAAAAGCAGAGAGAATGGCATCCGGTAATGAATATGAACAGCTCATGTTCAAGTACAACAACTGTAAAAATTCATTGGAACTGGTACAGGCTACCCTGGATGAACTAAATGAGACCATTGATGAAACTGCCGCAGAAGCCAAAAATAAAGCAATTGCTTCTTTCTATACCAGTATGAATTCTGATGCTTACGGACATCTTTTGGACAGTATTGAGCTGGTTGACAGAAGACTTGCTGCCCTGAAAGAAAATAAAGTTAAAATTCCACCACAGCTTCTTCCTTTAACCATTGTATTCAAGCAGTTATTGAATTTCATTAAAGACAGCGGAATCGAACCGATTGATACCACCGGAAGGCAATTCTCTACAGAGGCAGAAAACCTGGCCGAATACACCTATATTGGGGAATCATTCCATTATGCCGATGAGAAGAAAGATGTAGTTGTTGAAAAACCTGGATGGAAATATGAAGATACCATTATTTCACTTCCAACTGTAAGAGAAAAAGAAGAATAGGAGAGAACTGAAAATGTCCGAAAAACAGTATTATACCGCAATTGACCTCGGAACCACTAACTCTGTTATTGCTTATGGAAACATCCAGAACAATGTGATGCGTCCTATCGTACTGGAACTTGACAGAAAAAATGATATGGGCAGCAAGTCCAGAAATCCCCTGCTGCCTTCCGTTGTATTCTATTACAAAAACAATGAAGGCAAAATTGTGACAGATATTGGTGATTATGCCAAAAGCAGATACGGAACACGTGCCGGCTATGTCTGCAAATCTGTAAAATCCTTAATGGGAACAACAGATCAGGTTCCTCTGGTAGAAGAAATTCCAGATAAGACACCTTCTGACGTTTCTGCTCAAATTCTTTCTTTTATGGTCAACTCTGCTAAGAAACGACTGTTTCAGAATGAATTAAGTGATGTTATTATCACTGTGCCGGCTTCTTTTGATTCTGATCAGTGCCAGGCAACCATTGATGCTGCACGAAAGGCAGGAATCAATGTCGAAAATATGCACGATGTCCTGCTTTACGAGCCGAAAGCAGTTATTTATGACTTCATGCGGATGCAGGAATGTGGTGAAATCCCTTCTGATCTGTTATCTCTGGATACTGAGAAGAATGTTCTAGTGTTTGATCTTGGCGGTGGAACTCTGGATGTTACTATTCATAAAGTAGGATATACCAATACCGGGATCCTGAATATTAAAGACCTTGCTATCAGCAGATACACTTTACTTGGCGGTGACAATTTTGATGAACTGCTGGCAGCAGATATGTTAAAACGTTTTGAAGAGATTAATGGCATAAAAGTCAGCATTAAACGAAAAGAAGAAGTCATGTGTAAATTAAGAAAGCTGGCAGAAAAGCTGAAAGTAGATTTATCACAGGCTTATGACAGTGCCAGAATGTCCGATATTGAACTTCCAGAAGATTATGAGCTGGAAGTTATGGATATTGACCTTTATGATTCCTACGCTTATGCGGATACCTATACAAAATCTGATGTAGAAAGAATTGTATCCCCACTTATGGGAGGAAAATACAAAATAAGTGATGTTTCAAAAATCCAGCATATGGATGAAAAAGAAGTAAATAACATCATTTACCCCATTCTTGATGTTATGGATAAATGTGGCAAAGATGTAAAAATCGATGCCGTTATTTTAAATGGCGGTATGACCAAATTTTATCTTATCCAAAAGCGGCTGAGAGAATTTTTCGGTTTTGAGCCCCTGACAACCAGTGATCCGGATTTATCCGTTGCAAGAGGTGCCGTATATTATCATTACTGCCTTCATAGGTACAATGTAAGAAAACTGGAAGAACCAGGCAATCCGGAAGTTGCTGATGCACCTGTCAGCCGCCCAGCCTCTGGCATTGCCTTTAATACCAGTACTATTTTAAATGATACTATTAATCTTGGACTAAGAGGTGAATATGTAAGCCAGCTGATTCCAGCCGGTACAGAACTTCCATATAAATCTGAGGAAATCCGTGATAAATATAAACTGGATAAAGCAACCAATTCTCTTGGCATCGAACTGTTTCTTGGACGGGGAAGTACCAAAAATCTTCCAAACCGCCGTATTGCTACCCGAACTGTAAAATTCGATAAGAACTATCCGGCAGATACTCCCATCAGTTTCCAGATTTACATCAATTCTATGCGAATGATGACTATGGCAGCATGGATTACTGGAAGACCGGAGACCAAGAAGACCATGGAAATGGATATGGCTTCCTTAAAACGTACTGCAAAAACAACCAAGAATATCAGTACTGTTGAAAAAATGAAGCTTAATGCAAAAAGTGAGCTTAATGAATTAAAAGCAATGTCTGACAGAAACAGAAACAAACTGGGACATGAATTAAATCCGGAACTGTCCAGAAGACTTGAAACGATTGGTCAGGCAGCTAATCCTGAGGATTTCTTTGCACCCTGCATGGATATCGCAAGATCCTGTAAGCAGTCTGATCTTATGTTTGCATATATCTATATGATAGCAGGTATGTTTAAAGATGGATGGACGGACAGCCAGAAGAAACAGGTGCTTTCTTATGCCAGGCAGCATTTTACCCCGTATGCATCTGCCATCAAACAGAATTATTATGTATTAAGAAGGGCATTGGAAGTAATCGGTCTGTTTGATGATAATTTTGCTGACTTCTGTACAGAATACATGGGCAGGGTATATGGTGACAGTACGCAGTTTAAAAATGTTATTCTTCAGCTCGTAATCCGATACGAAAAAGATGACAAAAAGGTAGCGGATTTCCTGAATAAGTTTTTCCATTTATCCGATTTTAATAAATGGATTGCTGCTCTTATGGCAAACCGTTTTGGCATGGAAACTACCAAAGAGAACCAAAAATGTCTGGTTAAATTTATCAAGACAATTACTCCTGGATTGGCTATCTCAGGCGAAAATGATACTTCACAGTATGCAGCAGTTCTTATTTCCGACCTTTGTGCAAACAAAAATGATAATCCAATCTGTACCGACAGCTATACCATGAAACATACCTGGTCTGTCCTTGGAAAATATCTTTCCACACAGCAGGATTCATTATTTGTTTCTGCTGTAACAAATTTGTGGAACGGAACAGATCTGAGCATTGAAGAAACGACGCTCGTCCATACCATTCTTTCAGCTTAAAATTTATTTTTCTTTCTGTAGAGGGATCCTGATTATCGGGTTCTCTCTTTTTGAAATTTTCTTATAAAAATTCGCCAGCAAATGCCAGAAATGACATATTACAAATAAAACTATATTTTATATGAAATGGAGGCATTTGCATGGCATCTAATATCATTCCAACAAACCAGATTGCAAAAATACAGACCAATAAAAAACTGATTGCATTTTATGATAAACTTCATATTGCCCCGATTGAACATTATGCGCAGATTCATGCAAAGGGAGAAACTGATCAAACGAATGGAAAGGTCAGTTCCCTTATTGGTATTTCCATTCAGGATTATTCCAATGGCACAGGACAGAATAACATAATCACACAGTTCAATCTTGCACCAGAACAGGTGCAGTTCCTTCTGACGCGTATTGAAGTCGGATTTCAGGACTTTGAATGGAGTTCTGATAAGATTTTCGGTACTCCTGATGCCAATGGATATTCCATTGCACAGAAATTTGTCATTACCAGGCATTCTTTTAAACAGGATGGTACTGTTTTAAATAATCCATGGTATATCTCTATTTCCAATGGACACGGTATCCGGGTTCAGAACCACACGGGAGGCTACTACATGAAAGGCTACTACATGAAAGGCGGCTCCTATCAGCAGGAGAAATCTGCTTTCATTAATTTGAATGACATGGATTTATATGGATTACTGAAAAGAACAGATGCTTATATCCGTAACTGGGAAATGGTCAATGCCTACCAGACTATCTTACAGGGGCAGCAGGCATATGCACAGTATTTAAGCACAGTAAGACAGCAAAACCAGCAAAGACAGGCTCCGGGGTATCCTCAAGAAAACCCTGCATATACCGGTGATCAGTATGAGCAAAGACCAAGTGATAATTATGGTCAAAGTCAGTATCAGTACTCAGAGCCACAATATCAGTATAATAATCCTAATTATTAGAGGTACACATCATGAGCAATACAAATCCCTGCCGGGCTGTACTTCGGTATCCCGGCAGTAAATGGAGACTTGCAAAGCATCTGTGTGAATATATTCCAGAACATCATTCTTATCTGGAACCATATTTTGGAAGTGGAGCCGTATTCTTCACAAAGCCTCCATCTGCCATTGAAACTATTAATGATCTGGATTTGGATGTTGTAAATCTGTTTTCCTGTCTCAGAAATGACCCAAACAAATTAGCATCTATGATTTATGCTACACCCTATTCCAGGTATATTTATTTATGACCAGCAATTTACTGAACAGCCAGGCCAGAATCCGTATGAAAAAGCCCTAAGTTTTCTTATCAAGTGCTGGATGGGACATGGCTACCGTACGAATGGCTATAAAGTCGGCTGGAAAAACGATGTGCAGGGAAGAGAACATGCTTATTCACTACTCAATTAGCAGAAACTTCCTGTCTGGGTATTGCAGGCAGCAGAAAGGCTGAAGCAGACATAGATTGAATGTATGCCAGCAACGGACCTTATCAGACGCTTTGATTATGAAAATGTATTCATGTACATCGATCCACCCTATTTGCTTAGCACAAGAACCGGAAAACAGTATAAACATGAGATGACTGATAAAGATCATATGGAGTTTCTTGACACATTGCTGAATTCTAAAGCAAAGATCATGTTAAGTGGATATCGGCATCCTTTATATGATGAGAAGCTAAAAGAATGGAAGCGAATTGAGCTTAAAAATCAGTCTACCTCTGGAAGCGCAACTACCGAAATTATCTGGATGAACTACCGTATTGGAAGTTATGTTCAAAGAACGCTATTTTAGCAGAAAGGAAGACATTATGACCAAAAAAGATATTGCTTTTATAAAAAAGATTATTGGTAACTCAGAATATACCCCCGTTATGAGAATTGTGTCATGTTATGTAAATATAGACCAGAACGACATCCGTTTTCAGGAACCACAGACATTTTTACGCCTTGATGAGTCTGAACTCGTACAGTACTGTCAGTTTTTCAAAAAAGGAGTTTCTGGTAAATTAGGTTTGACAGCTGTTGAATTAGACGTCAAAGAAAATCTGGTGGAATTTCTTAGAGATGTAAGTCTATCAGATTTAGAAGAAATCAAACGTGTGGCAATGACAATCCGGGATAATTACGCTGCAGAAGGAAATTATTGTATTTTCTTTGCCTATGGATCCTATGATCTTCCAGAATCAAAAGGAAACGACAGCGAAGAAGTATATCCTTTTCTTCTGATTCTTATTCGGCCATGCTGCTTGAGTAAACCTGGCATAAAATATGATTCTCCAAAGAATGAATTCACCAATCGTATGGTCGAGCCAATGTTGAATCCACCAATATATACGTTTTTGTATCCTGCACTTGATTCATTACATACGGATGTAAGCAAAGCAGTATTTTACAGTAAAAACGAAAAAGTTTCTGGAAAAGCAGGACAAATCGTATCAGCATTGTTTGGAACAGAAATCCCGTTAAGCCCAAGCAGCCAAATAGAAGGATTCCATGATCTTTTACAGAATGCTTATGATAAAAATGTCCCTTATGAATCCGTATGTGGAATTTATGAACACCTGCAGGAAACTCTGATTGACATGCAGCTGTCTGGAGAAGATGTGAAACTTTCCAACACCGAACTGGTTAATACCATTATGGAATACGGAGATGTGTCAAAGGAAAAACTGGAACAGTTGAAAGAAACTGCATCGGACTATGAAGGATGTTCTTTTTCGGTAAGCAATCTTGTACCCTCAAAAGTTAATATAGATACTGCAGGTATTTCAATAAAAACTGAAATCGAAAAGCTTTCACGAATTGAAAGAAGAGTGATAGATGGGATTGATTATTATTTGATTCCAGTCAACAGTTCCTCAATAGATGATATACTACTCGCAAACAAACACTCAAAATAAGACATAGCCGGAGGCAAATGTTCCTTCGGCTATTCCTATTTTCGGATTTCACAGTCAATGTCATTTTCAGGTATACCATAAATCTGCGAATACATTTTTAGCTGTGCAATAGTGGGTTTTACTTTTCCGGTTTCATGATTTACGATAGTCGTATTAGAAGTATGCATAAGTTCTGCAACATCTTTCTGTTTTAATCCTTTATTAATACGGCAGGCTGCCAGTTTCCATTTCATAAAGATCCTCCAGTAATTAGATATCTTACTTTTAATATGTAATAAAAAACATTTTTTGTCAAAAATAGAAAAGACCGGCTTCCCGGCCTTTTCCAAATCACAGCTTTAAATACGAAATAATATTGTTTACTTCCTTTTCTAATGAACCGTTTCCAACAGAAACAATGTGGTCTGCAAGAGCCTTATTTTTTTCTTCGAATTCAAATGAGACAATTCTGTCTGCAATCTGTTCTCGTCTCAAGGCAGGCTTCTGGATAATAGACATAATACAATCCCGTTTATTACGATCTGCATAAATAATCTCACATTGTCCAGGATAAGTATTGTAAATACTCAAGCAACCTGATATATCCATCACAATTACTGGACTTTTTCCTTTATTTAAGGCATTGTCAATATCCCTCTTCCTAGTACCATATCTTTCTCCACAATACCATGTAGTTTCAATAAATTCCATTTTTCGAAATAGGATATCAAAAAAAGAAGGAGAAATCATTTCTGCATTACCTTTATGTCCTTTGGCAGTTGTACAGGTTTTGATTAATTCAAACCTTAAATCATTTCTACAAAGTGTTTCTGCAAGGTCACGCTTTCTGCTGCCCGAAGGTCCAACTATACAGAGAATTTTAGGAATCCTTGATATATTGCATTTATTCCCATTCATAAAATCTACCAGTGTTAAAAAATCTGCATAATCATCTACACAACAGATACCGGAAGCATTCTGGTTCCATGGCTGCCGAAATAGAACTGGCAAAGTACAGTTTGATTCCAATAAATTATGTATTCCATCATCCAACATGATATCTGCATGAAACAAATCTTTTCTTTTACCCATAATAATGTGGTCCAAAGGGAATTCTGGGAGCAACTTTTGAATTCGCTGGATGTGTTCCCCCATAAATTCCGGATATACTGCAGTTGCTATAAAGACATTTGCTTTTTCCATTAGAGAGATCAGAAATTTCCTTGCCCCCGGAAGAGCAGGCTGATTCTCATAAAACTCCTCATATTCAAAAAACTGCATCCTTTCATCCAGCTCATTTCCCATAGATCCCCATGCTGTAATACCAGATATGTCAAAATACTGTCCTTTCGTCTGTGACAATAATTGTAAGGCATAGGCATTGCAGGAAATTAACACATCATCTGCGTCACATATTATCTTCAGTTTTTTATAAGCCATAATTTTATCACTCCTTTTCTCAAAATTGTTTTGTCGCTATTAATATGTAATCTAAGAAAATTTTGTTCATATTTGCAAAAATTGTCTGTCAGATATGTTGCAACTGACTATTCTGTACAACTAAAGGCAACAATATTTAGCCTGTCTATTTTGTGAGTCTACAGAGTTTTCTTATAAGAATCAGCCAATAATCTCAAAATGATACATATTACATATAGAAATGTACTTATTGAAATATATAGATTGGACCTCTCTATGATGAACTACGTAATTTTCGTATGTCTTCAGGAAAAATGATCTTTTCTGAACATATCATTTATATCACCGGAAAGGAGGTCCTCATAATTGAAAGGAGCAAAACTGTATGATATCGAAGACTTACAGGAACTTCTTGGAATCGGACGAACCAGAGCCTATGAACTGGTAAAAGAAGCCTATAAGACGCAACAGCCTTTCAAAGTTATCAAGCTGGGAAAACTTTACCGTATTCCTAAAAAGCCATTTGATGACTGGCTGGAAGGCAATACCTGATGTGTTGATATTACAAATGCATCATATTGACACAGAATGTTACATCATGATAAAGTCATCTTGTCAATGAAGGGGGCATTCTGTGTTATTTTAAAGGAGAATCACAATGCAAGTATCATTGACAGATTATGCCGTTTTCGAACGGAATGGTACATGGGGCCATATAGTTAAAAAAATTAACGCAAAAACATATGCGATTGAATATGAAATACAAAGTGGCTTTATAAGTAAAGAAAAAGCTTTTGAAAGCTATCAAATATCATTAGAAAATTATAAAACAGCCATTTCACGCATTAAAAAAATCACTCAAAGCAACTATACCTTTACGGAATATCTTGAATACTGGCATAAAAATTATATTGCAAAATATACCAACAGCAGCAGTCAGCTGCAGTACTTCTGGGTCATTTACAAAATTATCATGCCCAAAATACAAAAAGATGTTTTGTTAAGTATGTTGACGGATGTATTCGTGAATGATCTGATATCAGAATGTAAAAGTTACTGCCCAAGTGCAGGAGAAATGACATATAAAGTGTTACGTGTCATTTTGCAGGAAGCTGAAAAAAACGATTATATATCCGAAAAAGTTCTTGCGGCATAAAGCCATGCTATTGTAAAAGAAAAAAATTTGTATTATATAACAAAGAACAGGCAACCATTTTTCTAAAAGTTTCTAAAATATATCATGGATGCTATCTTGAAATCATGCTGGCTTTATTTTGTGGACTTAGAACCGGTGAAATTCTAGCTCTAAAATATTCTGATTTTCATAAAGTATCAAAAACATTGGTAATCGAACGTCAGTATACCAGAGATTACATTTATGAAGATGAAACTGATAGTAAGGAAGCTACATTAAAGGTATTCTCTTCCGAAAGATCGTTCAAACCGCCAAAAACTTTAAATAGCAATCGTTGTCTGAAAATTCCAGACGTTATTTTTAAGGAACTAAACGTGAGAAAGAAAATCGGAAAATCATAGAAAAAACAGGTAAAACAGAATTCGCTGACTATATATGTCTCGGAACACGTGGAACTATTAAAAGTGATTCCACACTCAATGTTGGTCTTAAAGCAATTACAAACTCCTGTAATTTGCCAAAAATATCCATGCATGGATTACGTCACATGTTTGCCACAGCACTTATTGAATTAAATGTACCACTGGAAACAATTTCAGCGGCACTCGGACATAAAAATGTCAATACCACGTTTGAGATTTATTGTGGCATTATGGACGCAGCCGAACAAATTAAAAATACAGTGTCTAATACTATGGATCCTGCTATTGCATTGAAAAACAGTGCATTGAAAGGAGACCAGTGATATGAATGTAAAAGAAATTATCCAGCCGGAAGTCCGCGAAACATTTTTTTACGGAAGAATTCTTTCCTGGAAATTTAACAACAGCATTGTGTATATTAAAGCGAGAAAGAAATACTGTTATCGTGTTTTGCTCACTTTTTCATCTGGTGAACAAATTCCTTATCAAAAGGGAGGGTTTACATCAAAGGAAGACGCTATAAAAGCACAGGAAGTTGCAATTTCTCAATTACATAACCACATTTTTGTTCCGTATGATTATACTGCTGGAGAATTTTTCGATTACTGGCTGTATTATTATATGATTGATGAAAAAGATATTGCCTATAATACTTTTACGTCCTATCGAAATATTCTTTATAATTACTTTTTCGATATAATTGGGAAAAAATATTTGCAGAGCATTACCAAAGAAGATCTGGTCAGCTGCCTTGATGCCATAAGCTCTCCGACTGTTTTGAGGATAGCTTATGGCGTTTTGTCAGGTGCTTTCAAATTTGCCTATTTAAATGGCTATATTTCCCGTGACCTGTCCCAAGCAGCAATATCTTTTCATAAAATTAAACAAAAGAAAAACAAAGGTAATTTTGCCAAACAACAAACAAAGATATTTAAGAAAAAACTAGCAGACCAGGCCAATGTATACACGGTAGAACAAGTATCTCAATTATTATATACCTGTAAAAAAGAAGAACCATCCATTTTTCTTGCTATGCTATTTGCTGTTACAGCAGGCTTACGTATATCAGAAACAATTGCTATAAAATACAGTAATATTGATTTTCTTAATAACAAACTTTCTGTCGAAAGCCAGTTAGGACGTACTATTACGAACGAAGGAATTCCTGGTGAAAACCTGCTAATACAAGAAAAACGGACCAAAACGCACAACAGTGTGAGAGAAGTACCTTTGGCAGATTTTGTAATTGACGAAGTTATTCTTCAAAGACAGCATTACAATACATTAAAACAATGTCTGGGAGATGATTTCCATGATCTGGGATATATTATATGCCAGGACAATGGTCTGCCATGGAACAGAAGTTTTAAGGATAAAGCCTACAAAAGGGTTGTTAATAAATGTGGATTTAAATATATTGAATGGAGAAAACTCAGGACAACCTATGCATCTATTCTTTCTGAATATAATGTGAGTATGAAAGCTATTTCAATGAGTCTGGGGCACTATAGCGCAGATTTTACAAAAGATGTCTACGTGAAATCACAAATGAAAGTAATTGATGTTGCCAGCTTGATAGAACCTTATATGAGTAGGGTTCTTGTTTCTGAGCCCCAAAACCTCTAGCGATTGATATTTCAGATGTAAGTGTGTATTTTGGACTGGCTGCTCTATCGAGTTAATTTCACGAGTCCATCTAAAGGTATTGCCATATGCAGTTAAGAACACAATTTTCTTGAAATCCTAGCCATAGATGATTATAATAGGAGAAAGGTATGTCAATTTTGTGCTATTAGTGACATTTGGTATTGCATTGTATTTAAAGGTACAAAATGCCCATTTTTCTTTACGATAAGTTCATAAAAATCCGCAGGATACTAGCTGTTTGCGGGTAATGATAATCAGTGTCGGCAAGTCGAAAAAATGCCTATTTTTGACCAAACGGGGTTTTAGGCACCATTTTATAGCAACTTTTTACACAAGAATTGGCTTACAAATATAAACATTTTTGATGTTTCACTGAATTTTATATCTTTAAATTCTTTGTGAAATATTACTAATTTTAGAAAGGGATAGAATGAGAAAATTAGCATTAAGTGATGAAATTTTGCTCAAAGTTGATAAAGCTGCCCGCTATATTGGCGGTGAAGTCAACTCTGTAATGAAAGATAAAAATGCGGTAGATATCCGTTTTGCAATGTGCTTCCCGGATGTCTACGAGATCGGCATGTCAAACCTGGGCATGATGATCCTCTATAACATGTTCAACCAGCGTGAGGATGTATGGTGTGAGCGTCTCTTTTCTCCATGGCCGGATCTGGATAAGGTGATGAGGGAGAAGAAGATTCCGTTGTTTGCACTGGAGTCCCAGGAACCGATCCGGGATTTTGATTTTCTTGGAATTACGATTGGGTACGAAATGTGCTACACCAATATTCTGCAGGTACTGGATCTCAGTGGTATCCCGTTGAAGAGCGCAGACCGTGGTGAGGATTTCCCTATTGTGATCGGTGGCGGTGCCTGTGCGTATAATCCGGAGCCGTTGGCACCTTTTTTTGATATGTTTTATATCGGAGAAGGGGAAACTGTTTATGATGCACTTTTTGATGCATACAAGGCCAATAAAAAGGCTGGCGGCAGCAGGAGAGATTTCCTTCTGGCAGCAGCTAAGATTCCTGGAATTTATGTTCCGTCTCTCTATGAAGTTACCTATAAAGAAGATGGTACGATCGCATCCTTTGCACCGACGGCGGATGGTGTTCCTGAGAAGGTCCAGAAACAGCTGATCATTGATATGGAAAAGGAATATCGTGCTGTGGAGGCACCGGTCGTTCCTCACATTAAGGCAACACAGGATCGTGTAACTCTTGAGATCCAGAGAGGATGCATTCGAGGCTGTCGTTTCTGCCAGGCAGGTATGATCTATCGTCCGACCCGTGAACGTGATGTGGAGACTTTGAAGGAATCGGCGCGTATCATGCTGAAAAATACAGGACACGAAGAGATTTCCCTTAGTTCCTTAAGCTCCAGTGACTATTCCCAGCTGAAAGAACTGGTGAACTTCCTGATCGAAGAGTTTCATGGAAAGGCTGTTAATATTTCCTTACCATCTCTCAGGATCGATGCGTTTGCACTGGATGTTATGAGTAAAGTGCAGGATGTAAAGAAAAGCAGCCTGACTTTTGCTCCGGAGGCCGGTTCTCAGCGACTTCGTGACGTTATCAACAAAGGTCTGACAGAGGAAGTGATCCTCCATGGTGCGGGCGAAGCATTCAAGGGTGGCTGGAATCAGGTGAAGCTTTACTTTATGCTCGGTCTTCCCACAGAAACAGAAGACGATATGAAGGGGATTGCTCATCTGGCACAGAAGATCGCAGAGACCTATTATGAGGTAGTTCCGAAAGAACAGCGTAAAGGTAAGGTACAGATCAACGTCAGCACATCTTTCTTTGTGCCGAAGCCGTTTACCCCATTTCAGTGGGCACCAATGTATACAGAGCAGGATTTTGTGGAAAAAGCCAAGGTGGTTAAAAATGAAGTCCGCGCCCAGCTGAATCAGAGGAGTATCCGTTATAACTGGCATGAACCGGATGTAACAGCTCTGGAAGGATTTCTCGCACGCGGGGACAGACGATGCGCGGATGTGATCCTGAAGGCTTATGAAAAAGGTGCCCTTTACGATGCCTGGACAGAAAATTTTGATTATGATATCTGGAAGGAAGCTATGGCTGAATGCGGAGTGGATATGACATTCTACACACTTCGTGAAAGAAGCCTGGATGAGATCCTTCCATGGGATTTCATTGATACCGGTGTCAGCCGCAGATTCCTGGAGCGTGAATGGCAGCGTGCAAAAGAGGGTATTGTGACGGAAAACTGCCGTCAGAAATGTTCCGCATGTGGAGCTATGAAATTTAAAGGAGGTGTCTGCCTTGAAGGTAAGAATTAAATTCAGCAAAGAGGGTCCTATGAAGTTTGTGGGACATCTGGATACCATGCGTTATTTCCAGAAAGCGCTTCGTCGTGCAGAGCTCCCGGTAGCGTTTTCCGGTGGATACAGCCCGCATATGATCATGTCTTTTGCGGTTCCACTTGGAGTGGGGATGGAGAGTCTCGGAGATTATTTTGACCTGGAAATGGCAGAAGATATGCCTACTGCAGAGATCGCAGCCCGTCTGGAGGAACAGATGGCAGAGGGGATGCATATCGTTAGCGTCCGCAAGGTAGAGGATGGAAAAGCGGGTAAAGCGATGGCACTGGTGGCAGCAGCAGATTATCTTGTGGAGTTCCGTCCGGGCAAAGAGCCTTCTATTGACTGGAAAAGCCGTGTGAAAGAATTTCTGGCACAGCCGGAGATCAAAGTGACCAAGCAGACCAAGCGTAGCGAAAAGGAGATCGATCTTCGTCCGAATATCTATAAAATGGAAGTAAGAGAGAATGGGTTCTTTTATATGCTGGCATCTGCAAGCTCTAATTATACGAAGCCGGAGATGGTAACAAACACCTTTTTCCACTGGATTGGAGAAGAACTTCCGGAATTTGCCTTCACAGTGAAACGTCTGGAAATGTATGCCGATAAAGGAGAAAATGCAAGCCCACGTTTTGTGACTCTGGAATCATTAGGTGAGGAAATTGAGTAAACTGATCATAACAAGAATGGAGATCCATGGTGTGCCCTGTACAGTAGCGGCTCTTTCGGAGGAGGAACGGATCGTTGAGATCCGACTGGAATCCGATCAGGAAAAATCCATTCTTGGAAATATATACACCGGACAGGTCGAAAATATCGCATCCAATATCCAGGCGGCTTTTGTGCAGATCGAGCCTGGAAAGAGATGCTACTATTCTCTTGCAGAGGCACAGAGAGCTGTTTTTTCCGCAGGAAGAAAAGGAAACGGACCATTGCGGCCTGGAGATGAGCTCCTGGTACAGGTGAGCAGGGATGCCATGAAGGGAAAACTTCCGGCACTGACATCCAATCTGAATTTTACGGGAAGATATCTTGTTCTCACTACAGGAGATAAAAAGTTTGGTCTGTCTTCCAAGCTGGCACTGGAAGATCGCCATCGCCTCAGCGGATGGCTGAAAGAGGAAGCAGAGCGTCCGGATAAGGAATTCGGTATCATTGTCCGGACCAATGCCGCAGACGCTTCCAAAGAAGAGATCCTGAAGGAACTGGAGTGGCTGAAGGGCCGCTACCATAAAGCCGTAGTTCAGGGACGGAACCGTACCTGTTTCAGTCTTGTACTGGAGACAGAACCATTTTATGTGGCTGCTGTAAGGGATGCTTATGGTCGTGACTTGGATGAGATCATTACCGATGTGCCGGAAATCAGAGAAATGATCCTAGGATATCTGGAAGAGATCAGCCCGGAGCTTAAAGAAAAGCTTCGTTTTTATCAGGACAAACTTCTTCCGCTTTATAAGCTGTATCGCGTGGAAACCGCACTGGATGCGATCCAGAAAGAAAAAGTATGGTTGAACAGCGGCGGATTTCTGGTGATCCAGCAGACGGAGGCCTTTGTATCCATTGATGTAAACAGTGGAAAATATATCGGAAAGAAGAAAATGGAAGAAACCTTCCGTAAGATCAATCTGGAAGCGGCAGCGGAGATCGGCCGGCAGTTGCGGCTGCGTAATCTTTCAGGTATTATCCTGATCGATTTTATCAACATGGAAAATCCGGATCACAGAGATGAACTCTTTCATGTTTTACAGAAGCTTCTCAGAAAGGATCCGATAAAGAGCAGGGCCATTGATATCACACCATTGCATATCCTGGAAATGACCAGAAAGAAAGTAAGACGTCCGGTGATCGAGGACATTCGTGAGCTTACAAAAAAATAATAAAAATATCAAAAAAACTATTGACATAACAGTATGTCACTGTTATGATAATTGAGTATGCCGCACAAAGAGGTTAAAGAGCTTCAGTTTCAGAACAGGAGCCACCGAATTTGGCGAGTAAATAATTAGGAGGTGCCACAGATGTACGCAATTATTGCAACAGGTGGTAAACAGTACAAGGTTGCCGAGGGTGACGTAATTAAAGTTGAAAAGCTCGGTGTAGAAGCTGGTGAAACCGTAACATTTGACAACGTGATCGCAGTCAGCAATGACGGATTAAAGGTTGGCGAGGATGTAAAAGATGCCAGTGTTACCGCTTCTGTAGTTGAAAACGGTAAGAATCGCAAGGTCATCGTTTACAAATACAAACGCAAAACTGGATATCACAAGAAAAACGGACATAGACAGCAGTACACCAAAGTTAAGATCGAAAAGATTAACGGTTAATCTGGTGTCATCATGATTACAATTAAAGTCAGAAAGAAAAACGGATCTTATGAAGAATTTATTTCGAAGGGACATGCCGGTTATGCAGAAGCCGGACAGGATATTGTCTGTGCTGCGGTATCTGCACTGATCATTACCACGGTGAATTCTCTTGAGAAATTCACAGATGATAAATTTGATGTGCAGGAAAAGGATGGATTTGTTTCCATTCATTTCAGAAATGATCTTTCTGAACGGGGGATGCTCCTTATGGATTCCTTACTTCTCGGTCTGACGGAAATTGCTGGTAGTTATAACAATCGATATTTGACAGTAAAAGTCAAGGAGGTGTAACAACAATGATGAAGATGAACCTTCAGTTATTCGCACATAAAAAGGGAGTTGGTTCTACAAAGAACGGTCGTGATTCCGAGTCTAAGAGATTAGGTGCGAAAAGAGCAGACGGACAGTTTGTAAAAGCCGGAAACATTCTTTACAGACAGCGCGGAACCAAGATTCACCCAGGTGAAAACGTAGGCTGCGGTAAAGACTATACTTTATTTGCACTTACAGACGGAGTCGTAAGATTCACAAGAAAAGGTCGCGATAAGAAACAGGTTTCTATCGTTCCTGTAGACGCAGAGTAATGAAATAGGTAAAAGGCTTCAAATCGATCCGGTTTGGAGCCTTTTTTTGGAATAGAGGTGTAATATGTTTGCAGATAGAGCAAGGATCATTATCCGCTCCGGTAAAGGCGGCGACGGACATGTAAGCTTCCGACGTGAGCTGTATGTACCTAATGGCGGGCCGGATGGCGGCGATGGTGGCCGTGGCGGTGATGTGATTTTTGAGATCGACGAGGGCCAGAATACTCTCGGAGACTACAGACACAGAAGAAAATATAAAGCTGAGGATGGCCAGGAAGGCGGTAAAAAACGCTGCCATGGTGCAGACGGTAAGGATGTGGTCCTGAAGGTTCCGGAAGGTACGGTGATCATGGATGCGGAATCCGGCAAGGTCATCGCGGATATGTCCGGTGAGAATCGTAGACAGGTCGTATTAAAAGGCGGTCGTGGTGGAAAAGGCAATCAGCACTATGCAACAGCTACCATGCAGGTACCGAAATATGCCCAGCCTGGACAGCCGGCTCAGGAGCTTGAGGTTCTCCTTGAGCTTAAAGTGATCGCAGATGTTGGTCTGGTAGGCTTTCCGAATGTAGGTAAATCTACCTTCCTTTCCCGTGTGACAAATGCACAGCCGAAGATCGCTAACTATCATTTTACAACGTTGAGCCCTAATCTTGGCGTTGTAGATACTGATAACGGCGGCTTTGTTATCGCTGATATCCCGGGACTGATCGAAGGTGCATCGGAAGGTGTGGGGCTTGGACATGAATTCCTCCGTCATATTGAGCGTACACGAGTTATCATCCACATTGTAGATGCCGCTTCCGTAGAAGGTCGTGATCCAGTGGAGGATATCCACAAGATCAATAAAGAACTGGAGGCCTACAATCCGGAAATTGCAGCAAGACCGCAGGTGATCGCAGCCAACAAGATTGACTGTATTTTTGATGATGGCGAAGAAAGCCCTATTGATCAACTGAAAGCAGAATTTGAGCCACAGGGTATTCCGGTTTATCCAATTTCAGCCGTTACCGGGCAGGGTGTCAGAGAACTCCTTTTCCATGTGAAAGAGCTTCTGGATAAGAGCCCGATGAAACCGGTAGTGTTTGAACAGGAATTCTTCCCGGAAGATGTTCTTGTAAATGAAAATCTTCCGTTTACTGTGGAGCGCAGCGAGGAAGATCCGGAAGTATTCCTTGTGGAAGGTCCTAAGATTGAAAAAATGCTTGGCTATACAAATCTGGATTCTGAGAAGGGATTTGCCTTCTTCCAGAAATTCCTGAAAGAGGGCGGTATCCTGGAGGAACTGGAAAAAGCCGGTATCCAGGAAGGCGATACGGTTCGTATGTATGGCTTTGATTTTGATTATTATAAATAAGAGGTATGACAATGACAAGTAAGCAGAGAGCATATTTAAAAGGCCTTGCCATGACAATGGATCCGATCCTTCAGCTTGGCAAGGGTGGTCTTACTCCTGAAAATACCGCTGCTGTTGAGGAAGCTCTTGCAGCAAGAGAGCTGATCAAGATCAGCGTTCTTCAGAACTGTCTGGAGGATCCACGTGAAATGGCACAGGTTCTTGCAGAGAGAACAAGATCTCAGGTAGTACAGGTGATCGGTAAAAAGATCGTTCTCTACAGAGAAGGTAAAAAGGACAAGAAAAAAATCATTCTTCCGTAATCTCGGGAGGTTATAAATGAGCAAAGCAACAAAAAAAATAGGAATCATGGGTGGTACTTTTGATCCCATTCATATGGGGCATTTGATCCTGGGAGAAAAAGCCTATGAACAGCTTGAGCTTGATAAAGTTTTGTTCATGCCCTGCGGAAATCCACCTCATAAACGGAACCGTAAGGGCAGAGCGACTGATGAACAGCGTGCGGAAATGGTCCGTCTTGCCATAGAGGATAATCCTCACTTTGAGCTGTCTCTGATCGAGATGCATGAGGAAGGCTATACGTATACTTACCGGACTCTGGAACAGCTGAATAAAGCGAATCCGGACACAGAGTATTATTTTATCATCGGTGCAGATTCGCTTTTTAATTTTGATACCTGGATGGAACCGGAACGCATTTGTCAGGAAGCAGTACTGGTAGTGGCAACCAGAGATCATACTCCATTGAAGGAACTTGATCAGCAGATGCAACTTCTGTCACAGAAGTATAACGGGAATTTTATTCGACTGGATACCATGAATATTGATGTTTCCAGTGAGCTGCTCCGTTCCTGGCATGAAAGCGGGCAGAGTCTCCGCTATTATGTTCCCAAGCCTGTGATTTCCTATATTGAGAAAAACGATATCTATAAAGGAAATGATTCAGATGGGAAAATATGATTTTATCAAGATAAAAAAGAAACTTTCCAAATATCTGGATGAGGCCAGATTTGAGCATACAATGGGGGTTATGTACACTTGTGCTGCGCTTGCCATGGTTTATGATTATGATCTGGAGGATGCACAGGCTGCAGGACTTCTTCATGACAGTGCAAAGTGTATTCCTAATAAAAAGAAACTGAAGCTGTGCAGCCAGCATGATATTCCGGTATCAGATTTTGAAAAGGATCATCCGTTTCTTCTTCATGCCAAACTGGGGGCTTATGTGGCCAGCAGTAAATATGATATTAAAGACGAAGAGATCCTGACAGCGATCACTTATCATACAACAGGAAGACCGGGAATGAGCCTTCTTGAGAAGATCGTATATATTTCAGACTATATTGAACCAATGCGTGACAAAGCTCCGAATCTTGCGAAGGTGCGAAAGATTGCTTTTGAAGATCTGGATGAGTGTATGTATGAGATTTTAAAGGATACACTGGAATATCTGGAGGAAAATCCCAAGGAAATCGACAGTACGACCAGGGATGCTTATGTTTATTATAAAGAACTCCATGACAGAAAAATGCAGGATGCAGCCAACAGACAGGAGGATTAAAATTCTATGAGTATCGAAAAAGAGATGGTCCGGATCGCCTGCAAGGCACTGGATGATAAAAAAGCAAAGGATATCAAGATCATTGATATCCATGAGGTTTCCGTGATCGCAGATTATTTTGTGATCGCAAGTGCTTCCAACCAGAATCAGGTACAGGCAATGGTTGACAATGCAGATGAAATGCTTGGCCGTGCCGGATATGAAGCAAAACAGATCGAGGGAACCAGAAACTCCAGCTGGGTCCTCATGGATTACGGTGATATGATCATCCATATCTTTGATGAGGAAAACAGACTTTTCTACGATCTTGAGAGGATTTGGAGAGACGGCAAGATTCTTGATGCGGAAGAATTTCTTGGTGAGAATGAGTAAAATTTGTTATATTAGTTTACTGTAAAAATATTATGTGAACTAAATAAGAAGAAATCAAAAAGCAGAAGTTTTCTGCTGAAAAAAAAGAGAGATATCTTTGTGGGGCTGTACAGCTACCTTAAAGATATCTCTCTTTTTAAATCACATTACATTGGGTGGGATCTGTTGTTTATATTATCATGAAAAGAAACGAAATACACCAAATACTTTGCCGAGGATCTGCAGATTACCGGTGATGATGATCGGTTCCATATTGTCGTTCTCCGGCTGAAGTCGATAATAACCATTTTCTTTGTAGAAAGTCTTAACTGTTGCAGAATCATCGATCAGAGCAACTACCATGTCGCCGTTTTCTGCTGTTGCCTGCTGCTTTACAAGAACCTGATCTCCATCAAAAATACCTGCATTGATCATACTGTCGCCTTTGACAGTCAGCATGAAACTTTGTTCATTGGGCATATATTCAGCCGGGATCGGAAAGTAAGCATCGATATTTTCCACTGCCAGGATCGGCTGTCCGGCAGCAACAGTGCCTACAAGAGGAACATTGACAACCTCGCGGCGGACCAGATTGAAATTATCATCAATGATCTCGATCGCACGGGGCTTGGTGGCATCTCTGCGGATATATCCGTTTTTTTCCAGAGCTTCCAGATGGGAGTGAACGGAAGATGTGGATTTCAGGTTTACTGCTTCACAGATTTCACGGACGGAGGGCGGAAAACCTCTGTTAAGGATCTCATTTTTCATATAATCCAGTATTTCCTGCTGCTTTTTACTGATTCTGCCATATGTCATGTGTACTTACCTCCCTGGGTTGATTTTATCTGCTGTCGACCATAATATGACAGCATCACGAAATTATATTTTGAATAGTATAACATACTTTTGAAAAAATGGCAAACGGATATTCGGAAAGTATGTTCGCACGTTTTAAAGCTTGTATTCATTTAAATAAAATGTTACAATAAAACGAACTTTAAGAGATGAACGATGTAAAGGAGGCATTCATTTGCCGGATAATAAAGTACATTCCGGAAAAACTCCGGGATTCTTAGCAAAGCTTCGTAAAATTTTTGGTCTGAACATTGGAACTGTAATGTTCGGAGCAATTTTTATCTATATGATCTTTAGTGTGATTCTTTATCTTACAGCTTCTCATATGGAATCTTATCAGGTTCCCTCCGGTCCGTTATCCATGAATGAGACATACACAGGGCTGGCGATCATGACAGAGAACGTAGTGCAGGCAGATGCGGGCGGTTACGTTACATATTACGCAAGGGAAGGTACCAAGATCAATGCCAACGGTGCTGTCTACAGCCTGAACAGTTCAAGATCTGCAGACAATGTAACCTCTCTGAGCAGAGAGGAACTGGCGGATATACGCAGTAATATGCAAAGCTTTTCCAAAGGATTTGATCCCAGCAAATTCAACAGTGCCTATAGTTTTAAATATCAGCTCAATGGAAGCATCCTTCAGTATGCTTCAGACAGTTCGGGAGCTTCTTCTGCAAGCACGACGTCTGAAGATGGAGAGGAAGCCACAGTTACAACTATAGTTTCCAGTGATCCAAATATCCGCCGTGCGCAGACAGACGGGATCATCCTGTATTCTACAGATGGCTACGAAACCAAAACCGTTGATAATGTCACAGCTGCTGATTTTGATCAGAATTCCTATCAGGAAACGGATCTGAAAACAGATGGACAGATAAAGGCCGGAGATGATATTTATACGATCATTACAGATGAACGCTGGAGTCTTTTGATCCCTTTAAGTGAGAAGCAGGCTGCTAATCTGAAGGAGCGTACATCGATCCGCGTCAAGTTCCTGAAAGATGATCTGACGCAGACAGGAGACTTTTCGATCATGGAGATCGATGGGGCTAAATACGGTAAGATTGATTTTAATAAGGGACTGATCCGATATGCGTCAGACCGGTTTCTGGAAATAGAACTTGTCACGAACAATGTGACAGGTTTAAAGATCCCGTTATCTTCTATCGTAACGAAGGAGTTTTATGCAATACCTTCCAAATATCTTACGACGGATGATGAAACACAGCAATCCGGATTTATGCTTTCCGGCAGAAATAAAAAAGGCGACAGTACGACAACCTTTGTCAATGCCGGTATCTATGGCCGTGATGAGATCACAGACAAAGAAACACAGGAAACAAGCTATATTTATTACGTAGACAAGAATAAATTTAAAGAAGGCGATGCTCTTGTTGATCCGGATAGTGGAGAGAAGTTTATCATCGGAGATACAGAAGTTCTGGAGGGAGTTTTCTGTGTCAATCAGGGATATGCGGTATTCCGCCGGATCGAGATCCTGGATGAAAATGAGGAATATGCGGTTGTATCAAAGGAAACCTATAATGGGCTTGTCCGATATGACCGTATTGTGAAAAATGCAGATAAAGTAAGTGAACAGGATATACTTTACTAATTAAAGGAGGATTTATATCATGGTAGCGGAAAATTTGGCACAGGTGCAGAAAAATATTAATGAATCCTGCAATAAAATTAACAGAGATCCGAATGAAGTCACACTGATCGCAGTAAGCAAAACCAAACCGGTGGAAATGCTGAAGGAGGCTTATGATGCCGGAGCACGTGTCTTTGGAGAGAACAAAGTGCAGGAGATCGTGGATAAATATGATCAGATGCCTTCAGATGTCAAATGGCATATGATCGGACATCTTCAGCGTAATAAAGTAAAATATATTGTGGATAAAGTTGCAATGATCCATTCTGTAGATTCGCTTCGCTTGGCCGAGACGATTGAAAAAGAAGCAGCGAAAAAAGCGGTTATTGTTCCGATCCTTATAGAAGTAAATGTAGCGCAGGAAGAAAGTAAATTTGGTCTGAAACCGGAAGAAGTTTTACCGCTTATAGAACAGATCGCAGATTTTTCACACATTCGGATAAAGGGGCTCATGACAATTGCTCCCTATGTTGATAATGCAGAGGAAAATCGCGAAATTTTCCGTGAACTTAAGAAATTAAGTGTTGACATTGCTGCTAAAAACATTAATAATGTTACTATGAGTGTTCTGAGTATGGGAATGACCGGAGATTACATGGTTGCCGTGCAGGAGGGCGCTACGATGGTGCGTGTAGGCACTGGTATTTTTGGTGCAAGAAATTACGCATTATAAGACTAATAAGATTGGAGATTTAAAATGGGCGTTTTAGACAAGTTTTTAGATGCCATCAAACTGAACGACGATTATGACGATGACGAATTGTTAGATGATAGCCTTCTTGAGGATGAGGACGATTATGATGACGATTTCCTCGATGAAGATGATGATATGGAAGAGAAACCAAAGAAGAAATTTTTTGAGAAATTTTCCAAGAAAAAAAATGACGAGGAAGAGGATTTTCTGGAGGATGAGCCGGAAGATGAAACGGTTAAGGCACCTGTTGCTAAGTCATCTGCAAAGACAGCTGCAGCCAAGGCCCCGGCAAGGCAGGAACGTATTTCCAGACCGGCACCTTCTTCCAAGATCACCCCAATGCGTACAAGCAAGCGTTCTTCCCAGGCTGCAAATATGGAAGTTTGTGTGATCAAGCCTACAACCATGGAGGAAGCAAGAGAAATTGCGGATACACTGGTCGATAATTCTACCGTGATCCTGAATCTTGAAGGAATCGATGTGGAGCTTGCACAGAGGATCATCGATTTTACTTCCGGTGCATGTTATTCACTTGGAGGAAGCCTTCAGCAGGTATCCAGCTATATTTTTGTACTTGGACCATATAATGTAGATATTACAGGTGATCTTCAGAATATCCTTGGCGGTTCTGTGCCGTCTGTTAGAGTGGGTTATTAACCTCATGGATAAAGAAGAACTTTTTGTTAAGAGAATCCGTGAACTGGCAAATCTGGCCTATCAGAGAGATATTACCACATTTACGGATTTTCTTAATTTAAATGAACGGAATATTTTAAACAGTCAGAATTTTCATAAGCTGGGTGTTACAGCGGAAGGTTTTGGCGGATATGAGAATGCAGAGCGTCAGATGGTAGCCTTTCACCCTGATGCTCTTGCTTTTACATGGGATTATCCCATTGATTGTATCCGGCTTGAGCCAAAAGCAGTGAAATTTTCAGAAGATCTGACACATCGGGATTATTTGGGAGCGATCCTGAATCTTGGGGTTGACAGGAGTGTTGTTGGGGATATTCTTATAGAAGATCATACTGCGAGCTTTTTCTGTCTGCGTCAGATGACAGATTTTTTTCTGGAGAATCTGTGTCGTGTAAGACATACCACAGTTGTGGCGTCGAAGATAGAAGATCCGGGTGATCTTCCGAGGCCGGAACTGAAACCAGTTAGTGGAACCTGTGCGTCCGTACGCCTGGATTCTCTGATCGCACTGGCTTTTGGGACTTCCAGAAGCAGTATTGTGCATTGTATTGAAGAAGGGCTTGTTTTTGTAAATGGAAAACTGATCACATCCAATGGTTATGAGCCCAAAGAGGGAGACATCATATCCGTTCGGAAAAAGGGACGTTTTATTTATGATGGGGTATCCCGTCAGACAAAAAAAGGACGTCTTGGGGTACGGATTCTGCTTTATATCTGAACAGCTAGGAGGAAAACGCAATGACAGCATCAAAATTACTTGTAAAACGAGAAGGTGATTTTCATTATCCCATCTGTTTTGAAGAAGATTTTTCTAATCTGGCACAGGTTATGAAGGAAGAAGGACTTGTTGACAGAAAAATCTGCATTGTAACAGATTCTAATGTGGGACCACTGTATGAAGAATCTGTAAAACAGGTTTTAAGTGAGGTAAGTTCCGATATTTCTGTGTTCACCTTTGAGGCAGGAGAAAAAAACAAAAACCTTAATACCGTTTTGGCATTGTATCAGGCCCTGATCCAAAATGGTCTTGACCGAAAAAGTCTGCTTGTTGCATTAGGCGGTGGTGTGGTAGGGGACCTTACCGGATTTGGCGCGGCAACTTATCTCAGGGGGATTGACTTCATTCAGGTACCGACAACACTGCTTGCACAGGTAGACAGCAGCGTTGGCGGAAAAACCGGCGTAGATTTTCAGCAGTACAAAAACATGGTAGGAGCTTTTCACCAGCCACGTCTTGTATATATGAATCTAAGCACTCTTTCTTCGCTTCCGGCAGAACAGTTTGCCTGCGGAATGGGTGAGATTTTAAAAACAGGATTGATCTGTGATGGAGATTTTTTCCGCTATGTATGCTGTGAGCAGAAAGGGATCAAAAAGCTGGATATGGAACAGATTGCCAGAATGGTACGCAGATGCTGTGAGATCAAAGCAGGCGTTGTGGAGCGTGATCCTAAGGAACAGGGAGAGCGTGCGCTTCTTAACCTGGGACATACTGTGGGGCATGCAGTAGAAAAACTTAAGAATTTCACCCTGCTCCACGGACAGTGTGTGGGAGTCGGACTGGTAGCTGCGGCATATCTTTCCATGAAACGAGGACTTCTGACCAAAGAAGAATATCAGGAAATCTGCCAGGGATGTTCGGATTACGATCTTCCGGTGCATGTAGATGGTCTTATCCCGGAAGAAGTTCTTTCCGCAACAAAGAAAGACAAAAAAATGGAACAGGGACATATCAGGTTTATCCTGATGGATGGTATCGGAAAAAGCTTTATCGACAAAACAGTTACCGATGAAGAAATGCTTTCCTGTATTCAGGAGATAACTCTATGATCAGTCGTGTTAACCATCATCAGAAAATGTCTTTTAGTAAGTGTATGTCGGGGGACATTTTTTTGCTGATCTTACTCGTGGCTGCGGATCAGGGAGCAAAATGGCTGTCATATCTGTATCTGAAAGGACAACCATCGGTTTCGCTGATTCCCGGCGTACTTGAACTTCATTATCTCTATCCGGAAAACAGGGGAATTGCGTTTGGAATGTTTCAGGGAAGTGTACTCTTTTTTGCCATTGTGAGTTTACTGTTTCTGGGAGTGATCCTCTATGCATGGATCCGTATTCCGAAAGAGCGGTTTTATCTGCCGTTGCTCACCATTGCTACAGTACTTGCAGCTGGTGCACTGGGAAATTTTATCGATCGTTTTTTCAGAGGATATGTGATCGATTTTATCTATTTCTCCCTGATCGATTTTCCGGTATTTAATCTTGCGGATGTTTATGTGGTTGTAAGTGGAATTTTTCTGATCCTGTTTGTATGCACGAAATACAGAGATGATGATTTTGCGTTTCTGAATATCAAACAGTGATCCGGGCAGAGATATAATGCATTTGTCTGTTCTTGTAGGAGATATAAATGGAAATATATGATTATACAGTAGAAAAAGAAGAATCAGGTATACGAATCGACCGCTATCTTGCTGAGAAAGACAGCGGTCTTTCCAGGTCTTTCCTTCAGAAACTTCTGAAAGAAGGACAGATTACCGTGGGAGAGAAGGCTGCCAAATCTAATTATAAGGTCCGTGAAAATGACAGGATCCATCTGGAGATCCCGGATTCCAGTGAGCTGGATATCGTTCCGGAGGATATTCCGCTGGATATTCTTTACGAGGATGAAGATGTACTGATCGTTAATAAGCCCAAAGGGATGGTTGTACATCCTGCAGCCGGGCATTATCAGGGAACACTGGTCAATGCAGTTATGGCACATTGTGGTGACAGCCTTTCCGGTATTAACGGAGTGATGCGGCCTGGAATTGTCCACAGAATTGATAAGGATACCACCGGGGCACTGTTGGTATGCAAAAATGATATTGCTCACCGGGATCTGGCAGAACAGCTGAAATGTCACAGTATCCGCAGACGCTACCGGGCAGTTGTGCAGGGAAATCTGAAAGAGGATGAGGGAACCATAGAGGGACCTATTGGACGGCATCCGACAGATCGTAAAAAAATGGCCATCAATCATAAAAATGGTAAAGATGCAATAACACATTACAAAGTGCTGGAACGTTTTGGCGAGGCCACGTATGTGGAATGTCGTCTTGAAACAGGTCGTACCCACCAGATCCGTGTGCACATGGCCAGTATCGGACATCCGCTTCTTGGGGACACGGTGTATGGTTCATCCAGAAATCCCTATCATCTGGAGGGACAGGCACTTCATGCAATGATCCTTGGATTTGTTCATCCACGTACCGGGGAATATATGGAATTTACAGCCCCACTTCCGGAATATTTTGTTAAATTGCTGACAAAATTGCGAAAATAGCTGGAAAACTTGTGGAATATAGTGTATAATAACTATATTAAAGAGGAAGCGGAGTTAATATTTGCAAATTCGCTGAATCTGAGCAGAAAGGATGTGGCTGTTATGAGTAACAATACAACAAGTTCTATTATTACTATCGGTCGTAAATATGGCAGCGCCGGAAGACAGATCGGCCAGGAAGTTGCTAAATATTTTGGAATCAAATGCTATGATAAAGAGCTGCTGGAGCACGCAGCCAATGACAGTGGGATCTGCAAGGAGCTGTTTGAGCATCATGATGAGAAGCCAACAAACAGTTTTCTTTATTCTCTTGTAATGGATACTTATTCATTTGGGTATTCCTCAGCCGGATTTACAGACATGCCTATGAACCATAAGATTTTTCTTGCACAGTTTGAGGCAATCAAGAAGCTGGCTTCAGAAGGTCCCTGTGTAATGGTCGGCAGATGTGCGGATTATGCACTTGCAGATAATCCGGATTGTTTCAGTGTATTTGTTCATGCAAACCTTGACTGGCGTATCAACCGTATTGCTCAGAAATACAATAAAAATGCCAAAGAGGCTAAGGACATGATCAACAAAACAGACAAAAGCCGTTCCAGCTACTATAATTATTATACCAACAAGAAATGGGGATCTGCGGACAGCTATAATCTTTGTCTGGATAGCAGCAAGCTTGGCATTGATGGAACTGCGAAGGCAATTATCGAAGCCATTCACATTTATGACAGCCTGAAAAAATAAACATCAGATTTTTAGGCACCCTGCCATTTTATGGCGGGGTGTTTTCTGTATCAGCGCAATACCCTGAAGTCGGAATTTATCTTTGCAGGTTATTGGAAAATAATGTTTATGTTTTTTTTAGACACAAACCAGAGATGCTATGTTATAATCACCTGGTGGAGGAAATTACTATGAAAATTCGTTGGAACCATCGTTATGTGCAGTTAGGTGTGACTGCATTTCTGGTTATTGCTGCCAGTATTTTATTTTATTACGGGATTTTCCATATGAAATCTCTGATCACCGGAATTAAAACATTTTTCGGTATTATGGCGCCGATCATTTATGGAGCTGCCATAGCATATCTGCTAACCCCCATTGTTAATTTTCTGGAGCGGAAGATCATTTTTCCGATTTTTGAAAAAAGGAATAAAACACTTCAGAAAAAGGGGAGGAAAGTAGTACGCTGGATCTGTGTGATCCTTTCTGTATTTCTTATGTTTCTGGTCATTTATGCCCTTGTCATGATGATCCTTCCTCAATTGATTCGAAGCATCATGAATATTATCTACAGTTTTCCTCATTATGTAAGTGTAGTGGAAAACTGGTTAAATTCCGTCGTGGAAAAGGGATGGAAACTGAATCCGGATATGATCAGCCAGATCAATCAGTATTCCAGCAGATTACAGGAGTATCTGACAAATACGATCCTTCCCCAGATGCAGTTTATGATGAAAAATATATCCGCAAGCTTTCTGGATCTTCTTGTTTTTCTGAAGAATTTCCTTATTGGAGCGATCGTATCTCTTTATATACTGGCGGATAAAGAGGGATTTGTTGCCAAGGCAAAAATGGCTGTTTATGCAGTTCTTCCAACCAAATGGGCAACTTTTCTTGTTCATTCCATGCGTTTTACGCATAAAACCTTTGGTGGATTTATCAGCGGAAAGATCCTGGATTCCGCAATTATCGGTGTATTGTGTTATGTTGGAACATCGATCATCGGAACCCCATATGCGATTCTGGTCAGTGTGATCGTCGGTGTTACAAATGTTATTCCGTTTTTCGGGCCATATCTGGGAGCAGTTCCGTGTTTTCTTCTTATTTTGCTGGTAGATCCCATTCAGAGCTTGTATTTCCTGATCTTTATTTTGATCCTTCAGCAGTTTGACGGAAATATCCTTGGACCAAAGATCCTGGGTGAGTCGACCGGACTGTCCAGCTTTATGGTTATTGTTGCAATCATGGTCGGTGGTGGTTTATTTGGAGTTCCGGGAATGATCGTTGGAGTTCCGGTATTTGCTGTGCTGAATGCTGCTGTATGGAAGCTGATCGGACGTAGTCTTGATGAAAAAGATATGTCTGCAGATGCTGAGTTTTATAGAGATATTGATTGTGTAGACCCCGTTTCCGGAAAGGTCCTGCCAATGCCGGTGAAAAAATCCGTATCAAAAGCACAGGAAGTTACAGTAAAAGCGGAAAAAAACAGAATCTGGTCCGGGGCTTGGGATGAAATTAAACGAATGTTTACATTTTTAGTTAAATTTATTCAGGCGAAATATATAGGCTTTCGATTGAAGCAGAAAAACAGACGGAGACGGAGGAAGAACAGGTTATGAAATTTGTAATTCAGCGTGTAAATCATGCAGAAGTCAAAGTGGACGGAGAAATTGTCGGAAAAATCGGAAAAGGGTTTCTTGTTCTGATCGGCGTTGGCCGTGAGGACACCAAAGAGGATGCAGACTGGTATCTGAAAAAGCTTCTGGGACTTCGTATTTTTGAGGATGAAAATGGAAAGACCAATTTGTCCTTGGCGGATGTAAACGGGGAATTGCTTTTGGTTTCACAGTTTACCTTATATGCAAACTGCCGTAAGGGAAACCGTCCAAGCTTTATAGAAGCCGGTGCACCGGATGAAGCAAATAAATTATATGAATATATTATTTCGGAAGCCAGTAAACAGGTTCCGGTTGTAGAACATGGAATTTTTGGTGCAGATATGAAAGTATCTTTGGAAAATGACGGACCGTTTACCGTTATTTTTGATGAAAGCCTCAGAGGGTAACGACAAATAATAATAAAAAGTGCTTCCATAAGGAGGCACTTTATTTACTTGAAAATTTATCAAAAACAGGCAATTTTGTAGGAAGTAGCTGTTTATACTACCCATCTATTTGAAAAACTCGGGTTTGTCGTATAGATATAGATGAGTGTAAAACCACTTCTTTTAACAGGTGTTTCAGGTATTTCCTGCAAATTATGTAAAATTTATATATTAAGGAGTTTTTATGGATAACAAAATTACTTACCACGAACAAAATGACATTGACAATACTTTAAAACTCCGTGAGGTTTTAAAAACGCTTCCGCCATTTTGCAGGGATTATTTCCGGGCTATCGATGCAACGACTACAACCAAGACCAGAATTTCCTATGCATATGACATTCGTATATTTTTCCAGTTTTTACTGGAGCAAAATCCAATGTTCAAAGACAAAACCATGTCGGATTTTACAGTTGATGTTCTGGATCAGGTCAAAGCTGTTGATCTTGAGGAATATGAAGAATTTCTCAAAGTTTATAAATCCGCGGACTCTTCCAAAACGGAAACAAATGGTGAACGTGGCGTCAAACGTAAAATTTCTGCTTTAAGAAGTTTTTATGCTTATTATTATAAACATGAAATGATTACCACCAATCCGTCTGTTCTGATCGATGTGCCCAAGATCCATGATAAGAATATTATTCGTCTGGATACAGATGAGGTTGCCATGCTGCTGGATTATATTGAGCATTGCGGAGATACGCTGACCGGGCAGAAACGGATGTACCATGAAAAAACGAAGGACAGAGATCTTGCTATTGTTACTCTCCTTCTTGGTACCGGGATTCGAGTATCGGAATGTGTCGGACTGGATGTTGAGGATGTAGACTTCAAAAACAATGGAATCAAAGTTACCCGAAAAGGCGGAAATGAAATGGTTGTATACTTTGGTCCTGAAGTAGAAAAAGCGTTGAAGAAATATCTGGAAGTCAGGGAGAATATTACGCCTCTGGCAGGCCATGAGCACGCTCTCTTCTATTCTACCCAACGCCGCCGGATCGGTGTTCAGGCTATCGAGAATCTGGTTAAAAAATATGCCAGGGAGATCACAACTACAAAAAAGATCACCCCGCATAAGCTTCGCAGCACCTATGGTACTGCCCTGTACCAGGAAACCGGTGATATTTACCTTGTAGCGGATGTTTTGGGTCATAAGGATGTCAATACTACTAAGAAGCATTATGCGGCTCTGGATGATGCTAGACGGCGTCAGGCGGCCAAGGCGGTACGTCTTCGCGAGGACTGATGAATAATGGGACTGCGGAGCAACTGATTCGTTTGACATGCATTGCATATAAATATAGAGACAGTTAGTTCACATAATATAAATTATGTAAATCAACTGCCTCTATATATTTAATCAGATCAAGAAAATCTCAAATTCCCTGTAGGGTTCAAAAAACCTTAAGCAGTGATTATGGACATCTGTATTATATCCATGACCCAAAATCAAAATCCGTACTTAACTTATTTATCAAAATCTGTCTCGAATACACCCTCCGGAGTACGCATGGTAAGAACACCCAGATTAAATTCACTGTCCATAATTGAGATATGATATTCAAAGATCACATCATCATCAAATTTGGAAAGCAGCACATAGCTTCCATTCTCTTTCCCATCGATCTGATCGCAGATGTCGTCGTAAACGTCCTCTCCGGAAATCTTTCGCGGGTATCCGCTTGCTTTGATCTTCTCTTCGATCGCTTTATATAATTCTTCCATACTTTATCCCATATCCTTTCTGATATTAATTTGCTGATAAACCAGATATGTTTTTATCATACCAGATTTATCGGCAAAAATCAGCAAATATTTGGTTGTTTCTGATAAAGTTTCAGATAGAGATACCGATTATAGGATTTGCTGCATATGAAGGATTTTATTTCTTTTCGTAAAGGAATTCTTCCGGCAAAGTTACTTTGAAATCTTTTGCAAGAGCACGGAAGTCATTCGGTGTGATGGTCTGCAGTTTCTGCGGAGCCATGGATAAGATCTTAACCAGGATCTCTGCGGATTTTTCAACGGTATGAAGAAGTCCGAAGGTCAGGTCAAAATCCTCGCCTGAGCAGAACATACCATGATGCGCCCAGATAACCACATCATATTTTTTCATCAGTTCAGCGGTTTTGATCGCGATTTCTCTTCCACCTGGAACCATCCATCCGATAACTCCCACACCATCCGGAAATACTACCGGACACTCTGTTGCAGATTCCCAGAGTTCACGGGTGAATACTTTGTCATCCAGAGGAAGAACAAAGGTAAGTGCAATGGTATTGGTGGTATGTGCATGGTAAATAACACGATGTTTACCGTTGGTAAGCTTTTTCTTTACTTCATGGTTCATCAGATGAGTTGGGAGCTCGCTGGTCGGTCTTCCTCCCTCTACAAGACCCCAGCGGATACGGTAATTTGTTCCTGTCTCGTCAAGCTCAATGATCGCAAGACATACTTCCGGGTCAACGATGATATTACGGAAGTATTTTCCGCTTCCTGTTACCAGGAAAAACTCTCTGGCAAGTCCCGGAACCTCAACACCGATAGGGGTCCATTCTCCTGGCGCGTTCAGTCGTGGACGGATCATCTCTACTTCTTCTGCTTTCAGACGATAACTTAAGTTTCCACCGTTTCTCTCGTGCCATCCCTGCTGATATCCATCGTCTGCCATTTTGATAAAGCCCTGTACGAATTTAGATTCAAGAATTTTCATAATATATTTCCTCCGTGTTTAAATGTGGTTTATTGTTGGGTTTGCGATTGCTTCAATATGCTTTCTTGTTGTTTGTGACTTTATTATATGCCCGATTATGTGGATTTGTAAAGGGCTTTTTTGAAAAAATATCAATAAATCCACATGTAAAATACAAAAAATCTTGTAAACATTCAATAAACCACATAAAAATAAACATAAAGCAACAAAAAGCACGAGTGGTCAATAGTAATGACATGTACATTGAATGTGGTTTGATGTTGCTTTGCGATGTGGGATTTATAGTATGGTAGATAAACTTGGAACGCCGAAGAATTGTAAGAAAAGAAAAAACAGGAACATTTCCGTATTCTGTACCTTAGATACTCACACGAAAATATTCCTGCTGGTTTAAAAAAGATTTTTATTTAATTTTTTCGGAAGCATACTGAGATAAGAAGTCTGTACAGTGTCCGACATGTGATATCCCAATATGGCAAGCAGATCTTCCATTTTGGATAAAATTTCTTTCCGCTCACTTTCCTGCTCTGCGATCACCTCAAGCTCCAGAAAGTCTCCAAGCCCCTCTACCTGATCCAGACAGGCGGTAAATCTGCCACATTTCATATACTTTCGCATTTTCATGACAGACGCTACCGGAGAAAAATCCAGATGGATGAGAATATTTTTAAGCACTTCTGCATCGGATACTTCTGTTTCCAGTTCCATTCGGGACATGGAGATTTTATCCAGTTTGGGCCCCTTAAAATTAATCTGAGTCTTAGAAATACCGGATCTGCAGTCTGTGCTTGTTCGGATACGCAGTGCTTCATCACGTTTTTTTACATCATGATAGACACTGTTAAAATAGGTATCTTCTTCCTGGATCTGTGCTGTCTCCTGAAATCCCTGATCTGTCAGAAATTTCAGGGTTTCCTTAAGATTCTTTAATGGAAGCTTGATCTCAATTTCAAACTGGGCCATGTGATTACTTCAGAATTTCTGCTTTTTTGTTCAGAAGTGCTTCGCAGGCTGCACATGCTGGGCAGTCACAGTATTTTGCACCGGAAGCTTTGATCTCCTCAGCATGAGCCAGGATCTTTTTTGCGTCATCTGCGCCAAATACCTGTGCGCCCATGTCAGAACCTGCAAAAGAGATCAGTCCGTCGATGGGCATGATATCTGCTTCCAGCTCTTTTACGTAAGCAGTTGCTGCATCTGCTTCTTTCTCAGTTCCTGCCGCATCCAGATAATTCTGTGCCGCTTCTTTTACTTCTTTGCATGCAGATGGTGCCTGAAGAAGATCCTGTGTTAATTCTTTAATTGTTTTTGCCATGATAATTTCTCCCTTCTGATCATAGCACTCCCAGAAATTACTGCATCAAGTTCAGCTGTGCAGAACATGAATGGTTGGAAGTGCTATAATAACAGATAAAATCTGCCTGTTATGTATTGATAACAATATCATACCACAACCCTGGATTATTTGCAGAAAATATTGAGACGTTTTTTATAAAGGCATACAGGAACATCCGATTCCCAGTCCGTCCGGGCCAATATGGCAGGAAAGTCCAAGGGAAAGATCATCACACATCACATCCATTCCCGGAAAGCTTTCCCGGATCTGTGAGATCCAGTCTGCGGTAACTTCCGCAGTGCTGCTGGAGGCAGCCATAAGATATACTTTTCCGGCATCATATTCTTTTTTGAAAGTTGTTTCCAATTCTCTGTGCATAGCATCGATCATGGCTTTTCTTGATTTTTTCATGCCTCTGCATTTCTGGAAAACATCCAGTTTACCGGTTCCAAATTTCATAACCGGTTTGATATTGAGAAGATTTGCGGCCAGTGCTGTGGTGGTATTGATACGGCCTCCCTTTTTCAGATATTCCAGTGTGCTTAATCCGACATAGATCACGGTTTTTTCACGGGAAGCTTCCAGAATATCCTTGATCTGCGGTGCTGTATATCCATCTTCCACCAGGTCTATCGCATCCAGAATGGAACGGTGAAGGGGTGTGGAAACACGCCCGTTATCTACCACATACACTTTGTTTTCGTATTTGGGTTCCTGAGACAAGGCGGCAGCAGTCATGCAGGAACCGCTTAAACTACTGCTCAACGGAATGTAGAGGATCTGATCATAAGATAAAAGCATTTCGTCCCACATTTCCATAACTTCCTGTGGGGAAGGCTGTGAAGTTGAAACATCTGCTCCTTCACGCAGCTTCTCATAAAATCCTGTTCTGGAAAAATCCAGGTCTTCATGAAACAGTTCTCCATTCAGATAAAAAGGCATGGGAAGGACATGAATATCCAGTTCCTCTGCTTCTTGTTTTAAAATGCCACTGTGGCTGTCAGCCATGATTCCAATTTTTTTCATTTTCCATTTATCTCCTGCGTAATTTATGAATGTGTTTCGCAACGCGGTTCTTTTTTATAAAGAGCTACACTTTCACGGAAGCGTTTTTTGTTCAGCTCCCGCATCTGGGAAACCTCGTTTTTCTTTACGAAACCATGACTTTCCATAAAGGTTCTTTGATCCAGCTGGTCCATATATATGGAATAATCCGTATCCTTCTCTATTGAAATCTGTTTGAGAAGCCCGGTACCGATTCCGTTTCTACGGTAATCTTTGCTTACATAAAGAAAGAGGATATTTCCGGGAGTCGGTTTCTCCGGGGAAACAGTCAATTGTTTTTTCATATCCTGAAGTTTGTTAAAATGCTCCAGATTCTTCCGGCCTTCCTTAGTAAACTTCAGGCGCAGGAAATGATAGCCTTTTTTCAAACGGAAAACCGGGGCAAAATGGCCATGAGATTCTTTACCGGTAATGAGCACCCCAACTACCTGATCACGGTAGGTTGCCACGGTAACGCTATCTCTGTATATCATATAGGTGTAAAAGAAAAGTCTGGTCAGATGTTTTTCGGTATGTGTTTCCTCAAACTCCCAGCGGTCTTTATAATTTCTTCGGATAAATTCCCGGATTATTGAAAAATCTTCCTTTTCTGCTTTCCGGTAGGCAGGTGCTTTTTTTAATAACATAGTCCATATCTCCTGTATTTTTTCATAAATAACTATCCTATACTTTAAAAGATGATCTGCAACTTAACATCAACTGTTTCTCAACAATTGTTGAAGTTTATGAAAAAGTTTATATAAAATAAAAAACAACGGAAGAACCTCATGAAAAATAAGGTGTCCGCTGTTTTTTGGTTTTATGGATATGTGTAAAATATTTGTTTTACAGTATAACAGTAAAACGACAGCCGCTTCCGGGAATATTTTCCACGGAAACGGTTCCCTTACACAGGTTCAGGATCTGTTTTACAAGGGCAAGTCCAAGACCGTTTCCCTCCTGTTTATGGGAACTGTCGCCCTGGTAAAATTTGTCAAAGATATGTTTCATGGAGTATTCACTGATCTGGGGGCCTTCGTTTTCTATGGAAAAACGAATCTTTTCTCCTTCCGGCATCATCCGGATATAGATCGTACCACCACAGGGACTGAATTTGATAGCATTGGAAAGCAGATTGTCCCATACATGACAGATGAGATTTTCGTTTCCAAGATACTCCACATCCATCATGTCCACATCAAATTCAATTTCTTTTTCTGACCATTTCGGTTCCATCATAACAATGGATTGTCGGATCTGCTCATCCAGACGGTACCAGTTCTGACGGGTCTGGATCGACTGGTGTTCGATCTTGGACAGCAACAGGATATTTCCTGCCAGGTGGGAAAGCCTTCTGGTGTTAAAAAGGATTTTGCTGATGTACTGCTCCTGCTCTTCTGATATAGGCATGTCATCATCCTGCAGCAGAGTTGCATAACCCTCAATAGCACTGATGGGAGTTTTGAATTCGTGGGAAACATTGGAAACAAAGTCTGTCTGCAGAATCTCCGTTGCTTCCAGTTCCTGGACCATCAGGTTGAAATTAGAATAAATATCCCGGATTTCCTTCATTTGCTTTTCCGTTTCCAGTCGGACGGAAAAATCGCCTTCAGCAACCTGTTGCATGGCTTTTTTCAGCTTTAGTACAGGACCGAAATACCGGATACTGAGAAAGTTGTTAAGGACACCCCCTGCGGTCACGCTGGCCAGGATGATCCATACGATGTTCGGAACAGCTGAAATATGCAGTACATCCATAACAAGCCAGGATATCAGAGATACACAGACAAGCTCCAACATGATCATAAAGATAAAACGTAAACGAATGCTTAAATTTATGAAGAGTTTCTTTTTCATGCCTTTACCACCTTATATCCAACTCCACGGATCGTCACGATCTTAAAATCCGGATTATCGCGAAAGCGTTCCCGAAGCCTTCCAATGTGGACATCTACTGTGTGGGCATCGCTTGCGGAATCATATCCCCAGATATCATCCATAAGCTGTTGCCGGGTAAAGATTTTTCCCGGAAAAGAAACCATCTTATATAAGAGCATGAATTCTTTCTGAGGAAGTACCATACTTTCCGAGGAGGTGGAGACCGTCAGGGAATCGCACTCCAAAATGGTATCTCCGATTCGCTGTTTCCGCTCATTGATCATCTGTGCTCTGCGGAGAAGTGCACCTACCCGCAAAACCAGTTCATTGATATTGACCGGTTTCACCATATAATCATCGGTACCGGACAGAAATCCCATACGCATATCATCAAAAGCATCTTTGGCAGTGACCATAAGTACAGGAATGGAATCTCCGGCATCTCTGAGTGAGCGGACCAGTTCATAGCCATCCATGTTGGGCATCATTATGTCCGAAATGATCAGATCGTAATAATCTTTTTCCAGGACATCCAGCGCTTCCTGCCCGTCAGAGACCCCTTTTACTGTATAACCGTTTTTTAAGAGGACATGCCGGAAAAGCTGGCGGAGTTCCAGGTCATCTTCCGCAATGAGAATTTTAAACATTTTTACATCCCTATTCCTTGATCTTTTCAATGTCCATGTTTTCAGGCAGGATACAGCTTAAAACAATGGATATGATAAATACAACAGCAACTACATTTTACGCAAAAACGGACTGTATGATCGACGGGAAAATATCCCAGATCCCGCTCTCACTTGCTGTGGTGAATCCGATTCCGACAGCAAGAGAAAGAGATAGGCGGCAGCAGTCCGATGTGAAACAAACTACTATTATAAGAAAAATTACGGAATAATCATAACATAGATTCGTTGTGGAAACCAGACGGATTTTGATGAATAAATGTAATAATAGATGAATTAGGTCATATTATGAATATTTATACACGAAAAAAAGAAATACCCTCTTGCATTTTCGAAACTTTTACTGTAGAATTATTAACCAGGTAAACACAAATGTATGCCATACCCGAACACTGATTACAAAGATGTAACCAATCTTAACTGTATCAGTGTTTTTTAATATACAATGGGGAAACGAGGAAAAAGATTATGGAAAAAAAGCATGAAATGATGAGTCTGGAGGACTCCGAACAGCTGAAAGGCAGAATGAAATTCTTTGAAAAGGAACTGGTAGAGAATCATCACATCGATCCCAACCTTTATGTGGAATACGATGTAAAAAGAGGACTTCGTGATTCCGCAGGTAAAGGTGTTCTCACAGGTCTTACTGAGATTTCCGATGTTACCGGCTATAAGCTGGTCAATGGCAGACGTATTCCTGCAGACGGTGCATTGTATTACCGGGGAATCGATGTGCAGGATATCGTAAACGGACTGAAGGACAGACGTTTTGGTTTTGAGGAGACGATCTATCTTCTGATTTTCGGTAAGCTTCCCAGCAAGGAAGAGCTTTCCAGATTTCTTGAGCTTCTTTCTGACATGGAGGATCTGGGAGGACGTTTTGTCCGTGACGTTGTCATGAAGGGAACCAATGCCAATATTATGAATGCTATGGAGCGCTGCGTACTTGCTCTCTATACATATGATGATAACCCGGAAGATATTTCTGTGGAGAATGTACTCCGCCAGTCTCTGGAACTGATCGCTAAGCTTCCTGAAATCGCGGTTTACTCCTATCACGCATACCGTCATTTCCGTAAAGACGAGACACTTTTTATCCGCAATCCGCAGAAGGGGCTTTCACTTGCCGAGAATATCCTTCTGATGCTTCGTCCGGATGGCAATTATACAGAGCTTGAGGCCAAGGTCCTTGATATCGCACTTGTACTTCATGCAGAGCACGGCGGTGGTAATAACTCTACTTTTACCACACATGTAGTAACATCTTCCGGAACAGACAGCTACTCTTCTACCTCTGCATCCATCGGTTCACTGAAGGGACCGCGTCATGGTGGTGCCAACCTGAAGGTCCAGAACATGTTTACAGATCTGAAGGCCAATGTAAAGGACTGGGAAAGTGATGAGGAGATCACGGCATATCTGCAGAAAATACTGAATAAAGAAGCATTTGATCATGCAGGTCTGATCTATGGTATGGGACATGCAGTTTATACACTCTCCGATCCGCGAGAAGTGATCCTGAAACGTTTTGCACAGGCTCTTGCAGAGGAAAAAGGAATGATAGATGAATTTAAACTCTATGATAAGGTTGAGGGTATTGCCGGAAAACTGGTCATGGAACACAGAAAGCTGTTCAAAAATGTTTGCGCAAATGTTGACTTCTACAGTGGCTTCGTTTACTCAATGCTTGGTATTCCGGAAGAACTTTTTACTCCGATCTTTGCCATCGCACGTATGCCTGGCTGGAGTGCACATCGTCTGGAAGAGCTGATCAGTGCCAATAAGATCATCCGTCCTGCTTATAAGTATGTGGGGCATCATGCAGATTTTGTACCTTTTGATGAGAGATAATAAACAGAATGATAAAAGCAGTGGGGATTTCTGACCTATTTAAGTTGGAAATCTCTGCTGTTTTTTTGTTCTCCTAAATTACAGAAAAACAGAATCATAACTATACATAATATATATTATGTAAAATAAATATCTGTTTTCACAAAAAAACAAGGCTCACCGCATAAGATATGATCGGATTGCCTTGTTTTTTATGGAATCTTACTTTATTATTCCTTTCCTATCGGAAGCTCTTCAGCCAGTTTACAAGAGAATCATGCCAGATGTTGTCGTATACGGTCTTTTTCATCTGGTCATCTACGGGTCCGTTTCCTGCCATTTTTGCAAGGATAGCAGCCTGAAGTTCGCCTACTGTCATTTCTTCTGGTGTTTTGTGCGGATTTGGCGCAGTGACCGTTTCCGTTTCCTGTGTATTGGAGGATTCTGCTTCAGGAGTTGACGGAATATCCGCTGCGTTTGCTGTATTGTCAGAAGCTTTATCTGTATTTTCAGCGTTTGAAGCTTCTTTTTCCGGGGCAGCTTCTGTTACAGTGCTGTTTTCAGCCGCCTGCTCCTCTTCTGCCTCAGATGCAGCGTTTTCGTTCTCTTTTGCTACGGCAGTTTCCAGAACATTAGTCTGAACCGGCTTATATTCCGGCATATCTCCTGCAGGAAGCCAGATCTCACCGCTGTTTGCTGCAACACGGACACGGATCCGTCCGCCCTGTGCGGAAACCTTCTGACCTGTGAGGGCACCTACGTATTCCGGAGCACTTCCTGTTGGAAGGTTCATCTCTGAATCACTGTCATCATTATTCACAGTAACGATCACTCGTATGCCTTCCAGATCTCTTGCAAAGGCAAACTGACGGTTTGTAAGAGCCAGTTCTGCGTAGGAACCATAGCTTAATGCAGGAGTTCCCTGGCGGACCTTTCCGAGGGCTGCGATCAGTGCAGTACATGGGTTCTTTGTTGCAGCATCCGCATAATCGTTAAGATCAAGTGCCGGACGTAAGCTGGCATCGGAAAATTTTTCTTTTTTTCCGTCAATACCAAATTCTGAGCCGTAATAAATGCTTGGAACGCCAGGTAAAGTATAAAGAAGTACATGTACAGGAGCAAAATGTGCTTTGTTCTGCAATTTGGTATGAATTCGCTCTACGTCATGGTTGTCCACGAAATTGTAGAGGTCCAGATCTCCCATATTCTGAAGATATTTTACTGTATGAGCAATTTCAAAATAGTTGTGGTCATTATGTCCGCTGTAAAGTGCCTTGTGAAGGGCATAGTTGGTTACACTGTGAAGAGTCTGTCCGTTTACCCAGCGGCTGTAATCTCCGTGAATGACCTCTCCCATAAGCCAGAAGTCTTTCTTAACCTCATCTGCGGTATGACGTAGAATACGCATGAAATCAAAATCCAGAACATCAGCGGCATCCAGGCGGATTCCATCAATATCAAATTCGGAAACCCAGAAACGGATCACATCACAGATATAGTTCTGTACTTCCGGATTGCGCTGGTTCAGCTTTACAAGAAGATTGTATCCACCCCAGTTTTCATAGGAAAAACCGTCATTATATTCGGTATTTCCGCCGAAATTTACATTGCAGTACCAGTTAACGTAAGGGGAATGCTCACGGTTTTTCTGGATATCCTTAAAAGCGAAGAAATCACGGCCTGTATGGTTAAATACACCATCAAAGATCACGCGGATGCCTTTTTCATGGCAGGCTTTTACAAAATTGGTGAGATCTTTATTGGTTCCAAGACGGGAATCCAGTTTTTTGTAATCGGTTGTCTCATAGCCATGTCCGACACTTTCAAAAAGCGGCCCTATATATAAGGCAGTACATCCGATCTCTTTGATGTGGTCAATCCACGGCAGCAGTGTGTTCAGTCGATGTACAGGAGTTCCGTAATCATTTTCTTTTGGAGCGCCTGTAAGTCCAAGTGGATAAATATGGTAGAAGATTGCTTCGTTGTACCAGCTCATAATATTACACCTCTGTTCTAAAAATTTGCAATTTCCTGATAATTAGAGAAATTACACAAATATCTTCTCTATAATACCAGATTCCTATAATATAATCCAGAATAAATCAGCCAGTTTTTCAGCGAAAAATCCGGCATATTGCTAATTGCCGGATCTTACCTGATGGACATATGTTTATTCGTCAAATTCTGCAGTAACTATAAAGCCGCGTGGCGTATGCTCAATGCTTTTGATGATCCCCTCTTTGGATCTGATGCGGTCTGCGTTTCTGTAGCAGCCAGACATGGCTACTGCAGGCTCAATGATATAGCTGTAGTTTGTGGCAGAGAGAAATTCGGAGATCTTTACTTTATCTCCCACCTGTATCAGCCCCTGTCTTTCCATTTTAAATTTTTCTTCTCGCATAAACATGCCTTCTTTCTGTATAAATACGCAATGTGAATATATCTGTAAATACAATTAATTACATGTTTAAGATCTTTAAGAACCGGATGGGATCCGTACCAGAAGCTTCTGTCCGTCTTTTTCTACTGCTGTAAGAACGGGAATATGTTTTTTTCGCAGAGCATGAACGATGGGATACAGGGAAAACATGGCATTATCTGCAAAAACTGCTTCCGGTTTGTAGCGGAGGATTTCTTTAATCCTGTCTTTTATAAAGCTTTTCCATTCTGTCTTTTCCATGGAGAGTTCTCCGTAGATTCCGTTCAGAGTCAGCTCCGGTAATTGGGGAACCGGCAGATGTACGATCCTGGCAGAAGAAAGATCCGGAAGCTTTTGAAGCAGCATGTCTGTTTCTTTATTTCCGCCAAGGCTTACGATCACAGCTTCTTCATGGAAGGCGGCAAGACTGCTCCTGCAGGCAAGAACAGAATCCTCAAGGGTTCCGCAGGTCATGAGAAATCCTCCTTTATGACAAAAGGCTGCACTTTTAAGACCGGTTACCAAAGATAACTCTTCGCCTTCCAGGCCAAGCCAGGAAGAAGGAAAACTGCATTTGTAATTCATGGAATATTCTTTTTTCTGTGGCTGGATACAGTAACCGCCCCGGTTGGACGGAAAGATCACAAAAGCAATGTTAGTTTCCGAAAGGCGTTTTTGGCAGGGAATAAATTCCGGAAGTATAAGGATATTGGTATTTTCTGCCGGGGTATCGCCCGAAGCCAGGGAAGCAGCATGTTCTGTAAGAACTTCTTCCACCCGTCTGTCTGCACGTTCATTTCCAAGGTAACGCTCGAATTTATTTTCCAGGATCATACCTGCCACACTGACTGCCTGGAAAAAGGCTTCGTCATTGCTGCTTTTGGAATCCCATCCCGGATTAAAATTGCCGATCAGTGTGGCAAGTTCATTTTTTTCACCGGTATTATCATTGATATCCAGAGGCTGGACAAAGGATTCATCGAATTTTAGTGCCAGCTCCTCACCTAGGATTTCCGGTCCAAGCTTTTCCCAGAGAAGGCCGAAGGCCGCATATGGGACGCCATTATCGCGGATACGGCTGTCTTTCTGATGATGATCATACTGTCCTCTGCCAATATCAAAAACAAGACCTTCATAGTTTTCAGGAACCTGGTTTCCACGTGTGATGGTAATCTCGGGATTCAGATATAAAAGCAGAGCGGCAGAAAAAACATCGTCTGCGTGAAATTTTCCGCTGTGGGTGAATGCGGATGCATTTTTTTGTTTGATTTTTTCCAGTAAATGATTCATATGAAACGCTCCTGTGTGTTTATTCTGCTCTTCAGTATACCACAGAAATGAAGAATAAACAAAGTTTCCTACAGTTAAAAAGGGATCCGTCCTGAGGACAGATCCCTTTAAAAATTTACGTTCTTTTATGCTTTATGTACAAAATAGGACGTTCATATTCAATTTTATTATAATGCGCAGATAATTTTATCCTGATATGCTTCCGGAACTTCTTCTTTATCCAGAGACATACTGATAATAAAGGAAACTTTGAAGGTTTTACCGATGGCACTTAACTGATCCAGTGTTTCGGTTGCATCCTTTCCTTCAAGCTTGGCTGTTGTAAGGAAGCTGTCCAGATATACCTGCTCCAGATCATGATCCTGAGAGAGGATACCACAGATAAATCCTACAAATTCGTCCGCATTTTTAACCGGAAATCCGGAAACATCGATAAGGCGGACCTTGTTGTTCAGCTCATACATGTGCTTGGTGCTCTTGTCTAAGTAAACAATACTACCGTTGGCGTCCTTAACAGCTCCGTTTACTTTGTCTAACAGTACTTTTGTTTTTCCTTTGCCTTTCTTTCCTACGATCAGTTCAACCATCCTGTTTTCCTCCTTAGACACATATAATAATTTTGAATAAAATTGCTATTGATATGCTTCAAATTATAGTGCATTGTGAATAAAATTGCAAGGGCTTTTTGAAAAAAACTGGTAATTTTAATCAAGCTTTACTACTCTCTTTCATTTTCCATTTGTGCTTTTGCTTTCCTTCCAATCCGGGCAGTGCTGTTCATGATACTGGCCCGGGTAACTTTGTCGTTTCCGTACTTCAGACGGATGGAATCCAGTGCTGCATCCAGTTTCTGCTGGCGTTCCTTCTTGTGAGTATCCTCAAAAAAGGACAGCTGTTCAAAGGAATCATCCGTAAGACCGGTCAGTGATACTCCCAGGAGCCGGAGTGGCTGTCTCATCCAGGACTCCTGAAAGAGGTTTTGGGCATTTCTGTAAATCTCTTCTGTGATATCGGTGGCATTTGGCAGTTTAGTCTGATGAGATTTGTTTCGAAAATCCAGGGTACGGAAGGTTACAGAAATGCAGGTGCATTTTTTCTTTTTGCGGCGCATGCGGGCGGCCAGAATATCGCATTGTTCCAGCAGGATCGGAAGTGCCTGCTCCAGTGAGACCAGATCATCGTTAAATGTAGTTTCCAGACTGAATCCTTTTGCTTCATCAGGTTTTGCTTTCACAGGGGAGTCATCAAGGCCACGGGCATACTGATATAACTGCTGTCCTGCTTTTTCACCGAGAAGTGCCTGTATCTTTGCTTTTTTTTCATGAGCCAGATCTCCGATGGTTCTGATCCCTGCATCCTGCAGTTTTTTTTCAGAGGATTTGCCAAGAAAAAGAAGCTCTCTCACTGGAAGAGGCCACATTTTTACAGGGATTTCTTCCGGAAATAAAGTATGCACCTTATCTGGCTTTTCGAAATCAGAGGCCATTTTTGCAAGAAGTTTATTGGTGGAGATGCCGATATTTACGGTAAAGCCGAGTTCTGTACGGATCTTATCCTTCAGCTCATGGGCAGTTGCCACCGGATCCGGGTAAATATAGGAGGTTCCGGTCATATCCAGAAAAACCTCATCAATGGAAAAGGATTCCATTACCGGTGCATAGGACCCACAGATTTTTTTGAAGGCTCTGGAACATTTATCGTATAATTCAAAGTCAGATGGAACGGCCACAAGATTCGGACATTTGCGAAAAGCCATAGCCATAGGTTCTCCTGTCTGGATTCCGTATTTTTTTGCAGGAATGGACTTGGCGACAACGATGCCGGTACGTTTACTGGGGTCTCCGCCAATACAAGAAGGGATGTCTCTCAGATCCGGAAGTCCCATCTTTACTCTTTTTGCTGCTTCCCAGGAAAGAAAAGCACTGTTTACATCAACATGAAAAATCAATCGTTCCATATAGGGTTCTTCTTTCAATTGTATAAAGTGTGTCTGTTATATCTATTTACAGATTTTTGCAGACAGCTGATCAAAAAGGTTTCGATATTCCTCTTCTACCTGTGAAAAAGGGTATTGCCGGTATTGGATCGGAACATGGACAACCGGTTTTGGAGTGTCCGGTGTTTCATTCAGAAGATATTTCAGGTCATACCAGAGCAGGTCATTGTCGATCTCCTTCAGCTTCTGCTCTTCTATGGCAGAAAGTCCGGATCCCAGATATTTCTGATAGATAATGTTTAAAAGAGCTTCCTCCTGTTTCCGATACTCAGGAAGACTTTTCTTAAATGGTCTTGGAACATCGGACATATAACATTCGCTGGCATCGTGAAGAAGGGACGCCAGTATAAGACGGCCGGAATAGCCACGTGCTTCGGCTTCTTTGGCACAGAGGATGCAGTGCTGCCCTACAGAGAAAAAAGTCCTTACATGACCATTTCCGCGGCATAGAAGAGAAAGTGCGTGTGCAATGTCCTCAATGCAGATCAGCTCTTCGTCCGGATGTGTCGGATCAAAATGTTTTCCAGTGTATGTGGTAATGCAGTCGCCCATAAAATGTTACGCCTTTCTTTAAGTTATGAATAAATATGATTATTTATTATAAACACCCAGAGAAAGTGTGTCTATATGATCGCGAAATAAATTTCGGGAACTGTTACAGAAAAACAAAAGAAATACATGGCTGTTTTACAAATATGAGTGATTCTGTGCTATAATACAAAAAAACGACAGGGAGATCATCAGCGATGAAACATATGGAAGAAATGAAGATTGCCGGATTAGCCATGGCATTATGTATCGTGATGCTGGGAATCTATATTGTCGTCCCAAAGGATGGAACGGTTTCTCATCTTACTGCTATTCCGGATAATAATGCGGCGGAGCCTGTTACAGATTCTACATCAGAGGGAACTGCTGATGCGGATTTTCCAATCTATACAGAGGACAGCTACAGCAGTGAGCCCGAGAGTTCTGACGATACTGGGGACGGAGATTCCTACACGGAAGAGCCGACTTATGATCCAGGTGATAATTCTTACGACGGCAATACGGATAGTGAAGCCAATGGAGCAGATACTTCAGATACATCTTCAGATGGAACCGATGAAGACGCAGGCAATTATGAAAATCCGGACAGTGGCTCCGGTGAAGTGGTCGATGACAATGATTACAGTGGTACTTCGGATACGGATCTTGATAGCAGTGAGACCGAAGATACCGGCAGTGATGGCACTGATGATATAGTAGAAATTAACTGAATGTAAAAAAAAGAATAAAAAAGCAGATCTGCGAAATAAAATTTCAAACAGATCTGCTTTTTTGTTTTTTGTATGGAATCCTGTCAGTTGATGTTCTGGAGCAAGGATGTCATTTCCTGATAAAGAACATCCTTTGAGGACGCACCCATGACGATGGAAATAAATGGCTTCCCATAAGCATTCTGGCTTAAAAGTGCCAGACAGTTACCGGCTTTATCGGTTGTTCCTGTTTTTCCTCCAAGGATAGTGACATCCTTAGGAGTTGCTGCCTCTCCGGTAAGATAATGATCTGTAGCGGGTAAGGTAGCACTTGCATCGGAGCCATCGGAATGCTTATAGCTAACTGTATAAGATGCCATTTGTGTGATGTCTGTAAACTCCGGATAATTCAAGGCTTCTTTCAGCATCAGATAAATGTCATAAGGCGTTGTATAATGATTTTCGTCCTGAAGACCATGGGGATTGGTAAAGTGAGTTCCTGTACAGCCAAGTTCTGCAGCAAAGCTGTTCATCATCTCTACAAATTTATCTGTTGATCCACCTATATGTTCCGCAATGGCAGATGCTGCATCATTGGCAGAATAAACAAGAAGACAATGAAGAAGCTGATCCATGGTAACCTGATCTCCCGCCTGGAAACCAGCTACCTGAGAACCGGATTCCAGGGTAACATTCTCCTGTGAGATCGTTACTGTATCGTCCATGTTTCCATATTTCAGTGCAAGCATAGCTGTCATGATCTTTGTGATGCTGGCAGGATAAACCTTGTTGTAGGCACCTTTTGCATAGAGTACCTTTTTATCACTGAGATTCAGAAGCACACCGGACTGGCTGTCATCCAGACTGACAGAATCCAGAGCAACATCTTTTGTAACAACACAGAGATCATGGGCGAAACCTGCCGCGCGCTGCTCTTCTTTGGAAGTCAGAGTATTATCAAACTCGGAGAATGCATTGAAAGAATTTGCAGGAGTAGAAAAATCTCCGCCCTTCAGCATGTAAACACCAAAACCGCCAGCTGTGCATAGTACGATCAGCAGAAGAAGGAGAAAAATGGTGTTGCGGATCCTTTTACGACGCATCCGTTTCATCCGGGTATTTTGAGCTTTACGTCTGGCAGAAACAGTTCTGTCAGACGGCATGGAAGTTGTTTTTGTCCCCTTGGAAGCTGTATGTGCAGCCCGGGAAGCCTGACCTCTGGAAGGATTGCCAGAACGTATATGATTTTTTACAGGTTCTTTACGTGTCATAAGTATTCCTCTTTCCGAAAGTAGGTATCCGATTTCTGACCTTTTTTCTGTAATTCTTTATTATATGCACTGCTCTGCAGTCCTACATTGAGAACAAGTCCCATACCCATAAACAGACTGATCAGAGAAGTAAGACCATAGCTTACAAAAGGAAGCGGAGTACCTGTGTTTGGTGCAAGGCCGGTAGCAACACAGATGTTGATGAAGCTCTGTATGGAAACAATGCTTCCAACACCGCAGCATATGATCTTACCGGCAAGATCCTTGGCCCGCAGGCTCATACGGATACATTCAAAGGTGATCAGAAACAGCAGCAGTACGATCAGAGTACAGCCGATAAATCCGTACTGCTCTCCAGCCACCGCAAAAATAAAGTCGGTCTGATTCTCAGAAACAAAGTTTCCATCATTTACGGATGTAACACTGGTGTCATTACTGAAAGCACGTCCCACAAGCTCTCCGGAGGCGATGGCTGTTTTTGAGTTGTTCTGCTGTTCAATATCATCTGCGTATTCTTCGTTCTCCGGATACAGGAATGACATGATACGGTTTCTCTGGTAATCCTGTATCAGTTTCTGATCCGGCTGCACGATAATGGACAGAAAGATGATGGCCAGAGGAATCGCGATCAAGGCTACACCTCCGATGATCTTATAACTAAGTCCTGCGATGTAGATCAGAATACAGAACAGGACTGTTACGGTGATGGTGTTTTTCATATCCGGCTGTACATAGATCAGCATCAGTGGGATGACCAGAAGGACAGCTGATTGTATCAGAGTCTTTAAGGTATTCAGATCTTCCTCATGATCCATAAAAAATTTGGCAAAAAACAGGATAATGATGATCTTTGAAAGCTCGGTAGGCTGGAAACGGATAAAACCTAAATCCACCCATCTGGCAGCACCATTGGCGCTGGATCCGAAGAACCGGACAGCCAGAAGCATAACGATATTAAATCCATACATGATCCATTGAAAATTCAGCAGCCAGGAATAATCCATCAGTGAAAGGATCAGCATAAAGACTACACCGATGATCACACCCAGAAGCTGACGTGTGCGAAGGTAGTCGGCAGCTGTTCCTACAAGCTGAATTCCAATAAAGCTGATCGCCAGGAGAAAGATCACCAGTCGAAAATTGTAAAACCGCAGCTTATACTGTTTAATCATAAATTATGCATCTCTTTTCTTAAGTACGGGTATGACTGCATGCAGAACAGGTGGTTCCTGTGTGATCTGTATGGTCACCCCTGGTTCATCAATTACAACGTATTTTTTTACGGCATGTATCAGATCGTTCCGTAAAAGCTTCATCATCTGTGGAGAACAGTCTATGCGTTCCGATACAAGAAGAAGCTTCATCCTGTCGCGTGCATAGCCTGCAGAGTGGTTTTTCCCGGAGAAAAATCCCATAATCATTCCTCCTGTGATGAAAAATGTCAGACAGCAAAGCGTCTGTTATTTTCGAAAAATGCTGCCAAGACGGTGGAATACACCATTTTTTCGACGCACAGTAACATAAGGGACCTCTTCGCCCATAAGCCTCCGGCAGATATTGCGATACTCTTCTTCTGCCTGGGAATTTTTTCCGGATAAAGGTTCTCCCTGATTTGTGGAGATCACGATCTGTTCATCATCCAGGATCGCACCGATCAGATCTACAGCCAGGATTTCCAACACATCTTCTACGGACATCATATCACCTCTGGCGATCATTTCCGGTCGAAGCCGGTTGATGATCAGCCGGATATCACGGAGCCCTCCGGACTCCAGCAACCCGATGATACGGTCTGCATCCCGGATCGCGGAAACTTCCGGTGTGGTCACGACCAGTGCACGGTCCGCTCCGGCTACTGCATTTTTGAATCCCTGTTCAATTCCTGCCGGACAATCCAGAAGGACATAATCGAATTCTTCCCGGAGATCATCGGTAAGCTTGATCATCTGTTCCGGAGATACGGCAGTTTTGTCCTTGGTCTGGGCAGACGGAAGAAGATACAGTTCTGAATGCCGACGATCCCGGATCAGTGCCTGTTTCAGGCGGCAGCTCCCATTGATCACATCAACCAGATTATAAACAATACGGTTCTCCAGTCCCATGACAACATCCAGATTTCGGAGTCCGATATCGGTATCTACAACTGCAACCCTTTTTCCCATGGCAGCCAGTCCGGTCCCGATATTTGCCACGGTGGTGGTTTTTCCAACACCGCCTTTTCCAGATGTAATGACAATGACTTCACTCATGTTTTCTGATTCCTCCTATAAAATGTTCCACACTTCTGGTATCCTCATAAAGTTTGTTTAGTCATTCGATACATTACTGGTATCGCTTGCTGCATAGCCAGTGAGAATGGTGCTTTCATCTGCAAGTCCGAAAATGTATTTAAAGATATCATTAGCTGCAAGGCAGGCATTACCGGATGCATATCCGTTTGCGATTCGTACAGATATTGCGTACTTGGGATCAGAAACAGGCGCATATCCGATAAAAAGTGCATTGTTCGGATGATAATAGTCAATCTCGGCAGTACCGGTTTTTCCTGCTACTTCAACTCCAAGTCTGTTAAACTGATCATGAGTCTGCACCACACGATACATACCGTCATGGATGTCATCCCAGATATTGCTGGAAAGATCCAGCTGTCCAGCTGTTTCGGAAGGATATTCCTTTATAAGTTTTCCTTTGGAATCCGTCACACGGTCCAGAAGGGAAAGCTTATAGATCGTACCGGAAGTGGCGATCGTTGACGCATAACGTGCAAGCTGGCTGGTCGTAAACGCATTGGTACCCTGTCCAATATAGGAAGGGACGGCGTTTTTGTCAGAAACCTGCGGAGAAGCTTCGGAAATTTCAATGCCGGTTTTCTGATCCAATCCCATGAGGGAAGCATATTTCTGAAGCATTCCAAGACTTCTGGCTTCAGAAAAGTTACCTTCGGAATCTTTACCAAGTTCGAAACCAATCGTAGTGAAAAATACGTTACAGGACTGCTCAATGGCTTCACGGATATCAAGAGAACCGTGGCCCTGTTTATTCCAGCAGTTGATCGGAGGTGTTACAAGGTCAAAGCTTCCTGTACATTCAATATATGTGCCATCATCTATTACGCCCTCAGACATGCCGGCAACAGTAGATAAGATCTTTAAGGTAGATCCTGGAGCCGTCTTCTGCTGTGTTGCCTTGTTGAAGAACGGGCTGGAAAGATCTGTGGAAAGCTTTGCATAATAATCAGTATCCATATTGTTGGTCAGACGATTATTATCATATCCCGGATAGGAAACACATGCGAGAACATTTCCGGTTGTAGTATCTGTGATCACCGCAGATGCAGAGCACGGAGCCAACGCAAGCTGGGCCGGTGTGATCTCAAGATTTGCGATCTTGCGATACATGAAGGTGTAGGCATCAAGACCACCGGAGGCCATTGTCTGATACAGCTCGTCTTCTTTGGAAAGAACGCCCTGTTCATAGAGAACAAGACACAGATCTTCTCCACTGATGGTGTCTTCCTGAAGCATATATTTATACAGAAGCTTTGAAAAGCCTGTATCTGTTTTCAGGTAATCAATGATATAGGCGGTAAGAGCCTGATAGATCTCTTCAGAATCCAGATATTCTCCGGAGGTTGAGATCTGGGAAATATCGATCCAGTTCTGACTGGCAGCGTAGTTCAGATAATCCTTCAGACTGATACTCTGATCATTTTTCCAGGCTTTGTATGTTTCATCCGCGGTATCAATGGAATCACTTTTCAGTACCTTCAAGGTATTGGTAAGAAGATCATCACAGATATAGGTAAGATATTCCTGCATCTGCGTATCTTCATCCTTATAGGCTGGAGGATTGTCGCCTGTCAGCCTGTTACTTATTGTATCAAAAACCTGTTGCTGTTTTTGCTGAAATTTGACGTATAAATTTTTTTCTGTGTCGGAAGCATCTGCATCACTGAATTTATTGATATCGATCACACTGTTTGCGATCAGTGCATTGTATACATCATAGATTGGGATGGTGATCTTACTTGCATCTTTCTCTGCTTCATAATCAAAGCTTTTATTCGGTGTCAGTTTAGAGAGGACAATACCAGCAACACGCTGTTCCAGGATCTGGTAAATACTCTTCTGCCAGTCGGAATCAATGGTCAGATAAACATCGTTTCCGGCCACAGGATCAACAGTTTTAGAATTGTCGATGTCAAGGACTTTACCAAGATTATCAACTGTGACCGTTTCTTCTCCGTCTTTTCCCTGAAGTTCAAGCTCCATATACTGTTCGATTCCGGCTTTTCCAACAACCGCATCATTGGAATAATCAGGATTATCCTTACGAAGGGTTTCCAATTCCTCAGAAGAGGCCTGGCCTGTGTAACCGAGGATCGGCGCCATACTCTCATCGTCCACATATTTTCTGGTGGAATCTTCTACAATGTCAATACCCTGGAGAGCGGCCTGATTTTCTTTTATGGCTGCCACAGATTTTTCACTGACATTTGTTGCAATGGTCACCGGCATATATTTCTTGAAACTGTTGGTGTTCAGCTGATAGCGCATGATCGCAATTTCGAGGATTTCCTGTTTGGTAAGCTCTTCCGGAAGAGAATGTGCGGCAAGTTCTTCCGGGGTGTAGGCATCTTTTCCGTAAAGAACGATAGAAAATCCGCTGCTTCCGGTAAGATGATCCATGATCTGGGCTGCGGTTGCGTTTTTCTGCTCCTCACTGAGATCATCAATCTGTGCTTCTCCGTAAATATCCGCACGGAAACGGTTAAGAGTAAATCCTTCATCTACATCAAAAGCATAGTCGCCATGATCATTGACGGTAATATGAAAATTATCAGATAAGCTGTCCCCGTTTTTGGAAAGGATCTGTAATACCTGGTAGGCGATACCGTTCAGAGTCAGATTCTTTTCTCTGGTGCTGTTGTATGTACCGCTATCTTCGAATGTGACAGAATATGCAAGTACATTGGAGGCGACAACTGTGCCGTTACGGTCATAAATATTACCACGGGTGCTTTTGATCACGCGTGTTTTGGTGGTACGTGTCTGAAATTTACTGATGTAATCCTCTCCTTGTATGATCTGCAGACTGAAAAGCTGCCGGACCAGGACAGATGACAGAAAAATAAATACGATCACAAGAACTGTAGTACGTTTCAGACGGATTTTTTTGATGATTTTTTTTATTTTAATTCCCAAATAGACTCACTTTCTTTCCTTACAGTATCCATTAAGTGGTAGTTGATCCAGTAAAATACCCGGTATACGATGATGGTGAGAAAAACCGTATATACAATCTCGGGGATAATGATCCTGTATATGTAGGTCCAGAATCCAAGACGGCCTCTGAGCAGAAACTGGAGGCCATACACAGCCAGATTATAAAGAAGATCTGTTCCTGCTACAAGAAAAAGCGGAACTTTCAGATCATCATCATAAAAACTGCGGAATGCATAGCCGCTGATAAAACCTATATACATATAGATCAGTGCATAAAATCCAAACAATGATCCATAAAAGAGATCGACAAAAAGCCCGGAAAAAAATCCAGTCCACAGACCGACTTTTCTTCCACGCATAAGTCCCATGGATACACACAGGATCAAAAGCAGATTTGGAGTGATGGATCCAATGGAAATACGGTCCATTACTGTGCACTGAAGGAGAAAACAGACAATGATAGTGATAAATAATATAATCCTATTTTTCATTGGACGCATCCTCCGATTTGTCTATCGCGTCCTGTTTATTGGTGGTGATCACAAATACATCTTTCAGATGACCGAAATCAACCGGTGTAACGATCGTACCTGTTTTTGTCAGGTTATTGGGATCCTGCTGGATCTCACTGACATAACCAATAAACAGTCCTTCCACATATTTTTCACTGATGTTCGAGGTGACAATACGTTCTCCGACTGTTACCTTGTTATCCTGATCGTAAAGCTGCTCAAAGCTTAATTTGCCTTCATCGATCAGTTTCAGATCTCCAGTGACAACGCAGTTGTCGGAAGTACTGACTGCCATGGCACTGACATTGCTGCTGTCATCGATGATGGAACGGACAGTAGCCCAGGAAGGTCCCACTTCTGTAACGATACCCACAAGACCCTTTCCGGCGATCACGTTGTTATCAACCCGGATCCCGTTATTACTGCCTTTGTTGATCATAAAGGTATCATACCAGTTTCCGGGATCTTTGGAGATTATCCTTGCGGCAACCTTGGGATAGTCGGTATATTCCTGATCAAGATCGTAAAGTTCCTTCAGGCGTGTGAGCTCTGTCTGGTCCTGGATCAGGATGTTATTCTGTTCCGTAAGACTGTTGATCTGACTTTTCAGCTCTTCGTTTTCCTGAAGCACGTCCTGTTTATCACGAAGATTGTTTTTTACATTTCCAAATATATCGCTGACACCGGCGATCCCCTTTTCAAAGGGAACGATAAGAAAACCGGCTGCTTCCTGAAGTGGTGCGGAAGAGGTTCCGGAGGCTGCTGTAGCTACGATGCAGCTTCCACAGAAAAATGTCATGATTACCAGAAGATGTTTACTTTTTAAATTAAAATGAAAACGCACTTTTTTTCGGATGTTTTTCATTATATATGCCCCTTTACAGTTTTTTCTGCTTTACCGGCTGGGCCCATTTGCGCAGGTTTCTGTCGCGGATGATCTTTTCCAGGCCGTATGCTGCAGAAGTTTCATACAGATCAGAAAGATTAAAGGCAAATCCGGTATAGCTAGCCAGATAGTTATCTATATAAGGAAGCCGTGTGCTGCCGCCGGTCAGATAAATGCCCTCTTTTGCGATATGATAAGCGATCTGTGGCGGGGTACGTTCCAGAAAAGATTTCATTTCTGCTGCGATCTGGTTCACACAGTTGGCGATCCCTTCATTGACAACGTAGGCAGAAATAACTTCTTCTCGTGGAAGTCCGGAAATACTGTCGATCCCGACTACTTTTCGGGCTTCTTTTTTCTGATCATTCAGTCTTCCCATAACTACTTTCAGACGTTTTGCAGTTCGTGTTCCAATCTGAAGATTATAATGTTTTCGGATTTCGCTGCAGATAGATTCGTTCATCTGTCTGCCTCCGATGGGGATCTTACGGCTGATGATGATCTTGCCGTCGGTTATGATGGAAAACTCTGTACTCTGTGCACCGATGTTTACGATCATGCTGCCCTGATTCTTTTCAGGGTCGATTCCCATGGCAATGGCATCTGCAATAGGGGACTCCACCATAAAAACACGGTTTTTCCGCAGCCAGTGACCATTGACCAGATGATAGTATGCCCTCTTTTCGATAGCAGTCATATCAAGTGGTACGGAGAAATACATGTCTGCTCCGAGACCGGATGTATGATCGATTTTTTTTATCATGCTGTAAAGGACGATCTCTTGCAATTCCAGATTTGCCAGCATACCGAAAGCCATAGGAGAATTTACGGAAATATCTGCAGGTGATTTTTCAAACATTTCATAAGCTTCGTTCCCTATGGCAAGGATCCGGCGTCCTCTGTAGGCTACCATGTTCTTTTCTATGTAACTTTTGTTTCTGAAAAATGAATAGACTTTTACAGAGCTGCTTCCAAGGTCTACTCCGTAATTATTTCTAAAAAGCATAAATCTGTCCCTTCACTTAAGTATATTCATCAAAAATCCCTTTTTCGCGGAAACTGACATACCTGTGATCACCGATGATGATATGATCCAGAAGATGGATGCCGAGGAGTTCACCACAATGATAGATCCGTTCCGTAACATCCAGATCAGCCTGGCTGGGGGAGGGATCGCCTCCTGGATGATTGTGGACCAGGATCAGGTTCACCGCCCGATACTTTACAGCTTCTACAAAGACTTCTCTTGGTGTGATCAGTGTGGCATTGACTGTACCGCGGCTTAAAAGCTGTTCCCCCGACAAATGGTTATGTCCGTCCAGCATCATGCAGTAAAGCAATTCCTGCTCTTCATGCCGGAGCCGCTCCATATAATATTTCGCAATGGTTACCGGATGGTGAAAAGATAATTCCGGTTTTGCAGCTGCGGTTGCCATACGCTTGGAAAGTTCCCCGATACATTTCAGCTGTATGGCTTTTACCTTACCGATCCCATGGATCTTCATCAGTTCTTGCATGGAAATATGAAACAGTCCAAGCAGGCCACTGTATCCGGTCTGTTTCGATAAATTCAGGATTTTATCTGCCAGAGTCAGGGAACTGGATCCCTGTACGCCACAGCGCAGGATCACGGCAAGAAGCTCTCGATCGCTTAAGGACTGTTCTCCTTCCCGCAGACATTTTTCATACGGACGCTGATAATCTGGCATTTCCATTATAGTATCTTTCATATGATTTCCCTTTTCGCTCTCGAAGAAGGGGATGCAAAATTGCAGAAGTTATTTTAGCATAAAAAAGCAGGGATGTACACTCTATCCCGGAAATTTCCACTTTTTTCACATTTTGTTTACAGGCAGGGCATAAACAGAAGCGACTGCTTCTGCCACCTTGATCCCGTCCATCGCTGCGGATGTAATGCCTCCGGCGTAACCGGCGCCCTCTCCGCAGGGGTAGATTCCTTCTATATTGGAAGTGAGCTTTTTCGGTTCCCGAACGATCCGTACAGGAGAAGAGGTACGGCTTTCTACTCCTTCCAGCAATGCATCCGGTCGGTCAAAACCGGAAAGCTTTTTTCCAAAAGCATGGATTCCTGCTTCAATGGAATCGCCGATCTCTTTTGGGAAAATACTGCGGACATCGGTAAGTGTATAAGCTCCTTTGATACAGGGGATCACATCTCCAAGCCTGGTACTTTTCTGATGGGTACAGTAATCTTTGAAAAGCTGTACCGGAATTTTTCCTTTTCCGGCTTCCCAGGCAGCGCGCTCCAGTTTTCGCTGCAGAGCGATTCCGCCGAGAACTCCCTCTTCAGGAAAATCAGAAGGGTTTACCGTAACGATGATAGCACTGTTGGCATTATGGCTGTCACGTGCCTGATAGCTCATACCATTCACTGCAAGCATACCTTCTTCAGAAGATGCATTTACAACATATCCGCCGGGACACATACAGAAAGAATAAACGCCACGTCCGTTTTCCAGTGTATGGGTAACCTTGTAGCTGGATGCACCCAGACGGTCGTTTTCCGGTTCCCCGTAAAGATCCTGGTTGATCATGGTCTGCGGATGTTCCACACGTACCCCCACTGCAAAAGATTTCGGCTCCATGTTAATATTGTGTTTTTCCAGCATGGCAAACGTATCTCTGGCGCTGTGGCCGGGAGCAAGAATGCAGATTTCTGCCGGTATTTCCTCTTTTGCATTGACAATGACTGCAGTAAGCTTCCGGTCACGGATCATCAGATCAGTTACTGTGGAACGAAAACGGAATTCCCCGCCCATTTCTTCAATCTGATGACGCATAAACTGAACGATACCTACAAGCTGATCTGTGCCAAGATGAGGCTTTTGCTGGTAAAGGATCTCAGAGGGAGCTCCTGCCTCCACAAATCGGGAAAGAACTTCCCTTCCTCTTCCAAAAGTATCTTTTACCAGAGTATTCAGCTTTCCATCGGAAAAAGTCCCTGCACCGCCCTCTCCGAACTGTACATTGGAATCCGGATCCAAGATGCCGTTTTTCCAGAAATTTTCCACGGTTTTCTGGCGTTTGTCTGCTTCTTCTCCCCGTTCCAGTACCAGTGGACAGTACCCGGCTTTGGCCAGGTACCAGGCACAGAATAATCCTGCAGGTCCGCTTCCGATCACTATAGGACGATGGGACAGAGCTTCAGAGCCAGATGAGGAGAAATGATATTTTTTCTCAGAGGTTAACATAATATTTTTATCGTGAACCTTTTTGAGAACACGGGATTCGTTATCCAGTTTAATATCTACAGTGTAGACAAATTTTTTGTCCTCTTTGTGCCGGGCATCCAGAGATTGTTTTCGGATCTCATAGGTGAACGGCTGATTTCCAAGACGAAGCATTTTTGCTATTTTTCGGTGAAGCTGCTCTTCTGTATGAGTGATGGGAAGCTTCAACTGTGTGATCCGGATCATTGTTATTCCTCCTTTGCTGCCCAGATACCGGCGGTAGCTCCACTTGACCATGCCCACTGCAGGTTGTATCCACCGCAGGTGCCGTCAATATCAAGGAGTTCTCCGGCAAAATAAAGGCCTTTATGAAGTCTGGATTCCATGGTTTTACTTTGAACTTCAGAAGTATCCACGCCGCCGGAACAAACCTGTGCCTGTTCGAAGGAAAGGCCGTTTTTTACCGTGAGACGAAAATCGGTGATCCCGCGGATAAGATCCTTCTGTGCACATAAAACACGGATCAGTTTTTCAGGAAAAAGTCCGATGAGAAGTTCTTTTTCTGTTTTGTAAGGACAGGCTGTTTTTCTCTGTTCCAGGTATTCTTCCAGCTCTTTCCGGTTCAGTTCCGGAAAAAAATTTATGGAAAGCTCCACATTTTTGTTTTCATGGACGGCACGGATAGCATAGCGGGAAATCTGGAATACCGGGATCCCGGATACACCGTAATCGGTAAGCTGCAGTTCTCCCTGCTGGGAAACTGTCGGTGTGCCGTCTATATAAAGTGTTATCTTACCTTCTGTCCGTACACCACTCCAGCCGGAAAAAGAATTTCCCTTACATTTCAGAGCTGTCAAAGCTGGAAGGGGTTCGATCAGATGATGTCCGAGACTTTTTGCAATTTCATATCCGCTTTCGCAGGAACCTGCAACGGAAGACGCACGGGAACCATTTGCAAGGATCACGGCATCACCACTGTAGGTCCATCCGTCCGTATGGATCTTCCACTGTCCGTCTGCAAAAGACACGCCGGTAACGGTCTGATTGGTTTTCAGCTTTACCTTCAGGCTGCGTGCCTTCATGACAAGAACATCTACCACACTCTGTGCCTGGTTGCTTCGGGGATAGATCCATCCGCTGCGGTCTGTGGTACAGATTCCCAGTTCCTGAAAGAATTTCAGAGTTTTTTCCACAGGAAACTGTGCCAGGGCATCTTTGGCAAATTCAGGATGAGATCCCCGGTAAGCGTTTTCATCCTGATTCAGGTTCGTCATATTACAACGGCCGTTTCCCGTAGCACAGATTTTTTTGCCGGGACGGTCATTTTGTTCCAGAACCGTAACTGCAGCTCCGTATACAGCAGCCTGAATAGCTGCCATAAGACCGGAAGCCCCGGCTCCTATGACAAAGATCTGTTTTTTTAAGTCCGGTCCTTCGGATTTTTTCATAATCTCACAAGTTCCTTATCAACCATATACTGAAGAGATTTCAGGATTCCCAGCTTTGCATGCTCCCAGGTGAGACCACCCTGGAAATAAACTGCATAAGGCGGTTTCATAGGACCATCGGCAGAAAGCTCGATGGAAGAACCCTGGATGAAAGCCCCTGCTGCCATGATCACCTGGCTGTCATATCCCGGCATATCCCACGGCTCCGGTGTTACAAAGCTGTCTACCGGTGCAGCAGCCTGGATACCCTGGCAGAATGCTACAAGACCCTCCGGTGTTCCGAGAGTGACCGCCTGGATGATATCCTGACGTGGTTCTGTGCTGTTCGGTACCACCGGGAAACCAAGTTTTTCGTAAATGTTTGCTGCAAAAACGGCGCCTTTTAAAGCTCCTTTGGTAACCATCGGTGCAAGGAAAAATCCCTGGTACAGAGAACGGTTTACACCAAGGGTTGCCCCCACTTCCATGCCCAGTCCCGGGCAGGTCATACGGTAGGAAGCGTTTTCCACACAGTCTTTTCTTCCGGCGATATATCCGCCGATAGGGGCAAGACCGCCGCCTGGATTTTTGATCAGGGAACCCACCATGATATCTGCACCTACATCACTTGGCTCTATGGTATCTACGAACTCACCGTAGCAGTTATCTACCATGCAGATCACATCCGGTTTGATCTTCTTTACAAAAGCGATCAGCTCACCGATCTGTTTTACAGAGAAGGAAGGACGAGTCTGATAGCCTTTGGAACGCTGGATGGTTACCAGCTTTGTTTTTTCATTGACTGCTTTTCTGATGTTTTCATAATCAAAGGTACCATCCTCGAGAAGATCCACCTGACGATATTTTACGCCATATTCCGCAAGGGAACCATTGGACGGGCGGATACCGATCACTTCTTCCAGGGTATCGTAAGGCTTTCCTACAGGGGAAAGAAGCTCGTCACCGGGGCGCAGGTTTCCGAAGAGAGCAATGGCAAGTGCATGAGTTCCACAGGTGATCTGCGGGCGTACCAGGCAGGCTTCTGTGTGGAAGGTATCGGCATAAACCTGCTCCAGAGTTTCGCGGCCAAGGTCGTTGTAGCCATAACCGGAGGAAACTCCGAAACAGGCCTCACTGACACGGTTCTTCTGCATGGCGCGGATAACCTTCATCTGGTTGTATTCTGCAGTCTTATCAAATTTCTCAAAACGTTCTTTCAGGGAATCTTCCACAGATTTACCGAAATCGTAAACTGCAGAAGAGATTCCAAGCTGTGCATATAATTCTTTCATGATCATTTTTCCTTTTTTATTTTATTTGGCAGGGAGGATTCCCTTTTCCCTGCATACAGAAAGCATGTAGGAAAGGATCCTGCTGTCATCGTAATCAAAGTTATCTTTATCTACCCAGGTTACTTCGCCTTCTCTGCGGAACCAGGTAAGCTGACGTTTGGCAAAGTGTCTGGTGTCACGTTTCAGGACCCTTACGGCTTCCTCATAAGAATAGTTTCCGTCCATCCAGTCCAGGATTTCCTTATAGCCAAGCCCCTGCATGGAAACCATTCCCCTGTGGCAGCCCATCTCCCGAAGCTTTTTAACTTCTTCTGTCAGACCGTTTTTCAGCATTTCGTCCACTCTTGTGTCAATGCGTTCATAGAGAAGTGGGCGTGGTGCGTTCAGGACGAAATAAGCCAGTGCATAGGGACTGGTATGCTCCTTCTGTTCTTCATTATGTTCGGAGATCCTGGTACCGTTCTGTTTATAAAATTCCAGGGCACGGATCACCCGCTTGACATTGTTCTCATGGATATCTTCGGCTGACTTGGGATCGACCTTGGCAAGCATGTCATGGAGAAATGCAGGCCCCTTCTGCTCTGCCAGCTCTTCCAGCTCCCTGCGGTAATGTTCATCCTGGTCGGAGCTGGTAAAATCAATATCTCTGGTCACAGACTGAATATAAAATCCTGTGCCGCCTACCAGGATCGGAATCCGGCCTTTGTCATAAATTTTGTCCATGGCATCTTTTGCCATCTGCTGAAAAAGGACAATGTTAAAATCTTCTGTTGGCTCCAGTACATCCACCAGATGATGTGGGACGCCATCCATTTCTTCCGGCGTGATCTTGGCGGAACCGATATCCATATGGCGGTAAACCTGCATGGAATCCGCGGAAATGATCTCTCCGTTTACTGCTTTTGCAAGTGCAATGGAAAGCTTTGTTTTTCCCACGGCAGTAGGTCCGGTAAGGACGATAAGAGGTTTTTTCATAGATTTTCTCCGTTTATGATAGGTATCTTACACGATACGTTTAAATTTTTTTTCAATCTCTGTCTTACTCATGGCAATGATGGTTGGCCTTCCATGAGGACAGTTATAAGGATTTTCCAGTGTCAGAAGTTCATCGATCAGCTTGTCGGCTTCCTGGGGTGACATGGAATGATTGCCTTTTACAGCAGCTTTGCAGGCCATAGTTGCAAGCCTTGCGGTAAACAGTTCAAATGCATCTTTGGAGCCGTCTGCAGTGAGATGGTCCAGCATTTCCAGAAACAGCTCTTCCTCTGTCATTCCCAGAAGACTGGATGGCACCGCACTGATACTGTACTCTCTTCCCCCAAAAGGTTCGATCTCAAAACCGAAATCCCGAAAATATTTTTCGTTTGCTTTTAACAGGTTTTCTTCCTCAAGGCTGAGTGAAACGATCAGCGGAGGGCTTACGTACTGAGACTGGATATTCTGAGACTGGAACAGCTTTACGAACCGCTCATAATATACTTTTTCATGGGCCGCATGCTGGTCAATGATATAAAAATTATCTTCGAACTGTACCAGCCAGTAGGTGTCAAACAGCTGTCCGATCAGCCTGTGGCGGCTTCTGGATTCCGGGGCAAGAAGCCGTTCTTCGAAAAGTTCCAGCTGTTTTGGCGTTTCCTGTTCCAGGGATTTGATCGGCTCGCTGTTTATCTCAGGAGATGTCGATTCGGCAGGTTTTTCAGATATCACTTCTGGATCAGCTGTTTCTACAGCGGAAGTCTCTTTTTTTCCGTCCTTCAGTGTGCCGGAAAACATTTCCTCTTCTTCTTTTGTAAAGGGCTGAGATCTATATACGGGATTTTCCCGCAGAGAACCCATATGCCTGTATTTATCTGTAAAAGAATCTGAAGAACTGTGAGCTGTTTCAGCTGAGCCATAGGAGGCTGTACTATTTGTCAACTTATTATAAGGTATCGATGAAACCGGCGATGTATGTACTTCAGAAGCTGTCGGTGCAATATGGGAAGCTATATTCGCCGTCCGGTTCTGGTGTCCGTACATCTCCTGCCGTCTTTTTACCTCGAAAGGTTCCGGAACATTTCCTGGCTTCATCTGCTCGTTGTGAGATGTCGGTTCGTCTTTTCCCACAGATACCTGCGGGATTAGTTCTCTGTGAGTCAGTACCTTACGAACAGTTTCATAGATAGCCGTATAAACTTCGGTTTCTCTGGCAAAACGCACTTCTCTTTTTGCCGGATGTACATTAACGTCCAGGTCATTACCATCCATTTCGATCCGAAGGGAAACAAATGGAAATTTATGCTGCATGACCAGTCCTTTATACCCATCCTCAATAGCCTTGGTAATGATCTTGTTTTTTACATACCGGCCATTGATATAATAATTCTCAAAAGTGCGGTTTCCTCTGGAAATCTCCGGTTTTCCCACAAAGCCTTCGATCTTCATAAAATCATTTTCATAGGAGACTTCCAGAAGTGCTTTGGCGATCTCCCGTCCGTAAACGCTGTAGATCACATCCTTTACGCTGTAATTTCCGGAACTGGAAAGTTTCACCTGACGATTCTGGATATATTTAAAGGAAATTTCCGGATGGGAAAGCGCCAGCTGTTCCATCAGCGTATTGATGTAACCGGCTTCTGTCATGTCGGATTTCAGAAATTTGCTTCTTGCAGGTGTGTTGTAAAAAAGGTTCCGGATCAGGAAGGTGGTTCCCTCCGGTGCGCCCATCTCCTCCAAAGACTGTTCTTTTCCACCTTCGATCACATAGCGGGTACCGCTGATGGCAGAAGGAGTTTTTGTGATCAGTTCTACCTGGGAAACTGCGGCAATACTGGAAAGAGCCTCGCCACGAAAGCCCAGGGAGGCAATATGTGTCAGGTCTTCCACTTTTTCAATCTTGCTTGTAGCATGACGTAGAAAAGCAAGGGGAACCTGTTCTGCTTCCATTCCGGAGCCGTTATCTGTGATACGGATCAGCTTTTTTCCACCATCTGTGATCTCTACTGTGATGGCGGTAGCTCCTGCGTCAATAGCATTTTCCACAAGTTCTTTTACAACAGAAGAAGGCCGCTCCACAACTTCACCTGCTGCGATCTTATCAATGGTATTCTGGTCTAAAACTGCAATTTTTCTCAAGGTATCACCACCGGTTCTTTATTTTGTTCTGCAGATTATAGAGAATATTCAGGGCCTCCATTGGAGTCAGGTTGCCAATCTCCAGGCCTTTGATCTCTTCGATGATATCATTATCCTGCACCGTGTCAAAGAGTGACATCTGTGCCATATCCACCTGATCATAGGTGATCTTCTGTTTCTTTTTCGGAGCAGTCAGGTCTTTTACCGCTGCGGTGATATCTGCGTCACTGAGCTCTTCCACAAGTTCCTTGGCACGCTGGATCACGGAATCCGGAACACCGGCAAGCTTGGCCACCTGGATACCATAACTCTTGTCAGCGCCACCTTTTACGATCTTACGAAGAAATACGATATCGTCACCCTTTTCTTTGACAGCAATACAGTAATTGTTGACACCGGAAAGTTTTCCCTCCAGTTCGGTAAGCTCATGATAATGGGTCGCAAATAAGGTTTTGGCACCGCAGAGCTTGGTATTGCTGATATGTTCGATCACTGCCCAGGCAATGGAGAGGCCGTCAAAAGTACTGGTTCCACGTCCGATCTCATCCAGGATCAGAAGGCTACGGGAAGTGGCATTGCGAAGAATATTGGCAACCTCCGTCATTTCCACCATAAAGGTACTTTGTCCGCTTGCAAGGTCATCAGATGCACCTACACGGGTGAAGATCCGGTCAACCACACCGATGTTTGCACTGTCTGCCGGAACAAAGCTTCCGATCTGTGCCATCAGTACGATCAGGGCTGTCTGGCGCATATATGTGGATTTTCCGGCCATGTTTGGTCCTGTGATAATGGAGATCCGTTTTTTGTGGTTGTCAAGATACGTATCGTTTGGAATGAACATATCATTTTCGATCATCTGCTCCACAACCGGATGACGGCCGTTTCGGATATCAATGAGGCCTGTCTCATTGATCTTTGGCCGGACGAAATTATTCCTCTGGGCAACCAGTGCAAGAGAAGCGAAAACATCCAGTGCAGCCACTGCTTTTGCAGTGCGCTGGATACGGACAACTTCCGCTCCAACCTGATCACGGATACTGGAAAACAGTTCAAATTCCAGCGCATAAAGCTTATCCTCAGCTCCAAGGATCAGATCTTCCAGATCTTTCAGTTCCTGAGTGATATAACGCTCTGCATTGGTAAGGGTCTGTTTGCGGATATAATCCTCCGGCACAAGATCTTTGAAAGTATTGGTAACTTCCAGAGAATAACCAAATACACGATTGTACTTGATCTTCAGGCTTTTGATACCGGTACGTTCCCTCTCTCTTGCCTCCAGCTCAGAAAGCCATTTCTTTCCATCTGTCCGGGAACGGCGGAATTTATCTACATCTTCATTATATCCTTCCCGGATAATGCCACCGTCTTTCTGGGCAAGAGGCGGATCATCGGTGATAGAGTTCCGGATCAGCGAGGTAATGTCTGTCAGAGGATCCATATCTTCGTTGATCTTAGTAAGCAGTGGAGATTTGAATTCTGCCAGGACCTGTTTTATATAAGGAAGCATTTCCAGAGAAGAGGCAAAAGAAACCAGATCTCTCGGATTAGCGGATTTGTAACTGATACGGCTGATCAGACGTTCCAGATCATAGATCGGGTTTAAATATTCCCGGATCTCATCCCGTTCCATGGGTTTTTCATTCAGTTCTTCCAGAGCACCCAGTCTCTTTTCGATTTCCTCTGCATCGATCAGAGGCTGTTCCACATAAGACCGAAGTGTTCTGGCTCCCATAGCTGTTTTGGTCTTGTCCAGTACCCAGAGAAGAGAACCTCTTTTCTGTTTTTCGCGCATGGTTTCCACAAGCTCCAGATTACGACGGCTGGAGCTGTCGATAAGCATGTATTTCTCGGCAGAGTAAGGGCGGATACTTGCCATATGGGAAAGTGCTGTTTTCTGTGTTTCTTTCAGATACAGGAACAGAGCACCGGAAGCGATGATCCCGCTGTCGTAGTCACCAATTCCTAACCCCTCCAGATTTCCCACATGGAAATGTTCTTTTAGAGTTTTCTGACACAGCTGATCGTCAAAGTACCAGGGATCCAGGGCGAATACGCAGATTCCAAGACGTCCTTTCAGATCCTCCACATCCACACCACTTAAAAGAAACGCATCGTTGCAGATGATCTCTGCAGGTGTGAATTTATTGATCTCATCCAGAAGTTTCTGAGGCTTATCCAGCTCTGTAAGAAAGCAGTCACCGGTTGTGATATCTGCAATAGCACAGCCAAAATGCTCTCCAATGGAGACAATGGACATCAGATAATTGTTTTTGGACTCGTCCAGTGACATGGTATCCAGAGTAGTTCCCGGTGTGACAATGCGGACAACCTCTCGTTTTACAAGACCCTTGGCTTTTTTCGGATCTTCTACCTGTTCGCAGATGGCAACCTTATAGCCCTTTTCGATCAGCCGGTTGATATAAGTTTCCGCAGCATGAAAAGGAACGCCACACATGGGCGCTCTCTCTTCCAGTCCGCAGTCTTTTCCTGTAAGTGTAATTTCCAGTTCCCTGGATGCAGTCAATGCATCCTCAAAGAACATTTCATAAAAATCGCCCAGACGGTAAAAAAGGATACAGTCGCTGTACTCTTCTTTGGTCTTTACGTATTCTTTCATCATCGGTGATAATACACTAATATCCTCCGGAAACCCAGTATTTATGCGGCTTTTAGAAGTCCCAGATGTTGATTTGACCACATTATTACGATAGTTTTTTCCCTCGTTAGTGTTTTTGTCTATACTCAAGTATTTAAACCTCTCTTTAAAATTTTATCTCCATTTGCAAAATCAGGTTTCTGTTCCGTATTTTTGAATATACAGTTCGTATTCGTCATCTATATGTTCTTCTTCAATGTGTGTATAATAATTAGTCATTTTTTCATCAGAGTGTCCAGCTATTTTCTTTACTGTAGCGGCATCCATTCCCGATTGAATGCATCTTGTTACAAAAGTATGACGGAAAATATGAGGATGAACATCCATTAAATTCGGATCTCTGTTCTCTTTTTCTGCCAGAGCAATTTCATGTTTATTAACAATCCCAACAATCCGCCTGCATTCTGTTTGAGCTGATGATGGAAGATAACTTCTTCCTGAAGATGTTGTAAAAATCAGACCGGGATATTTTTTTAAAAGTATATTTGGTTTTCCCCAGTTTTTCCCCAGTTTTTCTTTATCACGATCCTGTTTTTCCTTCCAGCTCATAAAAGCAGCAATCACTGCATCCGTTAATGGAACCTTTCTATTGCTGGCACTTTTCTTTGGTGTTGTAATCTGAATAGTAGAATACCTTTCAGGAAGTTCATTTCCTTTCGAATCATAATATTTTGTAACTCTGTTTAAGGTTTTATATACACGAAGCTTTTCATGCTTAAAGTCAAGATCACACCATTCTAGGGCAAGTGCTTCCCCTATACGTAATCCTGTATGAAGAAGAATAAAAAAGAGTTCATAATACCGGGTATTCTTGCAGCTCTCAAGGAAACGATGAGTGTCATATATACTAAGACATTTTTCATCTTCTTGTTCCTGCATTATCTTCTCATCAGGTATTTCACCCGGTTCTTCTTTAGGCAGTTTAATATCGGCTACGGGATCTATGGGTATCATTTTTCCACTATATGCCTTTTGGAAAAGCTGACGGACTACACTTAATGATTGTATTACCGTTGTACGTGCATATCCTTCTTCTTCGAGTCCCTTTATCATGTCAAGAATATGTGTCGGACGGACCTCTATTAACCTCATGTAACCAATATATTCTCTTACTCGCTCAAAACCATTTACATAGTTACTTAAAGTGGTTGCTTTAACAGAATGCACCACATAAATAAGCATCCATTTTTCATACCACTTTGAAACAGAAATTCTAGGATCATATCCTGCAATTCCGGGGGAAACATTAGCAAGGTAGGCATTTCTTTCTTTTTTTAGATTTTGTAAATTTGTACCATAAATTGAAAACGTTTTTCCTGTACCGCGAACGAAAATTCTGGCCTCATATCGTCCATCTTTTCTTTGATATAATCCTTTTCCTAATTCTTTACCCTTTAAGTTTTTGCCCATAACACCACCATCCTTTCTGATGATAATGCATGGCACTGGATATATATTTTAGCACAACAAAAAAAAGCTTTCAAGACTGCCGATCTATCCATTTTTGAAATTTTTTCTTATCAATCAGTGTTCTGCGCCCAATCCGTACCATGAAACAGTTTTCATTCATCAATGATCTCATTGTTTTCTCAGAAAGTCCTGTAAGCTCACAGGCTTCTTTAACGGATATAAGAATTTTATCGTTGTTTGCTTCCGGCTGTGTTTTTTTTCGCAGCATATATAACCGGTCAATATCTGCAGGCAGATGATATTGACCGTTCCTCCTCTCTATTATATAAATTCTAAAAAAGGCTGCCTGCTGGCCTTATAGATTAATCCAATGTTCTACGTTCCTGTTGGCTGACATAATACTCCACTGCTTCCTGTAAACTGCATCCGGCCCTATGGCTTCGACTTATTACACTGCTTTTATTTATTCCTAATTCCTCACAGCATACTTTAAGCGATGGATAAACAGTTCCATGATATTCAAATTCCGGGTTACTTAACATTTTTTTCCTTTTTCTCGTCATAAAATGTGTAAACGATTCTTCAAGAGAACAATTCTTATCTCGTGCTCTTTGTCTCACACATATATCATCAATACCATATTTTTGACAACATGCCCGGAGACTTCGATATTCTATTCCTTTAAATGTAAATTTTTGTATTCTTTCGGCAATCATATCTTTATTTTCAATAAAATGCTCCAATGATTCTTCCATAGTACAATTCAATCTATATTTTCTTGAAGATACACTGTCAGCGTTGACTCCATATTCCAGACAGCATTCTTCCAAAGACCTATAGGTTTTGTCTCTAAAAATAAATAACGACGGCTGTATTTCCATTCTGGCTTTCTTTATGAAATGATCCAAAGATGCTTCAATGCTGCATTCTGTTGTTTTGGCACGGTTACGCACACTGGAAGCATTAACGCCGTATTCAGCACAACATGCTGAAACACTTTTATACTTTTTCCCTTTATAAAAGAATTGCATTTTCGGTGTTTCTGTTTCCTTTTTTTGAATATAATATTTCACAGCTTCTTCCCATGTACACTTTTTTCGCCAAGCTCTACTGCGTACACTAGATTCATTAATTCCATAGAATTCACAACATTGTCCAAGTGAGATATATTTATTTCCCTCATAAAAAAAAGCCTCTTTCGCACGATGCCTTTCTTTAGACATCACCTGATTTTCAGAAATTTCTTCTTTTTTCGTTACTTCTTTTGGCATACAACCTTCCATATGAGAGATAATTTCTTCCATAACATCCGCGTGAGGACGTTTCGCTTTAAATACTGCTGAACTTACTGACTTTGGCTTTAATCCATACGCAAGACAACATTCCGTAAAATTTTTGTATTCTTTTCCACGGAATTCAAAGGCTCTTTTCTCTTTAGATTTGATATAATGTGTAATCGCACGTGTAGAAGAAACCCCATTTTTTTCCATATACAAACGTACTGATATAGGATTTATTCCCAGGTCTTCACAACATTGAGGCAGTGATGGGTATTTCACACCATGATATGTGATTTCATGTGCTTTTTTCCATTCTATTGCCCGTTCAATCGCTTCCTGTGGTGTGCATTTTCGATTCCATATATCGGTCTTGACAGAATCTTCGTTTAAATCATAAAATTCGCAGCAGGTCTTAATGCTGGCCCATTTTCGATTTCGGAATATGATCTCTTTATTTTTTTTCAATTCAATAAAATGTGTAATTGCTTCTTCAGTATTGCATTTATATTGATTCTGGTACGACATTACACTACGGTAACATATTCCATAAACTTTGCAGCATTGACGTTTACTTTCAAAAGTCTTTCCATTATATACAAATTTGAATTTCTCCCTATAGTTTGATCTGATTTTACGTGGCATAAAAACTTCTTTCCTCCTTTTGGCGTGATTGGATCTGATACATGTCAAAACATTTTGCCAAACAAAAAAAAGACACTCCAAGAGTCCATTTTACTCTTTTTGTGTCTTTATCGGTTGATCCGCAGACGCGGTATAAAGTATAAAATTCTGACCTCGTATCAGAATAAAATTTTATGCAATCTGCCTTGCAAAATGTTCTATTTTATCGTATCATTCCAGATATTTAATGTCAATTTCACTACAGGCTTTAAACAGTAGCAGCTGCGTAGTATTTTACTCGTATTCCTGCGAATACATACATAAACTGTTGCATACATGTAAATGCCCCTCCGGTCTTTTCACCGGAAAAGGGCACTTACAGAAAACTTTTTGTATTCATGTCATACAAAAAATCATATAAATCAAGATTGGAAATGAAACAAACATAAGCCCAAAATCAACAAAGATCAATATCAGCCAAAGCAACTTTAATTTTTCCTCCAAAGCTCATCCTCCGTTTCGAGTATATTTAAGGAATTCCATAAAATCCCTTATACTTAAATAAAAGAGAATTTCAGAGCTGTTTCTGTAAATATCCCCAAACTTTCACAGGAATTTCATTTTTACTTTTGAAGTTACTTTTGTGATATATCAATCTGCTATTATGCGGCCTGTTCTTCCAGTTCCCGATTCCCTGCCTCCATTAAATCTTCCTCCAGAATTTCAGCAAGCAATTTGTTGCAATACCCAACACCATTTACACGAACGCCTTTGCTGCGGAGCTCGTCAATCTCTTTTTTCCTAAGACTCTGACTTTTTACAGCCAGTTTATAATCTTCTTTTGCCAGTTTCTTTTTTAATTGTTTCTGCCATTTTATAAGAAAATCCCTTGCAAGCTCAATATCTTCATTCTGCTGGTTATAAAAAGTACGTGTCTGCCTTATGGTCCCATCCGGTTCCACTTCAAGCGTATAGTACGCCTCCGTTGGTTGTTCTGCCTTTCTCAAAAACAGGATATAGGATTCCTGCTGGCTCATTCGTTCATAATAGGTTTCTGTATTATTTACGCAGTGATGCATCAGTTTTGCTTCATACAAAATGTCATCCACTTTTTCCGGCACAACGATCTGATACTCTTTGTCCGCATATTCATATTTTTTCAAATCCCTGCATATACGATTCAGACCCGGATACTTCTTTTCCAGCTCTCCGGCTCTTAAAATCAAATCTTTTGCTTCTATCTCTTTTATCATTTCATTATGTCTCTGCATGAGCTTTCGTGCACGGTAGATAACAGAATCCTGCACATTCACTCCGACCCGAATTGCCATATTGAGATAATCCTTCCATGTTTTGATCAGGTCTTTCACGGATTCCCCACTTTCTGCTGCCTGCTTTTCCAGATAATTTTTGATCTGTAAAGGGGCCATACGATCCATAATGAACATAAGATCCGCTGGTTTAAGCTTTTCCCGGCACATCCATGAAATCACATCGTCACGGATCAACTTGTTTTGGGCTTTTTCAAGTAATAGCCATTGAAGAAAAATCTCTCCCCCATTGTTTGTACGCAGCCTTTTTAAGCGGAACCTGTCAATTCCCAGTGCTTTTCCAAGGTCTCCGGAATCTTCACAATAGATCTGTGCTTTATTATCCATAATGTCCTCTGCCAGATGATAAAGTCCTGCTTTAATGAGCCGTTCCAGATAAGGTCTTTCTTTAACCATTTCAAAAAAACTTACCGGATCTAAAAACCTTTTGACTTTTGCATATTCGTAGAATCCTGTCCTACGGAATGTCCTGTTTTTAATGCCATACAGTGATTTTCCATAAATATTTCCCATATTATATTTTTCATATGTCATATAGCCACCGTAACCTGGATACAGTGGAACCTGTAATTTACCCTGGATCCATCGGCTTTCTTTTGTCCAATGATGACGGCCGAAATAATATTCTTTCGTATTTAATTTTTCATCATACAGGATTCTCCGGCGCTCAAAGAAAGAATATACTGGTTTTTTATATGAGCTGCTTACTATGAGCATCTGAAGCTGGAATTCTCTCAAAACAAATACATTATTCCCACAGGTCTGAAGCAGGTATGCAGTCTCTTTTTGGGTTTCTATATTTTTGGCCCGGCCTAATGCTTTATATTGAATCTGATGTCTGCATTTTGGGCAATGCCCCACTGCATTATGGTGAGGATGGCTGATTGGAACTTCGCTTTCACACCAACTACAATATCCTGTCTGATCTTTCCTGCGGCTGTAATGATAAAAGATAAAATTCTGGGTAATTCCAACTTTTTTCTGCCATCTCAGCCAGTCTTTCGGAACTTCTGGGAGTCTATCCATACACTGATCCCAGTTTGTCAGAATTTTTTCATATTTCATTCCCAGCCTCCGGTGTCTCTGGTCACATTGATATACATACAGTGCATAAAAAGCATCGTCATATTCACTTTCAAGATACTTTTGGATCAACGCTGTATCCGCCTCTTTCATATAAGAATTTTCCTGATATAACCATTTTGAAAAAATGGTCTTATCCAGCATACTTTCTGACCATTTCTTTTTCTGGTAATCATACCCTTTAAAAACATCGTTCTTTTTATCAACGTATAATGTATATACAGGTTTCCGACAGTCCATGGAAAGATATTCTGCCAGATAAAATGCTACTTTTAAAATATTGTTTTCTACTTCTGCACGTAAATATAGCCCCCTCTGATAAATCAGCTGCTCCGTATAGTATCCTTCATCTCTTACTGGCACATCTTCTTTTGCAAGTTTTATCAGTTCATCCGTAGCTTCCAGCAATTTCATATTACGCAATTCTTTTTTATTCATATCCGTCCTCTCCTTCATTTTCTGCTGTATATAATGTCATTTTCTCTTTTCTGCTCAAATGCAGCAGGGGAACTCCCTGCCGCATCCACTTTATCCTTTTATTTACGCCGCTATTTCAGTAGGGCTTTCTCCGTTTTCTGCCGATTCCACTGGTAGGTCCATTAAGTCTTTCTCTAAAAGATCAGCCAGAAGTTCCCCAGCAAATGTTCCGCCATGGACAACTACATGCTTATCACGTATCTCCTGATAGTTCTGCTGCCTGAGCTTCCTGCTTTCTTCTGTGCTCTTACGATCTTTTTGGGTTAATCGTTTCTGAATTTCCTTCTGCCACAATGTTAAAAAAGAAGTCACTTTATCAATGTCCTTATTTTGACGATTAAATTCCGCACGTTTTTGCCGGATGGTTCCATCTGGTTCAACTTCCAGTGTATAAAACGGTACTTTCGGATTCTCTTTTTCCCGCAAAAACAGGATATAGCTTTCCTTTGAAACGATCCGGTCAAAATAAGTATCCGTTTTATTTACACAGTGATGAAGCGTATCACCTTCATATAGGATGTCATCGATACTCTTTGGCGCAATAACCTGATATTCACCGTCACTGAACTCATATTTTTCTTTCAAATCAATGAGATGTTTCTGAAATCCGACATACTTTTCTTCCAGCTCCCTGCGTCGGATTCCGCGTTTCATTTCTTCTATCTTCAAAACCGCCTCTTTATGGCGCAGTTGAAGATCTCTGGTACGGTAAATAATGGAATCATGTATATCCATTCCCAGTCTTTTTGCCATAGAAAGATAATCGTTCCACACCTGCAGCACATGGCTGATATCATCCCCGGATTTTTCTGATTGTTTCACAAGATAATGTCGAATCTGGCAGATGCTCATCTGATCCAGAACAAACTTCAGGTCGTTTGGTTCAAATCCTTCTTTTACCATCCAGCATATTTCTTCATCCCCGATTGTTTTTCCTGTACTCTTTTCAAGTTGCAGCCATTTAAGTTCTTTTACCCCGCCATTCATATCTCGGAGTCTTCGAAACTCTTTCTTATCTACGGACAGGAATTCTGTTGGTTTTCTGCCTTTTCTTTTTATTGCATCTGCTGCCCTGTGGTCCAGTACATCATCAACTAACTGGAAAAGCCCCGCTTTTACAATCTGTTCCAGTACCGGGTATGTCTTCCACAGGTAAAGATATTTTCCAGGATCTATCTTTTTCTGACCAAGGGCGTACTCACGCAGACCTGTTTCTTTTAATTCATGCCTGGACAGATCCGACAGGGTATATGGATAAACCATTCCTTTATATTGACTGTCACAGCAAGTATAATACCAAGAACTTCTACACGAAATCCAACGCATTTCCCGTTGTTTGAACAGATCATAAACGAAATTGGAAATTTCCTCTCCATTTGCAGAGAAGATTCTTCTCTGCTCTTCATGGCAGGTAGTTTCGCAATCTGTATAGCCGCCCCTTTTATACCACGTTCTGGCATGAAAGATCCGGAGCACAAAACCAGAAGTCTTGCGTCTCCTCTGGATAAGATAGACTCTGTACCACTTTGTACAAAATCTTCCAGACTTTCCCACAGAACGAAAAGTAATCGGTTGTCCACACACATTGCACTGTCCTTTCTGGTTATATTTGGGTGAGCGGATAGGAACATGTTTTTTGCAATATGTACAGTATCCTTCTGTAGCACCATTTTTCTGATACTTGTAGAAGATATAGTGTTCCGTAATTCCATATTTTGAAACCCATCCGATCCAGTTCTTAGGCAGTCCAGATACAGTTTTCATCACCTGGTCCCATGAATCTGTAAGTTTTTTATCATGACGTATCCTTTGTTCTTTACGGATATTCGCCTGAAACTCTTCCAGTGCCCGGATTGCAGGCTGTATTGTCTTTAAATATTTTTGGATGATCTTTGTATCACAGCCATTTACATAGATGTTGCCCAAATTAGTTCTTACATCCCATAAGATACTTTCAAGAAGTGCCTTTCTCCATTTTTTTAATTTTTCATCATAGGTAATAAACCGTCTCTCTTTTCTGCTTATAAACAGACGGTACCTTGGAAAGTTTATATTCTCCTCAATATCCGTTACGGCAAACAGATACACTTTTAAAATTCCTTTTTCTACTGCTGCCCGACAATACATCCGATATTTTCCGGGTTCACCCCTTTGTTTCTCCAATGGACTCAAAGATATTTCAGTTTTCTTTGCATCGGCGATATGTCTGTTCATCACTTTTAATGGTTTTAATTCCATCAACCTCTTTTTTCTCATAACTCCACCAGCTTTCCAGTCACATCAATCCATGTTTCCTCCGGATATTTCTGACCATCGATACAGATGACCCCAATTTCCAGGATCTGGCTGTTGCCAGGCTGCTCCTTTAAAAGTAACAGTAAATCGCCCTTTTGTCCTTTGGCTTTGGGGTCTTTTCCACGTACAATGCAAAATCCGTTGCAGCTGGTCCCGTTTTCTTTTGCAACATGGGAGTTCCATTTCCGGTTTGGATATTTCGCCATGTAAGCAGCTCCATGTAATAACAGGCTTCTCAATTCAATTTTCTTTAACAGGCGCATCTTTGTGCAGGAGATTTTTGAATCTTCTCCATCTTCATCCAAATCCCCTGATGCATCTACTATGTAATACACGGAATTTTTCCAATTCGGATAATAGCAGAGACAATCCAGTGGGTTTTCTGCACAATGAAATCCATTTTGTCTACAGTTTGCTTTTTCCGTTTCATTTATGCCATACTCCTGAAACTGAAAGCCCCGACATTTCAAATCCTTTTGAAATCCTTTATATGCGATCATATCCTTCTCCTTTAACTCTCTTTCGGCTGCATCATGTCAAACAAGGACATCTGCCCGGAATCTTTTGATTTTTTCTTGCTGATATGCTTTTCTTCCTGCTCCGCTGCTTCTTTGGGATGCACCTCGGAATCTTTCTTTGTCCCCTGGTTTTTCGGTATTGTTTTCGTTCTCTTATTTACCGAATCCCATTCCTTTTGAAGCTTTTTCTTTTCTTCCTGCTCTTTTTCTGCTATTTCTTTTTCATCATCTTTCGCATAATATTCAAGTACCCAGGGAAAAACCTGGTCGCCGGAGAGTGCCAGGCCTGTATTGGCCCGAATGCCGTTCTCTCCCTTTTTTTTCGCTCCCTCCAGTGCAATGTTGTAGGCTTTTTGCGTCACGTAATCCAAACATCTCTGAAGCATCTTATGTTTTTTTAACACCTGTGCATCTAAAGCAGAATCCGTTTTGGCAAGATTTATGAGATACTGTCCTATGATGTCTGCAAAGCCTGCATCCTTTAAGGCAAACATTTCTGCACGCAGTTTTTCAGACGCATTCGCAAACTTTCTTTCCTCAATCGGTATATCAACCAGCCGGTAGCGGCTGCCCTGAATAAATTCCTCTGTCTGTTTTTTGGAAACTGCATGTGCTTTGGCAAGTTCCCGCACACCATCCATATTCCCGCTCTGGCGGTAATACAATGCTGCTGTATTTAATTCTTCTGCAGTTTTTATGATCTCATTTAACATAATCGATCCCTTCTTTCCTGATAAAAACATGAGGCAGAAGAAAAAATCTCCTGCCTCTGCCTGCTTTTTATGCCGCATTCATTTTCTGTTCAGCCGCTTCCATTTCTTTTTCTACTTCCAATGCAATCCTGCGTCTCTCAGCATCATCAGAATCCAAAAGACTGATCATTTCCAACACAACACGGCGAACCCATTCATTTTCCTCCCATCCTGCACTGATCTGGCGGGCTTTTTCTGTCAGTTCCTTCCAGTCAGCATCTTCCAGATCCCTGCCACGATATTCCTTATAGAAAGAATAGATTTCTTTCATGGCTTTCGGTGCCTGAATCTTTGCCGCTTCATTCAAATTGGAAAGGAGCCCCATCAGCATGGGATGGTTTTTATATTTTTCAATCAAAGGACGGATACCGGTCTGTATTTTACCCGTATAAAGTCCTAAAAAATCATTAAATATTCCTGCAATCAATTTCTGATCTGTCATTCGTTTCCTTCCTTTCTGTGAATTTTCTTACTCTGCGCCTGACCGTAGATGGAAAACACTGAAATGCTTCCGATACTGCATCCTGGCTGTATCCCTGATCAAGAAGAGCCTTCATAGCCGCTGCCATTTCTGATTCCTTGAGCTTTTTTATGGACGGTTTCCGAACTTTCTTTTTCAGTATTTTCCGGCAAAGCGGATGATCTGGTCCGTATTCGTACATTGTGCTGGCTTCCGCTGCATTCAAATCGCACAGGATTGCGATCAGCAGACAGTAATATCCCTTATATTCGTCGTCTTTCATGCCGCACCACCTTTATTGCCTGATTTTCAAATGTACCTCTTTATCCTAATTTGCTTTAAATTCTTTTTGATCAAGACCATTTTCGAGCAGATATCTTTCCGTACCTTCTGGATCGAGCTGTGCAAGTCGTGCAAGATTAAACTCTGCGACATAATAGCTGCCATAATTGATTTTCCTCTTACCTACAACTTTTCCGAGTTTATACTTCTCAATAAACGCAACCTTTGCTTTTGCTCCGCAATCTGAGATTATTGCCTGCCCCGGTCTTAGGAATCCCATAACTCCAATTGTAAGGTCTCCGAATAATTCCAGTTTTTCCTTACATTCTTCTTGCTTTTGCCATAATCCGACATACAGGGATCCGTCGCAGTACATATTCACTCTGACATATAATTCCTCATGTCCACATTCCCAGTCATATCCCAATGGTTTTTCATCTTTTCGAATGCATATATCCTGTCCCATATTCTGCCTCCTTTTTGATTTTCCTGTTCATCTTTTATGGATTATTTTACATTTCCTCCCTTCCTGCTTTTTTGTACACCTCACATTTCGTTTTTGGGCAACAAAAAAAGACACCAAAAATCTTCTTTTGATTTTTGATGTCTTCCTATTGATAAAAGGCCTTCGCCTAAATGTTGCTCCCGGAACAGCATATCCGGAACAAAAAACTTTACTGCGTGGCAAACCATGCATAAAAAATAATCCATTTATATGGTAACACAATATATTGCATTCGTCAATAAAAAACAGTAAATGAAACACCACATCTTGTTGTTGCATCATTTTTTGAGTGCACTTACCATCTTTACTTTTCTTCTATTTTCATGTCCAGCATGCCGATAAATCCTTATAATATGCTGATCTCTCCTGTAATATATATTTGACAAATCATCAACGTAAAAAATCCATTGTCTGAATAGTGGACTTCTTTTTTGACTTTAAAAGAATTTTAAAGTTTTTGTTACCATCCGGAATTTTTTACGATATATAGTATGAGTAGAAAATTTCCTTTCGGAACACAAAATGAAGAGAACAAATAAAAATATAAAGCAAAACATTTTTATGATATCATTAATCATAATTGAAGTAACTCAGAAAATCAGAATTATGGAGACCATTATGAACAGAATATTTCAGAAATTTTTGCAAAGCGTAATTGACCTTTCCTCTGTGGGAGCAAAGTGCCGTGAAGATAATACACATGATATTGATATGAACCCGGATGCAGAAGTGCCCATCCCTGAATGGAAGGTTTATTTTGACGGAAACTTCTGGGAGCCTTCAGGAAAAGGCCATGCCGGAACAGAACTTCGATTAAATAAGCAATTCGAATGGGCTGGGCATCATTGGATTATTCCTGCGGTGTATTCTTGCAATAAAGGTCTTGTCTTGGATTTTTGTATGTGTACTCCGGCAGAAGATATTCGCGAATTTATGAAAAAGTGGGATTTAAGCCCCGAAAATGACTCTTGTTTAAATTTTACGCAAGAACAACAACTGCAAATAGATTTAGACAACCCTCTTTGCCTTGATATTATTCCTTGTTTAAAATTAAATGGAAAAACAATGCAGGCCTCTCACAGCTGTTCGGTGGTCTTTAATCCCTGCTTATCGGACGAAACAAACAATGAACTGGAAGCAAAATGGGCGGTGAAACACTACGAATTGGATATCTCCTATGGATGGATGATTTTTAGGGCGGCATTTCGAGACTATGAAAAAATCTCTGTAAATAGGATTCTTCTATGATAAGAAAGGGTGAGTAGCTTAAAAACTAGGCTTTTCACCCTTGCTTTATATATAACAGTTGTTGAATGGCATGTCAAGAGCAGGCGGTTCCCCGCCTGTTTCTCTGACCTGTTTTTTATTATTCTGGCAGCCGGCCTTCATACATAATACTCAGTTCACCATATACCTGCGCCCAATTCCGGATTGTACTGGTCCATTTTTTGGTGGCTTCAAATGTAGCAAGATATAATGCCTTTAAAAGGGCCGTATCACTTGGAAATACGCTCCTCTGACGGTTCAGTTTCCGATAGGTGGAATTCAGGGATTCGATGGCATTTGTAGTATAAATCACTTTTCTGACCGTTGCTGAAAATTTGAAAATTGGAGAGATCGCATCCCAGTTATCTTTCCAGCGTTTCATGGAATTCGGATATTTCGGTGCCCATTTTTCTGTCACACGGTCTAAGGCTGCCAGGGCCTTCTTTTCGTCAGACGCCTGATAAATGGTCTTCAGGTCCGTGGCAAATGCTTTTCTGTCCTTATCAGGGACATATTTTAGAGTATTTCTTACCTGATGCACGATACAGCGCTGATATTCGGTTTTGGGGAAAGCTGCAGCAATAGCTTCTTTGATACCGGTTAAGCCATCCGCACAGATAACCAGTACATCTTTTACGCCCCGGTTTTTTAGCTCATTCATAACAGAAAGCCAATATTTTGCACTTTCATTATCACCAACACTGATAGTCAGAACTTCTTTCTTTCCTTCTGTGTTGATTCCCAGAATTATGTAAGCTGCGAGTTTTCGGATCACGCCATTGTCTCTTACGGAGTAGTGGATCGCATCGATGTAGAGAATGGGATATACTTCGTCCAGCGGTCGATTCTGCCAGTCTTCGATCTGTGGCAGGATCTTATCGGTCACATCAGAAATAAAGCTTTCTGATGTCTCAAACCCATAAATATCTTCAATGGTTTCAGAAATCTGCCGGGTAGTCATTCCTTTGGCATACATGGAAATGATCTTCTGATCAATATCAGAAATATCTTTCTGACGTTTTTTTACGACCTGTGGTTCAAATGTTGATTTACGATCCTGCGGCACTTCGATTTCCATGGAACCGTATCGGCTGTTGACTTGTTTGTGCTTATAACCATTGCGATAGTCATCATTATTTGAGCGTTCTGATTTTTCATAGCCGAGATGATCATCCATTTCTGCTTCCATCATTTCCTTAATGGTGCCGCCCAAGAGATCTTTAAGTGCGTCCTGAATATCTTCAGCAGACTGGATGTCATACTCTTCAAGGAGCTGATGGATAATATTTCGTTTTCCTTCTGTCATTTGTACTCGATGTACAGGTTTCTTTTGTCTTGCCATAATAAAAAGCCCTCCTAATGATATTTATTTTATCATAGAAGAACCTTCTAAACATTATTTTACAGAAAAAGTTTCATACTCTCGGCATTTCTGTGGTCAGGTAAACGCCGTCCTGCAATAAAATCTCTTTCGCTTACAATGGAGCAACAACCATTCCGTGTACCTGGGCCGCATTTTAAGATACACGCTCCTGGTGACCAGTTCACTTTCTCCCATCCGGTCAGTGAAACAGAATATGCATTAACTGTACAAAAATTGGAACAGCAGACGCTTTCTCAAAACCACGTGGGCTCTGACCGTTGGTTGTATCCCACACATTTTATCACTATGAGCTATACACTTTCTCCTGAACCAGACAATGACATTTCGATTCATGATTGTGCAGATAGCGATAAACCTTTAGAAGTTGTACCTGCAACAGACTCCTTTACACCGGAAATGCAAAACGATATTGCCTGTATTGACATTATTGGTGGTGCAGAGGAGCCAACTGTAATCCTGTATAGCGACAGCAATCAGGCAAATCTCCATGTTGCTTGTTCCGCTTTACACTTCAAACCAGTATCAGACGACACTGAATGGCGAATTGAGTTTAACATTATTCGTTCTTCGAAAAAAACATTTTTGCTTATATAATGCATATTCCACTTCAGTTTGTTTAACTTATTTCTAAAGAAATTAACAACTCTCGCCATGTAAAGGGGGATGTCGTATCAATACGCCATCCCCGCTTTTTCTGTCTTACTGGTCTATTTCATATAATTCTTCAACATAAATATTTCCGTCAGGCAGCTCCTCCGTTTTCTGTGAGATCAGAGTGCCTTTTTGTGAGTATGCATAAGCCACCGATGATCCCACAAGCAAAACTCCTAAAGCACTGAGTATTATAATCTTTACCTTATGTTTCATATGATTAGACTCCTTTCATTTTCTATATGGCTGATAAACAATCATGCATAACCTCCTTTGCCAAAATTTGCCATCTATATAATTAATCGTATTTTTTTGCATAAGGTAACACATTTTATAAAATTTTATCTCTTTTATATCAATCAGCCCTCTCCCCATCGGAAACCTCAATTATCGTCGTCTCACCCTGTCGAAAAACAACTTTTCCAAGCGAAGTTAATAATTCGCTATTGATCTCTCCATACTTCTCAGCTTCACAACTGCCGATGAATAAATAGGAAATCTTATACTTTTCTATCAAAGATTTTATTTGCTCAGCGTTGCTTGAAGTGTATATGGTCTGCACCTCTTCTTTTCGTTGATTTTCCTCTTTCAGATTATTTCTCCACAGCCATTCATGCACATACCAGCCTAAAACCGTTGGTAGTCCTGTCATTGCCGAAACACGGTTATCATAATCCTTATAACTGTCCCCACTGGCTTCAAGAACAGCAGGTTGTCCATTGACATTATCATTCAGCCAGCGGATTCCAGCTGCATCATCAGGAATCGCATTTTCCAAATAATTCGTTGCGTTCAATGTCTGATATGCACTTCTTTTCGGGAATCCTCCAAACCAATGAATGATTGCATTTTCCAGGTATCCGCAAGTTGAGATCAGAAGCAGGATCGCAATGATCCCTGTCAGGACCTGACGTCTTGGGCACCTCAGCAGTCCTTTACATATTATAGCATTGTCAGTACCATTACATCTTTTTATTCTGGTTGCTGTAAATGAAACCAATATATATGCCATCATAATTCCAAACATGATATATGCCTGATAAGTCAGCTTGAACATGGTATTGGCTCTTGGAGCTGTTTTTTCATAAATGTCCCGTACATAAACAATTTCAGGAATAAAGATCAGTCCCATAGCACAAAGTACAAGAACTAGTCCATACAAATCAGGATACTTTACATCACTAAAAAAACTTCGAATTTTTTTATCTGGCAATGTTCGTATTTTTTTCAGAATTCCGATAACAAATGGCACGCAGACCAGAAATGGGAATGCCCATAATACACAGAACTGGTAAAAAGCAGTATGTATTTTTACTACTCCGATTCCTTGAACCATCACATTTTGAAAAGTTAAATGGAACGGAAGTGATGCGAGGAAAGCAACTGTCAGCAGTTCCCCCCACTGTATCACACTCCATTTCAATGCTGAACTTATAAAAGAATCAGAGGAATAACGTTTCAGATTTCCGAAAAGCAATACTCCGCAACTCACAACGTAATAGATCATAAAATCCCAGGTATTAGAAAAAAGGAACATTCCCAGAAACAGTCCGAGAAATCCGATTTCTCTCTGTCTCCAGCTTTTTCCTGAATTTGTCTTCATCCATGAATATAGGATTCCCAGTACCGTCAGGACCAGAAAGACATTTATTACATGAGCATGAAGATCTCCCAGTACAAACGAATAGGACGGAAACTCATGGATCGTCTCATCCCCAGTCACAGCTGGATCAAAACCTATATAACGGGTAGAGTTTGGAAACCAGTAATCTGTTTTTATTTTCATCAGTCTGAGGATGATTCCATAAATAATATAGTGGAGATTCCCACTCATAGACACCGCCATCCCTGCCAGGATACCACCAAGCTCTAAAGACCATTTTCTCCCAGTCCTTAATTTGTCCTTCAGCATCTGGCGTACCAAACTAAAGGGAAGAACAAAGGCAAAAGCGGCAACCATCGTCCTCATCAGATTATAAGTGATCTCCACGCTTGTCCCGGTCAGCTTCGTAAGGAATACGGCAAGATACTGTCCACCATAATAATAATTAAAAGACTTTCCGGCAAACCACATATCCTGGGCTGGTAAGGTTGTACTTCTCATCATGGACTGCATAAAACCAAAATCCATATATTTTTCCGTTCCATGAGCCGCCGGATGAAATCCCGCCAGATATGTCCAGAAAAGAAACACCAGAAAAAACAGAATTTCTTCCCGGTAAACCAGGGTTGTCTGTTCCCAGGGAAGAGAATTCGTGATTCTGTTCTTACATTTGATTCCATACAAAATACTGCCCAGACAACAAATAATCGTGATAATAACACAGCTTATGCCTGTAAATGGAGTGATTTTTAAACAGGCCAGCAGCCACTGCACATATCCGCATACAGCGACTGCCAGTACTTTAGAAAACATCCAGCCATTATCATCAAAGCCCATGAATATCCTGAATGTCACTGGCATAAATACCAGTCCTAGCAGGCATATCATTTCCCACCAGGTCAAAAATGTAAAAAAGTCAGAACCGAGGAGCCAGTAAGCAGTACCTACTAATAAAACAGCTGGTGCAATCTTTATCAAATAATTTCGTTTTATCTTCATTATCTTCACATCTGTACCCTTTCCTATTTTTGTTATTCCTGGTTTAAAATACCATTTTCTTCAAGGGTTCCTGTAAATATGGAATACGCTCCCTTTACTTCATAGTCATTGGAAATTTCACCTTCATATTCGACAGCTACAAGATCCCCTGCTTTGACTTCTCCGCTTTCAATCCATCTCCTTACTTTTATATCATCTGTATATACCTTATATTTCTTTCCTGCTTTTGATTTCCTGCATAAAATAGTATCATCAACCATAATGTATCCATTTCCAATTTCTGTAACAGTTCCGGATATGGTTGGCAGACTGGTACTGGACTTTGTTTCCGTGGAATGTTTTTGTATATAACTGATGATCTGTCCTGCTGCCTCTTTTCCAATAAAATAACTATATTCATAATCAAAAATATTAGTAGCAAAGTAACCATCCTCAGAAATGTAGACCACCCGGTTATAAACACCCAATGCTTCAGAAGTTGCCGCAAAAGCCAGATATCTTCGATTCTCTCTTTCAAAGAAATCACTTGTATCATCAATCTTTGCATCGCCACAATCAGAAAGGATCTGCCATATCTTTTCATCATTATCCAGCAAGAGCTCCTCTTTCTCTTCATAACCTTCACATTTCGTCACATAATTTAACTCTATGTTTTGAGAAAGCTCATAAAGTTCCAGTAACTTACCTAACGTATCTAGAGCCGCCGCTTCATCAGCCGCATAAACATAAAATCCGTCCTCATTGCCTACGGCGATCATCAGTTCCTCTGATATGCCCTTAATCTTCCGCACTTCAAATGTTTCCGTGTATGTCTTTCCTGTATCAGGATCAAGCCCTTCTGCCACACAGGAGCCAATTATCTCCCCCATTACCTCTGTATGAATAGAATTCTGACTTTTCGCAATAAACTGTTTTCCATTAAATTTAACAACAGGATACTTTTCAGCAGGAGTCTTGTATTTCCATGGCCATTCTATGGCTCGTTCTTTTTCAGAAACATGATATTTATATTTACTTTCAGCTATTGTAGCAGTCCGTAAAAAATGTGGAACAAGAATGCTTGCAATCATAACCAGCACCAAACAGGCAGCAACCGGCATCCATTTAATCATAGGATTATGCCTTTTCCTCGGCTGTAATGCCTGGGTAATGTATTCATCATCTATGTTTCCGAATAATTCCAAAAAACTATATTCATCCTTTTTCATAGTCGCCCCTCCCTTTCTAATATCTTTTTCAATTTCCTTTTATTCCTCAACAAATTCTGCTTAATTGCCCCTTCTGACATCTTATGTCTGGTGGCAATATTTTTAATAGATTCCATTACCCAATATCTCTGAACAAAAATATCCCTGTCCCTGTCAGATAAACTCTTTAGAAAATCATTGATAATTTCTATCAGTTTCTCAGCTTCCATATGTTCATCTAAATTATACATTGTGGCGGTATTTAAACTTTCTACCTCTTCCGTTATCTCTACAATATGCATGTCCATTCTTTTTACTGCATATTTTTTTCTTAACATATCAATTGCAAATCCCCTTGTGATTTTTCCTAAGAAAGCTACCAGTCTTGGAGGTCTTTTGGGTGGGATATAACGCCATGCCGCAAACCATGTGTCATTTACACACTCTTCGGAATCTTCCCGGTTCATAAGAATCTTCCATGCAATAGAATAACAAGTAGAACGATACTTCTTATCAACCAATTGTATTGCATTTTCATCTCTGCTCCAAAACAAATCTATAATATAATTATCTTCCATACACTTCCCTCCGATTTCGTATTTTCAAATAGCCTATGTAAATATCATAACAAAAGTCTTACATAATAGATATCGTATTTTCTTTGCATGGGTTACACTTTTTTTAATATTTTTTTTAAATAATGAAAAAAGACGTAAGTCACTTCATTTTAATGATGTAACTCACGTCTTCTTTACATTTGCTTTTATATAAAAATACAATAAAAATCTGATTATCCGCTAAAACACAGTATCTATCAACATTTTCAAGGGAACAAATACATCAATTTACTACTAATGAATGGGCCTTGATAGATGTTACTATCATAGAATCAACCGATATAATCCAAAACATTCGTTTTATCATATAATTCACAAAATGGAACACTCATAATAATGAAAGCTATTCAACTAGAACATCTGGAATATCAGAAATTTATATAGATGGATGTAGTAGTCCAGGATTTTTTGATAAAACTACTTTACATAATTATTTGGAACAATATCCTCATTCCATTCAAGTAAAACTTTATCCTTTCATATCACCCGATATCATCGTACATTTCGGGTCTGATTATGAGAATGTAATGAAATTTGATGTGAAATAGTATTTTGTTTCACGCTTTGAAATTTGAAAGATTTGATGGCTTTAATTATAATTTAGGTAGGAACTACACACGAATCACAAAATTTTATGATACTATACCAGTGGAGGTGGTTTTATGCAGCACATTTTAATTGTTGAGGACGATTTAGATATTCAAGATCTTTTAAGAAACTTTTTGCAAGAAGTTGGATATGAAATTACGATTGCAAGTGACGGCATGGAAGCTATTGCACTGTTTTCATCCGCTCGTTTTGACTTGATATTGTTGGATATAATGTTGCCTAAAATTGATGGGTTTACAGTATGCGAGCTAATCCGTAAACAATCACAGGTTCCCATCATTATGCTGACTGCTCTAAACGGAGAAGAAGAACAAATCAGAGGGTTAGATTTGCAAGTAGACGATTATATTACAAAGCCGTTTTCCATGCCAATATTAATTCGTAAAATAGCTGCGGTTTTACGGCGGAGTACAATGAAACCAAATCAAGAACATCAAACAATATCCTATAAAAACTTGATTTTGGATTTAGACAGCTACTCTGCTTCAATAAATGGAGAAACCCACGAATTGACACAGCGGGAATTTGAGATTTTACGGGAATTACTTTTGAATCAAGGGCGCGTTCTTACCCGGCAAAATCTGTTGGATCGCCTTTGGAAATATGATTTCTACGGGGACGAACGTGTTGTTGATACACATATCAAGAATTTGAGAAAAAAACTTGGTATCGACTTTATCCAGACAATCAGAGGGGTGGGATATAAAATTGATAAAGAAAAATAAGAGCAGTTTGTTTATAAAGATATTCATTGTGACTTTTTTGTTGACCAGCCTTTGTTGCATGATAACTTACGGGGTTATCTCATGGCTTATCCCAAAAACTTATAGCACAACACTTGATGCAAGTTTAGATAGTGCAGTCAATTCACTTCTCACAGAAGTTGAAAATCTCACCCCCATGGAAAGTGGAAACCTTTTTGATGAATTTGTAATAAATCAAAATGGTGTGTTAATTCAATTATTTGATTCCTTAAATCGTGAAATTGAACTACCGTCACAAAACAGCATGACATTTCCCGTTTTCGTCACAGGTGGTGTAGCAATTGAATGTGCCGATCCAGCGGCATATCGGGCCACGCACAGTTATATCTTTACATTTGTAGATTCGGATGATGTCTACACATTAACAGTCGCAGGTAGTGCACAAGAAGTTAATTTGTTAAAGGATACTTTGGGTGGTATTTTTATTATTCTGCTTTTTGTAATTCTGTTAGTTGCTGTACTGGCCTCTATCGTATATTCTCATTATGTAACCAGGCCAGTTCTGCGTATCAATCGTGTATCAAAAAGAATGGCAGAATTGGATTTTAGTTGGAGATGTGAAGAAAATCGGACAGACGAACTCGGAACATTGGCTCATAGCTTAAATGAAATGTCACAAAAGCTGTCTGCTTCTATGACAGATTTGAAATGTGCTAATGAGAAACTACAAGCAGACATTGAGCGTGAACGTGCATTGGAACAGGCACAATTAGACTTTTTTTCCGCAGTTTCTCACGAACTGAAAACGCCTATTACAGTTATCAAGGGGCAGACCGAGGGTATGATTTTGAACGTTGGGGATTATCAAAATCGTAATAAATATCTGGTGCGCTCTCTGGAAATCATCAATACAATGGAAAATATGGTACAGGAAATTCTCACGGTTTCCCGTATGAAATCGTCAAAAGTCGGGCTTAAAAAAGAAACTATTCAATTTTCGGATATTCTCAAACAGAAATACGCACTGTTTGAAGATTTAATTATCCAAAAAGATATAGATTGGAATGAAAATATTACTCCCGATTTGAGTGTTATTGGGGATAAGGCACTGATACAAAAAGTAATCAATAACTTGATTTCCAATGCGATTTCCTACTCACCGGAGGGTAGCTCAATCTATTTGACTGCCTTTGCGGAAGATGGGACGGTTCAATTTTTGTTGGAAAACACAGGTATTCATATTCCTGATTTAGAAATTCCAAAACTGTTTGATGCATTTTACAGAGTAGAACATTCTCGCAATAAGAAAACTGGTGGGAGTGGTTTGGGATTATACATTGTCAAAACCATTTTAGAACAACATCAAGCAGAATACAGTATAACAAATACCGAAAGAGGTGTTTTATTCACAATTCAATTCTGAAAGCATGAGGCGGCGATAAGCACTGCCCATGCTTTTTTAACTACACATAAAAAACATATTCATCACAATAGTATCCCAAAAAGATTTGGTAATATAAAAGCATCAACAGAAAGGAGTTGTTTTAGATATGAAAAAAAATAACATTAGAATTCTCGCATTTACTATGACACTTTGTGTATCAACGATATTAAGTGCTCGTGCCTCTAACGCTGCTGATACACAACAAGCAAATAAGGTAACCTCAAATAGCTTAATTTCCGAAGAACAAGCCTATGACAGTAGTGACACTTCTTCATCCAACTTAACGGCAGAAGCCTATGAAAATGATGAAGCGATTTCCTCGGAGGAACAGGCTAAAGCTGAAGAAACCCGCAGGAAAGAAATTGCAGAACAGTACTCCGCTTATGAGCCCTATGGTATGACCTATGATAAAGAAAAAGACCGTTTCTTTTATGAAGGTCAGACTGTGCGCTACTTCAAAGATCAGATAAACGCAGAACACGCAAATTCGTTCTTCTTTGAGGATGGCGTTGTAGACGTGGAGCCGATTAAAGATACCAATGGAACCTTAACAGGATTAAAGCAGTCCTCGGATGCTGACTTCAAGGCTCGAACGGAAAAACAGGAAGAAATAAAGTCAGAACTTGCTGCGGCTGGCATTACCGGAAACAGCGGTAGTTTTGAATTGGGTGATCCAAATTATCGTGATAATAGCCTTGATGCCTATACCACATTTGGAATTTTCTATGACCAAACCTCTGGTAACTGGATATATGATGGGAAAATTATTCATATCCTCTATGATTCAGACCACAACACCTACTGTGATAACAGTGCAAGCGATGGTATCAATCTCAAAGTGATCCGTGATAAAAATGGCAACATTGAAAAACTGGTGGAAACAGAGGCTCAAGAACTTGAGCGGTATGTAAAATAAAGCCAGCTCTGCCGCACGACAGCAAAAGCCGTCGTGCGGCAGACACCGTCTCTCTCTAATACATTCCCAATTGAGATTTCAACTGTTTTAAGTGATCTAAAGTTTTTTTTCTTATGTCTTATCGCTTTTTTCTTACATATTCTACAAACTGAGTTTCCCTTTTAGTTAGCTTATCATTATCATATAGTTTATCAAAGTATAAAAGAAATTGATAGACGTTTTCTTTTAATATTTTCCGGACAGTATTTACGCCTCTTCTATTTTGACCTGAAATCTCAATGAAGAAGAATATTTCTTATTAGATAATGAGATTGAGTTTACCAAAAAGATTAATTTATTACTTAAGTGGGTTTGATGTTGAAAATACTTCATTGGTTGGATATTTTCCATTAAATAAAACATGACACATTACACTAATATCCTTTACTCTCGATTATTCGTCAAATAAATATATGCATCTTCCAAAGTGATATCATTATCCGGGACACAATTCTCATTTGGCTTTCCTTTGCTTAATACTTTCATATGAATTCCATTTTCTACATACTGCTTAGATGATATAGAATAATTGGCTTCTAACAAACGGGCTTCTTCTGCATTTTGTACCGTACAATTCCAAACACAGCCCTTTGCATTTTCCAGCAACCCACTCACGCTTCCAGAATATAAAAAACTTCCCTTTTTCATAATGGCAAGCTGTGTACAGGTTGCTGCTAAATCTTCTACTACATGAGTGGAAAACAGCACAGTTCTATCCTTTGAAAAATCAACCAAAAGATTGCGGATCCTGATTCTTTCTTCCGGATCTAACCCGGTGGTAGGTTCATCAATAATCAAAAAATCCGGATTATTAAGAAGTGCCTGTATGAGTCCGACACGTCTCTTCATACCACCAGATAATTGCCGCATTTTTTTATTCTGATGCTCTGTAAGAGAAGTCTTTTCCAGATAATAGGTAATTCTTTGTTCGAGGTCATTTCTGGCTACTCCTGACAGTCCCCCCATATATACAAGACATTCTTTCACCGTAAGATTCGGATATAAGTCGATTTCCTGTGGAAGATAACCAATCTTTTTCTGTATTTTCTCATAATTTCCCTCGTTATACAGAATTCCATCAAGGGAAACCATTCCTTCCGTTTGTTTTAAAACAGTTGTAAGAACCCTCATCAAAGTGGTTTTTCCGGCACCATTCTCACCCAAAAGTCCGTAAATTCCCTTAGGTATTTCAAGAGATGCCTTATTTACTGCAACTACACCATTTTTAAATCTAACTGTTAAATCATTTATTCTAATACTCATAATCTATCCTCTTTTCTTTAAAGTCATTGGTAATACTGCAAATAAAAACAGCCCCGCTATAAAAGACACAAGCGTTCCATAAATCCAACTCTCGGACATTAATTGAGTAGGTTCACAAAAGCTGAAAGAAAACAATCCCAGATTTCCGAAAAATGAACTTCCCGCTTTTGATATAAGTCCAATGACAATTCCAAATAAACATCCAATACCTGCCCACATATTTCGAAGCAATGTACACAAAATCACAGAGCATATACTCCAAAGCCAGATAGTTCCAAACATTGCAATGAAATATAAAAGAAATATCTGAATACCCGAAATGCCTTCGTTTACACTGCCCGGTTTTTGCCAGAAAAACAAAACATATCCAACACAGGAAAGTATTAATAAATATAATATTTGAACGCCCACTCTCTGCGATATTACTTTTAACTGCTTTTTTTGATCATACAAATGAAATACATCGGCACGCTTACTTTTTACTTCCATCAAATATGTGTCACTACAAAAAATAATTGTTAAAAATGCTATTGGCGACTGAATCGCTGAACCGATTTCTTCATAGTATATAATCGGATGAATAGCACACAATATCAGTATAAATGCACATGAATAAAAAATCTTATATAACGACAGGCAGTTTTTTAGTTCCGTTTTCAATGAACCCTCCTCCTTTTCCAGATTGTAACAGAAATACATACTAATATAACTGATGAAATTACAAGAATAATCTGATTTATGTTTGACATTTTGGCTACATGTGTTTCAAAAAATCTGCCAGGGAATCGCACCATAATAGAGAACGGTCTCATATAATAAATATCATTCTTCATGGTCAGCATATTTGAATATATAATGTGTAAAAACAAGATTGGTGCTGCCGGAAGCGGATTTTTAAATATTACTGCTGTAATTGTATAGACACAACATATCATCAAAAGATTCGGAATAATATAGATCAGAGAATTCACGCAAAAATCAATTGGTGTTACTGGAAAGCCCGATTCTAAAGACGTTTTCAAACACAGCATAAAGAATATAACATTCAAAATCACTAATACTCCCAGCATACTAATGAATCCGCTTATTACTTTCCCACATATATATTGGATTGCCGTAACAGGCTTTGTATGTAATAATTCATAGGTACTTTTTCGTGTATCCTGAATAAATAAAAATGATAGCAAGACTGTTGCAAAAAAGGCCATATGCAATCCTGCAAAATCCGTAAATTTTTTGGCAAAGTACCAGGAAAAAGAATGTTCGGATAATTTCCGCTCGATATAATGATTGATTTCTTCTGCTGTCCCCTTATGAATTTCAAGGTCCTCATAAGCATATATTGCATTATAATAGCCATATTGGGATTCCAAAAACTCAGAAGCAGTCTTTACATCCATATTCTGAATTTCTTTCATTACATGATCTGCTTCCTGCCTGCTAAATCCAAAACCATTTTTGGAGGTGTCCATTAACGTCTCTTTGATCGTATCTTCCCACTCCCTTCTTCTTTCTTTATCATCAGATGTGGGAATGTACCCATCCATGACATCAGCATCTTCCAATGCTACGTCATTTTGTGTGATCTGTTCATTCTGTTTGATATAATGAATTTGCAAATACGATGACAGACATTGATACATACTGGCAACTATAATAATCAAGCCAATCCACAAAACAGGGTTCTTTAAATAATCAAGTATACTTCTTTTTATGATTGTTTTCATTGTATCTCTTCCTTTCTTTATTTCTTTAACAACATCATACAAATCAATTCTCAATAAATTCACAACAAAAAAGACTAAAACCACTTTATTTGTGATTTCAGCCTTATAAAGTATTTTTATTCAGCTTTGAAAAGAGCTTCTACATGAGCACCGCCTTGTCTGGCATTATATATTTTCAAATTTCCTCCATGCTTTTCACAGAAAATACGAGAAATATACATACCAAGGCCAAAATGCTTTAAATCATCTTGTGGATTCTTATGATAAAATGGCTCTGTTACTTTTTCCTCAGTATCCACAAATCCTATTCCATCATCTTCAACAGAAATTATAAGAAAACCATCCTTTTTCTTTATCTGCAAAGCAATACTTTTTTGTGCATATCGAACCGCATTTTCCAGTAAGTTGTCTGTCACTTCCATGACAAGTTCCTCATCCACTTTCACAATGTTTTGTTCCTGCACTCTTTCTACCTTACATAATTTACTTTCCTTCTTGGACAGCATGGCAGCTTCTGCCTCAATCTTTTTTGCCAGTTCCGATAACTCTATCTCTGAGCATTGCAGTTCCCTCTGTTCTAAATGGGACATTTTTCTCATGTTTTCCGTGAAATGCTCTATACGGTCAATCTGATACATGCCTGTTTGTAAGATATCAATAACATCCTCTGTTTTTATACTCTCGGCAGAAACAAACTCTAAGAGCATTTCCTGATACCCACGCAATATGGAAAGTGGAGAACGTATATCATGTGCAATTGCATTCCGCAAAGCCTTCTCGTCATCAATCATTCGCCACATCTTTCTGTTGTTATCTGCTAAATCACTTCGCATCATTTCAAATTCTTTACACAAAGTTCCCATCTCATCTTTATTTTCATAGGACACATGAAAATCCAGTTCATTATCTGCAATCATTTGTGAGGCATCTTTTAGTTCCTGTAGAGGTGTCTTTAACTTATTTTTATAAAAAAAGAATACCGCAGCAACACTCCCAACAATCGAAAAAATCAGTACCGAATATGTTTCCATAAAGTCACACATTTCCGAAAGATGATAGTCCAAACGATTCATCTGCGATTGATTAGGTCTTGATATCTCAATCTCGTATTTCTTTCCATATTGCTGAAACACGTCCGTATAATCTGCATAATCAATATATTTTTCCCATATTTTATTCTGCATATTTCTTGCAAAATGAACTGTAAATCCAGATAACAGAAATGCTGCCGTTAAGCTGATCACAAAATAAAGCAGAATTGTTTTTTTCAGTGACAAGTTTCTTATTTTTTCCATCGGTATCCAATCCCCCATACAGTTTCTATGTATTCTTTTTCTGAATAATCCGCTATTTTTTTCCTTATACGCCGTACTAATTCCGTTATCGTTCTACTGTCCCCTTCCGCATCATATCCACAGACTTGTGCATATATACGTTCTTTATCAAACACCTGCCCTGGATGCATGGATAAGAATTCAATAATCTGATATTCAATTTTTGTGAACTCCATCCTGTGTCCGGCTATAGCTACTATTTTTTCAGAATAATCAATCAGCATTTCATCCATGAAACGGTATTCCGTTTTTTGTTGATGCCTTTCTTCTCTCTTTATGTTTGTGACAATCCTTGCTTCCAACTCCCGAAGACTAAATGGTTTCGTAATATAATCATCCCCACCTGAAAGCAACCCATTAATTTTATCATCTTCATCAACTCTTGCTGTCAGAAATAAAATTGGACATAACACTTTACTGCGTATCAGACGACATACTTCAATCCCATCCATGCGTGGCATATTGATATCCAACAAAATAATATCCGGTTTCATTTTTATTTTATTTAATGCTTCCATTCCATCTGTAGCCGTAATGGTTTCATATTGTTTCATATTAAAATAACTACAAAGCATTTTCACCAATTCTTTATCATCATCGACAACTAAAATCTTGTATTTCATCCAAACCACCTCCAGTATCCATATTATACGATAAAAAACAATGAAATCACAACAAGAGTACATGAAGAACGTAAGCACAATAT